>Ga0123354_10000001_pt1 | contig 474550 bp, 453 predicted proteins | sample TergutLab28metaG_2_FD_97872 | JGI IMG/M metagenome (GOLD analysis project Ga0123354, IMG submission 97872) | Labiotermes labralis P4 segment gut microbial communities from Petit-Saut dam, French Guiana - Lab288 P4 | ecosystem: Host-associated > Arthropoda: Insects > Digestive system > Gut ... | reverse complement strand
GCTGCCCTATGCCAACTGTTCCATTCACCGCCATCTTTACATCTTTGAGACTTATCCCCGGCGCTTCTCCTTTCACCCCTAATCCGTAACTGCCCAGGTTAATATCCGGTAGGTTATAGACTGAGGACTGATTTGTTTCTGATTTTTTTGCCTGGGCGGACGAATAGACCTGCGCGACGGCGTCATAAGGCAGCAGACTGGTTATAAGGACAGCGCTTATTATTTTGGTAAGTAATTTTCTACAACTTCGGTCGGAATCCATATTTTTATCCCGCGTGTATATCTGTATTATGTATATATATATATGTTAAAAGAATGTCGGCCTTACTGCCAGGGCCGAAAGACCTACCGGCGTTTGGGCCTAAAGACCTATAGCTGATTAGTTTAATATTGAACTATTTATCTGCTATGATTTTTAGGGAAATTTATATTTTATTTATGACGCGCGTAGCCGGAGGCTACGTAAGGAATAAAAAAATATAAATTTACCAAAAAGCAGAGATAGAGAAATAGCTCAATATTAAACTAACCTGCTACATTTAAAAACCCCCGCTTTTTTATAGCGGGGGTTTAAATTTTTAAATTTGTTATATTTATTAACTTAACACCCGCCGCCTGCCGTTTATCCAAATCATGAGTTTAGCGCCGTTCTTAATCGTATTAAGAAGGCGGTTAACGGTGACGGTGAGATGGTTAATAATATTCTTCATATGTATTTCTGTACCAGCGTGCTACTACACTAATATTATACAAATTTTTTAGAAATATTTACGCAGAATTCCGCGAGGAAGAATTTTTTTATAAAGTTCGACCTGTTTTGAGACGGTGTTTTGCGCCGAAAATATTTTCTTGTCAAAAGCCCGCGCGCCGGTTTTCAGACGGCGGTATAATTCTTTATCCTCTAAAACGCGCAGAATTTTTGCGGACAGATATTCCCTGTTCCCCTTCGGCGCGAGCAGGCCGTTATAATTATTTTTCAAAATTTCCGCCGTGCCGTCCGCCGCGTAACATACCGCCGGCACGCCCGCGCCCAGCGCTTCCGCCAGCGCGACCGGCAGCCCTTCGCGCAGAGACGCGGAAACATATAAATCCGCGATTTCCAAAAGTTCCCGCACGTCGCGCCGCGCACCTAAAAATATAAAATTTTTTTTAAGGTTTAATTTTTTCGCGAGATTTTTGACAGAACTTTCTTCGCTTCCGCCGGCACCGGCGTACAGAAAACGGATGTCCGGCATTTTTTTAATTACATCCGCCGCGGCAAACACAAAATCCCGCGCGTTTTTCTCCGGCTTAAAATTGCCGCAGGAAAGAATGATTTTAGACGGACTCTTAATACCCAGCGCCGCCAGTTTTTTCGCCCTGTCAAAACCGCGCGGCAGACTTTCAAACTGTACGCCGGGATAAATCAAAATATTTTTTTTCGCGCCGCCTATGCGCAGCCGTTTTGCTTCTTCCATATTCGCGGCGGAAACAAAAATAAGTTTCTTGGTAATCATCGCCCAGAGTTTCTCGACAGCGGCGTAAAAGCGGTATCTTTTTTTGCCGCCGTAAACGCTGAAACCCAGGCCGTGGTAAGTGTGGACGACCTTCGCGCGCGGCCAAAAAATATAAGCGGCCGCCCTTCCAATAATACCCGCCTTCGGAGTATTTGTGTGAACGATATGCGGCCGTATTTTGAGCATTATTTTGCCGGTTTGCAGAACGGCTAGGAAATCATAAAAAATATTGGAGACGGAAATTTTCTGTCTTAAGCTTTTTATGATAAAAAAATTATTTTTAAGCCCGCGCGAAGCCAGACTTTCAAAAGCGCCGCCCGGCCCGGCGGCAAGAAAAGCGGTAAAATTTTCCGGCAAGTTTTGCGCGGAGTAGAGAACGCTTTTCTGCGCCCCGCCCGCGTCCATGCGCGTGATAATATAAAGGATTTTTATTTTGCGGTCCCGCTTCATTGGTCAGTTGTTTTTACTTCGGCTTGCGGAAAATAGTAGTTTAAAATTTCTTTGAAATTTTTGTTTTGCGACGCCAAGCCTCTCCCGCCCGCCACGCACATTCCGTCGCCGCTTCCCGTGTCCGCGCCGACGACAAGCAGCGCCTGTAAATTTTTACCTTTATATAAAGGAATAATGTTGAACAGCGTTGAGCGCGTCGTGCCGGCGCCTAAAATAAATTTCATCTGCGCGGCGTCAGTCACTTCCAAATCGCCTTTTGTTCCTCTGAACATCAGGCTTTCCACGCGGCCCAGTTCCGTCGTCTTATTAATTTCCGCCGCCGTAATTCTGCCTATATTTTTAAAATAATTGGCGCGGTTCTGCACGTCTCCGATATCATAATAATACGCCCATTTGATTGGCGACCACAGCGTCGGGTCCGACGGAGCGGAAAGTAAATCCAGCGGCGGATTTGAAATCAGATATTTAAAAACGTTCGACGGGCTGTAAACAAAATCCTGCGCGGAAGGCGCGTTTTTAACGCCGTCCCCGTAAACAAAACAGTTGTCGTAAAAACCAAGATTTTTGCCCTCAAGCCGCGTGCCGCGCGTCGCTTTTACGGCGTCCGCAGTCGCGCCGGACTGTATGTTGATACCGCCGTATTTCAGGCCGGGCTCGTTGTCGGTAATCGCGTCAAAATTTTCAAGATAACTTCTGGCGGCGACGGACAGCGCTTTCAAAGCCTCGTCCTGCAAACCCGCAGCTTCCGCGCTTCCCATAATTATTGACGGCAGCACGTCCTCAAGCGCGGCGTTGTTTACCAAAGTAAAACCTTTCGGCCCAGTCGTCACCGTGAGCGTGCCGGTAAGTTCTTTGTCGCTGAAATCCGCTTCAAAATCATTCAGGCTTTTCGGGGTTCTCACCAGAAAAGTTTTGCCCGGCGCGGGGACGACGGTGACGGGGCGCTTCGTCGCGAATTTTGTATTTCCGTAACGGTCTTTAATGACGAGGCTTGCGACGTCAGGGACAAAAATAATCCTCTCCGCTACCATCGGCGTGCTTTTAAAAACTTCTCCCAATTTTTCGTCCTGAACGGACAACGGGCCTTCGCTTACTATTTCAAAACTCTGCAATGCGGCGGGCGTTTTGTCGGCGCGCGCGTAAAGCGTGATTTTCAATTCTTTGCCGCCGGCGGCTTCGTAAGTGCGCGCTATCGGCGTTTCAAGTCTGGAAACAAAAAGCGTTTTATTTTTTATTTCCTGTTTATCAAGTTTTTTTAATCTTTTCGCCGTGAACGCGTCACGCGTGTCTTTCGTAAAATTCATCGCGTAATACTGCCACGCGTCGCTGTATTCCTTCTGCTTAAATTTAATGTCCGCGAACAGCCGCGCGGCGGGGAAATTTTTATCGTCGTGGTTAAGCGCCTGCTGCGCGAAAATGCCGGCGGCTTTCAAATTTCTCTCGTCGCCGATGTCATAACTCACGCGGCCTATCATATACGCGGCTATACTTATAAGATACGGATTAGTGGAATAAATGTACGCGAAATTTTCCTGCGCTTTGACGCGGTTTTTATTCATCATTTCGGCCAACGCCAGCGCAAGGCGCGTCGACGCCGTATACTCAAAATCCGCCGTGAGATAAAACATAGCCTCCGCTTCTTTTTGGGCTTCTTTATAATTCCCGGCGCTTGTCAGAAACCATGTTTTGGCAAGAAACGTAAAAGGATTTTCCGCGTCCAGCGCGGCGGCTTTGTTAATGTGTTCAAGCGCGGCGGCAGTCTGCCCGCGGTTGAAAAAAGCAAAAGCAAGTTCTGTTTCCGCCTGAGCTGATACGGCGTTATTGCCGGAGTTCGCGGAAACGGCGGAAAGTTCCGCCTTGCACTTTTCAAAGTCTCCGTCGGCGCAGAACCGCGCCGCCGCCGCTACTTCCGGCGGAAGTTTGTAATCAAAAACCGTTTTTCTTATGCGCTCTTCGTTAAGCCGCACGTCGGGCTTTCTCTCATAGCCTGACTGCACGGCCTGCGCGTTTAAAATACCAACGGCTACCAAAACAAAAGTCAAAACAGCCGCCGGAATTATATACTTTTTCATATAAAAATTATACAAATTTTTTCCTATTGCCAAGATGGGTTTGGGTGATGGGGACTGTAAAAATAGTTGAAATAATAATTTTCTTCCCTTTATAAGGGAAGTATCCGCGAAGCGGGGGAAGGGTTTTGAACCAGTACCGATTAACAAAAGCTAGTCCCCCGGTTTAAAACCCCTCCCCGCCTTCGGCGGTACTCCCCTTATAAGGGGAGAAAGTAATTCCCCCTCACCCTATCCCTCTCCCCCGGAGGGGCGAGGGAAAAGGACAAAGGCCGGACATAAAAATAAAAAATCCCCGCCGTAACGGGCGGGGATTTTTAAAGTTAAACGCGTCAAGAACCAACAGCCGGGCAGCAGGTCACCTGCCTGGCATAATAACTCTTCGGCGGCACGTAGTTGAAAGAAGGCTGGTTTTGGCAATTATCGGTGCACACGCAGCCGCCGCCGGAATATACATCGTGCGAACAGGTAGGGTCCTCTTTACAGTCAATATGTTGTATCGTCGGCTGCGTGCAGGTGTATGAGGGTGAGGCTGGCGGCGGAGCCGGGTTTAAATCTTTACAGGAGACTATCGTCGCAGTTCCCTGCTGGTCAGAGCATGAATAAGCGCTCGACACTTGTTTGCCTGACGCGTCCGCCACGGCGGACAATACGGGCGTACGTGTCTGCGTCGGAATCGTTATAGCTTGTATACACTTATAATCCGTATAACCTTTCTGCGCGCAGACTTTCTGCATATCGGCGCCATTAGGACAGTACGGGGTGGAACCTATCTGGGAAAAATAACTGCTGGAAGACAGCGACGGGAAATTGCCCAAAAACAGCGTTCCTATAATTTTGCCGTTGTCCCAGCCAAGATATTTGGCGGCCGCCCACAGGACGGTGCTGCCGGAGACCATTTTATAAACCGCGGCCTGCTGGTGCAGCTGCCCGCCTATATAAAATTCAAACGACCACGGCTGGCATTTCAAACGTTGATAGCTGGAAGAGCCGAACGTTTTGCCGTTGAGCGTGTAAGTATTGGCCCAGAACTGGTCCCAGCCTCTTCCCATCTGAAGCGGGTCAACGGCCGCGTTATCGCCGCCGGTATGGCAGTCAAAATTCCCGGTGCAGGGGCTGCTTTGCAGCGTGTCCCTTGTAAACGGACTTTGGTTATAATTGACCAGCACGCCGACGTTATACGTATAAACCTGGGCGAACGTGGTATTATTATTGTTGTTGTTCGTATCGCCGGTGTTATTCGTAGTGGTGCCGCCCAGTTGCTGGCTTGATATCGTAAGGTCCCAGCACGTTATCGGAGTTTTTATATTCGTCGGGCATACGAACGGGGCGCTGGCATTGCCGTTACACGTATCGAGGGCGTTGGGAACCGCGGCTACACCTGCAGTGGTCTGCGGGATTTTAAGAGGCGGTTGGCCGGGCACGGTAAAAATATCATAAAGGCAAGGGTCAACTGAATGTCCAACCGCCTGCCACGCGCCGGCGGCCACCCTGCAGTTCGGCGCTTCATCGATAACAAGAAACGTAGAGGTTGCAATAGGGACTGACCATTTATACGTGCAAGTGTCCGGGTTCAGGTTCAAGACCTGATGCTTCGGACCGCTCGGATCGCCATAAGGGTCGTCCAGTACCTCGTCATAGGTACAGGTATCCGGATTCTTTATGACTGCCCCTCTGGTCGGCGGCGGCACATTTTTGTTCTTCGTGGGGTCGCAGTTTAAAAGGTCGCCGTTAGGACAATCCGTACGATACTGAACAGGCAGCCACCTCATAGTCTGGACGGCAGGATTCATCGGTTTGGCATACGGAAAAATCAGTCTGTTAAAACTTTGGTCATGCATAATCCACGTGTCAATTAAATGCAGTTCGCCCGGGACGTCGTTTCTGGATGTCACTATGCCGGCGGCCTTTCCCAAAGTCTGGTTAAGCCGCAAAACGCCGCCGACGCTCAGCGCGCCGACCTGGCAAAACTCTCCGGCCTGGCAGGGCGTGCCGTCTGATTTGGTCAAAACTCCGTTCGCGTCGTGCGCGCCTACCACCACCATATTGGTAGGATTTATCTGCTTTGAAGTTGTAACGTCCAGCGAATCAGCCACGTCGAGAAAAGAAATATTAACGCTTCTGGCGGAAATAGCCGTGCCGCCGGCAAGGCCTTTATCGTTAATTGTGGCCTCGTTTGCGTTTATAACGTCGTAAACAGCGTACGGCGTCGGAAAATAGGAAACCATTTTCTGCGCTTCCTGCGCCGCCGCGAAAACGGCGCATAATAAAATCAAACCTGCGAATAAACTTTTTTTCATAGCTCCTCTTTAATTAGAAAAGTGACTATTATATATTAACATCATACTATAAACTATTATAATAGTTTTTGAAAAAAAAAACAGGGTTATTTAAATTTGGAAAAACGCTGTATAATTTGCTATCGTTTAGAATAGGTTAAGGAGGGTTCTTTATGTCTTTGCAAAAAAAAAGCGGCCGAAGGTTCACCGGCCTTGCCCCGCGCGGCAACAAAGCATTTACATTAATTGAACTGGGGGTTGTCGTTCTTATTATAGCCATACTGGCCGCCATCGCGTGGCCGTTATATACTACGGCAGTCGACAAAAGCAGATTTGCAAATCTCATGTCCCCCGCTAAAGCGATACTCACGGCCGAAACGGAATACAAATATTCCAACAGCAATTACACCGATAATCTGCAAGACCTGATAATTACGCTCGGCGACGGGCAAAGTACCACGCCCAGCACTATTGCCCTTTCAGACGGCACGATACAATTTAAAGTAATGACCGACGGTGAATATCTTTACGTCAGCGGGACCGACAGCCGCATGACGAACGTTTTCAAAAATTATTTTCCTGATTCGCCGCAGTTCCCCGGCGAAAGACACTGCGAAGCGCCGATAACCGACGACAGAGCAAACAATCTCTGCCTTGCCCTTAATGGGCAGGAAATAGGAACCAACGGCGACTATATTGTTTATTATCTCGACGGCGGCAACGGAGGAGTAAGCAACGGCACTTTCAACTGCGACCCCGCCTGCAAAGGCAACCAAATTTGCCAGAACGGCGCGTGCAAGTGCCCGGCAAGTGCGCCGACATGGAATGGTACAACCTGTTCCGCAACCTGCACTTCCGGCCAAAGCAGCTGCCAGTGTCCGCCGGACACTCCGGTTTGGCAAGGAGGGCAGTGTACCGGAGGATGTACAGGGGGACAGGTTCCTACAAGTTACGGAAACCAATCAGGCTGTACCTGCCCCGGAGACAAGCCTTTCTGGGACGGCAATAATTGCGTTAACCAATGTACCGGCGGACAAGTTTCTACGGGTTATCAAAATATGGGCGGCTGCACTTGTCCCGGCGACAAACCTTTCTGGGACGGCTCTAATTGCATTATCCAGTGTACCGGCGGGCAGGTTTCCACAGGCTATCAAAATATGGGCGGCTGCACTTGCCCCGGAGACAAACCTTTTTGGGACGGCACTGAATGCGCTAACCAATGTACCGGCGGACAGGTTTCCACAGGCTATCAAAATATGGGCGGCTGCACCTGCCCCGGTGACACACCTTTCTGGAACGGTACCCAATGTGTTAATCAGTGTACAGGCGGACAGGTTTCCACAGGCTATCAAAATATGGGCGGCTGCACTTGCCCCGGAGACAAGCCTTTCTGGGACGGCAATAATTGCGTTAACCAATGTACCGGCGGACAAGTTTCTACGGGTTATCAAAATATGGGCGGCTGCACTTGCCCCGGAGACAAACCTTTCTGGGACGGCTCTAATTGCGTTATCCAGTGTACAGGCGGACAGGTTTCCACAGGTTATCAAAATATGGGCGGCTGCACTTGCCCTGGCGACAAACCTTTCTGGGACGGCAATAATTGCGTTAACCAATGTACCGGCGGACAGGTTTCTACGGGTTATCAAAATATGGGCGGCTGTTCCTGCCCCAGTAACATGCCGGTCTGGGACGGAACTCAATGCTCTGCATGTCCCAGCGGAACAAACTGTTCATGCCCTTCAAGCACGCCTGTTTTTAACGGAACGGAATGTGTTGCGTGTCCCGGCGGACAAGTAGGTGTCGGTGGAGGAGCTTGCCGTTGTCCTGACGCAACTCCCGTATGGACCGGCACCGAGTGTATTAACCAATGTTCCGGCGGACAGGTTCCTGTAGGCTCAGGTTCCTGCCGCTGCCCTGATGCCACTCCCGTATGGACCGGCACACAGTGTATCAATCAATGTCCGGGCGGACAGGTTCCTGTAGGCTCAGGCTCCTGCCGCTGTCCTGATGCCACTCCCGTATGGACCGGCACACAGTGTATTAATCAATGTCCGGGCGGACAGGTTCCTGTGGGCTCTGGTTCTTGCCGCTGTCCTGACAACACTCCCGTTTGGACCGGCACACAGTGTATTAATCAATGTCCGGGCGGACAGGTTCCCGTAGGTTCTGGTTCTTGCCGCTGTCCTGACAACACTCCCGTTTGGACCGGCACACAGTGTATTAATCAATGTCCGGGCGGACAGGTTCCTGTGGGCTCTGGTTCTTGCCGCTGTCCTGACTCCACTCCAGTGTGGACTGGCACGGAGTGCGTTAACCAGTGTACCGGCGGGCAAACGCCTGTCGGTTCAGGTTCCTGCCGCTGCCCTTCTGATACGCCCGTATGGGACGGCACTCAGTGTGTTAATCAATGCCAGGGCGGACAAGTGCCTGTCGGCTCAGGTTCCTGCCGCTGTCCTTCCGCCACGCCTATCTGGACAGGCACGGAGTGCAGAGCCTGCCCCGGAGGACAAACCACAAACTCTTCCGGAACCTGCTCCTGCCCGTCGGCCACGCCGGTATGGGACGGGGATATATGCGTAGCTAAAAGCTAAATAAATGTTTTATTAAAAAGCCCCGCGCGAAAACGCGGGGCTTTTTTTCATTTTTTACGCCGCTTATAAATTTTATATACTTTAAATACCAGGAGAAAATCCATGATTATAGTTGACTTTTACAAACATTTATTCAGCTTCAAACATTACACGCTGACGGCCAAAAAAAGCGGCGGATACGTCTTTTTATACGCCGTCATAATTTTCATAATAACTTTTGCCGGCGGATTTATGCTGATTAATAAATATATATCGCAGATTCCGGTATTTTTAAAATCTCTGCCGCCGGTCGAAGTAAAAAACGCGGAGCTGCTTATCAACGACGGGCAGCCTTACAAAGTGCAAATCCCGCCGCAGCTTACCAGAGGGCAAACCTTTTACGCGCAGTATAACCCGGCGCTTGAATTCCCGCCGACGGAAACCGATTTTACAAATAACAACACGCTGCTTATCGTCTCAAAAAAATCTTTCTTCGTTTTCAGCGCAGGCGAGGCTAAAGAAACGCCTTTTGACTTTAAAAAAGATTTCCCCAGGACCGACGGCGCGGCGCTCGCGCAGCTATATTCGGGCAACCAGGTAATGCAGTCGACGATACAAAGCGCGGCCGCCGTGGGAATGCTTATCGCCGCTATTATAATGTTCGTTTATTGGTTTGTAATAAATCTGCTGCTGGGTTTTGTCGTCAACGCTTTCATGCAACGCGAAGTGCCTAAAAATACTTTTCCCAAACTAGCCGTCTTCGTGCAGACGCCTTTTATGGTTTTGTTTCTGCTCAATATTTTCGCGGTTACAATTCCGTTTATCGCGCTCGTCCAATTATTTTTAAGCGGCATATACCTGCAGCAGATTTTGAATAATTATCCTAAGAAGGTGCAAAATGCTGCTTAAAGTAAAACGCAAATTCAGTTCCGCCCACCGCCTGCCGCGTTACGACGGGGACTGCAATAATCTGCACGGCCACACGTGGACAGTGGAATTTTTGATAGACGGCCCCGTCAAAGAAACCGGCATGGTGGAAGATTTTAAAGTTCTGAAAAAACTGCTCGACGGCGCGCTGCCGGACCATAAATATTTAAACGATTTCGTGGAAAACCCGACGGCGGAAAATATGGCGCGGTATTTGTTTGACAAAGTGTCCGCCGTTCTGTCCGCGCGCGGTCTTAAACTGAAACAAACGGAACTTTGGGAAAATGAAAACGCAAGCGCCATTGTTCAGGCTGACTGAAATTTTTTATTCCATCCAGGGCGAAGGGCTTTACGCCGGCGTCCCGGCGGTGTTCGTGCGGCTGGCCGGCTGCCAGATGGCCTGCGAATTCTGCGACACGGTTTTCGCCGAAAAATTTAAAATGACCGCGCCGCAGATTTTAGCCGAAATAAAAAAATATCCGGCGCGGACCGTGGTAATCACCGGCGGCGAACCGGCGGAACAGCCGCTGGGCGAATTGATAAAATTTTTAATTTCCGAAGGCCTTAAAGTACACGTGGAGACAAACGGCTCCGTTTATTTTGACGGCTCCGGCGCGGAAAATATCACGGTATCCCCCAAAAAATACGTCGACGCGCGCATGCTGGACGCCGCGCACGTCATAAAAATTTTGGTAAACCGGGAAACTGACCTTGAAGATTTAAAAAAATATTTCCAGTATTTTTCCCCCTCCCGGCTGCTTTACTTACAGCCGCAGGACAACAAACAGGAGAACATTGATTTATGCGTGAAAATAATAAAACAAAATCCCTTTCTGCGTCTCAGTCTGCAGACGCACAAATTCGTGAAAATTCCATAGAAAAAAATATCAAAGAAATTTTAGCGTATATAGGCGAAAATCCGGACAGGGAGGGCTTGCTTGAAACGCCGCGCCGCGTCGTCAGAAGCTGGGAGCGTCTTTTCGGCGGCTATAAACAAAACCCGGAGAGTGTGCTTAAAACTTTTGTCGAAGGCTCGTGCGACGAAATGGTCGTCTTAAAAGACATAGAATTTTATTCAACGTGCGAACATCATTTCCAGCCTTTCTTCGGCACCATAAGCATAGGTTACCTGCCGAACAAACGCGTGCTGGGCGTGTCAAAACTCGCAAGGCTCGTCGAAATTTATTCCCGCCGTCTGCAAATCCAGGAAAAACTGTCGGCGGAAATCGCGGACAGCCTGATGAAACATTTAAACCCGCTCGGCGTAATGGTGGTCTGCAAAGCGCAGCACTTGTGCATGAGCAGCCGCGGCGTGGAAAAACATAAAGCGGTCATGATAACCAGCGCGATACGCGGCGTCTTCAAAAAACCCGAAGTCCGCGCCGAATTTTTAGATTTTATAAAATAGCCAAACGCTTAACGCCGATTTAGTGAGTAAAAAGGGCCTATCCTAACAATAGGTCCTTTGGCCCTTGCGGAACAAAAAATAAAATTTTATACTTTTAATATGAGAATAACCCTATGAGGATAAAATGAAAAGAATTTTTTTATCCATATTTATAACCAGATCCGATTTGTATTACGGTTCTGGTTTTTTTTCGCAAAAACGGTTTATGGCGCGGACTATATAATTTTATTAAAAAGTAACAAACATAAAGAAGAAAAGGAGAAAAAAATGAAAAACCAAAAAACGACGGCACTCTTGCTGTCTATGACGTTTGCCTTACCCCTCTGTGCGGGGAGCAGAGCCGCGTCCTTAGCGGACCTGCGGCTTGATTCCGCGCAGATAACGGACTCTATCGCGCAGCCTTATCAAGATAAACCCAAAACTCTGCAACCCGTAAAAAACAGCGGAGCTGCGGAGAACAATATCTTGAGAATTACCGGTCGGCTGCTGCCTAAAGAAGTTATGACGTCCGGGAAAGATTTTCTTACCAGCGACATTAAGATATCAGGAACCAATGATGTGAAGCTGGCTAAGCAAAACTTTTTCAAAAAACTAAACGTATACCGCAATGCGGACGGATTATTTTTTGAACTGGAAACGGCCCCGGGAAATAACAGGCTTCAGGTGTGGCTGAACGGCACCAAGACAAACATGATAGTCTTTGCCGTTTATAACGCGGACGACGCTGCCAAACAAGGCGTGCCGGCATACGCTTACGTCGCGCTGCCAGACAACGTCGAGTTTAACGCCGAAGCTTTAAAGAAAGACGCGCCGCAGGAATACTCCGGTAATTTCAAGGCGGACCTTAGTTATAACCTTCCGTGGGTTGACCAAGACGGCAAGCATGACGGTTACCTGGCCGAATGGCAGAAACTGGCCGTAACTGTTAAATAACTGCGGCAACGACGTTTCTTGTCTATTTTGTATAATAATAAAAACACCGTGCGCGGCAACGCGACGGTATTTTTACTTTCCGTTGGAGAATAATCATGATAATATTATTTTTAAACTGCGGCAGCTCGTCGGTGCGTTACAGCGTTTATGACTGGGCTAAAAAAGAAAGCCTCGCCGCCGGCCTCGTAGAAAGGGTGACAATGCCCGGCTCCGCCATCACGCACGAACGCCCGGGCAAAGATAAAATTGAATTTATACACGAATGCAAAAATCATAAAGAGGCCATCAAACTCGTCGCGGACACGCTGACAAGCAAAGAGTACGGCGTAATAAAAGACACCGGCGTGATAAACGCCGTCGGCCACCGCATAGTGCACGGCGGCAAATTCGCAAAGTCCGTCGTCGTGGACAAAAGCGTGCTTCAGGAACTCAAAGATATTTCCGACCTCGCGCCGCTGCACAACCCGGCGCACATAATGGGGATAGAGGCAGCGCAGGAAATTTTCCCGTCGGTAAAACACATCTGCGTGATGGACACCGCTTTCCACCAGACCATGCCGGAGCATACTTATATGTACGCGCTGCCGTACGAATGGTATACGGATTTTAAGGTAAGAAAATACGGTTTTCACGGCACGTCCGTTTTATACTGCGCCAAACGCGCGGCGGTGCTGCTGGGCAAAAAACCGTCGGAAGTAAACGCCATAATCTGCCACATCGGCAACGGCGCGAGCATAACCGCCGTCAAAGACGGTAAGTGTTTTGACACGTCGATGGGCCTTACGCCGCTTGAAGGCGTAATCATGGGTACCCGCTGCGGGGACATTGATCCGGCCATACCGTTTTACGTCATGGGAAAAACGGATTTAACCGCGCAGGAAATGTACAGCACGCTTAACAAAAAATCCGGCGTGCTTGCCGTTTCCGGCAAATCCGCCGACAGACGGGACATTGAACTTGCCGCCGAAGCCGGGGACCACCGCGCGCAGCTTGCCATAGATATGGAGTCGTACCACATTAAAAAATACGTCGGCGCGTACGCCGCCGCGCTGGGCCGCGTGGACGCCGTGGTATGGACGGCAGGAGTGGGCGAACGCGGGCCTATTTTCCGCGAGAAAGTTTTAAAAGATATGGAATACATGGGCATTGTTTACGACGCGGAGCGCAACAACGCCGCCGTCACAAAAAACGCGGAAAGTGAAATCACGGCCAAAAATTCCAAAGTAAAATCTTTCGTAATCCCGACGGACGAGGAGTTGGTGGGCGTCGAGGACATCGTCGCCATATTGGAAAACCGCTATGACGTTCACACAAAATATCATTATATTTTTGAAGAAAAAACCTACCGCAACAAACTGCGCGACGAAGCGTTTTTAAAAGAGGTAATCAAAAAACCTTTCCTGTTAAAAGCGGTTATAAATCCTCCAAAATCAAAGTAACCCAAAACGCAAAATATAACCGGTAAACACTGAAGATGAAATATTTATGCGAAGCTAAAACCGGCCGCATTATGATAATATATAAAATATTGGTTTAGTGACGGTTATTGTTTTAATTGCTGCTTTAGGTGGTGTGGCGTTTACTCTAAAAAAGCGTTGTTAATTTTGCAAAACCAGATGTGTTCTTTTATTTAGGAGGATTAATAATATGAAAAGGATACTCGTTTCAATATTTATATTAACTGCAATGTCCGCGCGGGCGGATGGTATAGCTATTTACCCAGGGTATGACTTTGCTCCCATATGTAACAAAATAGTGAATTCCGACAAATATAAAACAATAGCCGTGCTAAGCGATAAAACAGGAAAAACCGTAAAAGTTTTACCAAAAGAATGTATCCCAAGCACGGGCAGTAAATTTCAAACTTGGGAAATTAATGTTGACGATAACTTCATTGGCTACGTAGACACTTTCACATCAAGGCCGACATTATCTTCAGACACGGTAAACAAAGAATATAAAATAGTAAAAACAAATTTAGGACTTGAACTTCTGCCTTTTAAGGAAGGGGATAAGGAAAACTTTAATATTTCCCCCTCTTTAAGCATATACAAAGGCCACATAAAAGATTTAAGCGATATAGTAGAAAAAATCAATAATTATAAAAATAAAAACGGCACAAATCCTACTAAATGGTCAGACATCGGTATTAAAATAGTTAGTCGTAGACCTTTACCTTCGGATGATATAACATTTTTTACTGATTACAAAGGCGCAACGTATATTTTTAGTCCTCATAATGACATAGTAAGCGTCGGCTTATTTAAAGCCGATTCGCCCTATTCGCGCTATAGTTTTGCGTTTAAATTAGATGGCGAGAAATTTTGTATACTTGACACTAGAGATTCAAAAGCACAAGAAGCATGCAAATATTTTGTCGGCGCAAAGAACCCCGAACAAATAGTTGCCGACAGTTCTGTAACGCGCTTTACTTTACCAAAAGACTTTAATGATTCGAACATTCCCGATAAGGAATAATCAAAACAGAAGAAGCCCAACCAAGTAAGAAGCCGCGTTGGCAAGAAGCGAGAAGAAAAACAGAAACACATATTTCTTTTTGTAAAACGCGCAGTAAAAGCCCCACTCTATTAACACAATAAAAACTTCCATTATCGGTATGGCGTATGTTGTGCCGAAGAAAACTTCCGGCCATGAGCGGGCAATCATATTCGCCGCGGGGTTGGTTAAGATGTTTACAATCACGCAAAGCAAAACAAATTTCTTTTCCCGCGTTATAACGGCGGCCAATGACGTTTCTACAGCCAATGTAAAACCCAGCGGAATTAAGTAAGAAATCAAATTAGCCATTTAACTTTCCCCCCGAAATAAAAACTGACAATGTTAAAATCACTAAAAGCGAAATTGTTACAATTGTTCCCATTGTCCCTGCGAGCATAAAAATCATAAGACCTAAAAACAACGCAAGGCAGTTAAACCCAAAAGCAAGCCCCGGACGGCGAGGCATAAGCAAAAACAGGAAGTACAACGTAACGCCTGTCGTCATAGAAATTATGGCCGCGCTCATGACTGCAAAATAAAAAGAATATTCCGCCAAAAGAAAAAGCACTCCCGCCAAAATAAGCGGCAGGACAGTACCCTTCAAAAGTCCAAGTTTTTCGTAAACAAAACCGCCGACGGCTTTACCTAACGCCACAAATAAGATTAAATACCATTTCTGCACCGCGCCGTTAACAAATACTCCGATGTCAAAACTACTTAAAGAACGTATAAAAATAGCTGTCATAACCAAAATTAATATACCGAAAAAAATATTTTTGTTAAATTTTGCTCTCTGTACAGCATAAGCCGCGGCGGGTGTTTTTATAAACAAAGTCAAAATGAAAAGAACTATCAAAGCGGCAAAAAAATAAATATTTGAAAGTCCGGCCTTTGCAGCAAGCGCACCAAGTCCCAAGCCCACTCCGCCAGACGAGATATAAACACCCTGCCATTTTGGGGTGTTCGGATTCAAATTATAAACGATAATACCTGCTCCGACGTGAAACATAGCGTTTGCAATTCCTATTATTACTGCGCCCGCGACATTGAATTTTGGGAACAACATGATTCCTGCGGCCGTTAACACATACCCAACAAGTGTAATTTCTTTAGGTTTTTTTACCGTATCCGCGAACATGCCAACTAGGGGCTGAAAAGCAAATGCAAAAAAATTGTAAATAACCGCAAATTTCAGACCTTCATACGGGTTAGCCGCAAAAATAAAAAACATAGCCCACATGCAGACCATATCTATAACGGCGTGAGAAATAGTAAACAGTGTTAAATTTCTTGAAATCATTTAAATTATTATATATTTTATAACTGGTTTGCGGCGGCACGGCAAAGCAAAATAAGTAAATAAATTATAAAATATAGTAATGCTTGCAGACGATTTGTATAATACCTTTTCCGCCGGACGGACTCCGGATGAAACAAAAGATTTCCACGCCTCTAAAATGTACTCTTTGCTTGAGGACTCTTTCGGCATATGGTGCGATTTTCACGCGCCGCAGACGGAAAAAGTCCAAGAAGTCAACCGCTACGAAAACCTTAAAACCAAAACCGACCGCCGCAACCGCGACGCTTGGATTACGGAACATTACCCCGGTACCGTCGTCATAATCCCGGACGCGGAAGGCGACCGCTTTAAAAAAACTCTGGCCGCAATGGCCGCCGGCGCGCCGGCAATCGCGGGAGCGATGTTGTGGAATCTGCCGGAAAATATTTTTTGCAGCATAAACCTGCTTGTCCGCGAGGAAGGCGGGGAAAGCGTTTTCGGCAACTATCATTATAAAATCATACAGTTAAAACGCGCGCACGACATCAAAGAACATTACAGCCTGCAAGTCGCGCTTGCAAACAAAATTTTGTGGCAGGTTCAGGGCGTTTTCCCGCCGTACGCGAAAGTTATTTTAAACGGCAAAGAGGCAGATATAAACTGCATTTTTCTGTCGGAGCGCGTGGAAAAAGAAATGGCAAAATGGCGCGCTATTAAAGACGGCACTTTAGAGCCCGAAGCGCACAAACCGCCCAAAGCCGCCGCGCCGCCGTGGCGCGTTTACGCGAACAAAATCGTCGCGGAAAGAAAAGATTTATTAATGCTGCCGCACTTAAGTCCCGCACAGCGCGAAATTTTAAAAAATGCCGGTTTTAAAAATACCGCCGACATGGCCGCCGCGGATTTGGATAAACTGCGCGCGCTGATTGAAGAACCTTTCGCGACGGAAAGTTATTATACCGCCATAGCGTACGAAAAGAAAATGCCGCTGTTAAAAACCGCCGGCGTTTTCCCTCCGCCGCGCAAGAAACATAATTTATACTTTGATTTTGAGGCGACGGAAACTTTTACCAAAGAAAACGAAAGTTTTGTTTATCTGATAGGAATATGGGATAAAGAGGAAAATAAATTTGTTTCTTTCGTCGCGAAAAATAAAGACGAAGAAGAAAAAATCTTTCTGGATTTTTTCAACTATATAAAAGAGCCGGCGGACACGATTTTATATCACTGGACGGAATACGAAGTAAAAAAAATACGCGCGATAGCGGCCAAATTCCCGGCCATCGCCGCGAAAATGAACGCTATGGCGGATATGTGTCTGGACCAGAAAATTCTCGTCGGAAAAGCGTTTTATCTGCCGTCGCCCAGTTTATCGCTGAAGGCCGCGGCGCCGGCATTCGGTTTCCACTGGCGGCAGGACGACTGCGGCGCCATGGACAGCATGGTTTTTTATACCGCGTGGCAAAGAACGGGCCGGCAGGATTTAATCGACAAAGTTTTAATGTACAATGAAGATGACTGCAGAGCTATGATTTTCTTAGACAACTACCTTGAAACCTCAGAAGTATACATTCCCTAAAATCCAATATTCATAATCGGCATGAACGGCAGACCGCCGCTTTTTGAGACGTTGATAAGCCCGATTTGCACGCCGCGCAGGTAATTGGTGTAATTGACAAGCCCGATTTGTACGCCGTTAAGCCTGTGCGTCATATTAACCAGCCCGATGCCGAGCCCGTTAAATCTGCTGTCCCCCAGCGCGGCGGTATGGTAAACGCCGTACACGCCTATGCCGTCAAAATAACTTGTATACAAAATGCCGGCTGCCGCTATGCCTTCCGTATATCTTTCCGTGTTAACGATAGTCGCGGACACGCCGCAGGAAGAGCCGTCTCTAAAAAATACCGACGCTTTTACGCCGACGGTATCCGTCGACAGCCCTATGCCGGCCAAATCAATGCCGTAAACTTTGCCGATATTGCTTAAGCCCGCAAGTTTTATCCCGTACACCTGCCCTACCGTGCTTAAAGGGGACAGCTGTACGCCGTACACCGTCGGCGTGCGCGCCGAAAAAATACCGAAATCCAAACCCGTCACGACGTTGGCGCTGGCCGGAAAACTGTCGTTGCCGTCGTTGCTGCCGAAGAAAGATATACGCACCGGCGTAAAAATTTTTACGGCGGGCGGCCCGTCGTCGTCCTGCGCGAAAACGGCGCAGGCGGCAAACAGCGCGGCGGTTAAGAAGATTATTTTTTTCATTCTGATTTAAGATTCAGCGTATAGGCGTCATAAGTAGCGTCGCTGTAACCGGGAACAACGATACCGCCCAAGTGTTCGCATATAGATATGGCGTTGTCGTTGCCTTTGGGCACCAGGCAGAGTATCATGCCCATATACTCGGTCGTCGGGTTTTGCATGAAATACTGGAAATGCGGCACGTCGCCGTCCATGCCTATGCCTTTACGCACGGCGGTAATGTTGTAAGTGGGAGTATCGGAGACGGAAATATCATAATACTTAGCGTCCGGAGGACTGACTGCAAGCGACGTCATAGTAGAGGTATAATGACCTTTGTTAAGAAAATAATATTCTTCCGCCTGAGCAAGCGCGCGGAGAGAAGTCAAAACCTCGACGGTCCGCGTCTGTTCCACCGCTTTTAAATACTGCGGCAAGGCAATGGCGGCCAAAATGCCGATTATAAGCACGACAACCAACAGTTCTATCAGTGTAAACCCTTTTTTCATTATTAAAACTCCGGCGCAAACGGCGCGCTTTTTATTATAGTTTTTGTAAATCGGCAGCGGCCGGGATATTAAAGTCTAGCCTCGTATAAGTCATATTGGTCGTCGGATCGTTTACGGGCGTGCCTTTAACGGTAACAGTTATAGTATCTGTGGAAGTAGGCCCGGCTTGAATTACACATTGAGACGTAAAAGAACCGTCCGAGTTAGTAGAAAGCTGGCCGCGGACAAGCTGGGACTGTATTTGCGCGTTGCAGCCTTCAAGAATATTTTTGGCGGAAATCGTACGCACCGTATTGGCAGCCGTCGTCGTGCGCGATATAGCTATGCGCAAAATGGCCGTCGCTATGGTGGCCACGACTATGGTTATAAGCAATACCTGCATTAAAGCAGAACCTTTTTTATTTGACATAAATTTTTACCTCTCAAATTTTTAACTATTGCCCGCCTATCGAATTAAACGTTTTGTCGTAATTAATAGTTACCGGCCTGTTATTTTTGCCGACTTCCAGATAACCTTGCAGCTGAATCTGAAAACTGTTGGCCATACCCGTCAGCGCTATAATACTTATAGTGCCGGGAACGACGTTCTTTACAATAAGGTCGCCCTTGCCGTCGCAGACGCAGTTGTATTCCGTAATCTGGTCGCATCTGAAAATGCCCTCTTCCCTGAAAATGCTCCCGCTTTTGCCGCTGTCGTCGGGGATGAAACAGTAAAACACTTTGGAAGCTTTTTTTACCACGCTATTCGGGTCCACGGGCACCAGGCAGGCGCGCAGGTCCGGATAATAATTTTTATAAATAGTCAGGAACGCTTTGCCGCCCTTCTCGCACGGTATAGGATTAGGAGTGTTGTTCAGGCCGGTGCTGACGCTGACGCTGACGGCCTCAATAATATCTTTCTGCATTTTGCGCGCGCCGACGGAAAGTTGGTTCCTCCACAACAGTTCCTGCTTGGACGACGTCGCGAAATTCGTGGCGGAAACCCAAAGCCCTATAAGCCCGGATATAACCAGGCTGGACAAAAATAACGCCACCAGAATTTCCACCAAAGTAAATCCTTTTTTGGCAGACATTATTCTACCCCCATAAAAGAAAAAGTTTTATTAAAATCCAGCTGCAGCGGCCTGTTTTCTTTGCCGACCGTCGTAGCCGCGGAAAAATTTACGTTGACTGTATTCTGCGCGACGGAGGCCGACGGACCGCTGGAAATATATTTCATAACCATTCCGCACGCAGAACCGCCGGTACACGCGGCCGGCAAAACGCCGCACGCGCAGCTTCTTTCCATCCTGCATATAGCCGGTACGTTAGTATCCACAATAACGGAACAATACGCCACCACCGAATAACCGCTGACGGTAAGCGGCAGCGCCAGACAGCCGCCCGTTCCGTCTTTATCCGGAGAAAAATTTTTATATAAGACAAGAAAACTGGTCGCCGGTTTTCCGCTCACGCTCCCGCACGAAATCGCGTTGGCGGTGTCGGCGTAAGTCGCTTCCGAGATATCCCTGTAAAGTTTCATCTCGGCTACGGAAAACATATTTTTTAACAAAAGTTCCTGCTTGCCGGACGACGCGAAATTAGTCGAAGAAACCCAAAGCCCCACCAGCCCGGCCATCACCAGACCGGTCAGAAACATAGCCACTAAAATTTCCACGAGGGTGAAACCTTTTTTATTCATCACATTGTCTGCCCGCTGCAGCTTATATAAAATTTGATGTTAAAACGCGGCTGTAACGGCCGACCGGCCGCATCCTTCTGGTCCTTATTTACATTCTGGACGGTATAATAAAAGTAAGATTTACCCGTGCCAGTGTCACAAGTCGGCGGCAGCAGGCACAATTTAGTGTGCTGGGTGTCTTGAAAATCAACGTAATACAGCACGTTTTCATCAAAAGGCGAACTTGCGACTACGGAAGCGCCCGTCGGCCTAAACGTGAAAGACGCTCCTTCTTTGTTAAAAGGTCTGCCGCACAGGTCAGTATCCCCCCCGATAATCGCGGCGGAAGGGTCATTACTCCAGCCGTCGTCACGGCAGCACTCGTTTGCAAGAAAGCCGCCGCCGCAGTCAACTGGTTGTTGGGAGAAAGCGGACCAGTTTTGACAAATTTGGTTGTTCTGTATAAGCCCTTGAAGTTTGGCCGACGCGGTTTCTATCGCGTAAGCCATGTCTTCCCTCATGTCCGGCTTTTTGCCGGAACGCACCGACGCCATTATTACCCCGTAAATCCCCATGGTGATGATTGCAAGCAGCACCATTGAGATAACGGCCTCGGCTATAGTTAAACCTTTTTTATTAATCATGTCGTTTGTCCGTTACCGCAATCTATATGAAACTGGACGTTGTACAACCCTTCCGCCGTCTGCACGACCGTATAATAAAACGAACCTCCTGGGCATGAAGACGGCATAAAACTACACTTCTCAAGATGATAATCTTTATCGGTTTCAAAAGGCGTAACAGCACCGGCCACAGCCTGCGTTGCAGAGTAAACTATGGCGGGATTAAGTTGGTTTTGAAGAGGACCGCCGCATAAGTCAGTGGTATATTTGGCGTTCTGTACCGCCTGGATACACGTCGTATCCGTATACGGACAACCGAAAATTCCGCTGCCGGCGGTCATTTCCTGCGCGCCGGGCGCCCTTGACTCCGGCGGACACACGCCGGGAGACGTCTCGCCGGAAAGGCAGGCGTCGTACATAAGACAACTATTTTCGCCGGTAATAGAGTCATCCCACAATAAGCATATGACATTGTTTTGTATCATGGCTTTAAATTTGGCGGACGCCTGCTCAACGGCGTAAGCCATTTCTTCTTTAGTATCCGGCTTATTGCCCGAACGCACGGACGCCATTATCACGCCGTAAATACCGACGGTGATAACGGCCAGCAGCACCATTGAGATGACGGCCTCCGCGATAGTCAGGCCTTTTTTATTGAGTCTTGTCATAAGCATGGTTCTCTTGCAATTCCATATTTACGTCAACACCGCCGCAATAATCATTAACAACGTTCTTATACTGCATGGATGCGTAATACCCCTGCTTGCAGCACCCTCCGCCGGCGCCGGTTGCCGGGTTGCACGCGTAAATGTTAAACGCTAGAGCGTCCCAGTTGTCCTTAATCAAATAACCGCACTGGTAAAGCACGTCCGTGCCGCCGGCGTTCGGATTACACGTGGGAACGCCTTGGTTGGTAGCGGCATTTGTAATTTGGCCCGACATAACATGATTAGGATACTGAGCGGCAAAAGTTTTAGCCGCCTGCGCCACTTTCTGCAGCGCGACTATACTTTCGTTATAGCGCGTCCTTTTCAAATTGTCAAGATAAGAAGGCACGGCCGCCGCCACGAGTATAGCTATAATAAAAACCACGACCATCAATTCCATTAAAGTAAAACCTTTGCTGTTACGCATAAAAACTCCTATTGGCAATTATTGTACCCGCTGCCTGACGTAAAAACGCATGTATCCGAGTTGACGCCGGCGTTATAATATTTTCCGGCGCCTTCAAGCGCTACCATATAAGCCAGCCCGTCGGGGCCGCACGGATTGGTAGAGTCCCCGCATACGTAAAATTGATAGTCATAATTGTCCCACGTCTTTTGTTCCAGATATCCGCAGGCAACAAGTATCGACGGGTCCACCGAAGCGGCGTCAAATTTATTAATATTACATGTCGCCGAAGGCGTATGGGAAATTACATCCGTCTTGATGTTAACCGACGGATAATCCGTCCGGAACCGCTGGTTCGCTATGGCGATTTCCTGCAGCATCGCCTTGGCGTGGTCTCTTTTAGAATCCTGTATGGAATTGCGGTAAGTCACTATAGCCACCTGCGCCAGCACGGCTATAAGAATGAACACCACAAGCATTTCCATCATTGTAAATCCGCGTTTATATTTCATTATATTGAGTCCCCCAGCTGATAAGTAGTATTCAGGTTCCCGGCCTCGTCAACCCACGCGCATGCGCCGGGTTTATCGTAGCGGCCGGTGCCTTGTGTCGCGCTTACCATAGCCGCCAAGGCGTCCGCCGCCTGGTCGCAACAAGTCGACGGGTCCGTAAAATTATCCGAACAGACGAAAAACTTATATCCCTGAAAAGTCGTACCGTTGGAATCATTATCCCACGCTATAGGTTTTAAAAGATTGTTTTTGGCCAAAAAAGACAGCCTTTGTAAGGCCGATGAACTATCAGCTACCGAATTTATTGATTCTGGGGAAAAGGTATCCGCAGTCACTTGTCCGGCGGCGGCCTCGAAGTTTTGGATGTCCGCGCTGTCCGACGCTTCATAAACTCTGTAATTCTTAACCGCGCCGGCAATGTCCAGCAGCACGGCCTGCGCGCGCTGGTTCTTGCTGTTCTCCTGCGTCTTTTTAAAAGACGGCACGGCGAACACAACCACCAGCACGACGATTATGACGACGACCAAAAGTTCAATCAAAGTAAAACCGCGCTTTTTATGCATATCCGACTCCATTAAAATAATCTCTTTCGTTCTGTCCCGCCCAAACAGCACCGCGCCCGCGAACCAACGTAGTTACCCCGCTTCCAGATTTGCGGGGATTTTCAATTTTCTTCCGCCCGACCAAGTACTTAAGGCGAAGCGTACGGGGAGGGCGGAAAAAATTGAAAATCACCCAAATGTGGAAGCCGCTGCTTCTCGACCAAAGCCCATTATAATAAGGTGTGCGCCAAAAGCGCACTCCTTTTACATATTGCTGCCGATTTGCGACATTTGGAATATCGGCATGAATATGGACATAACTACTATACCTATTATAATACCGACGCCGACAATCAAAATCGGGTCAATAACCGCGGAGAACCTGGCTATAAACTGGTTCACGTGGTCTGAATAAAATTTGGCCAGCGTGTCAATAATATTTGGCAGCCTGCCGGACTCTTCGCCCATTCTCATCATCTCCGTCATCAGCGGCGGGAAAACGCCGGTATCTTTAAAAGAATCCGCTATGGACTTACCTTCGGACACGTCCTTTTTCGCGCCTCTGAGACCGTCGCGTATTATAACGTTGCTGGCAAAAGCTTCTTCCAAAACGCTCAGACAGTTAAGTATCGTCACGCCGCTTTTCAGAAGAGTAGACAGCGTGGACAGCAGACGCTCAAAATACATATTCTGCAAAAAGTTGCCGATTATCGGCATATGCAGCAGGAAATAGTGCCAGTTCTTTTTGCCCGCGTCCCCGCGTATATATACGTTGAAGCCGACTATCGCGCCTACTATTACGACAATTATCAAAATATAATGGTGCGTAATTAGGTTGGAAACCGAAAGCACGGCCTGCGTAATGGCCGGCAGTTCCATGTTGGATTCCTTGAATATTGTCGCGAACACGGGCACGATGAAAGTTACGAAGTAAAACAAAACGCCGACGGACATAATAAACAAAATCGCCGGGTAAGTGACGGCCGTGATGATTTTGCTTTTAACCGCGTCCTGCGATTTGATGTAAACCGAAACCTGCATCAGCGTGGCGGCCAGCTGGCCGCCGACTTCGCCCGCCTGCACCAGCGACAGCCAGACATGGTCAAAAGTCTTAGGGTGTTTTGCCAGAGACGAATACAGCGAAGAACCCGACGCCACGTCCTTAGAAACCTGGACAAGTATGTAACCGAGACTTGGGTCCGAAGAATATTCGCCGAGCAGCGAAATGGCGCGCACCAGCGGCACGCCGCCGGAAATCAGCGTTGATAATTGCTCCGCGAAAAACGCCAGAAGGTGGGATTTAACTTTTCTATTAGTCCTTGAACCCGTCTTAGCTTTTGAAGAAACGCCGCCCAAAAGACCGCCGGCTTTGCCGCCGGACTCCTTGACTTCCAGCACTATGTACCCGCCGTCCTGAAGGGCGTTGACGACTTTTTCCCTAGAGTCCGCGGTAATAGTGTCCTTATAAGTTTTTCCCATTGCGTCCTGGGCTACGTATGAGTATTTTGGCATAAGAACCCTTCCTTTTTAATAACGCTAAACTGCTAAAAAAACGATACTGACGGCACTACTCTTCCTGCGTTGTTACCGACAAAACTTCGTCGTACGTGGTTATTCCTCTGACGGCTTTTCTCCACCCGCTGGCGCGCAGGTTGGCCGCGCCGGTTCTGACGGCCGCTTTTTTAAGCTCAATCAAGTCCTGCGTTTTGTAAATAATCGTCCGCATCTCGTCGTTCACTTTATAAACTTCATAAATAGCCATACGGCCCAGATAACCGGTATTGCTGCATTTGGGGCAGCCGACTTTTTCAAAAAATGTCCAGCCGGACTGGTCTTCCGGCGGCAGCATAGATTCCTTCAGCGCCTTGTCCAAAATATCCTGGGGCGGCGTAACGGCGCGGCGGCAGTGCGGGCAAAGTTTTCTTAAAAGCCTCTGCGCCGCCACAAGCTCCAAGCTCGACGACAGTAAAAACGGCTCCATGCCCATGTCAATAAGACGCGGGACGGCGCCCAAAGCTTCGTTCGTGTGCAAAGTGGACAGCACCAAGTGGCCCGTTAGAGCGGCTTTAAGACAAGCTTCCGCCGTCTCGTTATCGCGCACCTCGCCGACCAGAATAACGTCCGGGTCCTGACGTAAGAAAGAGCGGAGGCCGGCGGCAAAAGTCAAACCTATCTGCGGCTTAACCTGCACCTGGCTTATGCCCTGTAATTTGTATTCTACGGGATCTTCCAGCGTCATAAAGTTATATTCAGGCGTTCTGATGGTTGTTAAAACCGCGTTAAGCGTCGTGGATTTACCGGAACCCGTCGGACCTGTCAGGAATATAAGACCGTGCGGCGCGTTGGCGGCCGCCAGAAAGTCCTCCCTCTGGCGTGATTCAAAACCCAGCCTGTCAATAGTCATAAGGCTGGTTCCTTTGTCCAAAATACGCAAAACCAGTTTTTCGCCGAACACCGTCGGACATATGGAAACGCGGATTTCAATGGTTCTGTTCTGGAATTTGATACCGAAACTGCCGTCCTGCGGCAGACGCTTTTCGGCGATGTCCAGTTTTGATAAAATTTTTATGCGGGAAATAAGGGCCGCGACGCTTTCCTTCGGCGGCGGCATGCGTTCGTACAAAGAACCGTCTATGCGGAAACGAAGGCTGACCATCTCGTCGAACATTTCTAAGTGAATATCGGACGTTCTTTCGGAAATTGCCTGTTTTAAAATGGCGTTGACGAGCTTGATGTACTGGGAACCGCTTTCTTTGGCCGTATCCAGGTCAAGTTTGCCTTCGACGGAAACTACTTCGACGTCTTCGTTGTCTTCCTCTTCCGGCGCTTTCTGTTTGCCGGAAACGACTTCTTCGATTAAATCTTTCCCGCCGTAAAAATTGTCAATGGCCGTCAGAATCTGGGACTTGCTGGCTATGAACGGCTGCACGTCGTAGCCGGTCATCATTTTTATATTGTCCGTCACGAAAACGTTAGCTGGGTCGTTCAACGCGACGGCCAGAACGCCCTCTTCCAAAAACAGCGGCAGAACGGTATTTTCCCTGGCGAATCTTTCGTTAATAACCGCCTGAAGGTTCTGTTCTTTTTCAGGAATTAAAATGTTGTTTTCTCTGGAAGCGTAAGGAACGGCGAGGTGTTTTGAAAGAGCGACGGTAATCTGTTCCTCCGTCGCGTAGCCGAGCTTCATGGCCGCGTCGCCGAGCGGCACGTTGTTCTGGGTACTGTACAGCGCCGCCTTTTTAAGCTGCTCCGCGCTGATTGTTCCCGAAGATACCAGTATTTCTCCTAAAGTTTTAGCCATTTAAAAACCCCTTCAAAAAATAATTTCCGGTTGTCCCCGCGAGAAGAACAAGAAATTACTCTACATCTCCGTTTGTCAAGTCTTTTTCATCTTCCCAAAGGGAAGAGTGTCCTGCCGTCCTAAAAATTTCTTACTTACCGGAAATATCCTCCGGAATACCTTGTCCCCAAACTTCACCGTATCCCATAGCAATACCATGTTCCGGTACCCATATATACCGCCGAAGAGCATGTTTCTTTTACAAATCCGAGCGAGAGGCATGTGCTCTGGCCTTTGACGTTAACGTCTCTCACTTCACAGGTAATGTGCTTTATATCCGTTCTATAAACTACAACAATCCTTACGGTATTATCAGTACTGCTTACTAAATCTTGACGAAGCTCATATCCTCCAGTCCCGGAAGCAAAAATGAACGACGACGGAATATCAATATCCAGGTCCTGTAATGACGCCGGGGAACTGCCGTTTTCCAAAATATATCTTTCCCACGCGGTCCCAAACGCTTTCAACACAGGGAAAAGCGACGTAATTTGCGCCTTAGTAACCGCCTTTTGATACTGAGGCACGGCAATGGCTGCAAGTATGCCAATTATCAAAACCACTACAAGCAGTTCAATTAAAGTAAAACCCTTTTTCATCTTTATCCTTTTCATGCGGGGCGCGCAATGCGCGCCCCGTCGTGAAAAATGTTAATCTGCGAGTATCGTCGGCGTTACGAAGATAACCATGTCAGTCGTGTCTTTAGACGTGATTCTCTGCGTGAACAGCCAGCCGATTATCGGGATGTCGCCAAGGAGCGGCACTTTTCTGTCGGCAAGCGTTTCTCTTGAAGAAAGCAGGCCGCCGAGCACAACCGTCTGCCCGTTTTTAACGCGGACAAGCGTGGAAGCGGAACGCTTAAGCGTATCGTATACGCCGCCGCCGACGGACGAGACCGCGATGTCGGAGTATTCCGGCTGGATTAACAGAGTAATATAACCTTCCCTGTTAACCTGCGGGGTGACTTTTAAAGTCAAACCCACCTGCTGCCTTTCAGGCGTTGACGCCAAAACGTTTGAACTTCCGGTGTTGCCCGAAATATTCTGCGCCGAACCTATGGCCGCGTCTCTGGTTGATTCAATCGTCGCAGCCTGGTTGTTTAACGTGACGACTTTCGGTTTACCCAGATATTTGGCTTCGCCTCTCGTCAACAGCGCTTTAAGCATTATGTTGAAAGAAGAGAAATCAAGGAAACCGTCAGTAGCGGTGGCGGTTGAACCCGTCGTGCTGCTGCCGGAGGTATCGGTCGAGCCGCCGGTGCTGGTGCCGCCGGAACTGCTGCCGCTGTTAAGCCCGGTGCCAGCCGGCGGGAAAATATAACCCCAGCCGCTGACGCCCTTGCCGTTCATATAATCGATGTCAACACCTCTCGCGGGACCTGTGAAAGAGAATATCGTGCCGTCGGAGCCGCCGTAGCTTAAGCCTATGGACAGGCCGCTTGTTTTGTTAACCTCTACTATCTGCGCTTCTATCAGCACCTGCGGAGGTTTAATATCAAGTTCCGCCAGAATGCTTTCAATCTGCGGAAAAACTTCCGGCACGTCGGTAACGATAAGTTTGTTGGTCCTCGGGTCCAGAGCCAGCTTGCCCTGTTTGGACATTACGCTCTGTATAATAGAAAGGATGTCGCTGCCCGAAGCTCCTCTTGGGGCCTGGTTCAAAGTATCAATAGGCGTCGTATCGTTGCTCAGAGAGCCGGCTGTGTTGGTGCCTACCGCGCTCTGCGCGAACGTTGAGCCTGTTGCTGACCGTCCGCCGCCCGCTCCGTCCCCGTTCAATGAAATGTAGTTTAACGTATAAACCTTGGTGACGGTATTAGGCGAATCGCTTGACCGTTTTGTGACTACGAAGCTGTCGCTCTTGCCGATGCGCTGATATGTCAAACCCTGCACGCGCAGCAGCGTGTCCAACGCTTCTCTTACCGTAACGTTGCTCAGCGAAGCCGTAACCTTTTTATTGGCAAATTCTTCGCCCATGATAAAATTAATTTTAGCCTGGGCTGAAATGCTGTTTAGAAAGGTAGATATCGGCACGTTGGCCACTCTTATCGTCACTTTTTTATCAAGCGGGGAACCGGCTTCGGTATCTTTGTACAAAGCCGTTTCGTTTCTTGATTTGGCAAACCCGCCGGCAGCGGGCGCCGCCTGGTCCGAAGGCAGATCCAAATCAGTATTCTGAGCATAAGCTAAATTAGTTCCCGCGAAAGCAAACGTTATAGCAAACACCCACAAGGCAATTAAACTCCTTTTCATGCATCCTCCTATTTAACTTCAATCGTTTTTTGCAAATCACTGTACTTCTTCTATAGAAGCCGCGCCGCGGCGAAGCGGAGACGGGCCCTATTTAATTTCAACTTTTTTTGTAAAACGCTGTCCTTTATAACTGAATACGACGTTGTCTTCATATATAGAAACAATTCTCGCGCCCAAAACCGTGGAGCCCACCGTGTACGCCTTGGTGCCGCCGCCTATAAAAACTTCCTGCGCTACTATGCCGGTTATTTTAATTTTGTTTCTTATGGCGCGGCTCGGGTCCCTTCTTTCCGCTTCAAGCTCCCTCTGGCGCGCTTCTTCCAATTCTTTCTGGCGCTGCGCTTCGGCGAGCTGGGCCTGGCGCTGCTGTTCGGCCATCTGCATTCTCGCCTGGCGCGCGCGTTCGGCAACCGCGCGGTCTTCTTTGGAAAGGGTAGGGTCCCCCAAATTAGCGAACGGAATACTCAAAATAGTTTTGCCGGACAATATATCTATAAGTTTCACCGGCGAGTCGCCGATGGAAAAGCTGGCCGCGCTGGGCGCGGCGGATTTCTGCGTCGCAAAATCAGGCGTCATCTGCTTTTCCGCCGCGGCGTTTCCTACGCCGGGATTATAACCGCCGTTCATATTCTGCGGCGGCATGCCCGGCTGGACAGCCTGCTGGGAAGGCATTCCCGCCGGAACTCCCGGCTGCGCGCTCTGCATATCCTGCGGCGGCATACCGTTCTGCGCGGCCTGCTGGTTTCTCTGAACCATGTTTGCCACGTTCATGTCGGACAAAGCGGTTTTTTTAACCACCGCCGGGGCTTCCGCCTGTTTGGCTTCGGCCTCCGCGCGGCGCGCTTTCTGCCGCGACTCTTTAGAAACATAATTATACGCCAGTAACCCGCAAAGCGCCAAAACCAGTATGCCGGCGGCAAGCATTATTATTTTATTTTTCATTTGCTGCCGCCTCCTTTTTTATCGCCCGTTCTTTCTTTGGGGAACGCCGAACTTATTTTCATCGAAAACATATTGGAGCCCATGTCCCTGTCGTCCTTCGCGAAAATAAGCTCCTGCACTTTGGTAAAAGTTTTAGCGTTCTCAAAATCCATCATCAGCTTTACCGCGCCGGCGTAATGTATTTTAAAGTTTAACGCCATCGACGTAACTATCATGTTATTTGTAGGCTCTTCCGTCTGGCTGCCGGTAAAAGTGTAGCGCGTGTTGTTATTGTCAAAGTTTTCTATAATCTGCGTGACAAGCCACTCGTTTTTATTGACCACGTCCGGGAAAAATTTTTCCAGCTGCACTATCCTGTCTTTGTTCGCCTGATAGCCGGACATTTTTTCTTTCTGCGCCCTCAGCGTGGCTATTTCGGCCTGCTGTTTGCCTATCTCTCTTTTGCCTACGTTTGTATACGAATAAATTACAAAACATAATATCACCGCGGCAACCAGCGGCCTGACAAGAATTTTGGCCTTGCCGTCGTTTATCACCAGTTTAATATCCTGTAAACCGTCTTTGAAGGAAGTGAAAAATTTTGTCATTTTTTCTTCCCCCCGGCGTTTCTATCGCACTTGATAATAAACCTTGTCCCTTTTTTAGTCCCGGCGTCCGTAGCGCCGACGGCGCTCGTTTCTATCGGGAAATCTATCTGCGGATCTATCTTCGGGTCCGGCTTGCATATCGGCGCGAGCACGGCGTTGCCGGCCACTTTGTCCTTAAACTGCGCGCCCATGTCAATATCGCTCTTCCAGTCGCCTTTAAGCGAATTTATATAACCTTCTATTTCAAGATACGGCGCCGTAAAACCTTTTTTTGAGTCAAAAGGGTCCCTGTAAGTAAATTTGGAAATATAAATTTCCGGCGGCGTAATGTCAGCCAGCGCGGCGAGGACCGGCGTTACCGTGTATGTATTGACCATATTTTCATATTCTTTTTTCTTCGCCTCCACCGCGTCGGAAAGCGCTATAACCTTGTCCGAAGTCATGCCGGCGAAATCCGCGATTACGACCGCGGACGCTTTTTCCTTCTTAAGCTCCGCCGCTATTTTTACGGCGTCCAATTTCGACATAATATTCATGCCGACTACAATAATCACCGCCAAAACCGCCAGTTTCCACGCCGTTAATATCGCGTTGATTTCGGTGTTGGTCTTTCTGTCTTTGCCGCTTACGTCTACGTTCGGCAGAGATTCGTCCACAAATTTGGAGCAGGCGCCTATAGCGCTTATTTCGCCTACGTTTTTGGACTCAAAACCAAGGCTTTCCATAGTGTTAAAATTACGCACCGGCTTGCGCGCGTCGGCCTCAACCACCGGCCTCCACTCGTCGACGTTCTGGCCGGTTATGACTACTTCCTCAAAAGTATCTTTTTCCGTCTGCTTTGAAACAAAGTCTATATAGTTGGACATTTCCAGGCGGCGCCGCTCTATCGGAAGCGGGCCGGAAATATCCATGTCTCTCGCCAGCACAGGCAGGTTGTTATTTATAAAAATAAAATCCGCCGTTTCCGCGCCGAAAAAAGTGTAAACCCTGCTTTTGCCCGCCACCGCTTCTTTGTCCAGCGAAGCGTAAGCGCGCGCGGCCGAAAACGCCGAAATCTCGACGGCCAGCACGTCAAACCCTATCGAACGCAGGCCGCTTACAATAGCGTCCCTTATGACGTTGCTCGTCAGGCCGAAAATTACGCCAATCCTCTTCTGCTTCGTCACCGCCGTCTCAAAAATATAGGGGTAATAAGAAGTCTGGCTCTTTTCAAAAGGATAATGTATATATTTTCTGGCCTGCAGCGGTATCGACTGTTTCCAAAACTTGCGCTCAACCATAGGCATGACAAAATGGCGCAGTATTGAAAAACTCGGCGACAGAGAAACTATAATTTTTTTAGTTCTCCATTTCTTTTTGCTTATGGCGTTGTTGAGGGGCTCAAGCCAGTTTTCCGGCTTGGCGAAAAACGCCTCGTTAAGGTCAAGCGGTTTGAGTAAATTTTTATCTATCGGCGGAACGGGAATCCTTATCAGCCCTTCTATTTTCAGGCTGCTCCCCTTTTTTACCGTCTGCGCCAAAAACATATCCGTCGGGCTGATATACAAGCCCAGGCAGTCGGTCACCCTCTCCTGTTCAACGCCGAGAATCTGGCTTAACAATCTGTTCATATTAACCCTTTACTGATTATTGTAATTATATTCGTAATAATCGTTGTTCGCGCCCGCGCCGCTGTTATCATTCTGATAACCCGCGGTTCCCGCGCTTCCCCCGGTGGCAGACGCCGGCAGGCTCGTTCCGCCGGCGGGCGCGGTCACGCCCGTGCTTCCGGCCGCCGCAACAGTACCTCCGGCCGCCGGCGGCTGGTACGGCTGGTAACCCGTCGCGGTACCGCCCGTAGCAGTTGTCGTCGTCGTTGTCGTCGTGGTACCCTTATTATTGGCTATCGCAAAATCTTCCGCCGTGTAACCGCTTGAGTAATCAGCGCCCGGCGTAACCGGCGCGGCCGCCGCTGTCGGCTGGTACGGCTGGTAGCCGCTGTTGCTGTTGTCCGCCGGCTGCATATCCGGCGACAAGTTTTTCCTTCCCGGTCTTGTCCATAAATATCCGGACTTATAACTTGCGGCGGAAGTACCCGCGCTTGCCGTTTTTACCGGAGTCTTACTGACTATAGTCATTTTACGTCTCAAACTTTTTGTCCTGCCAGACGTGTCCGTCGCGGTAAGCAGCGCGGTATAAACGCCGGCGGGCAGTTTGTCGCCGTAGAAATTTTTTCTTCCGTTCCAGAAAGTCTGGTTATATATCGGGCCGGAACCTTCTATCTGCCTGATTACGTAATATTTTTTATCCGCCCCCTGCTGGATAATCTGCAAAGTCCAGTCGGATATCGGCGACGCGGTTTGTATGACGGAATAATCCAGCAGCATGCCGCCTTCGCTGTCGGCGTACATAGCCTGGCTTGTCGGCGCTATGGCGAGGCTCATGAGCGGCAGTTTTTCACCTGAGTTGGGCATGTTTAACAGCGGCGGCGTATCATAATCGAAAACTACCGACAGGCCGTCAAGATTGCTGAATTTTGCCGGCGGCGCTTCATTATAAAGGCCCATGTTATAGCTTAATTTTGCCGGCGAAACGCCCCTATATATAAGGTAAGCGGCCATAGAAACGGCGTTTTTAACGCCGTCAAGTTTGACGTTGTCCGTGTAAGAGCCCGGCGGAAGGATGACAAAAGTTGGCTGCGGGCTGAGAACCATAAGAGTATAAATATTTTCAAGTATCTGGCGGCCGTTCGCGCTGAATTTAGACGGCGCGGTAAACAAAACCGAAGGGTCAATGTCAATTGCGTCCACGTCGTTATTTCTGAAATAAATTTTAACGCCTTTCGTGCCTTTCAAAGCGTCGATTGCCGACTGGCGGAGAGAAGTGACCACAAAAGCGGCCGCGGCTTCTTTCTGCGCGTCGGTCATAGTCCCGCTGTCGCCGCCGCTCACGCCGCCGCCGACGTCGGTTGACGACACGGCGTTATCACTTCCGCCCAAAATATGTCCCTGGTAAGACGGCCCGCCGTCATAAGAGGAAGCCGCCGCAGTCCCGGAAGAAACCGCAGTGCCGTCGGACGGCACAAAAACGGGCTCCGTAATATTGCCCATTTTGTTATGAATTTTATTCATATACTGGTTGGCTTCCTGCATCTGGTCGGGCGTGCCGTTCATCATAACGTCAATAAAATTATCGCGCGCGTTGTCTAAATCCCCGGCGTCAAACTGCTGTTTGGCCAGCGCGAACTGCTTGTCTGTTTTAGCGTCGGCCCACAGAGACGCGCTTCCGGAAAAAATAAATAAAAATGCCGCCATCAAAAGAACGAAATTTCTTTTAAGCATCGTCGGCTCCTCATAAAAGCGTAAAAATAATTATACTGAAAACCCTGTCCTAACATGATACCACTAGATTATATCAATTTCGCGCGTTTTGTAAACACAAACCTGTATATGCCAAAAGCTTAGCAAAAAATTTTTAATATGTTAAGCATTATTATTTTATAAAATATATATACAAGTTTGCAGAAAATTAAGGATTTTATGGAAAACTACCGTTCAGACGTAAGAAATATAGCCATCATAGCGCACGTAGACCACGGCAAAACCACTATAGTTGACGCAATGTTAAAACTCACGGGCGAATTTAATTTAAAAGGCCTGCAGTCGGAAGATACTGTTTTAGACTCCAACCCGTTGGAACGCGAACGCGGCATAACGATTCTTGCCAAATGCACCTCGGTGCCGTATAAAAATTACACTATAAATATCGTAGATACTCCCGGCCACGCGGACTTCGGCAGCGAAGTGGAGCGCGTTTTAAAAATGGTTGACGGCGCGATTTTGATGGTTGACGCCGTCGACGGCCCCATGCCGCAGACGCGCTTTGTGCTGCGTAAAGCGCTGGCACTCGGCCTGCGTCCCATAGTCGTGATAAACAAAATGGACCGAGCAAATGCGGACCCGCACCGCGCGGCCAACGACGTGTTTAATCTTTTCATAGAACTCGGCGCGACGGACGCGCAGCTTGACTTCCCCATTCTCTACGCGTCCGGCAAAGAAGGCTGGGCCTCCGAAGACGCGGCAAAACGCGGCGCGGATATTTCTCCGCTTTTTGACAGCATTATAAAAAACGTCCCCCCGCCGGTGGCGCATCTTGAATCTCCGCTTCAGATGCAGATAACGATTTTGGATTATAATAATTTTCTTGGCAGCATAGGAATAGGCAGAATTTACGCCGGCAAAATTTCAAAAGGCCAGAGCATAATTTTGGTTAAACCCAACGGCGAAGTTACGCCGTGCAAAGCGGTTAAAATAGAAAAATTTTCCGGCCTGGCGCACGTTGAAGTTGAGACGGCTCTGGCTGGCGACATCGTTTCCGTCGCAGGTTTGGAAGGCGTAAACGTCGGCGACACCGTCTGTCAGCCGGAGTCCCCCCTTCCGCTTCCGCCGCTTGCCATCGACGAACCGACGATATCTATGGATTTCTTCGTCAATGATTCGCCTTTCGCCGGCCGCGAAGGAAAATTTTTAACCAGCCGCCATCTGAAAGCGCGGCTTGAAAAAGAGGCGCATACGAACGTCGGCCTCATCGTCGAGCAGTTGGAAGGCGAGGGCAAATTCAAAGTCTCCGGCCGCGGCGAACTGCACATTACAATTTTAATCGAGACCATGCGGCGCGAAGGTTTTGAATTATCCGTTTCGTCGCCGGAAGTTATTTATAAAGAAGAAAACGGCGTGACGCTGGAGCCTTACGAATATTTGATTTTGGACATTACTTCAGATTTTCAGGGAGTGGTTTTTGAACTGCTTGGCGCCCGCGGCGCGAAACTTGAAAACATGGCCAGCGAAGGCGAGAACCGTCTGAGACTGGAATATTCGATAGCGTCCCGCGCGTTAATCGGTTTCAAAAACGAATTTCTGACGTCCACGCGCGGCAAAGGCATAATGCACCACAGCTTTCACGGTTATTTTCCGAAGGCGGACATACAACCGCTCCGACGGAACGGCGTGTTTGTAGCCAAAGAACCCGGCGTGGCGACGGCGTACGCGATTTTCGCGCTTTCCGACGGCGGAGAATTTTTTATCGAGCCCGGCGAAAAAGTTTACCCCGGCATGATAGTGGGCCAGAACAGCCGTGAAAATGATTTAGTTGTAAACCCTGCAAAAGCCAAACGCCTGAGCAACATGAGAAGCAAAGCATCCGACGAGTCTTATACTTTAACGCCGAAGCGCGTATTCTCTCTTGAGCAGGCCGTTGAGTACATCGCGCCCGACGAACTGGTGGAAATCACGCCGCAGTCCATACGTCTGAGAAAAAAAGTTTTGGACCATATCCAGCGCAAACGCACGTCAAGGATTGAAGAAGAAGACGAAGATTAAAAAAAACAAAACCCCCGCCAGACAAATTGCCTGGCGGGGGTTTTATTTTGCTTTACGTTTCCGCGCGTTTCAAAACATAAAAGCTGAATTTTATGATTTCAGATTTTTGAGGACATAATATTTCGGCGCCATGCCTCTGCAACTATAATCTCCGCTTTTCCATTCAAAGAACATATAACCGTCTTTAATTATATATTTTGAATCGGTTACGTCACCGTGGTGCAAGACATGTCCGCTGGTCCAGTTCAGCCACGGCGCATCCTCACCGTTTTCGCCCATGGCTCCGCCGTCTTTAAAAACTAACTCCTTTAAATAAAGGTCGCCTTTCCAGGTTTTAAACCGGGGATTAAAATCCTCTATCTTGTCCACAAAGTCTACCGACTGCCAGGCGCCCAGCACCTGTTTGTCGTCCACAAATGGCAGGTTTATATTGTCCTGTATCTTATTGGGACAGCTGGCTCCTGAGACAGAAGTCGCCTTTGTTTGCCGATGCGGTATCTTATTGGAACGATTGGGTCCCAAGGCAAAAGCCTGGCAAAGAGAGAACAACACTAACGCCGGTAATAATATTTTTTTCATTGTACTTTTATCCTCCTTATAAAGTTATACGGATTGAGCCTTACAAAAAAGACTCTCCGTCTGAAAATGATATAATATGGTTTATCCAAAATCAAGAGTTTGCACTATAATAAAATAAGTGCTGTTTTTAACATGATTGACATTAAAAATTTATCCTACAGTTTTGGTCTGCGTACGCTTTTAAAGGACGCGGACCTGTTTATCGCGCGCGGGCAGAAAGTCGGGCTTGTAGGCGTGAACGGCTGCGGGAAAACTACTCTTTTTAATCTGATGCTGGGCAATCTCACGCCGGAGAACGGCTCAATTAATATAAATTCCGACGTGACAATTTCCACCGTCAAACAGGAAATTGAAAATACTGATTTGCCGTTAATAAATTTTATTTTGAACGCAGACACGCGCGTAAAAAAATTACAGGACGAGCTTAATAAAACCCACGACGGCCGGCGCATTGCTGAAATTCACGACGAGCTTAACCGCTTAGGCGTGCACAGCGCAACGGCGCGCGCGGCGGCGATTTTGAGCGGGCTGGGTTTTACTCAGGCGGATTTCGGCAAGACGTTAAAAGAGTTTTCCGGCGGCTGGCGCGTCCGCGCGGCGCTGGCGGCCACGCTGTTTTCACCGTCGGAAATTTTACTTTTGGACGAACCCACTAACCACCTTGACCTTGAAACTTCCATCTGGCTGGAAAATTATCTTCAAAAACTTGACCGCACCATCATTATCATCAGCCATGACCGCGGCATTTTAAATAAACTCTGTGACCGCATTGTTCTGATGGATGAGCAAAAATTAAAATCCTACAACGGTAATTATGACACGTTTGAAAAAACGCGCGAAATCGAGAAAGAAAACGCGCAGGCCGCCGCCAGACAATATGAATTAAAACGCGAACACTTGCAGTCGTTCGTTGACCGTTTCCGTTACAAAGCGAGTAAAGCAAAACAGGCGCAGAGCCGCCTGAAAATGCTCGAAAAAATGGGCGACGCGCCGCCGGTTCCAGTCGACGCGCAGGCGCAGTTCATATTTCCGCAGCCGGACCATCTGCCGCCGTACCTGATTACGATTGAAGACGGTGTCGCGGGTTATATCACCGGCGGAGATTATGATTACGGCGAAAAAATTGTTTTAAAAAATTTAAATATCACCTTAAGCCAGGACGATAAAATAGCGCTGCTGGGCGCAAACGGAAACGGTAAATCAACGCTTGCAAAAGTGCTGGCCGCGCGGCTGCCGCTGCTGCGCGGAAAAACAAAAAAATCCCGCAAACTGCGCGTCGCGTATTTCGCGCAGCATCAGACGGAAGAATTTGATTTGGACAAAACCGCTTTTGAAGTGATGAGCGAAGCATTCGGCTTCGTTCCGTCTGTGAAAGTTTACACGCACCTAGGCGGTTTCGGCTTAAACAAAAATAAAGCGGACACTAAAATAGCCAAACTTTCAGGCGGCGAGAAGGCGCGCTTAATGCTGGCTCTGATTACAAAAGACAAGCCTCACGTGCTGATTTTGGACGAACCGACAAACCACCTTGACATAGTTTCGCGTTCCGCGCTAGTCGAAGCGCTGAACGAATATGAAGGCGCGATAATTTTAATCACGCATGATTTGCATATGATAAGTTTGGTCTGCGACAGGCTGTGGTACGTCGGCAACGGCGGCGTGCATCATTTTAACGGCGACACGGAAGACTACAGGCAGAAAATTTTAAACGGAACTTTTGAGGCCGCTCCCGACGAGCCGGACTCTTCCCTTCCCCCGGAAGAGCGGAGCAAAGAAGCAAAACGCCGTCTTGAAGCGAAGAAACGTCTTGAACTGGCGCCGCTTAAAAAAGAGTTAAAAAATCTTGAACGCGCCGTCGCGGAAATGCAGACTGACCGCGGCAGATTGGAAGAAGATTTAATCAAAAAATTCGAACCGCAAAAAAGTAAAGAACTGGCCTATAAAATAAAAGATATAGAACGCGCGGAGGCGCGGTGGCTGGAATTGTCGTCTGAAATAGAAAAACTGTCCTCTTAATTTTCTATAATTATAAAAATGCAGATATTTTTACTTGCCGCGCTGCTTGTATGCGCTCTTATTTTGCCGCTGGCGCACAGAAAAACAGAAGAAAATTTGGAAATTTTTCTTTTTTTCTGCGGCGCTGCCGCCGTTTCAATTTCAAAACTGTGGTCGTGGCATCTGGTCAGTGAAGCGCTGAGGGACCCGCTGCAAATCACGCTGGCCGTCCTCGTCATCGGCCTGTTGTTCAAAAAATTTTATTTGTACATTGACAAAACCGTACGCCGCACGGTCAGTCTCATAGGCCTGCGGTGGACGCTGTTTTTAATCGTCGTGATTCTGGGGCTTACGTCAAGTTTGATAACCGCTATAATCGCCGCGCTGATTTTGAGCGAAGTCGCCGCGCTGCTCCGCCTGACGCACGCCGAACGCGTTAAGCTTGTCATTTACACGTGTTTCGCGATAAGCGTCGGCGCGGTTTTAACCCCTTTCGGCGAGCCGCTGGGGACGATAGTCATGGCCAAACTCGCCGGCCCGCCGCATTACGCCGGCACCGTGTTTATTTTCAGGATGCTGTGGCCGTACATATTTTCCATAACGTTGGTCTTGGGTTTCATGGCGTTCGCGCTTGTTAAAGAGGAAAGCGCGGCCAAATGCGAAGAATGTAAACTGCCGGCCTCAATCCACTCCGCCGGGGAAATTTTGCTGCGCGCGTTTAAAGTATATATTTTCGTCGTCGCGCTGGTGCTGCTCGGCGCCGGGCTGCAGCCGCTGGCTTACAAAACTATTTATTTTCTCAAACCGTGGGCGCTTTACTGGGTAAACATAATTTCGGCCGTGCTGGACAACGCCACGCTGGCCGCGATAGAAATAGTGCCGGACATGCCGGCGAGAACTTTAAAATTTCTGCTTGTAAGCCTGATACTCGGCGGCGGCATGCTGATACCGGGCAATATTCCGAATATAATCTGCAGTTCCAAACTTAAAATAAAAAGCACGGAGTGGGCGAAGACCGGCGTGCCGCTGGGTTTCGCGCTGCTGCTGCTGTATTTTATAATCATGATAATTTTAGTAAAATAAATGATAAGTTCGCGCCGAGAAAGCGGCGTAAATTGTGGCAAATTTAGGAGAGGTGGCCGAGCGGTTTAAGGCGCTTGTCTTGAAAACAAGTGTGGGGGAAACTCCACCGTGGGTTCGAATCCCTCCCTCTCCGTTTAGCTATAGAAGCCCTTTTTCAGAGGAAAGAGGGCTTTTTGTTTGATTTTTACGACGGGGGAAGTGTTTAAAAGCGTTTAAATGCGTTTAAGAGTATTTAATAAAAACAGTGTTAAAGTGTGGGACAATGGTGTGGGACAAAAAATTAGGAGCAGTTTTGTTATAATAAAAGATATATGATTGAAAAGATAAAACGAATAGATAATCCTCTTACAATAATTGCTTTTTTTGCAGCTATAGCAGAAGTATCCGCAACAATATCTTTAGGGCTTGTTGGGCCGGAATTACAAAAAATTTTTATTTGGTTTGTTATGCTTTTTCCAGCTTTGTTGGTTATCTGTTTTTTTATAACATTAAATTTCAATCCAAAAGTAATTTATTCCCCTAGTGATTTTAAGAATGAGGAAAACTTTTTAATTACTTGGAATAAATATAAAATTAATGTACCCGATGGTAGTTTTACTGAAATTTCTGAGGCTATTGAAAAACAATATAATCTTATAACAAAAAAAGAAAAAAAAGATGTATATTTTGATGAATTTAAAGTCTATGCTGATAGTCTATTTTCAAAATTTGTTAAAAATCTTGATGGTAAAATAGACCGCAAATATATAGCTGCTATTAATTTCGGCCCACAGCTAAAAGGATTTTACATACTTTCCGTCAATTTTTCTCCTAAGTATATTCCAAACGGAGTATTTAGTCATATGGACTACCTGATACATATTCGAAAAGTTGGAAAAGAAGTTGTTGGTTCTGCTGCTGGAATTACTAAAGAAACTTCTGATTTTGACACTATGACGAATGATATAATTAAACACCTTAAAAGAGCTACTCAAATATGTATAAATAATGAGAAAGGAATTACAGAAGACAGGGCAAAAAAATGAAAGTAAAAGTTGGTTCCACATCTTAGTAATAGTAGAGGTTTTAATTCAGCACTCAGTTGGCTATCTTTTTTCCAATTTCTTATTCACGTAATCTTTCAAGGCTATCGCGTGGTTTATTTTCTCATCTTTGGCGCCGTAGACTAAGGTTACGTTGTCTTTCTTCAGCAGAGTTTTTACTTCCTCAATAAAATTTTTTGTTTCGGGATTTTTGTTCAGTTCAGCCTCGTACGCTTTTTTAAACCAGCCGAACTTTTCCATCTCGTGGCCGAATTCCCGCCGCAGTTCCGCGGACGGGCTTATCTCTTTCGCCCATCTGTAAAGCTGCGCGCGCTCTTTGGAAATTCCTCTCGGCCACAAGCGGTCCACTAGAATCCTGTACCCGTCTTCCTTCGACGGGCTTTCATATACCCTTTTAACCGTTAACATAATTCCCCCTTCGGTTTTTACTTTGCGGGTTCTTGTTTCACGGCTTTGGCTTCTTTAAAAACATTGCTCCATGAGAATGATATTCCCACAAATAAATTCTGGCCTAATCCGCCGAAGTGGGACGCCTGCGCCGCAAAATAATTTATAACCGGCGCCACCGCGAAATTTTTAAACAGCAGCACGTCAAGCCTTGCGTTGAGGCCGGCCTCATAATCAAGGTTTGTCGGGCGGTCAACGCTGTTGGAAATATAATCCCTGAAATATCCGCCGTACGTCGCTTTCACGCCTTCGCGTATTTCCTGTTCTACATTTATGCCGGTTTCTAAAGCGAAGTTGTTTGACGCGGGATTGAAAGTAAAGTCATACTCATAAACACCGGCGACGTAAAAATCTTTAATATACTTGCCTTTAAAAAGTTTTAAACCGCCTCTTCCGCGCATAACCTGTTTACGGGGCGAGGCTATAGACGGGGTAAACTCCGTGTCATATTCCGCGTTGACAAACGGCCCGACGGAAAATCCTCCCAGAAAATTATCAACGTTCCAAAGCGACAAAGCGTAATCCGTGGTAAGCGTTATATTGTCGACGTTTTCCGAGACCAGCGTCGGGGAGCCGTTGGCCGGCACCACGCGCGTTTTGCCGTACTGCATAATAAGAGTGTTAGACCAAAGCCCGCGCGGCGTATAAAGCCCGGCGAAAAAATTAAAATCGCCCTGTATGACGGACTGGTCGTCCGCCGATAATCTGGAATCAGGAAAGCCCTGGTATTTTTGCGCGTTCGTCACCTGCGTCGACGTTAAATTTAAAGAAATTCTTTTCAGTTCAATCTGCCAGCCGTCTTTCGCGTCCTGCGCGTAAATAAAAACGGGCAGCGACATTAACATCAATAATAATACTGTTGTCTTCTTCATAGTTCTCCTGACTGTTGCAATATAGATAATTAATTATAACATTTTCGTTTATTTCCTTATTTCAAAAACGTCCCCCTCATATTTTATTACGCCGTCTTTTTTCATATGGGAAAGTTCCCTCATCATCGCGCTTCTGTCGACGAACAGATAATCCGCCAAAGCCGTTTTGGAAAACGGGAGTTTGAATTTTCTCCCGCCAGTTTTTACGGCCAGCTCGTCAAAATAAGAAAGCAGTTTTTCGCGGATGGACCTTTTGCTCGCGTGTTCAAGTTTATTGTTTAAAAAAATATTTTTTCCGGCGATAAGCGTCATCATATTTTTTACAAGCCTGCCGGCAATTTCCGTCTTAGCGCGCACCGTCATAATTTTGTCAAAATTTATAAACATGACTTCGGCGTCCGTCTCTGCCGCGACGGTAACCGGGCTGTGTTCCGCGCGGGCGCAGGCCAGCGCTTCGGCGAACAGAGAACTTTCGCCCAGTTCCGATATTATGGAACGGTTGCCGCGTATGTCCTCTTTTTCTATAACGGCGCGGCCTTTCAAAATAATGCCGACGTCCGTCACCGCGGCGCCTGCCGCGAGGATAATATTTCCTTTCTTATATTTTCTGACGACGGGGTTTAAGTAAAAAAGAATACTCTCTATTTCCTTTTCCGTCAGTCCGCGGAACAAAGTGTTCCGCGCCAGTATTTTAATATTTTCCATAGTGTTGCAAATGCAATAGTTCCCTTTTTTAAATTCTACTAAACTATAAGTATGCAAAGAAACATAATAAAAATAGACCGTGAAAAGTGCATAGGCTGCGGCTCCTGCGTAAACGCGTGCCATCAGGGGGCGATAGGCATGGTTGACGGCAAAGCGCAGATGCTGCGGGAAGATTACTGCGACGGCCTGGGCAACTGCCTGCCGGCGTGCCTCGTCGGCGCAATCAGTTTTGAAAAACGTGAAGTTACAAAAAATAAGGAGTCAGACATGAAGCATACTGGTAATAAAGAGGAAACACTGCCATGCGGCTGCCCGGGTACAAATTCCAAAACTTTAAATAAAAAGGCCGCGCCCGCGGCGGAGGTTAAGACTGAGGCCGCCGCGCCGTCTGAACTTTCGCAATGGCCGGTGCAAATCAAACTTGTGCCCGCCAACGCGCCGTATTTTGAAGAAGCGGATTTATTAATCGCGGCTGACTGCGCGGCTTATTCTTACGCCGCTTTCCACAAAGATTTTATTAAAGGAAGAATAACATTATTAGGATGCCCCAAACTCGACGGGACGGACTACTCCGAAAAACTTTCCGAAATCATTAAAAATAATGATATAAAAAGTGTAACGGTAGCCAGAATGGAAGTGCCGTGCTGCGGGGGATTAGAAGAGATGGTAAAGCAGGCTTTAATAAAATCCGGAAAAATGATTCCGTGGACAGTTAAAATAATAACAGTTGAAGGCGATATTAAATAAAGGAGAAAAAATATGTCAATGTTTTGTTTTCAGTGTGAGCAGACTATGAAGGGCAAGGGGTGCACGATACAGGGGGTTTGCGGAAAGAACGAGCCGACGGCAAAAGAGCAGGACAGGCTCACCGCCGAACTCATTAATTTAGCCGCCGCCGTAACCGCCGCAGGCAAGAGCACGGACAACGCCGCGCGTCTGGCGGTGGACGGGCTTTTCACGTGCATCAGCAACGTGGACTACGACGAAAAAACCGTCGAAGCCCTCAAAAACGAAGTAATAAAAGAAAGAGAGTTGATAGAAAAATCCGCCAAAATAAAAATCACGCCGTATAAGCCGGAAAATTTATTTCTGGGCGGGGATGTCGACGACACTTCGCTCCGCAGCGCGCTGTTGTTCGGACTGAGAGGCATGGCGGCGTACGCGCACCACGCGCGCGTTCTGGGCATACAGGATAAAAATGTTAACGACTGGTTTTTCAAAGGTCTTAACTCTTTTAACCAGAAATTATCCGCCGAAGAAAGACTTAATCTGATTATGGAGTTCGGCAAAATAAACCTGCGCTGCATGGAAATCTTAGACGAAGCCAACACTAAAACCTACGGCACGCCTGAACCGACAAAAGTTACTACCAACATTGAAAAGGGCCCGTTCATAATCATCACGGGGCATGATTTAAAAGACCTCAAAATGCTGCTGGAACAGACGGAAGGCAAAGGCGTAAACATCTACACGCACGGCGAAATGCTGCCGGCGCACGCTTACCCGGAACTGAAAAAATATAAACATTTAAAAGGCAATTTCGGCACCGCGTGGCAGAACCAGCAGAAGGAATTTATCGACGTTCCCGCGCCGATTTTGTGGACGACAAACTGCATAATGATACCGCAGCCCAGCTACAAAGACAGAGTTTACACAACGTCGGTGGTTGCTTTCCCGGACACAAAACATATTAACGCGGACGCGAAAGGCCATAAGGACTTTACGTCGTTAATCGAACACGCGAAAAAACTCGGCGGATACAAAGAAAACAAGCATATGACCGGCATAAACGGCGGCGACGTTCTGACGGTAGGTTTCGGCAGAGGCACGGTGCTGGGCGCAGCGGACAAAGTGGTAGAAGCGGTAAAAAGCGGAGCCATCAAACACTTCTTCCTCGTCGGCGGCTGCGACGGCGCGAAACCGGGCAGAAACTATTATACGGAGTTTGTAAAACAAACGCCGGAAGATACCGTCGTCCTGACGCTCGCCTGCGGCAAATACAGGTTTAACGACCTTGACCTCGGCACAATCGGCGGCCTGCCCAGAATAATGGACATGGGCCAGTGTAACGACGCGTACAGCGCCATACAGGTAGCCGTCGCGCTGAGCAAAGCGTTTAACATGCCCATCAACGACCTGCCGCTGACGCTCGTGTTAAGCTGGTATGAACAAAAGGCGGTCTGCGTGCTGCTGACGCTGCTGTCGCTCGGCCTGACGAATATTTATTTAGGCCCGACGATGCCGGCGTTTTTATCGGAAAACGTAGCCAAAGTAATAATAGATAAATTCAAACTGCACCCGATAACAACCGCCGAAGATGACCTGAAAAAAATCTTAGGTTAATAACCCTAACAAACTAAATCCCCATAGTAATATATGGGGATTTTTTTGCTATCCCGCGAATGATAGAATTTTTAATAGTTTATATTGGGGATACTATCATGAAAAAATATCTTATTTTATTTATAACATTTATATTCATTTTTGCCGCGGCGCGGGGCGGCGCGCAGACAGTTGCGCAGCTGGGCAGCTGGCAGGATTTTTATGATTTTACCCACGCCGCCGCAGATAACAACGCGGAATTTTTAAATGATATTAATTACGCTCCGCTTACGCCGGTAAATTACGCGCCGTATATAAGCGTTGACACGGATATAAACGGCAAAGGATTTACTTTAAACGGAAACGGCGTTACCAACCCGGCTTTTTATCCGTACGTTTCCGGCGCTATTGCCGACCACAGCGTGGCAAATAACATTAATCTGTCCGTCAGCAATATGACCGTCACGGGCTTCAACAGAGGCGTTTTTCTGATGAACGCCGAATTTTTCACTGGGGAGCCCGCCGTCTATTCCGGCACGCTCACCATCGGCCCGGGCATGATTTTTGACGGCAACAAACGCACCGACGACGGCGGCGGCGTGCTGTGGAACGAATTTTACGTGACGGTGGCCGACGGCACGATTTTCCGCAACAACGGCTCCATCTTCGGCGGCGCGATTTATAATAAGGACACGATAATTTTCGGCGACAATGTCCTTTTTGACAATAATGTTTCAAACGGTTACGGCGGCGGCGCGATAGGCATCGGCATCGGCAACCGGGACAATCCCCAGACGATTTTCGGCACCGGCGCGACGTTTACCAACAACTCCGCCACCGGCTCCTACGCCGTCGGCGGCGCGATTATAAATGAAGACGTTTACCTGGAAATAGGCGAAGATTCTTATTTCTATAATAATACCGCTGGCTGGCACGGCGGCGCGATAGCCCAGCATCTGGCGAACACGGTTGACCATCAGCCTGTTACCATAATCGGCGGCGGCGCGACATTTGACACAAACACCGCTACGCTCTATTACGGCGGCGCGATTTATAACGAGAACGGCTTTTTGACCGTTTACGGCACCGATTCCGCCGGCAAAGCCACTTTATTCCAGAACAACAAAGCCAGTTACGGCGGCGCGCTGATGACGTATACCACAACCTCCGCCCTGCCGGCGTCGTCGTTTATAGGCGCGGGCGCGCAATTTCTCAATAACACCGCGACCACGGCCGGCGGCGCGGCTTTCAACTGGGACGGCACACTGACGCTTGATACCGCCGCCGGGCTGACAACTTTATTCCAAGGCAACACGGACAGCAGCGGCAAAAACGACATCTATTTATATTACGGCGGCAACGGCACGCCTACGCTAAATATAACCGGCACGGGCACGGTTGATTTTTACGACGGGTTCAGAAGCAACGCGGCCGGCGGCCTTATTCCTTTAATAAATAAAACTTCGTCCGGGGAAATGATATTGGAATCCGGCTCAGTCAACAATAATTATATCGGAACGTTTACGCAAAGCGCGGGAACAACATCCGTTTATGCCGCTAATTTTTTTACGGGCACGGATAATATTAATAATTCCGTTCTGCATTTTTATACGCCTAACGCGGCGAACGTGCTGAACGTTAACGGCGGAACTATAGATTTGAGGAACAGCCCCGCCGGCGCGTGGGCGGGAACGTATGACACGCTGACGGTAAACACGTGGAACGCGACAAACGCCAAGCTGTACATCAATACTTATTTAGACGGCAACGGGACAAACACGGACAAGCTGGTCGTCAACGGCGGCCCGTCGTCCGGGAACGCCACGCTCTACGTAACCCAGACGGGCACGAACGACGTTCTCACGCCGGACGGCTCCGACGGAATTTTAGTGGTGGACGTCACAAACGCGACGGCTAAGACGGAAAATTTCACGCTGGCCGGCGGACAGGTTGACACCGGCGCGCTTGTATACAAACTTAACCACGCGACCGACCTGAACTGGTATTTAAAAACCGACGGAACAACGACAAACACCGGCAACACCATAGCCAACATGCCGGCGCTGCACCTGACTCTTGTCAAGTCGGCCATGAGCGAACTGCGTGAGCGCATGGGAGATTTATGGACGGACGACGCCGGCTGCCGCCCCAGCAACGTTTGGGCGCGCGTTTACGGCAAGCGTTTGAATGTTGACGAAAAAATTTCTGCGGACATGACTCTCTTCGGCGCGCAGGCGGGCGTGGACACGCGCGTTTTTACCGGCGACAGCAGCCGCGCGTACGCCGGCATAATGGCCGGTTATATGTATACCGGCGATATCAGAGTTAAGCAGAACAACGGTATTGACGGCTCCGGCACCGGCACGACGCCCAGCGCGGGCGCTTACGGCGTATGGTTTAACGAAGAAGGTTATTTTGCGGATTTAACCGCGCAGTATTTCTGGGCGCAGACAAACATGAGAAATATTTCCGCCGCCGGACAAGTTATTGATTACGACGCGGACAGGGATTTATGGTCCGCCGGGCTGGAAGGCGGGAAATCAATTCCCGTTTCCTCTTTCGTGCTGACGCCAAAGGCGCAGGTTTTATTCGCGCGCGGCGCGCCGGCAAGCCACACTACGAACATGGCGGACAACGTTTATTACGGTTCCACGCAGAGCCTGACCGCCGCTCTGCGTTTGCAGGCGGCTTATTTGAAGCACGGGGCAAATTCCACATGGCAGCCTTTCGCGGAGCTCGGCGTTTATAATGAGTTTCTGGGAACGACGGATATAACTTTTGCCGGCGTAGGCATGAAGTCGGACGTCGGCGGCGCGGGTTTTGAGGCCGCGCTGGGCACGAACGTGCGCCTGAGCGGCAGCTCTTCTTTGTTCGGCGACGTGTCTTTTGAAAAGGGCGCGGCGTATCAGGCTTTCGCGGCGAACCTCGGCGTAAGGCTAGGTTTCGGCGGAAGAAATTGCGAAAAATGCCGCTATAACCGTCAGGACAAAAATTCCCCCGCGCTCCAGCCCGCGCCGGCAGTTTGCGCCGCGCCGCGCAAGCGGGAGCCTGACACTGCCGCGGTTCCCCCGCCTCAAGTTGTAAAAACCGAACCTGCCGTTGTACAGGCTCCCGTTGAAGTTGTACCGGCAACGTCCGCCGCGAAAACTCCGCCTAAGATACCAGTAATTTATTTTAGCAACGATAACTATGGAGTAACGCCGCTTGCCGGCACGGATATCAAGGCCGCCGCGGATGTAATAAAAAATTCCGGCTTTAAATTTGAAGTACGCGGATATACCGACGCCAACGGCCCCGGGTGGTACAACAATAACTTGTCCAAACTGCGCGCTTATGAAATCTATAAACAGCTTATAATGTCCGGAGTGCCGCCGGGCCGGCTGGCCTATAAAGGTTTCGGCGCGGCCAACCCGGCGGACACGGGTACAACCCCGGAGGCCTACGCCAAAAACCGCCGCGTGGAAATATTCGGCTTGCCTTAGTAATTTGAAGAAAACTTATAATTACAACAAATTAAATCCTCATGCTTTTGCATGAGGATTTTTAATTAAATTGGTCGTCTGATATTTGTTGTTTATACCACTAATCATCCTCCGGCAAATTGTTAAAATATTTTGCTAGTTAAAAAACCGGAGAATAATTATGAAGCCACTTTACGTCAGTTTTATATCGTTGTTTTTCTTATTTGTTTCCGCGGCAAAATGTTCCGCTACGGCTGCGCCGGACTGGGCCACGCTGTACGGCCTTATAGGAAACGGCGCGGAATCTTCCATTACATTAACCGATAATATTACCACCACAGGCGGTATGCCTACCGCCAGCGGAAGTAAAACCATTGACGGCGGCGGATACACGCTTTCCGCGGGTTCGTCGGCATACAAAGGATTTCAGACTGACTTTCACGGCAATACGGCTTTTTATATAAGCAATGTAACTCTTGAAAATTTTAACAGGGCTTTACTGGCCAGCGATAACAAGCTGTTCACTTCGACGGCGGAAATAGGCCCGGGCGTTATTTTCCAAAATAACGGCTCTACGGACACCTTGGGCGGCGGAGCGATTTATAACCAGATGACGACGACCTTTGCCGACGGCACGAAGTTTCTCAATAACAACTCGTATTTTGCCGGAGCGGTTTACAGCAATTATCAGCTGATTTTCGGAAACGACGTGGTTTTCAACGGCAACACCGCGACACAGTATGACGGCGGAGCCATATCAATGAACGACAGCGCGGGCACCGGCAACGCTTTTACCAGAATCGGCGACCGCGTGCAGTTTATCAATAACACCGCGCTCAACGATTACGGCGGCGCGATTTCCAACGAAGGCTCGATTTTGACAATCGGCAACAGCGCCAATTTCCAAGGCAACAGCGCGGGAATGGCCGGCGCCATTATGAACGTCTATGTCCAGTCGGAGGCTACGATAGGCGATAACGCCGTATTCCAAAACAACACCGCGCAGTACGCCGGAGCCATAGCCAATGTGGGCGGCGCAACATTTACCATAGGCGAAAACGCGCAATTTATAAATAACTCATCCACTGGCGCGGGTCAGGAGGCCGGCGCGATAGGCAATGAATTCAGCACGTTCACCATCGGCGCGGGCGCGCTGTTCGACGGCAATTCCGCGGCCAGAGTGGGCGGCGCGATATTTAATTTAGACGGAAACGTAACTTTGAACACAGCCGCCGGCAAAGCGACCGTGTTTAAAAATAATACGGACTCCACCGGCGCAAACGACATTTACCTGTTAAGCGACACAAGTTACTCCGACGCGGTTCCCCCCGTCCTCACAATAGCCGGAACAGGCGGTACAATTGAGTTTCAGGGCGGCATAGCAAGTAACGACGACGTGGCTCAGATAGAAAAAACTTCTTCCGGCGAAATGATATTGGGGGCGGCCGCGCAGAATAAAGGTTTCCTGGGTACGTTTGACCAGACGGCGGGAACTACAAGCGTGTACGGAGAGTTTTTCAGCGGCGTAAATAATATTTCAAATTCAACGCTGCATTTTTACACGTCAAACACGGCAAATGTTTTAAACGTCACAAACGGCGCGGTTGATTTAAGAGGAAGCGCCTACAACACGCTTACCGCCGGCACATGGACGGCAAGCGGCGCGCAGTTATACCTGAACACTTATTTTGACGGCAACGGAACAAATACGGACAAACTGGTAGTAGACGGCGGCGACGCAACGGGCAATACCACAATATTCGTCACGTCAAAAGGGAGCAACGGCGCGCCGACGCCTGACAGTTCAAACGGAATACTCGTTGTCGATGTTACGAACGCCGCGTCTAAAACGGCAACATTCGCGCTCAACGGCGGCGTGGTGGATACCGGCGCGTATGAGTACGCTCTCAACCACGCGTCTGACAACAACTGGTATCTAAAATCCACCGGCGAGCTGACGAACACGGCTAATACGGTCGCCAACATGCCCGCGCTGCACCTGACTTTGGTTAAAGCCGGCATGGACGAACTGCGCAGACGCATGGGCAATTTGTTAATAGACGACGGCTGTTCTCCCGTCGGTTTCTGGGCGCGCGGCTACGGACAGAGGCTGAACGTCGACGAAAAAATTTCGGCGGATATGACGCTCTTCGGCGCGGAAGCCGGTTTTGACGTTAAAGCCGTTTCCGGTGATACCTCTCTGTTGTATCTCGGTCTGATGGGCGGGTACATTTCCACAAGTAATATCAGAATAAAACAGACCAATATGTTTGACGGCACGGGAAGCGGCGAAGTGCCCAACGCCGGTCTTTACGCCGTGTGGCTGCACGAAAACGGCTGGTTCGCGGATTTAACGGCCCGCTACTTCCAGGCAAAAATGACAATGCAAAATATCTCCGCCGCCGGAGAAGTGATAGCCTATGACGCGGACAGAAATTTCGTCGCCGGCAGTCTGGAGGCGGGCAGGTTAATTGCCGTCTCGTCATTCGTGCTTGAACCGAAAGCGGAAATCCGCTTTGCAACCGCCGGCTCCGAACAGCACTCCACCAATATGAGTGACGACGTCCGTTACGGCAACACGCAAAGTCTGTCAACTGCTCTGCGCCTGCAGACCACATATATCCCTAACGAAGCGTCACGCTACCGGCCTTTCATAGAACTTGGCGTTTATAACGAATGGCTCGGCAAAACCGATATAAATTTTGCCGGCGCGGATATGAAGTCCGACGTAAGCGGTTTCGGCGTTGAAGCGTCGGCGGGCCTCAATGTCCTCCTGTCATGCAACGCTTATCTGTACGGCGACGTATCTTACGGTAAAGGCTCCGTATATGAAGCGTTATCCGGTAATATCGGCATAAGGTTTACCTTCTAAAATTTAAAGCGCGTAAAATACCCCGGGCATATTTTATTTATTTTTGTTAAAATATGTCCGGGGGAAGATGTAATATGAAAGGGGTAAAACAGCATAGTATTTTTCTATTAGCCGCTGCCGTCCTTTTTTGCGTCTCGCGCACGCTTTACGCAGAAGACAATCCGCGGGGAATATTTTTTTCTGACATCTTAACGTGGCGGGACTGCCTTGAACTTACGATAAAAAATAATCCGCAGTACATAATCGCCCAAAAAAATCTTGAGACGGCAAGATTAAATTATAACCTCGCCGTAAACCAGTACACTCCTTCCGCGAATATTCAGTACGGTTTCCAAAAATCTAATTACGATATTTTAAACCAGCAGAATTACTGGTCGCTCACCGCCAGCGCGAACCAAAATATTTTTAACTGGGAAGCGCTGTCAAACATAAGAATCCAAAAAGAAAATACGAATCAGGCCGCCGCGCAGCTGCAACAGACTTCCGCCGCCGTGCTGTACGGTTTAAAGCAGGCATACCTCGCCATGCTTTACGCGCAGCAAAGCGTGGAACTTTACAAAAATATTTATGAAATCCGCAAAAAAAGCGCAGACATGATACGCCTCCAGTACGAAGGCGGCAACGAAAGCATAGGCAATAACATGCGCGCCTCCGCTCTGGCTGTTGCCGCGAACAACGGCATAAAAGCCGCGCAGCGCAATTTGGTCGTCGCGCGCAAAAATCTGGTTGCCGTTCTGGGGGTTGATATCGGAAATACTTTTACGTTGAAAGACACCCTTGCGCCCGCCGCGTCAAAACCCGTAGATATAAATTCCGCCGCGGAAAACACTCCTCAGATAATAATAAGTAAAAACGCTTTGCAAATAGCGCGGCTGCAATTATCCTCTTCCAAGGCAGGGATTTTGCCTGTGCTGGCTGCAGGCGGCACCTGGGGCCTGCAGGATGACAAACCGGATTTGAGAAACGCCTCAACTATCTGGACCGTTTCCGTCATGCTCAGTTATCCCATTTTCTCAGGCGGCATAACAGCGGCAAAAGAAAATATAGACATAGCAAAAACCGCGCTGGAGCAAAGCGAAGAAGCGCTTAAACAGCAGTATTTTACGACGAGAGCGCAGCTGCAGGCCGCGTCCGCCGCGCTGGAAACTGATATTGATACCATAGACTCAAACAAACTTCTTTTAGCGTCGGCCGAGCAGATGGACAAAGAAGCCAATATCCAGTATCTGGCCGGCATGATGGACTTTCAGATTTGGCAGAGCGTCGAACAGGATTTGGTAAATTACAAAAGCGCGTATCTTACTTCTTTATACACGGCAAATCTTGATTCCGCCTCGCTGGATAATATTTTGGGAACGGGTTTGGAGAAAATAAATGAATAAAAAAATAATAATTTTTTGCGCCGTTTTAATTTGCATGGCCGCCGCTTTTTATTTTTACAAACGCGCCGAACAGCCGCCCGCCGTTTCTTACGCCGTCGTAAAAGCGCAAAAAGGCACGATACATGAAATTGTGGACACTACCGGCGAAGTGGCCGCGTTAGACCGCGTGGAAATAAAACCCACGACGGCGGGCCGCATAGAAACGCTTTTGGTTGACGAAGGCGCCGCCGTAAAAAAAGGACAGATACTGGCCTACCTAAGTTCCACTGACAGAGCCGCGATACTTGACGCCGCGCGTGCAAGCAAAGAAGATATTAAAGCCTGGGAAAATACTTATAAGCCGACGCCGGTAATCTCCCCCATGGACGGAATTATAATTTTAAAAGCCGTCGTGGAAGGCCAGACCGTGGCCGCGACGGACGTCGTTTACGCTTTGTCAGACCAACTGATAGTCGTGGCCAACGTCGACGAAGCTGATATCGGCAAAATAAAAACCGGACAAAAAGCGGCGGTGCAGCTTGACGCTTACCAGGACGTTTACTCAGACGGAAAAGTTTTCCAGATTCTGGAAGAAGGCATAAACACAAATAACGTCATAACATATAACGTAAAAATAAAAATGGACAATTTGCCTTCGTTTTATAAATCAATGATGAGCGCGAATATAGATGTTACCGTCAATACTTTTGACAACGCGATAATAGTTCCTTACCTCGCCGTCGGAGAGGACGAAGACGGCAACGCTTACGTGCTGGCCGGCAGCAATAAAAAGCAGATAAGAAAAACGGTAAAAACCGGCGTGCAGGACGGAGATAAAATACAAATCCTGTCCGGCCTTAACGAAGGCGACGAAATACTTGTCAAAGCGGAAAATTACGCGCCCGCGCAGCCGAATAATTCAAAAAGTTTCATGCTGCAGATGAACAGAAAAAATATGTCCAACACCGACATTATCAACAGCGGTAAATAATATGGAAGCAAAAAAGCCGCCTTTAATAGAAATTAAAAATATTACCAAATCCTATGATTTGGGCGGCGCGACGCTTGAAATTTTAAAAGGCATAACTCTGACGGTGGAAGAAGGCGATTTTGTCGCGGTAATGGGCCCGTCGGGTTCGGGCAAAAGCACGCTTATGCACATTCTGGGGCTGTTTGACCGTCCCTCCGGCGGAGAGTATCATATATACGGGCAGGACATTTTAAGTTTTAACGATGAGCAGACGGCATTCCTCCGCTCCAAGATGATAGGCTTTGTCTTCCAGCAGTACAACCTGCTGGCGCGTCTCACGTCGCTGGAAAACGTAATGCTTCCGTTAATCTATTCCAACGGCTCTGACAGAGCGGACAAAGCAAAAGAACTGCTGGGCAGCGTCGGCCTTGCGGAGCGTTTAAACCATCATCCGAACCAGCTTTCCGGCGGGCAGCAGCAGCGCGTGGCCATCGCGAGGGCTTTGGTAAATAGTCCTAAAATAATTTTTGCCGACGAGCCTACCGGCAACCTGTCCTCCTCCCAGGCGCAGGAAATTATGCAAATCTTAAAAGATTTGAACAAAAAAGGCATAAGCATAATTTTGGTAACGCATGAACCCGCCGTCGCGGAATGGGCCGCCAGAAATATAATGATAAAAGACGGACAGATTATCTCCGACGTAAGAAAAACGCCGCTTGCCGCCGCGGACAAAGAAATTCCGCAGATTAAAAAAACCAAAGCCGGCCTGAGCCTGGCCGAAATAAAAGAAAATTTTTTATCCGCCGCTAAATTTGTGCTGATAAACAAAGCGCGCTCTTTCCTGACCATGCTTGGCATAATCATAGGCGTGGGTTCGATAATAGCCATGCTCGCCATCGGCAGGGGCGCGCAGGACTCTATGGCGCAGCGCATTAAAAGTCTGGGCGCGGACGTGGTTTATATAATGCCCGGCCTCATACAAATCAACGGCGTAAGCAGCAACACGCCGCGTAAAATGACGATAGAAGACGCCTACGCCCTCAAAGCAAACACCGACCTTGTGGATAAAGTTGACCCTATGGTTTCCGGCAGTTTTCTGGCGGAGCACAACGGTAAAAATACATTGACAACCATAACAGGCGCAAGCACCGCTTATGAAGAATTGCAAAACGCAACTCCGGTTTACGGCCGCTTTTTTACTAACAAAGAAAATGACAATATGTCCAAAGTCTGCGTGCTCGGCCAGACGGTGGTAAACAATATTTTCGGCCAGGAAAACCCGATAGGCCAATACGTCAGAATAGCGGGGAAAAGGTTTCTTGTCGTCGGCGTGCTGCCGGTAAAAGGCGCGACGGGTTTCCGCGACGCGGACGATATCATAGTAGTGCCCGTCAACACCGCGCTGAAAAGGCTGACCGGCGGAATATACATATCATCCGCGGCTATAAAAGTCAAAAACAATAAAATTCTTGAGGCGGAAAAATTTGCCCTTCTGACAATGCTTTCGCGTTACAGGCTGCCGGTGTCGCAGGTCGATTCTTTCAGGACGCGCAACATGGCGGACCTTGTCACGATGCTTGAAACCACGACAAGCACAATGACGATACTTCTGGGCGTGGTGGCGTGCATATCGCTGCTTGTCGGCGGGATAGGGATTATGAATATAATGCTTGTAAGCGTAAGCGAACGCACGGCGGAAATCGGCCTGCGTAAAGCCGTGGGCGCGACAAAAAATTCGGTGCTTTTGCAGTTTTTAATAGAAGCGTCCGGTCTGTCGCTTACCGGCGGGATTTTGGGTATAATTTTCGGCGTCATAGTGTCGCTTGCCGTGTCTAAAGTCACGGGGTGGACGATAACAGTGACGGTATTTTCTATTTTGCTTTCCGTCGGGTTTTCGGCCGGGGTGGGCGTGATTTTCGGTTTCCTGCCGGCGAGAAAAGCATCACAATTATCGCCGATAGAAGCTTTGCGGTATGAATAAAAGGGGGTAACATGAAATTATTGTACGTAATATTGTTCGGGGTTATTTTAACGGGCTGCGTGGTAAACCCGCCGGTCACGGAAGAAATTATTAAAAAACCCAACGGGCAGATTGTAGAAAAAGACATTGTGACAGAGCCTGTCGTGTCGCCGGTTATCGAGACGGAGGTTGAGCCGGTAATGGACCCGCTTTTTGAGCCGGTCGTGGACGTACCCGTCGTGGTAGACGGGGCCAGAGATGAAGACGGAGGCCGCCGCGGCGACGGACGGCGCAGATAGCACTTTATTGGAGGAAATATGAAAAAACTGTTTATTTTATCCGCGTTTATGCTGGCGGCCGCGCCGCTTATTTTTGCTAAGCAGGTCCTGCCCGACGTTTATACTGAAATAATTTATAACTATACGACAAACCCGAAGGATACCGCCCGCGGCATGCGTAAGCTGCATCGTTTTATTTCAAAACCGGTTCTGCTTCTAGATAACCGGGGGTTTGTGCTGGTAAAAACTAAAGATTATGAAGATTTGCTGAAATCTTATGAGAATTCGAAAAAGGACGCCGACGAAGGTAAAATTTCAAGCGTGTCGCCTAAAATCAACCTGATATTGCCCAACCAACTGCATGACTACTACTTTATGAACGGCGAAGAGTGTAAAGACATAGGTGAGGGGTTCTGCATTTTTAAAGCTGATTTTTCCGCGGAGATTTCCGAAAACGCCAAAGCTCTTGTTTATCCGAAAATATTTACGGACAAAAATGACGCCGGCGTGTTTAAAGACACTTTCCAATATAAGCCGCCTAAACACGACGCGAAAATGGAAACTCTGAAAAGCGGCATGGACAAGTATTTTAAAGAACTTCCCGGCGACGGCTCACTGCTGCCGGACGCGCAGAACGCAGCCGCTAAAACCAACTAAAGAAATACGCCGGAAAATACTGAAGCGGAATATTTTATAAAAAATCTCCCCAGCCGTAATCCTGGGAAGGTTTTACGCCATAAACTAAATCTTAACTTTAAACGCATATACATAGGTATTAACACCGTTTCGGACAGCAAATTTTAAACCCCCTTTACAATACCGTATTTAGTGTTATAATAGTGGTAGGTATATCTACATGGAGGAAATATGAAAAAATTTTCAGCCGCCGCTTTTGTTGCTTTTCTGCTTCTGCCCGCGATATGCGCGGCGGGCATGCCAAACGCTTACACCAAACTTAAATATTATTATACAAACAACATACCGGACACGGAGAATAAAACAACGTACCATTTCCGCTCGCCCGCAGGCATTGACGTATTAATAATTGATACCGACGATGCCGGCGGCAGCGTGCTTATATCCAAAAAAGCTTTTGATGATTTTGATAAAGACCGCGTGGCTTCAATGGCAAATGGCAATCCTATGAATATATCAGACCAATACGAATTGGACTTGAGTATGTTAGGTACTCAATATTTAATCTACTCCCGCAACGAATTAAAACCGCTTACGGATGACTTTTATATTTTAAAAGTTCCGTTCAAATACGCGACCGTGCAAAAGGCCAAAAGCAGCCTTACCTATCCGAAAATATTTTCGGACAAAGCGGACAAAAGCGATAAAAAGGATTTTGAAAAAACTTTTAACTATAAACTGAGCGACCAGGCTTTGGCAAATGCTTTGGGAAAAGCCATATTCGATTACTCCAAAACCGCTTATTACAATCTTTCGCCGTCGCAGCCGAAACAGCAGATTACAAATTTCCCCAACGCATACACGGTGATATCTTATAACAAGATGCAAAAAACAAAGCCCGTTCTGATGCTGGACAAGAAAGGAACTTTTCTTGTCAATAAAAGAGATTATGATTATCTTGTCGGCTTAAACAGCAGCGGGTATCCGGAGCTTATGGTAATAGACCTGAGTATGTTCTATGACGGCGGCTTTTATAAACTTGACCAGGGCGATAAACCGATAAGCAACGGGGAATATTATATTTTGAAAGTTAAATTCCAGCCGCAGACTGCCGCAATAGCCCGGAAAGTTCTCAATATCCCGCAAATATTTGTAAATGAAAACGACCAGCGCGCTTTTGAGGCCAAATTCGGCAGAATGCCCGACGCGCAATTACAGGAGTTTGTCAAAAATAATATTTCGTCCGCGGCTTACAATTATCTGAAAGGGACGGCCTCCGGACAAACGGCGCAGAATATCGCCAACGAATACCAAAAAAGAAATACCACGGGCAACGTTAATACCGCGCGCAAAGATACCGCCGGCCTGTAGTAAATATAAGACGGCGTAATAATTTAAAACCGGCCTCCCGCCGTTTGGCGGGAGGCCGGTTTAAATAACCAATCAATTTGTTCCAGACGACGTGCATTTGGCCGGAAGACCTATGCAGGCCATATCCTGCCAGTTCGGCCTCGCGCCGTACCAATAGCTTGTAAAATTCGTGCAGTTGCAATACGGGTATGTGGCCCCGTTCTGAATACATTGGGTTTCAGGCGTTGTGCCGACGGGGCCGTAAATTGCCCCGGCGCATTGTTTCTGGTTGCCGTTGGCGCATATGCACTGGGTACTGCTTGTCCCGTATTCGCTGCATACATTGGCCGCGGAAGATATCATATTATTAGTACAGTAACTGCTGCCGCCGCCGGGCTGGCAGCAGTCGCAGCCGTCTTCAAGATACGCGCAGGACTGGTTTGGAATCCAATCAGACGGATACTCGCCCGGGGCGTTGCATATGGGGGTAGTTACCAGCCCTACTTTTTTGGTACTCCAGAAATTTGAACAAGGCGTTTTAGTAATACAACAGGAGCCGTCATCTGAAAAACTGACGGATGTATTTCTGCTTTGTCCAGAGGAACATGAAGACGGGCAAGGCGTCTTACACTTACCGCTGGCGCTGTCAAACGTCAGCCCTGTCCCTGTAAAAAATGAAGTTCCTACATCACAGCCTTGTTGCCTGTAAGTGCAGCAGTCATTAAGAGAACCAACTCCTAATGAACTAAAATTACCGCCGGTATACTGTTTACAGCGGCACGCATGATAATTGTCACTGCATGCGGCGTAAACAGAAACAGAATATGCTGCCGCAACCATAAACAAAACTGCCGCAAACACTAAATTTATTATTTTTTTCACAAAAACCTCCTTAATAATCCTGGAATTACTCTTATATTCTAAACCATAAAATACGTAATCCATAATAACTAAAAAGGCTATGTTGTTCTCAGACGTGAAAATTTTTGCGAAAAAAAGGAATAGCGATTTTTATTATGTAAGAGATTTTGGAAAAAAAATTATTTATCGGAACAAAAAACACCGGCGTCTGCTTTTTGCGGATGCCGGTGTTTTATTGCTTTCAACAGTTAAGAATAAGATACTTTTTAAGCCGCCGGATCAATTTTTATATATTGATTACCCGAGCAGTTAGTACAGGCGGGCGGGTAGTTTGCGGAACCCATGGCTTTACATTGAGTGTCAGTCGTTGTGCCACAGCAAATTGTCCGCATGATGTAATATCCGGTACAAGAACTCCAGCTTCCCAGCGTCCATGTAGCCGCAGACGGATTACATGTTGCCGTTGTGGTCTGTACGCCGCAGTCAGAGCAGTCTTGCCTGGTGTTTGGTCTTGGCGTTTCTACGCAGCTGCCCCAGCTGCCGGAGCTGCTGCAAGTCTGCATTCCGCAAGTTCCGCACGGCTGTTTGGAATTAGGAGTACAGCCGCAGGTAACGTTTGCGCCAGACTGTGTTCCCACCACCGTACCGCCACCTGTAAAGTTTGTGCCCACGTTATACCCGCTCTGCTTTAAAGAGCAGCACGTATTAAGCGCCACTCCCAGAGACGACAAATTGCTCCCGTTCCACTGCCTGCAACGGCAGGCGTAATAATCGTTGCTCTGCGCGTAAACCAGAGCGGCGCAAAAAAACAGTGCGGCAAACATAAAAAGTTTTAGTATTCTTTTCACAAAAACCTCCTTTATAAGCGTAAAATCACACTTATATTATAAACCCAAAAAAACTTAATCTAAAATAACTAAAAAGGCTATGTTGGTCTCAGACGTGAAATTTTTTGCGAAAATCGGAAAGCCGTTTTGTACAAACACTGCAAAAAACCAGTTTCCGCGCGGTTTTTAATTCCGCGTAAGCGGAAAAAGCTTTATTTTTATATAATTTAAAATATGGTTCAAAAAATACACCCGGTTGAAAAACCAATAAACCACTACGAGCACGATTATATAACCGGCGCTCTCATCAAACTTTACAGTTTTGTAAAAGCCAACACAAAAGCGGTGCTTGCCGTCATAATAATAGTTGTAATAATAGCGGCCGGCGCGCTTTTTTTTGAAGTAAGAAAATCACAAATAAAAGAAAATTCCTGGAAAGAACTGGCCACGGCGGTAATGACAGGGGACCAGAATGCGCTCGACGGTGTGCCCGCCAAATATCCCGGCACGGACGCCGCGCTTTACGCGCAATATTTCAAGGCGGACGCGCTTTATAACGCCGGGGATTACGCCAAAAGCATACCCGTTTTTAAAGAACTTACTTCCGCGCAAAACAAAGAACTTGCGGCCATAGCGCAGCTTTCGCTGGCGGCGGCTTATCAGGCGGCCGGAAAATTTGACGATTCCGTCAAAACCGCCTCTGATTTTCTGGCGCAGTACCCGAACAACTTTGCGCTGCCGCAGGCTTACCTGACGCTCGCGTTAAGCCAGGAACTTGCCGGCAGAAAAGACGCCGCGGTTGAAAATTACAAAATTATGGCCGCGCGTTTTCCTAAGACTTATTTCAGCGCTTTCGCTTCCAACAAACTTAAAGATTTGGCAAAATAATTTTCCCCCGCTTTTTAACCGCGGGGGATTTTTGTCAATAAAATTTTACTTTTTTTAAACAGTTTCTAAGACGTAAAATTATACTTTTTCCAAAAAAAGGTATAATATTAAAGGTAAGCAAAAAACTTCCGCGGCGTCCGCCGCGTAACAAGGAGAAGTATGAGAGAAAACACATCAAAGCTGTTAAAAATGTTGTTTGTTTTGGCAGTATTCACAGCAGCAACCGCTGTGCAGGGCGCGGGTTTTGCCCTTTATGAATTCAGCGCGCGCGGCAACGCGATGGGCGGTTCGGTCATGGCAAATGACGCGGAACCCGCGTCCATAGCCATGAACCCCGCTCTTATTACGGAACTGGACGGCACGCAGCTGCAGCTGGGCGCCACCGCGGTTCTGCCGAGAGCCACTACGACGATTAACGGCATGTCAAGAGATTTGGAAGACCAGTCGTTTATACTGCCCAACCTTTACTTCACGCATAAACTGAGCGACAGGTTTACGTTCGGTTTCGGCGCGTTCTCGCGTTTCGGCCTCGCCGGGAAATATCAGGATTACTCAAGCTGGGCGTACGCCGCAGGCGAAGCGTATAAAGTGAGCCTTACCTCATACTCTTTCGCGCCCGTGCTGGCTTTTAAAGCCACGGACGAACTCTCTCTGTCCGCCGGTCTTGAGGTTATGTATTTGGATTTCTCTGAAAGCCTTTTATTCTCCCCCCTCGGTATGGGCAACCCGGAAATCAGCGGAAAAGGCTGGTCCCTCGGCGGAAATGTCGGCCTTTTATACAAGCCTGACTGGGCGGACAAATGGGCTCTGGGCGTGACGTATAAATCACAAATGAGCCAGGACTTAAACGGCAGCGTAAGCGGCAACGGTGGCCCGCTTCCTTCGGGCGACGCGCGCGGAAAAGTGACTTTACCGGATTCCATTACCGCCGGCATTTCATACCGCCCGACGTCAAAACTCGTTCTTGAAGGCGGCATCACCGGCACCTTCTGGACTAAATACGACGCTATAGTAATAGATTATAAAAACCTGCCTGTCACGGTAGCAGACCAGAAAAATTATACGGACGCCGCGCGTTTCAATATCGGCGGCGAGTATAAACTGGACAACAACTGGGCGGTCAGAGCCGGCTACGTCTACGACGGCAGCCCGATAAATCCCAATCATATGGATACGATTGTGCCGGTCGACGACAGAAATATTTTCAGCGTCGGCGCGGGTTACAATACCGGAGTATGGGGCTTGGACGCGTCTTATTCGTATCTTGCCGGCAGCGATTTATCCGGCGTAACGAACTCGGGCGCGCCGATAAAGTACACCAACGGCGCCAGCCATTTTATAGGACTGTCATTTAAGTACGCCTTTAACACCAAGTAGTTTCTCATGCAGTAAAAAACCCGCGCCCAAAAGCGCGGGTTTTTTTATGCCGTTATGCCGCGGGGTGCCCCAAAAAAATTTCTTCGGCCAGTCGACCGAAAGCGGCGGAGCGGCAAACGACCTGGGAACATCCCGCGCCTCAGACGTCATAAAAAACAAGGGGACGCTTAAAGCGTCCCCTTATTTTTTATGCCAGTGTTCTCTGGGAGGAGGGTAGTGAGGTACTGCTTAAGGTGGTCAAATGATTAGTATAAGGAAGCGTTCTGACAAGCAAATCGCACTGATGCATAAGTTTTATGCTGCCGAAAAGTTCCGCCGGAACAACCCCGATGCCCGGCAAAGCGTTTCTTACAAAGGCGGCAAAAAAATCTATTTCTCTGACGTAATTTCCGCGGGCGCAGTATTTATAGAAACCGGCCTCGGCCCACAAAAAAGCACTCGCGCTCTGCCACCACAGCGGCGGAGTGACTTTATCCGCCTTATAAGTCTTCCGCGCGCGCGCGGCGTAGTTAAAAGCCGCAGTTTCAAGAGAATGAAAAATTTTTATTTTATCATCGCTTAATTTTTTTACTAAAAACCATCTTGTGCTCAAGTAGTCCATTAGTAGTCTCCTTTTAAACCCGTGGTTGCTATTTCAATCTGCCAAACCCTTTCTTTTTTCGTATATTTTTTCAGCTCTTTAGGCGGCACTTTCACAACGTCTCTTTCAACCCATTTCCCGCAAACGCTGTAACGGCCTATTATAAAATTGGGCGCGCCGGTAAAATATTTTTTAATCGTCGCGTCAATTTCCTCAAACTCACGAACAAGGGGCATAAGGTCTTCCCTTTTTTCAAGCATGTCATGGATAAAAAAATATAAATCCGCCCCGGAAGAGATTTTTTTATTATCCTTTTTTAAGCATTTGTCCTCCATTTAAACCCTCTCGTTTAAGGCCAAAAGTTCCGCGGGGTGGTTGCCGCTTTTTTTGCGGCGCCCCGCCGCCGAAGGCGGAACGGGGGTTGGGAGAGCCGTCTCGCCCGCGCGCGTTTCCGTTGCGCGGGCTTAACCCGCGGAACCCGGCCGTTTAAGAAATGAACGGTTTGAAAAACCGTATCAAATCTGATACGATTTTATCAGATATATTAAAATCTGTCAAGTTTTATTGCCAAAAATATGTTAAAATACTGATACGATTATTTTAGAAATTTAAAAAACCGAGGGAGTTTATGAAAGTCGGAGAAAAGATAGAAAAGCTGAGGAAAGAAAAAGGCCTTACAAAAGTGGAGCTTACTAAAAAACTGGGGCTGTTAAATTCAAGCGTAATTTCACAGTGGGCGCGCGGCCGCATAAACCCCAGTATGGACAGCAAACGCCGGCTTGCCAAAGAGTTCGGCGTGCCGGTTGCTTATTTTCAGGACGACCATCCATGCCCATCTGAAATTCTGGCGCAGAAGCACAGCGTGCTCTACAACAGTATTTCCGGAGCGGAAGGCGCCGGCGGAGTACGCGACGCCGCGGCCCCGTACGAGCCCGGCCGCTATCCGCGCGCAAAACATATACCGATAAGAGACGTCGTCCGCGGCAGCTTTTTTGACCTGCCTTTTTATTCGTCGGACGGCTATCTGCCGCTTTTGTTTGAAAACCTTGACGATAAACAGCCTTTCGCTTTTAAAATAGGCGACGACAAAGTTTTTTCCGGCGCGTCAAAAGGCGAATACGCGATAATAAACCCGACGGAGAAAGTCAGCGACGGCAAAACCGCGCTGTTAAAAATTGATTCCAAATACTGCATAAGGAAAGTCTCGTTTCTCAAAGACGGCGTAATATTAAGAGACGGCGCCAAACACACCAAAAGTAAAGAAATGCCGGAAATTTACGGCCTCGTAGTAGCCTTCCTGCGCCTCCCCTGACGATATAAAGGAAATGATATAATAGTATATATGTCTTCCTTTTAACTGCGGGTAATTTATGGACTTCATCAAAATCAAAGGCGCAAAAACGCATAATTTAAAAAATATTTCCGTCGACATTCCGCGCGGAAAAATGACGGTTATTACCGGATTGTCCGGCAGCGGAAAAAGTTCGCTAGCGTTTGACACTATTTACGCCGAAGGACAGCGGCGTTACGTCGAATCCATGTCCGCCTACGCCCGCCAGTTTCTGGAACTGATGGAAAAGCCCGACGTGGAACACATTGAAGGCCTTTCCCCCGCCATCTCAATCGAACAGAGAAACCCGAGCAAAAACCCGCGTTCCACCGTCGCCACCGTTACGGAACTTTATGATTATCTGCGCCTTCTCTACGCGCGCGTGGGGCACAGGTTCTGCCCGCACTGCGGACAGGAAGTCGAGGCGTGGAGCGTGCAGGCTATCACCGCCGACATACTTAAAAAATTTAACGGGCAAACCGTTATGGTGCTCTCTCCCGTCGTGCGCGGCCGCGCGGGAACTTATGAGGAACTGTTTGCAAGATTTAAAAAAGAAGGTTTTGTCAAAGCGCGCGTTAACGGCGCGGTAATCACGCTGGCCGTCGCGCCCGTCTTAGAACGTTACAAAAAACATACCATCGATATTCTGACGGACGAAATTTCGGTCGACGCGGCGGACAAAGAAAGGCTGACGGAAAGCATTGAAACCGCAGTCAAATATTCGCGCGGCCTCGTGACAATCTCAGACGGTAAAAAAGATTTTACTTACAGCGAGAATTACGCGTGCGCCGCCTGCGGCATAGGATTTTCCGAACTGGAGCCCAGACTTTTTTCCTTCAATTCCCCCTACGGCGCGTGCCCGGAGTGCAATGGGCTGGGCATAAAAATAGAAGTGGCCGAAGATTTGGTGGTCCCCGACGGCAAGCTCGCGCTTAACGAGGGCGCGATAGCCGCCTGGGATTCGCCCGTCACAAACCGCACTAACCGCTGGTCAGGCAGCTGGGCCGGTTATTATTATGATATTTTGAAACAGATTTGCCGCCAAAATAAAATCTCGATGACCGTGCCGTGGAACAAATTGACAAAAGCCCAGCACAATATAATTTTGTACGGCGGAAACGGCAGCACTTACAAATCTTCGTGGGGATATAATGAGACGGAATTTGAGGGCGTCATCGGCAACTTAAACCGCCGCCACGCGGAGTCTGAATCCGAATTTGTCCGGGAAGAAATTTACAATAAATTTATGAGGGAAAATATCTGCCCGGCCTGCAAAGGCGCCCGTCTGAAACCGGAGGCGCTGGCCGTCAAAGTTGGCGGCAAAAATATTTCCCAGGTAACGCAACTCCAAGTCGGCGAAGCGATGAAATTTTTTAACGAGTTGCAGTTCACAGAAAAAGAAAAAATTATTTCCAAAGAAGTTATTAAAGAAATAAAAAGCCGCTTGGGTTTCCTAGACAGCGTGGGCCTGAGTTACCTGACGCTGGAACGCAAAAGCCAGACGCTGTCCGGCGGGGAAAGTCAGCGCATACATTTGGCGACGCAAATAGGCAGCGGGCTAACCGGCGTGCTTTACGTGCTTGACGAGCCGACCATCGGCCTCCACCCGCGCGACAATGACAGGCTGATTTCCACACTCAAAAGTCTGCGGGATTTGGACAACACGCTGATTATCGTCGAGCATGACAAAGACACAATTTTAGCGGCGGACCATATTGTCGAAATAGGCCCCCGCGCGGGCGAGTACGGCGGGAAAATAACAGCGTCCGAACCGCTGGCCGATTTTTTGAAAAATCCTGACGCGCTGACCGCAAAATATTTGAACGGCACGCTGAAAGTCGACCACAATCCGGAACCGCAGGAGCCGGGCGACAAGTGGCTGGAGATTATCGGCGCGAAACAATTTAACCTCAAAAATATCGACGTAAAAATCCCGCTCGGCCTGTTTGTCTGCATAACGGGCGTGTCCGGCAGCGGCAAGTCTACCCTCGTGCACCAGGTGCTTTACAAAGCGCTGGCGCAAAAATTTTATAACGCCAAGGACATCCCCGGCGAACACAAAGCCATCAAAGGGCTTGAGCACATTGACAAAGTGGTTATCGTTGACCAAAGTCCCATCGGCAAAACGCCGCGCTCTAACCCGGCGACCTACACCGGCGTCTTCGGACATATACGGGACTTGTTCGCGCAAATGCCGGAAGCTAAACGCCGCGGTTACGGCCCGGGCAGATTTTCCTTTAACGTAAAAGGCGGCAGGTGCGAGAAGTGCGAGGGCGACGGAATTTTGAAAATCCAGATGCAGTTTCTGCCGGACATTTATGTCAAGTGCGAGGAGTGCAACGGCAAAAGATTTAACGAGGACACTTTGTCCGTCCATTTCAAAGGGAAAAGCATTGCCGACGTGCTGGACATGAGCGTGACGCAGGCCGTGCAATTTTTTGACAATATCCCGAGGATTCAAAAAATAATGAAAACGCTGGACGACGTTGGTCTGGGTTACATAAAACTTGGCCAGAGCGCGACGACGCTTTCCGGCGGGGAAGCGCAACGCGTCAAGCTGGCGCACGAGTTAAGCCGCCGCGCCACCGGCAAGACTTTATATATTTTAGACGAGCCTACGACGGGCCTTCATATGGCGGACATCGACAAGCTGCTGGGCGTGCTGCACCGTCTGTCAGACACAGGCAACACGGTGCTGATAATAGAGCACAATCTGGATATCATCAAAACCGCGGACTGGGTGATAGACCTTGGTCCCGAAGGCGGCGACAAAGGCGGCTACATAATAGCCGAGGGCACGCCGAGAGACATTCTGAACGCCAAAGAATCCTACACCGCCAAATATCTAAAAAAAGAGTTTAAATAAAAAAATACCACCCGTTCTAAGGACGGGTGGTATCATTAAGACATTATTAATTTAAGTAGTTGCACACTCGTCAAGTCCGGTCACTGGGTTCTTTACTACTTGACAGAATCCCTCAGTTCCTCCGGCTTGTCCTGTTTTACCAGTCGTATTGCCGGTATTTTTGTATTGATGTTGACAGAAAGCGTCAAGATAGTATTGGAAGTCTTTCTCATTTACTATCGTACCTTTGAAAAAATCACACGTGTATTTAAAATTATTGCACGCACGGCTGCTTGGATCACGGTCTAAACAAGTCCATATCTCATCTGAACTCTTTGGAGTTTTATTCGCCATTCCCTGAAGTGGAAAGAACTTATCGCCAGCAGGCAGAGGATATCCAAACATGCTAGACCATTTAGCACTAATAAATCCCACCAAACCTCTCACGGGGTGATTCATCATATCTTTCTGTGGAAGGGCTTTCATAACCTGCGTCGCAAAAGCGCAAACTAATTCGCCCGGTATGGGTCCGTTGTCTCCTTCGGTGGCTCGCACCTGCGGGTTATTGCGTATTGCTTTTAAGTACAGACTCAAACTTACTGTCTGTTGTTTGAAAGTTCTCGCCTGTATGGACTGGTCTATCTTTTCCGAATCCATACCGGTCTGTGCCGCAATATAATTGACAATGACCTCATAACAATGGCCGCAAGTAACCTTAAGCTGTCTAAGCGTTTCAACATCAATATCCTTATTCAAAATATCTTGGAAAGAACTGTTTTGACTACATTGATACGGATCCAGTTGTTTCTGAGGCGGTGGCGGAGCCTTGCATTGCTTAATATTAGCAATATCGGTTCCGCAGGCGCATTTGATTTTGTCGGCGTTGTTTGTATCCTGCGCCAGGGAAGTTATATCATAGTCGCCGTGTATCCCGCCTCTTATTGCCAGGTTCAGTTTTTTCAACGTCGTACCTTCCATATCCTTACAGCAGGAAGATACGGCGACAATCGGGGCGGGGCTGCACTGGATATCAATTCCGCCGCCGGCGCTTGACTTAAACGTATAACGTTTATCCGGCATTTTAGCGGCGGCATAAAGCTTGCCGTCTATAATATCCATCACGAGATGGTAATCGTCAGCCTTAAAAGTATTTGAATCAACCGCCTTTGGCGCAAACGATTCATCAACGACATCGGTAACCGCCACGCCTGTAGGCGCCGCCTCCGGCACTTTACCTTTTTCACCCAGCGGTTTGTCTACTTCACACATGTCAGACCTTGTGCCTTGGTAATTTTTATTAAATTGCGACCAAGTAAGCACATTCACCGTTTGTGGCACCGGGCCGCTTTGTTTCGCTGTAGCGTTCGGCTTAGGATAAGGATATTCGAAGTCTTTTTCGCCCTTTCCTTTTGGTGCTGTTGCCGCACCGATGACGCTGACCGCCTGCGCTATCGGCTTATCCGTGGCTATCGCGCCTATATATTTGACGTGTATATATGCAAGCACATCACGGCATGTGCGCTGGCCTTGGACAGGATTCGTGCCGTCGGGCGCGCAGTCATAAATAGAAGGTATAAAGTTCTTGACAAGGGCTTCCCTCATGACGTCAACGTTGAACTCTTTTCCGCTCTGCACATAAATTACGCAGTCATCCTGGGCTATGTTGTTGTCAAAGCCGGTTGATTTACCCTTGCAGTATGCAAAGTTAGCGCTCATGCTGGCCTGTGCCACATCGTCGCATTTGCAGTTATCGTCAACATCTTTCGCGGCTCTGTTAAGCGCGTCCTGTAAGCCAGCCGTTCCTTTTCCGCCGGTATATGCTATAACCGCAGGACGGCCTTGCGCGGCGGCAGCAGCCTGCTCTTCCTTTTTCTGCTTGGCGTTTTCCTGGTCGCATTTTTTGTTTTCTTTGTCTCTGCTATCTTTTAATGCAGCTAAGTTAGCATCTAAAGTTTTACATTCGGCTTCACTTCTTTTTCTATCTCCCCAACAGCTGTTTGCATACTTTTCCGCATCGGTAATTCTCTGGTCTAAACCTTCAATACGCACTATACAATCCCCGGCGGGAGTACCGGCTCCCGGAACGGCCTGTGCTTTGTTTGCCGCCTCAGTACCAGCCATATTGCCTTTATCGAGGGCATCTTTTGCATCATTAAACGTTTTTACCGCCGCTTTGCATTTCGCGTCGGCCTTTGATTGTGCTTGGGCTACGCCTCCAAAGCTTGTATCCTGCGCCGCATCGCCGGTCCAGTCGGTTTTGTATTTTTCGGCGGGAAGATTGCCGCAAAGTAAATTCTGGTTCGAGGACGTATCCTTTGACCTTACCACCACATAATGGTATATGTCTCCCTTAACCTTTTTGTTGGGTTCAAAAGACACATTCCAGCCGTCGCAAGTCTTACTAATCGCGGCTTTAGCGCCGCTGTGATAGCCCCAGCAGCTGGTCCTCTGTTTCCACGGGCCGACGGCGTCAGTTTTATCGTTTGGTTTCGAAAAAGGAATATCTCCATCTTTTTTTCCCATACATGCCGAGTAAGGACCACCATCTTTATTACAGTCGCTACCACCAGCAAATACCACACAACAACACTCTTCTTTAGTTTTAGGAAAACGCTGGCCTTTATGTGCAGAAGGATCCCAATTCGTTCCAGTATTATCGCCACAAGTACCGTCAGAAGCGTCTTTCGCCGCTTGTCCCCAGAATTTACCTACAGAACAATCGTCCTGTCCCGAAATTAAACAGCAGGCCATTGCGAAACCGAAGGAATCTACAAATTTTTTCAGCGGGTCGCTCCACAGTTTAAACCAGAATTCCCATTTCATTTGGGCGCGTTTTTCCATCATGTCCCACCACCACGGTTTCTGGCCTTGGTAAGACCATTTGTTGTTCAAACCGCTGCCGCCGCCGCCACCGCCGACTCTGCCCGCGCCTAAACCGCCGCCGGGACCTACCGTCGGCCTGCCTAACTGCGCGTCCATTAATGCCTGCATAGCGTTGCTTTTGCCCATGGCACCCAAAGAGCGCTGGGCTTCGGCTAATGCGGCCTCGCCGGTAACGCTGCGGCCTAATCTGCTGGCGCCGGTTAACGGCTGTAATGTAATAGGTTTAGAAGGTTTGGCCGGAGCATTGGGCCCCGTCTGCGCGGCTGACGCCGCTACAGGCCCGAAACCCGGGTTAACGCGGCCGCCCGCGCGGGCGGCTTCGCCCGGGCGTAAAGTGCCGATATTCGTCGGCTGTCTGACGGCCATTGCGCGGCCCATGCCGGACGGAGCGGAACTTCTTAAATCAGTATAAGCGGAACGTGACTCCGGCGAAGAAACGGACGGCGTGGGAGTGTAAGTAAGAGAGGCGGCTTCCGGCGCGGGTTCGCCCTGCGCGATAGCGTCCCTCAACATATCAATAGAGTCCCTGCCGGACGCGCCGGCAACGCAGCCGTCAATAAGCTGGCCGTTCTCGTCCAGACACTGGTCATAGGCGGAACCGGCGTCCGTCACGGGTTCGTAGGGGTTTCTGACGATAATGTCGCTCTCGTCGGCTCCCGTGCCGGTAAATTTAATAAAGAACGGCAGTAAAAGAAGCACGATAAGCGCCGCTATAAAAAAAGGCGCGTCCCTTTTTGTGCGTTCAAAGAAAGTCTTTTTGGGTTTCCCGTCCGAGCCCACTTTTGAGGCGGAAAAACGTTTGGTAAACGGTACGGGAGCGGGTTTAGTGTCCTTAATTTTATCGCTGAACGTAAAGCTGTCTTTTTTATTAGTATCCTCGGCCATAAAGCCTCCGTGAAAATATAAAACTGTTTAAAACCTCATAATAACAAAAAACTTTGCTCCTGATGACCCGGGTTAAAAAACTGTCTTTTTCAGACGTTAAACCCGCTCAAACACGGAGCTAGAACCAAAATCTTATACTACAAGTATAATCCTATACAGCTGTTTTGTCAAGATGTATTAAGGCTCCGTCCTCCAATTTTTTTCCTCTCCCTAACAGGGAGAGAGGACAGAGAAATGTTCTATTTATGGATATATCTGTTTTCTCCCTTTCGTAAAGGGAGTACCTGCGGCCTTTGCCGTTTGCGCCCTTTAGGGCGCGCCGCAGTGGAGGGATTTAATAGACGTAAAACTTATTTTTTACACGGCATTTTATAAAGGCCCTTTATAATCCTCTCCTAACGTCGCTAATATTAAATCCCTCCCCCGCTTCGCGGGTACTCCCTTTACGAAAGGGAGAAAATAATTTGTATGTCCGTGTTTTAAACAATACCCCCCTGTCACGGAGAGATGTAAAAACATCTTATTATTTTGTCTGTTTCGGCGCTACCCAGCCGCTTATGCGGCCGCTGGCTTCAACATTTTTGGTGACGGTGTTGACGGTTACCTTGTCGCTTTGCAGCGCGGCGGACGCGTCGTCGTTAACCATAGTAAAAAGCGGATAATTGCCGGTAACGGTTATCAGGCCGGCAGCCCCGTCGTAAAATATATCTTCCGCGCGCGCGGTGTAATTTTTGTTGTCAAGCTCAGCGTTGCCGGTCAGCCGCGCGGTATTTTTGGCGCGGTCTATAAAAGCGGTGTCGGCAAAAGCCAGCGCGAAATCATACGGCTCCGTATATTTTATTTTTACATTGTCCTTAAGTTCCAGCGTTTGCTTTTTGCCGTCGATATTCAAAGTTTTCCCCTGCGCCTCTACCTTATATATGTCCGGCACCGTGTAAAAAATCTGCAGCGGTTTTTGCGGATAAGCGGCCGCGCGGCCCTGCTGCGTTAACGTGTTAAAAACTGCGTTTTTCGAATAAAGTTCCGTCATCGCGCCCGCCGTGTCTTTATTCATAAGATAAACATTGCCGTCTAAAGTAAAAGTATTTTTCGCGCGGTCTGACAAGGCGTAATCCGATTTTAATTTGTATAGACCGCTGTCATAACTGACATTGCCTTTAAATTCTTCCTGCTGCGCGTCTTTGCGGATAACCCAGGAGTCGCTTTTAAGCATGCCGCCGAGCAGCCCGGGCGGCAGTTGCTGCGCCGCCGCGGCGCAAGGGATAAGAAATAAAAAAAGTTTAAAAATCTGTTTCATTTTGAGGTATGGTCGTCGTCTGGCCTTTAAATTCCACTTCCGACAAATCACCGTTCGCGCGCAAACCTTTGGCGCGCACAACCACGCCGCCGCGTTTGACGTAAACGGTTTCGTCGGTCCATATTTTCTTATTCTTGATATCGTAATTCAAAATTGTGGTTTTTAGTTCGGCGTTCTGGGTGACGGATTTTCCGTAAACGTTGCCTTCCAGAACAATAGTGCCGTCTTTCAGCGAGGCGGTGCCGGTGTCGCCGCTTATGGAACTCATATTTTTGTCACCGTCGCGGAACTGCAGCTGCGGTTCCGTCAGAAACGCCGTGTCTTTATCCTCGTAAAATTTTGCGGTTTTTACGTTAAGTATCCACGTGTGCTGGCCGCTCTGCGCCTCATAAATAACGGCGGACTCCGCCGTCTGTACGCCGGGCTCCTCATCTCCCTCCGGCGCGGAAGGGCCGCCGCAGGCAAGCAAAAAAAACGGCAGGAGGAAAATTAATTTTCTCATTTCTTTTCTGTTAACGTCAGAAATTCGGTCAAATCGCTTTTGTCCAAAATGCCGGTGACAACGCCGCGTTTGTTAAGCACTGGCACGTTGTCAATGCGTTTAGCGGCAATGATTTTCGCGGCTTCCGCGGCGGAGGTGTCTTCATAAACCGCCGTCGGGTGTTTTGTCATAAGGTCGGATATTTTTTTAGTCAGAATCTGCGCGTCTTTCTGCAAATTGCGCCTTAAATCCCCGTCGGTAAAGAAACCAAGCAGCCGGCCTTTCCCGTCGACGACGCTTGTCGCGCCGGCTTTTGTCCGCGTCATCACTTCTAGCGCGTCTTTGATTAACGCGTCGCGCGTTACCGTCGGGTTAAGCGCGCCGGTGCTCATAATATCGCGTACTTTGTTCGTCAGAAGTTTGCCAAGCATGCCGCCCGGGTGGAACACGGCAAAATCTTTTTCCTCAAAATGTTTGAGTTTCATAAGCGTAATAGCCATAGCGTCGCCGAGCGCGAGCATAACGGTAGTGGACGACGTCGGCGCCAGATTGTACGGGCACGCCTCTTTGCCGACGTGCATTTTTATATGAATGTCGGACATTCTGGCAAGCTTTGAATTTTCATTGCCCGTCATGGAAATAACCGTAAGTTTGCGTTTGTTAAGAGACGGAATAATTTTGCTGATTTCCTCGGTGTTACCGGAAAATGACAGCGCCAAAATGATATCGCCGGACGCAATCATGCCGAGGTCCCCGTGCAGAGCCTCCGTCGGGTGCATGAAAAGCGCGGGCGTGCCGGTCGAAGATAACGTGGCCGCAATTTTGCGTCCTATAATCCCGCTCTTGCCTATGCCCAGCACGACGACGCGGCCCTTGCTTTTCTTAACAGACTCAACGGCCGCGATAAAATTTTTGTCAACGCTTCTGCACGCCTTCGCAAGTTCCGCGCTTTCAATTTCTAAGACGGTATTCGCCGTTTTTTTTATATCAATTTTGGACATTGGCAATACTCCTGCTTTCATAAGGATACGGCGCGCGTTTCAGCGCGAAATTTATAATTACGACGGCGGCGCAGACAAAAACAAAAACCGCCGCCAGCGTTATTAACTGCTTTTTTAAGTTCATTTAAATTTTTTAACCAGCGCGTCAATGGCCATTGTTTCTTTAACCATTTTTTTAAGTTCCGGATATCTGAGCGAGTTTGGCCCGTCGGACAAAGCGCATTCCGGGTTCGGGTGCGCCTCAAAAAATATTCCGGCTATTCCTACGGCGGCGGCGCATTTTGCCAGCACAGGCGCAAACTTGGAATCCCCGCCCGTCGCGTTGCCCAGACCGCCGGGTTTTTGCACGGAATGCGTCGCGTCCAGAATCACGGGGTAACCGAACTGTTTCATGATGGCGAGCGAGCGCATGTCGACGACCAAATCGCCGTAACCGAAACTGAAACCGCGTTCCGTCAGCATAATTTTTTTATTGCCGGTGGACTCAATTTTTTTAATAATATTCTCAACGCCCTGCGGCGCGAGAAACTGGCCTTTTTTGACGTTTACAATTTTACCCGTGGCTCCGCACGCCAAGAGTAAATCCGTCTGACGGCAGAGAAAAGCCGGAATCTGTAAAATGTCGGCCACGCCGGCGGCTTCTTCGGCCTGCCACGGCTCATGCACGTCGACGGAGACAGGAACTTTCAGCGCCGTTCTTACATTGTCCAAAATCCGCAGACCTTCGCCCATGCCCGGTCCGCGGAAAGCGGAAACGGACGTCCTGTTGGCCTTATCAAAAGACGCTTTTAAAATAAACCGCGCGCCTTGGCCTTCGACTATTTGTTTAATGTCTCTAGACGACTGCGTGTAATGCTGTTCGCTTTCAATAATACACGTGCCGCCTATATAGACAAGCGGCAAATCATTGGCTACTTTTATATCCGCGATTTTGATGGTTTTATTCATAAAAACATAATAGCATTTTATGCCGCTTAAATAAAAACCGCCCGGTTTTTCAGGCCGGAGCGGTTGTTAAATAAGTTATATTTTACTTATCTTGCTGGCGTATTCGTAGTTGTCTGCACGCATCCTGTCCTGGTAACGGTCCCGTTACAAAGGATACAGCAGCTCCCCTCATCCGCGTAAGTAATGTTCGGGTTTTTTACATATCCGGCAAGACAACCGCGGGTGGCCGCACACGGCGTTCTGCAGAGTCCGTTTACGAGTACATTGGGGCTTATACACGTTGGCGCCGCGGCCAAATCACAGCAGCCGCCTACATCTTCCGCATAAGTGTTGCCTGTTCTTATATATCCGGTCTGGCAAGATGTCCGCGTGCATGGCGTTTTGTCCGCGCAGCAGCCGCCGGTATCCTCAGCGCAGTTGTTGGCCGTTCTTACCTGAGTCGTCGGACAAGTGGTATCAGTGCACTGAGTGCAGACGCCGCCAGAACCGGTTGTACCTGTAGAGCCCGTAGTTATAGACGTTACAGAGCTCCTCATACCGCCGGCCGCGTTGCCAGGTTTTATTGTGCTGGCGGAACCGCCGCCTACTTTTCCGCCGTTGGTGAATAGTAAGCCGGATTTGCCCCTTTGGTTATTCTCTGACGACGTCAGCTGGCTGTCAACCGCCGCGGTAGTTTTACTGTCGTCGGTATAAACATAAGCGGCAAAAACAGAAGCAGCCGCGAAACAAAAAACTGCTGACATTAATAATCTTTTATTCATAAGAATTTCCTTATTTAATCTATAGCCAGCTGAAGGCATTGGGCGCCGGTACCGCTCGGAACACAAGCTATACAGCACTCACCGTCCTCTGTATAATTGACTTTCGGGTTTCTTACTTGCCCGCTAAGACATTTTTTAAAACAAGGCGTTTTGCAGACTCCGTTAACCAGCACCTTAGGGCTGGTACACGCGGGCGCGGCGACCAAATCGCAGCAACCGCCGATATCAGTATCATAAGTATTGCCTGTTTTTTTATAACCTGTCTGGCACGTTACCGCCGCGCAGAGCGTTTTGGTAACGCAGCAGCCGCCGGTGTCCTCCTGACAGCTGTTGGACGTTCTTGCCTGTCCCGTCGGGCACGTAGAGTCGCACGGCGTGCAGGTGCCGTCTGCGCCGGTAGTGCCTGTCGTTATAGAAGTAAACGAGGACCTTGACATGCCTCCGGACGCATTGCCCGGTTTTATCGTACTGGCGGAACCGCCGCTTACTTTTCCGCCGTTGGTGAATAGTAAGCTGGAGCTGCCCCTTTGCGCCTGCTGTGTCTGCGTCAGCTGATTATCAGCCTGCGCGGTAGTTTTACTATCGTCGGTATAAACATAAGCGGCAAAAACGGAAGCGGCCGCGAAACAAAAAATTGCTGACATAATTAGTCTGCTTTTCATAAGAATCTCCTTAATCAAGAGTATATTATCATTATTCTTTTGTGTCAATATTATATAATTAAAAATATGGGCTATTTTTTGCTTATTCTGCTCAATTTTCTGTCGCCGCTGGGCGCCTTGGCGGTGCTGGTTTTCTTTTTTATATCGCCGCGCCGCGGCGTCCTCAAAAAACTGCGCGAAGAACTGCGCGAACGCTTTGTACTTTATCCGTATACAGAACTTTTTACGACGCCGGTCTGGGTGCACTGCGCCAGCGTCGGCGAAGTTAATTCAATGCAGGCCATAATCCCACAGTTAAAAGATTTATATAATAAACCCGTTTTAATCACGACCAACACGTGGGCCGGCCGCGCCGCGGCCCTCAAAAACCCGGACGTTGATAATGTCTATCTTATCCCTTTTGACTTTTATCCGCTGGCGCGCAAATTTGTAAGACTTGTAAAACCGGTAAGGCTGTTTATCGTCGAAGGCGAATTGTGGCCGAACAATATCATGGCCTGCGAGAACAACAATATACCGGTCTGCATAATTAACGGCCGCGTGTCGGCAAAGAGCGCGAAAAGATATAAACTGCTGGCTCCGCTTTTCAGGCTGATGCTTAAAAATGTCTCCTTCGCCGCGCTGCAAAGCGAAGAGATTAAACAGCGTTATATCTCTCTCGGCCTGCGTCCTGAAGCGGCGCACGCGCCGGGCAATATTAAATATGACAACCTGCGTTCCAATCCCCCCCGCGCGGCGGAAGTGAAAGATTTTTTTAACAAAATAAACTGGCAGGGCAAAAAAATTCTGGTCTGCGGCAGCACGCATATTGAAGAAGAAACACTGATTTTTAAAAATGCGGAAAGATTTTCTAAAGAAAATATACGCGTGGTAATAGCCCCGCGCCACCTTGAAAGAAAAACCGCGATTATAGACGCCCTCAAAAAATCCGGCGTAACATATAATATGCTGTCGCATGAAAACGGAGTACGGGACCCGGCTGTTCTGGTTGCGGACGCGATGGGCTGGCTGACGTCTTTTTACGCGGCGGGGGATATAGCTTTTGTCGGCGGCACGATAGCTAAAAAAGGCGGGCACAACCTGCTTGAACCGGCTATACTTTCAAAACCGGTTTTATTCGGCCCGTACGTCTATAACACGCCGGACACGGCGGACGCGCTGCTCAAAAACGGCGCGGCGCGCGCGGTGGACAAACAAAATTTTGCAGATGTCGTTATCCAAATTTCCAAAGACAAAAACGCTTTAAACCAAATGGCCGGCGCCGCTTTAAGAACTGCACGTTCCTTTCAGGGCGCGACGGCTAAAACTATGGAGTTAATCAGAAATTATGAGCGAACACATAAATGAAAAACCGAAAATCTTAGTTATCCGCCTGTCCTCTCTGGGCGACATTGTGTTATCTTCCCCCGTCTATAAAAATTTAAAAGCAAAATGGCCTAACAGCCATATCGCGCTGCTTGTCAAAAAACAGTTTGCGGACGTTCTGGCCGGCCATCCGGATATCGACGAAATTATTACGCTTAAAAGCAGCAACCTTGCCACAGCCAACGAAATTAAGAAAAAACATTTTACCCACCTGCTCGACCTGCACTCAAATTTCAGAAGCATGTCCATAGCCGCGCTGTCCGGCATACCGAATAAAGTCAAATACAATAAAAACACCGTCGCGCGGCGCCTGTACGTAAAATACCGCAAGCAGAGCCCTGAGCTTGAAAAACACACGCTGGACAAATATCTGGACGCGCTGAAAGCCTGGGACGTGCCGATAGTTTATAAAGAGCCCGCGCTGTCCGACTGGGCGTACAAAAACGCCGTCATACCCGAAAGTAAAAAAATTGAAAAAATAGGCATTTTTCAGACGTCGTTTATAGGGGACTCCGTGCTGACTACGCCGCTTGTGGCAAAGACCGCGAAAATGTTCCCGGACGCGAAAATTATAGTCATCACGCGGCCGGAAACGGAATCAATTTTCAAACATATGCCGGAAGTTTCCGAAGTGATTTTAAACCGCAAAAAAGGTTTGAAAAAAATTACCGACGTTTTCAGGACCGCCGCCGAAATTAAAAAAAGAAATATCGACATCCTGCTGGTGCCGCACCGCAGTTTCAGGAGCGCGCTTACCGCGTATCTTTCCGGCGTGCCTATACGCATAGGGTTTTCGTCCAGCGAAGGAAAATTTTTATACACGAAAACCGTCCCTTTCTCTTGGATGATACATGACGCGGAACGCAATTTGAACCTGCTCAGCGGTATTGTAAAAGAAAAATTCCAGGCGGAGGAACTTAACCTGAAATCAATCCCCACGCCGGACGAAAACGTCGCGCGGCTGCTCAAGGATTATAATCTTGAAGGCAAAATTTTAATAGGCGTGCACCCCGGTTCCGCGTGGCCTACAAAGTGCTGGCCCGAAGATAAATACGCCGAACTGCTGAAGCGCGTACAAAAAGAACTGGGCCTTGCCTGCGTCATCGTGGGCGGCGGTAAAGACGCCGACCTCGGCGAAAGAATACGCCACGCCTCAGGCGGGGACACGACTGATTTAGCCGGCAAAACAAGTCTGACTGATTTGATGGCTTTAATGCGCCACTTCAAACTTTTTATAACCAATGATTCCGGCCCCATGCATATAGCGACGGCGTTCGGCGTGCCGACGCTGGCTATATTCGGCCCGACGACAAAGGAGCTCGGTTTCTTCCCGTACGGCAAAGGGCACCGCGTGATTGAAGTCAAAGGTTTGGAATGCCGTCCGTGCGCTTTGCACGGCGGCAAAAAATGCCCGCAGGGCCATTTCAAATGCATGAACGACATAACGGTGGAAGAAGTTTTCAAAAACGCCAAAGAAATGCTGCAAGAAAATAAAGTGATTTGACAAACGGCAGCTTGAACTGATGCACAACACGGCCCCGCAAATGTTTGCGGGGCCGTGTTGTGTTTTCCCATCGCCGACGGCGATGGGAAAAGAGCGCGCCTCACGGCGCGCGAATTGGTTTATAGTCTTTATCCAGCCGTGGCAATATCGTTGCCGTGTCGTGTCGGGCAGTGCCGTATCCCGGTCGTCCGTAGGAAAAATTCCACAGGATTTTGAGATGATTTTTTATTTTTATGGCCCGACCAAGTACTTAAGGCGAAGCGTACGGTGAGGGCCATAAAAATAAAAAAGCGCTCAAAAGTCGAAGAAATTTTTAACCCCCCGCCAAGCGACCGAAGGGAGCGACACAGGAGAAATCGCGGAGCGCCTCAGCCGCAGGCGTTGTGATATAAGTGTGATTTTCTAGGAAAATCACTCCTCAGAGAATACAAAAAAACCCGCTCTTTCGAGCGGGTTTTTTATTGCTTTAAAACTAAGCTATTAGAAGCGGACTATCATACCGGTCTGTACTTTATAGGTATTCGGTACGCTTGCAATATGCGTGAAACCGCCCGCGAGGTGAAGTTCAACGTTTCTGTTCATCTGGTATTTAACCCACGCGTCAGCTTCGTGCGTCGGCGTGCCGTGGAGGTTTCTGTCTCTTAAATCAAAACCATCCAGGGAGAATGTGAACTTGTCGATAGACGCGAATTTCATGTCAACGCCGAGGTTAAACAAGGCTGTATCCGAGAAAATAAAGCCGGCATTGTTCGTAAACTGGCCGATGATTAAACCCGGTCTGTAGTTGCCGAAGGTCTGTATGTTGTTGGCGCGGAAGAACTGGGCTCTGGGCGTAAAGGCGCCGAGGTCGAGTGAAGCGTCAACTTTCCACATGTCGTTTTTGTCCATGTCAAACGGTTTGTCGCCGCCGACGTTTCTGGCGTATTCAAGCGCTAAGTTCAGCTTATCAAAAGTGGCTGACGGTTTAACGCCGTAAATGCCCATATAGACGTCCGGCGAATATGTTCCCTGCGCGGGATTGGCAGGCAGGAAAACGCCTAAACCCGGGTTAGCAGGGTCATTGGCAAAACCGGAGTTCATAAAATTCCTGAACTGATAGAAATAGGCCTGTAATTTGAAGTTATCGCTAAAAGCATATTTCGCGTCAGCGCCTAACAGGGAAGTGTCATCGTTATTGTTGGCATTGGCGTTTGTCGGGTTCGTAACGTTGGTGGAATACATCTCGGTTACTTTAGCATAGATGAAATCCCATGACAAAGCTTCGCCGGCATAAGAAAGTTTTACGCCGTCAAGCGACATGGCCTGTTTGGCGTCTCTCTGTTCGGAATTATAGTGGTTCGGGCCGAAATACATTACAGCGCTGTCTTCGTCTCCGTAGAACTGGCGGCCGATTTTGGCTTCCAGGCAGCAGAAAAGATTTTTGAGCACAACGTTGGCCTCGACGACGTCTACGTTGTTAAGATAGCTCTGTACAGAAGCGCCGTTATGCGTGAATCCGCCAAAATCCGGCGTGTCCTGACCCCACATATTATAATAAGCCAGAGTTAAATTGGCTTTAACATTTTCCGCAAGACCGGCGTTCACGCCGTACAAAACTCTTACAGAAGTGTTAGAATAGTTATTATAAGTTCCGGCAGCGAGGTCGGGGGCGTTGCTGTCCATCGTGCCCAACACCTGAATTTCTCCGCTGGTTCTTACATTTCTGAGCAGGTCAGCTCTAGCAGGCACAGCAGCCGCTACTAAAGCCAACACTAAAATTACACCTAGTAATTTTCTCATTACAATTCTCCTTGTCTAAGTTTATTAGGACTACCTCATTATTGTAGAAAGTTTTAAACGTAAAAAGCAAGTCCTATTTTGAAACATCTCGAAAAAGGGTATTGACTTTTGAATTTTGTTTTCTATAAAGTGTATTTCCCCTCGCCCCTTGCGGGAGAGGGGCTGGGGTGAGTGGTAAGCGATAGCCAGGGAAAAAAGTTCCAGAGTTGCGCTGAGTTTTTCCAACCGGTTACGGCGGTATATTTGTGTACATGTTGTGTTCATAACCCCTCACCTGTGTCCTCTCCCGCAAGGGGAGAGGAAAGCCATTCGGAGGACGGGGTACAATATCCTATAATATATATATGAAGATAAAACAGGAAGACATTTTTAAACGCTGTAAAATAGTCGTCTTTAAACTCGGTTCGTCGCTGGTATACGGCGAAGACGGCGCGCGCACCGACTGGATAGACTCCCTCGCGGAAGAGTGCAAAGAACTTATTTCCCTGGGAATAAAGCCCGTCATAGTATCGTCGGGCGCGATAGCATTGGGTAGAGGCATTTTAAATCTCGGCAACAAACCGCTGTCTCTGGCGCAGAAGCAGGCGGCCTCCGCCGTGGGGCAGGTATCGCTGTCATCGCTGTTCCAGACGATTTTTAATATTAAAAAAATAAAAGTCGCGCAGGTTTTGCTAACCCGTTACACTACCGATCCCAAAAATAAAGAAGGATACCAAAACGCCGTAAACACAATGTCCGTGCTGCTTGACATGGGCGTTGTTCCCGTCATAAATGAAAATGACGTAGTGGCTACGGAAGAAATTAAATTCGGGGACAATGACCGCCTGGGCGCAATCGTGGCCCGCATGACGGGGGCTGATATTTTATTTTTATTTTCGGACATTGACGGCCTTTACGACAAAGATCCCAAAACAAATAAAGACGCTAAATTTATACCGCTGATAACGGAAATCACGCCGGAAATAGAGGCTATGGCCGAAAGCAGCAAAAACCCTTTGGCCTCCGGCGGCATGGTTACAAAAATAATGGCCGGCAAAATGTGTCTTGAAGCCGGCTGCAAAATGGTAATCATGCACGGCAAAGCGCAATATCCCCTGGCCAGGCTTTCCGCCGGGGAAAAATGCACGTGGTTCGTGCCTAAATAATATGAATCTACAAGAAGAAATAAGACAAATCGTAGTTGCGGCCAAAAATGCTTTTCCGGTTTTGGCTGTCGCGCAGCGCGCGCAAAAAGACGCGGCGTTAAATTTTGCCGCCGAAGAAATTATTAAAAACAAACAAAAAATTTTACAGGCCAACGAGCAGGACCTGGAGTCATTAAATTGTTCCGTCCCCGCGCCGGTGCGCGAACGCATGACGCTGACGGCCGCCCGCATCGACGCGATGGCCGAAAGCTTAAAACAAATCGCAACGCTTGAGGACACCGTCGGCAAAATTTTAAAAAGCTGGACTGCGCCCGCAGGTTTCAAAATAGAAAGAGTAAGCGTGCCGCTGGGCGTGCTGTGCGTAATTTACGAATCCCGCCCGAATGTCACCGCCGACGCTGCCGCGCTGTGCATAAAATCCGGCAACGCGGTAATTCTGCGCGGCGGCGCGGACGCGTTTAACTCATCCTACGCGATTTGGCAGTGTTTGCAGGAAGGTTTGAAAAGGGCAGGCTTACCGCCGGAGTGCGCGCAGATGGTGCCGTCAAAATCGCGCGACGCCGTCGGAGAACTTTTAAAACTCGACGATTTGATTGACGTGATAATCCCGCGCGGCGGTAAAAGTTTAATAGAACGCGTAAGCAAAGAAACCCGCATACCGACCTTCAAACATTTAAACGGCATATGCCACACTTTCGTCGAGAAAAATGCGGATATCGACATGGCGGCTAAGGTTGTCGTAAACGCCAAAATGCGCAGAACTTCCATCTGCGGCGCGACGGAAACACTGTTGCTTGACAAAGCGCTGCCCGAAGACAGCGCAAAAAAAATAATCGACGCGCTGATTGCCTCCGGCTGCGAAGTGCGCGGCGACGCCTTTGTCCAAAAATTAAACCCGAAAGTAAAACCCGCCGCGCCTACGGATTTCGGTACTGAGTTCTTAGACGCGATTATTTCCGCCAAACAGGTTGACGGCGTAAAAGGGGCGGCGGAGCATATAGCAAAATACGGCTCCTCCCACACGGAAAGCATCATTACAAGCGACGCGAAGGCGGCGGAAGAATTTTTAAACTCCGTCGACAGCGCGGTCGTCATGCATAACGCGTCCACGCAGTTTTGCGACGGAGGAGAGTTCGGCTTCGGCGGTGAAATAGGCATCGCGACGGGCCGCCTGCACGCGCGCGGGCCGGTTGCGCTGGAACAGCTGACGACGTTTAAATATAAAGTAAAAGGCGAAGGACACATAAGAAAATGAAAAATATAAAAATTTTATTCGCCGGCTGCGGCGAAATGGGCGGCGCGCTCCTTGACGGCTGGGCGGACGCGGTTCCGCCGCAAAACTTTTTTATAGTAAAAAAACGCGCGGACGGCATAAGCGCGCTGCGCACGCGCGGTTTTGGCGCAGATACCGAATTTCCGAAAAATTTTAAAGCGGATATCGTCGTGCTCGCCGTAAAACCGAAAACGCTAAAAGAAATATTGCCGCAAATCGCCGCTCACGCCAAAAACGGCGCGCTGGTTTTCTCGGTCGCCGCCGGAAGAACGGTCAAATTTATTGAAGATAATCTCGGTTTCCCCGCCGCCGTGGTGCGCTGTATGCCGAACTTGGGAGTCGCGATAAAACAGGGCGCGTGCGGAATGTTCGCAAATGAAAGAGTTACGCGGGAACAGAAAAATTTATGCGCGGAACTGATGTCAAAATGCGGCGTAAGCGTCTGGCTGGAAAGGGAAGAATTGATTAACGCGGTTATCGCCGTTTCAGGCTCCGCTCCGGCGTATATCGCGTACTTTCTGGAATGTCTGACAAAAGCCTGCGCCGACATGGGCCTTAAAGAAGCCGACGCCCGCGCGCTTGCGCTGCAAACGCTGCGCGGCACGGCGGAATTTTTGCAAAAAACCAACGAAGCTCCGCAAAATTTTATAAAAAAAGTAGCCACCCCCGGCGGCACCACCGAAGCCGCCATGACCGTCCTAACATCTGGCGATTTCAAAACCCAAATAGCGGAGGCCGCCCGCGCCGCCGCTCTCGCCGCCAAAAAAAGAGAAGAAGAGAATTAAACTTTGCCGGGCGTGGAAAGGCGCAGACAGCTTGTTGCAGTATTCCAGCCGCATGATGTCGGGACCACGCCAAAATCAACCGCGCCAAGAGCGCGGCATAAAGAATCGCTGACGTCGTTGAGTGTCACGCAAACCATATCTCCCCCGGTCATACGCCAAAAAATATTGACATTTTTGTCTTGCCTGTAAGCTATAACCCCGCTGGGATAAACAAGTATTTGCCAGTTTTTTGACGGCAGAAATCCCGCCTGTCCGCCCGCGGAGGCCCCGATAGCGCTCAACGGCAGAGAAACGTCAAGCTGGTCAAAAGCCGTTGGATACGTACCGTTTTCAAGCTGAAATCTTTTATAACTTTCGGCAAGCGTTCTGACGGCAATCAACGCTTCCATCGCCTGGGATTTTTCAACAGATTTTCTGTACTGCGGCACGGCAATGGCCGCCAAAATACCGATTATTAAGACGACAACAAGCAATTCTATAAGAGTAAAACCTTTTGTCATAAAAAAATACTTCCCTTAAGTAATATAAGGAAAGTATAAAAAATTTGCTTTACGAGAGAAAGAGTATAGTCTTTTTAGTTTTTTATAGTGTAAAAAGATTAGGTTGATATTCGTTAACTGATAAAATGACATCCTATACTTTTGTTATTTTTCAGCGCGGCGTAGGTGATTAACAGCGCGGTCTGCGTGCCGTTCCTCAGATTGATAAGTTCCGGCGTCAGCTGCACGCCTTTGTAAAACTCGTTAATCTCATTATGCAGATGGCGCAAAATCTTTTCCGCCCGCTGCAAATGCGTTTTACTTCTTATAAGCCCGACGTAATTCCACATCGTGCTCTGCAAAGTGGAAATATCCTGCTTAATCAAATTTAAATCCGCGTGGGACGACGGGCTTTCCCATTCACGCGGTTTGGCTTTGACAAACCCGCCGCGTTTAACGTCCTCAGCGTCCGCCTCCGCGCAGGCCGCGCCCATTGATAAACTTTCCAGCAGGGAAGTGCTGGCCAGCCTGTTCGCGCCGTGAAGGCCCGTGCAGGCGGATTCGCCGATAACGTTTAAATTAAAAATATTCGTCCTGCCCGCCGGCGTCGCGTAAACGCCGCCGCAGAAATAGTGCGCGGAGGGCACAACGGGAATATTCTCCCGCGTGATATCCACGCCGTACTCAAGGCAATTTTTATAAATATTCGGAAAGCGCTCTTTAATGCGGTCAGGTTTTATGGCGGACAAATCAAGAAAAATATTTTCGCCGTTTAACCGCTGTTCCTCAATAGCGCGCGCCACAACGTCGCGCGGCGCGAGGGAGCCCATAGGATGGTATTTCTGCATAAACTGTCTGCCGTTCGAATCAACCAAAACGCCGCCTTCGCCGCGCACGGTTTCCGAAATCAAAAATGTTTTGCCTTTGCCGAACACCGTCGGGTGGAATTGGACAAATTCCATATTCATAACGCGCGCGCCAACGCGGTACGCCATCGCGATACCGTGGCCGTAAGCGTTTTCCGCGTTGGTGCTGTATCTGTAAACGCGCCCGACGCCGCCCGCGGCAAGCACGGTTTTTTTGGCGGTTACCGCGTAAATTTCGCCGGTTTTGTTATTTAATATGTAAGCGCCGAAGCAGGTCAGCGGATAATAGCGGTCCAAAATATTTGTGGAACTGTGGGACAAAGTCAGCAGGTCGACGGCGGTATTTTCAGCGAGAACTTTAATTTTTTTATTTTTTTTAACCGCCGCGGATAAATGGGAAAGTATTGCGTGGCCCGTCGTGTCTTTGGAATAAATGATGCGGCTTTTGGTATGCCCGCCTTCGCGAGTGTAAAGAAGATTGCCCTGCGCGTCCCGGTCAAACGGAACTTTTAAATCTTTAATAAATAAATCTTTTAAAACTTTATAGCCGTTAAGACAAATTTCCCGCGAGGCTTTTTCATTGCAAAGCCCGCAGCCGGCGTTCTGGATATCTTTAATCAGCCCGTCCATACCTGCGGGACTTTCAAAAATAACGCCGCCCTGCGCCAAATCGCTGTTGGCGTTCGCCGGCGCGCCGGCGGTAACCATTACAACGTCCAGCCCGCGCCGCGCCGCGCTGAGCGCGTAAGTGCTGCCCGCCAGCCCGGAACCAATGACTAAAACATCAGTTTCTAAGACTTTCATAAAATCAGTAAATTGCAGCCGTAAATTGTCGTATCCGCCGTTCCGTCGTCCGCAGAAAAATTTCACAGGATTTTGAGATGGTTTTCAATTTTCTCCGGCCTGAGCAAGTACTTAAAGCGGAGCGTACGGCGAGGGCCGGAAAAATTGAAAAGCGCTCAAAAGCCGAAGAAATTTTTCAACCCCCCGCCAAGCGACCGAAGGGAGCGAAACAGCAACAGAACGCGGAGCGCCTCAGCCGCAGGCGTTGTGATATAAGTGTGATTTTCTAGGAAAATCACTCCTTTACCGTCTATTTAGCTAAAGTAGCCAACCCGAAGAACGCGGCTATATCCTTATCCTGGAACTTGACGGAGGCCTTTATATATGGCTGGTTTACCTCCAGCGCGTCCTCTACGCCGGCGCCCACGTTCAGATACTTATTAATTTCAAAATTCACGCCGTACCAGAGATTGGGCTTGCTGAAATGCCTGCCGTTTATATCTCTGTCTCTGCCAAAATCCGTAGCCTGCCCCTGCACGCTGAACTTATTCAAAAACTCCGTGTCCGCGAACGGCGTAACCACGGCGGCCAGCCCGCCCGCGCCCATAATATAACCGGCGGAAACGTCAAAATATCTGTTGTAAAAACCAAGCCGCGCGTCAAGCTGGTTTTTCTCCATATAATCGTCTTTACCCTGGATATTGTTTGTGTTGCCGAGGTTTGACAGCCCGACGCGGTAATACATATAGTCGTTGCTCGGATAAATTTTCAAGCCCACGTTATTGCTCACGGCGCCGGAAGCAGTGTTGTAATATCCGTCATACATCCAGAACACGCGGAAGCGGGACATTTTGCCTATAAACTCTTTAGCCTCGCCCATAGTGGTCTTCAGATTTGAGACGGATTCTTTAACGTCCATCTTCATTTGCGGATCATTTATTAAAGCGCCCAAAACGCCTTCGCTTTCCTGTATCTGCCTGGTAATTTCGTCGGCGCGGGCCATAAGCGTCTGCAGGTCGTCCGTGCTGCGGCTGACGTTTGTCATGGTATTTTCAAGATAAGGTTTCATCGACGCTATAAGAGAATTTAAATTGTTTGAAAGCAGCCGCATGTTCAGCATAGTCTCGTTTAAATTGCGCCCCAAGTCGCCGTTGCTGTTGACGCTTTTCGCTAAATCCTGCACGGTATTCATAGTCTGCGCCAGCATCTCTTCCAGCGGCAGTTCTTTGGAGCCGTCCACCGTGTCCCCGTGTTTCAGAACGCCGGCGGCCCCGCTGCCCTGCACTATCGCCAGATATTTTGTGCCTATTAAACTGGTGGAAGCTATTTTAAAAACGGAATCTCTGTAAATTTCGACATGGTCCCTGATACCCAGCACGACGTTAACATGGTCCCCGCGCATCTGGATATCGCGCACTTTGCCGACGTCCACGCCGTTCAGTTTGACGACGGACTTTTTAGGCAGCCCGGAAACGTCGCCGAATCTGACGTTGATTTTATATTCCCCGCCCATAGAAACGTTGCCCAGCATATAAATAGTTATGCCGAACAATACTATTCCTATTACGGTAAATAATCCGACTTTAGTTTCCGGTCTCATTTTTATATTTTACCTTATTTAATCTTTAGTCAACTTCATTTGTATGGGCCCGTGGCTGCTGCCATCCATAAATTGGCGGACATACGGGTTGTCAGACTTTTTAAATTCAGCCGGCGTGCCTTCCATCAAAATTTTGCCGTCGTATAAAAACACTATTCTGTCAGAAATTTTATAGGCGGACCTTATGTCATGCGTGATGACGACGGACGTCTGCCCCAGTTTATTTTTAAGTTCCAAAATCAAATCGCTGATAATGTCGGACATAATAGGGTCCAGCCCGCTCGTCGGCTCGTCATACAATAAATACTTCGGGGACACGGCCATCACGCGCGCCAGCGCGACGCGCTTTCTCATGCCGCCGGACAGTTCCGACGGGCGCATGTGTTCTATATCTTTAAGCCCGACAAGCGCCAGTTTTTCTTTTACTATTTTTTTGTAATCCGCCGGTTTTTCGTCCGTCAGATATCTTAGCCCGAACGCGACGTTTTCCCCCACGCTCAAAGAATCAAACAGCGCGCCGTCCTGGAATAAATATCCCATGCTGCGCCGCACGGCGGAAAGTTTATATTCGTCCTCGACAAAACTAATATCTTTGCCGTCTATTAATATTTTGCCTTCCGTCGGTACTATAAGGCGCATAATGCACTTAATCAGCGTGCTTTTCCCAGTGCCGGAGCCGCCGATTATGGACACGATTTCCCCGTCCTTAAAAGTTAAATTTATTCCTTTTAAGACTTGTTTGTGCCCGAAATTCTTTTTTAAGTTCGTAACAGTTATCATATGTGTAACGCCGTTAAAATAGCCGTCAGGAAATAATCCAAAACCAAAATCAAAACCATGCTTGTAACGACGGAAATCGTCGTCGACCGCCCGACGCCCTCCGCGCCGCCTCTCGTGTCCAGACCTTTATAGCAGGACACCGTGCCAATCATAAAAGCAAAAAATATCGATTTTATAAAACCGTGCATAAAATCGCTTACGCCCATAAAAGTAGTGATGTCTGTAAAATAGCTTTCCGGCGGCACGTTCAGGCCGTAAACCGCCACCAGATAACCGCCGAATATTCCGGAAAAATTAGCGAACAAAGTTAAAAGCGGAACCGTCAGAAGGAAAGCGAACATTCTCGGCAAAACCAGCTGGCGGGAAGGGTTTGTGCCCAAGGTATAAAGAGCGTCAATCTGCTCCGTAACTTCCATAGTGCCTATCTCTGCCGTAACCGCCGCGCCGGCGCGCCCGACTACGACGACGGCCGTCAGCACCGGCCCGAGTTCGCGTATCAGCGAAAACCCGACAAGGGTGCCGACGTACATAGGCTCGTTAAAAATATTCGTAATAGTGTTGCCGCCCTGCAGCGCCAAAACCATGCCGGTAAAAACGCTGGTAAGCGTGGTAACCGTCAGGGAATCTATGCCTATTCTGACGCTTTGCTTCATCGCTTCGGCCCACTCAAACGGCGCGCGCCAAAGCCAGAACCCGGCGGTGCGAAGCATGGTAAACGCCTTGCCGCATTCGTCGAAAAAAGTAATCAGATATGTTCCGATAAGTTTAAACATTATAATAATATAATACTATTTATAAATACGCGGCACGCGGGCGGTAATCAGAGTCAGGACTTCATAAGATATCGTGCCGGCCAGGTCCGCTACGTCACAGGCGGAAATTTCCAAACCGCCCTGCCGCCCTATCAGAACGGCCTCGTCGCCGACTTTGGCCTCTGGTACGCCGGTAACGTCAACCATCATCATATCCATTGTCACGTTGCCAAGCACATTGCAAAATTTGCCGTTAATCAAAACTTTCCCTTTATTGCTTAACGCGCGCAGATATCCGTCGCCGTAGCCGACGGGCAGCGTAGCCACTTTCATATCATTCTTTGCCGTAAAGCTGCGGTTATAACTTATAGAAAAACCTTTTTTAATATCTTTGACAAAAACTATTTTTGATTTAAACTCAAGCGCCGGTTTTAACTCCTTAACGCCGCGCAGCGCGCCGTACGCGCCTATGCCGACGCGCACCATGTCATAACGCCCCCGCGGAGCAAATAAGGTGCCCAGCGTCGCACAAGAGTGCAGCATTTTTACGTCAAATTTATGCGCTTTTGCCTCCATCGCCGCGTCTTCAAAAAACCCAAGCTGTCCGTCGGTAAAATCACAGTCCGTGTCAGGGCAGGACAAGTGAGTGTAAAGCCCTTCGATAAAAATATTTTTGCTGCGGCTGAGTTCCGACAAAATTTTTATAACGCCTTCCCTCCGCGTGCCTATGCGCCCCATGCCGGTGTCCTGCTTGACGTGACAGCGTATGGTTTTGCCGAGTTTGTCGGCCAGCGCGCAGACGGATTTCGCGGCGGACAGACTGGCTATCGTCACCGATAAATCATGTTTGGCCGCGTCTTCAAAAGCTTCAAACGGATAAATGCTGCCAAGCACCAAAACCGGCAGTTTTACGCCGGCGGCGCGCAGCAAAATACCTTCTTCGACGGACGCCGTGCCGAGCATTTCGCACAAATGTTTTTTTTCTGTAAATTTTGCAAGCGGAACCGCGCCGTGCCCGTAAGCGTTTGCTTTAAGAACAAACAAAACTTTGACGCCCGCGCCGACGGCGGTATGGAAAAATTTTAAATTATTTTCCACGGCAGCCAAATCAATTTCCGCCCACGTGGGCCTTAAAATTTTATCCATAAAAATTCTATAACGGCGTGACGACCTGCGCGTGCTCCGCGCCGGCGGGCATTTCTTCCATCGTCGGGTTTGTGAACAGCGTGTACTGGCTGATAAAGTTCAAATCTATGTCCCCCACCGGCCCGTTACGCTGCTTGGCTATAATCAGAGTTGCTTTATTCTGCAGAGACTCGTCGTCCCTCTTATAATAAGCCTCACGGTGGATGAGAGCCACGACGTCGGCGTCCTGCTCAAGAGAGCCTGACTCCCTCAAATCCGAAAGCTGCGGTTTATTGTCCGTCCGTCCCCTGTCCTCGTTTTTACGGCTCAGCTGTGACAGCGCCATGACGGGAATATTTAAATTACGCGCCAGTTCTTTTAACATTCTTGAAATTTCGGACACTTCCTGCTGCCTGCTTTCAAACCTGCCCGTGCTTCTGATTAACTGCAGATAGTCAATTATAATCAAACCAAGTTCCTGCCCGCTTTTTTCAAGTTCGTTGGCCAGCCTGCGGGCGCGCATTCTGATTTCTGTAATGGTAATGCCCGGAGTATCGTCGATAAAAAACGGCGCTTTGGCCAGGCGGCCGGCTTCCCGCGTCAAATCCCGCCATTTTTCCATTTTAAAAATGCCGCTTCTTACCTGGTGCAAATCTGCCATCGCGGACGAGCACAGCATACGTTCAAAAATGGAATTCCTGCCCATCTCTAACGAAAAAAGCGCCACCGGAATATTTTTTGAAACACTGGCGTGGTGCGCGATATTAAGAGCCAGCGCGGTTTTGCCCTGGCTGGGGCGCGCGCCGATAATAATGAGGTCCGCCTTCCGCAGCCCGCCGGTTTTATAATCAAATTCGGAAAATCCCGTCGGCACGCCTTTGACGGGGTTTTTGTCCAGCCGCGCTTTTTCTATGGAGTGCATTACTTCTTCGGCCAAATCTTTGGCGGCTACAAAACCTCTTAAATCCTGCTTCTGGCTTATTTGGAAAATCTGCTCCTGCGCCAAATCAATAAGTTTTTCGGGTTCGTCTTCCTGTTTATAACACTCCTGGACGATATTGGTGGAAATTTTGATTAAATCCCTGACGAGGAATTTTTTGTAAACTATTTCCGCGTAATGTTCCACGTGCGCCGCGGTGGACACTTTATCCATAAGTTCGGACAGATAAATTTCGCCGCCGACGGCGGCCAGCTGGTTCGCGGTTTTCAATTCTTCGGTCAGCGTAATAGTATCAATCGCGCGGTTATTGCCGGCCAAATCATGCATGGCGGCGAATATTTTTTTATGGGCGTCTTTATAAAAATGTTCCGGCTTTAAAATATCAAAAGCGCGCTGCGCCGCTTCGGAGTCAATTAACATCGAGCCCAAAACGGCCATTTCCGCGTCCACCGCCTGCGGCGGCAATTTGTCTAAAATATTTTGTGTCATAAAAGCACATCCTCACTAACAGTCACGTTTTTATATTCTGCAATATTTTAACCCTCAGCGGTATATTTACGCTGTTTAGGGGCCCCGAGATTTTGGGTGAGTTTGCATTTTCCGCTGCGGAGGCACACTTGACTGAGCGAGCACAGCGAGCGAGAGTGTGTCGCAGCAGCGGAAAATGCAAACTCACCCAAAAGCTTGGAGAGTTTTTTGCCCATAGGCAAAAAATATTGGTGCTCCCCGGGGGATTTGAACCCGCAGCCTGCGGTTCCGAAGACCGCCGCTCTATCCAGTTGAGCTAGGGGAGCGTTTTTTATATTTTATCAGATTTAACCCAAACCCGCCCGCGCCCAGCCGGGCCTAAAACCAAAATAGGCCCTTTGGCCCTTGCGCTGTTTTAAAAATTTTCTTAATATGTAGCAGTATGATGACACGCGGTAAAATATTTCTCGCCGTACTCGCGGCGCCGTTGCTGTTAATAACCGCTTACGCGGGCGTGGAAGACAATTTCTTCCATGACCTGGCGGCGGCCAGAACCCTGCAGTCCTCGGAAAGCGAAAACATAAAGCTGGATATTTTACCGGTCAACATCCAGCCGGTCCAGCAAAACGGAATACAGTGTTTCGAGACAAACGACTCCTTTATAAAAAGGGCGGACCCGCTGCACGTCGGCTACAACCAAAGCAAAGAATTTTTTATCAATAATATACCGCAGAACTGTAATCCCGCCGGCATAGAATTTAAAAAACCGGACGATTTCGGCCTTCCCGGCCTGCAGTTTAAAAACGGGACCAACGCCGATATTTTTAAGGCGGACACATATGAGTCCCCGGATTTTATAATAACTTCCTATTTTCCGCTTGAATATAATTTCGCGGATAAAAAGTTTACGGCCGGCGGAGCCGACGGCTACGACGCGAACGCCGTCATAAATAACTCCGCCAACACGGTGCTGTGCGACAATTTTACGCCGCAGTCAAAAAAAATAGTATTGACTTACAAAAACGGCACGCTGTCGCCGCTTATTAACAGGATAGACAGCGCCAACCCGTCCCGCCTGCTGCAGGAAATTTTAGGGCGGGAAACCGGGTTCAAAAATAAAGTGCGGGATATCGCGCAGGGCAGCAAAATTATAGTGGCCTACAAAATCTTCAACAAAGTTCTCCGGACTACGACCATCACGCTCTACGTCTTAAAGTAAATTGCCGTAACGCCTGATATAAATCTTTTTAATAACCTGCGTCAGCAGACAGTAGCCTAAAATCATCGCCGTGAGAAAATAGAAATATTTCAGCGGCAGCGGCACGAAATTCAGATATTTTCCGACGACGGTAAAAGGCAGCACCACGGCCGACGCTATGACTAGGCCGGACATTACCAGCAGCGGCGTTGCCGCGCGGGACTGTATGAAAGGAAGCTTCTCCGTCCTTATCATATGGACGATAAGCGTCTGTGAAATAAGGCCTTCCACAAACCAGCCGGTCTGGAATAACGGAGACATTTCCACCGTATTCGCGAGGAAAATATAAAACATTATTATATAAGTCAATATATCAAACACGCTGCTTGTAGGGCCGAACCAAAACATAAACTGCCTGAGCGAACCAATCTCCCATTTTTTCGGCGTTCTCAAATATTCTTTGTCCATATTATCCCACGGTATCGCCGCCTGGGACAAATCATAAAGCAGGTTCTGCACCAAAATTTGCAGCGGCAGCATGGGAAGGAACGGCAGGAAAAGGCTGGCTATGACGACGCTGAACATGTTTCCGAAATTTGAAGACACCGCCATCTTTATATATTTAATAATGTTGCCGAAAGTCTTTCTTCCTTCCAGCACGCCTTCTTCCAATACCATCAAATCTTTTTTAAGCAAAATAATATCGGCGGATTCTTTCGCGATATCCACCGCGCTGTCCACCGAAATGCCGACGTCCGCCTGCTTTAAAGACGGCGCGTCGTTAATCCCGTCGCCCAGAAACCCGACGGTATGCCCGTTGTCCTGCAAAGCTTTTACTATTCGCAGCTTCTGCATGGGCGACAGCCGCGCGAACACCGTGCATATTTCAACCATCTCCCTCAAATCGTCCTCGTCATATTTTTCGATATCCTCGCCGGTGATGATTTTCTGGATATCAAGCCCCACGCTTTTGCAGACGAAACGCGACACCTGCTCATTGTCCCCCGTCAGAACTTTAACGCGCACGCTGTTATCCCGCAGCGCGTTAATGGCTGCGGCCGTGCTTTGCTTAGGCGGGTCCAGAAAGCCGGCAAAACCGGCAAGCGTCATGCCGGCCTCGTCGGACACGTTAAAATCTTTCTGCTCCGGCGGGCATGTTTTATAAGCCACCGCTATCACGCGCATGCCCTGCGTGTTAAGACTGTTCGTCAGTATACGCGCTTTGTTTTTTATGTCGCCGTCCAACTCTTTTAAAACGCCGTTGTCTATGACGTGCGTACAAATTTCAAACATTTCGTCCAGCGCGCCTTTGGTGATAATTCTTGTATGCGCGCCGTCTGAAATTACCACGGACATGCGCCTGCGCTGGAAGTCAAAAGGCATTTCGTCCACTTTACTGAAACCTTGTCCGTACTTTTCAAGCCCATGTTCGTTAACGTAAGTTATAACCGCGATATCCATCAGATTTTTAAGCCCGGTCTGGAAAAAACTGTTCAGATAAATATTCTGCAAAACGTCTTCGCTTTCCTGCCCTTCGAGGTTAAGGTGCATTTCCAGCACAATTTTGTCCTGGGTAAGCGTGCCGGTTTTGTCCGTGCACAGAACGTCCATGGCGCCGAAATTTTGTATGGAATTCAAACGCTTGACGATAGTGCTTTTTTTGGACATATTTACCGCGCCTTTGGCGAGGTTAGAGGTTATTATCATCGGCAGCATTTCCGGCGTAAGACCTATGGCGACGGACAGAGAGAAAAATAACGCTTCCATCCAATCCCCTTTCCCAAAACCGTTTATTAAAAAAACCACCGGCGCCATAACGAGCATAAAACGTATAAGAAGAAAGTTTACGTTCTTCATGCCTTTGTCAAAACTTGTTTCAACTTTTTTTCCGGCGACGACTTTCGCGATGGCGCCCAAAAAAGTATTCCTGCCCGTGCCCAAAGCCATTACGGAGGCAGAGCCGCTGATAACGTTCGTCCCCATAAAACAAAGCGCCGTGTTTTCCAAAACGTTAGACGGCGGAACGCAGTTTTCAGCCGGCGGAGCTTTTTCTACGTGCGCCGATTCGCCGGTCAGCGCGGACTGGTTTATAAATAAAGTTTTTGCGCTTAAAACCCTGCTGTCCGCCGGCACGATATCGCCCGCGGAAAGTAAAATAACGTCGCCCGGCACGATATTGGTAATGGGAATTTCCGTCCTGGTACCGCCGCGCATAACGGTCGCCGTGGTTTTAACCAGCGCTTTTAACCGTTCGGATTCTTTGGCGGATTTATATTCCTGCACAAAACGCAGCACGCCGCTTAACATAACCATGCTGGCGATTACTATGACGGCGCTCAAATCTTTTTCCCCCGGCGCGGCAAACACGAAATCCAAAAAGAAATCCAGCGTGCCCAGCGCAACCAAAACTATGGTGAACGGATTTAAAAAAGCGTCCAGCAGCGCGCGCCAGACGGGCAGAGCCTGTTCGTTTACAATCTGGTTAGGGCCGTATTTTTGGATTCTTTCTTCGACGTTTTCTTCGGTTATTCCTGCGGGAGACGTGGAAAAAACGGAATATAATTCTTCCGTTTTCATGCACATATAATTATTAATATAGTTGTTTATTCCGTCATTATTTTTAGCGGTTGAATTCTTTTTAAAAAATCTGTTGAACATAAAACACCTTAATACAAAGCACTTTAATATCTTCTAAGATTATAACTTTTTAAAAAGAAGCAAGGTGTTTTTTTAAAGCGGCGTAATTTCCGTCCGTCATACGCAGCTTAAACGTTACCGCGCCGCCGCGGTCCTGCTTTTTTTCTTTTATAAGCGCGCGGGAATAAACGTAACTTAACGCCGCGCTTTTTTCAGGCGGTATTTTGATAATCCGCAGCGGCCACTTATAATCCAGCGCGCGCTCAACTTCTTCCAGAAGCTCTTTAATTCCGGCGTTTTTTAACGCGGAAATAAAAAGCGCGCCGTGGTAATTATTTTTCAAATTTTGCAGCACGTGGCGGCTTACGATGTCCGTTTTGTTAAAAACTTCTATCGTCGGTATTTTCTGCGCGCCGATTTCATTAATTACGCCGCGCACCGCCGCGTCCTGCGCCTCCAAATCTTTGGCAGACGCGTCTTTGACGTGCAAAATAACGTCGGCCTCGGCGGTTTCTTCAAGCGTCGCGCGGAAAGCGTGCACAAGATTATGCGGCAGTTTTTGTATAAACCCGACGGTGTCGGTAAATAAAACGCTTCCTCCGTCCGGCAGCCGCGCGCGCCGCGTCGTCGGGTCCAGCGTGGCGAAAAGTTTATCGTCGGCGTAAACATCTTTTGTTTTGGCAAGCGTATTTAAAAGCGTGCTTTTCCCGGCGTTAGTGTAGCCGACAATGGCAATCTGCGGAACCGGCAGGGAATCCCGCCGCGCGCGGCGGACTGTGCGCTCCCGGCGCACCTGTTCTATTTCGCGCTCCAGCTTTGAAATGCGCAGTCTCAGACGGCGTTTATCATATTCTAGTTTTCGCTCGCCGGGCCCTCTGGTGCCTATGCCGCCGCGCGCGCCGCCGGTCTGCTGCATCAAAGCCGTACCTTGCCCGCCGAGGCGCGGCAGCAAAAATTTAAGCTGCGCCAGTTCAACCTGCAACACGCCTTCTCTCGTCCTGGCGCGGGCGGCGAAAATATCTAAAATCAGCAAAGTGCGGTCAATAATTTTTGCCGGTATTACCCCGGCAAGATTATTCTGCTGCGCCGGCGTAATTTCTTCGTTAAAAATCACGGCCGAAATTTTATTTTCTATGACGTACTCCGCTATTTCCTCCGCCTTACCGCGGCCGATAAACGTGGCCGGATTATAATTTACAAGCGGCGCGTAAAAAATGTCAGTAACTTCCGCGCCGGCGGTTTCCGCCAGACGGCGCAGTTCGTCCACCGATGCCTCGGAATATTTTTGGCCTTTTAAATAAGCCTCAACTAAAATCACTTTTTCCATTTCAAAAAATCTCCCCAAACTCTTTCCGCCGAAACCGGCCCGTTAAAAACAATTTTATTTTTATAACGCGCAAACCAAGTGCGCTGGCGTTTGGCGTACTGGCGCGTCAAAATTATTATGTTTCCCAAAGCCGCCGCGCGTGAAATTTTACCGTTAATAAAATCAATAACCTGCGGATAGCCCAAACTTTTCAAAGCCGGTGTCTCCGGCGTAAAACCGCGGCGCAGAAGCACGTGGGTTTCGTCAATCATACCGTCAAAAATTAAATTCGTGCGTTTTTCTATGCGGCTGTTCAGCTCATCTTTTTCCAAGTCAAGATAAACAAAAAAATTATCGCCCAGGTCAGTATTAAATTTACCGGTACGCAGTTTGCTTGCCGGCGTGCCGGTAAGCTCAAAAATCTCCAAAGCGCGCATGACGCGCTGTATATTCCCCGGCGGAATGGCCGCCGCGCTTTCGGCGTCAACTTCCGCAAGTTTTTGGTATAGCCGCGCTTTCGTCATCGCGGAAAATTTAGTGCGCAGAGCGGCGTCCGCCGGCGGCAATTTATCCATACCCGCAAAATAAGCCTGCAGCCACATACCGGTGCCGCCGGCGAAAACCGGAATTTTTTTTCTGGCCAAAATATCCGCTTCAATTTTCTTAGCCGCGTCAACAAAAAGCCCGGTATTATAAACTTGGTCCGGCGGCAAAAAATTAACCATATGATAAGGAATATCTTTTACTGTGTAAATGCTGCCACGATAAGTGCCTTCTGGCTTGGCGGTACCGAAACTAAGTTCGCGGTAAACCTGCCGCGAGTCAACGGAAATAATTTCCCCGCCGGCAACCCGCGCCAGTTCCAGCGCCAAATCCGTCTTCCCGGAAGCCGTCGGTCCCGCGATTATAATAGCCATAACAATATTATATAAAGTAAAAATTCCAGCCGCCGCAGACGGCATAAAAAACCGCCGGAGGCGGTCCTCCAGCGGTTAATAAGTCATATTATCTTATATATTAAGATTTAAACAGCGTGATATCTTTTTGCAACTTGTTGCACAGCTCGGCGGCCTTACACGTGGATACGCACACTTCAGGCAGTTTAAGCAAAATCCTCGTATCACAGTCGGCAAAATCTTCCGCCATCGCGCTGATTTTGGCAACCGCGGCGGGGCTTACTTCTGAAAATTCTATACCCAGCGTAAATACGGAATTTTTCTGTTTTACCCAGGAAGTCTTTCCTTTAAAATCAAACTTGCCGAGCGCCGGCAAATCCATAGTAATGGAAATATTGTTTGAAAACGGCGCTTCCAAAAAGCTGATTAACCGCATGCCTGAGACGGACAAATCAGCAAGTATGGCCAGCACGTTCTGCTCTTTTCCCTCGGCAGTTGTGTAGGTGAGATTAACGGGCTCAACCAGATTATTTAAAACAGGCACTCTGGCGTGGCGCCTTTTTTCAACGCGTTTGTCTTGCATAAATTACTCCGAGTATAATAAAGTACCGTCTGACCTTTTTATTAAAACCGTGACCACGTTTCCGGCTTGCTGCTTTGACGGGAATTTAACCCACAAATTGCCGGACGTGCGGCCCTTGTACGGTGTTTCAACCAACACTTCCTGCCGCGTGCCAACCGCGCTGTCATACGCCGCGGCCGCAAGGCCCTTAATTTTATTTAACAAAATATCCAGCCTTTTTTCCACCTCTTTATCAGGCACCGCGTTTTTTAAAGAAGCCGCAGGCGTGTCCGCGCGCGGCGAAAATTTAAAACAATATGCAAAACTGAACTTTGCCGCGTCGACTAATTTAAGAGTGTCGTTAAAATCTTCTTCCGTCTCGCCGGGGTAACCTATAACAATGTCGGTGGACACCAAAACGCCGGCGTTTTTAAGCGCGTTAATTTTATCAAGCAGCGTTTTTGCGTCGTATCCGCGCTTCATGTCTTTTAAAATTTTATCCGAGCCGCTTTGCGCCGGCAAATGAACGTGCTTTGCGATTTTAGGGTTATTTTTTATAACGTCAACCAATTTCGGCGTGATATATAAAGGATGCGGACTCATAAACCGCACACGCTCAACACCGGGCTCAGCGGCGACCATTTCAAGTAAATCGGCAAAATCAATGCCTTCGTATTTATAGGCGTTTACCGTCTGGCCGAGCAGCACAATTTCCTTAACTCCGCGCGCCACCAGCATTTTAACCTGCGCCAAAATATCCTTCGGCGGCAGACATTTGACCGGTCCGCGCACGCTAGGTACAATGCAGTAAGAACATTGAAAATCACACCCGCGCATGACGGTAACAAAATCCGTCACCGTGCTTTTTTTAATGATATCCCCGCCGTGCTCCGCCCCGAACAACCCGCTTTCATCTAATACACCGCCGAAATTTTCTATGCCTTTCGCGCCGGCGATGATATCCAGAAAAGGATAAGATTTTTTAAGTTTTTCCCCAAGCCTCTGCGCCGCGCAGCCGGCAAAAATTATAACGCGCCCGGACCGCGCAGCTTTCCATTTTTCCAGCCGCCCCAGATAAGACACAGCCTTATGCTCCGCGTGTTCGCGCACGGTGCAGGTGTTGACCAAAATTATATCGGCGTCGTCGATATCGGCGGTCTCTTTCGCGCCGCGCGCGACTAAAGCGCCCAGCATTTCCGCCGAATCGGCCACGTTCATCTGGCACCCGAAAGTCTGCACGAAAACTTTTTTCATTATGTTTAATTTAAGTTAATATGATTGATTGCTTCCACCGCGGCTTTTGCGCCGGTGCCGGCGGCTATTATCGCCTGGCGGAAATGCGCGTCCGCGCAATCGCCGGCCGCGTACAGGCCCGGAATATTAGTTTCGCATCTTTCATTTACTTTGACCTGGCCGCCGGGCAGCAACTCCACGCCCGCGCTCTTCAGAAAATCCGTCTGCGGCACGCCGCCCACCGCGACAAAAATGCCTTGGCACGGCAAAGTCTCGACGGAATTATCGTTGACGTTTCTAATTTTTAAACCGGTAACGCCCAGCACGTCGCCTTCCACTTTTTCGGCGACATAAAAAAGTTTCATTTTAATTTTAGGTTCCGCTTTGACAATCTCGATTGTCCTCTGCGCGGCGCGGAATTCGTCCCGGCGGTGGACAAGCGTCACGCTCTTACAAATTTTCGACAAAAACAACGCGTCCTCAAAAGCCGTATTGCCGCCGCCTACGACGACAACGTCTTTCCCTTTGAAGAAAAATCCGTCGCACGTCGCGCATGCCGAAACGCCGCGCCCGCGGTATTCTTTTTCCCCTTCTATACCTAACCACCGCGCGTGGGAGCCTGTGGCTACTATTATGGCCTTAGCTTCATAAGCGCCGGCGTCGGTCTTGACGGTGAAAGGGCGTTTGGACGCGTCAATACTTTCAACGGTTTCGGTTATAAATTCCGCGCCCAGGCGTACGGCCTGCTTTTCCATTTTGTCCATAATTTCAAAGCCGCTCAGCGGTTCGATAAACCCCGGAAAATTTTCAACGTCATTTGTCAGCGCCAGCTGGCCGAGGCCGTACGGACCTTTCAAAACCATAACTTTAAGCCCGCCGCGCAAACCGTAAATCGCGGCCGTAAGCCCGGCAGGGCCGGCGCCTATAATTAATAAATCAGTCATTTAAATCCCCCTATCATTTTTTTAAAAAGTTCCATAGGCATGCCGACGACGTTCGTCCGGCTGCCCACGATTTTTTCTATCAGAATATCGTCCTTATCCTGCACCGCGTAACCCCCCGCTTTGTCCAAATGTTTACCGGCAAGTCGTTTAAGCCGCGCGTCCGTCAGACTGCGCGCTTTGCAGCGCGTTTTGGCGACGCCGGTAAAGAGTTTTCTTTTGTCTAAATTTATAATAGCCACGCCGGTATAAACGGCCTGCCATGAATTATTTAAAAGTTTTAAAATTTCAAACGCGTGCGCCGCGTTTTTCGGTTTGCCGATGACGCGGCCCTTACAAAAAACCATCGTGTCCGCGCCGACGACCGTCGCGTCAGGATACTGAGAGGCGACTTCAAAGGCTTTTTTTAAAGCCAAATCGCGCACTATCGCGCCGGGCCGCTTACAGCGCGTTTTTTCTTCGCCCTGCGCCGGAACCGTTTTAAATTTATAACCCGCTTCCGTCAACAGTTTAATACGGCGCGGGGAACGCGACGCGAGTATCATCATCTTAAAACTTTAATAAGCCTGAGAATCAGTATATAAGAAATAATCAGGCCGAGAATGCCCGAAACCGAGATATTAAAAGAGAGCGGATGCACGCCGACGCTGCCGTAAACTCTGGTAAAAAATAAAAAGCTTTGCCCGGTAAGCGCCAGCGTCGCCGCCTTCTCAATCACCATGCCGATTATCGCGCCGCAAATTAAAACTAAAACAGCTGCTCCTAGTTCTTTCATGACTAATCCTCCTACGTGTAAATTTCCAGATAAGTATTTAAATTTTCGACTTTCGCCTGAGAGACCGCCGCGTCATATTTTTCTTTTGCTTCCGCCGCGCGGCCCAGCGCGTACAGCGTTTGCGCCAAAGAAATCTTTGTTAAAATCTGGCCGCGTTTTTCGTCTGAACCGGCAAAAAGTTTTTCCGCGGACGCCAGATAATTTAAACTTTCGTTGATTTTGTTCTGGCGTTTAAGCGCGTCCGCAATGCCCCATTTGACAAAACCCAAATCAACTTTATCGCCGATTTTTGAATACAACTCATCCGCCTTTTTATAACATGTCAGCGCCTCTTTAAGACGGCCCAGCTGTCGCAGGCCGTTGGCCATGCCGCAGTTTGTATACGCTTTGCCGAAAATATCTTCCGACCGTCTGAAAATTTTGTCCGCCCGGCGGTAATACGCGACGCATGCGCGCGCGTTGCCCGCAATTCTGCTTATTCCAGCCAGTCCGCAGTAAGCGTAGGCCAGATTAATTTTATCGCCTGATTTTTTGGCGTAAGCGGCAGCAGTCTTAAACTCCTTAATGCCGTCCTCAAACCGGCCCTGAAGACGGGAAATGCCGCCCTTCGCCCAAAGAATAAAACTTATGCCGGCGTAATTTTTTCCCGCTTTATAATAAGCCAAAACCTGGTTTAAATATTTCAGGCTTTCATCAAATTTACCCCACGCGCGCAGCGCCATGCCGGCTTCCTGCAGCGCGGAAATTTTGTAATCTTCCCATTCGGCGGAAATATACGCGGCGGACGCGGTTTTATACGCGCGTTCGCTGCGGCCGAGCGTGCGCTCGCAGGCCGCTTCGGAAAGCAAAATTTCAATTTTCAGACACGCGTCTTTGTTACCTTGCGCGGCGCGGGCATAAATTTTAAGCGCGGCTTCAAAATTGCCGGACATGCGCTCCGCTTCTCCCCACAAAAACAAAGCGGCGGCGTTTTTGCCTTTATAATTTTTAAACGCCGCTATGACTTTAGACGGGCGGCCGGTCTCTAACAGCTTTTCTATTTTATTTAAATCCATCAGTCCGCCTTCGGCAAAAATTTCAAAATTTGGTCGACGGTAGCTGCCAGGCTGTAAGGTTTTTCAATAAAATAATCCGCGCCTGCTTCCTTAGCTCTTTCTTTGCTTTCGTCATCCGTCAGCGTGGACATTACGACGACGGGTATACGCCACGTCGCGTCTTCCGTTTTCAATTTTTTACAGACGTCAAACCCGCTTATGCGCGGCAGCATAAGGTCCAAAAGTATCAGAACGGGTTTTTCCCGTTTGGCCATATCCAGCCCGCGCGCGCCGTCTTTGGCCCAGACGCATTCCACGCCCTTAAGCTTCAAAGCGCCGATAAGAGCGGGAGCGGCAATTTTGGAATCTTCTATGAGTAACACTTTCATAAAAATTAAATTTCTTCTGAATGTTCTTTGTACGCCAGACGCAGGTCCGCGTAGTCTTTGGCGTTTTTGATAATTCCGTTGACTTCGTCTTCCGTCAGCGTTCTGACAATTTTCGCCGGCGCGCCTAGGACAAGACTGCCGGGCGGTATTTTTTTGCCCGCCGTCACCACGCTGCCCGCGCCGATAATGCAGTTATTGCCGATTTCGCTTTCAAGCACGACGGCGTTCATGCCTACCAGACAATTATCGCCTATAACGGAGCCGTGCACTACCGCGCCGTGCCCCAGAGTAACGCCCGCGCCGATAATTGCCGGCCTGTCATAATTAACGTGTATGACGGCGTTGTCCTGCACGTTGGAATTGTCGCCGACGATAACCGCCGCGATATCCCCCCTCAAAACCGCGCACGGCCAGATGGAAACATTTTCCCCCAGCCTGACCTCGCCGCAGACAACCGCCGTCTTATGGACAAAAACCGAAGGCGCGACTACCGGCATTAAATCTTTTATCTTCTCTATCATTTATCCCCCTTCCGGCTGACGGGAAACCCGGCGCCGTTTTTCCGAAAATTTTAAAATCCAGTAAACCACAATGCTTACTAAACCCGGTATAATATAATACATAAATCTGTAAATCAAGCAGGCGGTAAGCGCTTTTTCCCACGGTATGCCGCCGTTGGCAAACACCGCCGTCATGGCAAGCTCCATAGCGCCGAGGCCGCCGGGGAGAACGGGTATCAAAGTAGTCGCCATGCCGACGGCAAAACCCGCTATCAGCAGCCCCGCCGGTATATTTACGCCGACGGCGCGGAACGCGAAATATAAAATCAAAACCGTGCACAGCCAGTCCGCGCAGACGTAGACGACGGCCAGCGTCAGCCGTCCTTTTTTCTGCTGTATAAAATTTATGCCGCTTTCAAGCTGGCGGCTGAAAATATCAAAACGCGCCTTAGGTATCAGCAGAGAAAAAAGTTTATAAGAAATTCTGTTGACTAGGCGGAAGCCGTTTCTCACCCACGTAATGCGCAAGTCGTTATGAAAAAGGAAAACTATAATAGTGACGCAGACCGCGCCCATCGCTATAATTAAAAGGAAGTTCTGCAAAATTTCTTTTTTGGTGGGATTAGACGTAAAAAGCATAAGCATGGAGCCTTGCAGAATAATAAGCCCCAGCACCATATAAATAATAACCGTAAGCACGATGCTTGCCGTGACGCTTACGCCCAGCGGCACTTTTCTTTTGCCTAGAAGGTGCGCGCGCAGCGCGAAACCGCTTACGCCGAAAGACGAAACCAGATAATTTACCGTCGTGGAAACCAGCGCGATGGCCACCGCGCTGAAAATATTGATTTTCTTCCCCATAGCGCGCAGCACTTCCCACAGGGACAGGCCCATGCAAACGTAAATGGCAACGGCAGCCGCCAGCGCCCAGAAAAGATACGCTATGTTAACCTCAGCCCAAATTTTGACAAACGCGTCTTTACTGTGGAAGAATATATAAACCAGCAGCGCGGCGGACAGCAAAACCCCCAGCGTATAAAGAAGATATTTATTTGTTAAAACCCGCCAAAAATTCTTCATATACAAATTATATAAATTTTCTGTTTGAGAAGGATGATAAAAAAACCGCGCCGCCGAAAATTCGGCGGCGCGGGGTTTTATCTTCTTTTATTTGTAGAGATTTTCCAAGCTTTTTGTTTCAACTTCTTTTTTGGCGGTGGTTATAAACTCGTCAAGATTTAAACCTTCTTTGTTGCTGCCGTTTCTCAGGCGCAGGGTTATGGTTTTGTTTTCAACCTCTTTTGCGCCTATTATGACGGAGTACGGCGTTTTTTCGACATGCGCCTCGCGGATTTTTAAACCAAGTTTTTCGGGCCGCGAATCAAGTTCAGCGCGCAGGCCGGCAAGTTTCATTTTTTTGACAACGTCCGCCGCGTACGGTATTTGGTCATCGGTCAAAGTTAAAACTTTGATTTGCACCGGCGCAAGCCACAGCGGAAACAGGCCGGCGTAATGCTCTATCAGCACGCCCAAAAATCTTTCAATGGAGCCCAGCAAAGCGCGGTGCACCATCAGCGGCCGTTTTCTGCCGTCCTGCGAAACGTATTCCAAATCAAATTTCTGCGGCAGGTTAAAATCAAACTGTATCGTCGACAGCTGCCAGTAGCGGCCTATCGCGTCCATCACTTTGATATCAATTTTCGGGCCGTAAAAAGCGGCTTCGCCCGGATGAACCGTGAAAGGAACATTGTTTTCTTTAAGCACGGTTTCCAGCGAATTTTGCGCGGAATCCCAGTCGGCTTTTGCGCCGGAATAATTCTCCGGCTTCGTCTCATCCCAAGTTGAAAGTTCGACGGAAAATTTTTCAAACCCGAAAGTCCGCATGACAAGCATGGCAAAATCAAAACAGTCTTTAATCTCGCCGTTCATCTGCTCCGGCGTGCAGAAAATGTGCGCGTCGTCCTGCGTAAAACCGCGGACGCGCAAAAGACCGTGCACAACGCCGCTGCGCTCGTAACGGTAGACGGTGCCAAGCTCCGCCAGTCTCACCGGCAAATCGCGGTAACTGCGGAGTTTTGACTGATAAATGGCTATATGGAAAGGGCAGTTCATCGGTTTAAGCTGGTAAAGTTCTTTGTCAACTTCAATGGGCTGGAACATATTTTCTTTATAAAACCCGGCGTGCCCGCTTTTCTGCCAAAGGTGCAGCCGCGCGATGTGCGGCGAAAAAACCATGTCGTAATCGTGCTTAATATTTTCTTCCCTAATCCAGTCTTCCAAAACTTTGCGGAGCATGCCGCCCTTCGGATGCATTAAAATTAAGCCCGGGCCGATGTCCTCGTTTATGCTGAAAAGGTCCAGCTCCGTGCCCAGTTTGCGGTGGTCGCGTTTCGCGGCTTCTTCCTGCTGTTTGATATAGGCGTTCAGCGCGTCCTTCGTCTCAAAAGCCAGGCCGTAAATGCGCTGGAGCATAGGGCGTTTTTCATCGCCTTTCCAGTAAGCGCCGGCGATATGCGTCAGTTTAAAATTATTAATCTGCCCGGTATGCTCAATGTGCGGGCCTTTGCAGAGGTCGGTAAAACCGCCGTTGGTGTAAACGGAAATCGTGTCCCCTTCCAAACCTTCAATAAGCTCTATTTTAAAATTTTCGTTTTTGCATTTGAATAATTTAACGGCGTCCGCCTTGGACATATTTTGGCAGACGAAAGGCTGGCGGGCCTTGATGATTTTTTTCATCTCAGCCTCGATATTTTTCAAGTCTTCCGGCGTAAATTTATGCTCGGACTCAAAATCATAATAAAACCCGTTGTCTATCGCCGGGCCTATTCCTAAATGCGTGCCCGGGAACAGCGTCTGCACGGCCTGCGCCATAATGTGCGAAAGCGAATGTCTGGCGGTATGTAAATCAATATTTGGCATAAAATCACCTCTAAAAAAGTATAATATATTGTACAAAATTTATATTGGGGTACCCATGCGGCAAATCCTGAAATATCTGAAAGAAGAATTTTTCGCGTCCTTCAAACCTGATTTTAAACTTCTAATTTACCTGTCGCTTCCGGGCTTGTTTCTGGGGCTTTTCGGGCTGTACCGGGTAGACAGTTTTACCGCCGGGGCCGTCATTGTCGGCGGGCTGCAGAAACTCGCGCTGGAGTTTTTCTTTCTTGCGCTTTCCTTATATATACTGCGGCTGGCCGGAGTGAAAAACCGCTGGGTTTTGGCCGCGCTTTATTTTGCGTATCTTATAACCGTTACCGCGGATATCGCGCTGCTTATGTATTTTAAAGAGCGTTTCGGCGCGAAATATCTGAGCACATTAGAAGGCGGCGATTATCATTTTCTGAAAGACTGGCGGCTTATAACATATTTCACTTGTCTGGCTGTTTACTCCATATTCGCCGCAGTAAAATTATATAAACCAATGTCAAGGCCGGCCGCGCTTGACCGCGGATGGAAAGCCGCGGTACTGATACTATTTTTTGCCTTTGTCCCGTTCTTTGCCGTTCTGCCGCACCCGGCGGATTTTTACGCGAAACATATGCTGCCGCCGACACCCGTTTATACTTTAATACAGCTCGCGAAACCTGAGCTTGAACCGCTTTTTGAACTTACTCCGGGCACAGGGAAACTTGCCGAAAAATATAATTTGTTTACCGCGCAAAAAACGCCGGCTGGCCTGCCTCAGTTTGACCGAATTATTTTACTTACGACGGAATCTTTATCAAATAAATTTATACATACTTATAACCCGAACGTGCCGGCGGAAGCGTCCGCAACTCTGGACGGCTTGCTGGCGACTTACCCACATATAGTCTTAAAATCAAACGCGCTGTCCACTCTGTACGGGCTCAGCATAATTTTTGCCGGGCACCCGAACGCCAAAATGAGTTTTGAAAACGCTTATCCTTTTTCATTTGTAAAAATTTTAAGGGACAACGGGTTTGAGACGACGTTCATCCGCTCCGCGCCCGAAGATTATATGGACGAGGAAAAACATTTCAAAGACGCCGGTTTCCAGCAAATTTACGGCGCGAATTATTTTGAAACGCTGCCGGAGTATAAAGATTATATTTCCTGGTGGGGACTGACGGACAGAAAACTTTTTGAATTTACGGCAGGCTATCTTAAAAACAACAAAAACAAAAAAATATTTTTACACCTGCTGACTGTGGACACGCACGTTCCCAAAGGGCGGGACGATTATGAAGGCCAGGACTATCCGCCGGCTCCGCCGGGCGCGCTGTACCAAAGCGCGAACATGGCCCGCGCTTTCTGGCGGCATGATATAGACGTGGGTTTGTTCGTGGAAAACCTGAAAAAAGAAAATTTGCTTGACGATAAAACGCTGCTTATTATCACCGGCGACCATCCGTTTTTCTGTAATCTGGGCGAACCTGGTTTGACCAAAAATTTCAAAGAAGTCTTTAACACGCTGCCGTTTATTATGGTGTCAAAAAACAAAATCGCCGCGCCGGTGACGCAAAACCCGTACGCGTCGCAGGAAGACATAGCGCCTACGATACTCGCTCTTACCGGCCTGCCCGTTCCGCGCGGAATGTTCGGCAAAAATTTATTTGACACCTCCGCGCCGCGCACAATGTTCAACGTAAAAGAAGACTACATAATAGTACAAAACCAAAACGGCGCGGTACTTAAGCCGATTAAGAAAAAAGGCCTTTTAACACTATTGACGAACACGTATTTGCAGTAAAATACCTGCCGCTGCCGTGTCGGGCTGTGGCCGTAACCAGTTGTTCGTCGGAAAAATTTCACAGGGATTTGCGGAAATTTTGAATTTTTTTTAACGCGCTGTGTACTGAAAAGCTGAGGAGCGGACGCGACGAAGCGGTACATTAGCGTTAAAAAAAATTCAAAATTATCCAAATACCGAAGAAATTTTTCATCAACCCGCCAAGCGACCGAAGGGAGCGAAACGAAAAACGACCGCGGAGCGCGTTGTTGCTGTTAATATGTTAAAATTTAAATGTTATTAATTTTCGGAGGTCTTTATGGGAAATGCAGCATCGGGCGGCGGCGGAGCCCTTAACTTTGTAATGATGGCGGTGGCGGCGGTCTTTATAGTCATGCTTTTCGTGTCCGGCCGCGGTGAGAAAAAAAGAGCGGCCGCAATGCAGGACATGGTCAGCAGTCTTAAAAAAGACGACAAAGTCGTCATATTCGGCGGCATAGTCGGCACCGTCACGGGTTTTAAGGACGATACCGTTGAAATAAAAATTTCGGAAAACAATAAAATGACGGTGCTCAAATCGGGCATAGTCAGAGTGTTAAAGTAAGGAGTTTCGCGAATGTCTAGAATGTCAAATAAAATACTTTTCAAATGGGCCGTGGTAATAATTGCGTTCTTCGGCTCGGTCTATCTGCTCTACCCGGTTTACGATTGGTACAGCAAAACAAACGATGAAAGAAACCAGCTTGAAGCGCGCGGCGAAAGACCAGGCAATATTTTAAACCTAGGTCTTGACCTGCGCGGCGGCAGCAGCCTGCTTTTGGAACTGGACACTTCCAAACTGGCGGATAACGTCACGCTCAACGACGCTATGGCGCAGGCCATAGAAATCATCAGAAACCGCATTGACCAGTACGGCGTGGCGGAAACCCCCATCAACAGACAGGGCGACAAATGGATTTCGGTCCAGCTGCCCGGCATTGCAAACCCGGCGGCGGCGGAAGCGTTAATCGGCAAAACCGCGCAGCTGAAATTCATGATAGTCAAAACCGACACCAAAGGCGCGGAAAAAGCTATAACCAAACTTGAAGCCACGGCAAACCCGTGGGACGACGACGGCAACCTTATACCCGAAATCGCAAAGCTCCTGCCGGCAGGTATGGTTATCCTGAAAAATAAAGACGGCGGATACAGCGTGCTGGACAGCGAAGTAAAAGTCACCGGCGCGGATTTGGAAAACGCGAACGTCAATGTCAGCGGCGACTACGGCATGCCGGAAGTAACTTTTTCTTTTAATATCGACGGGGCCAACAAATTCGGCGCGCTCACGGGCGCGAACATAGGCAAACAGCTGGCCATAGTTTTGGACAACACCGTTCAGTCCGCTCCGACGATACAGTCAAGAATCACCAAAGACGGCCGCATAACCGGCAGATATACTTTGGACGAAGCAAAACGCCTTGCCATCACTCTGCGCGCGGGCGCGCTGCCGGCGCCGGTTAAGATTATTGAAAAGCGCGTCATCGGCCCCAGCCTCGGCGAAGACAGCATTAAATCCGGCATATCGGCCTCTTTATACGGCCTTATACTCATCCTGCTTTTTATGTTGGTTTATTACAGAGGCGGCGGTTTGATAGCGGATATAGCGCTGCTGCTGAACCTTTTCTTCCTGCTGGCTTTAATGGCAGCGTTCAACTCAACGCTGACGCTGCCGGGCATTGCCGGTATCATACTCGCGCTGGCAATGGCCATAGACGCGAACGTGCTTATTCTTGAACGTATGAGGGAAGAGAAGCACCGCGGCCTGCCGGCGGACGAAGTTATAAGCAACGGTTATGATAAGGCGTGGAGCGCGATTATAGACTCCCACGTTACAAACTGGATAGCGGCGTTATTTTTATTCCAGTTCGGCTCCGGCCCGGTAAAAGGGTTCGCGGTCACTTTGACGCTCGGTCTGGTGGTCAGCCTTTTCACGTCGGTCTTTGTCACCAGGGCGATATACGATTTAATACTCACGTCAAACCCCAAAGAAATAGGCAAAGGCATGATGAACTTCCTGCCTAAGCTGCCTAATATAGACTTTTTAAAATTCAGGAAAGTATTTTTCGCGATATCCGCGTGTCTTATTTTAGCGGCGATAGGCTCGATAGTCACGCGCGGTTTTAACTTCGCCATTGACTTTAAAGGCGGAACTATGGTGCAGGTTTCTTTCAAAGAGGCGGTTACCATAGCGCAGCTTAGAAACGCGATAGACAAATATAACCCCGAAATACAGTCCTTCGTCGGCAAAAATACGTTCGCCATTAAAATAAAAGGTTCGCAGGACAACGTGAACGACGTTAAAGATGAGATTGAAGCGTCGCTCAAAAAAGCGAACTTAGATTACAAAATTGAAAGTACAAGTTACGTCGGCCCGGCTGTCGGCCAGGATTTATCCAAAAAAGCCGTCTGGGCGCTTGTGCTGTCGCTGTTGTTTATCATTCTCTACGTCGCGTTCCGTTTCCAGAATATAGTATGGGGCACCAGCGGCGTTATAGCGCTGGCGCACGACGCAATATTCATGCTCGGCGTGTTTTCGGTTCTGCATCTTGAGTTTGACCTTGTTATAGTCGCGGCGATACTCACGGTAGTCGGTTATTCCATTAACGACAACATCGTCATTTTTGACCGAATGAGGGAAAACATCCACCTTAACCCGAAAATGCCGTTTTATGAAATAGTAAACCTGAGCATAAACGAAACTCTTTCAAGAACGATAATCACGTCGGGCACGGTTTTGGTGGCCGTGATAATCTTGTATTTCTTCGGCGGAGAAGTGCTGAAAAACTTCTCGTTGTCCATGATTGTCGGCGTAATTATCGGTACGTATTCGACCATCGCGATAGCCACGCCGCTTGTTTACCACTGGGTGCACGGCAGTGATAACACGTCCGGCGCCGGTGTACAGGCCCAGGCGCAGGCGCAAAACAAACTGACAAAAAAAGAAATCAAAAAAAATAAATACAGAAATAATTAAACGCATCTTCTAATATTCCCTCTCCCCAAAATGGAGAGGGAAATTTGTAAAGCCCAGCGGCAAGCGTCAAATGAACAAAATAAAAAAGTTTAAAATTTCTCTGCGGCGCAAAAGCATATCCCAAAAAATTCTGAGGGCCAACCTGGACCTTAAATCCGCGGGCATTGACGGCGAATTTGAACTTGATAAATTTATAGTCGGCCTGTACTCCTCTCTAAATCCCGGCGTAGTATACAAACTTTACGAAGGCGCGCCTATGGAGCTTGAAGCGCTTGGTTTACGGAACAAAGAAATTTTTTCGGCCTGTGTTCTTACGCTCGGCGCGGAAACGGAAAACCAAATCGCCCAAATGCCGAACGCCCAACTGCAAACCGCGGCCAATATCGCGCTGTTTGAATTTCTGCGCACAGCGGTGCAGTTCAGCGCGGAACTGATTAAAGAACAGGCCGCAAAAGAAGATTTTGAGACGGAAGGAATTGAAATTTTATACGCGCCGTCTTTTGCCTACGCGCAGGAGCCGAAATTTTTGGCGGACGCGCCGCGCACTCCGCCGGACATAGCGGCAAAAATCCTGCCGTTTATTTTTGACGACGTGAACACCGCCAAAATAAACGTTTCGCTTGACGGCGGCGCTGTGTCGCCGAAAGCCGTCGTCGCGTTTTTAGCGCCGTGGAAAAAACTTAAAAGGAAAAATAAATGAATGATATCCACGCCCGCCGCCCGACTTCTTTAAAAACTTCCATCAAAAGCCCGCACAGGTCTTTTAAATACGTAATTGTTTCAAATTTAATTTACGCGCTCAGCATTTTATTAGGCTGGACGACCAGAACGAAAATTTACAAAACTAAAGAATTTGAAGATTATGACAAGACGGGCAAAAACTATATTTACGCCATCTGGCACAACCAGCAGGGCTTCCTTTTATATCCGTACCGCGGCCAGAAAATCTGCGTCTTAATAAGCCTCAGCAAAGACGGTGAGTTTATCGCGCGCGTCCTTCCCAAATTCGGCATGAAAGCCGTCCGCGGCTCCACCAGCAAAGGCGGCGCGGGCGCTCTGCGCAGTTTGATAAATTTATCGCAGGCCGGCTATCACCCGATGATAACGCCCGACGGCCCGCGCGGCCCCGTCTACAAAGTCCAGCAGGGCGTGATGTACCTGGCGCAGAAAACCGGCCTGCCGATAGTGCCAGTCGGCTGCGGCCTCAGCAATAAAATTACCGTCAACAGCTGGGACAAAATGAGAATCCCGCTGCCGTTCGGCAAATGCGCGCTTGTCTACGGCAAAATGATTTTTATCGACGAAAAAACTGACAAAGCCAAAATTAAACTGGCGTTAGAGCAGGAACTAAACGCCGCCACCATGAAAGCCGAACAGCTGGTTTCTTAAAATTTTATTCCGCAGTAAAAAACTCCCCGCTTTTTCAAAAGCGGGGAGTTTTTATCGGCGTTTAAATATTTATTGGGCGGGTACGCACATAAGATAATAATTCGGAGTTCCGCCCCATCTGCAACCGAAACTAATGTTGTAGAAATCCGGTCCCTGTATTGCGCAGGCAAGGTCGCCTCTGCCTTGTTTCATATAATCTAGGGTTGACGTAGTGCTATAACATCCAGATATATAACTAATGTCCCCGCCTGAAGCGCCTGATCCCGTTCGCAAGTTTACTATACCGCCCCATGCGCTGACTATCGGAGGATCACACTGGGAAGAACTGCCGCTACACGACAGCACAGCATAGCACCATGGTGAGCCCGGGTATTGAGTCATGCTGCTCGGGCATTCGCAGCATATAGTGTGGGGAGTATCTTCCTGATAATTACCCTGGCGCACCAGTCCGCCGGGACAAGAACTGGGGCACGGCGTCTTGCAGACACCGTTTACGCTTACCTGCGACGACGGGCAAGCCGTGCCGCAGGTGACGTTGGCGCCCGATTGCGAGCCTACCGTAGTGCCGCTACCCGTAAAGTTAGTGCCGACGCTATACCCGCTCTGCTTTAAAGAACAACAGGTATTGAGCGAGGAGTTGCATAGAGACGACAAATTGCTCCCGGTCCACTGCCTGCAGCGGCAGGCGCAATAATCATTGCTCTGCGCGTAAACCAGGGCGGCGCAAAAAAACAGCGCGGCAAACATAAAAAGTTTTATTATTTTTTTCACAAAAAGCCTCCTTAATAATCTTGGAATTACTCTTATATTCTAAACCATAAAAGTCTTAATCCAAAATAATTAAAAAGGCTATGTTTTTTTACGACGTAGACGATTCCACTATCCAATGAAATAATTTTACGGAAAAACAGACAAAATTGACAAAAAAACCGCGCCGTTTAAAATTAAGCGGCGCGGTATTTTTAAATATTACTAAGGCAGTTTATTGTTTGACGCAGTCTTTAAGAATACCGTCATAATAATACCCTGTGGCGCAGCCGTCGGGGCAATACATTAATGTCCCTGTGCAGCTGCTCATACGGCATGATGTATAAGTCTGCGAATAGGCGGTACTTGTGTTGGTAGGAGAAGAATGTAAAGTCCAGTTCGCGCAGGTGTTCCCCCCGTAACCGCTGCATAAAGAACAACTGCCGCTGTACGCGCAAGAGCATTTGACGAACGTATTACCTCCGCAAGATATGGTTTGCATCGTGCTTCCCAGCGTGGCTGTAGTTCCGGCGACACAGCAGGAAGAGCAGGCGGCGGGAAGATTCTGAGTGTTAATATTCAGCCACCCGTATGCCCCAGAGTTTATGGCGTTACAAGCAAAATAGCTGCAATCCTGCACACAGCACCCGGGTGCATCCTCATTGTAAGTATTTGTGCTTTTCTGGTACCCGGCCGGGCAGTACAGATTCGAACACGGCGTCTTGCATACGCCGTTGACGCTTACCTGCGACGACGGGCACGCTGTGCCGCAGGTGACGTTGGCGCCCGACTGCGAACCCACCGTCGTACCGCTACCAGTAAAGTAAAGGCCTACGTCATAGTTGCTCTGCCTTAAAGCACAGCACGTATTAAGTGTGACGCCTAGAGATGACAAATTGTTGCCGTTCCACTGCCTGCAGCGGCAGGCATAATAATCGTTGCTCTGCGCGTAAACCAGAGCGGCGCAAAAAAACAGCGCGGCTAACATAAAAAGTTTTAGTATTCTTTTCACAAAAAGCCTCCTTAATAATCACATAATTACACTTATATTTTAACCCGAAAAAATCTTAATCCAAAATAACTAAAAAGGCTATGTTGTTCTCTGACGTGAAAATTTTTGCGAAATTCCGTAAAGGGTTAGGCCGGATTTACGAAAAATGGGCTGAAAATACGCTAAAAACCCCCGCGCCGGAATTCCGGCGCGGGGGTTTAAAATTATTATTTATAAAAATTTATTTACTCACATTCTTTCCATATTTTTTTAAAATCCGCCGGCGGCTCAACGGAAAATTTCACTTTTTTCTTCGTAAACGGGTGGACAAATTCCGCGTTGCGGGAGTGCAGCATCAGCCTCGGCGCGGACGCGCCTTTGTACAGCCAGTCGCCTAAAACCGGATAACCCAGCCAACTCAAGTGCACGCGCAGCTGGTTTGTGCGGCCCGTCACGGGGTGCAGCTGCATAAGCGTAAATTTTTCTTTGCGTTTTAAAACTTTATATTCGGTAACAGCTTCGCGCCCAAGTTCGCTGGCCTTGATTTTCCCCCCCGTCACGCGGCCTATCGGCACGCTGATAACGCCTTTATCGTCGGGCACAACGCCGCAGACTATCGCGTTATAAGTTTTATGCATTTCGCGCCCTGCGAATTTTTCCGTCAGCGCGTCCTGCGTTTTTACGTTTTTAGCGATGAACATAACGCCGCTGGTGTCTTTGTCCAGACGGTGGACAAGGCCGGCGCGCGGCATATTTTTGTCAAAGTTTTTGGGCGGCGCGGCCAACAAAAGAGAGACCAGAGTTTCTTCTCCTATAAACGCGGCCGCTGGATTTTCTTCCCAGACGGGGCTCTGCGGGTGCACAAGCAGGCCGGCGGGTTTATTGATAACCAGCATATTTTTATCTTCAAAAATTATTAAATCTTGAAGGTCAGTTTTCTTCACGGCGGCGGGCCAGACGACGGATACTTCGTCGCCGGTCTCAAGCGGCCAGGAAGGTTTGCGCGGCTTGCCGCCGACGGTAACCGCGCCTTCTTTGATTAGAGTTTGTATCAGCCCGCGGGAATACTGCGGCGCGCGCTCCGCCAGAAAAACGTCAAGCCGCCGCGTGGAAATTTCGTCGAAAACAAAAGTCTCTTTATCTGGCATGTTCCTTATTATTGCCCTTGTAAAAATAGAAGCCTATAGCCAGCGCGACGACGACCATGCAGACAATCTGCGACGGGGAAAAGCCAAGCACAAACTGCCCCCTGTCGTCGCCCCTGAAAAACTCCACGATAAACCTTAGCACGCCGTAGCTGAAGGCGTACAGCGCGATAATTCCGCCTTCTTTATGTTTGCGCCTGTAAGCAAAATGCAAAATTAAAAAAATTATTAAATTCCCGGCGGATTCGTAAAGCTGCGTCGGGTGCAGGCCGACGCCGCGCAAACCCGGCGGGACCAGTGTATCCGGGTTTGTAAAGTGAACCGCCCACGGAACGGCCGTCGGCCTGCCGTAGCAGCAGCCGGCCAAAAAACAGCCTATGCGCCCTATCGCGTGCCCGAGCGGCAGCGCGACGACGAGGAAATCGCCGGTGCACAGCAGCGGCATTTTTTTTCTTTTAATATAAATTACAAGGCTGACGAGCGAGACTATAAAACCGCCGAAAAACACAAAACCGTAACGGAAATTGGCGGCGATATTCGCCATTTTATCGCCGAATGTAGGGCCCAGTTCTCCCCAGGAAACGATTATATACATCAGCTTGCCGCCGACGATGGCGCCGAAAATGGTGATAAATAAAATATTCCAAAGAGTATCTTTGTCAATGCCGATTTTATCGCGGTAATGAATAAGGTAAGAAAGCCCCAGCAAATAGCCCATCATATTCATAATGCCGTAATAAGAAATTGCAAAACTGCCTATCCTGAAAAGTACCGGGTGCATATTACGCTCCTATAATTTCTTCCACCGTCTTAAAAGTTTTAAGCTCGTTAACTTTAATATTTTTCTTCCTGCAATATTCAAGCAAGTGAGAACACGCGAACGGAATATCCGCCGCCAGAACAGCCGGTAAATCGGTCATTCCGTCTCCGCAGTAAATAGTAGTGTAGCCCTGCTCCTTAAACCTGCGCACGCGCATGGCTTTGAAATCTTCCAGTTTCACTTCGTCCAGCAGAGGGTAGTCGACTTTAATCCCTTCCGGCGTAAAAGTGCCGTTGGCGCAAAATATAGGAATGCCTTCGATTCTATGCCGCAGCAGAAACGGTTTAATATAAATGTCCACGCCGCCGCTGACAATTTCCACCGGAATATTTTTTTCAAAACATTTTTTGAGCATAGGAAGCAGCCCATCGCGCGCGACCGCCGTGTCAGCTACAAAATTGTCAAATTCTTTTTTGGTCACGCGCAACGCGCCCATATGGCGGCGCATCCAGGCTTTCGCGTCGTCATCGTCGGCATGCACGGGTTCCCCGATAATTTGGTCCGCGTGGAAATGGCGCATGATGGCGTGAGAAACGTCAAAAGTGGTGACAGTCCCGTCAAAATCCGTAATTAAAGCGTACATATATATATTTTAGCAGTTTATTTTGAATAGTCGCGGATTGCGTTTTGCATGTAGCGGTTGTGCGCGCGTTCGTATTCTATCGTTGAGACGGAACTGTTTTTGGGGCCGTAACCGTGGCCTGCGTAGATTTTGGTTTCGCCCGGTAATTGCGAGAGGCGGTAAAGACTGGCGCGCATCTGGCGCGGGTTGGACGTCGGCAAATCAACGCGCCCGCAGGCTCCCGGAAAAAGCGTGTCGCCGGTAAAAAGATTATCGCCGATTTTGATACACACGCCGCCTGCGCTGTGGCCGGGCGTGTGTAAAATTTCTATGTCAAAACCGCCGGTTTTTAATTTTTTATCGCCGGTAAAAGTCTGCAAAACGTCTGACGGGAGGCCGCTCATTTGCGCGTCGGCTTCTTCAATATACGCTTTAATATTATGCTTGCGCAGCATTGGCTCTACGTCTTTGACATGGTCAAAATGGCCGTGCGTAAAAAATACAGCGGCAAGGCGCTGCCCGTGCAGAGCGCGTTCAATTTCCTCCATGTCCCACGACGGGTCCACCAGCAAAGCCACACCATTTTGGCTTACCAAGTAGGTGCAGTTGCCCATAGGTCCAAGGACAAGAATTTCTATTTTCATTTTTTATCCGCCGGCTCGGAGCGGGCTAATCTTATTTCAATTTCGCCGGGTTTAGAAAGATTATATTTAGTACGGGCGACGGATTCCAAATACGCCGTGTCGCCTTTTTCAAGTTTTTCCAGGCTTGCGCTCAGCACGGCGAATTCTTTATCCGCTTCGGCGTTTCTCTGGGTGAGTTTGCGGACTTCGATTTTATTATATATCCAGTTATAAAGGCTGCCATTAAAAAGCGCAAACAAAATCATCAGCGCCAAAACCAAATGCGCCGGTTTTATTTTTTTAGCCAGTTTCAAAATGATTTCTTGCATTAATAGGACTCCGTCCTCCTATTTTGTCCCTCTCCCTTCCAAGGGAGAGGGCACGGGTGAGGGTGTATGAACACACAATGTGTTGTTGTCTTAAAATCTATTCAAGACATCGCCTTTCCGGGGCCGATAAGGTGAAAAACCTAAGTTGATGAACGACAATATGTTGTATACATGTTGTGTACAGAACCCTCACCCCGCCCTCTCCCTTTCAGGGAGAGGGAAAAGCAAAAAGAGACCAAGAGCCCCCGCTTACCTAAAAACTTTCGTCTTCGCGTAAGCGGCTTTCTTGCCTAATTCCTGCTCAATCTGGAGCAGGCGGTTATACTTGGCGTTCCTCTCGCTTCTGCACGGCGCGCCCGTCTTAATAGCGCCGGCGTTAACGGCGACGGCTAAATCACTGATAAACGCGTCCTCAGTCTCGCCGGACCGGTGAGAAATTATGCAGTTATACCCCGCCTTATGCGCCATATTAATGACGTCCACAGTCTCGGTAACGGTGCCGATTTGGTTTAGTTTAATCAAAATAGTGTTGGCAATATCATGCTTAATACCTTCGGCCAGCCTTTTGGGATTTGTCACAAACAAATCGTCACCGACAAGCCGTATTTTTTTGCCCAGCATTTTTGTAATATGGTCCCAGCCTCTCCAGTCGTCCTCGTGCAGCGGGTCCTCTATTGAGACAATAGGATATTTTTTAACCCAGCCGGCATAGACAGCGCTCATCTGCTGCGCCGTCAGTTTTTTCTTCTCAAAATTATACATGCCGTCTTTAAAATATTCGCTGGCCGCGCAGTCTAAAGCAAGCGTAATCCGCGGATGTCCTGCCGCTTTGCAGGCGGACAGAATCGTTTTAAGCACGTCCTCATGTTTGGTGATATGCGGCGCAAAACCGCCTTCATCCCCGACGGATGTCACCATGCCGTTTTTCTTTAAAATACTTTTAAGCGCGTGGTAAACTTCTGAAGATTTTCGCAAAGCCTCGCTGAAAGTTTTTTCGGTGTTCGGCACAATCATAAACTCCTGCACGTCAAGGCCGGAATCCGCGTGTTTGCCGCCGTTTATAATATTTAAGATGGGCACCGGCAGCAGATAATTTTTTTCTTTAATGCCGTAGACTTTCCTTATATAATTGTAAAGCGGCATATTTTTTTCGGCCGCGCCGGCGCGGAGAACAGCCATTGAAACAGCCAAAATCGCGTTCGCGCCCAAGTTGCTTTTATTCGCCGTGCCGTCTAAAATTACCATGACGCCGTCAATTTTTCTGATTTCCGACGCTTCCATGCCGACAATTTTTTTTGCTATTTTTTCGACGTTCGCCACAGCTTTCAAAACGCCTTTGCCGTTATATCTCTTCCCGCCGTCGCGCAGTTCCACCGCCTCATGGCTGCCGGTTGACGCGCCGCTCGGCACCGAACCGCGGCCGCAGGCGCCGCTTGCCAGCACAACATCCGCCTGCACCGTCGGGAATCCCCGCGAATCCAAAATTTCCCTTGCCGTTATTTTTTTTATCTTAGACATTTTTTAACCCCCGTTATGAAAAACTATCTACTATTTTTTTACCTTCGGCAACCAGCAGCGCGGGCACTTTCGCGTCCCTGCTCTCGGCGTATAACCTGATAATACGCTCCGTGCCGGACGGACGCACCGCCAGCCAGCTGCCGTCTTTCAAAATAAATTTAAAACCGTCGGTCGAATCTATGCGCCAGACGGAAGTTTTGTTTAATGTCAGCGGCGCTTTGATATCCAGCTGCTCAAGAATATTATTAATCTGGGTTTCGGTTTTCGGGTAACTTACTTTCTGGTCATAATAAACGCTGTACTTTTTATAAAAATCTTTAAAAATCTGTTTAAGCGTTTTTCCCTCGGCGGCAATCAATTCCACCATCATCAGGCACGTGAACAAACCGTCCTTGTCAGGCATGTGTCCGGAGACTGCTATACCGCCGGATTCCTCGGCTCCCAGCAAATACTGTCCGGTCATCATAAGCTCTGTAATATATTTGAATCCGACGGGTGTTTCGCGTATCAGCAGATTATGCGCTTTAGCCACCTGGTCCAGCAGGTGCGACGTAATAACGCTGCGGCACACGCGCCCTGTCATGCGTTTGTTTTTAACAAGATGCTCCAAAATCAGCGCGGAAATAGCGTTGGGCGAAACCCAGTTTCCCTCGTTGTCTATGATGCCGAATTTGTCGCAGTCCGGGTTGCACGCTATGCCGATATCAAGTTTTTTTGAGACGACAAGTTTTGACAATTCTTCAAGAGACACCGGCCCGGCGTTCGGTATTTTGCCGCCGAAAAGCGGGTCCGAACCCTCGTGCAGGCCGAAAACCTGCGCGCCGTGCCTCTCCAAAAACGGCCGGAAATAATTTGACGCCGCGCCGAAAAACGGGTCCACGCCGACTTTAAGTTTTGCTTTTTTTATAGTTTTTACATCGAGGACTGTACCAAGATAATTCAGAAATTCTTTCTGAAAATCAAAAATAGTGATGGCGGAATTTAAATAATCATAATCGGACGAAGACATTTTGAGCGCGTTCGACGTTTCGCCCGGAATGCGGTTTTCAATATCCTGCGTGACTTCGTTGTTCGCTATGCCGCCGTAAAACGAAATCCATTTTACGCCGCCAACGTAATATTCGGCCTCGCTCGCCGTGATTACAATAGCGCCGACGGCCCCGTCTTTCAGCAACGCCCATTCCGCTACCGGCGTGGGTAGAGGACTCTGCGCGAATTTAACGGTAATCCCGTTCGCGCTCAGCACGTTCGCGGCCACTTTTGCCAACTGCTCCGCCAGAAAACGCGTATCGTGCCCGACGATAACCAGCGGGCGCTTGTGTTTAATATTTTTTTCTTTAAGGTGCCGCTGGTAGCCTTCGCCTTCAAAGCCGTAGTAAGGATTTTCAAAAATATGCGCGCAAATGCCGTGCGCCAGCCGCTGCACGTTTAAAGCGGTAAGCCCGCCGGCGATAACCGACCGGAACCCGGACGTACTAAACTTAATTTCTTCGTTCATAGGGCTATAGTATACAAAAAAATAGTGTTATTTTAAACATTATTTTTAAGCCAGCCGTAAAACTCCGCCACCGTGTCAAAAATTTTAAAAGGTTTCCTGGCGGCCTGAGCGTCTTTGTCGGCGTTGACAAACCACGCGGCGGAAAGCGCGGTGACGCCGGCGGCTTTGGCGTCGTCAATATCCGTAGCCGCGTCGCCTATATAAAAGACATGCGACGTGGACATACGCCACGAAGACAGAACCTCTTCAATGCACTGCGTTTTTATACTTTTGAGAATGGAACCTGTTTTTACCGTCTCAAAATAAGAACCTAGGCCGGTTTTCCTGAGAATCACTTCTGTGCTTGACGCGCCGCGGCCAGTTACAAGCGCCGTTTTTACGTCGTGCGTTTTTAAAAATTCCAGCGCGTCAAAAATGCCGGGGAAAACAATTTCTTTATCCGCGCGCTCCTCAAAATACCGCGCGTAAAAGCGAACCCCCTCTTCCCATTTTGAGCCGAGGCAGTCCTGAAACAAAGAGTCTTCCGTTTTGCCGAAGTGTTTATAAATGTCTTCATTGTCCAAAACTTTACCCGAGATATGCCTGATTGTTTCTTTAGAACCCGCCAGCGAAAGCGGCAGGGTGTTTGTAAGCGTGCCGTCCAAATCAAAAATAATAGAATGAATTTTTTTCATACATATATTCTATAAAATAAAAAAGGCCCGCTATAAAACGGGCCGTCCTCCGATTATTTTCCTCTCCCTGAAAGGGAGAGGACACAGGTGAGGGTTTTGAAACACAAATATGCGCCGTTGCCGTTAAATCTATTCAAGACATCGCCATTCCGGGGCCGATAAAGTGAAAATCCTAAGTTGATGAACAACAATATGTTGTGTACATATTGTGTTCAGAACCCTCACCCTGCCCTCTCCCTTTCAGGGCGAGGGATAAAACTTGTACCCGCGCGCATTTACAGCGCGCATCAACAAGTTCAATTTGCAAAAATAAACAAATTGAGATATTATGTATTATGTAAATGGAGGGCCCTATATACTCACTTAGCTTGTGGGAAACGGTATATAAGGCCCCTTAGCACCCAAGGGTGGGATGCAGTTGTACCTTTCCCGCGCGGTCTTGAGCCCGCGCAGGCTGAGGCACGATTTAAAAAACGTTGTTCCCGTTCCCTTGGTATAATGAAGCCCAAAAAAGACTATATATCAATACTAACTTAGTATTAATATTTTGTCAAGAGTTTTTTTGGGCCGCGGGGGAATATGACATTTGCGGAACTTATAAAAAAGTGGAACAAAGGAATAGAGTACGGTTCCCAGGCAAAACTGGCAAAGAAAGTGGGCGCGTCAACGGCCAGCCTGGCAAACTGGGTTAAGGGTAATTACCTACCCAACCCGGATATGCAGCTGAAAATTTCAAACGAGCTGGGCGTTTCTCTTGACGAACTTCTGGAAGCGCTGCTTAACACGAAAGAAGAAAAAAAGTCCGGCTACGTGACGCCTGCCGACGTGCCGGTAAAATACGCGAAAGTGGTGGCGTCGATATCGTCGGAAAAATTTACCGGCGTTATGGAAACCGCCGCGCCGGCGGACGTGCTGCCTTTCCCGTACCGCGGCAAGGAAGACGATATTTACGCGTTAAAAGTAGTCGGCGGCGTACTGGAGCCGGCCGCGCGGGACGGCGAATATCTGATAGTAAAAAAGCAGATTTATGCCGACGACGGCCAGACGGTAATAGTAAAAACCGGCGGTCAATGGGCTCTTAAAATTTACAAAAAAACCGAGCTGGGCGCGCAGCTGTTGTCCGTCAACAAAACCGCGCCGCCGCTCAAAGTAAAACCGGAAGATTTGGAAATAGAAGGCGTAATAATAATGTCCGTCAGAAAATGGTGGTAAAAATTTGAAATGGATTACGGAAGTTTATAAGTTTTCCAGCTTGAAGCCGTTGTATAACTTTTCAGCCCGAGGACTTTCTCGCAAAAATTATCCGGCCCGGTAATAGCCGTATGAATAGAACATGACAGCGTGTTTGTGCTGGTGTCATACTTTATGCCGTAGCAGCCGTACTGGGTGGTTTTTCTAGCGGCAATAGGAACTAAAGTAACTCCAGGGCTTATAGTGTTCATGGCTACCATATAATCGCCGACTTGGGCTATTGTGTCTTGGTCCGTAGAAGAAGTGCTGTAGCCGCTCCCAGTCGGAGACACAGCGAGCTGGCAGGCGTTTGAACTCACAGCGGACGGAGAAGGCAACTCAATATCCAAGTCGCTGAATTTAAAAGGCATGGCGCCGTTCTCAAGCTGGTACCTTCTAACCGACTCGCCCAAAGCTCTGACAAGATTCATAGTCGTATAAGCGCGTGATTTATCCACCGACTTGCGGTACTGCGGCAAAGCTATGGCCGCAAGTATGCCTACTATGAGAACCACTATCAACAACTCAATAAGCGTAAACCCTTTTTTAAACATAAAAAACGCTCCGGCAAAAATATATTTACAAAATTATATGAAATTTACTCCGGATATGGAAGAATATAGTCAAACAACAATTTTGTAATCCAAAATTATTATCCTTCCTTAAGCTATTGACTTATAATTTGATTATTCTTATATTATATAGAGAATTAAACTTACTATGTGAACGGAGAAAATATGAAAAAAACAATTTTTGTCTTATTTACGCTGTTCGTCTGCGCCGGCGCTTACGCGCAGAACGCGGACATGAAGTTTTCCATTAACAAAGACTGGTGCTCTACGAGAAGCAAAATAGACATACACGGCGGTCTTTTGGATGGGAAATTTATATCGTGCGACAAAGACAGCGAGCAAACCTGCATGGAAATAGCGCAGGATTTGGAAGACCTGCTTAAAAACGCCGGCGCGGCCCAATACTTGAAAAGAAGTGACGGAAATCTATATCTTGATTTGCCTTATGATTTCCAAGCCGTCAACAGGTCTCAGCAAGAAAACCTTAATGACAAACAGCAGCAAGAGAATCTCCTTAACGCCATGAAAGTCTACCAGGCCAAAAAACTTGCCGGAATAAAACAAAAAACGCAATATCCGTTCTATTACGCAGTTGATATCCGCGCAGATGTGTATGGGCAGATGTGGGACACAAAATGCGGCAATGAAGATGAAAAGGCCGGCGGGTTATCATATATTTTCTGGCTTGTTAATACAGACAACGATAAAAATTTAAAAAAGGGTAAAGAAACAGCCGACGCCGAAGGAAGCGATTATACCGTCGCTCTTTTTACCAGCCCAGCCATCTATATAAGAAACGATAGAAAATAAAACGCGGACGTTTTGTAAAGAAATATCCCCCGAGCTCCGCCAGGGGGATATTTTTTTAAATAAAAACGCCCCCTAGGAGAATCGAACTCCTCTTTTCGGATTGAAAATCCGACGTCCTAACCGATAGACGAAGGGGGCTTAAATTTAATGCTTACTTCTCAAATTGTATCACAAATTTCGCTTCGCTTATTTACTTCCGCAGATTGGAATAAATTACTTTTTCACAGGATTTTGAGATGGATTTGAATTTTTCTCGCAGAGAGGTATATTGGCAAGCAACGCGCGGAGCGCGGGCATATCCGAACGGAGGGAAAAATTCAAAGACGCTCAAAAGCCGAAGAAAAAGTGCGCCCGGTGAGATTTGAACTCACGGCCACCCGCTTAAAAGGCGGATGCTCTACCCCTGAGCTACGGGCGCATTTACTTCAAAATTTGTCAAAAAAATACCAGGGCCGTTTCAGGCTCAACCCTGACATATAATATTTTACCAAAAACTTTTTTGGCTGTCCACCTTATTGTCAACAGTCCCATTATTTTATATGGTATACATATGAAAGAAAATGAAAGAATTAAGGCTTTAATCAATCTGATAGCGGGCGAAACGCAGGAAAATGCCGACAGGCTGAAAACCGAACTCGCCGGCGTTATCCGCGAAAGTCCGGCCGCGTTTAAAGACATGCTTGAAAAAGAATTTAAAGACGACACGCCGCTCTTCGTCCACACTCTGCTGGAAGAAATGGCTTTTGACAAACTAAAAGACGGATTTGCCGTTTTCGCGTCAAAAATTAATCCGGACCTTGAGGAAGGGCTTGAACTTGTCAGCCGTTTTCACAATCCTTTTTTGCAGACGGAAACTCTGCGCCGCCATATGGATATTCTGACGGAAAAACTGCGTCCGTTCATGCTTAACTGCGCGGATATTCTGGACATAGCGCAGGTCTTTCAGGTAATATTTTTTAAGACGTTAAAATTTGAAGCCGTTACGATAAAATTAAAACCCGAACACTTGTCTTTCGAAGTTTTTCTGGACACGCGCGAAGGCACCGGCCTGATGAACGCCGCGCTTTATGTGATGTCCGCCCAGCGTTTTAACTTAGACGTAAATATAGTAGATTTCTCAGGCCGCCTGATGGTCAGTTTTGAAGACGAGAATTACAGCGAGCCTTTTTACGCGGACCCTTTTGACGGCGGCAAAGTGCTTACGCTGCGCGAGTGCATGGACTACACCGCCGCCAGAGGTCTTACGTGGGACAACGGCTGTCTTACCCCGCTGACGACGCGCCAGATAATAAAACGCGCGCTGGCCAATATGGTTTTTGTTTATAAAAAAATTAACGACGAACAAAAACTCAGATTTTTACGTGAATACATATCAATGTTTGAATAAGATTGCAGAACATTGTTAACCAGCCGCGCGCAAAGTAATTTTTTGAAAATTTTAATTTTCTTTGCGACGAGCATAGCCGACAGGCGGAGCCTATGTAAGGAGCAAAAAAATTAAAATTTTCAAAAAATTACAAAGCCCGAAGGGTTTGCCGGTTATTTGGCAAACGCGCGGCTGGTTAACAATGTTCTGTAATCTAAGGGAGAGCTGATGCACATATACTACTGGTGGTTAATAATAGGCGTGATTTTGATTATAGGCGAAATGTTTACGACGGATTTTTCGCTTGCGTGCATAGGTTTGGCGGGCGTGCTCACGGCGTTACCCGCGTATTTAGGCGCGTCGTTTATCATACAGGCAATATTTTTTGCCGTCGTCGCGATAATTTTATTTTTGACTGTGCGGCCTTTCGCGCTCAAATATCTTCACAGAAATGACGGCAAGGCAAAAACAAACGTTGACGCGCTTATCGGAAGAAAAGGCCTTGTGACGGAAGAAATTAACGCGGAAAAAAATACCGGCCGCGTGCAGATAGACGGCGATTTTTGGAAAGCGGTCTCGGCAAAAGACATTCCAGCCGGTGCCGAAGTAAAAGTGGAAAAAATGGAAGGGATAATTCTGACTGTAAAAGGAGAAAATAAATGAGCGGACTTGTAATATTTGCGGTTGTAATAATACTGCTGGCTGTTTTTATAATTTCAAGAGGCATAAGGGTTATACGTCAGGCCGAGGTAATGATTATCGAACGCCTCGGCAAATACCATGAAACTCTGACGTCCGGCATAAATTTAATAGTGCCTTTTATCGATACGCCGCGCAGAATCGAGTGGAAAAAGACGGCCGATATCGGCGGCCGCAGCGTGTCTTACACGGAGATGCTTGAACGCATTGATTTGCGTGAAACGGTTTACGACTTCCCGCGCCAGAGCGTTATTACAAAAGATAACGTAAGCATTGAAATTAACGCGCTTATTTATTTTCAGGTAACGGACCCTCTGCGCGCGACGTATGAAATCACCTCTCTCCCGACGGCCATAGAAAAACTTACGCAGACGACGCTGCGTAACGTCGTCGGCGAACTTGATTTGGACCAGACTTTAACTTCGCGCGAAACCATTAACAGCAAACTGAGCCACATTCTTGACGACGCGTCCAACAAATGGGGCGTAAAAGTAAACCGCGTCGAGCTGCAGGACATTATACCGCCCAAAGAAATTAAAGAAGCGATGGAAAAACAAATGAGGGCCGAACGCGACAAACGCGCTGCGATTCTGGAAGCCGAAGGTTTAAAACAGTCCCAGATTTTAAAAGCCGAGGGTATTAAAGAATCCGAAATTAAAAAGGCGGAAGGTTCCCGCCAGTCTCAGATTCTTGAGGCCGACGGCCAGGCGCAGGCCCGCGTAAGAGTGGCGGAGGGCGAAGCCGCGGCGGTCAAAATGGTTTCAGACACCGTCGCCGTTCACAGCAACCCGGCGCAGTATTTAATCAGTTTAAAATATATTGAAGCGCTGCAAAAAATGGTTGACGGCAAAGACAATAAACTCGTCTATATGCCGTACGAAGCCACCGCCATTTTAGGCGCGGTGGGCGCGGTAAAAGAACTGATTAATAAACAAGACCAGCATACGCCGCCGCAGGCTCCGGTTAACAAATAACCTATATAAACTAATTGTGCCAAAGCGCCGCCGTTGCAAAACGGCGGCGCTTTTTTATTCTTTTACTGCTATAATAACATTATGAAGCATAAGGCTAAAAAAGCAGTTCATTTCTGCCTGACTGCGGCAGTGCTCGCTACCACAATATTTCTTATCAACTACGCCGTAAAAAAAGGATTCACGCTCAGTTCTTACCTCTCAAACACGCAGCAATGGCAGCCTCCGGCGCCCGTCGCGCCATCCGCGCGTGACGCTTTTATCCCGCCGGACCATATACCGTTTGACATAACCCGCGGTACCATAAGAACTATAGCGGGCACGGGTTACCCGGGGTTTACGGGCAATGGTATTTTAATCGCAACCCAGTCTCTGCTTAACCGTCCGTGCGGCGTGCGCGTTGATGATTATTCAAACGTCTATATTTTAGACTGCGGCAACCGCCGGCTGAGACAAATTTTCCCGAACGGTAATATCACCACCCTCGCCGGAAATCTGAAAGACGATTTCCCCAGAAATAATTTTTCCGCCGAAAGATTCAGCCTTCAAAACCCGACGGATTTTGTCTGGGATTCCGACGGTAATTTTTATATTTCCGACGCGGATTTAAACCGTATAATAAAATTTGACGAAAACCGCCTGCTTACATTTTTTGCCGGCGACGGCGAAGACAAAAACGACGGCGACGGCGGCCTTGCGTTTAACGCCGGCATCGCTCACCCGTCCGCGCTGGCCATAGACGAAGACGATAACATTTTTGTCTATACCGAAAATATTGTGAGGAAAATCGACGCGCGCGGAATAATCACCACTGTCCAGGACGCGCCGCCGAATATGCATTGCCGCGCGGTTGACCGGGACGGCAATTTATACGAGGCCGAAGGCAACCAGATAATAAAAATTTCAGACGGTAAAAAAACTGTAATAGCAGGCACCGGCGACGCCGGATATTTCGGCGACGGCCTGCCCGCGGATTTGGCGGAACTCAACGCCCCGGACTGCGTCGCTGTGGACCGGGTTGGCAGCGTTTATATAGCGGACACCGGCAACAACGCCATACGCAAAATTATTTATAACAGATAAAAAAGGAGGACGAATTATTATGACGGATAAAGAAAAAATGACAGAAATAAGGAATTTGTTTTACAAGATGACGCTGATAGGGTTTGTAATACTTTTTATAGGGCTTATATTTTGCGCGGCGGGCCCGAAGTTTTTGGCGTGGTGGAGCTCATTTCTCTTCGGCACGGGCGATATCGCCGTGCCGCTGTTAATTTTATTCGGCCTGTTAAAAACTCTTGTAATAACGTTATTCCTTATTCCCGCGCTGGCGCTTCACTGGCAATGTAAATGCAAAAAATAGAATAAAAAACCCGCCTTCCGGCGGGTTTTTATTTTACGTTTTTTTACATCCAAAGCTGCAGTTTGGTTACTTTATCTTCCTTCCGCACCTTAGGTTCTCCAACCAGTTCCTGAATAAAAATTTCGGCGGAAAATATTTTTGTGCCTATGACAAGATGCCCGGCTTTCGTGTTGCCCGCTTTGTCGGCCAGCACGATATGCGCGTGGACAAAAGGCCTGTTGTCTTTAATGCTGACGTTGCCGGTCAAAGACGCTATTTCCAACTCCTGGTTAAGCGTAATTTTTTCATATTTCTTTTTAACCTGGTCAAAATAGTTTATCGTCGCGTTTTCAGCGGCGCCTATGCCGCTTATCACGCCGCATTTTACCTGGTTGTCGTGGCAAAACGCCGTCAGCGCGTCCAGCAAATCTTTACCTTTCGGCAGCCTGAAAATATAGGTTCTGCCTGTTAAATACGGTTTCTCTTCAGCCATAGTTTACCTCTCTTTGATGAAATTCGTTATATTGAATATTATACCATGCCCGTCAAGTCCCGCTTCCTCATACAGATACGCGGGCTTGCCGCTGCCGAGGTAGCGTCCGTTTTTATGCGGCCACATAGTATACTTTTTGCCTTTGTCCGACAAAATCAAATCCGCGATAGTCGGCAACGTAAAATCCGTCAGGCCGAAAGCTTTTTGCCGCGCGGCTAGCGGCAATATTTTATTCTGTTCTTCCTTGGTGAGCATATCAAAAAGTTCGCGGCTGGTCACATACCACGCGTTGATTTTTACGCCGGATTTTTTAAGCTCCGGCAGCGCGCCGTTAATAAAATTACGCGCTACTCCCGCGCCCTGTATAATGATATCGCAGTCGCTTTCCCCGCCGCAGTCGACAAGACGGTAAATACCTTTAACCGCGTCCGCCGCTTTGCCTAAACCAAGCGCGGCGCGGTCCAAAAATTTTTCGCTTGAACGTATGACAAAAGGCGCCAGCACCGCCGGACGTTTTGACAGCGCGTAAGTAACGCACGGCCACACTTCGTCCACTTCAAACGGCGTCAGGCAAACAGCCAAACCCTTCGGGAAATTCTGCTGGAAAAGCTGCAAAGCCTGCGGGTCCGCGTGCGTCGGGCCATCTTCCCCCGTCGGCACGCCGGCATGTCCGTCAAATTGTATAACGGTATTTACCGGAGTTCCCAGCGCTAGATGTTTCGCCTCCTGCCCAATGGCGTGCAGGCGCATGGCCACGTGGCCGAAACTCGCGAAAGCCGCGTAAGACGCCGCAACGCCTATATGCGAACCGAAAGCGGAAATGCCCGTCGCCACGGCGTTCAACCCGTCCTCGCAAATACCGCCGTCGGCAATAAGTCTGGTGAGTCTGTTCGTATTTTTATTATAAAAACCTTTTGGAAAATCTTTAGCCGCGTTAGCCGCGTTCGTGGAACCGTACAAATCGGCGGAGCCGACGAGCATTGTCCCTTTGGTTTCCCTGTTTATAAAACCAAGAACGTCGCCCAGCGCGCCGCGCAAGGTATATGGTTTTCCCGTCTCAAAAATGAATTCTTTCGGCGGCTTGAACGAGTCAAATTTCGTATAAACGTCTTCCGTTTTGCCAAGCCACACCGTCGGCTCAGGATTTTTAATTTTAAGTTTTTCCGCCGCGGCCTCAATTTTGGAATTTATAAAGGAAGATAATTCCGGGGTTTTTTTAACAGCTTCTCTCACGGCTAGCAGCGTATTCCAAAAACAGTCTTCAATCCCCTGCGGCGTCTGTTCGCCGCAGAAACGCGGTATCGGCACGCCGAACGCTTCCTCAAATTCAGCCAGCGTATGATAAAATTCGTCAGACGCGAATTTGTGGCCTGAGCCGTGTGAACTCCTGCCTTCTATGCCGTATTTCCAGCCTTTGATTGTCTTATAAATAACCGCGGTCGGCTGTCCGTTTTTCAGGCCGGCGGCGGTTTTTTGCGCGGCGTAAATTTGTTCGTAATTATGCCCTTCCGGCACAAAAATTACGTTCCAATCATTAATATAAAAAAGTTCCATCGGCGTCCACTGCACGTAATCGCCGGGCGTAACGCCGTCGGAGCAGACTTTGTTGGAATCTATAGACGCCTGGTTCCAGTCAAGGTGCGCGACAAGATTATCCAAACCCGCGCCCGCGGCCATAGCGATAACTTCCGCGCACCGGCCGGCCGTCAAACCGCCTTCGCCTTCAATAATATTTACGACGGGACAGTTTTTTTCAAACGCGTCCGCCGCGCCGAAAGCCATTCCCACCGCGCTGCCGAACCCGACTCCGCTTGCACCGGTGCTCGTCTTGACAAACGGAACAACCGGCTCCGGATGGCCTCCCAGCGGCTTGGTTTTAAATTCTTTAAACAGCTTCGTAGGCGTAACTGAATTTCGGCGGAAACCCAGCAAATCTTCCAGTCTCAACTGGTCTTTAATATCTTTGGCTGAATTTTTAGCCGCGGCGCATTCATTGCGGAGCGCCCACATGGCGTACAGCCCCAGCGCCTTATGCCCGGCGGCGTAAGAAATAATATCGGCCCTGTTGTCGGCGGGATTGGACAGTGTATAAGCCATCTCGTTAAAAATAATATTCTGCACAAAACGCCCGCAGGAAATACTGCCGCCCGGATGGCCGGACAGCGGCGCGAAATTATACAAAACCGCGCACAGCGCGCGGTAAATAATATCAAACTTTTCAAATTTTTCTTTTTCGCCGGCCGGCATTTTGTGCAACGCCAGAATATCGCCGCTCGCGGCGTTAATATATTTTGCGCGTTTAACGCCCAAAACAAAATTTTCACTCATAAAATCTCCTAAAAATCAAAGTTATATTTGCAGCAGTTTTCTATAAAAGCAACCGTCAAATCAACTGCGGCGTCAACGTCCGCTTTTGAACAGGTCTCAATACTGGTGTGTAAATATCTTGTAGGCAGAGACAAAATCCCCGTCGGCACGCCGCTTTTTGTTTTATGTATGACTGCGGCGTCGTTGGAGCCCGCTTCCGACACGCACAACTGATACTTAATATTATTTTCTTCCGCCAGTTTTATAAGAAAATTTACCATTTGCGGATTAACAAGCGTGCCGGCGTTCATAAGCGTAACGGCTACGCCTTTTCCGACGCAGCAGCCGTACTCCTGCGGCGGAACGCCGGGAACGTCGCTTGCTCTCGTCGCGTCGACAACCAAAGCCGCGTCCGGGTCTATTCCGTAGGCGGCGGTTACCGCGCCGCGCAGGCCGACTTCCTCCTGCACGGTAACGGCGGCGTAAATATCGCAGTCAAATTTTTTTATTTTTTTAAGCGCTTCCAAAATTATGTAAACGCCGACGCGGTCGTCAATAGTTTTTGAGGTAATGTGGCCGGAACCGAACTCAACGGCCGTCCTGTCATACCCCGCGCGGTCGCCGATACTGATAATATTTTTCGCTTCCGCGTCCAGAGCCGTATCAATAAATAAATTTTTTATGCCCGGCGCTTTTGCCGCGTCCGCCGCGTCTAGGACATGCGGCGGCTTTGTGCAAACAACGCCGTTAAGCGGCCCTTTGGCGGTTTGGATTATGACGCGCTGGCCGGGCAGAGTTCTTGCGTCAATGTTGCCCAGTTTTATAAAACGGAGGAACCCGTTGTCGTCGATATGGCTGACCATAAGACCGACTTCGTCCATATGCGCGGCAAGCATAAGCTTGCGAACGCCGCGGCCTTTTTTATAGGCGATAATATTACCCATGTTGTCGACGCGGATTTCGTCCGTCAGGGGTTTTAAAAGTTTGAGTATCGCCGCGCGCACGGCCTCTTCCCTGCCGGAAACGCCGGGAAGTTCCGCGATTTTCTTAAATAATTGGAAGTCCATGAGATGATTTTATCAAATAAAGTAAGAGAGGACAAACAGCGCGAGGGGCGGGAATAGACCGTTCTGACAAAAAAATTCTCCCGATTGAAACAGGGAGAATTTTTTTGTAATTTATTTTGCCGTACACTGCGTCCCGTCCCAGACGGGCAGTGCCGTCGGGCATTTGCAGTTTCCGGAAGAGTCTGCAGTCTGCCCGCCCGGACACGGCTGACATTGCGCCCCGTCCCATATAGGCGTAGCCGCGGGACAAGTACAAGCGCCGTTAGAAGAAGCCTGCTGTCCACCGGGACACCCTGTGCATTGGCTCCCGTCCCAAATTGGACTTGAAGCGGGACATACGCAAGCCCCCTGCCCGTTAAGCACCTGCCCTCCGAAACAATTAGAAGTACATTGGTTCCCGTCCCAAACAGGGCTTGAAACCGGACATACGCAGGTGCCCGTGCCGCTGAGCACTTGTCCGCCGTAACAGTTAGAAGTACATTGATTCCCGTCCCAAACAGGACTTGAAACCGGACATACACAGGTGCCGGTACCACTGAGCACTTGTCCGCCGTAACAGTTAGAAGTACATTGGTTTCCGTCCCAAACAGGACTTGAAACCGGACATACGCAGGTGCCGGTACCGCTAAGCACTTGTCCTCCACGGCACTGATTGATACAATTAGAGCCGTCCCAAACAGGTTTGTCCGCCGGACAAGCGCATGTCCCATTAACAAGCTCTTGCCCTCCAAAACAATTATCGGTGCATTTTGTACCGCTCCAAACAGGGGCAGTCGACGGGCAGAAGCAGCCGCCTTTGCCGTCTGCCTCTTGTCCGCCGGGACATCCTGTGCATGTCGTGCCGTTAAAAATAGGGGTATCTGTCGGGCATGAACAGTTTGTTCCGGCGGGACAGGCGCTGCAGGTCGTCCCGTCCCATACGGGTTTATTTGAAGGACACACGCAGGTGGTTCTATATGTGCCGCTTATATTTGTAGACTGCTGCCCTCCGGTACACATTGACACGCATTGCGTCCCGTCCCAAAAAGGGATATTTTGCGGACAAGCACAAACGGACCTGTATGAACCGGACACGTTTGAGGCAGTTTGTCCTCCGGTACAAGTTTTAACGCAATTCTCTCCGTCCCATAACGGCGTAGTTGCGGGACAGGTACAACCGGAAGCATATACACCACTGGTATATGATGTATCCTCTCCACCGGTACAAGTCGCAACGCAATTCTCTCCGTTCCATAACGGCGTAGCCGTGGGACACACACAGCCGGAAGCATATTGGCCGTTTGTATATGCTGTAATCTGTCCGCCGGTGCAGGTTGCGACGCACTGCGTTCCGTTCCATAGCGGCGTGGCCGTAGGACACACACAGCCGGAAGCATATTGGCCGTTTGTATATGCTGTAATCTGTCCGCCGGTGCAGGTTGCGACGCACTGCGTTCCGTTCCATAGCGGCGTGGCCGTGGGGCACACGCAGCCGGAAGCATATTGGCCGCTGTTATATGCGGTAATCTGTCCGCCGGTGCAAGTAGCCACGCACTGCGTTCCGTTCCATAACGGCGTAGCGGTGGGACAGGTACAGCCGGAGCGGCCGCCGGAAGATGTAACAACCTGGCCTCCGGTACAAGTCGCGACACATTCTGTCCCGTTCCACAAAGGAGTACTGGCGGGACACTGACAGCTGCTCTGGCCCGGGGTACACAAGACCGTGCATTTGCTGCCGTCCCATGTCGGCAAATTGGCCGGGCATTTGCACGCGCCGTTTTCGCAAATTTGGTTGCTTGTGCACACCGGCGTGCACTGGAAAGTGCCGTTTCCGCCTACTCCGTCAAGAAGATAAACATTATAGTTTCCGTTTGTTTCGTCCAGTTTGACTCCGTTAAGAGAGCGGCAAAGTTTATTCGCCTTATCATCGGTCTGAGGCGCTTCACAGTGCCTTTCGCCGGGGAACTGCGGAGATTTGGGGAAATATTGTTTATAAACGTTTGTCAGTCTGTTATCCTGCGCGCTTACATAAAGGTAATCTCCCGAAGCGCTTATTTTAAATATGATTTGACCGTCTTGAAGTGTAACCGTGTTCCCGGAAACTTGCTGCCCCTCCCCCAGAGATATGTTTAGGTCTGCAAAGTTGTCCGTATAATCCCCGGTCGTAAGGTGATACTCTGTCTGCGCGGTAACTATTGCCTTGGCCATAGGCATAAGATTTGTAAACCTGGTTTTGTTAACGGCGGTTAAGTAAACGGGCAAGGCTATTGCGGACAATATTCCTATGATAAGCACGACGACAAGAAGTTCTATTAACGTAAACCCTTTGGTTTTCTTCCCGGAAAACCCAAAAAAAGAAAAAATATTTTGCGGCATAATTCTATACCCCTTATTAAAATAAATTTTTATATATTATATAAAATGTTATATAGAATCAATATACATTAAAAAGAATATTTGCACTATATATTTAAAACAGTATTTCCGCTGACACTTTTTTGTTATCCACCGCGCCGGCAAAAAATAGTAAAATGTATTGTAAATTAAAATATGTCGGAGGAATAAAAATGACAGTTTCTTATAAAGAACTAGGTTTCGTAAACACGAGGGAAATGTTTAAAGACGCTATGAAAAACGGCTACGCCGTGCCGGCCTATAATTTCAATAATATGGAACAGCTGCAGGCTATTATTACGGCGTGCGTCGAGAGCGGCAGCCCGGTAATTTTGCAGGTGTCTTCCGGCGCGCGCAAATACGCGAACGCCACCCTGCTCCGCTGGATGGGCCGCGGCGCCGTCGAGATGATGAAAGAACTCGGCAAGCCGGTGCCCGTTACGCTGCACCTTGACCACGGCGACAGTTTTGAACTTTGCGTGGACTGCATTGAAAGCGGTTTTTCTTCGGTAATGATAGACGGTTCGCATCTGCCGTATGAAGAAAATATCGCGCTGACAAAAAAAGTCGTCGAATACGCGCACAAGCATGATGTGACCGTTGAGGGCGAGTTGGGCGTTCTGGCAGGCATTGAGGACGAAGTTTCCGCCGAACATCATACCTACACGGACCCGGCGCAGGTTGAAGATTTTGTCAAAAGAACGGGCGTTGATTCGCTGGCGATTTCCATAGGCACCAGCCACGGCGCTTACAAATTTAAAGTCAAACCCGGCCAGTCCGTCCCGCCGCTGCGCTTTGATATTTTGGCGGAAGTTGAAAAAAGGCTTCCCGGCTTTCCGATAGTTCTTCACGGCGCGTCCTCGGTTGACCAGACGGCCGTCGCCACCATCAACAAATACGGCGGCAAACTTGAAAACGCCGTCGGCGTGCCGGTGGAACAGTTAAGAAAAGCCGCCGCCAGCGCCGTCTGCAAAATCAACGTCGATTCCGACGGGCGTCTTGTAATGACCGCCGCCATACGCAAAGTATTCGCGACGAAGCCGGAAGAGTTTGACCCGCGCAAATATTTAGGCCCGGCCAGAACCGACCTTATCGCGATGTACAAAGATAAAAACCAAAACGTCCTGGGTTCCGCGGGAAGAGTGAAATAAGATTACTAATAAAAACCCCCGGCTTTACAGCCGGGGGTTTTTATTTCAAAGATTTTACATCAGCAGCATTTTACGGTTCTGTATCCCCCGGAATAGGAACCTCCTCCCGTTACCGTGCAGCTAAGGCCCCTGACCTGGCAATAAACTCCGACGTTGTTTGAATTGGGCCAGCAGTTTCCCACCACCTGGCACGAAGATGAGCATGGTACGCCGGGGGCGCCCGTAAGCCCCTGGCATTGCGCTTTGCAGGCTTCCACGGCCACGGCCGGAGTAGCGTTTGACACGTCTATGTTGCTTGGACATATGTAGTTAATGCCAGTCTGTGAACAAGTTCCTGAGCATCTGGTCTGCATGGTAGAAAATTGATAAGTGTCTGAAAGCGTAGTCCATGAGCCCCCTTGTGAAGTTGTACACGAACCGGTCTGAATATAATCAGTACAAGTTTTCCCGGAGTCATTCGGACCGCAGGTGAAAGAGCTTCCGGCATCTCCGTTGCATGTGTCAAGGGAATTATTAATGGGGCACGAGAAAGTCGTATAAGTCCAGCTTCCGTAAGTACTTGTGCAGGATGACGCCTGGCAGCATTCGCTTGAACTGTTTACATAATAGTCCACGCCGGATATTCTGGTTTGGCCCGCAGGGCAGCTGGCCGGGCAGGCATATTTACAGTAAGACGGGGAAAAATCCGCGTTTCCGCCCGTCCACATTTTACCGCCGCTGACTGTCATACAGCATGTGCTTTTGTTGGCATTTTGATACGCGTTAGCAGGGGTAGCGGTATCTAAACAGCAGGTAGTCGCGTTATTTGTCAGCCCGGGCGTAGCCTGATTGCACCGGCAATGTTCATAAGGCGTAGCCGCAAACACCGCCGCAGAAATAAATAAAAACGCAAAGAGCTCAAAAATCTTTATTATTTTTTTCACAAAAAACCTCCTTAATAATCTTGGAATCACACTTATATTTTAACCCGAAAAAAAGTTAATCCAAAATAACTAAAAAGGCTATGTTTTTTTACGACTGAGACGATTCCAGCTACCTGGCCGTTGCAAAACAATATTTTCTGATTTTTATATGAAAAAGCCCGTACCATTTAATGGTACGGGCTTTTGAGCTAATTTGAATTTTTTTCAAACTTCAGCAACAGGTAACCGCTCTTTGCTGATAAGTGGCGCCGTTACATTTGCAGCCTGCCGTAGGGACCATCCCGGTTGTGCCGGTGGCAATACACGTTTTGGCTGACGGCGCCACAAAACATATATAGGTGCCGCTGTTACCTTGCGCGGCGCATTTTGCCTGGCACCATGCAACGGCATTTGTATTTGTTGTGGTAGCACTTGACTGCCCGGCCGCGGGAAGAGTAAAATAAATTCAAAAACCAAAAAACCGCCGCGGTTTAAACCGTGGCGGTTTGTTTAGTTATTTCAAATACGTATTATTGACACCAGTAATCCCTGTAAAAATATCCTGGGTTTATAAAACAGGCAACCATATATTGGTTCCCTCCGCTGTTAAACCTGCACGCTCTTACGCCATAACCGTTAGACCACGCACTGGTGCCGTTAGCGTTAGCCTGAGCGGTTATACTGTTATAGCTGGAACTGGAAGAAGGAAAAAAGGCCGCGCCCGGACAACCCGCGCTGATAAAGGCAGACGTGCTGGCGTAACCGGCCGGGCAATCGCTAACTCCTGAAATGTTGCAGGCTGTACCGACGCAAGACCCTGAGTATCCCCCCCAAATTGACCCCGTATCGGCATCTTTTGCATATTTTACGTCAAAGTAATCCTTATAGGCAGTTGCCGTGGCCGGCAATGCACTTATTTGCGCGGCAGTCGCGGGATTAATATTATCCCCCCAAGCGTCCGTGAGACAAACGCTGGAAGACGGGGTACACATATTCCAGGTTTCACTTGTCAAAGAACACGTAATACTTGGCGCCGCCATACAGCATGCGCCGTCGTCCGAATAACTTACGCTCGTTCTGGTTTGTCCCGTAGGACATGTAGACGCGCACGTTGTCTTGCACTTACCGCTGCTTGTGTCGAATGTTAACCCAGTCCCTGAAAAATAGGAAGTGCCTACATCACACCCTTGTTGTCTGTAAGTGCAGCAGTCATTAAGAGAACTGACTCCTAATGAACTAAAATTCCCGCCGGTATACTGTTTACACCGGCACGCGTGATAGTTATCACCGCAAGCGGCATAAGCGTGAACTGCAAACATTAAAACCGCTCCGGCGGACAGCAATAAAACCGTTGCCAGCGTTAAATTTATTTTTTTCTTTTTCACAAAAGGCCTCCTTAATAATCATGGGATTACTCTTATATTCTAAATCAAAAAATACGTAGTCCATAATAACTAAAAAGGCTATGTTTTTTTACGACGGAAGCGATTCCATCTTAGGAATAACTTTAGAACGCAGTTTTTTGACTTTTATTATAAAAAAGCCTGTACCGAAACGGTACAGGCTTTTGAGTTTATTTAAACGTTCTTAAACAATACAACAACTTCAGCAGCAGGTAACCGCTCTCTGCAGATAAGCGAGGCCGTTGCATTGGCAGCCCGCCGTGGGGACCATACTCTGCGTGCTGGTGGCTATACAGGTTTTGGTTGACGCCGGCGTCGGCTGCACGTAACATATATAGGTGCCTTTGTTGCCCTGCGCCGCGCATCTTGCTTGGCACCAATTGACGATGGCTTGGTCTGTTGTAGTGGAACGTGCTTGTCCGTTTTTAGGAAGAGCGCCAAAGAAGCCGGCGGCGGATGTGTCGCATTTGCCGACGGAGCCGTCGTCTAACATAATCGTACGTGAATTAACCATAGTGGTGCTCAGCCAGCTGCCGTCGCTGGCGCACCCGCTGGTCATATAACCGCCTCCCACATAAGCCGTTACGTCGGATGTAGATATAACGTCAACGCATGTTCTTGCGCCGGACGCGCACGTATATGCATTATTTTTATCGCCGTTGCACGTATCCGAGGTTGAACTTGTGGCCGCCGTCCAACTCCCCGTGCTGGGCGTGCACGGCACCACGCAGGCCTTTTGCGCGTTCACCCATTTTTTCCCGGCGCTTATTTCCGCCGACGTGCAGCATCTGCTGTCCCCGTCAACGCCGTATGTGTTCCCGTTTACATCCTTATAGTTGTTCTTGCAGCAGTTGCTGATTATATCAATTCCCGGCGTGGCCTGACCGCATCTGCACGAATAATAATCTGCCGCCGCAGCCGTTCCCGCCGCCGACAGCAAAACTGCGGCAAACGTTATATATATTATTTTTTTCTTCACAGGAAACCCTCCTATACAACCGTAATTCGGCATATACATTTTAAGGTAAAAAAATTAAACTTTATGTTGTCTTTACCACAACCTGTATAAACATATGATTACACCTATATTTTTAAGGTAAAAAAGAGGTAATCTATAACGACTAAAAAAGCTATGTTTTTTTACTACGGAGACGATTCTATCTGCAAAGCAGTATTGTCTGACTGTTATTACAAATAAAACCCCCGGCCTGACTTACGGCCGGGGGTTTTCAATGGCTTATTTATATTAATTTTATTGACACAAACAGGTGTAAGGGATTGCAGTTACCGATGTATAGACGCTCCCGCTATTATTCCCTTTATCACTATAGCAATATCCCAATGTTCCTTGATTTACACAGGTTCCGCCTGTGTAATTTGTCCAAGTAATGTTTCTGTTTGCGTAATTACAGGTAGGCTGAGTAGTATTATTGTATTCCATAGTACATTTGGTGGAACCAGACGTAGGAGTGCAATACTTTTGTGCACTGCTAGCGGTCGACTGAGCCCAACCGCAACATTTTTTATTAGCGCTATCCCAGACATAGGTGGAACCGACGCTGCTACAGCAGCGTGAGTCTCCGCTGCCGCCGTATCCCCCCCAGCCGCCCACACAGCAAGTATATGCGGTAACGCTGCCAAGAGAGGCTTGGTTACATCTGCACTCGTTATAACTGCTGTAAGCGTAAGCTACGGCTGTCCCCGCGGTCAACACAAAAACAACGGCTAACATATTTTTTATTATTTTTCTCACAGAAAAACCTCCTTAACTAGATTAAAGATACAAAAATACTATAGCATATTTTAGTATACGATAAACATAAATAATTACAATTATTTATCCTAATCTATTTCATAATATCAGCAAGTATCTTTATCTCGTGAACAGAGTTGTGATGTACAATTTTATATATAATAAACAGATGGACGCTTATACAACAAAACAAGGGTGGATAGAAGTTCTGTGCGGCTGCATGTTTTCCGGCAAAAGCGAAGAACTTATCGAACGCCTTAAACGCGCGAAAATAGCGCGGCAGAAAACGCAGATTTTCAACTCTTCCTTAGACACTCGCTATGGCAAAGGGCAGATAACCTCCCACGCCAGACTGAGCATGAAAAGCGCGCCGGTCAAAACCGCGAAAGAAATTTTGAAGAAAGTTAAACCAGGCACGCGGGTAGTCGGCATAGACGAGGCCAACCTGTTTGACGCCGCGCTGCCGGAAGTGTGCGAAGAACTGGCCCGCCGCGGCATGCGCGTAATCGTGGCCGGCGTGGATTTGGATTATACCGGCAAACCTTTTGAAGTCGTGGCGCAGCTTATGGCGCGGGCGGAATTTGTGACGAAAAAACTGGCAGTCTGCACCAAATGCGGCAGCCCGGCCAGCCGTTCGAAGAGAATTACAAAAAACAAATCCCGCGTGCTGGTAGGCGCCGCGGGAGTATATGAAGCCAGATGCAGAAAATGTTTTGAAGATTAATTTTATCTCTCAGAACAACTCTAGCTGCTCCCCTTTCGGAGCGGCTTTTTTCACCGATATTCCGGCCTCTTTTTTCATTTTGGCGACGGCGGATTTCAGTTCCGCGTCAAGCGCGGTATTAACCAACTTATCCGCCTCTTTATTTTTTTCACGCGGGACGTGGGCGATATTTACCGTCTGAAAACAGCGCGCGGCCGTCCTTATTTCCGCCATTAAATCTTTGAGGTTCGGGCTTTTAATTTTATACTCGCCCAAAAATTGCTTGACTAACAAAAGCGAATCCGCGTAAATTTGCAGTTCCAGCGCGCGTAAATTTTTCGCGGCTTTTAACGCAAGCAGCAGCGCGGTAAATTCCGCGTGGTTATTTGTGCAGACGCCCAAAAATTTACCTTCCGCGCGCAGAGTTTTGCCGGCGCAGTCTTTAATGACAAACCCCGCCGCCCCAAAGCCCGGATTTCCGCGCGAACCGCCGTCAACGTTGATGATTACTTTCATTTCACTATTATACAAAATGCTAAAATATACTTATGAATTTTGACAGCGTAAAACAGTTTATAAAAGACAGCAATCTGCCCGCCTACCGCGCCGCGCAGGTGAAAGACGCCGTCTATAAAAATGCCGTCTCAGCGTGGGATGAAGCCACCACTCTTCCGGCGGACCTCAAAGAAAAACTTAAAAAAAATTTTCCGCTGCTCACTTTTACGCTTAATAAAATACAGCATTCAAAAAAAGACCGCGCGGCAAAAGCGCTTTTAAAACTGGAAGACGGCCTTAAAATAGAAACCGTTTTAATGAACATGGGCGGCAGTTGGACTGTCTGCGTTTCCACGCAAATCGGCTGCGCGGTGGGCTGCAGTTTTTGTTTCACCGGCCGCATGAAATTTAAACGCGATTTAACGTGGGAAGAAATTTCCGACCAGGTGCTTTTCTGGCTGCAATACGTAAAAAAAGAAAATCTAGCGGAGCGTATAAGCAACGTCGTTTTCATGGGCATGGGCGAGCCACTGTTAAATTATGTAAGCACCGTCAAAGCCGTCAAAGAAATTTCAAATCCCGACAGGCTGGCCGTCGGCATGAGGCATATTTCAATTTCCACTTCCGGCGTGGCGGACAAATTTCACAACCTGGCGGTTGATTTGCCGCAGGTTAATCTGGCACTTTCGCTGCACAGCGCGGACGACGAGGAAAGAAATAAAATAGTCCCGTTAAACCGTAAATTTAATTTAGAAACTTTGCAAAAAGCGCTGACGGAATATATCGCCATGACCGGCCGGCAGGTATTTATAGAGTATACCGTTGTCGACGGAGTTAATGACCGGCCGGAGCATATACGCAGACTCGGCAAATGGATTTCCGGCATAAAAGACAATTATCTTGTGCATGTAAATTTGATAGCCTGTAATAAAGCCCGCGGCGAAGTTACGCCGGAAAAAACAGTAAAACTTTTCGCCAAGGGTTTGCAGGGCATGAACATAAGCGTAAGCATAAGAAAAAGTTTAGGCAACGATATTTCCGCCGCCTGCGGCCAGCTGGCCGCAAAATAAAGAGGAAACAACATGAAAAAACTAATAATGTTAACAATTCTGTCCGTTTTTTTAGCCGCCTGCACGGGCTTTCTGGTGAAGGAGCCTGACTGGATTCCCGCCGGGCCGGCTTTCGCCCCTTATAAAGGGAAAGTCGATTTATTTTCCGACCCTAAACAAATAACCAAACCTTACGGCAATCTCGGCATGGCGCGGCTCAGAGGCGTGCCAAAAAAAGAGAAAGATATCAAAGACTCCATTGACACTATGACAAAATTCGCCGCGACAAAAGGCGCGACCGGCATGCTTGTAGCGCAGGAACCTGAAGGCGACGGGACAACCGGCACGGTTATGATAGTAGGCTACCCCATTAAATACAAAGACTCCGTTACGCCGGAAGACCAAAAAGCCATTGACGAATTTAACCTGATAGGCGTAGTGGACGATTATAAAAAATGAAAGTAAAAATCGCGGCCTCCGTCAAAGACTGCGCCGCGTGGGCGCATAACGCGGCGGTTATTGACGTGCTGCGCAGTTCCACAACAGTCAGCGCGCTGCTGTCGGCCAATAAAAAAAATATCATTTTGTACGGCGATAAAAATTTAGCCGCCGCCGCGAAACGCAAAAATCCCGCGCTTGAAATTTTCTCCGAACTTGAGTTCCCAGCCGACATAAAACATAAAGATAATTCCCCCTTTACCGCCTTAAATAGCAAGCCGTCGCCGCAGGCCGCCGTAGTAACCACGGCCGGCACTCCGGCGGTGATGACGCTGAAAAAAACGAAAAATATTTTTATGGGCGGTTTTTGCAACTTTGCCGCGCTGGCCGCGCACTTAAAAAAACTTGATGAGCCGGTGTTGCTTGTCCCGTCAAACATTATCGCGCACAAAGAACATCTGGAAGATGATTTATGCGCGCAAAGTTTAAAACGCGCGCTGACGGGCGGCGCGCCGGACTGCGCGGCGGCCGTAAAAAAAATAAAACAAAGCGCGCGGTTCAAAAAATTTTTAACCGAAGGCCCGTCCACCGCCGCGCAAGACGCGAAAATTTGCCTGACGGAAAATTCTTTGCCGCTAATTCCGCAAATAAAATTAAACGGAAACAGCGGCGTGATAAACGCCGCGCCGCTCAGGAAAGCCGTTATACTTTTTTCCGGCGGAATGGATTCAACCGTCTGTCTTTACTGGGCTATGGCGCAGGGATATGAGTGCCATACTCTGACAATTTCGTACGGACAGAAACATCTGAAAGAAGTCGCCGTCGCCCGCGCTTTGGCGGAAAAAGCCGGCGCGGAAACGCATTTTATAAAGTTAGATATGCCGTGGCTTGCGGGCGCGACATCGTTAGTCGGCGGGAAAAAAATACCGTCGCAAAACCTGAAAGAAATAGGCCGGAAATTACCGTCAACATACGTTCCGGCGCGTAATTTGCTCTTTGTCTCACTGGCCGCGTCGCTGGCGGACAGTATCGGCGCGGAAGCTATTGTGCTGGGCCCGAACGCCGTCGATTTTTCGGGATACCCGGACTGCACGCCGCAGTTCTACGCGCCGCTTGCGCGGGCGTTAAAAAAAGGCACTAGGCTGGGCAAAAACTTTAAACTTTTAACACCGCTCATCAAATTAAGCAAAGCGGAAATCATAAAACTGGGCCGCGCTTTAAACGCGCCGCTGGAAAAAACTTGGAGTTGCTACAACGGCGGCAAAACGCCGTGCGGAAAATGCGACGCCTGTAAATTACGCGCCGAAGGTTTCAGACAAGCAGACAAGGAGAAATAAATGAAGAAAATATTATTCATACTGTTTTCAGTATTAATTTTCACGTCCGCCGCTTATTGCCAGGACACCGCGCAGAAAAAACCCGGTATAGGAATAGATCCTTCGGCGTTAGGCGCGGTGCAAAAAGATAAAGACAAACAGCAAAAAGAAATAGACGCTCTGCTTGAAAAATATAAAGCCGCAACAACGGATACGGACAAAAAGAATATCAAAGCCCAGCTTACCCAAAAAATGACAGCACAGGAAGAAGCGCGCATAAAAAGAGAACGCGACGAAATTGCGCGCCAGCAGGAAAAACTGAAAACATGGTCCGCGACTTTGGATAACCAGGAAAAAAATAAAACAGCGCTTGTAAACACGGAAGTAGACAATTTAATAGCCGGAAAAAAGAATGAGCAGCCGTGGGACAAGCTGAAATCAGAAACCGAAAAAAAATCCGGCGACATAAAAAACAAAGCCCTTCAAAAAGCCGCGGAAGCCGGCAAATAATCTTTATAAAAACCCCTCCCGCGGTATAACTGCGGAGCGGGGATTTTATATTTGATACGCCGGTGCGTATTTTACGTGGTATATAAAGGGCATGTGGTACATTGAATATTACATGGCGGAGGAGCGGGACATGCACAAGGCATCGGCATCGGACATGCAGTCGTGTAACATGGACAAGGCGGCGTATCACAAGCCGGGCATACTGTCTCAGGCGTACAGGGGGGCGGGGGCGGCGGGCAGTCACAAGGCTGTACCGGCGGACATATCTCAATACACTGCGGCGTGCACGGCGGAGGCGGAGTATACGGCTGTTCGACCGCCCCGGAACCGGGTTGGTTACAGTTATAGGTGTATGCAGGAGTGCCGGCGAGCGTACCCGCAAATTGGCAGCCTAAAATTTTACAGAATGCTTTTCCGTCATCAGTGCTGGACATACAACTTAAAAGATTAGTACTCATCCAATAGTCAAGTTCATAGCTTATATTTCCGCCTTGCCTGCCGCATCCTACGTAAGAATCATAAAAGCGGCAGCTCCAGTTCCCGCTTATAGTCTGCGCCGTCGAAGCGCTCTGGTCCGGCTGCGCCATATCATAGTTTATGTTAAGGTCGGACCATTTTGCCGCGTCAACATATTGGTCGCCGGTTTCCAAAGTGTACATTTTACCCGCTTTCGCAAGAGTTGACACTATCGTCATGCCTTCCGCGGCGTGAGACTTTTCTACGGTTTTCTGGTATTTCGGCACGGCGACGGCAGCCAGTATTCCGATTATCAGGACTACAATTAACAACTCTATCAGAGTAAAACCTTTGCGCATAAAAATAAATCCTCCGCATTTTCCAAAGATTCGGCTTCTTTTATGAAAAATTATATAATATTCCGCTAATAAAAACTTATTAAATGTTCTAAATAAAGACTATTACCTACAAAATAATCTAAATATTTGAGGCCCCAAAGATTTAAGCCGAATTTGGAGAGCTGTAATTTTAGTAGATAAAAAAAGCCCGCTCCATAACGGAGCGGGCTTTTTTTATCTACTAAAATTACAGCAATGCTTTTCTGGACAGGCGGACTTTGCCGTTGTTGTCAATTTCTACTACTTTAACCTCAACAATATCGCCCATATGCAAAACGTCTTCAACTTTGTTGATGCGTTTTTTGTCTATCTCCGAAATATGCAGCAGGCCGTCCTTGCCGGGAATAAGCTCTACAAAAGCGCCGAAGGGCTGTATTGAAACGACTTTACCCTTATAGACTTTGTTAAGCTCTATTTCCGCGGTAAGCATCTCGATTTCCGCTTTGGCTATTTCCATCTTGGAGCCGTTGATGGCGGCGATTTGGACAACGCCGTCGTCGTTGACATCTATTTTGCAGCCGGATTCTTCGCATATTCTCTTAATATTTTTGCCGCCCGGGCCGATAAGCGCGCCTATTTTGTCCACGGGGATTTTCATGCTGACTATCGCCGGCGCGTTAGGAGAAATACTCTTGCGCGGTTCGCTGATAACGCTGTCCATATGGTCCATAATAAACATTCTGCCCTTCGTCGCCTGCGCGACGGCCTGGCGCAAAATGTCTATTGAAATGCCGCCGGCCAGTTTAACGTCCATCTGGAAAGCGGTAATGCCCTTGCGGGAACCGGTTAATTTAAAATCCATGTCGCCAAGATGGTCTTCCAAACCCATGATGTCAGACAGAACGGCGTATTTTTCGCCCTCTTTAATAAGGCCCATCGCTATGCCGGAACACGCGGCCTTCATAGGCACGCCTGCGTCAAACAAACTCAGTGAGCCGCCGCAAACGCTGGCCATCGAAGAAGAACCGTTTGACTCCATAATATCGGAGACGACTCTGATGGTGTACGGGAATTTATCGGCGTCAGGAATCAGCGGCATTAAAGCGCGTCTGGCAAGTTCGCCGTGGCCGATTTCGCGTCTGCCCGGCGCTCTGTCAGGTTTACATTCGCCGGTCGCAAAACCGGGGAAGTTGTAGTGAAGCATAAAAGTTTCGTCGTAAGTCTCTTCGAGGCCTTCGACCATCTGCGCGTCGCCCGACGTGCCCAGCGTGCAGGTAACCAAACCCTGCGTCTGCCCGCGGGTGAACAACGCGGAACCGTGCGCCCTCGGCAAAAAACCTACCATACTGTTTAACTGGCGTATTTCGTCCGTCTTTCTGCCGTCGACGCGGACGCCTTTTTCAAGCACCAGTCTGCGGGACTCTTCATAGGATAAAGTTTCCATGCAGATGCCGGCGTAAACTGAGGCGTTGTCGCCGTAAGTCGTTTTAAGTTCTTCCGCGAAAGCGGTTTTAAGCTGCGCTATTTTAACGTCCCTCGTCTGTTTGTCAAGGAAAGCGTTTAAAAGCGTTGCCACTTCGCCGCGATATTTATTGTTGGCGATTGAAATTACTTCCTGCGGCACCGTTTCCGGCGTGAAAAGGAATTTTTCTTTGCCCGCTTTCGCTTTAAGTTCAAGCTGCGCGCGGCATAGAGTTTCAATTTCCGGTTTGGCGACTTCCAGAGCTTTAATAAGGTCGGCTTCGCCGACTTCTTTGGCGCCGCCTTCGGTCATCAGCATGCCTTCCAGAGAACCCGCGATAACAAGGTCCATATCGCACTCTTTCTGTTCGGCCAGCGTCGGGTTAACTATATAATTACCGTTAAGCCTGCCGATTCTGACGGCGGCAACCGGCGTGAAAAACGGAATTGACGAAATGATTAAAGCGGTTGAAGAAGCCATTACCGCCAGAATTTCCGAGTCATAAACCCCGTCTGAGGACAGCACCATCGCCGTAACGTTAACCTCTGCCGTAAAACCGGCGGGAAACAGCGGGCGAAGGGAGCGGTCAATAATACGGCTGGCCAGCGTTTCTTTTTTGCTGGCTCTGGATTCTCTTTTGAAAAAACCGCCCGGTATTTTGCCGGCGGCGTAAGTTCTTTCTTTATAGTTAACGGTCAAAGGCACAAAGTCCGAAATGCCAGGTTTTTGCACCTTGTCCGACACTGCGGTGGAAAGCACCATAGTGTCACCCATTCTAGCTATTACGCTTCCGTCTGCCTGTTTGGCCACCCAGCCCGTTTCTACGGACAAAGTCTTTCCCCCGACGTTTATGTCAAGTTTTGTTGTATTAGGATTCATTTATTATTTCCTTAAATTAAGTTCTTTTGTGATTTTGGTATAAGCCGCAAAATCAGATTTTTTCAGGTAAGCTAAAAGTCTTTTTCTCTGGCCCACTAATTTGGACAGGCCTCTCTCGCCCGCGTAATCTTTGGGATTGGCTTTCAGGTGGTCTGATAAATATTTGATTCTTTCCGTGATAAGCGCGACCTGCACTCCGGCGCTGCCGGTGTCGTTCTCGGACGTCTGAAACTTGCTTATGATGTCCTTTCTGTCGTTTACTGATAATACCATCTTATTATTCTCTTAAGGCTGATAACGCTGACCGAGTTTTCCCCGCTTGCTGCCGACTTCAAAACGGAAAACCAAGCGCGCGTCCGCCTTTCTCCTTTTTAGTTATTTTACTTCAAATATATTATACAAAATAAAAAATCCCCCGGGTTATTGGGGGATTTCTGTCTGATGATTTACCGATATATTCTGTTCGTCCGGCGGGTTTTGAAGCTGTTCTTCCATACCGCTTATTTGATTGTCCAGCTCAACAAGCTGCTTATGGAAAAATTGTATGTTTTCCTTCACAACCTTATTATAATCGGGCGCGCCGTTCGCAAATTCCATAAAATAATTGACTTTATCTGAGTTACTCATAAGTATTTTATCCAAATCCTGCGCTTTGGTTTTCTGTTCTTCCAGAGTTTGCGGGTTGACCGCGGCGTCAACGGTTTGCGTAATCCCGGTAATTTGCTGCCAGTAATATTTAAAAGCTTTCTCGTTCTGCGCAAGCATCGCGTTTATGCTTTTAATCTCATCGGAGGAATAGATATGGGTGCTGCCGCCCGTCGGCCGGTCCGCTTTCGGCCTGGCCTGCTGTCCCGCCTTTAATAAATTCATATACTGCGCCTGCGCGTTAAAATCAAACTGGACATAATCCATCGCCCCCGCGCCGGCGGCAAAAGATAAAGCGGCAAATAACAAAAATAATTTTTTCATACAATCTCCTTTATTACAGGATAATAAAACCGCCCTGTTTTTGCAAGTCTGAAAAGTTTACCGGCTTACTTTCTTTAAATTTTCAATCCTGCCGTTCAAATCATTAACCTGGTCCTGTAAAACCTTTACGGCTCCTTCAAGGACGACATTGTAATCCTGAATAAGCGTCTTATACGTAGAAGAAGCCGTCTTTTCCGCGGACTGCGCTTTTTCAAAATGATACTGTGCATAAAAAGGATTGTGGTCTTTATCCTGGAGTATCGCGGCCGCGTCTTTGAGCAGCTTGTCCATATATTCAACAGTAATTTTGGCAACAGGTTGTTTCATGTAAACATTTTGTTCAAACTGGTCTATATACCCGGTAATGGAAGAAAGTTCTTCACGCTCGTGTTCAAATGTCGCTTCATTGCGATTACAATATGCTAATACCTTAGCGGCATCGGCTGTTTCGGGCACGAAACAACTTTCAATCGCTTCGTCATTGATTTTCTTTTTCGCGGCCTTTAAACTGTCAGATTTCTGTTGACTGATTTGTTTGAAAGTATCAGAATTCGTCGCCTGCGCGCCGGCGGCAAAACATAATACGACAATAATAAAAATAAGTTTTTTCATAATATATCCTTATTTAAAAGAATAAGAAAGATTGACAGGCCCCGCAAGGGCCAAAAGACCTACGGCGCGCATAGGCCTAAATTCCTCCCGCGGCAAAAAAATCCCGCCGGCAATAAAATATTGCCGGCGGGACGTTAAATCTAAAAAATTATATTATCGTAGCTTTTCCGTCTAAAAACTTCCTTGCAAAATTTTTGGCGGACACAAGAGAGTGATTTTTATAGTTCCCGCACTCCTTTTCCTTTGCGCCGATTACGTCGCCGTCATACGCCAAAACTTTTTTAAGACAGTTTTCAAAAAAAACTTTAAATTCCATAAGGTCCGTCCTGCCGAACATAGTCAGATAAAACCCGGTCTGGCAGCCCATCGGCGAAAAATCTATAATCTGATACTTGCCTTCCCTTAAAAAAGTGGCCAGCAAATGCTCCAGCGTATGCATGGCGGCCATATCCATAAATTCTTTATTGGGCTGCGTAAAGCGGACGTCTAACTTTGTGACAATATCCCCTTTCGGCGACATTATTTCGTCCGCCCGCCTTATAAAAGGAGCGGTGACTTTCGTATGGTCTATGTTAAAACTTTCAACAATGTGTTTCATAAAGTTACTCCTCTAATTTTGCCCATCTAAAACGCTGGGGACGGGAAGGTCGTCAACTTCTACGGACGCGGATTTTACCGGCGTAAAAGTTTCTTCCGCCTGCGGCTCTGGCGCGGGAGATTGTACGGTTTGCGCGGGCTGCGCGGCCGCCGGCTGCGCCTGCGGCGCGATTACCTGCTGCGGCGGAGTAAGATTAGAATATTTGCCGCTCGGGTCCCACCAGTGCGGCGGCTGTTCCCCCTCGCACGCGGCCAGTACGGCGGCGGCAAAAATAATTAAAAAAATTCTTCCCAAAAATTTCATACTGATATTTTACCTTTTTTTAGCACGCTTATATAACTCTCCGGCTTTGTAAGAGCTGCGCACCAGCGGCCCGGCGGCGACGGCTTTGAAACCGACGGATAGCGCGAAATCTTCCAGCCGTTTATATTCTTCCGGCTCCGCGTAGCGTTTGACGGCGTTATGCGCGGGCGAAGGCGCCAGATACTGGCCCAAAGTCAAAATATCAACGCCGTGTTCCGCCAAATCTTTTATGACGGCGCGCAGCTGGTCCTCAGTTTCGCCAAGGCCGAGCATGATTCCGCTTTTCGTCAAAATTTCAGGCGCAATTTTTTTGCTTTCTTTTAGCAGATTAAGCGACCGCCGGTAATCCGCTCCGGCGCGGACTTCGTCGTAGAGTGCGGACACCGTCTCAATATTATGCGCCAACACTGCTGGCCTGGCGGCCAAAACAGTTTTCAGACTTTCAAAATTCCCGGCGAAATCCGGCACAAGCGGTTCAACCAAAACACCAGGGTTTTGATTTTTAATCTCGGTAATCACGTTGTAAAAATGCCGCGCGCCGCCGTCCTTTAAATCATCGCGCGTCGGCGAAGTTAACACGACGTATTTTATTCCCATTTTTTTCACGGCATGGGCGACGCGGCGCGGTTCGTCCGCGTCAATGGGTTTAGGACATGCGCGGCTGACGGCGCAAAATTTGCAACCGCGCGTGCAAATGTCGCCTAAAATCATAATAGTGGTTTCGCCGGCGGCAAAACATTCTCCGCGGTTCGGGCACTTGGCGGAATGGCAGACGGTATGCAATCCGCCGTCTTGCAAAGCGCGGTCAACGCACGCCGTGCTGCCGTCATGCAGCGCCGTTTTATTTTTTGCCACCATATCTTTTAGCCAACCAGGTATCATATTAAGTAAAATTATAGTAAATATGAAAAAATTTTTATTTTTACTTATTTTGCTACCCACGTGCCTGTTCGCGCAGGACGACGCCGCCGCGCTTTTGAATGAAGCTAAAAACCAATATTTCGCCGGGGAACATGAAGCCGCGCTGGAAACTTATAAAAATATTTCCAAGAAAAACCAAAACAAAGACGCGTTTTTAAACGCGGCGTTTATCGCAATGGAACTCGGCCGCCCGCGCGATTGTACGGACATCGTAAACGCCGCGCTGAAAATTTACCAGAAAGACGCGGAACTGCTGGAATATCTCGGCGAAGCGTATCTTTCCGACGGACAGTTTTTAGCGTCCGAAAAAATATTTTCGGCGATGCTCGAGCAAAATAAAAAAGATTTATATTATATTGACCTCGCGCGCAGCCAATTAGGTCTGGGTGAAACGGACGCGGCGGCGGCCAGCCTTGAAACCGCGGCGAAAGGAGAAACGCTGGTTTCATATTCCAATTATATGCTCGGCACGCTTTACGAGGATAAAAAGGATTATTCTTCCGCCGCAAAGTATTACCTTAAAGCCGTAAATTACGACAGCCAGTTTCTGGAGGCGCGGCTGCGTTACGCCGGCGTTTTGGAAAAACTGCAAAATATAAACGAAGCGTGGAAGCAGTACCGCACAGTTTACACGGCGGATAAAAATATTGAAACCGCAAAAAAAGCGATGGACGAATTAACGCCGAAACTCACCAAAACCCAGCAGGAAATTTTGCAGCCTAAAGAAATTTCCGCGCACACAATCGTAAAACAAATAGCGGTGGATGAAAGCAGTCTGCCCGTCATAAAAGTAGGCATAGGCGCAAAAGCGGACGGCAGCCCGTCCGCGCGGGATAATCTTATTTTTAACGTCAACGGCGATTTTAAAATAGCAGATTCAAAAACCGGCGCGGCAGTCGCCGCCGGAAGCAAAGGCGGAGACTGGGAAATAAAAATAATAAAAGGAAAAACCTATATAATCCCGCCGAAAAAGCCGCAAATACTTTTCACGTCGGGAGTAACAATAAAACCCGTTGCAACAGACGTACATATCCCGACGATAATTTTAAGAAAAATAATGACCGGCGCGGCCATGACATGGGCCAGCGTGGACGACAAAGAATACCGCGGCGACATTGAAGTAACATACAACCGCCGCCTGAAAACGCTTGTCATAATAAACCACGTGAATATTGAAGATTACGTCGCCGGGGTGTTGGCCTCGGAAATGCCGACGCGATTCCCGCCGGAAGCGCTGCGGGCGCAGGCCGTCCTCGCGCGCACTTACGCGCTGCGACATCTTGGCCGCCACAAAAAATACGGCTATGACTTGTGCGACACGCAGAACTGCCAGGTTTACGGCGGCGTCCAAGCGGAATCAGAGACCGCGACGGAAGCCGTCAGAGCCACCGAAGGCATGACGTTGGATTATAAAGGCAAACCGGCGGACGCCGTGTTTTCATCCAACTGCGGCGGGTTTACGCAGAGCTCGAAAGACGCCGGCTGGTCCGACTCTCCTTATCTTGTGCCGACGAGCGATTATAAAAATTTTGATTTTGAAAACCTGCAGCCGTACCAGTTTAAAGAACTGCTGCAGTACCCGCAGGACGCTTACAGCAAATTTACGCGCTTTTTAAGCCCGGCGTCATACCGCTGGGCCCGAGTTGTGCAGGAAAGCGATTTGCGCGATATCATCAAAAAAAATAAAAAAGATATCGGCAAAATTTTGAGCATTGTTCCGGCGGAGAGAAGCATTAGCGGCTACGTCAGCAAAGTTTTAGTAACCGGCGAAAAGGGCACGGTCACGCTGGAAAAAGAAAACAACATAAGACATAACCTGGCGCTGGGCATGCTGCGCAGCACGTATTTTATAGTGCAGCCGGTGTATGTTAACAAGGAATTAAAAGAGTTCGTATTTTTCGGCGGCGGCTGGGGCCACGGCGTGGGTTTCTGCCAGACCGGCGCGGCGGGCCGCGCCGACGAAGGCCAAAAATATGAAGATATTATCCTTCACTATTACCCCGGCACGGAATTAAAAGATATAAGAAAAAATTAACGATACAAAAACCCGCGCGGCATTTTAAGCCGCGCGGGTTTAAAAAATATCGTCCTTCAATCCTGCTTTACAGGATCAGGCTGTATGACTGAAAGTAACAACGCTTTCATTTCCGGGGAGTTTTTCGTAGCTTCATCAATTGTTTCTCTCTGGGATTCATAAACCACGGCGCCGGCTTCAATAAGTTTTTTAGCTTTATAAAGCTGGCTGGTGTTAGCAGCGGACAGGAGTATGTTCCAGTGTTTTTTTTCAGATGGCACGTTCAGTTCCGCCATCTCTTCCGCAGTGACGGATTGAATGGCGATGTCAAAAATTTCCTCATTGCCCGGATAGGTTGTCGCCCCGTCTAAAAGTCCTTTCATGCTTGCTCCCTTTGCGATAAGCAGTTTGGCAATCTCGATATTATCGCCGTTGCCCTTTACCGTACAAAGAAGCGCGGTTTCACCGTACTTATCAGCCTGGTCAATATTTTCTTTAGGCGTTACCGATATAAGAAATTTAGCTATTTCATGATTGCCGGACAATACAGCCCACATTAAAGCGGTTTGGCCTGTTTCGTCCGTCAGAGCAAGGCTCTGCGGCGCTTTGGCGTACTCGGTTTTCACTTTTGCCAAGTCGCTCTCTTTGACGGCTCGTATCAACGGCGGTAAATCTTTTTCGCATTCCGCGTTAAGGGATACTTTTGTTTGTTCGTGATTTTTGATGGCTTTGTCAATCGCGGCGGTTACGTCCTTTCCATCGTGGTCGGGGCCTAATATATAAGTACCGCCCACTATAATCGCCGGTACTCCGGCGAGCTTGCCCGGAGCATATAACAGCAAGGCATTTTTATAAACTTCCCCGTTGCAGCCTTCCAATATATCTACCTTTATAATCTCAAGTTTGCCTTTGTAAGTTTCTTTATAGGTTGCATAAAAATCATTAAAAAAACTCTTTTCAAATAACTTGCACCACGGGCATTTTTCAAAAGTAAAATAATAAAGTTTCACGGTGTCTCCAACCGGGTTGGGGTTGGGATTTTGCTTTAGCTGTTGGATTTGCTGCTCAACGGCGCTAAAATCCGTCCACGCGAAAGCGGCCGCGGCCATAAAAATACATATGAACAATGAAATAATTTTTTTCATAATAATCTTCCTCTTAGTAACTACCTACTCTAATAGTATAAGATTATTGTAAATATACACAAGGGCCTAAAGACCTACTATCCCTAGGTCTTTAGGCCCATATAAAATTAATCGGATTTAGATTTTGCCGTCCATTTCGCGCAGCGCGGCTATGCGGGCCTCTGCCGGCGGGTGGGTGGCGTACATGCCGCTTAAGAAGGAAAATATGCCCTGCTTGTGAAGCGGGTCCTCTATGCACATGGCGGAAACGGCCTCGTGCTCCTTAAGTTCTTCCACAATGCTGTTCCCGGAAATTTTTTCAAGCGCGGAGGCCAGCGCGGCAGGGTTGCGCGTTAAAAGAGCGGACGTGGCGTCCGCCTGAAATTCCCGCCGGCGCGATAACGCCAGCCTTATTAACGGCGCTACAAGATAACCGTATATCAGGCAGACCATGCCGGCGGCAAAAATTATAAGCGCGGCCTGCTTTTTGGCACGGACGCGGCCGAAACGCAAAATCATCCACCCCGCGAAAGTAAAAAACGCTATACCGGAAACAACTATGACCATAAGCCTGATGTCGCGGTTGCCGATATGCGCCATCTCATGACCGATTACCGTCTCAAGTTCCTGCCGGTTAAGTTTTTCAATTATGCCGGACGTAAGCGCGATAGCGGCGTGCTCCGGGTCCCGACCGGTGGCGAAAGCGTTCAGCGAACTGTCCTGCATCAAATAAATTTTCGGCGTGGGAAGACCGGCGGCTATGGCGACGGAATCAGCCAAATTGTAAATGTCAGGATAATTGGCGCGGGTAATTTCAACGGCGCCAGCCGAGGACAAAATCATGTTCCCGCCGGTAAAGTAACTTATGACCAGCCACACGACCAGCAGACCTACGGCCGCCGGAATAATAAAAGCGGAAAAATAATTTGCGTAAGCCACCGTGGTTTGATTGTAAAGCGCGCCGCCGTGTTCCGCCTCCATTATAAAAGGCGTTATAAGCAGTATGGTAACGTAAGCCAGCGCGGCGAACAAAAGCGGAAACAGCAAAACGATTAAAACCGTTTTGCGTTTATTCTCACCGATAAATTCGTATGTGGTTTTGGGCGTCATAGAGATTTTAGTCCTATTGGCTTTCCTCTCCCTGAAAGGGAGAGGACACAGGTGAGGGTTTTATACACAATATACGCCGTAAATCTATTCAAGACATCGCCATTCCGGGGCCGATAAGGTAAAAAACCAAACTTTATTTTATAACAACACGACACCATTTTGTGTACATATTGTGTTCAGAACCCTCACCCTCCCCTCTCCCTTTCAGGGAGAGGGAAAAGATAAAAAATTAGAACTTAACCTGAACAGCTTGTCTGGCGGCCGCGTCGTCCAGCTCGAAAAATTTCTCTTTCTGGAAACTGAACATGTTGGCTATAATATTGCTCGGGAACTGCTCCACTTTGGTGTTAAGCGAAAGCACGTTGCCGTTATAAAACCTGCGGGCGGACTGGATTTTATCTTCGGTGTCTCTCAGTTCGTCCTGCAGTTTTAAAAAGTTCTGGTTAGCTTTAAGGTCCGGGTAAGATTCCTGCAAAGCGAAAATGCTTTTCAGCGTGCCGGACAGAATATTTTCATTCTTAGCCAGCGTTTCCGGGTCCCGCGGGCCGTTCATGGCCATATTGCGCGCCTGGATGACTTTTTCAAAGGTGCCGCTTTCATGCGCGGCGTAGCCTTTAACCGTTTCAACCAAATTGGGGATTAGGTCATAGCGGCGTTTCATCTGCACGTCAATATCGCTCCACGCTTCTCTGACGCGGTTGCGCAGCGTCACAAAACCGTTATAAGACGCGGCGAAATAAACGGCTAAAATGACTACTACGGCGATTACGATTATGGTTATCATTTTTTCTCCTCAATTTTCTTGTTGTTGTATAACATATAGCGTGAAGTCTCGTACAGAGCGTGCGCCATGTCATTCATTTTATCAAATAATACTTTATTTTGAGTCTGCAGGTTAACATTATAATTCTTCGGGTCCTCGAATTTGTATAAACCTTCGGAACCAGCTTTGTCAAAATAAAAGTCATCGCCGGAAACATAAGCGATTATCGGCGGGTATGAGGACCAGCCGAATACCAGCGCGCCGGCTTTGTTTTTAAAAGCCGGGTCCAGTATGTCGCGCCCCAGCGCCGCCGTGCGGTACGGCTGGCCTATTAAAGCGGAGACCGTCGGCATAATATCAACCTCGCTGGCCGTTCTGTCTATTACCGCCGGCTTTACAAGCGCCGGCGCGTGGATTATCAGCGGCACCTGCTGGTTGATTAAATTGTATTCCACGTATCCGCGCGGCATGTTGACGGATTTCGCCGCCGCAAGACCGTGGTCCCCGTAAATGACAAACACCGTATCTTTATAATAAGGGCTTTGTTTTGCAAGTCTTATAAACTCGCCCAGCGCGTAGTCTGAAAAACGCAGCGAATTAAATTCCTCTATGGAATTAAAACTGTGGTCCGTCAGTTCGTCCTGCGTCAAACCTGTGACTTCCTGAAAATCGCCGTGGTTTTGCGGAATCGTATAAGGCCTGTGATAGCCCGCCGTTTGTATGACGGCAAAGAAAGGTTTGGTTTCTTTCTTTAAAACGGCGTCCGCCTCATGGAACAAATCCCAGTCCGAAATGCCCCATACGTCGTTACGCGGTGAAGTATAATCCCCTTCCTCATACAAACGCAGACCGTCAAGATTGTGGGAAAGTAAACCGCGTATGTTCCCCCAGCTGGCGCTGCCGCCGATAAAATACATTTTTTCATAGCCGTCATAACTGTTCGCAATCATATTTTGGTTAACGATAAGCGGGTTGCGGGAACTGGTCTGGAACGAAGTCACGTCCGGTATGCTGGCAAGCGCGGCAAACACGCTTCTGGCCGTGGCCGACGTCGGCGAGTAATACTGCGAAAACAGCAGGGAATCCGCCGCCAGTTTTTTGGCGTTCGGCGTAGCGTCAAATTTGCCGTCGTTTGTAAAAGAGGATTTGTTCCACGCGAAACTTTCCATAAAAATTAAAACCACGTTATATTTTTTGCCCAAATCTTTGCCCGGGCGCACGCGCTCAAAATTTAAAGTATTGATATCCGGTTTATCTACGCCCAGAAAGTCCGCCATCATCGGATAATATTTTTTGACTTTCTCAATATCGTAAGGAACTTCTCTGGCAAAACTGTAAGTGTCTATGACATTAAGCATCGGGTTTAACGCCAGATTGGAAACAAAATTATTGCTGGTAAAATAAGCGTTGCTCCACCGCAGCGGATACTGCCCAAGCGCGCCCCAGCACGCGGCGAAAGTAAGCACAAGCAGCCCGGCGCCCCACGCGGTTTTTTTCTTCCAGCCGTCCTTTTTCCCGTCAAAGCCCATATTAATAAAAAACGACGCGAACTTATATATAAGGAAAATAAGAACGATAAAACCTATAATTACCCACACAACGGGGTAAGTCTCCCAGACCATTTGAAAAGAAATAGCAGCGTTTTCAAGATACGTGAATATAGACGAGTTTACCCTTATCGCAAGATATGAATATTGCCCGAAATCCGCCGCGTAAGAAAGGCAGACCACCGTCAGAATAACCGTATATAAAACCCCGAGAATGATTTTTAATATTTTGGGAACTTTTCTAAAAAAGCTGCCGATAAAAACAAACAAACCAAGCGGTATGGCCAGAAACGCGGCCAGACGCATATCAAACTTAGCGCCGATATAAAGGGCCTGCAGCAGGTAAGGTTTAACCGCCGCCGTTATCCCCGCGCGGTATACAAACAAAAACACAAACCGCATGAAAAAAAATACTACCCAGCACACCGCGAAAAAAGAGACGTAACTTACAACCCATTTAGGTACGCCGCCCATCTTGGCCTTGATATTCATATTGTCCTCTATATTGAAACTATGTAGAGCAGGTTCGTTTCGCCGCTGCGGCCGAAAGGTATGCCCGCGGTGATTACGGCCTTGTCTCCCTGCCTGGCCATATTGTGTGTAAGCGCGGCATTGCGCGCTTCCTGCAAAATATCGTCAAACGTTTTCAAATTGTTTACCACTACCGACGTCACTCCCCACGCCAGCGCCATTTTCCGCGCCGTTTTTTCATAGGGCGTAAGGGATAAAATGGACACGCACGGGCGCTCTTTGGCGGTTTTCATCGTCGTTGCGCCGGAGTCCGTGAAATTTATTATCAGATTTGACGAACTCATTGATTTCGCGGCCATGCTGGCGGCGGAAATTATCGCGCTTTCGGCGCTGCAGGCGTTCTGCACCGTCGTAACGCGCATGTTTTCTTTAAACCTGGCGTCGTTTTCCACGGTCGTAATAATGCGGCGCATCGTCGTGACCGTCTCCACCGGGTAATGCCCCTGCGCGGTTTCAGCCGATAACATTACGGCGTCCGCGCCGTCATAAACGGCGGTGGCCACGTCGGACGCTTCGGCCCGCGTAGGAGTGACGTTGTTTACCATAGATTCAAGCATCTGCGTGGCGACGATGACGGGTTTCCCCGCCGCCCGGCACGACGCGACGATTTTCTTCTGGACGACCGGCACCATCTCCGTGCTAAGCTCAACGCCCAAATCGCCCCTTGCCACCATAATTACGTCAGACACGTTTATGATTTCCTGTAAATGCTCGACGGCGCTCGGCTTTTCAATTTTGGCGACTATTCCCGCCTGGGAGCGCATTAAACTTCTGGCAAGCGTAATATCTTCCGGATGCTGGACAAAAGAAAGCGCGATAAAATCCGCGCCCAAATCTTCCGCCGTTTTTAAATCTTTCAAATCTTTTTCGGTAAGCGCAGAAATAGGCACTTTTACGCCGGGAACGTTAACGCCTTTGCGGCTGTAAAGTTCTCCGCCAACGGTAACCGTCGTGCTCGCGCTGTCTTTGGTAAAACTGTCGACTCTCAGGCGCACAATGCCGTCGTTAAGCAAAAGTTCCAGCCCGGGCTGCATTACTTTAAAAATTTCCGGATGCGGAAGGCCGACGCGGGTTTGGTCGCCGGGTTCAGTCGATAAGTCCAGATTAAATTTATCGCCCTCTTTCAAAATAATTTTATCATCTTTGAACAGCCCTATGCGCAGTTTTGGCCCCTGCAAATCAAACAAAATGCCGATGGAGCGGTTATATTTTTTTTCAGCCGCTCTTATACCCTCAATTCTTTGCGTATATTCTTCCACGGAACCGTGACTGCAGTTAAAACGGAAAACCGATACCCCGGCAGCAACCAATTTGTCAATCATCTCCGCCGTGCTGGTATCAGGCCCCAGCGTGGCGACTATCTTACAAAACCCTAATTTGTTAGGCATTTTCCTTTCCTTAAAAATATAAAAACTTCAACTTTCACCATTTACTATTTTATAATTTTAAGAAGGAGTATGCTTAATTATTTCAACATGCTCTTAATGTCGTTGCCGCCGAGGTCAAAACCCAGCGCCCACGCGGCCTGGCTCAGCGTCTGGGCCAAAATTCCGTTGAGGCCGCTCTCCACCTGTGAGATGCTGAAAATATTATCCGCCCTCAAAAAATCTTCCAGCACCGTCGTTTTTTTACCGCCGTAAAAAACATTTACGCCGCGCGCGTTGTTAATAGTGAACCGGAAATAAAGCGGCCCGCCGAAATATATTTTTTTGTGGAATTTTAAAGCGATATAAAAAAATTCCCGCACCGCGGCGGCGACTTTTGCAAAATCCAGATTCCCGCCTATATCCGCAAGCGCCGTCTTATAATAAACCAGTCCGTAGGAATTTAATTCCGCCATATCCACGGCGTCCGCGCCGAGTTTTGTAATACCGTCCTGCACCGTCTTAGTCTCCGCGCCGGGGAAAAGGCGGTCCATGACGGGCCGCAAAGCGTGGTAATCGAGCAGCGGCTCCTCCGGATAAAGCGGAATGAGAGAGGCGGACAACACGGCGCGCTGCTCATTCATTCTTAAATTTTTTGAGTGCAGATAATTTTCAAAATGTCTGTCCGACTTATCCAATAAAATATGGCGCAGGCTTTCGGATTTGCGGCGGTGGTCCAGCAGCCAAGGCAGTTTGTCCGGGTGGACCAAAATCTCCGGGCGCGAACTCTGCCCTGTGCGTATGTAAGCCCGTTTCATTTTGCCGACAAGGTGGGGCGTCAAATTGCTCTGCGGTATATTTATGACGACGAACATCTGCCCGCGCTCGTTGCCGCAGACGCTTATGTCGACGAAAACTATAGGGTCGATATAAGTCTGTATAATATCTTCGATTTTATTCCTTATTTTATACTGGAAAGGTATGCCTTCGAACGGCGGGGTGGGGCGGTCGTTTTTATCGTCTTTAACGCCGACTATAATCGTCCCGCCCAGCGCGTTGGCAAACGACGCTATAGTCTTTGCGAATTTCTCATTATTTTTAGGCAGAAAATATTTATAGTCAAGCTGTTTGCCCTCAGGCATATTAAGCTTGCAAAATTCAACGACGTCATTAAAATTTATCTCATGAAAGGGTTTATTGAAGAACATACTTTCAATATATAATATAATGGACGCATGAACAATATCAAAGTAAAGAAATTACACCCGGACGCTAAACTCCCCCACCGCGCGCACGAGACGGATTCAGGCGCGGATTTATTCGCCTTAGAACGCACAACCCTCCCGCCGCGCGCCGTCACAAACGTGCGGACAGGAATTGCCGTTGAACTGCCGGACAATACTTCCGGCATAATTTGGGGAAAAAGTTCCGTGGAAAGCAAAGGAATAAAAGCGATGGCGGGCCTTATAGACCACCCGTACAGAGGCGAAATCCTGGTCTGCATGTACAATTTAAACGAAAAGGAATTTATTTTTGAACCCGGCCAGAAAATAGCGCAGCTCGTCGTGCTGCCCACGCTATACCCGTCGTTCGAAGAAGCGTCTGAACTGTCAGAAACCAAACGCGGCCAAGGCGGTTTCGGCAGCACCGGAAAACACTAATATCTTTCTTTGCTTATTTTAAAATCAGTCTTAGTCTGAGTACCGACGTAGCGGTATCGGTCGCAGCCGTGGTTTACTATTATGCTGTAACCCTCTTTCGCGTCGCTGATATCAAGGTAAACTATTCTTGTTATCCTGTTTAACGGAAAGGGAGGAATTTCGTCCATACAATCCTGATATTTTTTATCAAATTCACAGTCGTCAGACTGCTCGCCTCTGTGAAAAGCAAAATTCAGTTTTTTAAAACTGTCGGCGTAAACATGGTTTTGCGCGTAATAGCGGTCCTGCGCCGCCTGAAAATTTTTTATTATATTCCTGTCTATTAAATCAGACCTCAAACCGCAGGCAACATTCAGACCTATGATAACAAGCGCAAAAATAACAGCATATTTTGTAAAAGTTTCCACAATAAATTCCTTTCAGGTTTATATTTTTTAAATATAACATATTTTTATCGTCGTGCTGAAAAATAAAATAAAAAAATGTTATAATAAGTAAGTTTATGAAACAACTTAAAAAAGAGTATCACAAAGCCGTTCTGGAACTTTCCAACGGCGTTAAGATGGAAGGCCGCCTTATAGGCGCAAACGTAGTCAGCAGCGGAGAAATGGTTTTTACGACGGGCATGATTGCTTACAGCGAAGCCATGACGGACCCTTCCTATCTCGGCCAAATTTTGGTTTTCAGTTTTTCATTAATTGGAAACTACGGAATCCCCTCTTTTAAAGAAGGGGATTTTTTTATGCCCCCCGGCCATGAAAGCGCCGGCATAAAAACGCAGGGCATAATAGTGTCTGACATTTTTTATAACGCTTTCCACTACGAAAAAAGCGAAAGCATACAAAAATGGCTTGAAGAAAACGGCGTGCCCGGCATAGCGGGCATAGACACGCGCCGCCTGACGCAGATGATAAGGGACAGCAAAAAACCGCTGTTCGGCCGCATAGTGCCGGAAGGCAAAAACGTACCTTATATTAATGACAGGTTTGAGTTCCTTAAAAATTTCTCGCGCAAAGAATTTGTGGACCCGTCCAAGTATAATCTTCTGCCGTCCGCTTCGGTTAAAGAGCCTATTGTGTTTGAAGGCGGAAATAAAAAAATCGCGCTTCTTGACTTCGGCGTAAAGAGAAACATTATAAGAATATTGCAAAACCACGGCTGCACGGTAACCGTCTATCCGTGGGATACCGACGTTACTAAAGTCGACGCCGACGCCTGGGTTTTAAGCAACGGCCCCGGGGACCCGAAGCAGTCCGGCGACAGTATCGCCCGCGTCAAAACGCTGCTTAAAGGCAGTAAGCCGGTGTTGGGCATCTGCCTCGGCCACCAGATTCTGGCGCTTGCCGCCGGCGCAAAAACAATGCGCATGATACGCGGCCACCGCAGCTTAAACCAGCCGGTTTTTAACGTCAAAACGCGCAAAGCTTTTATAACAAGCCAGAACCACAGTTTTGCGGTTGACAAAAAGTTCCTGCCGTCCGGCTGGGAAGTCTGGTTTGAAAACGCCAATGATTTTACCATCGAGGGAATAAGACATAAAACCAAACCTTTTATGTCGACGCAGTTCCACCCCGAAGCGTCCGGCGGGCCGAATGATACCGCGTGGATTATCAAAGATTTCGTCGCACTGATTAAGAGGTAAAAATGCCAATATTAGATTTCTTAAAACCGAAAAACGGTAAAAAGCAAAAAGTTTTGCTGCTGGGCTCCGGCGCGCTGTCGATAGGACAGGCGGGAGAGTTTGATTATTCCGGTTCGCAGGCGATAAAGGCTTTGGAAGAAGAAAACCTTGAAGTTATCGTCATGAACCCGAACATCGCCTCCGTGCAAACCAACCCGGCGCCGAATAAAAAAGTTTATCTTTACCCGGTAACGCCGTTCTGGATTGAGAAAATTATTCAGGAAGAACATCCGGCCGCGATAATTTCCGGCTTCGGCGGCCAGACCGCGCTGAACTGCACTATGGCGCTGGAAAATTCCGGCGTGTTAAAAAAGTACGGCGTTAAAGTTTTGGGCACGCCCGTGCCGTCGTTAGAAATGACCGAAGACAGGGATTTGTTCGCAAAGCAGATGAATAAAATAGGCGTCCCGATACCGAAAAGCCACGCCGTGGAAACTGTTGAAGACGCGCTGAAAACGGCGGAGCAGATAGGGTACCCCGTCATCACGCGCTCAGCTTACGCGCTGGGCGGCCTCGGCAGCGGTTTGGCAAAAACTCCGGCGGATTTGGAAAGGCTGGCGTCATCGGCTTTAACTTCCAGCCCGCAGATTTTAATTGAAAAATCCCTTCACGGCTGGAAAGAGATTGAGTACGAAGTAATGAGGGACAGCGCCGGCAACTGCATAACGATTTGCAACATGGAAAACCTGGACCCTATGGGCATACACACCGGGGACTCCATCGTCATAGCGCCGGTGCAGACGCTCAATAACAGGGAAAATAATTTGCTGCGCGACGCGGCGTTGAATATAGTCAAAAGCATAGGCGTCGTCGGAGAGTGCAACGTACAGTTCGCTTTAAGCCCGTTCACGTTTGAATATTACGTCATAGAAGTCAACGCGCGTCTTTCCCGCTCGTCGGCGCTGGCCAGCAAAGCGACGGGTTATCCGATAGCTTTCGTAGCCGCGAAGGTAGTTTGCGGCTTTGAGCTTCTGGAACTTAAAAACCCCGTCACGGGCACGACGTCGGCGTTTTACGAACCTTCGCTGGATTACGTGTCTCTCAAAATGCCGCGCTGGGATTTGAAAAAATTTTCCGGCGTGTCTAAACTTTTGGGAACGCAGATGAAATCCGTCGGCGAGGTTATGGCGCTGGGCCGCAATTTCTGCGAAGTTATACAAAAATCCATACGCATGGTTCAGGAGGACGAAGAAGGCATCACGAAAGAGGTTTTTTCGCACGCTTCCAACAAAGAACTGCTGCTGGAACTTTCCAACCCGACCAACATGCGTATTTTCGCGATTTATGAATTTTTAAAACGCGGTTTTACGCCGGAGAGCGTCCAGAAAAGAACAATGATAGACCCGTGGTTTATAAGCCACATAGTTTATCTCGTCCGTCTGGAAACGGAAGTGCGCGCATATTTTAAAGATTTCAAAGCGCCGGCAAAAATCACTGCGGCGGAAGTCAGAAAAGCGTTTTCAAATATTGACGCGGAATATATACGCCGCCTCAAATCCCGCGGGTTTTCGGATTACCAGCTGACAAAAATGTATCTGTCCTGTGTCAGCCCTAAACATAAATTTACCGTCAGAGAAATCAACGCTCTGTCAATGGGCCTGCGGGATTTAAGAAAGACGTTAAAAATCACGCCGGTGGTAAAACAAATTGACACGACGTCCGCCGAATACGCGACAAAATCCAACTACCTGTACCTGACGTACGACGGCTATTTTAACGACGTGAAAGTCACAAAGAAAAATAAAAGCATAGTCACGCTCGGCAGCGGAAGTTACCGCATAGGCAGCAGTCTGGAATTTGACTGGTGCTCCGTCATGACCAGCAAATATTTTAAAGAGCAGAAAGACGACAGCATTATCATAAACTGCAATCCGGAAACGGTGTCTACGGACTTTAACACGTCGGACAGGCTTTATTTTGAAGAGTTGTCTTTTGAGCGCGTCATGGATATTATTGATATTGAAAATCCGCGCGGCGTGGTCGCCTGCATGGGCGGACAGAACCCGAATAATCTTACGCCGTACTTAAGCCGCGCCGGCGTAAAAATCATGGGCCACAGTTATGAAACCGTCGACAAAGCGGAGAACAGAACAAAGTTTTCGGCCATTTTGGATTCGCTGGGCGTGGACCAGCCCAAGTGGACGTCCGCCGTCTCAAGAAAAGAAATTGACGCTTTCGTAAAAGAAGTCGGCTTTCCGGTTTTAATACGCCCGAGCTTTGTCCTATCCGGCACGCTGATGAACGTCGCCAACGACCAGAAAAGCCTGGACTATTATTTATCGCTGACTAAAGACATATCGGCTGATTTCCCCGTCGTGCTGTCTAAATTTATTTTAGACGCGAAAGAGTTGGAATGCGACGGAGTCGCCAAAAACGGCGAAGTTATGATTTCTTTTATTTCCGAACACGTTGAAAACGCCGGCGTCCACAGCGGCGACGCTACTCTTGTTTTCCCGGCGGAAAAAATATATACGAAAACCGCGAACACGATACACGGAATTGTACGTAAAATTGCAAAAGGGCTCGGCCTCAACGGACCGTTCAACATTCAGTTTATCGCGAAAGACAACGACGTAAAAGTTATTGAGTGCAACGCGCGCGCGTCGCGTTCTTTCCCGTTCATATCAAAAGTTTCCGGCTACAATCTGGCCGAAATCGCCTGTAAAGTTATGTATGGGAAACCGATAAATAAAATGCTGCCGGATGAGTCTGAAATTCCATTCACCGGCGTCAAAGCCAGCATGTTCAGCTTTCAGCGGCTAGACGGCGCGGACCCTATTTTGGGTGTTGAAATGGCGTCCACCGGCGAAGTGGGCTGCATAGGCAAAAACTTTAACGAAGCCATGCTGCTGGCAATGGAATCCACTCAAATCCGCGTGCCCAAAAAAGGTATTTTGTTAAGCACCGGCCGTGAGCGCGACAAAGTGCGTTTTATGGAAGTCATTGACCGCGTTTACAAACTCGGCGTGCCGGTGTACGCGACGTACGGCACCGCGGAATATCTTAAAAAACGCGGCTATGAGGCTACCGCCGTTTTTTACCATCATGATCCGAAGCCGGTGGACATTATCAAACAGCGCAAAGTGGATTTCGTCGTAAACGTCCACAAAAGCCTTGAACTTGACGAGCTTGAATTTAACTCCGCCATACGTAAAATGGCAGTCAAATGTAACTGCTCTCTGCTGACGAACCTGGAAAAATCAATAGCCTACTTCAAAGCCTTTGATTCCTACGAGCAGTTAACAGAAAAAGAAAAATTGATTCACCTGTAAATAAACCTTACAAAGAAAGTCCTCCGGCTTATCCGCCGGAGGACTTTTTTGTCTATACCAATCCTATGAACTATTTGATTTATTTACCGGGCATCATAAGAATTAAATTTAAATCCGGCCTTTTTCATCTTTGGTTTTAGAACTTCATCAATGTTTGCCGGGGAAATATCCTCAGACACTAGTAAGTTTTTACTGACTTTTTCCTTATCGTCAAATCTTACCCCTATGGCCCATTTATCCAACTCTATAGTGTCTTCAATTAATACCCCAACGTTTTTCGGCGCGGCAGTTGAGATAGTCCATACAGGCCAGTTTCCCTTATTCATTACAAGCAGAACACGGTCTTTAACATCATTTGTTTGATATTCCTCTGTTTTATTGCGCCTATAAAATTCGTAGTTTTTAAATTTCTGGGCAAATTCTTCTCCGTCCATAAAGGAAATATCGTCCTTTGAAATACCCGCTCCCATATTTTCTAATAAATAATCGGCAAGCACTTTATAATATTCTTTTTTGTGCTCATCTTTCCTGCCGGCAAAATCCGAGAAAGCTTTTTCAACTGCCTGCTCCCCGGCCTTAAACTCAGGCTGCTTGGCCAAAAACTTTTGATTATTTTTTATAAACTCCGGATTATATATACGATTTTGAGTCTGATACAAACTGTCAAGCATCTGCCTAAAGTTTTCTTGAGCCCGCGCGAAAGAGCAGAGCGAGCATAATAAAATTGCTGATATTAATATATATACGTTTTTCATACTATTTTCTCCTTTCATATATGCTATTTATATAATTTTATAAGTTTACAGGTATAATATACAAGGGCCAAAAGACCTATACCGTACTAGGTCCTTATACCTATATTTAAAATTTTCTCCGTCGATAAAGATGTAAATAGCAATTATCAAAATATGTTATAATATTATATTAGTTATACCAACGTACTAATACACTAATACAATGAACAATTCCATAAAATTAGGTTTTTTCGGTTTAACCGGACTGGTTATCAGCGCGACGGTAGGCTCCGGCGTTTTCGCTCTGCCGCAAAATATGGCGGACGGCGCGGGCGCGGCCGCCGTGCTGGCCGCGTGGGTTATAACGGGCGTGGGAATGTATTTTTTGACGGATACTTTCCGCGTACTTTCCACCGTCAGGCCGGATTTAACTTCCGGGCTTTACGCTTACGCCAAAGAGGGTTTCGGCGAAACGGCCGGTTTTTTCACCGCCTGGGGTTACTGGTTTTCAAATACGTGTGCCGTAAGCGCGTTCCTCGTCGTGCTTATGGAAAGCCTGAACTACTTTTTCCCCGGCGTGTTTACCGGCGGCAACAATTTAAATTCGATTATTCTTTCAAGCGTCGTCATCTGGTGTTTTTATTTTCTGATATCAAAGGGCATTAAAGAAACGGCTTTTATAAATTTACTGGGAACAATATTTAAATTGTTCCCCATTTTTTTATTTATAGTAATTTTATTCCTGACGGTAAAACTGCCCGCCCTCAAAACCGCCTTCGCGCAAAAAGCCGCGGTGCCGGACGTAAGTTTTTCCGGCCAAATCAAAAACGCCATGATAATCACGCTCTGGGCGTTTATAGGAATTGAGACCACCGTCGTGCTGGCCGGCCGCGCCAAAGGCGGCAAAACGGTTTCCGCCGCGCTGATGACGGCGTTTTTACTTTGCATAATACTTTATATCTGTGTTTCAATTTTACCGTTCGGCGTGTTAACCCGCGCGCAAATCGCGCTTCTGCCAAACCCGTCCACGGCGGGCGTTTTGGAATACATCATAGGCCGCGCAGGCGGAATAATAATGAACGCGGGCATGATAGTGTCGGTGTTTTTCGCGACGCTGTCCATGACGACAATCACGTCCGAAGTTCCTTTTGCCGCGGCGAAAGACAAATCTTTCCCGAGACAATTTACCAAAGAAAATAAAAATTTCGTGCCCGTGTTTTCTCTGATGGTCACAACGCTCACCGCCCAGGCGCTGCTGTTCATAGGCTTCGTTTCGCAAAACGCTTTTCAGACATTGCTGACCATAACCGCCGTCATGATAATGCCGGTTTATTTAATCACGCCGCTTTATCTTCTGAAAATTGCCAATAAAAAACAATTCCCGAATAGTTTTAACGTAAACATAAACCGCGCGCGCCTGAGCGCCGCCGCCGGCGCGCTTTACGCCGTCTGGCTCATCTACGCGGCCAACATAAAATATCTGTTCATCGCGCTGCTCTTCTTCATTGCCGGCATACCTGTTTACCTTATAGCCAAAAAGCAGAAATAAAACGTATAATGATATCATGATTTCATATATTCAGGGCACGGTTTTTGAGCTTAGGGAAGACAGCGTGGTCCTTCTGTCCGGCGGCATAGGTTATGAAATTAACTGCGCGCCGGCCAGTCTCACCGCGCTGGAAAGCGGCAAAGAAGCCGCGCTTTATGTAGCCGAATCCATTTCCCCCTACGACGGCACTGTGTTGTACGGTTTCTTGACCAAAGAAGACAAACAGCTGTGGTCCCTTTTCCGGGACGCTATCCCCAACACCGGCGCGAAAAAAGCGCTCGAATATTTAAATAAAGCGTTACGCAGCGTGGCGGATTTCCATAACGCCATTATAAAAAAGGACCCTAAAATTTTAACGGCCATCTTCGGCTTTACTTCCAAAACGGCGGAAAAATTAATACACTCGCTTGACGGCAAAATGGACGCCGTGACAGTCCAGGGCGCGCCAAAAATCAAGCTGTTTGAAGAAACTCCTCTTATGAGCGAAGTCACCGCCGCGCTCGCCGCCCTCGGCTACAGCCCGCTTGAAAGCCGCAAAGCGTTCGAGCAGTTATACTCAACCGGACAAACCGCAAATGGCAACGTCGAAGACATTTTAAGAAGCGCGTTAAGGATACTCAAAAAATGACCAGCTATAACGAAACCCTTAATCTGGCTCCGACCTCGGACGAAAAAAATAATTTAGACGCCGCGCTGCGCCCGTTAAGCCTGGACGAGTTCGTCGGGCAGGACAGCCTTAAAGAAAACCTGCGCGTCTTTCTGGCCGCCGCCAAAAAACGCGGCGAAGCGCTGGACCATACCCTTTTTTATTCGCCGCCCGGCCTAGGCAAGACGACGCTTGCGAATATTCTGGCCAAAGAAATGGGCGTCAATATTAAAACGACTTCCGGCCCGGTCTTATCGCGCCCCGGCGATTTGGCCGCCATGCTGACCACTGAAATTTCCGACGGCGACATTTTGTTTGTTGACGAAATACACCGCTTAAACCCCGCCGTAGAAGAAGCGCTTTACCCGGCGATGGAAGATTTTAATTTTTTTATAAACACCGGCAAAGGCGCCGGCTCCACTACGTTAAAACTTTCGGTGCCGCGTTTCACGCTCGTCGGCGCGACGACGCGCAGCGGCCTGCTTACCGGCCCGCTGCGGGACAGGTTCGGCATAGTTTTTAACCTGAACTTTTATGAAGTAAAAGAGATAGCGGATATTTTGGAACGCTCCGCGAAACTTTTAAATATCAAGGCTGACAGGCAGGGTTTAGAGGCTCTGGCCGCGCGTTCGCGCGGCACGCCGCGCATAGCAAACCGCCTGCTGCGCCGCGCGCGCGATTTCGCGCAGGTTAAAGGCAAGGGAATAATTACGTCTGAAATCGCCGATATCGCGATGGAGTCATTAGATATTGACGCGCACGGCCTTGACTCAATGGATAAAAGAATTTTGGAAGCTTTGATAGACAAATTCGGCGGCGGCCCCGTCGGCGTGGACAACCTCGCCATAGCGGTCTCCGAAAGTACGGACACGCTGACCGACGTTATCGAACCTTATCTCATCAAAGCCGGTTTCATAGCGCGCACGCCGCGCGGGCGCGTCGCCGCCAAAAAGGCATACGACCATCTTGGTAAGCGCACGCCGGAGGGCATGCTGTTTTGAAAAAACTACTTTTATTTTTAACGATATCTCTTCTGAGCGCGAATGTTTTCGCGCTCAGGGTTTTAATTGTCGAAAACGCGCAGAAACAGCAAATAAACGCCGGCGGACCTTTTACGATTACCGTCGCAAAAACAGGCAAAAAATATAAACTTAAAGAAGGAGGCAAATTCACGGTCTCGCTGCTTAAAAATGGCAAAATAAAAGCGGGCTCTCTGGAGGCCGACGGAAATATCATTCTAACTCCTTCAAAAGAGACTCCTTTTGATATATCCGGAAGTACGTACACCGGCGTTTTGACGATAACTCCGTCCAAAAATAATTTCAACATTATCGAAGAAACAGACATTGAAGAATATCTGTACGGCGTGCTGCCGTATGAGATGAGTTATTCTTGGCCGGCGGAGGCGCTAAAAGCGCAGGCCGTCGCCGCGCGCACGTACACCGCGCGGGCTCTGCAAGACACGGCAAACCAAAATTTTGATTTATACGCCGACGTGCGCAGCCAGATGTACAAAGGCTCCGGCATAGTTTATCCGCCGGTAAAAGACGCGGTTGAGGCAACCCGCAGCCAAGTTTTAAAATTCGACGACAAGCTTTTTTACGCCTATTACCACGCCAACTGCGGCGGCCATACGGACCCTCTGCCGTGGAAAAGTCCCGACGGAAATATCAAACCGTTAATGGGCGTGAAATGCCCTTATTCGGATAATACTCCAGGCGCGAAATGGAACCATGCTTTCACCAACGCCGAGGTTTCCGCCGCCGCGGCAAAAAGCGGTCTTAAAGGAAAAATAACGGGAATCTCTGTATCTAAAAAAACTTCCGGCGGCCGCGCGACGCAGCTGATTGTCAGGACAAAAAACGACAACAGAAAAATTTCCTGTAATGATTTCCGCGTAGCGATAGGCTCCACGAAATTCAAAAGCTGCATGCTGACAAAAATAAAAAAGACGTCCAGAGGTTTTGATTTCGCGGGCAAAGGCTACGGCCACGGCACCGGCATGAGCCAGGAAAGCGCCAAACTAATGGCCGAACGCGGAGACGACTATAAAGAGATTCTAAAAACTTTCTACCCCGGCGCAAAATTGGCAAAACTATAACTATGTTTGAACGCTTCCATAACCTGAAAATCAATATCGCCCGCACGCCGGCAACGCCGCGCGACAGCGCGAAATTAATGGTATTAAACCGCGCGGCAAAAACCATTGAGCACAAAATTTTCCGTGATATTCCGTCGTATTTTAAGCCGGGCGACTGTCTGATTATAAACGACACCAAAGTTTTCCCCGCAAAACTTTTTGCAAAAAAACCTACGGGCGGCAAAGTTGAAGTACTGCTCGTGCGCCCGCTGCAAAATCCGTCCGAGTGGACGGCATTGATGCGCGATTTTAAACCCGGTATGGAACTTATTTTTGACGACGGCTTAAAAGCAACTGCACAGTCTGTGACGGGAAACAACGAAGTTATTTTAAAATTTAACAGTGACGACGTGCTCAGTTACGCAAATGCCCGCGGTCTTATGCCGCTGCCGCAGTATATTGAAAAAGCGCGTAAACACGACGGTATGACCGCCGCCATAGAAACCGATAAAGAGCGTTACCAGACGGTATACGCGCGGCATGAGGGCTCAATAGCCGCGCCGACTGCAGGGTTCCATTTTACGCCGGAACTTTTGAAAAAAATTGAAGACGGCGGCGTAAGCGTTGTGCGCATTACTTTGCACGTCGGCTGGGGTACTTTTAAACCTTTAAAAACCGCGCCGGAAAAACACCAAATGCTGCCCGAACTGGCCGAAATTTCCGCCGGCACGGCCGCTCAAATTAACGCCGCGCGCGCGGCCGGGAAACGCGTATTTTCCGTCGGCACGACAAGTACGCGCACACTGGAAAGTTTTACCGAAAACGGTAAAACCGCCGCCGGCCAAAAGTGGACGGATTTGTTCATATATCCGGGTTACAAATTTAAAGCAATCGACGCGCTTATAACAAATTTTCATTTCCCGGATTCCACGCCGCTGTGCATGGCGGTTGCGTTCGCCGACGAAGATTTTATTTACAAGGCGTACAGCGAAGCGGTCGCAAATAACTACCGTTTCTATTCCTTCGGAGATTCAATGTTAATTTTATGATTTCACCTTTCAAAATTATCGCCAAAGACAAAAATTCTTCCGCCCGCGCCGGCGTGCTTTATACAAAACACGGGGCAGTGCAAACGCCAGTTTTTATGCCGGTGGCAACGCAGGCCTGCGTCAAAGCGCTCAATGACGAAGACCTGCGCGCCGTCGGCGCCGAATGTCTGCTTTCAAACACTTATCACTTATATCTGCGCCCGGGAACGGAAATATTACAAAAAATTGGCGGCATACATAAATTTATGTGCTGGGACAGAAGTATTTTGACGGACTCCGGCGGGTTTCAAGTACACAGCCTTTCCCACCTGCGAAAAATTACCGAGGACGGCGTATGGTTCAAAAGCCACCACGACGGCAGCAAACATTTTTTCACGCCGGAAAACGTTATTGAATCCCAGGCGGCCACAGGTTCTGACATCTGGACATGTCTTGACGTGCTTATGCCAAACTCCGCGCACAAAAACGATTTGAGAAAAGCGCTGGGCACCACCAAACGCTGGGCGGAAAGAGCGGCCGCGCACTACGCCAAAATTGTACCGGAACAAAAAATAAAGCAAAATGACGACGGCTGCTTTACCGTCGGCAACAGCCTGTTATTCGGCATAATTCAGGGTTCAATTTACGCTGACCTGCGCGCGGAAGCGGCGCGGCATATGGCCGAGCAGAACGTCCACGGTTTTTGCATAGGCGGTTTAAGCGTCGGCGAAACTTTGGAAGAAATGAACGCCGCCGTTGAAGCGACAATTCCTAACCTGCCGGAAAATAAACCGCGCTACCTGATGGGCCTCGGCACGCCGATAGAAATGTTAAACTGCATTGAGCGCGGCGTTGATATGTTTGACTGCGTGTGGCCGACGCGCGTCGCGCGCAACGGCCAGGCCATGACAAGCGGCGGCAAAGTCAATATAAAAAATAACGAACACCGCGCGTCGGATAAACCGCTTGACGAAAACTGCGACTGCATGGTCTGTAAAAAATACTCCCGCGCGTATTTATCCCACCTCTTCCGCTCTAACGAACTGACCAGCCACCGTCTGCTTTCCATGCATAATATAAGATTCCTGACGCGCACCATGGAACAAGTGCGCCAGTCAATCAAAGACGGCAATTTTAAAGAAATCAAAGAAGAAATCATAAAAAAATATTCTGTATAGACCATTGATATATCATTATAATAATCTTATCCTATTAATATGTCTTAGCTTTGTATAGGAGAAAATTATATGAAAAAATTAATAATATTATTTTTATTTGCAGGTCTGGGTTCTAGCTTAAACGCCCAGTCTTATGCTATAAATAAAGCCATTGTAGAAAATCCCGGAACAAGCATATATTCCAGTATGTCCAGAAGTGATATAAGCAGGGTTATTGACGATAATGTTAACAAAATTTTGTTTCAGCTGGAAACGCAGCTTATGAAAGAATTGTTATCGGATAAAACATTATCTGAAGGCAAAGACCAAGCCCACGGTGAAGCAGTGCAAAAGCTTATTAATCAGCTGTCTGCTGAGTTATTTGAAAAGATGAGGATACAAACAAAAGGAGACTTCGGAACATATATTGCTTCCGCAGATAACTTAGTAAACAATATTGGTCCCACTGCTTATTACTCTGCATTTTCCAAAATCTTAGCAAACAGATTCTCTTTGAAAACAAATTTCAATAAAGAAAAAAATTTAAATCAAATTAATTATGAGAAAGAGAATTTTATTTTAGGAGTTTACAATGAAGAGGACAGAATAAAGACTGTAAAATTGGTTTCATATCTTGAAACATATAACAATGAAATGTTAAAAATTATCGCTTCCGGTAAAAAACTCATAAACACAAACGAACTGAACAATATACAATCCAAACTGGAAAAGATTGACGAACTTGCAGATAACGCCCAAAAATAATATTAATCTAACAGCGAAGGCCGCGCACTTTTACGGTGCGCGGCCTTCATTTTTTAACAGCTTATACCCCGGATTCTGTTCCGCTGCGGCTTACGCCGTAACGGCGGGGACCATTACTCTTTGCGGCCTACTCTGCGGCTTGGACGGACAGTCCGCGCGCATATTTGGCCTTGCTCCGCGCGGGGTTTACATAGCCGCGGCGGTTGCCCGCCGCGCGGTGCGCTCTTACCGCACCCTTTCACCCTTACCCGTATAACGGGCGGTGTATTTTCTGTTGCACTTTCCGTGATTTGGATTTTAGCCCAAACCCCCGTCTTTTCAGACGGCGCGCTGTCCTTCGGAGTCCGGAAGTTCCTCCGCGCTTTGCGGCGCGGCGGCCCCCTGGCTGTTATTTATATTATAGCAATTTGACACTTGTTTCTCATAATTATAAAATTTAATAGTAAGTTTATAAGGAGAAATTAATATGAATAAAGTCTTATTATTAGCCGCATTATCTTCAACCTTTGCTCTTGCCGCGTGCGCCACTGCGGACTCTGCCAATACCGCCGCCAACACAACGGCAACCAATACTACAAACTCCGCCACCACAACGCTGGCGAACCTGCAGCAGGAATCACAGGATTTAAGACAAAAAGTAACGGACGCCAAGGCAACCTATACCACCGCCCAGACGGTTAACTCCGCCGCCAGCGGAAGCACAAGCGCGACGCAGGCCGTTAAAGACGTTGCCAATCAGGCTGTTTCCGGCGTAAAAACACAGGCCCAATCAGAAGCCGACGCCTGGAAAAGCGCTCTCAGCTTCTAAGTAACAAAATATTTAAGCCGCCCGCAAGGGCGGCTTTTTTAATAGCAGACTAAGTTAATATCAATCCATTTATCGGCTTTGATTTTTGAGTAAATTTTTATTTTTTTATGACGAGCATAGCGTTGACTATGTAAGGAATAAAAAAATTAAAATTTACCGAAAAGCAAAGATTGAGAAATGGATTGATATTAACTTAGTCTGCTATAATATCAGTATGCTATACATCGTCCCGACGCCTATAGGAAATTTGCAGGATATCACGCTGCGCGCGCTTGAAATTTTAAAAACCGCGGATATTGTTCTGGCGGAAGACACGCGCCGCACCAAAACTCTGCTTACTCACTTTTTAATAGACAAACCCATAGTCCGCTATAATGAAAATGACGAGCGCTCCGCCGCGCACTGCCTTAATCTTTGCAAAACCAAAACATGCGCTTTGGTATGCGACGGCGGCACGCCGTGCATTTCTGACCCGGGCTGGAAACTTGCGCGGGACTGTTACGCCGCCGCAGTAAAAGTAACCGCGCTGCCGGGCCCAAGCGCACTGACCTGCGCTCTGTCCGCCGCCGGAATAACTGGCGGCGCGTTCACATTTTTGGGGTTCTTGCCGCGCAAAACCGGCAAAATAAATAAAATGCTGGAGGCCGCTTACGCGCTTGAAAAGCCCGTCGTAATTTATGAGTCCCCTTACCGCGTCATAAAACTTTTGGAAATAATTTCCGCCGCGCTGGGGCCGGATACGCCGGTAATAATTTTCCGCGAACTTACAAAAGTTTTTGAGGAGCGTTTTGCCGCGCCGGTAAGTGTTGCTTTAGAAAATTTAAAAAAGAGAAATAAAATACTGGGCGAGTTTGTAATAATAATTAACCGCCCCGCCGTGCAGGAGCCAGATAATGAAAACGGAAATTTTTAAAATATCCGCCGTCACGCCGGATATTTTTAACCAAACCGCCGCCGCAATGAAAAACGGGGCGATAATCGTTTTGCCGACGGAAACCGTATACGGCATCTCCGCCGCGGCGGACAACCCGGCGGCCGTTGAAAAAATGTGCAATATAAAACAAAAACCACATAACGTGCCGCTGCAATATTTGGCGGACGGCGTGGAAAGCGCCAAAAAATTTGCTGTCTTCTCTCCCGCCGCCGACGCGCTCGCGCAAAAATTCTGGCCCGGCGGCATAACGCTTGTTCTTCCGCCGACAGAAGCCGGCAAAACCGTGGCGCGCGGGTTTGACACCGTCGGCATCCGCGTGCCGGATAATGACTTTGCGCTTCGGCTTTTAAAAATTTACAACGGCGTTTTCGCGACAAGCAGCGCAAATATCCACGGCCGCCCGCCGGCAAATACCGAGGAAGAAATCCTGGCGCAGTTTGACGGCGTAGTTGATTATATTTTTCTGGGCGGCACGCCGCACGGCACGCCGTCTACCGTGATGCAGCCGGAGCCGTTTAAAATTTTCCGCGCCGGCGCCGTAAGCGAAACCGAAATTCTAAATATCTTAAAAAATGTTACTATTTAACTATGTCTGAAGAAATGTTAACTGTTGTCGTGCTCGTTTTTGTCCTAGTGGGTTTTGCCATACTGCTCACCGCGCTTTTTATGCGCCGCATAGGCCTTCAGAAAATGAACCGCACTATAATGAAGGCGGAACACAATTACCAGCAGCAGATTGCCAGCCTGCAGACGCAGCTTTCGGCAAAAGTTGGCATGCTTGAAAATATGGTTGAAAAATTGACGTTGTCTAACCAAGAACTCAACCGGTTAAATGAAATAAAATCAAAATTTATGTCCGTCGTCGCGCATGATTTGCGCCAGCCGCTTTCTTCTATACAGGGTTTGACGTCGGTGTTAATGCTGGACACAAACGCCGCCGGCGGCGGAGTGGGAGACCAGACCGCGCTCAATAATATTTTAAAAGCGACAGACAATATGAACCTGCTGATGAGCGACCTTATGGACATCAGCATGATTGAAGCCGGCAGATTTAAAATGGATTTTAAGGAGTTTGAATTTAACAGCCTTATCAGCGACGTTCACGCGCTGCAGCAGATTAACGCGCAAAAGCGCGGAATCAGCGTCGTGCTTTACGATTACCCGGAACCTGTTATGGTCTGGGCGGACAGGTTCAGAATTTCGCAGGTATTAAATAACCTTCTCAGTAATTCGATAAAATTCGCGCCGCAGGGCGGGCGCGTTGAGATACGTTATTTTATAGAAGGTGTTTACGTCAAAGCTTTTGTTAAAGATAACGGCCCCGGCATAAAACATTCCGACCTGCAAAAAGTTTTTGAAAAATTCCACCAGAGCGACAGCCTTGAAAAAAGACAGAGAAAGCAGGGCTGGGGTTTGGGCCTCGCGATATCGTCGGAGATTATCCGCGCCCATAACGGAGAGATAGAAGCCGTAAGCAGCGGCTTAGGACAAGGCGCGACGTTCTGGTTCCAGATTCCGCTGAAACAGATATAAAAATTTTAAAACAAAAAAATATCCCGCGGCCGTATGCCGCGGGATATTTTTTTGAACTGCGGGAACTATTTACAAACTGGAAACTTCCATTTGTTTCAGGAAATCCTTGTTGGATTTACTGGCAACAATTTTGTCTCTCAACAGCGTCATAGCGTCGACACTGGTCAGCGGCGCAAGCACTTTTCGGATAATCCACACTTTATTAAGCTCGTCTTCGGTAAGAAGCAAATCCTCTTTTCTGGTAGACGAACGGTTGAGGTCAATGGCCGGGAACAGGCGGCGGTCGGACAGTTTTCTGTCAAGACAAATTTCGCTGTTGCCGGTGCCTTTGAACTCTTCAAAAATAACCTCGTCCATTCTGCTGCCGGTTTCTATGAGCGCGGTGGCGATTATCGTCAGAGAACCGCCTTCTTCCATATTTCTCGCGGCGCCTAAAAATTTCTTCGGGCGCTGCAGTGAAGTGGCTTCAAGACCGCCGGTAAGCACGCGTCCGCTCGACGGCGTAACCGTATTATAAGCGCGCGCGAGGCGCGTAATGGAGTCAAGCAAAATCACAACATCAATGCCCTGCTCCACGAGCCTCTTGGCGCGTTCAAGAACCATTTCGGCCACCTGCACGTGGCGGTCCGGCGCTTCGTCAAAAGTAGACGCGATAACTTCGCCTTTGACGGTGCGGCTCATGTCGGTAACTTCTTCCGGGCGTTCGTCAATCAGCAAAACCATAAGTTTTACGTCTTTATAATTTTCGGTAATTGAGTTGGCTATGGCCTGCATCATCATGGTTTTGCCCGTCTTAGGCGGCGCGACTATAAGCGCGCGCTGGCCGCGGCCTATGGGCGCCATCAGGTCAATTATGCGCTGCGTAAGCGCGTTTTTATCAAGCTCAAGGGTAAATCTTTTGTTAGGATGCAGCGGAGTAAGGTTGTCGAAGAAAGAACGGCTGTAAACTTTTTCTACTTCCAAGTCATTTACTTTCTGAACCTGCAGCATGGCAAAAAATCTTTCCCCTTCTTTCGGCGGGCGGATAAGACCTTCGATGCTGTCCCCTTTGCGCAGGCCGAAACGCTTGATTTGAGACGGGGAAACATAAATATCCTCCGGCCCGGCAAGATAATTGTTTTCTTCCGAGCGCAGAAAACCAAAGCCGTCAGGCAGAATTTCCAAAACCCCTCCGCCGTAAATTGAGCCGTTCTGCTTAGCCTGCACAGCGATAATTTTCCCTATTAATTCCTGCTTGCGCAGACCGGAAATCTCCTCGACGTTTAAATTGACGGCAAGCTTTGTCAACTCCGCTATGCTTAATTTATTTAAATCGCGCGCGTCCAGCACTTTGCCACCGTTGGGATTACGCTGCACAGGAGCACCGTTCTGGCCGTTAGGCGCGGAGGCCGGGCGCGTATATTTTTTAGGCTCTTTATTTTCTTTGGTTTCTTTTACTTCGTTAGTTTCTTCTTGCATTTATTTCTCCGTTATGAATTTATAGAATTTCTTAATTTTTGCTTCCAAATCTTTAAGACTGCCGCCATTGATTACAACTATATCCGCAAGCGCGGCTTTTTGGGCGGGCGGCATTTGCGCTTTGCTTCTTACTTCAAAATCTTTATTGTCAATTCCGCGCTTTTTAAGCCGCGCGGCCCGGTTTTCACCGTCGGAAATCATGCACAAAGTCAAATCAAAATCTTCAGCCCAGCCGGCTTCAAAAAGCAGCGGCACCTCATAAACTATAACGCCCGCGCGCATTGATTTTATAATTTTTGCGCCTTCGCGGCGGACAAGCGGGTGAAGGATATTTTCGAGTTTTTTTCTGGACGCGGGACTACACAGAATTTTTTTAAGACTTTCTTTATCACTGACACCGAACTCTCTAATTAAAATTTTCTGTACGGCTGCGGTTTGAAGAAGAGCGGCCACAATTTCGTCCGCGCTCAAAACGCCGGCGCCCAGTCTGCGGAAAATTTTCAAAACTTCCGTTTTGCCGCTCAGCATTCCGCCGGTTAAACCTATAATTTTTTTCATAATTTTAGCTTTTCAAGTTCATACAAATTAATGCCGGCCTTGGCCTCCGCTATCAGCGGCACTCTTAACAGCGCGGCGTTTTCCATTTTATGTTTTATGACAAGGGCTTCTTTTTCAAGCATATGCTTTGGCATTTCAAAAATAAGCTCGTCGTGAATTTGTAGCAAAAGTTTAACCGGCGTGCCGTAATAATGTTTGTAAATATCATTCATCGCGGCCTTAATAATATCCGCGCTGCCGCCTTGCACTATCGTATTAATGGCGGCCCGTTGCGCGAAAGAGGACATTTGCGCGCTGCCCATAGTAAATTCCGGCAGATATCTGATATGGCCCATCAGCGTCTTAACGTAACCGCGTTCGCGGGCAAGAATAATATTTTTGTCAATCCATTCCCGCAGCCCTTTATAGACGGCAAAATAACCGTCGATATATTCTTTGGCCTCTCTCATTGAAATGCCCAAAGCCTGCGACAAACCCATAGGCCCCTGGCCGTAAATTATGCCGAAATTAATGGCTTTGGCCGACGAACGCATTTCATCAGACACCATTTCCCGCATAACGTGGAAAACTTCCGCCGCCGTCTTAGTGTGTATATCGCCGCCTTCTTTGAAGGCGTGGATTAACGCCTCGTCCTGCGCTTCGTGCGCCAAAATGCGGAGGTCAATCTGCGAATAGTCCGCGCTTAAAATAACGTTCCCCGAATCCGCTATAAAAGCGCGGCGCAGCATGCGGCCCTTCGGCGTGCGGATGGGAATATTTTGGAGATTCGGGCTGGAACTGGAAAGACGGCCCGTAACGGTACCAGTCTGGTCAAGGTAAGTGTGCACGCGGGATTCGTCGTCGGCCAGCGCTATCAGATTATCTACATAGGTTGATTTAATTTTCGTGTTCGCGCGGTATTCCAGAATTTTTGGGACGACGGGGTGCAGGTTTTTGAGCGACTGCAGGCTTTCCTCGTCCGTCGAAAAACCCGTTTTGGTCTTTTTAAGCGACGGCAATTTTAAATGCTCAAACAAAAGCGTGCCCAGCTGTTTCGGCGAATTTACATTAATCTCATAACCTGCCAGTTTGTCGATTTCAGACTGCAAAACCGCAATTTCGCTTTCCAGAGTTTTTGAAAAAGTTTTCAGCCACGGCGCGTCCACCAGTACGCCTGTCATTTCCATAAAAAGCAAAACGGAAACAAGCGGGATTTCCATTTCGTTATAAACTTTAAACTGGTCTTTTGATTTAAGTTCCGTCTCAAGAGTTTCTTTCAGATGGTGGGCAAGACTGTTTTGGGTTATTAAAAATTCCCCCTCGCTGCCAGTCTCTGTCTTAATATTTAAAAACTGCGCGGCAAGCGCCGTAAAACCCAGGTCCGCGCCGGGGTTTAACATATAAGCGGCAAGCCGCAGGTCAAAACAGTTTATAAATTCTTCCGGCCATAAACCCAGCGCGCGGAAAGTAAATTTTACGTCGTAACTGATTTTCAAAATCCGTTTGTCCGCGCACAACGCTTTGACGGTTTTATTTTCTTCTTCCGTCAGAGAATCAAATTCTTTGATAAAAAAAGTTTTGTCGTCCGCGCCCAGAAGAACAAAATTTTCATCCGCCATAATAAAAAAACTGTCTTTGATTTTGGACTTTACTTCCGCCAGTTCCGCGCCCTGCGGCGCGGCGGTAAACATGCTGGTTTCTTCATGATGGCGCGCCGACGGAGCGTTAACGCCGAAGGCATGCAACATGTTTTTAAATTCATATTTGGCAAACAGCGCGGCAAGTTCTTTAGCGTCCGGCGGCGTGACGCGCGCGTCTTCAAGTTTAAATTCAAGCGGCAGGTCAAGGTTTAGCATGATAAGTTCTTTGGACATTTTAGCGTCGTTTTCGCCGGCGATGATTTTTTTTGCGGTTGTAGGTTTAATTTTTTCATCACCGCGTTTTGCGGCTTCCAAAATATTTTCCAGGTGGCCGAAAGTATTGATAAGCTCCGCCGCCGTCTTCGGCCCCATGCCGGCCACGCCAGGCACATTGTCTGAACTGTCGCCGGTTATCGCCAGATAATCAACCAGATATTTTTGTTCGACGCCAAATTTTTCTTTCACGTATTCCGGCCCCTTTAAGTCTTCTTTGCCGGACGGCCACAGTTTGACATACTCGTTAAGCAGCTGCAAAGAGTCTTTGTCAGACGTTGCTATAATGCTGTCCGCATTCTCGGCCTGCGCGCGTTTGGCTATAAAACCTATAATATCGTCCGCCTCAATGCCCTGCAAAGCAAAAACTTTGAAACCTAGTTTGGCGACAATTTCCCGCGCCAGTTTAAGCTGCGCCACAAGCGCGTCTTCCACAGGCTTACGGTGAGCTTTATAATCGTGAAACATCTCTTTGCGTTTGGCGCTGCCGCCGGCGCTGTCAAAACAGACTGCGACATATTCCGGCTGTTTTTCCTCCGACAGTTTGGCCAGCCAGCGGACAAAACCATACAGCGCGCCCACCTCCAGCCCCTCGGAAGTTGTCAGTTTCGGCAAAGCGTGATAGTTTCTGTGCAGGAAATTATGCGCGTCTATTATATAGATGGTTTTTTTATCGCCATGCATAAAATTTTTTGGATTGTGTTACGGGTAAGACTTTTTTGGTTTATATTTTGCCGGCCTTTTAAAGACCGGCAAAATAACTTACATATATATAGTAGCAGGATTATAAAATCGCGTCAAGCTGTTTTTTAACGTCGGCCTTGCTGTGCGCGCCGACCATCTGCGCCACCGGCTTGCCGTTTTTGAAAAACAGCACCGTCGGAATAGAAGAAATGCGGAACGCGGAACTTGTCTGCATGCCTTCGTCCGTATTAAGTTTGCAGACTTTTGCCTTGCCGGCGTATTCCTGCGCGATTTCCGCCACCGTCGGCGCAAACATTTTGCACGGGCCGCACCACGACGCCCAGAAATCCACCATCGCCACGCCTTTATAATTTATAACTTCGGTTTCAAAATTTTCATCAGTCAGATTAATTTCGCTCATATGTCCCCCTTATTATATAGAATACAAGACTATTAAAATCTTGTCAACTTGCCTTTCTCATATGAAACAAATTGCCCCTCCTTTTGTCCTGGCTAATTATTTAAGATTAAAAAATAATACTTTGTCTATCGTATTGTCTGCGTAGAGCGGATTTTATATATTTTAAAAAAGGAGTTATTTTTATGAAACAAGGGTTTACTCTTATAGAATTATTGGTAGTGGTTCTTATCATAGGCATACTCGCGGCCGTCGCCGTGCCGCAATATAATAAAGCCGTAATCAGGTCCAAGACCTCGCAAGCCGTAATTATGTTAAAAGCCTTAATACAGGCGGAGGAAAGATATTATCTTGCAAACGATACTTACACCTCCGACTTAGGAGAACTGGATATAACCGTGCCCGCAGACCTTATAGGAGCATTTGATACCCCTGTTAAGCCCAATGATTATACGTTTGCCTGCGGAGTCAATTCTTGTGACGCCAACTCCGGTAATCCGAATATGCCGCGTTTTGAATTTTGTATGCACCATAACAGCAACTGGTCGTGGCTGGCGGACAGGCGATGGTGCGTGGTACGCGTAGCGCGCAATAATGATTTTTCAAGACAAATCTGCATAGCGATAGGCGGCGTTCCGGATACGGATGCTTGGGCGGATTACTATCGTTTTTAGCGGCTTTAAGCCGTAATATCTATCTTCTTCCACCGGCCCTGCAGGAAACGGCCGGCCATAAGCGCCGCCGTCAGGAACGAATAGAGCGTAAACCAGAGCCAGATGGTAATTATATCTTTTTGAAGAATATAAACTATATAATATGTGGCAGGTATAACAGCAAGCCACGCGCTGGATATTATCAGCATGTGGGCTTTGGTGTCCCCCGCGCCGCGTATCGCTTCCCCGAACATTAAATAAGTGCAGTCCCCTAGTATAAAGAGCGCGACTATTTTCATAAGCGGCATGGCAATCCGCGTAATTTCGCCGGCGAACTGTTCGCCGGGCTGCAAAAATAAACCGATAAAAAACCCGGGTATCACACAAAACATTAACGCCAGCGCGCCGGCGTATGAAAAACCCAGTTTGCAGGCGTTTTTGACGACGCCGTAAACCTGCTCACGCCTTTTCATGCCGACGTAGCGGCCAGTCAAAATCTGCACGCCTATACTAAGGCCCATCACGGGCATAAAAGACATCATCTGCATAGTAAGCACAATATTGCTTGCGCTGAGCGACAGCATGTCTAAATGCCCCATCATAAAAGTGAACATGCTGAAAGATAATATGTCCATAAAAAAACTAAAACCGTTCGGCACGCCGAAGCGCAGCAGTTTGAAAAACGCCGGCTTATAAAAACCGGCCAGCCGCAGCACGCGGTATTTCTTTCTGTTCTGCGCGGTAAAAATAAAAGAAATATAAGTAATAATCATAATAATATTGCTGATTATTACCGCCCACGCCGCGCCTTTTATGCCGTAACCCGGCAGACCGAGACCGCCGAAAATCAGAATATACGCAAGTACTATATTAATCAGATTGCCGAAAACGCTGATAAACATAGGCACGCGCGTTTTGCCGCGGCCTATAAAAAACGCCGCCAGCGCGCTGTTTAAAATAATAAATCCGCCGCCGTAATTCATAATGCCGAAATACTGTTTTTCCAGCACAACCACTTCGGGCGCGTGTTTAAATAAATCTATCAGCCATAAACCCGCCGGCGTGCAAAGCGCCATAATTACGCCGGAAATCACGGAAACTATTATTCCCTGCCACAGAGAAATTGAGATGCTGGCTTTTTTATTCTGGCCGTGGTACTGCGCCACAAAAACGCCTGTGTACATTGCAAGGCCCATAAATAAAGAAACAAAAGTAAACGATAAAGAACCGCCCGGCACGCTGGCCGCCAGCGCCGCCGGCGAGTGCCAGGAAAGGAAAACCCTGTCAGCCAGGTGCATAAAGAAAATGCACGCGTTAGTCACAATCAGCGGATAAGATATCTGCCAAAGTTCTTTAATTGAAGTATGATTTTCCAAATCTGTCTGCATCAATAAGACTCCGTCCTCAGAATTGTGTCCTCTCCCTGAAAGGGAGAGGACACAGGTGAGGGTTTTTGAACACAAATATGGGCTGTTGCCGTAAAATCTATCCAAGGCCCCGCCTTTCCGGGGCCGATAAGATGAAAACCCTAAGTTGATTAACGACACATCAATATTGTTGCGTAAATGATGTGTTCCAAAACCCTCACCCCGCCCTCTCCCTGACAGGGAGAGGGAAAAACGAAGTGCGGCAACTTTTGTGTATTATAAAAAAATAAAGCCTTGCGCCGGTTAGGGCGCAAGGCTAATCAGAGTAAAAGTTAAATTATTTTCTAACGTTGACGGCCTTGGGACCTTTTTCAGATTCCACGATGTCAAATTCAACTTCCTGACCTTCAGAGAGGGTTTTGAAACCTTCGCCTTTAATCTCCTGATAGTGAACAAAGAGGTCTTTTGAGCCATCTTCGGGGGTTATGAAGCCATAACCTTTTTGGTCGTTAAACCATTTTACTTTTCCTTTTGCCATATGTTTCAGTTACTTCCTTTTATTGATGCATTATAGGCTGATATTTCAAGCCTTATATAAATTATAGCATAAACAATGCAAATTGCAACAGGGAATTTTGCTGCGCATATCACTGCGGCACCAAAACCTCTTCTTTTACTTCAAAAGGTACTTCCCAAATATATTCCGGCTTGCCGAGCATGTTTTCAAGAGCTTGCCTCTGGTCAACATAATGCCCTTCGCCAAATACCGCAAAAACAGTCTTGTACTTATTTAACGCGGCGGTAATATTTTCAAGCATAAAAAGGTCTCTCTGCTTATCCTCAACTATTGCGATTTGATTTGTTATATAGTTCGGGGACGTTACCGGCCAGGTAATGTCTTTGTATTTCTTATCTGAAAAATCCATATCGTCAAATTTTACGCCGAAATTCTTTTTAGTCCAGTCATTTAACTGGTCCGCAGTTATACACGGTCCGAAGTTTACATTACACCTGTTATTATATTTTACTTCGTTTACAGCCGTGCTCCGGCCAGGGCTGCTGGGGCTCATCATTCCCATTATAATCCAGAACGCCTGAAAATCCAGATAAGAATACTTATCCGTGGATTTGGATATCTTTTCCCATTTGCCGTCTAAGCTTAAATCGGCTCTGACTACAGGTATTTTGTTTTTAGCCGACAACACAGCCGTATGATTGCCCTCCCACATCTCATCGTCGTAAGGATTGAACTGTCTGCCCGTTATTTCTATCTCTATAACGGCGACCTGCGGTTTATATCTTTTAAAAACATAATCCGCGAAAGCGTTAGTTTCATTATAACGGTGTTTTGAAGCAAGATATATTAGCGTTTTACCATCTTTCCTGAAAACCGCCATATAAGGATTAGAATGTTCCGCTTTATAAGACTGGTCCGCCGCCTCATATGTCTGAACAAGATTAAGGTCCGGCGAAAATGTTTTATTTCCGTAGGCACATGTGAAGATTATTAAACTAAACGCCAGACAAATATATTTTTTCATATCAAACTTTGGCGTATTCTTTTTTGAACAGCAGCGTGCCGTCTTCAAAATACCATTCTTCGGTCAGTCCGCCTTCGTCGTCATATTTTTTGGTCATGCCGTGCGTTTTGCCGTTTTTGTACGGCGATACAAGCGCCACCGCGCCGTTATCGTGGTATAAAATTTTGTCGCCTTCAATTCTTTCGTCGCGGTAGAACGCGCGGCTGTGCACGGCGCCGTTTTCGGCGTAAGTTATAAAATCGCCGTCAAGCAGCCCTTCTTTATAATATGAAAGTTCCATAAGCCTGCCGGCGGCGTAATATTTTGTCTGGCGGCCGTGCTGGATATCACCCTTATAAAAAATTTCTTTTTGCAGCGTGCCCGTCGGGTAATAAACGCGCACAAGGCCGTTAAGCAGCCCGTCTTTATATTCTTTCTCGACGGTAATCACGCCGTTTTCCATATACGTGCGGCTGACGCCGTTCCTGACGCCGTTTTTATACGGACATTCAAAATAAGTTTTTCCGCTTTCGTAAACCTCAAAAACCACGCTGTCGGGTATTTTACCTTCAAAACTCAGCGTGTCCATGGTCTCGTTTAAAATTTCCGTCGCTATTTTTTTGTTCTCAAAAAAATATTCGCGCCGGTAGCCTTTTTTATCTCCCCCTAGCGGGGTAAGTTTTCTGATAACAATTTTCTCGTCCATTTAAATTTCCTCCGCCGCCAAGTATCCGCAGCCGAACGCAAAGTGCAAATTATAACCGCCGCTTTTGCCGTCCGCGTCTAACTCTTCTCCTATTATATATAACCCGGGGCATTTTTTGGACTGTAATGTTTGCGCGTCAATTTCCGCGCAGTCCACGCCGCCGGCCGCGCAAAAGCTGTCCTGCCAGTCCCGCGCCGGGCCGGCCTCCAAAATCCAGTTTTGCAACGCGGCGGTCAGACGGTTAAAATCTTCCGCTTTCATGCGGCCGGCCAAAACAGTAGGCTCTATTTTTAAATTTTCAAGCAGAGCCGCCGCGATATCTTCATGCAGTATGCCAGTAAAAAAATCCGCCAGTTTCCTTTCTCCGAAGTTTTCTCGCCGTTTTAACATAATCTTTTTAAACTCCGCCGCCGTAAATTCCGGGAAAAAATTTATGCTTATTTCCGCGCGCGCCGGCAGCGTTTTATTGACGGCGCGGCTCAAATTCTGCACAGGCAGGCCGCTTATTCCGGCGGCGGTAAACATAACTTCCCCCTTCTCTGTCTGCCCGTCAAAACTGATTGCGGCCCGCGCGCGTACGCCCTGCATTTTTTTAAGCGGCGCGTTTCTCAAATTTATGCTTGTCAACGACGGAAACGGCGTGACAATTTTATGCCCCAGCATAGCGGCGAGTTCATAACCGGACGGGTTGCCGCCCAACTGCGGATAAGCGGGCGAGCCGCAGGCCAGAACAACTTTTTCCGCTGCAAAAATTCTGCCGTCCGCGGCGGGCAGCTCAAACAAATCTTTTTTTTCAATTTTTATAACGCGCGCGCCGTAAATAACGCGGCCCGCGCTGGCGGCCGCCAAAGCGCCGGCGACGGCGGTAGCTTTGCCGGTGACGGGGAAATATCTGCCGCCGTCTTCTTCGCGTAACATTACGCCCAGCGTCCCAAAAAATTTAATACATTCTGCCGTGCCAAAACGCGACAGCACGCTCCCGACAATTTTTTTATTGCCGTTGTAAAACGCCGGCGATAAATTTTTATTCGTGACGTTGCAGCGGCCGTTGCCGCTGGCCAAAACTTTGCGCGCGCACTGCGCCTGCGCTTCAAGCAGCGCAAAATTTCTGCCTTTTAATTTCGCCGCGCAGGCAAGCCCGGCGGCGCCGGCTCCTATTATAATTATCTCGTATTTTTCCATTCCTGTCTTCACTCCGCTGCGACGCGGTAAGTTTCACACGTGGGCGGAAAGCATTGTCAGCAAATAATCCGCCGCGTCAACTTTTAAAGGTTTTGTAATTTCCTCGGAATCCGCGAAATCGCGCTTAAAAAGTTTTTCGTTTAACTCTTCCGCGAAATTTTTGTCCGAAATTCCCAGACTCATCTCGCCGTTTACGAATAAACTCATTCTGTCAAAATTTGCGGAGCCTACGCAAGCCCACCCGTCGTACAACGCCGCTTTTATGTGGGACATTTTAGGATAAAAATAAACTCTTATCCCGTTGGCCAGCATAACGTTCGTCTTAACTTTGTTGTTAGAGTCCATTACGCCTATGTCATTCTGAGACGGCAAAATAACCCGCACGTCCACGCCTCTCTGCCTCGCGTCAATCAGCGCTCTTACTATGCGGTTATCCGAAAAATAGGCGTTCTGGATATAAATCCTGCTTTTCGCGCGGCGTATCGCTTCCAACTGCGCTTTAAAAATATCTGGTCGGCTGGGTTTTGTGTAAAGCGGGCGAATGTCTATCATACCGCCGTCGTAATCGCTTTTAAAACACTCATCGCAGTCTTCGTTCGCCATAACTGCGGCCGCGTTAAAATCGCCCGCCGCGCCGGCAAAGGCCCACGCTTCTTCAAAATTATTCTGCAATTTGTGCACTATCGGCCCGCGCAGCTCAAGCATCATGTCATGCCACAAATATCTGTATTCTTCGCCGAAATTCATACCGCCGGTGTACGCCGTTTTTCCGTCTACAATTATAACTTTGGCGTGGTCCGCCGTCGCCCAAGTATTAGGGTGCGTGCGCACTTTTATTTTTGAATTATGGCGCAGATATTTTTTAACGCCCGGCATAATATAATCCTGCCCGGCCGGAGACTCCGGTGTTTTGGCCCAGTTAAGAACCGTGTTAATGTCATCAAGAATCATACGTACGCTTACGCCTTCGTTAGACTTCTTTTTTAGCAGGTCCGATATACTCAGCGTATACGGGTCCGTCTTATAAATATACAGGCGCATATCAATATATTTCTGCGCGTTCTGCGCGGTTTCTATAAAGCGCTGGAAAAAGTCGTCCCCGTCGATTAAAATTTTTACGCTGCCTTTATAAACGTTTTTACGGATTTTTTTGTCAAGATATTTATTAAAATCGTCAAGGTCCATCATCTCGCCCGACGTATTTAACGGCGGCGCTCCGTAAGCCAGATTGTTCACGCCCGGGCGGAAGAATATCGCCGTGAAAGAATACATGTCCGAAACAAGCCTGTGGGCCGAAGTAAACGGCGCTTTGGCCACGGCGAACACGTGGCTTTTTATAAAAAAAGAATAGGCAAGGTCCGCGCCGAAAGTTATTGGCGAAATATCTTTTTTAACGTCATAAAAATCCGGCAGTTTTATAGCGGATATAAAATTTTTCTTCGCGTCAAAATAGAGATACGGCACCCGCGGCACCTTTTGAAGCGGAAAAATAAATTTTGTTTCGCCGGGGTATTCTTTGGCCAGCAGTTTCGCCACGCGCTGCACCGTTCCGGCGCGCAGCGTTTTTTTGCTGGTGCGGTTTAAAATTTTTATGCCGGCGGGCACGGCGCCGGGCTCGACAAAATTCAACGTTCCGTCCTTGCCGCGGTAGAAAACCATATCCTTAAAAAACGTGCCTATTACAAAGCCTGTGCCGTTTTCCCGCGGGGCTATGGCCGCGGCTTCTTCGCTCAACGCGCGGTCTAAAACATCTTTTACAAGATAAATTTCCTCTTTAGCGCTTTTTTTAAAGACCGGGATTTTCTTTAAAACTTCCGCCTCAAGCGTCTGGTTTTTCTTTTTATTTTCTTTGCCGTCTTTAGGCAGTTTGGCGGCCAGCCAGAAATTTACGCCGCCGTAAGAATACTGCATATAAATTTTGCCGCCGGCGGCAAAAATTTCGCCGGGTTCATAGTTAGCGCCCGCTATAAGGCTTAAATCTTCTTTATCCCGGTAAACGCCGCGGCAGCCGCCCATAAGAACGGCCGCCGCAACAAAAATTAAAAATATTCCCGTCTTTTTCATCAAACTATTTGTGCTCGATAATCAAATCCGGGGCCGGCACCGGCGCGTTTTGCGTGTCGGTATTTGTCTGCATATTTACGCCGGAATTACCATAAACCACCGGTTTAACCGGCGTACCCGAAACCGGCCTTGCGGCGGAGGATGACGACGAACCCCTGCTCTGTATTATGACTGGTTCCGTGCGCGGATTAAAAGTGCCTTTGCCTTCCTGTTTCAGCCTCTTATCAAGCGCTTTTTTGGTTAAAGTTTTAGCGCCGTAAGCGTTGGCAAGAACCTGCGCGGTCATCCCGTCTACGCTCGTCGCGGAAAGATTGGCCCCGCGGGAAATAAGGTCCGCAGCGCCGGCGTCATTTTTGGCTTTCAAAGCGATGACAAGCGGCGTCTCGCCGTACTTATCGGTATCCTCCATATTCGCGTCCGCCTGAAGCAGATATTTAAAGGTTAAAGGAGTCCCTCCGGCGCCGGCGTGCAAAATAGCGGTTTTGTTAAGCTCGTCCCTCATAGTAACGTCCGCGCCGTTTTCAAGCAGATATTTAACAACGTCCGCGTGTCCGCCTGCGCTCGCGGCCATCAACGGCGTTATCCCAAAATTGCCGGGTTCGTTAATCTTGGGCTTGGCCCCCGCCTCGACAAGTAATTTTACTATGGCCAGGTTGCCAAGCTCAGCCGCTTTGTAAAGCGGGGCCAGGCCTTCATAATTTTTTTCATTGGGGTCAACGTGCGCGCGCAGCAGCGTCTGCACGCTGTCCGCGTCCTGCGCTTTGACGGCGCGCATTAAAGACGTGTCATAAACGTATTTGCCCTGCTGTCCGTTTTTAACGCCGGCCGTGGCGGTGAGATAGTCATTGTTAGCGCCTGTCTGCGCCAGGGGCACGCCGCTGTTAGGCGTTGCCAAATTCTGCGCCGCCGCGGACACGGCAGCAAGAAATAAACAAATAAATATAATATTTTTCATCAAGGTTTCTCCTTTCCGTACATCTATGAACCATTATAGCAAACTATACAAATAGTCTAAATGTACTACCTAATTATAATAAATAATATAATACCCTTTTATTTTTCTAGTTTGATACTATAATTATAGAAAGATTTTATCATTATTTTACCCACAGACCCTTCGTTTTTTACCCCCCGAAGGGATCTATATAAGGGCCGGAACTTACCCCCTCCGGCCCTTAATTTATGGCTGATTTTATGCGCGCTGTGAATGCGCGCCCGGCTGTAATCGAGAAGTTGCGGCTTCCACATTTGGCGAATTTTGAATTTTTCCGGCCCTCCCCGTACGCTTCGCTCTTAAGTACTTGGTCGGGCCGGAGAAAATTCAAACTTCGCTCAAATCTGGAAGCGGGGTAACAACGTTGCGTCGCATTTTCGGTGCTGCTTGGGAACAACTTTTATTTTTGTTATAATATAAATATATCCACTTAGGGAGGGATTTATGGCACATAAAATTAACGCCGACGCTTGTATTAACTGCGGCGCCTGCGAAGGGACTTGCCCAGTCAGCGCGATATCTGAAAAAAACGGCAAAAGAGTAATCGACCCCGCCGTCTGCATTGACTGCGGCGCCTGTGTTTCCAGCTGCCCGGTCAGCTGCATCAGCCCGCAGTAAAAAACCATTTAAAGCCGCCCGCTTTTATAGCGGGCGGCTTTTATGTTATAATTAAGTTAGGCTTGGCTTACTTTATTTACCTTCATTAACTTTATCAACGGATATTAACTATGGACGACCTTCACGGCGCGCATATCATAAAAACGCTGTCCCAATTAAAAAATTCCGACGTTTGCGTCGTTTCTAAAATAAAAACTGATGACGCTAAAACGATAAAAAAACTTTCTTCGCTCGGCTTCGTCGCCGGCGCGTTTATCCGCGTAAAAAAGGCCGGCAACCCCGTGATTTTGGAGGTCGCGGGTACTGACGTCGCGCTCGGCAAAAACATGGCCGCTTTGATAGAAGTAAAATTTGAAGTTAAAAAAATAGTTCTGGTAGGTAATCCGAACGTCGGCAAAAGCGCGGTATTTTCGCGTCTTACCGGCGTTAAAGCCGTGTCGTCAAATTTCCCGGGGACAACCGTCGAACTCAAACAAAGCGTGTCTAAAATAGGGGACAGAAATTTTGTAGTCTACGACGTTCCCGGCGTCTACAGTCTGCAGGAAAACAGCGCGGCGGATAAAGCGGCTCTCGAAGTAATTAAAAGCAAAGATTATGACCTTATCGTCTGCGTGCTGGACGCTATGCACCTTGAGCGCTCGCTGTTTATGGCGCTTGAAATGATGAGCCTTAATAAACCCATTATACTTTTGGTAAACAAAACGCAGACCGCAAAAACAAACGGCATCGCCGTCGACGCGAAAATGCTTCACCGCACGCTCGGCATACCGGCCGTGGCGGTTGAGGCGCTGACGGGCGAAGGGTTTAAAAAAGCGGAGCGCGTTATTAACCGCATGGTCCATTTTGTAAAACTTTTTATACCGCGCGAAATACCGCAGACCGACGAAGAAAAATGGAAACTTATAGGCGAAATTTCAAAAACCGCGCAGGTTCTGAAACACAAACATCCGTCGCCGCTTGAGCGGCTGGCGGAACTCTGCACCCGTCCGCTTACCGGGTTGCCGATTGCGGTTATCGTGCTGATTTCGTGTTTCTTTATAATCATGCGCGCCGGCGAAGGGATTATCAGCCTGCTTACGCCGGTATATGAATATTTTTACCTGCCCGCGGTCACAAAAATTTTTGAAGGCCACGGAATAATTTCAACAATACTGCTCGGCGGCGGGACGGTAAACGCTTTCGGCATACTGACGGACGCTCTGCGTATTTCGCTTATTGACGTTATGTCTTACGTAATAGTTTTTTACGCGGTTTTGGAATTTCTGGCGGACCTGGGTTATCTGCCGCGCTTATCGGTTTTGCTTGATTCCATGCTGCACAAAATAGGCATCCACGGCTACGGCGCGATACCGATAATGATGGGCCTCGGCTGCAAAGTGCCGGCGGTAATGGGCGTGCGGACGCTTGAAAGCAAACGGGAAAAAATTATCGCCACAGTTCTGCTTTTGATAATCGCGCCGTGCATATCGCAGAGCGCGATGATAATAAGCGTTCTGTCCCCCCACGGGCTGAAATATATTTTAATGGTTTTCGGCACGCTGCTGCTGACGGGCATCGCCGCCGGATATGTTTTAAATAAAATTATGAAAGGCAACCCGCCTGAAATGTTTATGGAAATACCCGCGTGGCAAGTCCCGAAACTAAAAGAATGGCTGTCAAAAGTCCGCTTCAGAATTAAAGAATATTTGAAAGAGGCCGTGCCCGTGATAATTGCCGGCGTGCTTATAATAAACCTGGCCCAGATTACCGGCGCGCTTGATTTTATAACGCGTGTGTTCAGGCCGTTTATGGTTTCTCTCTTCGGGCTGCCGGGTGAAACCGCTTCGGTTATGCTGCTTGGCTTTCTCAGAAAAGACGTGTCCGTCGCGCTGCTCGTTCCTTTTAATTTAACCGCGCCGCAGCTTGTAACCGCATGTATTTTTATGACGATGTACGCCCCGTGCGCGGCCACATGTTTCATTATGTTTAAAGAAACCGGCGTGAAAGACAGCCTGAAAATAATCGCGCTGACTTTCATACTGGCGACGGCGATAGCCTTCTCCGCGCATATAATTTTCAGTATTTAAAAAATAAAAAAACGGGCGGAAATTCCGCCCGTTTTTTTATTCCCCGTCAGAGGACGGTATCGCGGAGCGCAGGCCGAAAACGGCAAGCGCCTCCGCAAGTCTTGTAAAACCTTCCCCCGAAGTTAAGTTTTTTATCATGCCGTATAAGCCGCCCACGCCGTTAAGACCAGTAAACTGGTCCACCAGCATACTTACAGCCTGAAGCAGCATAATAGTGGCCGCCAAATATGTTTTTTTGCCCGAAAGAAAAGACTGCAAGCCGGTAAAAATATTCGTGACTTTGCTCGGCACTAAAAAACCTATTACTTTTGATACAACTGTTTTTATCATTTATTCTCCTTTGGGGTTTTATATCCCGTCCAGCGGAAATACACGGTAAAAGATATACCGTACCCCATTAATTTTTTTAATAAATCAATCATAAAATTAAATTTTGCCCGCACTTTTCCGCGGGGCGGTACGGCACGCCAAGACTTATGTGAACCCATCTTTTGCCGCCGGCTTTTTCCAAAATAAGCTGGCCGTAAGCAAGGCCGGAATTTTTTATTTTCTCAAAAACTTCCGCGCAGCTTATACCAGGCAAAACAAAATCCGCCGCTTCCCCCTTCAAATGCTGGCTGTCCGCGGAACCGCGTAATTTATCGTTTAAAATCTTGCAGCGGAAAGCGGAAGTTACCGCCGGTTTTACGCCGTACATTTTATAAACTTTCTCCAGAATTTCTTCGCACAGAACGCTGAGCGGGATTATAAAATTTATCCCCTCCGCCCGGTTAAAGTCCAGCAATTCTCTTTCGGAAGTCGCGGTAAGTTCAAAAAAAGTAAAATTCTCGCTTAAATAAAAATCCGTCATTTCTGGCCTCTCATAAGGAAATTTTTTATGTCTCTTATATCCTGCGACGCGGAGTTAATCTGCGCTTCCAGAGCCGCGTAATTATGCTCCGCGTGCTGCATGCGGACTTCAAGGTCTTCAATCTTGTGCGGAGTATTCACCGTCGAAGCCAGCCACAAAGAGAATGATATGAGCGCCGCAATTATTAAAAAAATATCTTTCGGAAAATTGAAATTGGGCGGAGGACTTAAAGTAATATCGCCATTCATATAACCTCCGCAAGGTCCATGCGCGTAGTCCAGTTCTCAAGGTCAAACTCCAGGCCTTCAACCGTCGCAAAAATACCGTCTAAATACTGCGGGTATTTCCGTGACGGGCCGCAGTTTATTTTTACTATATCGCCCAAATCCAGCTGCGGCATGAACCTTGTAACTACCGCGGCGCGGCGGCGCGGTTTATACAAATAATAATAAACGGTAGCCGCCAAAGTGCCGGCCATGTCCACGCTTTCCGGCGGCAGAAATGCAGACGATTCCAGCGTCATCTCCCTGCGCCCGTTAACGTCTATTGAGTTCGGGCTGGGCTCGCCCAGTGTATAAGAATCTATACCGACTTTATGCGCTCCTAATTCCGCGTTTATATGGTTATAAACATAATCAAGCCCGGAACTGACGCTTTCTATCTTATAAATATCCCGCGGCCGAATATTTTCCGCGCCGTCGGTATTTTTATTTCTGGCGCGGAACAGAAATTTGCCGTTTCTGTCAAAACCCGTCTCAAAAGTGCTGAACGCGGCAAGCGCCTGAATAACGTCCTGCCCGTTAAGGCCGTAAGTGTTTACGACTGCTATCGTCGTGCTGCCGGTATACCACGGTAAATTCCACGAAATCAAAACTGGAAGGTTTTGGCTGTCGTCCGGATTAGCCGCGCCGTTCCACTTGAGCTGGACATATCTAAAATTTCTATCCGGTATAAAACCGTCAGTTATGTTCTGCCAATCGGAAAATGCGGCCTGCTCACCGTTTTTTACTCTTATAAAAAAATTACTTGTACAACCCTGCGGAAGACTTTGCACCGCTTCAAAACCGCCCCATTCCTTAAAAGTATCGCCGCCGAAAATCACCGGGCTGGTATAATCGCCTTCCGGCGAAACGGCGGTATAAACCGTCGCCGTTTTATCAGAAATTTTTATATGGGAAATATTGTTGCCGGTCCCGTAAGCGTAAAACACGGCAATCTGGTAAGCCGACGTCGTATAAGTGTTATCATTACAGACAACGCCCAGTTCCCGCCACTCTATGACCAGCGGCGCCGTCGGGTGGCACTGCATTTGAAAATCGCCGTTTGTAAACCGCGTTATTCTTATGTAAGCCTGTGAAACTACCGGGCCGAAAAGCACCGTCGCCTGCACCAAGCTTTTAAGCGTGCCGCTGTCAACCCTGTAAATGCGCAGGTACAGATAACCCGTCGTCGTTCTTTCAATACTGAACGCGTAGCCTTTTGACGTTGTTCTTGTGCCGTTATCGCTTATAAAATGGTAGTAACATTTCTGTCCGTCCCAAATAGGGTCCATGCTGAATTCCCAGGTTCCGTAGGCAAGCGTCTGCGCGGCTTTTGCGCTGGCGTATGTCGTAAGAGTTCCGGCGACAAGGGCGCTGTCCGGCGCAAAAGTCCAGGTCGTGCCCGTCGGTTTTTCAACGGAAGTCCATTCGAGGTTTACCGGCTGCGGGAAAGTACTGCTAAGCGTAACGGCGTTATTTTTTATTTCGGTGTCGCTGCATGTGCCGGCAAAAGAACTGCCGCCGCCTTCCATAAAACTGTTCGATACGCTGCGTTCGAATTCGACGGGCTCGATATATCTGTCCTCAATGCCAGCCGCGTCCGCGACAGCGGCGGCTATCCAGTCTATTTCTTTGTCTTCATACCATTGTGAATAAGTCAGCCAGATATTTTCGCCCGCCGCAATATCAGATTTTAAATTTATTACCGCCGGTTTTTTATATAAATTTAAATCCGCTACGGTGTAATCATAATTTTCAACAAGCGTTCCCGCGCTGTCAAAACTCAGACCTTTTTTGACGCTCGTCACGCGGCTCAGCGCCGTGCCGGGCGTATTAAAAGTACGCGCATCGACGGCCACAGCCTGTACGTCGTCCGCGGACAACGATATTTTTTCCGCGTCCGTCTCGGCAAGAACGGCAAAGCGGCCGAGCGCGGTTATTCCCACGGTTTTTTCCTCAGGCTGATAGACGGGAGAATCTAAAATATATCCCTCGAACATAGGCAATTTTTCAACCGCCGCGCCGTTTATTACGCCGGCATAAATAGTAATTTTACTCTTATAAATATCAAACCCGGGCGGGAAAAGCGCTCCGCCGCGCGCGAAAGCGCCGTCGGTATCGGCCAGAGTTATGACGGTGTTCGGCGTATTCCAGACGGAATAACCTTCATTATCCAGCTTCCATTTTATCGGCGCTATTTCAATCACGCGGTCCGAAATATCCGCCGCCGGCCCGTAAACTTCAACGCCGTTCTCAAATTTTCTGGACGTCAAAAAAACCTGTTTTATATAACGCGGGTTTTGGGAAGATAATTGATTTTTAAATTCATCGCTGATTGTCTGCATATTACCTCTGCGCCAAATTAAGTTCCAGTTCAAAAAGACCTGTCTTAATGTCAAACTTTTCCGTAGGCGCTTTTACAAGCGCGAAATCGTAAAGCGCGGCCGCGTCAATATCGGGATTTAACTGGAAAGACAAAAAAGAATTTTCTTCAAAAGCTTTAAGTATTTTATTTTTTACGCCAAAAGAGCAGTTTGTAATATTCATGCGGCCGCCGGCTTTCTGATATTCTTTCCACGCCAGCAGGGAGCCGTCGTTTAAATAATAGTATCCCTGTTTTGCATAATCAGAGCGCGTAAAATCAACCGCGCATACGCCGAGATTTACGGCGGAACGCAGCAGTTTAAACGCGTCAATTTGGATATTATTTTCCTGCGCTTCAAGTGCGATAGTAACGTTACTCACATCGGACGCGTTAATTTTCCCGAAGTTAGCGGGCTGAGTGATATTATCCTGCTCAAATAAAATATTACCATCAGAAGAAACCGTTATTTTTTTTAACCCGCTTGCGGAAAAATAAACGGCGTCAAAATTTATTTCTTCTGTAAACTCTACACCAAAATTCGCCGTGCTTTGGTCTGTTTCATAAGGCAAAATAAAAGACGGCGCATATCTGACGGCCATATCTTCGTATATTATTATCGGTGAACGGCTCATAAAGAAACCTCCCCGCTTTTCTGCTGGCCTACTTTGTAATTTATTTTAGCGTGTTCCACAGCCCACGCCGCGCCGCGCCTGACGGCGGCCGATATTTGTTCCGCCAGTTCGCGCGCGTCCGTCTGAGACGCTGAACCGTTAACCGTAACGGGAGTATTTAAAGTTATATTTACCGCGCCGCCGGCAAAAACATTTCCGCCGCCCGGGCCTGCCGGCGCCGCGCCTTGTTTTATAGAAGACACAACGTCGCTTGGCAGGACATATTCGCCCGCGTGCAGAAGATAGGCCCCGGTCTCCGCTATCGGCCCGCCGGTTTTCCGCGAACCCAGAAGCCCGCCCAGCAAACCGCCGCCGCCGAACAAACTTGCCGCGCCGCTCAGCGCGGCGTTTGTCATCATCTGCGTAATCATGCCGGTAAAAGAGCCCAGCATACTGCTAAAAACATTTTTTGTAAGAGTTTCCAGATTTAAAAAACCTTTGGAAGAACTGTCAAAAAAACTTTGCATATATCCGGCGGAAATTTTGCTTCCGCTGCCTATAACCCGCGACATATTTGTACCATAGTTTGAAGTTTTTGTATTTAAATTATCAAACGATTTGCTGACATTGGCCGCGGTCTGGTTTGTGCGTTCGTCCGCTTCGTCAAAACCCTGGGGGTTAAAAACGGCCCCAAGCTCGACAAAAAAATTTCCTGTTTTATTTTCATTCATATTTAATTCCGATTTTTGTTAAATTTTCTTTTGTTTCATCGGCAGAACATTCCTGCCGGCCGAAAAAACCGGCTATAAAATCCCCGCGTTCCTTGGCCGCCGCGCGCAGCGCCCATAAAAACCACGCCAGAGAGTGCTCCAAAATATACTCCGTCCCGTAACCGAATACCGACGCTATCAGCCCGACGGCGCCCGAAATTGCGTCTAAATTTTCATCTTTCCGAACGCCGATTTGAAATTTGCGCTTATCCCCTCAAAATCATTAACCTCAGCCACCGCGCGGGCCAGCGCCGCGGTCTCTTCCAGAGATATTTTCTCCGAAATATTTGTAAAATCTTCAAAAGAAAAATTACTGAGAATATTTATAATATCGTCAGCGTCTTCCGGGCGCGCGCCGGAAATTATTTTAAAGATAAAGTTTTCGTTATCGTCACGCGTTTTGTTTATTTCCTGATAAATCCTGCCGAACATTGTGCCCAGCATGATAGTTTGTTTAAGCGTCAGCGGTTTTATTTCAATCTCCCGCCCGACTATGGAAATGCGTACTTTTTTCTCAGTAAACGGCGTCATGGTTCCCCCGGGTTAATCTAAATCTTCAACTTTGCCAAACCTGCTGTCTGCGCTTTTTGATGTGTCAACAAGCACGTTAAATTCAATATCCGCCACGGTTTCCCCGTCGCGTTTATATGCCTGGCTGGTTTTACCTTTTACTTTACACTTCCAAAAAGTATACTTGCGTTTTTTGCTCTGCGCGCCTTTTACGTTTATGTAAAGCGTGTAAAAATTATCCGCCGCCGTAGTCAGATTTAATACATCCTGCTCAGGCGCCTGGGCGCCAAACGCGGCGGCAAGATTGGCCAGCGTCGCTTCCGCCAAAGTCGTTTTTATTGTCAGACTTTCAGCCGTGGTTATAATGTCAATCGGCCCCAGATACTGGTCCACCATAATTTCCTGCGCCGTCGTGTCATGCTCAATGCTGATGCCACCTTTAACAAGGCCCAGCAACGCTCCGACATCTTCGGCCGCGCCGTAAGGGGCCAGGCTGATTGTATTCTGAGTCTGCAAACCTACTACTATATTTGTCGTCATAAAATCTCCTGTTTACTTCTGAATTTTAAATTAAAATTTAATACGCGCACGTTTCTGTAAAGTTCGTCCGCGTAATCCGAGCCGCCGGTTTTTTTGCTGTAATATATATTAAAATCAGCGGAAGGAATATCCGTTACGCCGTCTAAAAGTTCCGTTAAGCGCCCGGTGATAAGACAGACAGTTTCAAAATTTTGCGCGGTTATGATTATGTCTAATATTTCCTCGCTCAAAATTTCATTCTGCGTGCCGCCGGGGTTTGAACTGCGGTAGACAAGAAAAGGCGGCGCGCTCATAATTTTGGCGATATTCGGGTAAATTTTGCTGTCTTTTTCAGACGAAGACAGTAAATTTTTTAGTCCGGCGTCCGCGGCTAAAAAATTATAAATATCTTTTAATATCATAACCCCTCCTCAGTTTTTCTTTAAGCAGCAAAAAAAGATTTTTAAATCCGGAATATTTGCCGGACGAAGCATGGTAATTAAGCATTATTCTTTAACCTCCAGATACAGGCAAAGATATTCATGTCCGCCGCCCATATTCAACTGGCCGGTTACGCGGTAAGTTTTACCGTCGCAGATTATCCGCGTAAGCGCGTCTTCCAGTTTTAAATATTCAAGATACATCGCGTGCGTGGAAACTTTATATTCCGAAGAAGAGTTTTTTCTTTCTTCCGCCGTGCGAGTTCTTATCCGGCATTTTACGTTCTGGTAAAGCGGCGCCCACTGCATTATTGTTTCCCCGGTAACCTGGTTTTGTGTTTTGACCGCTGTTTCCACAGTGCAGTGGCGGTTTAAAAGAGATGAAAAGCTCATACGTTATACCTCTTATATTTTTCCAAGACCGCGGCAGCCTGTGCCGGCATTCCGCCGCAAAGTTCCGCGTATGAGACGGAATAATCACCCAGACTTTCACTTTTTACCGCCGCATCAGACGAAAGAAAATATTTTATCCACTGCGCGCAGGCAAGTTTTATATCCTGAGGCACGCCGGCGGTATCGCCGGACAGACCGGCCTCATAAGTTACTAAAACCGCGCCGGAAAAAGAATCATAGTGGCGTCTTAAAATACCGCTTTCTTTATCCGCGGTAATTTGCGCGATATCTACTTCCTGTCCGTTTTGGATTATTTTTATTATTTGTTTTACAGGATAAAAATTAAGCCGCAATGACCGTTCAGCACGCTCAAAAAAATGCAGTTCTTCGTCTATAACGCGGTTTATTATAAATCGGCCGGTAAAAACTTCCGCCGCGCTGCTTACGCTTTGTATTAAAGCGTTCAATATCCCGTCCCGCGCGTTGTCTTCCGTCTCAAAATATTGCTTGACTTCTTCCAACGTAATTAATGTTGCCATATTTCCCCCGGGCGGCGGGTATTACGCCCGCCGCCAAACCTTTAAGGTTTATTTAAATGTAAGACAGCTGAAAGCTTCACCGAAAGTTACGTCTATGGACAAGGCCTGTGTAAAACGCAGCCATGTCTGGTCTAACATAAAAGCGCTGTCCGCGGAACTCGTGTCGGTGTTCCATGAAGAAGCGTCCTGCGAGACTTTTACGGTCATTTCCTGTCTGGGGGAAATTAACAAGTGTCTGTTGAAGCGCCCAAATAGCGCGATGGTTTTGTCGCCGTCAATATCATTAGGTATTTTTGAGCTTACGACGTAGGGAGTGTTCCAGATTGTCGGCTGCACGCCCGAAGCCGCCGGCGGCTGCCACAGATAATTGCCGTTTGAATCTTTTAATTTTAAAAGCTTGCTCAGCCCCGTGCGGGAAAGAACCAGCACGCTGCCCGCGGCGTTTGCGTCGCTTAGTTTAAAAATTAAATTGGCGATATCGTCAAAAGAAACTGCCGTGCCCGCCATATCGACATTGTTCAAACCGGCGGTATTGTAAACGCCTTTGAACGGGTCCCCCGCGGCAGTATCGCCGACAAGAGCCACGCGTTCAATTTCCAGCGCCATAGCTTCCGCCACTAATTCCGATAGGAACTGCGTTAAATTTACCGCGCTGTCCCTTATAAGTTCGTCCGTGCATTTTATGACGGTGGCTAGCACTTTGGCGACCTGTTCAATCTGTCCGAACGCGGGATTTGCCACGCCGCGTATTCCGTTTTCCGCCACCCAGCCGACGGTAAGATTTGCCGTCTGTTTAGGCAGCTGGCGTTTCCAGGAACCCATAGGCATGACGTTTGCTATCTGCATGATAGGAGAAATTTCTCCCATAATGCGGGCGACGTTATTTGAAAAATCCGTCGGAACCAGATAACCGCCGCCGCTGACGCCGCTTTCTGAAAGAACTGCTTTTCCGTTTTCGGCGAAAAAATTTCTGTCTTTCGCGGCGAGCAAAAAGTTTTTCATGCCGCCGAATTTTCTGCCGTATTCGCTTGTCCACGGCGTTTCAGGCGCGTTTTTGGAAGATTTTGAAAACTGCGCGAAACGTTCCAAGACTTCGTCCGTCGTAGAAGGCACGACGGCTTGTCTCTGCGCCGGGTGCAGATTGTTGATGATATCGGATACAATATTTTCCGCTTTTTCTTTAGTGATGCAGGAATCAATTTTGCTTTCTAAAGTTTTTCTTAATTCTTTGATGGAGTGCATTATTTCGTCCATTTAAAAACTCCTTTTGGAAGGCTTGGACGAAGGCCGGCAGGTTCTGCCGTATGATAAAAAAATAAGAGTCATCCAAACCCCTAAGGGCATTGCCCTTATGATTTTGACGACTCTCCGGCGTTTAGTATATCACAGGTTGTTATTTTTTGTCAAATTTTTGCGAGTTGTATTTTCAAGCGCGATTTCCAGACTTTTGTTTTGCGGATATTTTGAGACGGCGGCGGATAATATTTCAATGGCGGCGTCATAATCCCCGGCATTATAGGCAGCACGCGCGAGTATGAGCGCCGCATTAGGATCCTGCGGATATTGCCGCGCGTAAAGTTCCGCTCCGGAAATAGCATTTTCCGACGGGCGGCCTTCTGTTGAAAGCAGCATATAGATAGACTGCGCCAAAGAAGCCTGCGTGATAATTTTGCTGGACGGCGAAAGTTCCGCCAGTTTAGAAAGTACCGCCTTATCAAGAGTGTCCGCCGCGACGCAGGACTCTAAAATTTCAACGGCTTTATTTTTGTCCGTCTGAACAAAAGCATCGCCGGTGTTTTGGCACAGCGTCATATCACTGCCGAATAATGACAGCCCGTGAAGAAGATATTTTTTATCATCCGCCGTCATGGAAGCGGTTTTTGAGACGGCGTCAGCCAAAATCATATATGAAAGTTCCCTGCCGGGATTTAAACGCAGCGCGGCAACGGCGTATTTTTCCGCATCCGGGTAATTTTGCAAAGCGGAGGCAATTACCGCGGCGTTAAAGACTGGTTCGTCATAACTGGGATTAAGGCGCGCGGCACGAGCGTAACTTTCAAAAGCAGTGATAGTATCGCCAAGCGCAGTTTCATTATTTCCCTTTAAAAACCAGCCCTCATAATTGCCTTTATAAGCTCTGACGGATTTGCTTATATCCTGCTCCGCCGCGTAAAAATTTTTAGAAAGATACAGTTTATAACCGTCAAGCTGATACGCGGACGAAAAAAATATTTTTATGATTACGACCACAAAAGTTCCGAATAAAATAATGAAACCTTTTTTGAAATATACGTTAAGCGGAGTTTGCCGGTTCCGCAAAATTTCCGACGACGATATGCCGGCAAAAAAATAAAACACAAACGCCGGCGCGGCTACAAAAATCGTTATGTTAAGCATATTATCCGCCATGAAGGCAAGCAAGGACAGCATGAGAAAAAATACTATATCTTTCTTTTCTTTACTTCTGAAATATTTCTTAAAATAATAAAAGAAAATCGAAAACAAAGCGGCAAAACTGAGCAGACCAAAAACGCCGCTTTCCGCCGCCAGCTGTAAAATAAAATTATGCGTATTATAACTCTGCACGCGGTACTGCTGAAGCGCGGGATTATCAAAAATCATTTTCCCCTGCTCAAAACCGTAATACAAAGCGAAATTGCCGAAACCTTTGCCTACTAACGGCGAAGATTTGAAAATATTAACAGCGCTTATCCATAACATTTTACGCTGGGCATAGGACTGCGGGTTTTTATCGCCCTGTATAATTTTTACCTGCTCTTCTGTTTTTGAAATTAATACGCCCTTTGATTTAGACGGCAGAACCAAGAATATGAAAATGAATAAAAGCAAACCAATAAGAATAGTTTTTTTATTTTTTAAAAGCTGTGCGCGTAACGGTTTATAAAATAACATTACAGCACAGCCCAACACAAAAGCGGCTATCGAAGAACGCGCGCCGCTTATCAGGATAAACAAAAGATAAATAATTAATCCTGCCAGGTAAAAATATTTATATTTTGTGTCCTGCAAAGAATAATATATAAGAGGGAAAACCAGCAGAAGCAAAAAACCGGACAGAAAATTAGGATTCCCGAAAGTGCTTATGACGCCGGCGTTATATGACTGCGGCCAGATAAATTCAATGCCGCAAGCCTGCAAAATGCCGTAAGCAGCCGCAGCGGCCCCGACGATAAGCAAAATGTTCATAGCCGGCAGGAACCGCTTCTCCCCCAAACTCCTTCCCACGGCATAAGCAAGAAACCATGTAAATAAAATACTGCCGTAACCAAAAAAATTATAAAAAATATTAAGTCTGTACTCACCGCCAAAGCAAAGAGACAAAAGCCACGTTGCAAACAAAACAGCGGTAAAAATAAAAAAAACCGTGTCAATTTTATTATACTGCGCGCGTTCGTAATTACAAAGACAAAAAACAAAAAGCGAAATATTTAAAATTATTATCTGCGCCTGAAAAGGGTTTAAAGTCAGGTCCGTAAAAAATATAAGCGGGCTCAGCAGTGCGAAGAATAATGACAGCCGGGACACAAAATTTAAAATTTTATTTTGCATACTTTGCGACCTTTTCACGACGAGCCTGCAGCGCCGGATTATTTTTGTTAACCGCCAGGTACTCAGGATTTTTTACAAAGGAAGGACCGGCCTCATACTCGTCAAGCCATTGGGTGGCCGCCTTAAAATCCCCCCGCGCAAGCGCTATGTCCGACAGATAAAAATAAGTGTCCGCGTTAACCGGGTCAAGTACCAGGGAAGCCTTAAACTCTTTTTCGGCCGACTCAAAATATTTTTGAGATTCCTGATAATTATTGTCATAATAAAAACTAAGCGCGGATTTCAAAAACATTTCCCCCCGGTGGTGGCGCAGCATCGGCTCATACGGCGCAATACGCAGAACAGCGTCGTAATCCTGCAAGGCACGGTCAAAATCATTTCTTTGAATATTATCCGCGTCGCCGTCGGAAGGGCTATAACTTTTATACTCCTGCCATCTGTTCAAAGCCATGCCGGCGCGGAAACTTAAAACTTCTTTATCCAGAGGATTAGAGTGAAATGATTTATTATAAAAGCCAAGCGCAGCGTCCCAGTTTTGCTGTTTCGCAAAATAATTGGCCATGCTTGTATAAAAATCCGCCTGCAAATAACGCTGAGCGGCAAAGAAAAGCGGCAGAGACAGCAGAATAAATATAACAGCCCAGACACTTTTTGTAAAACGCAGTATTTTGAAATAAATATAAATAATGCCGCCACAAACGGCAAGCGCGACGCCCCAGGCGACTACGAGCAGCAGGCCGCGGCCCAAAGCATAATTTTCATCAAAACTCCCTGCGATTTCATTAAAATTGTAAATTATAAAACCAAGCGTCAGCAGAATAGCGCAGAAAGCGGCAATTTTAAAAATATTAAACCACACGCCTTTATTTTTAAATTCCCTGTTCTGCGGCGCGGGCCCGTCATAACACTGCGCCAAAATAAGGCCTGTTAAAAGATAGAAGATAAAACCGCCTGATACCAGGCGCATGCTTATATCAAAAAAATTGTGCGCCAAAACAGCCGCTGCCGCCGTCGTAAAACCGAGCAGCGCGTAATTATCCCCGCCCTCCAGAATTTTTTTACGCGTTATAATAAAAAGGTATATAATAATCCACAAAAATATTGATAGGCCTATAATGCCGTTGTCGGACAAAATTTCCAAATACTCATTTTCGGCATGCTGCGTTTCAACGTTATGCAGATTTTCAATATAAAAAATTTCCGGACGTTTGAACTTCGGATACAGCGCGGCAAAACTGCCGGTGCCATTGCCCGTTACAGGCGCCGACATTGCCATATCCCATGCGCCGCGCCACGTTACCAGACGGAAATCAACAGACTGCATTCTCTTGAAAGAAAATATCACCGTCAACAAAACGGCCACGGCCGCCGCAGTTATTACAGCGGCATTTATAATTTTGGAATATTTTCTTACGGCGGGCGAAAATGAAGAATATAAAAAAATAAAAAATATTCCCGCGGCGGCGAGAGCGAGCCACGCGCCTTTAGACTCCGTAAAATATAAATTAACCACGCCGGCGGCTAGCAGAATCAAATACTTTTTTTCAAAATTTTTAAGATACGCGGCAAGAACTATAAACATTGAACATATTACAAAATCCGCGAAAAAGTTAGGATTAGCATGAGTGCCGAAAACGCGCATGCCGAAAAACCCGCGCCACGGCATAATATCCAAACCCGGCAGCAAATACAAATCCGCCGCCTGAATCAGGCCGTATGCAAAACACAAACCCGCGGTTACGATAAAAAATTTATTAATTATGATAACGCCGTCTTTGTCTACGGAAAAAAATAAAATAAGCGGCGTCAGCGCGAAAATTAAACTTTTTATAAATTCCTGAACGGTCGCGATTTTGAACGGATTAAATAAAAAAGAGACCGCCAGCCAGCCGGCAAAAACCAAAAACGGAAAAACATAAATTATTTTTTCGCGCGTGATATTGCCTTTCAAAGTAACCTGTAAGACGGCAAACAGCGCGAGCAGAAGCGTAAACGCGGCGATACAAAAAACTATTTTTACCGCCGCGCTGTCATATGTTCTTATATAAAAAGAAACAGACACCAGCAACGCGCCGGCGCCGGCGCAGTAAGCCGCGGCGCGGCGCAAAAATATGGCGGGAGAAAACTCCGCCGGAACGGATTCAGCGTTTTTTTTCATGTCTGGTAACCGTCAAAAAATCATAAATCAGATAGGTTTTTAAAACTTCAAGACTGAAAAGCAGCGCGGTCATAATATACTGCAAAGAAGAAATTTGTTCAAAATTAACGTCCGGTATCGCGTACATAAAAAAATAAAAAATAGGTTTTACAACGGGAAGAAACGTAAAATCTTCATATAGAAACAAAGCGAAAAAGCACTGCGCGGCGCTGAAAATGGAAGCGCGCCAATCCCGCAGCAGTAAAAATAAAATCTGGCTGCCGAATATCAGCGCAAAGCCGCCGTACAGACGGTAACCGTCGATAACATCCGCCCCCTGCGTGAAAAACAGGTAAACGTTTTTACCAAAACCTATGACGGTAAAAAATAGGATTATTTTCAGGTAAATATTTAGTTTTTTAAAATTTTGTATAAGTTTTTTCACTCTTTATCCGTTTGCAGTTTTTTAAGAGTTTTCGCGCGCTTTACGGCGGCGATGATAATATCTTCAAGAATTTTACCGTAATCTTTACCCGCCGCGCGCCAAAGCTGCGGGAACAGGCTGGCGTTTGAAAGACCGGGCAAAGTATTAATCTCGGAAAAATAAAATTTGCCGTCGCCGCCCAGTAAAAAATCCACACGGGCAAGGCCGTCGCCGCGCAAAGCTTTAAAAAGCGTCAGTGAATATTCCCGCATGGCTTTTTCTGTCTCCTCCGGCACAACGGCGGGCGCTTTTGCGATGCAGCCTTTCGGGTCAATATATTTCGCGTGGTAATCAAAAAACTCGTGGCCGCTCGGCACCAACTCCCCGCACGGGGACGCCTGCGCGTTTTGGCCGTCGCCGTAGACGCCGCAAAAAATTTCCCGCGCGCGGTCAACGCCGCGCTCTATCATAATGTTTACGTCAAATTTAAACGCGAAATTTACCGCGGCTTGTAAATCGGCCAAATCCTTAACCTTTGTCACGCCGACGGAAGAACCGAGGCTTACCGGTTTTACAAATAAAGGAAGTCCTAATTTTTTTATTTCCGCAAGCCTGCTTTCCGGTTTTTCCCCGGCGCTTAACTGCACTTGGGGCAACACCGGCACGCCGTTTACGCCGGCGATAATTTTGGTTATAACCTTATCCATGCCAACGGCGGACGTTAAAACGCAGCAGCCGCAGTACGGGACTTCCATCATTTCAAAAAGACCTTGTATGGTGCCGTCTTCCCCTTTCGTGCCGTGCAGAACCGGGAAAAATACATCGACGTCTATTCCTTTTCCTTCTGATGTCTGCAACGGGTACTCGCCGCCGGCGACAGTGGTTACCCTGACGTCCGAAGCGGAAGCAAAACCGCATTTTTTTTGCAAAAACCAGTGGCCTTTTTTATCAATAAAAATAGGGAGAATATTACATTTGGAGGACAAAATTTGACAAACGTCGCCGGCGGAGTGGACAGAAACTTCATGCTCCACGCTTTTCCCGCCGTATACGACAGCGACCGTTAAATTCTTTATGTCCATAAAACCTCTAAAATAAAAGCCTGATATTTGCTATCAGGCTTTTTAAACTGGTCCCCGCCAGCATTTAGTCATCTTTGAGAAGTGACCACTTCATGCGGCCGAAAAACGTCTGAGTGTCTTCAAGAAAGTCTTTTTTCCCGTCAACGTTTCCGAGCACGGCCGCTTTCGCGCGCGTTTGCCTTGCGTTTCGCGCCGCCGGGTCCGGGTAAGCAAGTTCCGTCGTCGCGGCGGCAACCGGGACGGCTTCCATAGCGGCCTTTTTTTCAAGATAATCGGTATGCGTTCTTTTTCTTAAATTTTTATTTTCGCTGTCCAAAACGTCAATTTTCTTTTTAAGCTCTTCTATCACGGCGTCGTTTTCTTTGATTTTAGACTTCAGCGCGTTAAAAGTGTTCTGCATTTCGCTTTTTTCAGCCGCGTTTTCTGCCGCGCCGGCGGAAAGAGTTTTCAGACGGGTGGAGATACCGTCGCGCTCGCCCTGCAGCGTTGACAGACGGGCGTTAAGCGCGGAGATTTCATCATTAGCCTTTTGCGTAATGTCTTTAACGCGCTCGGCCGCTTCATGTTCCATTTTGCCGGCTTTTTGGGCAATTTCTCTTATGCGGGCGGCGGCGGCTTTTTCAACTTCTTCAGCTTTTAATTCAACCGCTTTAATTTTGGCGGAAGCCGCTTTCTCGGACTCCATTTCTTTTTGTTTGAAAGCGTTTTTGGCAGCCTCAAGCCGCGCGTTTACAATATCCTGCGCCTGGCGTATTCTGTCGTTAAACTCCGAAGACGAAGACGTGCTGATGTTTAGCAACACTTCGCGCGAATTTTTGGACACGCTTTCAACTTCCGCTTTAAGTAAAGCTATTTCTTTATTTTTGCTTTCAAGCTGGCTTTGCAGCGCGGCGGTTTCTTCCTCAAAATGCTTGAAGTATGAGCGTTCTGTTTTTAAATTTTCAATCTCTTCCACCTGCCGCATGCAGACGGCGGAGACTTCCTGCAGCTGCGTTTCCAGTTTGCTGACTTTTTGCTGGTACTGGTTTTTTATGGAGATTACGCGGCCTTCAAAATCAAAAGATTTAAAACCTTCTTCCGCCTTAGTCAGCTGCTCGCGCAGCGACAAAATTTCTTTGGCCTGTTCCGCGGATTTTTTAAGCGCGCCGAGTTTTTCTTCCTGCACGCGTTTAAACTCTTTTTCAAGCGCGGTGTTAACGGCTTTCAGGCGGGAAGTTTTTTCTTTAAGCCCTTCTAAAAAACGCTCTTTTTCTTCTTTGTCTATTTTCTGCTGCGTGATTTCGGTTTTCTGCGCGGCTATGGTCTGGTTTTGCAGCGCTATTTCATTTTTCTGCCTGTCAATAACGCTCTGCTTGGCGGAAAGTTCCCGCACCTGCCGGACTTCAGTTTCCTTGCGGGCGGAAAGTTCGCGTTCCTGACTTTCGATAGTGGTTTGTTTAACGGAAAGTTCGTCTTTATATTTCTGGACTTCCTGGCGGGCTTTAAAAATTTCTTCCTGGCCGATTTTGGAGGCTTGGTCTATCGGCGCGCCGTAATAATAACCCTGTCCGTAAATTTCCGTCTGCGGCATAAAAACAGGGCGCTGCGGAGCGGCCTGCGCGCGGTTAAGCCGGTCAATGCTGTCTCTCAAATTAGCGATTGTCATCGCGATATTATTAAAAAACTCTTCACGCCCTTTGTCTTTTTCGGTTTCGTTTTTGGTTTTGGACAATTCGGTAAGCAAAAACTCTTTTTCGCGCATAGAATTTTCAAATTTTTTCTCAAGCTCTACTATTTTTTCTTCAAGCTTTTTAAACGGCTGCTCTTTTTCTTTATCCGTATTTTTGGGCGCGGAACCGCGGTCCTGCGGGTCAAGAGCAGTATAAAAATTCATCTTGCCGGCTGTAAAAGCCCGTTCAAGTTCTGAATTTTCCTTCTCAAACTGGTCTAAAAACTGCGATATATCAGACGGCAGATTTTCGTTGCTTTCCATATCCATAAAATTCCCCATTACATATATAATATTATTAAACCTTAATAGGCGGAATATGTCAACGGCGCTGACATCCGAATACGCTCCCATGACTAGTTTATCCAATCTAAAAAGAATATATAAGATATATTCAAAAAATAAATCTCTTTACCCTTGATTTTTTTGTAAAGAGTAGTATCATATTAAATAGTAATATCTAACGGATCTAATCTAAAAAGTAAAGCGAGGATATTTTTATGAAAAAATTGAGTGTTATCCTAATAATGTTATGCGCAAGCATAGCCTTTGCCAGTAACAACGGTATATTAGACATTGATGTCGCTTCAATAGCTAAGAATAAACCTTCCAAAATAAAACCTGAGAAAGAAATTATCGGAACAAATCTTACGGAAGACCAGCTAAAAGATTATTTAAAAAATCCTCCGCATAACGGGGAAAAATACAGAGGTAATACAAATGATTTCGCTTATAATAAAATACAAGGCGGAAATTACGTTTGCCCAGGATGCATCGGTTTTGGTTTAGCATTTCCAAACAACGTGTATTTATTTTTTACATTGTACGGCAAGAAGGTTGAAGTTTTTACTGCATGGAATAATAACGGAACTGTTGAATATTCTAAGTATAACGGCGTGGATTTTAATGCTGATAATATTGAAAAAGAATATTTCATTTTTGCTTTATTATTCCAAAAAGCAATAACGGCAGCTGCCGGCGTAGCCCCTTATGGGGATTTTAATTTCAATTTTACGGCAACAGGAAACTCATTAGCGGAGGTTTTTTTAAATGACCTTAAAACAACTTTCGGCGATTCGCTTGATGTGGATTTAAATACGTTTAGTAAAATGCTAGATAACGGATTTTATTTTGTGCCTAGCCCGGTCAGAAGAAATGACAAGATTGTTCAGGGGCTGGTATTGGTGAAGGAGAAGGACGGTCCCCATAAGATAACAATCGTTGAAAGTTCTTTTGATACAGGTGAAAAAGATAAATTGGAGATTGGCTCTATTGCGGAAAAGCGTTTGACAATACGGGATATAGGAGATAATAAAGTCAAATTTACTTACGGCGACAAAGATTATGACGTGATTTCTTTGCAATAGTATAATCAATTAGTTTAAAACCGCCGCGCGGCATTTTAGCCGCGCGGTTTGATTTATATCTCTTGTAAATATTTAATAACTTCGCCAGCTAAATAAAATGAGCCTGTGAGAAGCACAATTTTTCCAAGTGCTCCAGACATGGCTTGTTTTATTAACTCCGGCACAGGGATGGCGTTTGGGAAAACGGCGGCGCGCGGGTTGTCCAGCTTGGCAAAAATTATTTTTTTGAAACGCGCGCGCAGGATTTGTAGCATTTTTTTGTAATCTTTGTCTTTCATGGCGGCAAAAACCACCGCCGGATTATAGCCGGTCAAATTAATATTTTCAACAACGCCGCGCATGGCCTGCGGGTTATGCGCGCCGTCTATAATAAGAGTTGATTTCGGCGTTTTTATTATTTCAAATCTGGCGTTCAGGCGCGCTGTTCTAATTCCTTTTTTTACTGCCGCAGATTTGACAGGCAATAGTTTGACCGTTTGTATGCACATGGCGGCGTTTAACGGCTGTTTTGCGCCGCAGATTCCGCTTTCATACGTCTCACCGCCGGCACTAAAATGCATTAAATTTTTATTAGGAATAAACCTGATATTTTGCGGTTTTGAGATAAAATACAGCGGGGATTTTGCCGCGCGCGCGGTTTTTTTGATAACTTCTTGCGCGGTTTTTGGCAAAACTCCGCATACGCACGGAACGCCGGGTTTTATTATGCCCGCCTTTTGCGCGGCTATTTTTTGCAATGTGTTTCCCAAAACATCTTTGTGGTCATAGTCAACGGAGGTTATTATGCTTACCGACGGGGTTATTACATTAGTAGCGTCCAATAGGCCGCCTATGCCGACTTCTATAACCGCATAATCCACTTTATTTTTTCGAAAATAATAAAACGCCGCGGCGGTTAAAATTTCAAAATAATTAAGCGGCGTGCACTCCGCGCGCAAAATTTTTTTTATGGCTCCTTCAAACTTGCGCGCGGAAATATTTTTACCGTTTATCTGGATTCTTTCGCAAGGACTTATTAAATGCGGCGACGTAAAAAGGCCAGTTTTATAACCGGCGGCGGCCAAAATATTCGCCATCATCACGCATGTCGAACCCTTGCCGTTTGTGCCGGTAACGTGTATGGTCTTAAAATCATTCTGCGGATTGCCTAAAGCAAAAAGAGCAGCTTTTATAGCGTCCAAATTCTGCTCTTTTTTAATGGTGTAATGTCTTTTTAGAATTGTGTTGTGAAGCGTTTCAAAGGACATATTTACTGTTTTTCCGGGTTAAATCTTTTGATAACCGCGCCTAAGCCTGCGAATTTTTGTTCTATGTTTTCATAACCGCGGTCTATGTGGTAAACGCGGTCTATCGAACTTTCGCCGCCGGCGCAGAGGGCGGCAATTACCAGCGCTACCCCGCCGCGCAGGTCCGACGCCATGACTTTGGCGCCGGAAAGCGGCGCGCCGCCTTTTATTTTCGCCATAGTTTTTTCTATAGTGATATCGGCGCCCATGCGAACTAGTTCCGGCGCATGCATGTAGCGGTTTTCAAAAATATCTTCCGTAATATCGCTTGCGCCGGGCAGCGTGCATAACAGAGACATATAAGGCGCCTGTAAATCAGTCGCGAAACCGGGGTACGGCATTGTTCGTATGCCGACGGGTTTCAGCTGCACACCTTCCTTGTATTTAATATGTATACGTCCGTCACCGGTGACAACTTCAAATCCGGACTCAACCAAATTTTCAACCAGAATTTCATTATGCGAGGGCACACAGTTTTTTATAATAACGTCGCCGCGCGTCGCGGCCGCGGCAATAACAAAGGTGCCGGTCTCAATCCTGTCGGCGACTACCGCGTGCTTCATCGGGCCCAGCGCGGCTTTGCCTTCTATAATAACGCGGCCCTGCGCGTCGACGGTAATATCGGCGCCCATTGATTTTAAAGCGGCGATTAAATCATCAACCTCAGGTTCTTTGGCGGCGTTTTCTATTATTGTCTGGCCGGGGATAAGAACGGCGCACATCATAATATTTATCGTCGCGCCGACGCTCGGGAAACGCAAAACTATTTTTGCCGGTTTAAGTTCGCCGGCTTTAATCAAAATGTCCCCTTTTAAAGTGGTGCAGACGGCGCCCAGTTTTTCAAACCCTTTAAGGTGTATGTCGACGGGCCGCACGCCGATGGCGCAGCCGCCGGGCAGCGGGATTTGCGCGTGTTTAAGACGGGCGAGCAACGGGCCGGCAACCCAGAAACTGGCGCGCATTTGTTTTACCAAATCATAGGAAACGCTGCCCTTTAACGGGCCGGCATTGGTGACGACGGCCATATTACCGTCGTAAGAAACGTTTTTGCCTAGTTCCGTAAGCAGTTTGAAAGTTGTCCGCACGTCGCGCAGGTCCGGCACGCGGGTTAGAACGCACGGCTCATCGGTAAGCAATGTCGCCATCAGTATCGGCAGAGACGCGTTTTTGGAACCGCTTATTTCCACTTCTCCTTTAAGTCTGACGGGGCCTTTAATTATAAATCTGTCCATGAGTTATCTTTTCCTCGCGAAAATAAAACGGTTTATGCCGGCAAAATCTTTTTCTATAACTATATTATCCCAAATATTTGTGTCAAAAATTGCTTTTATTTGCTCCTCCTGATTTTGCCCGAACTCAAGCGCGAGCAGACCGCCGGACTCAAGAAAATCAGGCGCGTATAAAATGATTTGGGTTATGACGTCAAGCCCCGTTTCCCCGCCGTCAAGCGCGGCGCGCGGTTCTCGTTTTACTTCTTCGCTTAAACCGTCAATTTCAGCGGACGGGATATACGGCGGGTTTGAAATAATCGCATCAAAAACGCCGAAAATATTTTCAAATAAATCGCCGTAAATAAACTGCACCGGCAGCTTAAATTTATCCGCGTTTTTCTGCGCGGTAAGAAGCGCGGCGGGCGAATTATCCGTGCCTATGACTTCCGCAGAGTGGTACTTCATTGCAAGAGTACATGCTATTACGCCGCTGCCGGTACACATATCAAGCAGCCGGCGCGGATTTTTTAATTGTTTAATCGTTTTTTCAACCAGTTCTTCCGTCTCTGGCCGCGGAATAAGGACATCCTCATCAATAATAAAGGTGTGTCCGCAGAAATCCTGCGTTCCGGTGATATAAGCAAGCGGTACGCCGGAAATACGTAAGTCTACGACGGCGTTATAACGGTTTATTTCTTCGTCGCGCATTTGTACGGCGCCGTTAAAGCCAAGCCACGTGCGTGCGCGGTTTAACACGGCGCAGAGCAAAAACTCCGCGTTTGCCTGCGCTTCGTCAATATGCGCGGCGGACAGTTTTTGTGCGCCGGAACCCAGAACATCAGCCACCGTATTTTTCATATGATTATTTTATAATATATAAATAAGAGAGGTACCAGTATGAATACCGCTTACAGAAATATGAGACATTTTTGGCTTTATGATACTATCACGGACACTAAGGCGGATTTTCCCGCCCTGGGCGAAAACCAGATTTCAATAGCCGGCATAGAATTTTGCATGTCCGACGGAAATAACGTAATAAAAAATATTTTTATAGCAGGCTCCACGTTAAAAGACGCAAGCATGTACTTTGAAAACAATTCGCCGAGCGGCATCGGCGGTTTTCTTGGCACGCCGGACAAAGAAACGCTGCACCCGCCTTTAAAAGCCATGCTGGAAGCGGCCGCGAAAATTTCCCCCCGCATGGATGTAGTCAGGACATTGCCGCCGGCAAAACTTTTTAACACCACTTTTTTCGCGGTTGCTAAAAACCGTTTATACGCCAGACAGCTGTCTAACGATGAGTGCATGAGGAAAAACGCGCCGTTCAACCGTTTTTTTATAAGCGCGCAAAATATGATTTCCGCCTTCAGGGAAGCTGATGAAAACAATCAATAACTGCGCGGTTATTCTGGCCTCCGGTACCGGCAAGAGAAGCGGGCTTAAAATACCTAAACAATTTGCCGTCGTGGACGGACGCACTGTGCTGGAGCGCAGCATTGACGCGTTTGAAAGTCACCCGGAAATCAATGAAATCATTTTGGTATCCGCGCCGAAATATTTAGAAAAATGTAAAAAAATAATTTTAAAAAATAAGTATAAAAAAGTTGCCAAAATAATCCCCGGCGGACAGACGCGGCAACAAAGCGCTTATGCCGGCATTTCCGCGGCGGGAAACGCGGAAAACGTTTTAATCCACGACGCGGCGCGTCCTTTTGTAACTGAACGCATTATTACGGGCTGCATAAACGCGCTGAAAAAATATAAAGCCGCCGGCACCGCCGTACCAAGCGCGGATACGATTATAAAAGTCAATAAAAATATGACGGTCGACAGTGTGCTTGAGCGCGGCTCTCTAATGCGCTGCCAGACGCCGCAGGCTTTTAAACTTAAGACAATAAAAAAAGCGCATGAGTTTGCGCTTAAAAAAAATCTTGCCGCCGCAACCGACGACTGCGGCCTTGTGCTGCACTTTAAACTTGCGCCGGTTTACGTAGTCCCCGGCGACGAAAAAAATATAAAAATAACCTACCCGGCCGACATACTCGCAGCACAAAATATCTGCCGCATTAAAAAATAACTACCAGCCTTTAAGAAAAACATATTTCAAAAATCTTGCCGGATGCATGACAGGGTTCGGGCAGCGGTCAAAAAAAGAATATTTATAAAGCCCGTGTTTTTTTACAAATTTATACCAGCCGGACTGCGGTTCCCTGTGCGCCTGCCCGCCGAGCGAAAGCCACTGCTGATAATATTCTTCCCACATCTTAAAATAAGTATAACCCCAGAAACGCAGACCGCCGCCGGCGCAGTGATAGACGTAAACGTCATTATGTTTTTTGTCAAAATACTGCGGCAGGGAAACGAGACAGTTAAACATAGGGTTCATCGTTTCCGTCTTAATATTATAATCCTGCATCATCAGATTTATGACGCCCTGGTCCGGGCAGACCAGATTTTTCAGCATGGCCGCGGTTTTGTGATAACAGTACATTTTGAGTTCGTTTATTTTCGGCAGTTTATTTGTAAAAAGCGTTACGCCGGCGTTGAAATTCGGCACGGTCATATCATAACCCGGCACAGGTTCAACAAAATTTTTGGTAATCAGATTAAGCCCTTTCTGCACGTCTTTTGCCATGGCAAGGCCGCTTTCCCCGTAATCAAAAACGGGGTAAAGCTCCTTGCCAATCATAATATCCGCGTCCATATAAAGCACTTTTTCATATGTATTTAGCAGGTCAAAAATTTCATAGCGCGCAAAAGTCAGCTGGGAAAAGTTTTTAAAATTTATATCGTCAAAATCCGTGTCCACGGCAAATTTGTATTCGGTAAATTTACAAGGCAGAATTTTGTTTAAAATTTCTTTGCTTTTATCCGAGACATCCTGAACGTAGATTAAAATATCGCAGTTTTCCACTGTTTTCGGCGAAGTCTTTTTCAAACTCAAAAGCAGCGTGCCCACGGCAAAAACAAAGCGTTCGTTAGTAGCCAGAAAAACGGCTTTCTTTTTCATTGTATACTCCGTTGTTTTGTATTAGAATATATACTAATATAGTATATTTAGAGGGAATATGAAAAATCCTATTGTAATGGCTGAAATAGGTTGTAACCACCGCGGCGAACTGAATACGGCCCATAAAATGATAAAACTTTTGGGAGTCTTTAAAATAATGAATCCCCAAAGCTCGATAGACGTCGTAAAATTCCAGAAAAGAACAAATAAAGAATTGCTTTCTCCGGAAGAATACAACGCGCCGCACCCTAACCCCGCCAACAGCTACGGCGCGACATACGGGGAACACCGCGAGGCGTTAGAATTTAACCTAAAACAGCATGCGCAGTTAAAAAAATGGTGCGAAGACGAGGGATTGACTTATTCCACGTCCGTATGGGATTTGACGGCGGCAAAAGAAATAGTCTCTCTAAAACCTGAGATGATAAAAGTTCCCTCCGCCTGCAATTTGGATTTTGACCTGCTCCGCTTTCTGCGGGACAAATACAAAGGAGAAGTACACGTATCTTTCGGCATGACTACCCATGCGGAAGAGAAAAAAATAGTCAATTTTTTTAAAGAAAAAAATCGCGCGAAAGATTTAGTTATTTATGCCTGCACATCGGGCTATCCGGTGGCCTTCGAAGACATTTGCCTGTTGGAAATCGCGCGGCTTAAAAAAACTTTCGGCAAAGACGTAAAAGCGATAGGTTTTTCCGGCCACCACCTGGGTATAGCGGTCGACGTGGCCGCGCTTGCGCTGGGCGCGAGATATTTTGAGCGGCACTTTACGCTTGACAGAACATGGAAAGGCACTGACCACGCCGCCAGCCTTGAGCCCAGAGGCCTTATGACTCTTGCGCGCGATTTAAGAAACGCGGACAAAGCGTTAACCTATAAAAAAGAAGATATTCTGGACGTAGAAAAAGTGCAAAGGAAAAAGCTTAAAAGGAAAATATGAATATAGCTTTTATACCCGTCAGAGGCGGTTCAAAATCTATACCGCTGAAAAATATTAAAGAACTTGCCGGCCGGCCGCTTGTCTACTGGACGGCGGCGGCGGCTGACGCGGCAAAATGCATTAATAAAGTTATAATCGCGACTGATGACAGGAAAATAAAAGACGCCGTCAAAAACTTCAATCTGAAAAAAGTTGAAATTTACGACAGGGAACCGCAAAACGCGCAAGACGCGTCATCCACCGAATCCGTAATGCTTGAATATATCAAAAAAGCAAAACTGAAACCGTCAGATAATTTTTTTCTTATACAGGCAACGTCCCCTCTTCTGAAAACGGAACATATTGAAGCCGCTTTCAGCAAAATGCAACTCGATAAAGCGGACAGCCTGCTCACATGTGTACGCAGCAAAAGATTTTTTTGGACAGAAGACGGCAAACCCGTAAATTATGACTACCGCGCCCGCCCCAGACGCCAGGACTTTAAAGGCATGATGATGGAAAACGGCGCGCTTTACATAAACCGCGCAGGCAATATTTTGAGAGATAAAAACAGACTATCCGGCAAAATTTCCGTTTATGAAATGCCTGAGTATACCGCCGTTGAAATTGACGAGCCGCATGATTTTATCACGGCTGAAACGCTTATGCGCGCGCACGCGGCTCCGGTTAAACATAAATATAAAATGTTCCTCACCGACTGTGACGGCGTGCTTACCGACGGCGGCATGTATTACGGCAATGACGGCAGAGAACTAAAAAAATTTAACACCAAAGACGGCATGGCCTTTGAGATTTTAAGAAAAGCGGGTTTTATAACCGGCATTATCACGGGCGAAATTTCAGACGCCGTCAAAAACCGCGCGGCAAAAATAAAAGCTGATGAACTTAAAATGGGCGTTAAAGACAAACTGTCCGCCGTAAAAGAAATTTGTAAAAAATATAAAATCCCTCTAAGCGGACTAGTTTACGTCGGGGACGATATCAACGACGTTGAAGTTATAAAAGCGGCCGGGTTAGGCTGCAGCGTGGCCGACGCCCAGCCGGCTGCCAAAGCCGCGGCGAAATACGTTACCGCCGCGCGCGGCGGGAGAGGAGCCGTGCGGGAAATAGTAAATAAAATCTGCGGCGAAACTTCTTATGAGCCAAAATGAAATCAAAGGCTTCAGCCGAGAACAAATCGAGCAGATGTGTTTTGACAAAGGCAGCCAGCTCCCTTTTGATTTGCCGACGGTAAAAAAGTACGGCTTCAGCAAATGTATAAGAGAGTTTGCCGGTCTTCCGTCCTGGTTTCCTATAACCGTAGAAATGCAGCACGGCGTGGTATTTAACGAAAAACCTTTAAATATTGAGATAAACGCGCCCGCTTACGCCGTTTTTTTCTGGTACAAATATACTCTTGACGAATATCCAAAATATTCAAAAACCCGCACCTACGGCCTGCTGGCGCCTTTTGTATCTTACCGTCGGAAACATAATATTACCCAAAACTCTGACGCAAAAGGCACGCTACTGTTTTTCTCACATACCATAGGCACTACCGAACATGACAAAAGCGTCGAAGAGTTTATAGAAAGTTTTAAAAATATTCCACAAGAGTTTTATCCGCTGGCCGTATCCGTCCATATGCACGACGTGGAAAAAGGCATACACCTGAAGTTTTTAGAAAAAGGCGTGCCGGTTTTTACGGCGGGACATGAGTACCACAAAGATTTCCCTGACAGATTTTACGATATGCTGAGACGCTTCAAATACGCGGCGTCCGACGGAATAGGTTCCCATACAATGTACGCGGCGGAAATGGGCACGCCATTTTTTATATTCGGCAGACCGCCTGTTTTGCATTACCACGGCGACACGCAGTATAAAGGGAAAATAAATTTTATAGAAGTTTTGCCAAGATATAAAGCCGCTTATGATTTGTTTAATACGGGCCCGTCTAAAACTGTTACGCCGCAGCAGCGGGAATGCGCGCTGGAGTGCCTTGGCGAATATATAAGCGAAAGCCCGGCTTCCGTCAAAAAAGTCCTAATCAAATCTCTGTTTTATTATATATTTATAGGCTGGATAAAAAAGAATATTTTAAAAATCAAAGAGCGCTCCCAGCGCCGCCGGCTCAGACGGGAAAACGAAGAATATTTAAACTCAAAACAGAAATATTAAATATTTAAATTTTTCAGTTTTTCTTCAAGGCGCAGTTTGCGCAAATCTTCTAAAATTACGTCTATTTTGCCTTCCATAATTTCTGTCAAATTGTGGTAATTTTTGTCCGTGCGGTGGTCTGTCACGCGGGACTGCGGGAAATTGTAGGTGCGTATTTTTTCGCTTCTGTCGCCGGTGCCGACCTGGCTTTTGCGCGCGTCGTAAATTTCTTTATTTCTTTTTTCTTCTTCCATCTGGTAAAGTTTGGCGCGCAGCATGTTCATCGCTTTTTCGCGGTTTGCGCCCTGGCTGCGCTCCTCGCGGCAACTTACCACGACGCCCGTCGGCTTATGGATAATGCGCACCGCGGTTTCAACTTTGTTGACGTTCTGCCCGCCGGCGCCGCCGGAACGGCACGTTTCAAGTTCCAAATCCGCGGGGTTGATTTGAATGTCAACTTCCTCGGCCTCGGGCATTATAGCGACGGTAACCGTCGACGTATGGACACGGCCGCTGGCCTCGGTGTCCGGCACGCGCTGGACGCGGTGGGTGCCGGCCTCGTCCCGCAGCCATGAGTACGCGCCATCGCCTTTTATAAACATACTTGCGTATTTGCAGCCTTTCATTCCCGTCGGAGTATATTCCAAAATTTCCGTTTTCCAGCCTTTGCTTTCGGCAAAACGCTGGTAAACGCGCAGCATCTCGCTTGCAAAAATGGCGCTTTCATCGCCGCCGGCGCCGGGGCGTATTTCAAGATAAATATTTTTGTAGTCATTAGCGTCCGGCGGGATGACTAGGACGCGCAGCTCTGCCTCAAGCCGCGACGCTTTGGCCTGCAGTTGTTCAATTTCTTCGACGGCCATTTGCGCCATTTCTTTGTCGGTGTCGTCTTTAATAATTTCCTGCGCGTCTTTAATTCCCTTTAAAACGTTTTCAAGTTCAACGCCTTTTTCGACGATGGGGCGCAGAAAAGCGTGGCGTTTGGATTTTTTCTGCAAATCCGCGCCGGACAGATTGCCCGCCGACATTTCCGCCTCTAAAGTTTTAAATTCTTCAAGATATTTACTGATGTCCATTTTTTTCTCGCTTAAATAAAATATAAGGCGGGCCGTTTGCGTAAAAAATTACGCAAACGGCCCGCCGGTAAAACAGCTAAAGCGGGATGTTCCCTTTCTTCGGATTTTCCTTCGGGTCCCGTTTATTTTTTAAAATGCGCAGAGCGCGGATAATTTTTTCGCGCGCGGAAGCCGGCTCAATAACCTCATCGATAGAACCTGTCAGCGCCGTCTGGTACGGGCTTGCGAATTTTTCCCGGTACTCCGCCGTCAGTTTTTCGCGCAGTTCTTCGGCTTTATCCTCAGGAGTATTTTTTAATTCTTTGGAATACAAAATTTCCACCGCGCCGCGCGGGCCCATGACGGCAATCTCCGCGCTGGGGAACGCGAAATTAAAATCGCCTCCCAGATATTTTGAACTCATCGCGATATACGCGCCGCCGTAAGCTTTGCGGAGCACCAGAGTTATTTTCGGTACAGTCGCCTCAGAATAAGCGTACAGAAGTTTTGCGCCGTGGCGGATAATGCCGCCGTGCTCCTGCTCCACGCCCGGAAGATAACCGCCGATGTCGACAAGCGTCAGTATGGGAATATTAAAATCATTTAAAAAACGGACAAAACGCGCAGCCTTGTCGCTGGCGTTAATGTCCAGCGCGCCGCCGAGATACGCCGGATTATTTGCGACAACTCCGACAACTTCGCCGCCCATGCGAATAAAACCGACGGTAATATTTTTCGCGTAGTTCTGATGCACTTCAAAAAATTCATAATTATCCGCAAGACGCCAGATGACGTGCTGCACGCGGAAACTTTTGCCGGGCTCAATTTCACAAATGCTTTCCAAAACTTTTGTTCTTCTGGTGGCCGGGTCCTGCGTCGTCGTGGCCGCCGGCTTTTCAAAACAGTTTTGCGGAAGAAAATCCAGCAGTTCGCGCACCTGGCGGAAGCAATCCTGTTCGCTTTTTGCCACAAAATGGCAGACACCGCTTTTTTCGCCGTGCGCGACGCTGCCGCCGAGTGTGTCAAAATCAACTTCTTCGCCGGTCGCGCTTTTTACGACGCTCGGTCCGGTGACGAACATATGGCTTATTCCTTCCACCATAAAAATAAAATCCGTAAGAGCCGGCGAATAAACCGCGCCGCCGGCGCAGGGCCCTAGTATAACGGAAATCTGCGGTATTACGCCGGAGGCTTTGACGTTGCGGTAAAAAATATCGCCGTAACCATCCAAGCTTTCAACACCTTCCTGTATCCTCGCGCCGCCGGAATCAAGCAGGCCGACAACCGGCACTTTGGCTTCCAGCGCCATGTCCATCAGCGTCGCGATTTTATGCGCGTGCGCTTTGCCCAGCGAACCGCCGAGCTGCGTAAAATCCTGCGCGAAAATGGCCACGTCTTTGCCGGCTATACGCGCAAAACCGGTAATCACGCCGTCGCCTTGAATATGTTTGTCTTTAATGCCGAAATCCGTGCAGTTGCTTTCGACGAGCGTTTTTATTTCATAAAAACTGCCTTGGTCGACTAGATAATTAATCCTTTCTCGCGCCAGAAATTTGCCTTTGGCTTTCTGCGCTTTGACGCGCTCCTCCGTGCCGCCGGAGACGGCAGAAGCGTAAATCTTTTTAAATTTTTGCATGTTTTTGGTCAGCGTGCGGCTTTTTTTCAGTTTCGCTTCCTGCTGGTCGTCATGCTCAGGTCTGCCTAACATATCCATCATAAAATGCCTCCGGTTTTAAAAGATATCGCCGTTATGAAGTTTTTTAAACCTTTGTTTGTCTCTACTTTAATCCCGTCCGTTCCCGCCAGTTTACCGTAAAAATTTATTTTGTTTCCGTCAAATTCTATCTGGTGCATCGCGGCGGTCAGGCCGACGTTTAACACTTTTAAAACCGCCTCTTTTTTGGCCCACAACTCCGTCAGATATTCCGCGCTGCTGCCGAGAGCAATCTCCGTCTTTGTGAAACACATTTCCGCCCAGGCTTTGCTTCTTTCTTCAATAAGTTCAATGTCAATTCCTACTTTATTTGTTTCCGACGCGCACGCCGCGCCGTAACCGTTGCTGTGCGATATTGAGACGTAAATTTTGCTTGGCGCGCCGTTAATGCTGAGGTTCGGGTAACCGTCTGCGCTTTTTAAAACCTCAATATTTTTCAAGCTGGTTTTTACAAAATTTTCCGCTATCAGTTTTTTTAAAGCGTAACGCCCGAGCGCGTAATCACGCCTGCGTTTTTCAATTTTCAAAGTATCAAAGTAAGTCCGCTCTCCGTCGGTAAAAAAACTTTCAACCGCCGGCATTTCAGAGTAAGCGACCGTTAAAAATTTGTACATTAAAAATTACTGCCCGATGCCGTAATAGTCCGACAGCTCTATCCACAGATTCATCTCTTCGTCGAAAACAAACGCGTCGTAAATGCTTTTGCCTTCAATGCTCAGCCCTTTATACATGCCGTATAAATATAAAGTTTCCGGGCTTTGGCCTTTGCCGTGGACGATATATTTTCCGATACTGTCCGGCAGGTTCATGCGGTTGTCAACGCTCAAATCTCTGTACCCGCACGCCTGGAAAGCGGCTTCTACAAGCAAAGGATAGCCGATTAATTTTTTAGGCCCGTCGGTAAACAGCGAAACCTCCGGCCTTTTGTAAAGGGCCAGTACGGTATTTTCCGCCACGTCCAAAACGCCGCCCAAAACCTGGAAACTTGGGCCGTGAAAATATCTTTTATAAATTTCTTCTTTTGGAACTATGATTTTATTTGTCAATTTAATATTGTCGCGCACGGCCGCCCATTTTGACTCGGCCTTTGAAAGAACGCGGGCCGTGAAATGGCGGCGCGTGTCCCCCATTTTTACGCCTTTGCTGTTAATAAAATCAGACTCTATTTCAAACCCGGCGGAACCGTTGATGATTGCTCCTTTTACCGCCACTTTCTGCGGCCTGTTACGCAGCAGTTTTATGGGGAGAAAATAGTGGACGTCTTCCAAACCTTTCGGCGTTTTGCCGAGCATATTTGACGCCGCCTCCATAAAAGTCTCAAGGCCCATCACGCCGGGAACGTACGGAGTGCCTTCAATGGAGTGGTCCGCCAGATAGTGGTCTGACTCAAGCGAATATTCTTTTTCCGTTTCAATACTTTCACCGGGCGTTAATTTTTTTATTTCACCGAGGAAATGATTTTCTTTTAAATTCCCCTCTTCTTCTTTAACGACGGCCTTCGGCGCGGGCGAATGGTGGTGCTGCGGCGGCGCCGGCGGAACTTCAGCCGGTTCCGGCGCGGGAGCTGCCGGCGGCGGAGTATTACCGCTATCCTCGACAATCTCTTCCCAGTCCGTTTTAACCTGTCTGTCCCAGTCAAGTTTACCTAGCACGTCCGTCATAATAATTTCCGGTATCTTCCCGTAGACAATTTCGTCAAGGAACATCTGCATGCCGTCCTGCGGGTCCACAAACTCAACGCCGTTGGATTTGAGGAAAGTTTCCACGCCCGGTCTTATGCCCATGCCGATATTTGAAAACGCGCTCATTGATATACTGATAGCGCGCTGGCCTTGGTTGTGCAGCGACGCGCAGAGTTTGGAAAGGTATTCATTCGCGCTGCCGTAATCGCTCTGCCCGAGGTTGCCGTATTTGCCGGCGATAGACGTGGCGCAGGCGTATAACCCGCTGTCTTTAACCAGATTAAGCGCGAGGAAAGCCGCGCCGCTGGTGGCTTTAACGTCAAAGATTCTGAAAAATTCTTCAAGCGTTTTGTCCGTCACCAGTTTGCTTCTCTCAAGACCGGCGAAATGGATTAAGCCGTCCACTCTGCCGCCTTTGGCTTTGATTTTGGTCACAACCTCTTTCATCTGAGTGCCGTTCATAACGTCGCACTGGTAGTACTCAACCTCGCTGCCCAGTTCTCTTAATTTTTCAAGGTTTCTGTATAAGGTTATGGAGTCTTTTATTTTGCCAAACTCACGGTCTAAAAGAACGGGCGTGGCTTTGATTTCAGGATTCGCTTTCAAATCTACCCAGATTTGGTTTTTGAGCGCGGCAAGTTCCGTCTCGTTCATGCTGGCCCAAAGCGGCGTCTTCTCCGATATGCCTATAATATCAAGTACTATAATTTTGCTCTTATACTGCGCCGCTATTTTCTGGCTGAGCAGCGCGCCTATGCCGCGGCCGCAGCCGGTGAAAGCTATCGTTTTGCCGGACAAATCAAAATTTTTGGCGCGGCGGTCAAGGCGCGTCGGGATGGAAAGTATCGTCGAGCGCCGGCCGTCTTTATAGGAAATCATAAAGCGCATGTCGCCGCGCAAAATTTCAAACATTGTGCGGTTCGCCATTTCTTCCGGCGTGTCTTCCGGCTCAAAATCCAAAAATTTGCTTAAGCAGCCGCCGGTGACTTCAAACATATCTTTGCGGAAACACTGCACCGCGCCGGACAGAGAGCCAGCCGTCGGGTTAATAGCCTCTTTGGTAAAGTAACCGAACGAAGCGTCCAATTTAATATTAACCGCGAAAAACGTGTCCGCATCGTCCCGTTTGGACAAATCCGGCGCGAAAACTTTCAGCGCCAGAAACAGCGGCATCACGTGTTTTACAAGTTCCGCGTGCGGATTATTTTTCTTGTCAAACTTTTTCAGCACGGCGCCTAGCAGATAAACTATACCCTGCATACCGGGGTTTTCCCGCTGGTATTCGCGGAGGACGGCTTCCGTTTCGTCGGTGCTGTCCCAGTTTACTATCGTAGTATTTTTGCTGCGCGCTTTAAGAGTGGTAAACACGTGCGTCGGAATATTGCGCTCTTTAAACCATTCCTGGTAAGCCTTGATAAGCGGCGCGCTGTCCGCGAAAATTAAGACGGGACGCTCAGTCGAAAGCCGCCTTTCGCTTTCTTCGGTAAGCGGCGCGTCGACCAAAGTAGGGACATATCTTAATTTTTTGTCCTGATAATTTTCGCCGTGATAAGATTTTTCTTCGACGGCCGGTTTCGGTGCAGGGGCCGCAGGTGTCGGCGCTGGCGTTACTGGTTCAACGGCAACGGGCGCCGGGGCCGGAGTTTCAACCGCCGGAGCGGGAGCCACAACAGGGCCGTTTATTACAAAACCCACTACGTGCCGGATTGTCGGATAATCTTTTAATTGTATGCCGCTGCCTTCTACCTGCGGAATGGAATATTTTTCGCGGATGGCGGCGAAAAGTTCCGCCTGTTTTACCGTGTCTATGCCCAGGTCAGCTTCCATATCCAAATCTAACTCAAGCATGTCCTGCGGGTAGCCGGTTTTTTCTGATATCAAATTGACTATTTCTTTTGTTACCTGCACTTCGTCAAATTTGCCGGACGGTTTGGCCGCCGGAGCGGGAGCAACTGCCTTGGCGACTACTGGAGCAGCAACCGGCGCGGGCGTTACAGCGGGAGCGGACGCTACAGCTGCGGCAGGTTTGGCCGTTTGGCCGTTCATGACAAAACCTATTACGCTGCGGATTGTCGGATAATCTTTTAACTGTATACCAGTGCCTTCAACCTGTGGTATCGAATATTTTTCGCGGATTGCGGCGAAAAGTTCCGCCTGTTTTACTGTGTCTATGCCCAGGTCCGCTTCCATGTCTAAATCAAGCTCAAGCATATCCTGCGGGTAACCTGTTTTTTCTGAAATCAAATTGACTATTTCAGATGTGACCTGAGACTCATTTAAATCAGCTTTTGGGGCCGCAGGCGCTGGTTTAAGCTGGGGTGCGGGTGCCTGTACAGGTTTTGCGGCCGCCGGAGCGGGAACTGTCTTCTGTGCCGCGCCGCCTGACGCGCCGTTTAGGACGAAACTGATTACATGGTTTATCGTCGGATAATCTTTTAATTGTATGCCGGTACCTTCAACCTGCGGAATGGAATATTTTTCGCGGATTGCGGCGAAGAGTTCAGCCTGTTTTACCGTGTCTATGCCCAGGTCAGCTTCCATATCCAAATCAAGTTCTAACATGTCCTGCGGATATCCGGTTTTTTCTGAAATCAAATTGACGATTTCTTTTGTTACAGCGGCTTTATCAAGTTTTGCCGTCGGAACGGCGGATGCCTGAACGGTTTTTACCGGCTGCGGCGCGGGTGTCGGAGCGGGTACGGCGGCTGGCGCAGGAGCGGCAACGGATGACTGACCGTTAAGAACAAAACCTATTACGTGATTTATCGTCGGATAATCTTTTAATTGTATGCCAGAGCCTTCAACCTGCGGTATGGAATATTGTTCGCGGATAGCGGCGAAAAGTTCAGCCTGTTTTACCGTGTCTATGCCCAGGTCCGCTTCCATGTCTAAATCTAACTCAAGCATATCCTGCGGGTAGCCGGTTTTTTCTGATATTAAATTAATAATTTCCGTCTGGACTGTCGCTCTGTCTAGCTTCTTGGCGGCGGCAACTACAGCCGGTTTGGGAGCGGCTGGCACGGGAACGGGCTTAGGCGCTGGCGCCGCCGGCTGCGCGGCGGGTTTTGCCACTTTATCTACAAAAGCCTGAGAGCCTTCCATTATAAGCGCCGGTTTTTGGCCGGGGACAAAATTGTCTTTTATCCTTAAAGTATTCTGGACTATTTCAAGCTGCGGGTTTTTCTGGCCGGAAATATTCTGCATCCACGCGCCGTGTTTGGCAGCGTCAAAAACTCTGGGTTCGCCTTCTGACCAGATTTTTTCCATCAGCGTCATGCCTACCTGCGAGCCGAAACCCGCGCCCAGACGCAGCGAATATTTAAAATTATATTTGCCGCCTTTGCTCAGCGTTATGCCGGCAAGTTCAGGATCAGGTTCTTGATAATTGGCCACCGGCGGAATAATGCCCGTGTTAAGGCTGCGGACCGCTATAACGTCTTCAATGCCGGCGCCCATAGCGTGGCCGGTAAAACCTTTGGTGTTGCTGACAATCACTTTTTCAACGTCCGGCCCGAAGGTGCGTTTTAAAGCGTGCACTTCCGCGCTGGCGCTGCCGCCGCGCGCCGGAGTATAAGTTTCATGCGAAATAAAAACTAAATTTTTGGCTATATCGGAACGGTTTATATTATAATCCTGCTCCGCGCGGGTGACCATTTCATTCATAATATCGGCCACGTGTGCAACGTCAAGCCTCGTCGGGTGGAAGCCGCTGTTTCTGATTTCCGTTTCAAGCACGCGGACAAGCGGTTTCATGCCGCGGTTAAAAACTTCCTGCTCCTCTTCAACCACAAGCGCCGCAGCGCCCATGCCGACAATCATGCCGTTTCTTCTTTTGTCAAAAGGAACGGCGGCTTTGGCAACGTCAGCCTCCGTCGTAGCCGCGCCGGAAGCTAAAAAGGCGGCTATCAGCCACTCCTGGATATTCGAGTTTGTGATATCGTCCGCGCTGATGACTATAACGCGTTTCGCGCGGCCAAGTTTAATCCAATCGCTGGCCACCGCAACCGCCTGGGCGGTGGACGCGCACGCGCCGGAGAGCATGGTCGCCGGGCCGCGGGCTCTTATCCACTGCGCCATATGGCTGTGCGCTATCGGAATTGTTTTTAAAAGGAAATCCTGCGCGAAAATTTCTTTTTCTTCGCCGTACGACGCGTAGGTGTTGGCGAACCACTGCGTAATTTCTTTCTTTAAGGCGGGGTCCGTAATTTTGGAAATTAAAGTTTCATAAAATTTATAAACGTCGTCTTTGCTTTTGCCGGCGAGGGAACTTTTTAAAGAGCGCGATACTTCGGAAATAATCGAATTGATATTAGGAAACGCAGACGTAAAAATGATGCCGGTGTTTTCAATCATCTCGGCAGGCAGCCCCCAGCGGTCCGGCAGATAACCGCCTGCCGTCGTCGGTTTATAGTAAAGCACAAGAGGTATGCCCGCGTCTTTAAGAGCCAAAATGCCGGCGGCTATGGAAAGTTTAAAAGTAGCGTCCATTGACGCAACCCATTTTTCCGGCAGGCCGAATTCTTTTTCAACGTCAAACGCGCCGGCGCGGGCGCTGAGTTTGATGGCCTGGGAAATGTCCGTCAGTTTTTCAACCCTGTGATTGCCGTCTTTGGACTTTATAACGTATTCGACATTTTTATCAATCTGTTTCTGCTGCCAGTCCGCCGGTATGGGCTCTATAAAGTTGCGGCCCTGCAAAATTTCGTCAAGCGCGCCGTCCCGGAAAACTTTTTCCCAGCTGCCGGGCGTGCCGGCGGCTATGCCGCTGATGACGACAGATTTATTATTACAGCTTGTCATTTTAACTTCCTCCGGTGCGGGAGTTACGGTTTGTTCGGCTGAACTTTCCGCTTTCCCGCCAAGCGCCCAGGTCCTGTAGGCCGGGTTTAAAATATCGCCCGCGTCGTTTAAATCAGTCCCGCCCCAGTCAAGCGGTATGCCGCTGGCGGTCAGGTTTGCCAGTAAGTCGTTAAACTCGCTTATGCCGCCTTTCTTCGGGTGGTTTGACGCGAGCACTTTTATATCTTTTTTATCGTCCAGCGTGCTGGCGGCGAACGCGCTTAAAACGCGTTTCGGGCCGCATTCTACAAACAGTCTTACGCCGGAATCATAGGTGCGCTTAAGCTGCTCTATCCATTCTACAGAACTTACAAGCTGTTCAACCAGCAAATCTTTAATTTTCTCTGGGTCCGACGGATAAAAGTCCGCCGTGACGTTAGAGGTTATCGGGATGCGCGGCACGCCGACGGTAAGCGTATTCAAAAACTCTCTGTAAGACGCTTCGGCGGGTTTAATAATCTGCGAATGGAAAGCGGCGGACACCGGCACCAGAACCGACTGTATGCCCATATCGGTAAACATTTTTACGGCTTCGTTAATCGATTTCTTTTCGCCGGCGATTACCGTCTGGGAAGGACAGTTTTTATTTGCTATCGCGATATAACCGCTGATTTTGTTAAGTTCCGGCTCAACAGTTTCCACCGGCGCGGAAATTGACGCCATCGCGCCCGGGTCCTCAACCTTTATATTGGCCATTGATTTGGCGCGCGTCGTGACGGACCTTAAACCGTTTTCAAAATCAAAAATACCGGCGCCGACAGCGGCCGCGTATTCGCCAAGACTGTGGCCCATTACAACCTCCGGTTTTATGCCGAAAGAGGATAAAAGGCGCATCATTGCCACGTCGGCCGTCATTACCGCCGGCTGCGTCATCTGCGTCTGTTTAATGGCCTCTTCGCGGCGGGCGTAGTCTTCTTTGCTTTCGCCGGGTTTGGACCAGATTACTTCGGTTAACGTCGTGTCTATTAAGGATTTTAAAATTTTGTCGGCTTCGTCAAAAGTGTCTTTTACGACTTTATATTTGCTGGATAAATCTTTCATCATGTCGACGTACTGGGAGCCCTGGCCGGGAAACATAAAACAGACTTTGGGCGTGTGCTTTGACGGATTAAAAGGATAAATACCTTTCATCTTTAAATGCAGCGAATCCTGCGTCCAGACGTCCATCGTCGAAGAAATTTTTATAAAAAATTCAATTTTCTCTTTAAATTTGCCGGCGTTTTCTACATTTATTACAACAGCATAATGTTTTTGAGGAGCGAGATGGTTTTTATAGGCAGTCTGTGGTATATATAAAGGATTGGAGTGTGATTCTTTGACCGCGCGCTGTAATTCGTTAATAAGTTCCTGCTTTGTAGCGCCGGAGAAAGTTAACATTTCCCCCTGCAGTTTGTCACCTTCAACTAAGAGTTCGTACCTGGTGTTCATTAAAGTCTCCTTAACGGGGGCCGCCGACGGCATGCTGCACGCGGCGGTTTTAACTTCTTTTTTTACTGTAAGACCTGGGTGCATCTCTTCCAAAGCAACATGAAAATTGGTTCCGCCGAAACCGAAAGACGAAATATTAGCCCTGCGGATTTTATCCGCGTTCCACGGTTCGGTTTTAGTTATAACGCGGAAAGGGCTGTTCGCCCAGTCAATGCGCGGGTTGGGTTCAACAAAATTAATTGACGGCGGCAGCACTTTATTATACAGAGCCAAAGCCGTTTTGATTAAAGACGCCGCGCCCGCCGCCGCTTTCGCGTGGCCTATCTGCGATTTTATGGAGCCTAAGCCTATCGACGCGTGCGCCGCGTTAGAGCCGAAACATTCGTTAAGCGCGGTGACTTCAACCGCGTCGCCAACCACGGTTGCAGTGCCGTGGGCTTCTATAAGCCCTATGTCGCCGTACCCGTAGTCAAGCTGCTCAAAAGTTTTTTCAACGGCAAGTTTCTGGCCTTTAGGGTTGGGCGCGGTAATGCCTTTGCCTTTGCCGTCGCTGCTGGCGCCCACGGCGCGGACAACGCAGTAAATTTTATCACCGTCCCGGACAGCGTCGGACAGGCGTTTTACTATGACTATGCCGGCGCCCTCGGCCATTACAAAACCGTTCGCGCGTTTGTCAAAAGAATAAGAACCGTCCGCCGATAAAGCTCCTATTTTACAGAATTTTATATACGCGCTCGGGCTCATCATCTGGTCAACGCCGCCGCAGACGGCCATGTCGTAATTACCCATTCTGAGGCCGTTGACGGCCTGGTCCAGCGCGGCTATTGACGTGGCGCACGCGGCGTCCACCGTAAAATTGGTGCCGTTAAGGTTAAAAACGTTCGCCACGCGGCCGGCTATTACGTTTGAAAGTTCGCCGGGCATTGTGTCTTCGGTTATCGGCAGGAAAACTTCGTCCACTCCGGCGCGGATTTCGTTAATCAGACTCTCGGCCTGGGCCGGAGTTAAAGAGGCAAAGGTTTTGGTTTTCTTTATGATTTCATTGAAAAGCGGGGCGTTGGCGCGGGTGTTGGACATTTCGCCTTTCATGCCGCCCATGGCGTTGCCTATGATAACGGCCGTGCGGGTACGGTCAAATTCTTTAGCGTCATAGCCGCTGTCTTTAAGGGCCATAGCCGTTGCTTCAACCGCCAGACACTGGACCATATCCATCTGTTTTGCCACCTGCGGCGGTATTCTGTATTTAAGGGAGTCAAATTTAAAACCGCGTATGAAACCGCCTATTTTGGAATAAGTTTTGTCCGGCGCGCTATGGTCCGGGCTGTAGAACAGGGCGGGGTCCCAGTGGGTTTCTTTAGATACTTCGGTTATGCAGTTCTTGCCGTTTATAATGTTTTGCCAAAAAATGTCTTTGTCCGGCGCTTCGGGCATTATTGCGCCTATACCTATGATGGCTATAGGCTCCAAATTTTTATTTGACATTAACATACTCCTTAAATGGTTATACATTAATGATATTAAATTTAGCGCGGGTTTTGAACAACCGCCCGGCAAAACACTTGACAGAGCGGGCCGTTTTTTATCCATAATCAGCCGTTCCCGCGAACCGGCGTTAAAATTTTGTGATATAATGTTAGTATGCAACAGGAAACGGTTTCAATAAGCAGTTTGTTAAATGAAAAGAACACGCTTTTAATTGAAAAAGCGGACATGCAGAAAGGGGAGCTTATTAAGCAGCTTGTAAACCTGGCCTGCGCGGGGTTGGCTAACGTTGACACCGCTGATATTCTAGACCGCGTGCTTAAACGCGAGGAAAGTATAACCACCACTTTAGACACGGGCTTAAGCATACCGCATTGCAGGGTTGACGGAATATCCGTCTGCCGCGCCGCCATGGCCGTAGTAAAAGACGGCATTAAGGACTCTATGGCGGATAATATAGACATCAAGGTAATGTTCTTGTTTATTTCCCCGTCAAACCCGTCGTTTTTCCAGACACATCTGCAAATACTGGCCCAGTTGTCGGAGAAATTTAAAGACAGCTTTGTAACACGGCTGACGCAGGCCAAAACCGCCGACGAAGTTCTTAAAATCGTAAAACAATAATGCCAGACAACCCTCAAAAAACTACCAAAAGCCCTCTGGGCGTCAAAAAAGTGATGATTATCACCACCGCCGTTCTGACGTTTATCCCTTTTTGGAAAGCGGCGGCGGTAGTGTTATGCGATTTCGGCTCCAGCGCTTTCTACGCCGGCGGTATCGCCATGCGCGCTTTCGGGCCGGCGTTCCCGTGGTATATATTAATAGTAATGCTGGGAGCGGGGCCGCTGCTTTTGGTTTATATAGAATCCAGCTCTTTATTCGTGCGCGGCGGTATTTATAAGGTTGTCAAAGAGGGACTCGGCAACAGAATGGCGAAAATCGCCGTGTCAGCCATAATTTTTGATTTTGTGCTTACCGGGCCGATAAGCGCCGTTTCCGCCGGACATTATTTGTCCGGGTTCATACAGTCGGTATTCTCTTATATGGACCTGACTTTCCCTGTGCCGGACAATGTTTTCGCCGTGGCTTTCGCCGTTTTGGTTACCCTTTATTTCTGGCGGCAGAACATAAAAGGCATTTCAGAAAGCGCGGACAAAAGCGCAAAAATAGTTATTATTTCAATGCTCGTCGCCATAATACTCGCGCTGTGGGCGCTGCTTACCATTCTCATAAGAGGCCATGTCAAACTGCCGCCGTTCAAACCTGATTTTGCGCCTTACGCTCTTGGCTGGAGCAAAAATTTTGACTGGTTTAAAGCCGTCGGCCTGCTGGGCGTGCTGATGGCAGTCGGCCACAGCGTTCTGGCTTTGAGCGGCCTGGAAACGCTGGCGCAGGTTTACCGCGAAATCGAATATCCCAAAATAGCAAATTTAAAGAAAGCCGCGCTGACGGTTTTTCTGTTCTCTCTGCTTTTTACCGGCGGGCTTACGTTTCTTGCTTCAATCATAATACCGTCCGAACTTGTGGCCACGAAATATTATGAGAACCTGCTTGCCGGCCTTGCCATGGAACTTTACGGGCCTGAAATTTTAAGAATTATCATGCAGGGCGCGCTGGTGCTTTGCGGCGCGGTTATGCTTGCCGGCGCGGTCAACACGGCCATCATAGGCTCTAACGCCGTCTTAAACCGCGTGGCCGAAGACGGCATTTTGACTGACAGGTTCAGAAAAATACATAAAAAATACGGCACCACTTATCGTATGATTAACTTTATAGTTTTCATACAACTGGCCGTAATTTTTATTTCGCACGGCAAAGTTTACGTGCTGGGAGAGGCGTACGCATTCGGCGTTCTGTGGAGCATAGTGCTGCAAACGCTGTCCACGATACTGCTGCGCGTAAAACGCCCGCACGCGCGGACTTTTCTGGTGCCGTTTAACATACGTTACAAAAACTACAGCTTGCCCGTCGGCGCGTCGGTTATATTTTTATTCTTTTTCTCGGTGGCTTCAATTAATCTTATAACAAAAAAAGTGGCTACAATCTCCGGTCTTGCGTTCACGGCGTTCTTATTTTCGGTATTTTATATTTCCGAAAGATTTAACGCCAAAAAAGCGAACATAATGTTTGAAGAAGGACACAGGGAAGAGATTAACACGACGACAATGTCTACTCTGGGCGAGGCAATGCGGGCGGAACTGACGCATAAAAACCGCGTCGTCATAGGCGTTAAAGACCCTGAAAATATGTATCACCTGGAACAGTTTTTAAAAAATATGAAGGACGACAGTTTTGATATTATAGTGCTTTACGCAAGGCCGTCGCCGGACACGATGTTCGGCAAAGGCTCCCTGAAAGCCGCGCCGCTGGACGACAAAAAAATATTTTCAAACGTAATTTTGATAGCGGAACAATACGGCCACGCCGTAATCCCGCTGATGGTTGAATCTAATGATCCTTATTACGCGCTTAGCCAAGTTGCCACGGAAGCTAACGCGGACAAAATTATTTTAGGCGTTTCCGGCACCTACGGCGCGCAGGACCAGTTAGAGCGCATGGCAATGGCCTGGGGCGCGGTAAAAGATAAAAAACTTGACCACCCGGTAACCGTCGATATTTTGTGGGAAGGAAGAGAAGTAAACTTCAAATTTACGGCGTAACAGCCGCATTTTTTGCCGGTTTCGTTTTCAGACCGGGAATATGAGATTTTATAAATGCCAGATTGTCCGCGTTAAAAGCGGCAAATCCGGAAGTCAAATTTACTCCGCCTGAAATTATACCCAGCAGATTTCCGTTCTCGTCCCAAATACCGCCGCCGGAAAATCCTTCGCCGATATAAAGATTTTCTATCATGCCGTCTTTGCTGCCGGCCATATATTTGCCGCCCTCGGCGCAGGAAACTTCGGCCCCTTTCTGTGTGACTAAAGCCGCGGAAAACATGCCTTGAATATCATAATAATCGTCCCCGACGGTGATAAGCGTTACGTTTTTTGCTAAACCCGGTACTCCCCCGTCCGTCTTTATAAGCGCTATATCGTCCGCGTTGTTAAAGCCGTTTTTAAAAGCGTCTTTTACAAAAACTTCCGCTTTTACCTCAGGCGCGCCGTTAAAAGAAATTTTTTGCTCCCCGTCCCCGACGGCAAGAAAGCAGTGCGCGGCGGTCAAAAACCAATCATTGTTAAGCCGCACCGCGTGGCAGCCGAAATTTAAGACGCCTTTGTTTATGTCGTATTTATTTATGACGTAATGATAAGTGTTTGAAAAAAAGTCAGCAGATAAGCACTCCGCCGCCGCGCAGACTGAAAGAAACATGGAAAAGATAAAAAATATTTTTTTCATTTAATTTATAGACGGGTGCCAGAAATCCTGGTCCCTTATATTTATTATAAGCGCGGCGACCAGCAGGTCAAGCGCGTCAAGCGCCTGCGGCTTGTCGATATTCGCCGTAAACTCGTCAAACACCGTATGGTGGTTATAAATAAAACCGGTGCTGTCCAAAACGCCGCTGACTTTATAACTTGCCCTGAACAGGCCCCACATATGTCCGAATATTTTTCTGCATAAAGACCGCAGCGCGGAAGTTTCCTCAATGACCGCCATTTCGTCGCCCTGGCTGTCAAACATCCGCCATTTGCGTTTGAACGAAAATTTGGCGCGCTCAAAAGTCATAGTCTCTTTCGTATGCGCGTAATAGACGGTGTAAACTTCTTTTGTTATGCCGTAGCCTTTTTGCAAAACGTAGACGGATTTTTTGCCGTTTTTATTGTAAAGCGTAAATTCCCGCAGAGTGACAAGCGATATAACGGCACCGAGCGCCCAGACAAAAATACCTATCGCCAAAATTAACGCGGAAACGGAATATACCGTCATATAGCGGGCCGGATTGATTTTTATTAAATCAAAAGTTTCGTTAAAGCTTGCCGCGCACATAAACAACACGCAAAGAATAATAAACGCCGCGCCGAAAAACTGGAATACTCCTCCCCACCTCGTCGTAAAAGAAAGAAAAGCTGCGCCCTGGTTGTCCCGCGCGCGGAAAATCAGCGACGGCGTGCCGTAAAGCCTTTTAAATTTTATCGGGTAAGGAGACGCGGGGTTGACAACCAGCTCCGGCGCGCGTCCGCGGACAAAAACCCTGAGAAGCAAAAATAAAAATAACAGCGCGGCGTAAATTATAAAAACCAGCACAGCGACATCAAAAATCCTCCCCAGCGAACGCACGGACGGCGGCATGTTTTTGCTTACAAAAGTAAAATTTTTATGAGTTTCAAAAATTTCTTTTAGTTTTTTATGTATGTCATGTCTGGATATTTTCGGTCTCGCGGAAACTGCCGGCGCGGGCGCTGTGTTCGCGGCCGGGACAGCGGACGGCGCGGAAGCCTGCGGCGCGGCGGCGGTATCCGTCTGCGGATTTTTGAAATCTTTAATATTTTCTTCCTGCACCTGCGGCAGCGCGTAAGTGTCATAGCCGCCTTTGTCCGCTTTCGGGGAAATGTAGGAAAAATATAAATCGGATTCCGCGTAAGTCACGTTTTGCGCCAGCACGGAATAGGCGCGCTTGTTTATCATAAAATAACCGGCGCTGTAATCCGTTTTCGGCGTTGAAAAATTGATATATAGAAAAGGCTCGCCGGTGGAAAACTCAACGTTTTTTATTTCCTCGCCGGTGTAAGTGTTGGCCAGAACCGTCATTTTGCGGGATTTTACGTCAAGAAGGTCGTCGTTCATTTTCTGCGTAATGCAGTCTTCGTTCGCGCAGTCCGGACGGATTTTGAAATCTATTCTGCTGGCGCCTTTTGTGATGCTGAGCACGGAATTTTCAACGGTTGTTTTCGCGGTTGCCCAGCCAGCCGGCATATCAATGGAGAACTGTCCGTCAGACGAAGTAAAAACCGCAGCGTAAGAAAAAACAGCCGTCAAAATAAAAAATATTAACCCAGAGGTCCTGCCGAAAATTTTCATATTTACATTATATAATAATGATTAAAAGTATTTGCTATAATTATTGCAGATTTATATAAAAGGGTACATTTTTTTATGCCGATAACTTTAATAAAACAGTACAGTATTTTTCTTGCAAACCAGCCCGGCGCTTTGAAAGCGTTTACGGACCTGTTTGTGCGGGAAAACGTAGACATTATAGCCATATCGCAGGACGTGCGTTATGACTCCGCCGTCGTGAGGCTCGCCATAGACAATGATTCGGACGAGATAAGCCGCGCTATAACAAAAGCCGGTTTTACAAGCGTAAAAACGGACGCGATTTGCATAATAGCTAAAAACCGCATAGGAATGATAAGAGACGTAGGCGCTATTTTGGGCAATGAAGGTATTAACATAACCGCGATATACGGCTCCGTCGGCGAACAATACGCGCCGCGGCTTATAATCGTAGTAAACGACACGGAACGCGCGGTGGAAGTTTTGGAAAAATCAAAAATAGCCGCATAAAATAAGACTCCGTCCTCCAATTTTTTTCCTCTCCCCTTCAGGGGCCGATAAGGTTAAAAACCAAACTTAGCGTCACAACAACGCACAAAAAAATTTTGTGTATATTCTGTGTTCAAAACCCTCACCCTGCCCTCTCCCTGAAAGGGAGAGGAAAAAGTTGTTGGGTTTTATTTTTGTAAAATTGCCGGGGAGGATTTGAAACGGACTTTTATTTTTGACGGCACGTCTACTTTTTCAAGAGTTTTCGGGTTATGGCGCGTGACGGGTTTTGTTCTTACTTTTGTAAAAACGCCGAAGTTGCTTATAATCACTTTACCGTCTCTTTCGAGACCTTCTTTAATAATCTCAAAAACTTTTTCAAAAGCCTGCGCAGCCTGTTTTTTGTCAAGCAGGCTGAGAGATAATTTATTAACTATATCTTCTTTCTTCATACTAAAAACCTAACGCTTTAAGCAAAACTTTTTTGTCCGCGCCCTGCATTAAAATCTGCCAGACCGCGTCTAAAACGGGCGTCGTCAAACCGTGCTGGCGGGCAAGATGGTAAACGCTGCTTACGCTGTCCGCCCCCTCGGCGATGGTCCCGACTTGTTCGCGCGCTTTGTCAAGGCTTAAACCCTGGCCGAGTTTTTCTCCTAACCGGCGGTTTCTGGAAATTGAAGACATGCCGGTCAAAATAGCGTCCCCCAAACCGGACAAATTATAAATGCTTTCCACTTTGCCGCCCTGAACCATAGTGATTGTAGCCATTTCCTGCATGGCCTGAGTAATGAGCGCGGCTTTTGTGTTGGCGCCGTCGCCGATGCCGTCCAAAATGCCGCAGCCTATGGCGACGACGTTTTTGATTGCGCCGCCGTACTCCACGCCTCTCCTGTCGTCCGACGGAACCGTCACAACCGGCCCGCCGTTAAAGACCGCCGCCGTTTCTTTTACAAGAGCCTGGTCCGGGCCGGCGACTAAAATCTTTGTCGGTATTCCGCGCGCTACTTCCAGCGCGAAACTGGGGCCGCTGAACGCCATCACGCGGTCTTTCAAATGCGGCAGTTCTTCTTCAATCACTTCGCAGATTGTTTTAAAAGTTTTGTCTTCTATGCCCTTTGACGCGCTGACGACAAGCACTTTACGGCCGCCCAGCACCGGTTTTAACTGTTCGCAGAAATGCCTTACGCTTTTGGACGAAATTACAAAAACAAGCATGTCCGCGTGTTTAACGGCCGCGCCCAAATCGCGTTCAAGCTTAATATTTTCGTGCAGTTTAAAATTTTCTATATGCGGATGTACGCGCGTGGTAAAAAGCTTGTCAAACAGCTCTTTATAATATTCCCACAGCGTAATTTTATAACCCTTGCCGGCCAAATGCTGAGCAATAACGCTGCCCCATATGCCCGCGCCGAAAACCGTTATATTATTTATTTTCATTTTGCCTTTTTTTGGAGCCGTCTTCAAAATTAAGTTCTTTATGCTGCATAAGACGTTTCATATTCGGAATATGTTTATAGATTACCACGAGCCCGACCACCGTCGCCACAATATTAACCGCCATAGGCTGATGGCCTATAAAATATGAACACAACGGCAGAACAAAAGCCGCCGTAATAGAACCCACTGAAATGTGGCCGCTGTACCAAACCGCGAGAGCGAAAACGGCAAAAGCTATAATCGTGGGTATGGGCAGCAGCGCGCCGAAGACGCCGGCAGCCGTCGCCACTCCTTTGCCGCCGCGGAATTTTAAAAACAAAGTCCACATATGTCCGACTATGGCCAGCATTCCGCAGACCGCCGCGATAGTGTAGTTTCCCGGGAAAAAGTAAAAAGCGAGTTTAACGCAGATAAAACCTTTAAGAGAGTCTATGATAAAAGTGGCCCACCCGGCCCTAGCGCCTACCGTGCGGTAAACGTTAGCCGCGCCAGGATTGCCGGAACCCATAGTGCGTATGTCCACGCCCAGCACTTTGCGCGTTATAAGATAGCCGGACGGTATGCCGCCCAAAAAATAGCTTACAACAGCCAGAACCGCCATCAAAATTAATTTAGTGTTCATTTTTATATTATATTAAATCTTTAACGTGGTTTTAGCTGCAAGAGAACTGATGTCCGCACTGCTCGGGTTCTGGAAAGGCCTTAAATCGAAATCTTTCATGGCGGAAAGAAGATGGTCAAACAAATCGCTCTGGTAAATTTCATAATCCACCCAGACGACGGTGTTTGTAAAACAGTAAATTTCAAGCGGCAAACCTTGCGGCCCCGGTTCAAGCTGGCGGACCATGGCGGTAAATTTTTTATGTATATAATCCCTGCTCTGAATATACGCAGCGCAGTAGGCGCGGAACGTACCTATATTTGTCAGGTTGCGGCCGTTAATAATTGCTTCCGTAACGTTGTGATGGGAATTATATTCGAGGATTTCTTTTTCTTTAGATTCAAGGTAATCTGACAAAAGTTCTATTTTTTTAAGTCTTTTTAACATTTCCGCGTCGACAAATTTTATAGTCTGCAAATCAATATTGATGGCGCGTTTAATGCGGCGGCCGCCGGATTCGCTCATGCCGCGCCAGTTTTTGAAAGATGACGAAATTAAATCATACGCCGGCACGCTTACAATGGTCTTATCCCAGTTTTGCACGCGTACCGTCGTAAGCGAAATGTCAATGACGTCCCCGTCCGCGCCGTGCTGCGGCACTTCAACCCAGTCGCCTATGCGGAGCATGTCGTTCATAGAAAGCTGGAAACTGGCGGTAAGACCTAGAATAGGGTCCTTAAACACAAGCATCAGCACGGAAGCTATGACGCCAAGAGAAGCTATAAAGAACATCGGCTCTTTGCCGAAAAACGACGCAACTATAATCAGTATGCCGAAGAAATTGATTAAAATTTTTAAAGCCTGTATCAGGCCTTTTACCGGCATGTTCGGATTATTGCCGTAAAAATGCGTGATAATGGTTAAAACTTTATTAATCATTATCAGTATGCAAATTTGAATGTAAGCGTTTAACAGCTTAGCGCCCAATGCGCTGAATTTCGTATACTGTTCCGGGAAAAAGAAACTTATGAACGTCCCTATGATAAGACCGGCCGCCAAATACCCGACGGCGGCAAAGAAATTTCCAGCGCGCAGCGCGGCGTGCCATTTTTCAAAACGGCCTTTAAAAATTTTATCTATTATGTATTTCTCGGAAACCAGCCGGCACAAATAACCGACGAACCACAAAACCAGCAGAAAAATTATCAGGCTGATAAGTTTTGAAAAAATTACCGCGTATTTTGCCGGCGTGTCCAAAATTGTAAAAAGTTTTAAAACAAGTACCATAGTTTTATTATATTATATAATCGAAAATATGAAAAAGATTTTTTTGGTTATCTGCGCTCTTCTGGCCGCCGGCTGCGGTAATCCGCTGACGTATGATTCCGCCTACGCATCCAACAAAAACTGGCTGGAAGTTGTAACCGATAAAAAAGACTGGCAGGGGAACCAGGTTGATTCCTGTTACAAATTTAATTTTAAATTCCTGCCGCAGGACGCGGCCGCGCGCGTAAACAATAATTTCAACTGCATTAACGAATGCTGCTGGCGCGGCAGCACGCCGGAAGTAGTTTTGGACTTCAACGCCGGCTTTAAAAAAGAACTCGAAGAAAATGGCACCGCAAGACTTTTTACGCCGGACAAAATAAGAATAAAAATAAAATATTCCGGCCTTCTAGGGCTAATCACCGCAAAAGTAACGCCCGCCGGCGCGATAAAACGCGACGGCACCATCAAATTAAAATATAAAGAGGAAACTAATCCCGCGGTGCTGGCGCGCGCGGCCGCGCGGCAGGCTGAACTGCAGGAAGCCGCGACTGCGCAGGCCAATATTGCCGCGCAGCAAGCGCAGCAGCAGAAAACGCAGGAAGCCGCAGAGACAAAACGCCTGACTTATGAAGCTGATAAAAACAGAAGCGTTGATTATGTAAAAAGAATTTACGGACAAGCCATTGACAAATATCTTTATAATCTGGATTTGGCGCAGCGCAAAAAAGGATACGTATTGATTAACGCCGAGAAAGAGTGGAAAGTAGTCCCGCAGAACAATAATTTTTTGGTAAACTGCACGTCAAAATCAAAACTTGGCAAAACGCAAAACACTTTAAAAGATTACCCGATAGACTGCGGCGTATGGTTGGTCAACTTAAATAATTCTACCGCAAAACCGTATAACACTCTGGCGGCACAGATAGCTGCACAGTAATTTTAATTCCTAATGTTCTCCATACCTAAAAAAAATGCCGCCCGTTGCCGGGCGGCGTTTTTTATCTTAAATTTTAATAAACAGCTTCCCAGTTTCTGTTGGTAATCGTAAATTCAACGCGGCGGTTTGTCTGCCGTCCGGCGGGACTGCCGTCCAAAGTCAACGGGCGGCGCTTGCCGTAGCCGTAAACTTTTATGGAATCGGGATAAACGCCGCGGCTGACAAGATAACTCTTAATAGCCATCGCGCGCGACGCGCTCAGCCAATCATTATACTCGTCGGAGCCTATATAATCCGTATGCCCTTCTACAATAAGTTTAATATCCGGCTTAGGCACCATAAAAGCGGCTACTTTATCCAAAATCGGGTAAGCGCTGGCCGCAAGGCGTATTGAATCAAACTCAAACTCCACGGTGGGAATATGGCCGGAGCGCAGCATTTCGGCGGAAGATTGTTTGGCCCATTTCGCGTTTTTCTTCTGTTCCCTTTTTATGACGGGGTCCTGCGGCGTGTTTTTGGTATTCTGATTGCCGCTTGAGCACGCGGTAAAAACCAAAACAAACGCCAGCAAAAAAATGTTAAAGCGTTTCATAAAAATCTCCCGTGCTTTATTATACTAGGTTTATCAACACTTATCAACAGGCTGTTGATAACTTGTTTATAAAGCGGCTAAGCCTTATTTTTACTGTGCAAAATCCGCATTTTTAAAATATTTCTAGTTTTTAAAGCCTGAAAAGCTGTGGATAACCGCGCAAAACTGTGGATAACTCAACTATAAACGCCGTTTTCCTATAGCAAAAACCTTGTTGACAGTTCAAATATCCCCGACGTGCCCTGCAATACAAATGACGTTTAGGCAACATAACTAAAAATTATCATAAAAATTTGTTGACAAATTCAAAATTTTGTTGATATTTTTGGCTTTTCAGAGGCATTTTTCAATATAATTTTAACTTAGCCGCCGCGTTTTTGCCGCCAAAAGCGACTTTTGCCGTATAACTGCCTTTTTCAGCGCCGTTTTTGATAAAAAACACCTGATTTCCCGGCATCCACGTGAAAGCGTCTTTGCTGAAAGCTACTTTATCAATAATATAATCGACGGAAACGCCGTTTTTTAAACCCAATTTCGCGCTTAGTACAATCGGCCCGTCATAAGCAATGGGAACCGCCGGCATATCAACCGCCGCGGTAAAATTAAAATCTTCCGGTAGATATTTTGCGCCGAAAATCAGTGTCAAAGGCAAATCGTTAAACGTTGAATCTTCGGTAAAACTGTAAAGCATATTTTTTCCGAAGAGAAATCCGGCGGCTTTTAATTTTTCATTAACCGCAAGAATATTTTTTTTGCTTCCGGCAAGCCAAATCCTTCCGCGCGCAGGAAAATTTACGTCAATGGCCGATACGTCAATAAGCGCAAGGTTATTAATTTTGCGCTGCAAGTTAAAAACATCAGCTGCATAGTCGCAGTAAACGCCTCTGGCGGCAAGCAGCCGGTAACGCGGCTCATCTGAAACGCGGTAGTTTGTTTCCGCGTACGGCATAAGTTCATTAGTTAAAAATTTGGAAATGTTTTCCTTGGTATCTATCCCTGTGGCAAGAGGGACAAAAATAAAAACCGCGTCCGGCGAGTCAACTACTTTTTTATTCTTGCTTTCGCCGAGCACGTATACGACGGGATATGTTTTGGAATTTTTCTTATAATCCTTCGGCGTCACAAAACGCACCATGCGCGGACTGACATAAGACGACGGAAACGCCGAGTATGCGGCTTCGTTGCCGTCGATAAAAATACGTTCCGCAAATTTTGTTGTTTCCGTCTTCGCGGCAGCGCACAAAAGCGGCAGAACCAGAAACGCGAGCGTCAGTTTAATTTTGTTCATTTGTAATTTCCGCCGCGGGTTTGGAATATTTTATTTTTGTATCCGCCATAATATGCGCGCGGTTGCCGCTTAGCCATTTTCTGTGTTTGTCATAATCCGGGCAGTGCGCGGCGACAAGCGTCCAATACTGCTCCGCGTGGTTCATATGCACAAGGTGCGCCAGTTCGTGCACTATTAAATAGTCCATTATGACGGACGGCATTTTTACTATGCGGTAAGAATAGTTTATATTTTTCTTGTCCGAACAGCTGCCCCACATGGTGCGCTGGTCTTTAATATAAATTGAATTAAATTCAACGCCCATTTTCTTAGCCCAGGCGGCGGTGCGCTCTTTTAAAATTGTTTCTGCCTGGGCGCGCAACCAGTCCTCTGCCATTTGGCCGGCGTCGGCGTTTTCGTCTTTTATGGTGATTATTATTCTGCCGTCTTCAAGTTTGACAGACGGAGTACAATCAGGCTCCGCGTTAACCACGGCGTCGTATAACCCGCCCATATAAAGCACTTTGCCGGAAACGTCCTGCGCCGGCGCGTCTTTGGAAAAAACTTCCGGCATTTCCGTTTTTAATGACTCTATAAAGAGTTTTATGTCCGACAACGTGGTTTCTATTTCAGTCATCAAAATATTATATAATTTGTTATGGCAGATTGTATATTTTGCGGCATAGCGTCCGGAGAAATTGAAACTAGAATTGTTTATGAAGACGAATTTCTTCTGGCCTTTAAAGATTTGAACCCGCAGGCGCCCACGCATATACTTATAATACCTAAAAAGCATATTTCTTCCCTGTCGCAGGCCGCGGAGGAAGATTTGGAGTTGCTGGGCATGATGCAGCTGGCCGCGGTAAAAATCGCCAAAGATTTGGATTTAAAGGATTTCCGCCTGGTAACCAACTGCGGCAAAGGCGCGGGGCAGAGCGTGGAGCATTTGCACTACCACCTGCTTTCAGGCCGCAGAATGTTGTGGCCGCCGGGTTGAAAATTACCTCTTGTAAATTTTTAAAATAATCTTATACTCAATAGTTGAAGGTGGTGAAAGTAAATGGTCTTTGTTAAAGTAAGAGACGCGGAACATTTGGAAGAAGCGCTTAAAAGGTTTAAAAGAGAGTGCGAGAAAAACGGCATACTCAAAGAAATCAAAAGACGCGAAACCTATATGCCGCCCAGCGTAAAAAGAAAATTAAAGTCTCAGGAAGCGCAGAGAAGAATGAGACGCACAAAGCGTAAACGCTTTTAAAGAATAAAAAAGAAACAATAGCCTCTGTAACACGAGGCTATTGTTTTCTTCATTTTAAAATCCCGCATGCCAGAAGATACAATAGAAATTATCAGGGAAAAACTGGATATAGCGGAACTTGTAAAAGAGTATGTGCCCGGCCTAAAAAAAGCGGGCAAAACTTACAAGGGCTGCTGCCCGTTCCACCAGGAAAAAACGCCGTCTTTTACCGTCAGCCCGGACAAAGGTTTGTTTTATTGTTTCGGCTGCCAGACGGGCGGTGATATTTTTGCGTTTCTGATGAAGATAGAAAACCTGTCTTTTACCGAAGCGGCCAGAAAACTGGCGGCCCGCGCCGGTGTGGAATGGAAAAAAGAAGAAAATATGTCCGACGCGGACAAACAGAAAGTCCGCCTGCGGACTTTGGTTGATTACGCCAAAACTTTTTATCACAAAACGCTTTTAAGTCCGGCGGGAACCGCCGCGCGGGAATATCTTAAAAAAAGAGAAATAACCAAAGAAACGGCGGAAAAATTTGAACTGGGTTTTACGCCGGAAGGGTTTGACGTTTTTTCAAAGGCCGCGCTGAACCGCGGTTTTAAGCCGGAAGAAATTTACGCCGCCGGCCTCGGCGCGCAGGGGCAGTACGGCGTAAGGGATTATTTCAGAAGCCGGATAATGTTCCCCATAATTAACCAGCGGGGAGAAACCGTAGGTTTCGGCGGGCGCATTTTCGGCGACGGCGAACCCAAATATTTAAATTCGCCGGAGACCGCGCTGTTTTCCAAAAGCCGCGTACTTTACGGTTTAAATTTCGCCGGGCCTGCAATAAGAAAGGCGGATAACGCCGTTTTACTTGAAGGATATATGGACGTTATCGGCGTAATGGCCGCCGGCGTGGAAAACTGCGTGGCGCCGCTCGGCACCAGTTTTAACGAAGAGCACGCCAAACTTTTAAAACGCTATACGCAGAACGTCACGGTTCTTTTTGACCCCGACGCCGCCGGCGTTAAAGCAAGTCTGCGTACTTCGCTGATTTTGATTTCGCAGGGTTTGTTTGTAAAAGTGGCCAGTCTTGGCAGCGAAGGCTTGGACCCGGACGAATTTATAAATAAATACGGTAAAGAAAAATTTGAAAACGTTTTAAAGTCCGCCGTCGACATTATAGATTTTCAGGCGGAAGTTTTAATCAACAAATACGGCGGCAGTTTAACGCCGCAGAACAAAACCGCGGCGGCGGCGGAACTTATGGAAATAGTCGCGCTGCAGCCGGACTCGATTGTCAAGGCGGAGTGGATTAAAATAGTAGCCGAAAAACTGGATATTGAGCAAAACCTTTTAAAAACTCCGCGCAGCTCGGCCGCGCCGGCGAAGACGGCGCCGAGCGCGCAGCCGGCGGCGGAAAATATCCCGGTGGAAGAGCGCGATTTGGCCGCCTGGCTGCTCAAATCGCCGGCATATATAACTGAAGCGGAACATTTAAGCGAAAACAAATTTGTAAACGCGGCAATATTTGAAATTATAAACGCGCTGTCTGAAATTATGAAAAACACGCCGAGCACGGCGGACATAACCCAGGCTTTAATCGCGCAGCTGCCGCAGCGGGAGAACCTTATTATAAAACTTTCGGTTTTCCCTGCGCCGAAAGAATTCAGTCCGGCGCGCGACATTAAAGAATGCGTTAAAAGAATGGAAAAATCCTATTTGGCAAAAAGTCTGGCCGCTTTGAAAGCGGAGATTAAAAAAATGCCTGTCGGCACCGTGCCGGCGGCGCTTTTAAAAGCGCAAAACGAATTACAAAAACAACTTAAACAATAGGATTACAGAACGTTATTAACCCGTCGCGCGCAAAGTAATTTTTTGAAAATTTTAATTTTCTTTGCGACGCGCGTAGCTGACAAGCGGAGCCTACGTAAGGAGCAAAAAAATTAAAATTTTCTAAAAATTACACAGCCCGCAGGGTTTGCCTGCTTTTTGGCAAACGCGCGACGGGTTAATAACGTTCTGTAATCTTAAAAGAGGTTTAATATGGCAAACGTCGCGAATAAAGCGTTTAAAGATTTAGTTGAAGTGGGAAAGGAAAACGGTTTTTTGACACTTGACGAAATTAACCGTTCTCTGACGTCAAGTTCGATGAGCGCCGAAGATATTGACGGCCTGATGGGCACGCTTGAAGATTTGGGAATACAAGTCGTGGACCGCAAAAAATATAAAGCCGTCGCCATGGCGGATAAAGAAGCTTACACCGAAGAATTTATCGCGAACCCGGACATTTCAAATTCAATACGCATGTACCTGTCAGAAATGGGCAAAGTGCCGCTGCTTTCGCGCGACGAGGAAATTACGCTGGCCCGCAACGTGCGCGAACGTGAAAGAGAACTGCGCAAACTGGTTCTTGAATCCCCCATCACAATGCGCGAAATCTGCAACTGGGAAGAACTTGTAGACCAGGAAGAAATGACGACGAAGGAACTGATGCCGCGCGGTAAAAGAACCACGCGCGAGCTCAACAACATGCGCAAAAAACTTAAAGACGCGGCGCGTTTTATAGGCAAACGCGAGCAGGAAATCACCGCGCTTATGAAAAGCCTCCGCGCGCCGGGCGTCACGGACAAAACGCTTAACAAAAATACGGAAGCGCTGGAGAAAAAACAAAAAGAAGTCGTCGACGCGATTATAAAACTTAATTTAAACCAAAATAAAATCAAACGTCTGACGAACAGAATAAAAAGCCTGGCGCAGAGAATATCCGAATCCCGCACGGATATGGAAAGATTTGACGAATACTTCGGCCCTTACGACAAAATTAAAAAAGAATTTACCGCCGCGCAAAAAGGTAAAACAACACATGCCGACCTTAAAAAAAGGACGGGATTTACCTACGAAGAACTGGAAAAAGCGGTGGCAAACATAGACGGCGTGCGCTCCAGACACGAGAAAATCGTTAACACTCTGCCGATGAGCGAAAAAGAATTTATCGCTTTCAACGACCGCATTGTGTTTTTTGAAGATATGATTTTGCAGGATAAGCTGAAACTCATTAAGGCCAACCTGCGTCTCGTCGTATCCATCGCGAAAAAGCACGTTAATTCTAATCTTGAACTGTCGGATTTAATACAGGAGGGCGGCCTGGGTTTAATGAAAGCCGTCGAAAAATTTGAATATAAACGCGGCTTTAAATTCTCGACTTACGCGACGTGGTGGATACGCCAGTCCATTAACCGCGCCATCGCGGACCAGGCGAACACCATCCGCATACCGGTGCACATGAAAGAGCTGGTTTCAAAGCTGACAAAAGTCACCAACAAATTCCGTCAGGAACACGGCCGCGAGCCGAGCCTTGAAGATTATTCAAAATCTCTGCGTCTGTCTATGGAAAAAGTAAAAGGCGTCCTCAAAATCATGCAGGATCCCATCTCTCTTTCCACGCCGGTGGGCGAAGACGAAGATAGCAACCTTGAAGATTTTATCGAAGATAAAAACGGCGCCAATCCGACGATAACAGCCTCCGATTTCCTCAGGAAACAGGAAGTGTCGGAAGTTTTAAACACGCTGTCCGAGCGCGAGGCGAAAATAATACGCCTGCGTTTCGGTATAGATTCCGGCTATCCGCGCACGCTGGAAGAAGTTGGGAAAATGTTTAATGTAACGAGAGAGCGCGTCAGGCAGATTGAAGCCAAAGCCATACGCAAACTGCGCCACCCGAGCAGAACCAAAATGCTCAAAGACTATTCCGACGAATAAAAAAAATGCCGACATATTTTCTCCCCTTTTAAGGGGAGTCCCGGCAAAGCCGGGGAGGGGTTTTTAACAGGATTAAAACCCTTCGCCCTCCGGGCACTTCCCTTATAAAGGGAAGAAAATTATTCAAGAATTTTCGACAGATATAAGAAACCGCCGCCGGCAAATTGCCGGCGGCGGTTTTTTTAAATAATTTATTTCTTAATAACTTTCTGCACCGCGCCGCGTCCGTCGGTCGTCGTAACCGTGACGATATAAACGCCGGCCGGCCAGCCGCTTGCGTTAACGTACTGCGAATTGCCTTTATAAACGCCGGCGCCGTTAAGACCGAAAACTTTTACTTCCTTTACGTTTTTGCCGTCAATATTCAAATTATTGGCGGCGTTTAAGTAAATTTTAACGTCTGCGGCGTTAACTGGAGTAATACCCGTCGTAACGTCGGTGCTGTACTTGACGTTATATATCGCGGATTTAAAATAAACATTGTCGCCTATCATGTAAACGACGGTGACGGCAAACTGGCCCTCGTTTAAAACGATATCCATACAGCTGTCATGGAAATTCGTATACTGGTTTAACAGCATTTGATTGCGGTATATCGGCAGACCTCTGTTATCCAGCGTTGTTACATATGACGGCGGCGGAATTTCCACGCCGCTTTTTAAAGCGTCAAGCGCAACGGGAACTTCTTTTATCTGCGCGCCGGCGTCATTTGAGGAAGCCGCAAAAAGGCTGTCTTTCAAATCAGCTCCTTTGCCGCCGATAAACACCGCCGCGTTCGTGACGTCTTTATTAAGTTTTATATAAATTTCTGAGTTGCCCAAGTCGTCAAAAATACCCTGCGGCGGGTAGATGAAAACAGTGTTGTTGTTTTTAATTTCAACGTCGCTGTCGTCGGTGCCGGGCGTCATGCCGTCAATGCCTTTTATCGTAAAAGTGCCGGCTTTTACCGCCATGGAGCCGTCCGGCTGGGTGGCGCCGTCGGGGATTCTTTGAATGCGCCAGACAACGTCGTAGTCACCTTGCGGCAAAAGTTTTTCAAAACCCGTCGGATATTTATCAGACGGCGTGAGCAATGTCGGGCTGCCCTGTCCGTTCCAGTTAATCGGCGTGTTAAAATAAAGATTGCAGGTGCCGTTAAGACAAGTTTCAATATCAAGCGGCGTTCTGGAATAAAATTTACTCGGCGCGCCGTCGTCCCCGACGGTATAACCGCCCGGAGGGCAGACAAACATTTCTGCCTTGTCCCACGGGACGACGTTATTAAAATTCATCTGCGCCGTAACCGGGCGCAAAACTAAATTCAAATCCGGCTGCGCGTACAAAGTATTAGCCGGCGGATACATCATTATCGTCGGCGGCCAAGTCTGCGCGACACAGGCAATCGGCAATAACAGCAAAAGCGCTGCAAACAATTTTCTCATATCACTCTCCTGTCCATAAGTCTTGATACCTCTAATATATTATAAAACAGCTTAAAATCAAGCGGCAAAAAAAACGCCCGTATTACTACGGGCGGTTTTTTTAAACTTTTACTGATTAATTACTTTTGAGGTCGTACCGTCGCTGCCTTTGTATATTAATATACCTTTAGGAAGATTGTTGATTTGTTCTTCAACATTGTTTATGGCTTTGCCGTAAACTTTTCTGCCGTCGGTCGTGTAAACAGAGCACGTGGTGCCCTGGCAGCTTTTTACGTACATAACGCCGTTGGACATATAGACCTGTTTATTAGAAGCGTTAGTGTTCTCAATGCCGGTGTTAGTATTTTTAGCGTCCCACGCAACCGTAAACGGACCAGCTTTCTGCGTGAGTTTACCGTTTACAATAGAGGCTACGACTAAGTTATAATTGCCCGGGTTAAGGTAATATTTACCGTCGCTGCCCTGAGTTGCACAGTTGGAGCCGGGGAACACATTACCCGCAGGATATGAATAAGGCGTATTTGTCACAATGCCGTTTTTAAGGTTGAGAGTCTGCCCGTTCATGCTTGAGCCGTCAGGGAAAACAGCGCATATTTTGTTTGTCCCCTGCTGAGTAACGTAAACGGCTGAAGCGGTTGAGTTAAGGGCAGCCTGCGCGAATACCTGGCTGTTATTCTGGTCGACATAAATCGGCGGATTGGCCTGCGGATTAATGCTGACTTTAGTGCCGGAAGTAACGGTATTATTATTATTTTGATTACTATCCTGGTTAGTATTGCCGTTGCCGTCAGTACCGGGGAGCGTATCGCCGCCGCCGTTGCCTGTGCCGGGGAGAACGTCGCTGCCGCCGCCGTTGCCGGTAGCATTATACGCGACCGTAAACGGAACCGTATTCCACACGAGATTACCGTTTACAATAGACGCTACGGCCAGGTTATAAGAACCCGGGTTAAGATAATATTTGCCGTCGCTGCCTAAAGTTCCGCAGTTCGTCGCGGATGTGCCGGGGAATACGTTGCTGGCAGTATAAGAGAAAGGTATGCCGGTCGTAATTCCGTTTTTAAGATTGACGGTCTGTCCGTTCATGCTGGAACCGTTCGGGTACATTAAACAATAGGTACCGTCTGATTTAGCAACATAAGCCGCAGAGTCCGTTGCGTTCGGATCAGCTTTTAAATTTACCTGGTTGCCGTTCTGGTCGGTAAAAATACCATTGGGCGGGTTTATACTGACAGTACCGTTACCAATCAAACTAGCCGTGCCGTTACCGGTATTATTGCTGCCTGTGCCGGGAAGCGTGTCGTTACCGCCGCCATTGTTACCACCACCGCCGTTGCCGCCGCCATTACCACCGTTGTTGCCGCCGCCGCTGCCCGGGAGCGAGCCGCCGCCGGAATTACCTCCGCCGTTGCCGCCGCCGTTAGTAGCGTCCCATTTAACGGTCATAGTCCCCGTTTTAGTCGTGGTTTTGCCGTTCGCTACGGAAGCTAAAATAACATTATAGTTGTTGACGGCTTTAAGATAATAATTGCCGTCGGGCGCCTGCCAGATATAAGAGTTTAACAGCGCCTTATTACTATTGAAGTAAGGGCTGTAGCTGATATTAGAGCTGGAATAAGGCGGGACCATCGTCAGGCCGCTTGAGCTGGTAAAACCTGACAAAGACGTCGCTACCCCGTTAATCGTAGAACCGGCGGGGAAAGCAAAGATGTATTTATTAAGGTCAGTTACGCTTGGCGGCAGAACATAAATTACCGCCTGGGTGGACGAAGCGTCGTCAACCTTAAAGGTCATCTGACCGGCGTTCGCGTCAGTATAAATTCCGTTTTGCGGGTTTATGCTGACATTAACCTGGGCTTTCGCCGAGGACGCGGCAAATAACGCGCTTGCGATTACCGCCGCTAATAACATAAGTTTTTTCATTTGTAATACTCCTTTTTTAATCTTCGACACTATTATTATAGGAATAACCGGTGTAAGCGACAAGGGCCTTAAGACCTATACGCTTCTAGGTCTTTGGACCTATGTTTTAAAACGCTTTCGCCTGAGGTTTTATTGCAGTTTATTAGGCCGGTCGACTATGTTTTTTGCAAACGGCATAAGGAAAAGACTGGCGGCCACTATGGTGAAAATACCCACGGACAGATAAGTGGCGTGAAACGCGTACATAAGCCTGGAGGAGCCCTGGGCATAATAATTATGCGCGTTAAAAAACGCAAGCGCCGCGCCCGCCACGCCGACGCCTAAGCTGATGGACAGCTGCATGATGGCGGAAAGCAGGCTGTTTGCCTGGCTCAAATCCCGCTTAGGCACGGCGATAAGCGTAAGAGTGTTTAACGCCGTAAACTGCATAGAGTTAAAAATGCCCAGCACGCCGAACAGCGCCAGAATAAAAATATAGCTTGAGTCAACGTTAATCAAAGCATAGCAGCTGATAAGCGCGCCGATAATCACCGTGTTTACTATCATAAATTTTTTATAACCGAATCTGTTAAGGTTTCCCTCAATCATAGTCTTGGCCCATATTGAAGTTATGCCCATGGGTATCATGGTAAGCCCGGCTTTTAACGCCGAAAACCCTAACCCGACTTGCAGCATAAGCGGCCCAAGAAACGGCAGCGCGCCGGCGGCAAAACGCAGAAAAATATTAGCTATTATGCCGACTGCAAAACTGCGCTCGTAAAACAACCGCGGCTTAAAAAGCGCCCTCCACGGCCGCGTGAACGAAAACCGCGCGTACGCCAGCATAAAAAACAGGCCGGCAAGAAACATAAAAACCGTCATGCGCGTGCTTATGTTAACGCCCTCCGCGCTGGCAAGAGAAAGGGACATCAAAATTACCGCGGCGCTGAAGAAAAAATAGCCGGGCCAGTCAAAAGCCATTTTCATAGGCTTGACTTTAGGCATAAAGTAGCGCGTCAGCAAAGCGCAGATAACGCCTATGGGCAGGTTAATTAAAAAAATCCAGTGCCAGTTCAGGTAATAAACTATTATGCCGCCGAGTATAGGACCGACAAGCGGGCCGACAAGGCCGGGGATGGTTATAAAACTGAGCGCGCTGACCATCTCCTTCTGCGGAAACACGCGCATTACCGCCAGCCTGCCGACGGGCACCATAAGCGCGCCGCCCACGCCCTGAAAAATACGGGCCAGCACAAGCTGCCAGAGGGACTGGCTCATCGCGCAGGCTAAAGAACCCAAAGTAAAAATAAATATCGCGCTTATAAAAACTCTTTTGGTGCCGAAAAAGTCCGCCAGCCAGCCGGACACCGGAATCAAAAACGCGACAGTTAACATATAAGAAATTACCACCGACTGCATGCGCAGCGGGTTTGCGCCCAGAGACCGCGCTATCGCCGGCAGCCCGGTGTTTAAAATGGTGCCGTCCAGCATCTGCATAAAAAAAGCCACCGCCACAAGCCACGCCAAAACGCGCCTGTTATTCTGCATATTTTCTATTTTATTTTTTACTGCGGTCATTTGTTAAATACCTGTGCTGAGGCGCTCAATAATCCTCGCCGCAAAACCTTTCGCGGCCATATCATACTGCGTGCGCTCTATATCATATTCCGCGCGGATAATTTTAAAAGTATTTTTTTCGCTGTCGTAAACTCCGGCGGCCGCGCGGTTATCCCCGTCCCGCGGCTGGCCGACGGAACCGGGATTTATAACGTAACGCGAGTTTTTGTCAAGCGGGATTATTTCCCCTTCCTGCGTAAATAAATCAATGCGTATTTCTTTATTATCCTTTGAATGCATTATAAACGGTATATGAGTGTGCCCGACGAAACAGACCAACCCCTTCCACAAATCATAATTAACCCTGTACTGGGATTTTGTTATCCAATACTCTTTAATAGGGTCCATAAAACTGCCGTGCACGACGTGAAAATGCCCGCCCGAATAAGTATGCGGCAGCTCGGAAACAAATTTAAAATTTTCTTTGCTCAGTTCTTCGTTTGCAAGTCTTATGGGCGGCAGAGAATCCGGACTGAAAAAATTTAAAAGCGAGGTGTCTTTCAAAGCGCTGTCGTGGTTGCCCATAACGGCGGCAAGGTTCGGCAGTTTTTTAATAATTTCAACGCACCCGTCCGGCTGAGGGCCGTAGCCTATCATATCCCCGCAGAAAATATAACCCTGTACTTTTTCCTTCTCAAGTTCAACCAAAACGGCGCGCAGCGCTTCCAGGTTCGCGTGCGCGTCCGAAAAAACGCCGTATCTCATACGCCGACCAGTTCTTCTATCTTTTCCCCTTCTTCTTTGAGGTTGACAGACATTACTTTTGACACGCCGCTCTCTTCCATTGTTATCCCGTACAGAGTGCGGGCCGCTTCCATAGTGCGCTTATTGTGCGTTACGACGACAAACTGCGTGGTTTTAGAGAACTCTTTGATAAGATTGACAAAACGTTCGACGTTGGCCTCGTCAAGCGCGGCGTCCGCTTCGTCCATAATGCAGAACGGTGACGGATTGTGCGTGAAAAACGCGAACAGAAGAGACAGCGCCGTAAGCGTCTTTTCCCCGCCGGACATCGACGATATGTTAAGCAGTTTTTTGCCCGGCGGAGACGCGAAAATTTCTATGCCTGTCTCAAGCAGATTTTCAGGTTCAGTAAGCACCAAATCAGCTTCCCCGCCTCTGAAAAGCGTGGAGTAAATATTTTTAAAATGGCCGCGCACGTGTTCAAAAGTGTATTTGAAATTTTCTTTCGTCGTCGCGTTGATTTTGGCGATAGCCGTTTTGAGGTCCGTCTTGGCCGCGCCCAAATCTTCAATCTGTTTTTTAAGAAAAGCGTTGCGCTCGTTAAGCGCGTCGTATTCTTCCGGCGCGGTCATGTTTACTGCGCCCATGTTTTCAATTCTTTTGCGCATCATTTTGACGCGCTCATGGTCGATTTCTTTAACGTCAAATTTCATCGCCGCTTCTTCGACGGTTATATTCCACGATTCAAGCAGGTGGTTGACAATGGCGGTGCGCTGCCGGCGGTAATTTGTCAGAGAGTTTTCAAAATCATGCGCTTTTAAATGCAAATCCGCAAGCGTTTTTTTGTATTCGTTAAGCTGAGCCGTTTTTTCGTCAAAATCTTTTTTGAGCGCGGTAAGTTCGCCGGCAAGTTTGCTCTGGTCAATTTCAAGCGCGGCCAGTTCTTCGCGCCGCGTGGAAAGCTCCGCCTGAGCGGACAATTTTTCCTGCGCCAGAGTTTTTATTCTCTCATTGCTCTGCGTGACGGCTTCCTGGCGTTTTTTGTCCGCTTCCAGAATATTATTATATTCAAATTCAGTTCCGCGCAGGTCAACCTCAATATTGTTTTTCTTCAGTTTCCCGTCGTACAGCGCCGCGTTAACGCCGGCGATTTCAGTACGCAGCGTTTCGCCCTGCTGGACAATTTTTATACGCGCGTTTCTGGCGGTTTCCATTTCCTGTTTGACGGTTGTCTGCGCGTGTTTAATTTCTTCAAGCTGGTTTTTTAACTCGCGCGCCGTGTTTTTGCGGGACTCGACTTTGCTGAGCAGAGTTTCTTTATTTTTGGAAATATCGGAAATTGAATCTTCGATATTTTTTATTTCGCGCTGTCTTGCCGCCAAATCGTTTTTGAGGGAATTTAACGCTATGCTTTCATCCTGATAACGCGCGCGCAGCGTTTTTAAATTATTCTCTGCGACGGAGGCTTCTTCGGTATTTTTTTGCAGCTGCGCCGTCAGCGCAGTCTCCGTTTTTTCTGCGGCGGTGATTTCGTCTTTTACCGTCTCTTCTTCGCCCCAGTAAGCTTCCGGCGTTTTAATATTTTCCGCGCCGCCGGAAATCCAGAACCCGCCTTTCGCGGCCGCGTTTTCAATGTTCACTCCGCCGGACAAGTGGGCTATCAAATTTTCAAGTTCGGCCGGATATTTGATTAAATCTTTTATGCTGCCCGCCGCAGTCCCCGTCGGAACGGCGCTTAAAACTATAAATTTTCCGCGCGCGCGGCCATTCTGTTTAAGAAGGTCCAGCGCTTTTTGCGCCGTCTCAAAACTGTCGCAGATTACGGAATCCAGAAACTTGCCGAACGTTTCTTCAATCAGCAGATTATGCGCAGCGTCAAATTTTATATTCTTACGCAATGTCCCTTTTACGCCGGGCAAATTGCTTTCCGCGGCCAGTTTAGCGCCAACCCAGTAAGGGTCATTTTTACCCTGGCTTTGTATCATCTCAAGACGCGCTTCCAGCGCGGCGCGGTTTGCTTTGGCCGCGCTGTTCTGGTCCGCCAACACCGTCCTTGCGCGGGAAACTGAGCGCGCGGCTTCTTCGGCGTTAACCAGCTGGTTTTTAACGCCTTCAAGAGCGGCCGTTTTTTCAGAAATTTTATGGGATAAAGTTTCAAGCGCGTTTTTGAGCGCGTCAAGATTTACGCTGCTGCCCTGCCCGCGTTTTTCAAGCGTTATTAAATTTTCCTGCTCGTGAGAAGCGGATGTTTCTTCCAGCGCGATTTTATTTGACAGTTCCATTTCCGACTGGACCGACGTCATCAGCCTGGCGTTTAACTGCTGGTTAAGAGTGTCCGCCGCTTTCAGTTCTTCTTCGTTTTTTTGGACCTGCGCGAATTTGTCGTTATAATTCTGCTGCAAAGGCGCAAGCTCAGCCGCGCAGGCGTTCAATTTTTCCTTTAAATTTTCTATGACGGGGCCTAGCTCTTTAAGCCTGTTCTGCCCTCTTTCCCCCTCGGCGGCGGAATATTTTATTTGCGCCGAAAGTTCGGACGTAAGGTTATCGCAGTTTTTCACCGCCCCTTCCAAAACGCCGATTTGGTAGCGGACTGCGGAAATACGCTCGTTAAATTCGCTTAACTGTTTTTGTTTATGAGTTAAATTTAAATCCAGCGCGGACGCCGCGCCTTCGACGGCGGAAGTGTTTGTCTCCACGTCTTCGATTTGTTTTAGAAGAGGCGCCAGAACTTCGGAATCTTTTACTATGTTCGCGTCAAATTCGCGTATGGACTGCAGCGAAATGGCAATTTCGCTCTCTTTGAGTTCCTCGCGGTATTTTTGGTAAAGACGGGCTTTTTTGGCTTCGGCATCTAATTTTTTGATTTGCTCGTCAAGCAGAGCCACGGTGTCCGACAGTCTGGCAATATCCAAATCCACGCGCTCAAGACGGCGTATGGCTTCCTCGCGCTTGGCTTTATATTTTGACACGCCGGCGACTTCTTCAAACATCTCGCGCCGCTGTTCGGGGTTGGCGGACAGAACGCTCTCGACTCCGCCCTGGTCTATTATGGCGTAACCTTCTCCGCCTATACCGGTGTCCAAAAATAAATCGCGTATATCGCGCAGACGGCACTGGACTTTGTTTAAAAAATATTCGCTTTCGCCGGAGCGGAAAATTTTGCGGGAAACGGTAATTTCGTTAAAATCAAGAGGAAGTTTGCGGCTGGAATTATCAAAAATCATATTAACCTGGGCCAGGTTAAGGGAAGAACGCTTCGCGGTGCCGTTAAAAATTATGTCTACCATCGACGAAGAGCGTAAACTTTTCCAGCTCATCTCGCCTATGGCCCAGCGGACGGAGTCCACCACGTTAGATTTTCCGCATCCGTTAGGACCTACAACGCAGGTTATGCCCTGCTCAAAATCAAGCCTCTGACGGTCCGCGAAAGATTTGAAACCGATAATTTCAATAGCTTTAAGATACATGTATTAATTATATCATTTAAATTAATTGGATTTTAACGCGCATATCATACATGATTATCGACGCGGCGGCGGCGGCGTTCAGACTTTCGCCCTGGGACTGCGGTATGCTGATAATTTCATCGCAGTGCTCGGCCGTTTTCTGCCGCAGGCCAGTGCCTTCCGAACCTATGACCAGCGCCGCTGGGCCGGTATAATTAACTTTATTAATCGGCTTGCCGGCCATGTCCGCGCCGTAGAGCCAGAAACCGGCGTCCTTCAAATCCAAAAGCGCGGTATTAAGATTAACCACTTCGACGATATTAACGCGCTCAACCGCGCCGGAGGCTACTTTGTAGACGGCGGGCGACAGGCCGACGGTGCGGCGCGTCGGCAGTAAAATTGTGCTGAAACCGAGGAACGCCGCGCTGCGGATTATAGAGCCCAAATTCTGCGGGTCCGTCATTTCATCGACAGCGAGCCACAACTCTTTTTTATTGCCGCGCGCGGCGTCGAGCGCCGTAGTCAGCCGCATAAATTTTACGGCTTCGACTTTCGCGGCGATGCCCTGGTGATTGGCCTTTTTGGTAAGAATATCCATCTGCTTCGCGTCCATGCGGTCAATTTTTACGTTAGAGCGTTTGGCCAGCGCGATAATATCTTCTATCCCGCGGTGGCCGGCTTTGCCGTCAAGTACGTAAATTTGTTCGACGCGGCGTTTTTTACTTCTCAAAACTTCGCCGACGGCGTGAACGCCGTAAACTATTTCAAGTTCAGCCATTATTTAATCTCCGTCGAACCGAAACTTGTGCCGACGCGCAGCGCAGTCTGCACTTCCTCTCCATGAGGGTCCACAAGTTTTAATTTTGAAACCGCGTCCTCGATAAGCACTTCTTTAATCTGCGGACCTTGTAGTGAAACCATGTGTTTGTGCTTGCCTTCCAAAATTAAATCCAGCGCTTTCGCGCCGTAGCGCGTGGAAAGAAGCCTGTCATACGCCGTCGGCGTGCCGCCGCGCTGGACATGGCCCAGAATGCAGACGCGCGCCTCCGTATGGCACTTTTCTTCAACCACGGAGCCTATATAATTGCTTACGCCGCCAAGACGCACGGCGTCCGTCGACTCGGCGACTTTTTTGGCTATAACCATTTCGCCTTTTTCATTTCTAGCGCCTTCGGAGCAGACTATTATGCTGAACGTTTTTCCTCTGCGTTTACGGTTTTCAATAGCTTCGCAAATGACGTCTTCGTTATACGGGATTTCGGGTATCAAAATAATATCTCCGCCGCCGGCAATGCCGCTGCGCAGCGCAAGCCACCCGGCGTAACGGCCCATAGTCTCCACAATCATAACGCGGTGGTGGGACTGGGCGGTCGTATGCAGCCGGTCAATGGCTTCCGTGCAGATGGACAGGGCGGAATCAAACCCGAAAGTCTGGTCCGTGGCGGACAAATCATTATCAATAGTTTTCGGAACGCCGACTATCGGCACGCCCAAATCAACAAACTGTTTTGACATACTCAGCGTGCCGTCCCCGCCGACGGTGACCAGCGCGTCCAAATTATTAATCTGGAAATTATGCATGGCCACTTTGGACAAATCCTTCGGCTCCTCCGGGCTGCCGAAAGGCGGCAGAGTATATTTAAAAGGGTTTGCTATGTTGCTTGTGCCCAGTATCGTGCCGCCCCTCGTCAAAATGCCGGTCACGGCGGCCGCGTCTATATTCATATATTCGTTTCTGACGAGGCCGTCAAAACCGTTTTTAAAACCCAGAACTTCAATATCGTTTCGTAAAGCGTTTTTTGAGACGGCGCGCACGACGGCGTTAAGCCCCGGGCAGTCGCCGCCCGCCGTTAAAATACCTATTCTTTTTATTTTTTTCATTTAAATAAATCTTGACAAGAAAGCCAGTCCCGCAAGAACAAAAAACTGCCCGTCCGCCAAAATTTCCTCCGTTATATTTTTTGGTTTTTGTTTCCGGTAATAATACGCCGCCACAAAGGTTATATAAATATTACCTAATAGCAGCATTATAACAAGTTTTATTTTCCAGCCCATCATTATAAGCGCGCCCAAAACAACCGTCAACGCGGCTATTATAGCCATAATCGCCGCGCGGGTTACGCTCATACCGAAAGCTTTATAAAAACTTTCACGTCCTATCATAATATCTTTATGCGCCGCGCCTATGCCGAGAGTAACCGAGCGTATGAACACAAGAAGCACGGCGTAAAAAACCGCCAGATAATTAGCTTTTGTAAAAGCAAGCCCCATCGCGAACGCCGGAATATACGCGCATACAAAAGCCCAGCCGAACGCGGTCAGAATATCTTTTGTCGCCGGCAGCGACGTAAATCTCTTGACTTTCAGCATATACCGGAACGGGTACATTACGCCTGCCAGCCAGAAAAACAACGTCGCCGCGAAAATTTTAAAATTAAAACCGAACGCTAAAAACATCGCGCCCGCGCCGGCTATAACGCCGAAAATCACCGGCAGCTTTTTATTTTTATAAGGGCCTGAAACGCCCCTGTTTATAACCGTAAGACTGAAAACAAAAAGCCATGATAAAGCCAGCAGTTTCGGGTGAAACCGCGTCCCCTGCAAACGCATGCAGACATAAGTCAGCGCCGTCGCCGCGAAAGCGGTATAGAGCGAACTGTTGACGGCGAACGCCCACAAATCCGTCAATAAGCCCGGCAAAGTTTTTTTGCGTCTTATGTCTTTGACCGCCGCGCTTACATCGTCTATAACCCAGTTAGGAGTAGACGCGCCGGCGGTAATAAAAATCGTTTTCGGCGAAACCAAATCCGTCCCTTCCAAATCTTTGAACGTCTCAACGTGCACGACTTCCGGCGCTAGCGTGGCGCAAAGTTTTGCAAGACGCGCGGTATTCGCGCTGTTTTTGCCGCCGACGACTATAACAAGCCCCGCGTTTTTCGCAAGTTCGATAGTTTCGCTCTGACGGGATTTTGTAGGTTCGCAAATCGTATTTGAGACGACGGCCTCCTTCGCTTTTTTCTTAATAACTTCGGCGGCTTTATAAAAAGTTTCTTCTTTCTGCGTAGTCTGCGCGACTATATTTACTTTGTCAAAGGCCGGCAGTTTTTCCGCCTCTGTTTCATCCGCGACGACAAAACCGTTGCCATGCGTATAACCCAGCAGGCCTATAACTTCCGCGTGGCCGGCGTCCCCGACTATAACCGTGCTGTACCCCTGCGCCGCGTATTTAGAAATAATATTGTGAACGTGTTTGACAAGCGGGCAGGTGGCGTCCGCCGTTTCCATGCCGCAGGCTTCAATTTCCGCCTGGAACTGCGGCGTTACGCCGTGCGCGCGGATTACCAAAACGCCGCTTCTGTCTTTAGCCTGCGACGGATTGTCTATCGCCGTTATACCTTTGCTTTCAAAAGCTTCTATGACCTGTTTATTATGTATCAGCGGACCTAAAGTATAAATAGGTTTTTTGCCGGCGCTTTCAAGCTCAAGCACTTTGTCAATGGCTTTTTTAACGCCCGGGCAAAAACCGGCCGATTTGGCGGTGACGACGCCGTAATCCTTATTCATATCTATATTATATTAAAAGAAGATACATACCCGCCGCGAAAAATACAAAGGCGGTCAGCAGATATTTGGAAGGCCATTTGCGCTCAAACAGACTTTCAAATATAGCGGCAAAGACGACTCCGGTGGAAGTTATGGCCGTCACCGTCGCCAGATTGCCGTATTTTATGGCGGTAAGATAAAAAACAAGACTTAAATAAACGCCGAGGAAAGAGCCGAGCGCGGCCAGAGAAATTGCCCTCTTTTTCATCTTAAAAAGAGTGTTCCAGAAATTTATTTTCCAAAACATGCATACGATAAAAAAACATATTACCGCGCCGAGCGCGCGGTAAAAATTGCCCTGCAGCGCGCTTAAACCGCTGCCGTCAAAAGAGTAACGCGTTATCAAAATGCCGACGGAGTCCAACACCATCGCCAAAAACGCGACGCCCATTGCCTTCACGCTCCACCGCCCGCTGCGGCGGAAATTTTCCAGCGCGAAAATAAAAACGCAGATTAAGAAAAATATTATGCTGAAGATTTTGATTAACGGCACCGTCTGCCCGAAGAGGAAAAAACCGAAAACGCCCACCACAAGCGGCTGGAAACCGAAAAGTAAAATGGTGCGCGCGGGCCCGAGGTCCGCGAAACTTTTTAACAGCAAAAAATCCGCCAGACCGAGGCCGACGAACCCCGACGCTAAAAACGCGCCGATATATTTCGGGCTCACCGCCGAAAAACCGCCGGTACAAATAACGGTTATAAAAAAGAAAACGGCGCCGAGCGAACCCTTCAAAACCGTCATCCACACCGGTGAAATTCTGCGGGAGAACCGCGTAAAAATCTGCGCGCCGAGGCCGAAACTTAAATCAGAAAACCATGCGTATATATAAGGTGACATTTAACAAATCCGTTTTTTATATTATATAATATGTGTAAGAAGGGCCCGTAGCTCAGCTGGGAGAGCGCCTGCATGGCATGCAGGAGGTCATCGGTTCGATCCCGTTCGGGTCCACTTTTTACAGACAGGCATACGCCTGTCTTTTTTTGTCTATACACGCCGGTATAATGCAATAAAATATTTGTCTGTAACGTTAATAAGTTGTAGCATATATAGGCAGTATTAATTATAGTGAGGGATAGAAAATGAAAAAGTTATTAGTTGCAGTATTAGCGCTCGCGGCGGCTTCCGCCGTCAGCGCGCAGGTAGTTTCAAACACGGCTAACGCCGTCAACAGCACGCAGGCCGCGGTAACGCAGGACGTAAACGCCAACAAACAGGCTTGGGAACAGAAAAAGGCCAACATGGCCAATATGTCAGACGCTGATAAACAAGCCATGAAACAGAAAATGGCCGATAAAAAAGCCCAATATGATAAATTGAGTGACGCTGACAAAGCGGCTCTTAAAGCCAAAAGAGACGCCGCCCGCCAGCAAGCCAAAGACGCAAAAGCCCAGGGCAAAACCCAGGCCAAATCCGCCAAGAGAGCCGCCAAGAAACAAATGAAAGCGGCGCAAGACCAGGGTGCTGCAGTCGCAACGCAGGCTCAGAATAACGTAAACGCGGCGGTAGCCGTTCCGCAGTAATATTTTAACTGGAGAAACAAAAAACCGGCATTTGAAATGCCGGTTTTTTTATAATCTTGAAGCGACTTCATCAATAAATTCGTCCGTGTTGTAGATTTTTTTAGGCGGAGCGTCCATAAGCGGCACCAAATCTTTAGTCACGCAGCCGTTTTCAATGCAGCTTATCACGGCGGTTTCCAGTTTTTCCGCGAATTTTACCGCGTCCGGCGTATTATCAAGCGCGCCGCGTTTTTTAATTGCGCCGGTCCAGGCGAAAATCGACGCGACGGAATTTGTGGAAGTTTCTTCGCCTTTTAAATATTTATAATAGTGGCGTTTAACGGTGCCGTGCGCGGCTTCAAATTCAAATTTACCGTCGGGCGAAACCAGAACGGACGTCATCATGCCCAGAGAGCCGAAACCCGCGGCTATCATATCCGACAGAACGTCTCCGTCGTAATTTTTCATAGCCCACAGCATGCCGCCTTCATTTTTCATAATCTGGGCAACGGCGTCGTCAATCAAAAAATAACGGTAATTTACGCCGGCCGCGTCCAGCTTAGTTTTGGCCGCCGCAATTTCCGCCGCGAAAATTTCTTTAAATTTTCCGTCGTACTTTTTGGAAATCGTGTCTTTGGCGGAAAACCAGATATCAATTTTCTCCGTCAGAGCGTACTGAATACACGCTCGCGCGAAAGACTGTATCGACACAATCGTGTTATGCATGCCCATGAAAACGCCCGGGCCTTTAAGGTCCGCCACGGTCACTTTGGAAGTCTGGCCGTCGGACGCGGTAAAAATAAGTTCCGCTTTGCCCGGTTGAGCCGTCACTATTTCCTGCGCTTTATAAATGTCCCCGTAAGCGTGACGCGCGACGGTAATCGGCTTCTTCCATGCCCGCACCGCGGGTTTTATATTTTTTACGATAATCGGTTTTCTGAAAACCGTACCGTCCAGAAAACCGCGTATCTGCGCGTTGGGACTCGGCCACATTTTTTTCAAATTATATTCCGTCATGCGCTCGTTATCGGGCGTAATCGTCGCGCATTTTACGCCGACGCCGTACTCCGCCACGGCCTTCGCCGCGTCAAGCGTCACTTTGTCGTCTGTCTCATTTCTGTGTTTTAAACCAAGGTCAAAATATTTTAAATCAATATCAAGGTAAGGCAAAATTAATTTTTCTTTAATGCTTGCCCAGATGACGCGCGTCATCTCGTCCCCGTCCATTTCAACCAGCGGTTTTTTTACTTTTATTCTAGCCATAAATAACCTTTTGCCGTCATTCTGAGGAGCCGCAGGCGACGTGAGAATCTCAAACAATGATTAAACTGCCGTCGGAAACGCGCTTGAGATTCTTACGCCGCCGCGCGGCTCAGAATGACGGCATTTTTTATACTAAATCAAATTTTCCGTGTTTTTTAATGTGCGCCATAAGGCCGCCGTCGTCCAAAATTTTGAGCATGACGTCAGGCAGCGGCGTGATTTTAATATTTTCGCCCGTCGTTAAATTTTTAACAAAGCCTTGTTTAACGTCAAGCTCTATTTCGTCGCCGGCGTTAATTTTATCCGTATCGCACTCAACAAGCAGAAGGCCGATGTTTATGGCGTTACGGAAAAATATTCTCGCAAAACTTTTGGCAAGCACGGCGCTTACGCCGGCAAGTTTAATGATGGTCGGCGCGTGTTCGCGGCTGGAACCCAGGCCGAAATTATTTCCCGCCACCACAAAATCGCCTTTGCTCATCTTTGACGCAAACTGCGCGTCCGCGTCTTCCAAAACGTGTTTAGCCATTTCAGGCAAATTGCTGCGCAGGTGGAACAGGCGGCCAGGCGCAATGTGGTCAGTGCTGATATCGTCGCCGAATTTCCAGGCTTTCCCTTTCATCATAAAACCTCCCGCGGGTCAGAGATATACCCGGTTACCGCGCTGTAAGCGGCCGTCGCGGGTGAACATAAATAAATGCTCCCTTTAGGGTTCCCCATGCGGCCCTGAAAATTGCGGTTCTGCGTTGAAAGACAAATCTCCCCGTCTCCCAAAATGCCGCCGTGCACGCCGACGCACGGGCCGCAGCCGGGAGTCTGCACGCTGGCGCCGGCCTCGACAAAAATTTCTATAAGCCCTTCCTTTAAAGCCGCCAGCAGGACATCGCGCGACACGGGCGTTATAAAAGTTCTCGTGTCTTTATGAACTTTTTTACCTTTTAAAATTTTGGCGGCGATTCTTAAATCTTCAATACGGCCGTTAGTGCAGGTGCCTATAAAAATCTGGTTTACTTTAACGTTTATAAGCTGCGCCGCCGGTTTAACGTTGTCGACGGTGTGCGGGCACGAAACAACCGGCTCCAGTTTTGACGCGTCTATTTTTATAACGCGCTCATATTGAGCGCCGTCGTCCGCTTTTATTAATTTAAATTTGTCCTTGCGGCCGTGTTCTTTAAGATATTTGCGCGTGGCACCGTCCGTCTCAAAAAGCCCGGCTTTCGCGCCGGCTTCCACGGCCATATTGGCCAAAGTAAAACGGTCCGCCATATTCATATTTTTAATAGTGCCGCCGTGAAATTCAAGAGCTTTATATGTTGCGCCGTCGGCGCCGACCATACCGATTAAATGCAAAATTAAATCTTTCGCGCCCACGCCATTTTTAAATTTTCCGTTAACTTCAATTTTAAAAGTCTCCGGCACCTTAAGCCATGTTTTGCCAAGCGCCATGCCGATAGCCACGTCGGTAGAACCCATGCCGGTGGCAAAAGCGCCCAACGCGCCCCCCGTGCACGTATGTGAATCCGCGCCGATTAAAATTTCGCCCGGGTTTACATATTTTTCTGCAAGCAGCTGGTGGCAGACGCCTTCGCCGATTTCAGATAAAATCGCGCCGGTTTCTTTGGCGAAATTACGCAAAACTATTTGGGAATTAGACAGTTCGCTCCTCGGGCTGGGCGCGGCGTGGTCTATGAATAAAATCGTGCGGTTCGGGTTTACCACTTTTGTAAAACCGGCCTTTTTAAGTTCGGCCACGGTCAGCGGGCCGGTACCGTCCTGAACGGCGGTAACGTCCACGTTAGCTATAACAAATTCCCCGGCCTTAACTGTATGGCCGCAGTGGGCGGAAATTATTTTTTCTGCGATTGTTTGTGGCATGTAGAACCTCTTTATTTGATAAAAACATTATTCCCCCTCACCCCGGCCCTCTCCCCAGGAGGGGCGAGGGAGAAAAATTAATGTATTGTTTTACCGCGGTTTTTTTTTATGCGATTTTTTAAATCTTCCGACGGCTGGAAGAACGGGACCACCGTCATTATTTTGGCGGCGAGGTCCGGGTGGTGGTAAATAAATTTAAGTTCGCTTTCCACCAGCGGGAACTGCGTGTGCACGTTGGCGTAGCGGGCAAGTTCAAGAATATTATGCGCCTCGGTATCGTCTTTAAATTCAATGGACATTTTTTCGTATACGTCGCGGAAACCTTTTATGCCGCCGTATTCGCCGGTGGTTATCATGCGGCCGGTCTCGACAATCTCCGGCCCGCCGCGGCCGAGCTCTTCAAAATCATAAAGCTCATAATTGCGGCGATCTTTAAGCGCGCCGTCCGCGTGTATGCCGGACTCGTGCGCGAACGCGTTTCCGCCTACGGCCGGGTAGTTAATCGGTATCGGCACGCCGAAAGCGTAAGACGTATATTTTGCAAGCTGCCAGATTTTTGAAATATCAATATTGGAATCAATTTTATATTTGCCGGCAAAACCGCTTGATTTTAAAATCGCCAGAACGCAGCACGCCAAATCCGCGTTGCCGGCGCGTTCGCCCATGCCGTTTACCGCCGTATTAATGTAAGCGTCAACGCCGCCGTCTATCGCTCCTTGCGCGCCGCGCACGGAATTTGCCACCGCCATGCCGAGGTCATTATGAAAATGCATTTCCAAATCCAGCCCGACGCGGCGGGCCAAATCTTTAAGCCGTTCATAGGCCACGACGGGAGAGTCATAACCGAGCGTGTCGCAGTAGCGCAGCCTTTTTGCTCCGGCTTTTTTTACGGCAAGGCCTAGCTTCACCAGAAATTCCTGGTCTGTCCTTGACGCGTCTTCCGCGTTTACGCCGACAATTTCCGCCCCGCATTTGTAAGCCGTTTTAACGGCTTTGACGGTATCGTTAATAATATCATGTTTGGTTTTCCGGCCGCCGAATTTGCCACGTATCATCTGGTCGGACGTTGAAACGGAAAGGTTTACGATTTTCAGGCCGGGCACATTTTTAAAAGATTCAATTACGTCGCTTTCAAGCGCGCGCATCCAGCCGCTCAATTTTGTCCTTTTAATGGCGCCGCGCGCCGCAAGTTCAAGATTGGCGTTAAGGTAATTTATTTCATGTTTAGTCGTCGGGAAACCGAACTCTGACTGCGTGACGCCCATTTCGTCCAGATAAATATTGACAAGAGTTTTTTGCAGTTTGGCAAGGCCGAGGCGCGAAGTCTGCACGCCGTCCCTGTTGGTAACGTCCACGATATAAATAATTTTTTCAGACATAACCGCGCCCCCTTTTGCTGTATCAGTATGATAATACATACATTATAGAAAATTATTTAATATATTTTTTGATTTCCCTGCGTAAAAGCACAAAGGTTACGGCGGATACTGTCGCGTCCGCAACGGGGCCGGCGATAAAAACGCCGTTAAGTCCCATAAAAAGCGGCAGTATTATTACAAGAGGTAGTAAAACCAAAATCTGTCTTGATAAAACTAAAATCAGAGCCTTGGCCGGCTGCGCCGTCGCCTGGAAAAACGTTCCCCCGACAACCTGAAAACCGACGAGAGGAACAAACATATTAAAAGTTCTCAGCGCGTGAGACGCCAGTTTTATAAGCGCGTCGTCTCCGCTGAATACTTGCGCCATCTGGCGCGCGAACAGCATAATCAAAACAAAACTCCCACAGGTAATTACGGTGGCCCAGTTTATTCCGGTTTGCAAAAACTGGAGCATGCGTTTGTGATAACGCGCGCCGTAGTAATAACCCAAAATCGGCTGCAAACCCTGCGCTATCCCTATGACGGGCATTATGACAAGAGTGTTGACGCTGGTTACTATGCCCATAGCCGATATAGCCAAATCACCGCCGTAATGGACAAGCGTTAGATTTAAAATTATATTAAGCGCGCAGATGGCGGAGTTCATTACAAACTGCGACGAGCCTATCGCGGCGATTTGTTTGACTAGTTTAAAGACGGGCATCAAATATTTTACGCGTATCCTGTAACGCGACGACGGGGAAAGGAAATTCGCCAGCGTCCACGTCATGGAAACCGTCTGGGATAATACCACGCCCAGCGCGGCGCCTTTCATTCCCCACTTGAAACCGAAAATAAAAAGCGGACCGAGAATGCAGTTCATTACCGCGCCGATTATCATGGTCAGCATGGCAAGCTTCGGTTTGCCCGTCGCGCGCAGCATATTGTTCATGCCCATCGCCATACCCTGAATAGGCGCGCCGATAAGCAGCACGTTCATATAATCTCTTGCCAGCGGCAGCACGTTTCCGCTTGCGCCGAGCAAAACCAGCAGCGGCGTTAAAAACATTCTCCACGCGAAAGCCACGCCGGCGGTAAGAATAAAAACCATCGTCACCGTATTACCCAAAACATGTTCCGCTTTATTATAATCTTTGCGGCCCAGGCTTATAGAAAACAGAACGCTGCCGCCCACGCCGGCCAGAATGCCGCACGCCATTATAAAAATTGAAAGAGGAAACGTGACGGTGACGGCCGCTATTCCGTCCGGCCCGGCGCTGTGGCCGATGAAAGCTCTGTCCGCCACGTTATACATAGCGCTGACTAAGATACCGGTTACCGCCGGCCCGGAAAACCTGAAAAGAACCGCCTGTAAACTTCTGCCCCGGAAAGGATTTCTGCTAATACTCTGTCCGGGTTCTTCAAGCGGTGAAATTGTGTCGATACTCATAATTTGTTATATATAATATTATATGAAATAAAATCAGAGGTGAATTTATGCAAGATACAGAACCCGTTATAGAACCTATGGAAAAATCTTATACAATCGCCCCGGTGTCCGACAGGCTGCTTGCTTTTATAATTGATTATCTTCCGTTTTTTATCGTGCCGGCGGCGGTAATATGGTTTATAACAACTTTTCTTAAAGACGTTTTTTTATCTTACAACACGCTGCTGGGCGTTTTGGCGGTTTGCCAAATTTTATTTTTTGTTTACGCGGCGGTTTTTAATTCCGGAAACCGGCTGACGCTGGGCAAATGGCTGATGGGCCTTAAAGTGGTAACGACGGACGGAAATGATTTGAATATCGTCAGGGGAGTAATGCGCTCCCTCGGTTACCTTATAGGACTTGTATTGTCTTTTACCGGTTTCGCGCTGGCTTATATCACAAAAGACAAACGCGCGCTGCAGGATTATATGGCCGGCAGCGTCGTGATAAGCACAAGAGAAAAAACCGAAGCGCAGTCTCTGGTGGTAATGTTTATGGCCGCGATTATCGCCGGCGGGCTGGTAGCGATGATGGGGTTTTATATTTTTAAAGCGCAGCCGGCTTACCAGAAAGAGCTGGTTAACAGGGCGCGGATTCAGGTGGCAAAACTCGCGTTTTTACAGGAAATCCATAAACAGAAATACGGCAGATATACGCAGGACATCGTGCGCCTGGGTTTAATCAGCGGAGACGCGGTACAGTTCCGGCGCGACATGCAGGCCAATTTAAGACGACAAGGGTTTTTAATAGGCGTCAGCGGCGACAAATATAAAGCCGCCGCCGTAGCAAAAGGAATGTGCCCGAAGTTAGACGCATGTCCGGGCGGCGACAACTATAAAATTACCGCCGTCGCAAAAGACAACCTGCACACTAAGGTCAGCGTAGAACAATGAAATTAAAAACCGTTTTTATTTGCCAGAACTGCGGATATAAAGCGCCTAAATGGATGGGACAATGCCCCGATTGTTCCGCGTGGAATACAATGGTCGAAGAAGTTGTGCAGGAGCCGACTAAAACAGCCTCCAAATCCCGCGCGTTTACGGAGTTCTCTTCTGAAATAATTAATCTCGCCGACACAAAAACTTTGAAAGAAGAACGCCAGCTCACCGGCATTCCGGAGATGGACAGGCTGCTCGGCGGCGGGCTTGTCAAAGGCCAGATGATTTTACTCGCCGGCGCGCCGGGCATAGGCAAATCAACGCTTATGCTGCAGGCGGCGGCCAGTCTGTCCAAAACAAAAAAAGTTCTTTATATTTCCGGCGAAGAAAGCCTTAACCAAATTTCCTCCCGCGCGCGCAGACTGGAAGTCGACGGAAAAAATATTTTCCTGCAGTCTGAGACAAATATTGAAAATATTATAGCCGCGCTTGATAACGTTAAACCGGACGTTCTGATAATTGACTCCATTCAGACGGTTTACCACCCGGCTTTCTCGTCTTCCGCCGGCACGATAGGGCAGGTGCGCGAATGCGCGGCGGAACTTCTGCGGCTGTGCAAACCTAAAGGCGCCATACTTTTTATCCTCGGCCACGTTACCAAAGACGGCGAACTGGCCGGACCTAAAGTGCTTGAACATATGGTGGACACCGTGCTCTATTTTGATACGGAAAAAGATAATGTTCTGCGGCTGCTGCGGCCGCATAAAAACAGATTCGGCTCCACGCACGAAATAGGATTGTTTGAAATGACCTCCGCCGGTTTATTGCCCGTGGAAGACGCCGGCGCGTATTTCGCTTCCGGCGCGCGGAGCAGGCCGCTTATCGGACGCGCTTATTCGATAGCGCTTGAAGGCAGCAGGCCGATTTTAACCGAAGTCCAGGCGCTTGTCACGCCGACGCGCTACCCTTTTCCGCGCCGCGTGGCGACGGGAATGGATTTTAATAAGTGTCAGGTTTTGCTGGCCAGCCTTGAAAAAAACGCGGGCATAAATCTGGATAATAAAGACGTTTATATAAGTCTCGCCGGCGGCCTTAAAATAAAGGACCAGGCGCTTGATTTGGCGCTTTGCGCGGCCGTCATAAGTTCCGCAAAAGATATTCCGGTTTCTAATACAGACGCCTTCGCGGCGGAAGTCGGTATTCTGGGCCCGCTTGCCAAGGTGCCGCTTGCAGACCGCCGGGCGGCGGAGGCTGCGCGGCTCGGGTTCAAAAGATTTTTTACCGCGCCGCTCGGCAAAGAAAATATTAAAGAGAAAGATATCGCGTTACTGCAAATCGAAAATATCGTTGATTTAGCCGCAAAGTTACAAAAGGTATCGTCATTCTGAGCCTGCGAAGCAGGCGTAAGAATCTCAAGCGCGAAACCAATGTTCAAGTTCCATTTGAGATTCTTACGTCGCTGCGCTCCTCAGAATGACAGCTTGTGTTTTTTAATATATATATTTGGCTGCCGGGTTGACTAAGTCTTAAAATTTGCTATACTTTTGGAACAACAGGGAGCGTATTGTAAAATACGCTTGTGTTTTTTTTATCCCTGTCAGAGGAGTTGTTTATGGCGGAAAAATTTTATATCAGCCGCAAAAATTATGAGAAAATGAGGGACGACCTTGCGGCCTTAAAAGAAATCAAAGCAAAACTGTCGCAGGAAATAGGAGAGGCCGCGCAGCAGGGCGATTTGAAAGAAAACGCCGAATACGCCGCCGCCAAAAGCCGCCAGGAAGAGACTTTGATTAAAATACAGGATTTGGAACTTAATTTAAGAAACGCCCAGATTACCGACGATTTGCAGGTGGACAAAAGCGAAGCGCGCATCGGCGCCACAGTCACGATGAAAGATTTGGACGCGGATATTGATTTTACTTATACCCTTGTGGGTTCAATGGAATCCAATCCGGAAAAAGGTTTGCTTTCCGTAAGTTCGCCGCTTGCCGGAGCCGTGCTCGGCAAAAAAGAAGGCGCGGAGTTTGAGGCCGTACTTCCAAAAGGAAAAAAGAAATATAAACTTTTAAAACTTGAATATAAATAACTTAAACAACAAAAACCCCCGGCGCAAAAGTTACGCGCCGGGGGTTTATTTTATATATTTTTATTTATTAGCGACCGTTAGAGCGGTTTTATCCATCCCGACCATTTCGGCTATTTGTGACAACCTGTCGTTAGAATATTTAATCATCAATTTTATACTATCCAAATTTTTCTTAAAATATTCCGCTTTTATTGTAAGGTTATTATAATAGTCTTGATATATGGCAAGAGTCATAGTCTGATAGTTATTCGAAAACCTGCTGTATCTGATAAAGAGCTCGGTATCAAATTGCTTATTATAAGCGTTTGTATCCATTTCCTTAATAAAATCTTGTAAAGGTTTGGTTCCGGTAATGCAGATATCCTTTATTTTTTGTTCTTTTGCAATCTGGCATTGCGACTGAAAATACGCATTATCCTTCGTCATATCGTCAAAAAGTTCACGCAGATGTATTATATCTACTTTATCAGGATCAAGAACTATCAGGTTTTTGTTGACAGGTTCCTCCTTCCCGCCGAAAATAGATTTAAGAATTTCATAAAAGCCCGGTTTCCCGCTCTCTTTGGCTTTAACGGTGTCGGTTACCAGCCGCATATCAGGTTCAAAAGCGAAAACGGCACCGGCAAATAAAATTGTGCATGTCAGTATCAAAAACTTCTTCATAACAATTCTCCTTTTTCGGGCTATATAATAAGAATATAAAAAGAGCCGCAGATAAACAAGGGCCAAAAGGCCTAAGCGCGCATAGGTCTTTTGGCCTATTCTTACTTATCATAATTTATTATGAAAATTACCCGGCGGCGGATAAAAATAAACCCCCCGGCGCAAAGTTACGCGCCGGGGGGTTTATTTTATATATCTTTATTTTTTGGCGGCAGAGTCGGCGTTTTTATCTATTCCGACCATTTTGTCTATTTCTGAATACCTGTCATTAGAAAATTGAATTACCGATTTTATTTCTTCCAATTTTTTCTTAAAATAGTCCGCCTTTACCGTAAGAGAACTATAATAGCTGTCATATACGGAAAACACCATACTCTGATAGCTATTCCAAAAATCGCGGTAGTCATCAAAGAGCTTGGCATCGAATTTTTGATTATAAGCGTTTGTGTGCATTTGCGAAATATAATCTTTCAAAGGCTCCGCTCCTTTAACGCACTGTTCCCTTGTCTTTTGGTCGAATGCCGCCGCCTGCTGGCATGCCTCCTGCAAAAATTCATTATCCATCGTCATATAATCAAACAGTTCACGCAGATGCGTGATATCTACCTTATCAGGGTTAAGATAAATCGCCGAATCGTCTCCGCCGAAAAAGAATTTAAGAGTTGCTAAGGTGGCACTCTTGGCAGCACTTTTAGCTTTTTCAACAAAGCCTTGTTTCTCATTCTCTTTGGCTTTAACGGCATTGTTTATATCGTTCACACTGGGTTCAAAAGCGAAAGCTGCGCCGGCAAATAATATCGCGCATGTCAGTATCAAAAATTTTTTCATAACAATTCTCCTTTAAGGGCTATATAATAAGAATATAAAAAATGACACGAAAAAAACAAGGGCCAAAAGGCCTAAGCGCGGATAGGCCTTTTTGCCTATTTTTGAAATACTTAAAAATATGCAGTCTCCGACGGGAAATACACAAAACCCCGCAAACGCGCGCGGCGCGTTGTATTGCTGATTTGCATTTCGCGGGCATATTTGCCAGAATTTAAATATTCATTAAGTCCGAAAGGAAACATAGTTATGCCAAACGAAATCATTACAAAAATTATCAAAAGAGACGGGACCGCCCAGAATTTTGATTCAAAAAAAATTACCGCCGCCATTTTAAAAGCCGGCGAAGCCACCAGTGAATTTAGCAAAGAAACGGCGGACAAACTGACGATACGCGCGGTAAATATAATACAGCAGCTGTACTCCGATACGATGCCTACCGTCGAAAACGTGCAGGACATTGTCGAAGACGTACTGTTGACATCCAACAATCACAAAACAGCCAAAGCTTATATCCTCTACCGCGACCAGCGCGCTAAAATCAGGGAAATATCGTCGAAATTCAACGTTGACCTCGTCGACCAGTATCTTAAAAAAATGGACTGGCAGGTTAATGAAAACAGCAATATGAGTTATTCGCTGCAAGGGCTTAACAATTATATATCGTCTGAAATCAGCAAAACTTACTGGCTTAACAAAATTTATCCGGAGAATGTCCGCAAGGCGCACCTCGAAGGCGCCGTGCATATACACGACCTCGGCCTGCTGGGTTCATATTGCGTCGGCTGGGATTTGCAGGATTTATTAATCAGCGGGTTTAAAGGCGTCAGCGGCAAGGCGGAAAGCAGCCCGGCAAAACATTTCCGCACCGCGCTTGGCCAGGTGGTAAACTTTTTTTACACGCTGCAGGGCGAAAGCGCCGGCGCGCAGGCGTTCAGCAATTTTGACACGCTGCTCGCGCCGTTCATTTATTACGACAAACTTTCTTACGACGACGTAAAACAGGCTTTGCAGGAATTTTTGTTTAACGTAAACGTGCCGACGCGCGTCGGTTTCCAGACGCCGTTTACAAATCTGACTATGGACCTCAACGTGCCGTCTTATTTCAAAACGCAGCCTGCGATTATCGGCGGTAAATATATGGATAAGACTTACGGCGACTTCCAGAAAGAAATGGATTTGCTTAACAAAGCTTTTCTCGAACTTATGCTGCAGGGCGACGCCAAAGGCCGCGTTTTTACTTTCCCCATTCCGACGTACAATATTACAAAAGATTTTGACTGGGATAATAAAGAGCTTGTCCCGCTGTGGGAAATTACGGCCAAATACGGCATACCGTATTTCGCGAATTTTATTAATTCCGACATGAGCCCGGAAGACGCGCGCTCCATGTGCTGCCGTCTGAGAATTGACAACCGCGAACTTATCAAACGCGGCGGCGGTTTATTCGGCAGCGCGCCGTTGACCGGCTCAATAGGCGTGGTAACAGTCAACATGCCGCGGCTCGGTTTTCTGGCTAAAGACGAAGAAGATTTTTTTAAACGGCTTGAAGATATTATGGAACTTTCCAAAACCAGCCTTGAAATAAAACGCAAAGTCATTGAAAGATTTACAGAAGGCAATTTGTACCCGTACATGCGTTTTTATCTGCGCGCCGTCAAGGAACGTTTTAACCAGTATTGGAAAAACCATTTTTCGACAATCGGCCTCGTCGGGCTTAACGAAGCGTGTGTAAATCTGCTGGGCGAAGATATAGGCACGACGCGCGGCAAACAGTTCGGCGAAAAAGTGCTGACTTTTATGAGAGAAAAACTTATAAAATTCCAGGAAGAAACCGGCAATAATTATAATCTGGAAGCCACGCCGGCGGAAGGAACTTCCTACCGTCTCGCGAAAATCGACAAGCAGGAATACCCGGACATAATCTGCGCCGACGAAGCTCAATTCAAAGCAGGCCGCGCGCCGTTTTACACAAACTCCAGCCAGCTGCCGGTCAATTACACCGACGACGTTTTTGAACTGCTTGACTTGCAGGATTCGCTGCAGGCCAAATACACCGGCGGCACCGTCATGCATATTTACATGGGCGAAAAAGTTAAAGACATAAAAGCGCTCAAAAAATTTATCAAAAAAGTATGCAGCAATTACGGCCTGCCGTATTTTTCAATCACGCCCACTTTCAGCGTCTGCCCGAAATGCGGATATCTTGAAGGCGAACATAAAGAGTGCCCAAAATGCAAAGCGGACGCCGTGGAAGATATCGAGCGCAGAATAAAGGCCGTTGAGGAGCAGCTGTTCTCAGACGTGAAAGTAAATTCTTAAGCTTATGGCAAGAGGTAATTTGGATTAATTTTTTCTAATCCAAAAAAACCAGTTGAACATAACCGGCAAAAAGTATAGAATTAATACAGCTGCAAAAAAACGGAGGGGATTATGACCGCACAGGAAAGAACAATTTTAGAAAAGGAACTTGCTGACCTTAACAGCAAAAAGCAGGAAGTCAGCGGCTCAAAGTGCGAAGTTTATTCGAGAGTATGCGGCTACCTCCGCCCGATATCCAACTGGAATAACGGCAAAAAAGAGGAATTCGGCATGAGGAAACTTATGTCGGTCTCGGAAGACAAATAATTTCCTAAAAATCGGCAGTTCTACAAAAAGGTTTAAACAATGAAGATAGGCGGGCTTATAAAAACTTCCTTGGTTGACTACCCGGGTTGCGTTTCTGCGGTAATTTTTACGCAGGGCTGCAACATGCGTTGCCCTTATTGCCATAATCCGGAGCTTGTTTACCCGGACATGCTGCTGGACGCGTACGATGAAAAAGCGGTGCTTAATTTTCTTGCCAAAAGAAAATCGTCGCTGGACGGCGTCGTCATCACCGGCGGAGAGCCGACGGTGCAGCCTGATTTGGTTGATTTTATGGCTAAAATCAAAAGCATGGGCTATAAAATAAAACTTGACACAAACGGTTCCATGCCGGACGTGCTTGAAAAAATATTCGAGCTTAAACTGGCGGACAGCGTAGCTATGGATATAAAAGCACCGTTTGGCAAATATGAAGAAGCGGCCGGCGGCAAAGTCAACCTCCACAATATTTCCAAAAGTATGGCGCTGATAGTATCCTCCGGCGCGGATTATGAATTCAGGACGACGTATGACAAGTCTATTTTGAAAAAAGAAGATATTGACGTCATTACCAAAACGCTGCCTGAGAAAGACCGCTTTGTCCTGCAGGAGTGCCAGCCGGTCGCGGTTAAGCCGGTTTTGAAAATCCGCAGAGAAAAAATTTAACTGGGATTTACGCTTTGTTCGAAGGCCGGCCCTTAAACGGCCGGTTTTTTTGTTATTGACTACGCGCGCTTAAACTTGTTTAATATTTATAGGATTTTACAGGAGGGGAATTATGTTAGTCTATCAGATTTGCGCCGGGGTAATTACCGTTGCTTTTGTCATACTGGTCATTTATCTGGTCAGGTTTTTAATACAGGCAAGAACAACGGCAATGTCCGTCGAACTTTTGGTTTTAAACGCCAACCAGCAGGTGGAAAGAACCAGCAAAACTTTTGAACTCATTGAAAATATCACGAACACGCTTAACGGCACATGGGGAAAAATCTTTTGCGCAGTAACGGCTCTAGCAAAATTCAGAAAGAAACAAGATTAAAAAAGCGGCCCTTACGGGCCGCTTTTTTTTATTTCAAAATTTAAACTGTCCCTTCTCGTAGATGGTCACAATTTTGCCGTTTTTCAGTTTTGCTTTGACAACCTTATCTTCGGTGTTAATAATATCCCAGTGAAGCGAAGAATCATTGTAACCCAGCGCGGTTTTTTTCTCTTTAGTCAGCCTTGCGACGTTGCCGGTATAAGTGTCCGCGTAACTTGAGCCCAGCGCTATATGGCAGTTGCCGTGCAGCCCGCCGAAATTTTCGTCAAACAAAGTGTCCGCCATAAAACGGTCTATCTTGGAAAACCTTTTATCCGTCAGAGAATATTCCCCCACTTGCGCCGCTCCCTTGTCCATTTCGAGCATTTTTTTGAGGTAGTTTTCCCCTTTGCCGGCGCCGGACTTCACTACGCGGCCGTCCTTAAATTCAATCCTGATATCTTCGACAATATTTCCGCTTCTGAGCGCCTGCATATTTGCGTAATAAGTTCCGTTAGTGCCGCGCCAGTCCGGCGAAGTAAAAATTTCAAACGACGGTATATTGCAGCCGCGCGCGCACAGAAATTTGCGTTTGTCGCCCAGTTTTACCGTCAAATCCATACTTTTTGTCCGCGTATTAATAGTGTCAATTTTTAAACCGTAAAGCCATGCGGCGATTTCATTCATGTCTTTATAAATTTCCCGCCATTTTTTAACCGGGTTTTGAACTTTAAGATAGCAGGCCTTTTTAATCTGCCCGGCGTAATCCGCCGCGGTCATTTTCGCGCCGTCGGCAAGAGCCTGAGTCGGATAACTGCATAAAGTCCAGCCGAACTCCCCGGCCGCTTCACGCGCGTTCAGAATATCCCTGAAAGGCTTTTTGCTTAGCGCGGACAGCGCTATTTTTTTTGGTTCAATATCTTTTAAATGCGTAAGGCTTTGCGGCGCGCGGATAGAAATCAAGCCGTTCACGCTTTTGTGCAGCTGTTCAAACCACTGAGGCGTAAATTTGAGCTGCGCGTCGTCGGACAAACTGTAGAATGATTTTGCGGAGTTTTCCGAGCTCTGTGCCTGTAAGACGGGATTCAACCGCTCTTTAAGCAAAATTTCATAAACTTTTTCGGCCAAATCCAGCGCGGCGATATCATAATTCACGAGCACGGTATCGTATTTTTTAAATTCCCGCGTTCTGGCTTCTCTCAGCGCCCAGACAAGTATCTGCGCGTATTTTTCTAGTTCTGTCTGCGTAAACATTTTCATATTTTATGAAGGCTTCCCCTTGCCGCTGGTGCCGAGCGGCAAGACAAACGGTATCGGGCGGTCTCTGTTCGGCACGAATTTTTTGACTTCAAGTTTGCCGCCGGATTCGCAGATATAGCTGTACCCTTTAAGGCAGTTTTCCCTTATTCTGTAATCATCACAGACGATAAGTTTATTATAGTTGCACAAAATACCCAGCTTCGGCGGATCGGTATAGACGGTAACCCGGACTTCGTTCCACACCTGCGTTCTTTCAATATTCACTTCCATGCGGCTGAGGCTCAAAAAATTCCGCGTGGCGGCATTGTTAAAACCTATATAATCTGACACGCGCTGTTCAATGTCTCTCTGCAAAAAACTGACGTCCCAGCCGGTGGCGAAAGACGCCGTGGTGTGGGACTCCAGCTGCCAGCGTTTGGCGGCGTATACGGACGCTATTTCCATTTTCTGCACCAGCACCAGAAGGCCGAAAATCTTTGTCATAAAAATAATAAAAATAAGAAACAGCGGGAACAGCAGAACCACTTCGGTGGTCGCCTGTCCGCGCCTGTTTAAAATTTTATTAATTTTCATGGTTCCATCCTGACCTGGTATTTAGACGTCGCTTTCGGCCAGACGCAGTTATTGCTTGCCGCCGGGCACTCAAGCGAAACCGTGGCGTGTACGTGCGGGGTATAACCGCGCAGGTCAACGTTAAAATAATTGTCCGGCGGCGTGAAAGGCTGGGTTACTTCAATACCGCTTTTAAGTTTACCCAGCGTCCTGCGCGAGCCTGAGTCAAGATACGCGAACTGGAATAAATTACCGCCGGTGACAAGTTTTTCAACGGGCATGCTAAGAGACTGCGTGCCGGTCTGGTAGCGCTGGGAACCGCCGTAGAAAAAATCAGAATAAACAAGTTTCATTGTTCTTATATAAAAAGGAGTGAGTTTGATTGACAGCCCCGAAAAAGCCTGCGCGCCTTCCCTGCCGCATTCGTCTTCATTGCAGGTGCCGGTGTTTAAATAATATGACTTTTTAAAGAACATGCCGCCGGTGCTTATTTTATTGTAAATGGCGCCCTGCTTGTCAAAAATATCGCCGAACAAACCGTAAACCGTAACGTAAAACCACAACGAATCATAAAGCAGCGTTTCGTCCGCTTCATAATGGTCCGCCACGGTTTTAGACATCAGCGTCACCGGCGCGCTGCCCGCCGACTGCGGAGATTCTACCTCCCAGCGGGAACGGACTGGGTCAGCGTCCGGGTCCGCCGAATATTTTAAATTCCATTCAAGGTCGGTATCTTTAGGGTTCCACGCGTTTTCGTCATTTCTGTCAACAGAGCCCGGGAAAGCGCCGCCGCGGTAAAACCAGTCATAGACCGTCAAACGTTCGTCCTGCCCGCCGCGGTTTGAAAATTTAAGCGGCGTGTTCATATTGTCGCGGAAAACCCTGTAAGGAAAGGCGGCGTTGATATATGCCGACGCGTTTAAATATGTGGCCGCCGGCTGCAGCTCGACGAACGCGGCCGCGTCAACCGCGAACTGCTGGCGTATTTTTTCGCGCGACAGTTTGGCGGTTTCGTAAATCAGATATATGACAAGAAGGACTATAGGGACCAGCAGCACGGACGGCAAAAGGAACTGGCCGCGTCTGGAATACGCGGCCGCGCGGAACATTTTAAGGGTTTTGGAAAAAAAATTAACCAAGTATGCCCCCCACCAGATAAAAAAATATTCCGGCCAGCTTTTCATGGAACAAAACCATGAACGTGAGCAGAATAGTTATAATGGTGCCCATCATAAGCATAAACTCCACGCTGGCCTGGCCTTTTTTATTAAATATTTTTTTTTGCATAGAATTAATGCCACCGCCCCGCGCTGGACGTACCCCTGTGAGACTTACTCCTCTGTCGGCACCCTGCTGTCCTCGGCTGAAATCAGACCTTTTTCTATGGCTTTAACTACGGCCTCAGTCCTGCTGCTGACGCCCAGCTTATGAAACGCGCTGTTCAAATGATTTTTAACCGTCTTCACGCTGCAGCTAAGCTCGACTGCCAGCTCTTTATTGCTCAAACCTTTGCCCAGCAGGTCTATAACTTTAACCTCAGTTTTCGTAAGCAGCGCCTGCGACGGCGCGCCGCCGTCCCCCATCTTGCGCAGCCCGTGAAGCAGCTTTCCCATCAGCTGCTGCGGTATCATCAAACCTTCGCTGGTAAAAGTTTTTATTGAATTTAAAAGTTCGGACGCCGGAAGCATTTTTGAAAGATAGCCGTTGGCGCCCGCCTGTATGGCCTCAAGCACATGGGCCTCGTCCTCAAAACTTGACAGCATGAGAACGTTGATATCCGCGTTTTCCTTGCGTATCAGGCGCGTGGCGGAAATGCCGTCTAATTTCGGCAGTTTAATGTCCATTAAAATAACGTCGGGTTTAAGCTTTTTAGCCAGCGCGACGGCCGCCTCCCCGTCTTCCCCCTCGCCGACGACTTCTATCCATTTCTCGCCGGTAAGAACGTCCTTAATGCCTTCACGGAAAAGCGTCTGGTCGTCAACAATGACAATTCTGACTTTTTTCTTTTTCTCTGCCATAATAAGCTCCTGAGGTTTTTACGTATTTGACAGCGGTATGGTAAATAAAAATGTCGCGCCTTTGCCAAGCCCCTCGCTCTCCGCCCAAATCCTGCCGCCGTGGTTTACAATAATATCTTTTGCTATAGAAAGGCCCAGGCCAAGCCTGCCCACTTTGCCTTTCTCGCCTATCTGCGAAAAACTGTCAAAAAGAATGCCGGCGTTTTTGGCGTCAATGCCGTCGCCGAAGTCCCGTACCGATACTTTAGCATTTTTTTGGTCGATTTTTGTTATTTTTACCTCTATCCTGCTGTTGTCGTTTGAATGTCTTAAAGCGTTTTCCAGCAAATTGGAAATTACCTGGCGGATTCTCTTTTCATCCGCACTGACATTGCACTGGCCGAAAGATTCAAAAGTAAGCGTTATCCCCTTTGCTAGCCCCTTTTCTTTAAAAACTTCCGTTATGTTTTTTATAATAACGCTTAAATCAAAATTGGTTTTTTCTATTCTCAGTTTGCCTTTTTCTATCGCAGCCCAGTCAACAAGGTCTCTTATCAAAAGCTCAATCTGGCCCATGCTCTCCTGCATGAAACTGAGTTTTTTGGCTTTGTCCGCGTCTACGGTAAGGTTTTTCCTGAACATGTCATAACTCATTTTTAACGTCATAAGAGAGTTAGAAAGGTCATGCGAAACTATTGAGAAAAAACGGGATTTCATATTGTCCAGACGCTTTAAATCCTCATTGCTTTTTTTAAGCTGCTCAAGCAGTTCCCTGTTGCTCTGTTCAAGGTAAAATCTTTCAAGCGCGCGTTTGATTGTACGTTTAAGATAATCGAAATCCACCGGTTTTAAAAGAAAATCATAAACGCTTTCCTGCATGGCTCCTATCATAGCGTTAAGAGACGCGTGGGCGGTAACCATTAAAATCTGCGTTTCGGTGTTGAACGTCCTGATTTGCTTGATAATATCCAGGCCGGAAGCGTCCGGCAAATTATAATCCATAATTATAACGTTAAAAAAATCCGTCGCCACAAGGTCCAGACACTCCGCGCTGGAACCGGCCTGGTAAACGCTGTAACCTTCCATTTCCAGAAGGTCGGACAGCGTTTCCCTCAGATTATTGTCGTCGTCAACTATTAATATTTTGGCTTGTTTTTCCATTTTCGGATTTCCTTAAAAATATCATAAATTTTGAGCCTTTGCCTTTAACGCTTTCCACAAAAAGTTTGCCGCGGTTGTTAGCGACGGCTTTTTTTACCACGGCGAGGCCGAGGCCGGTGCCGCGCGCCTTCATCGTAAAAAACGGCGTAAAAATTTTCATCAGCGTGTCCGCGCCCATGCCGGCGCCTTCGTCGCACACGTAAACGCAGACCGCCGTTTTGCCGACTTTCGTGCCTATGCCCAGCGTGCCGGAACCGTTCATAGCGTCTACGGCGTTGTTGAGAAGGTTGATGACGGCCTGTTTCATTTCTTCCAAATCTATGCGGACGGGAGCGTCAACTTCATCGTAAGCGGTTTCCACTTTAATTTTTTCCGGCAGCGACTGTATCGAAAGAATGTCTTTAATATACGAATTTATGCCGACTTCGCTTAAAATCTGTTTCCTGTCCCGCGCGTAACCCAGCACTTCTTCGACGATTCTGTTAGCCTGTTTAATTTCGCTGTCAATAATTTCAAACTGTTTTGCAAGTTTCGGGTTGCTGCTGTTGCAAAGCGCTTTAATAAGTTTCGCGGAATTGCTGATGACGGCAAGCGGGTTCCTTATTTCATGGCTGATTATAGACGCCATTTCGCCTATCGCGGCCAGACGCTCCCTTTTAACCAGCGCATCCGTCGTATGCGCGAGCTGGCGCGTGCGTTCGTCAACACGTTTTTCCAAAACGGTGTTTTCGTCGGCCAGTTCTTCTTTGGCCACATGAATTTCTTCGCTCTGCGCTTTAAGAGACGCGGCCATTTTTATAAAAGCGCGGCCCAAGTCGCCCACTTCGTTGTCGGACATTTGTTCGGGCTCCGGCAGAGAATCATATTTGCCGCGGCTTATTTTATCCGCCGCTTCTTCAAGCATTTTAACCGGCTCGACTATGGGCTTTATCGCTATTTTACTCAGAATTAAAACAAAAATAATTACAAAAATTATCATTGCCGCCGCAATAAGCATGGCGTAATAGTTTTTAAAAAACAGCGCGCTCCTCGGCACGGACCGCTGCTGCACGTAAACCACCCAGCCCGTCGCGCTTATCATGCTGACGGTGACTATATATTTTTTGCCGTCCGAAAATCTGAATTCCCTGCTGCTTCTGCCCTGCATTTTCACAAAAGCGTTTTTAATATCTTCAGTGACGGGCTGGGACGAAGTTAAAACTTTACCGTCCTGCGTGAAAAGGCCGTAAAAAACGTCCCCGGTAAAATTTTCCGAAATACTTTCAAACATTTCGGCGATATCAAAACGCGCCACAAGCGCGCCTTTTACGGCGTCTTTAACTTTATACGGAACGGCAATAATCATGCTCCTGACCGCGCCGTCGTCTTTTATGACGCCTATATAATCTTCCCCTTTGTTTATGCACAGGTATTTGACGGCGTTAAGTTCGCCGCTGCGGCCCGGGCTTAAATCAAGCGTGCCTTCGGACGCTTTCATAACTCCGTTCGCGTCCATAAAACCTATGGCGATGATATCGGGATTAATTCTGGTTATGGCCGCCAAATCTTTTTTTACTATGCCGCCCTGTCGGTCGTTTGCGAAAATTTCATAGAGACTTAAAAAAGAGCGCAGCATGCCGCGCTTTCTGCCAAGATAACTGCGGACCGAATTTTCGACGGTAATATTCATAAAACTCTGTTTGTCGATAAGTTCGGTTTTTATTATGCGCGAATCCATTTCCATCATATAAAAGCCGGAAACCGCGGCCGGAATCAACGCGGCCAGCAGCAGCACTTTTACGATGGCGTAAAAAAGACTTTTAGATTTGACGGGCATATATAGAAATATTCTACTTAATTTTAAAATAAAATTAAGTAGAATATTATCCGATTTTTTTCCTCTCCCTGACAGGGAGAGGACACAGGTGAGGGTTTTGAAACACAAAATGTATTTTTAATTTGTTCAAGGCCCCGCCCTTCCGGGGCCGATAAGATGAAAATCCTAAGTTGATGAACGACACATCAATATGCCGTGTATATATTGTGTTCCAAACCCTCACCCCGCCCTCTCCCTTCTAGGGAGAGGGGAAAAATTCAAAATCCGCCAAAGATTTGGGAGCCGTTGCCGTTTTTTAACCGTAACGGATAGCGTCTATGGGTTTTACTTTCCCCGCGCGAAACGCCGGATACAGCGCCGTCGCGAAACATAATATATAACTGCCGGCGATAACGCTCAGCACGTCCCGCGCGCTTATATCGACGGGCACGCGGCTTAGCATATACATATCCTGCGGCAGATTTATAAGATTAAAACTGCTTATAACCCAGCAAAGCGCGAAAGCCAGCAGCGTGCCCAGCAAAATGCCGGCGGTGCATATCATCATGCCTTCCCATAAAAATATGCGGCTTATGCTTTTCGGCGCGGCGCCCATGGCGCGCATTATGCCTATTTCTTTTAATTTTTCCTTGCCTAGCAAAATCAAATTTGACGCTATGTTAAGCGCGGCGACTAAAATTATAAGAGATAAAATTATAAACATTACCACTTTCTGCAATTTCAAAGAAGCGTAAAAAGTGCTGTTGATTTGCGCGTAAGTCCTGACGGCGTAACCGTTGAGAAAACCGCGCATCTTATCGACGACGACGCCCAAATCGTTTAAATTGTTAAGTTTTACGCCAATGCTGTTTACGCCGCCCTGCATATTTAAAAAATCGCTGGCCGCGGCAAGGTCAGTATAACCGACGGTATAATCAAACTGGTAATAACCCGTTTTGATAATACCGGTAACTTTAAATTTTTTCATTTTGGGTATTGAGCCCGCGCTGGTTTTGACGGACGTCGGCGATATTAACACAACGTCGTCGCCCACTTTCAAATTTAATTTCTCCGCCAGACCGTAGCCGACGACCAGCGGCGGCGCGCCGCCCACTGTATTTTCAAAAGAACCCTGCACAAAAGAGTCCATTATATTACTGACATTTTTTTCTGTTTCCGGGTTAACCCCGCGCAGCATCACGCCGGACGAAGAACCTGATTTTGTGATTATCGCCTGCCCGTAAATATCCGCGGACGCGGCTTTGACCTGCGGCAGCGCGAGAATAGCGGCCAGCTTTTCTTTATAAATTTCTTCCGTCATATACCCGAAGACCATGATGTGGCTCTGCGAACCCAAAATCTTTTCTTTGATTGTAGTTTCAAAACCGCTTATGACGGCCATCGCGGTAATAAGAGTAGCCACCCCGATGGAAACGCCGGCGATGGCAATAATAGTGGTGAGCAGCGCAAACAAACCCTTCTTTTTTGCGTTGAGATATCTGAGAGCGACGGAGAATTCAAAAGTCATTTTACTCCCCCGTCCGCCAAAGCGTGCGGCTGCGCGACGTAAGGATTATCAGAAAACACCGCGTCAACGTCCATGCTTTCCAAACTCTTCAAAATTTCAAAATCATTGACGGTGTATGCCCAGACTTCGAGTCCCAGTTTTTTTGCGCGGCGCACAATTTCAGGTGTAATCCTTTTGTAATTCATGTTTAAAGAGAACGGCTTAATATCCAGCGCCCGCGCTTCGTCAAACTCACGCGTCAAATAACCTATTTTAATTTTACCGTCTAAAGCGCGCACGTTTTTAAGCGTATTAAAATTAAAAGATGAAATTATAATATTTTCTTTCCGCGCGGAAATTTCTTTTAACACCACTTTTTCAATTCCGGGATAATCAATAATGTCCGTCTTAATTTCCACGTTAAGCACCGCGCGCGATGACAAAACCGCCAGCAGGTCTCTTAGTTCCGGCACGTCGTATTTTCTGAGCGCGGCGGCAGGAGCCGTTTTTATTTCCGCGTCAACGCCGTACGTTCTTTTCAAATTTTCGTCGTGGCAAATAAAAAGCGCGCCGTCCGACGACATGTGCACGTCCGTCTCAAAAATACCGCACCCCAAATTTTGCGCGAGCAAAAAGGATTTAATCGTATTCTCCGGCGCAAAAAAAGGCGCGCCCCGGTGCGCTATTATTTTCATAAATTAAAAATTTTTAGCAGCCATTCATAATGCGCTGCCGGGATTTCCATACCGGGTTTTGCAGTTCTGCCGCTGCCGGGGCCGTGGTTGTCGGAGCCGGCGGTTACGAATAAATTATAACGCGCGGAAATATCCAAAAGAGTCTGTATCATTTCTTCATTATGCGACGGATAAAAAACCTCAATTCCGTCAAGGCCGCACTTAACCCATTTATCAAAATCCCAAATATCCTTAACTATACCGGAGTGCGCGATGACGGCTTTTCCGCCGGCGGATTTTATTTTTTCTATGGCTTCGCAGGCGCTGGCACCGATAGGCGCCTCATACCCCGGCGCGCCTTTTACTAAAAATTTCCTGAAACCTTCCTGCCGGTTTTGCGCCAAGCCCTTTTGCCTGAGCGCGTCCGCAACGTGCGCGCGGGAAACTATACCTCTCACTCGGCCGAAAACATCTTCCTCCGTTATATCCACGCCGGCGGCGGCAAGTTTTTGTATTATGCGTTTTATTCTTATAATACGCGCTTCGGAATTATCTTTTAAAAATTTTTGGAAAGCGGAGTTTTGCAAATCTATACCTAAACCCAAAAAATGCAAATGCTCGTGCTCGCACGTGCTTACTTCCACGCCGGGCAGAAATTTCATCGCGCATTTCGCGGCGCGTGCGCGCGCTTCTTCAACGCCTTCGGTGGTGTCATGGTCCGTCAGCGCGTAAAGCAAAACGGCGCGCTTCGCGCTTTCGACAACGACTTCCGACGGCTTTGTCATGCCGTCGGAATATCTTGAATGCGTGTGAAGGTCAATGAGCGGCATTAAACGCGTTCCACGGTTTTAACTTCGGGCACTTCCTGTTTAATTTTGCTTTCGACAACCGCTTTTAAAGTCATCTGGGACGCCGGGCAGCACCCGCAGCGGCCGCGTAACGACACTTGGACCGTGCCGGTTTTTTCGTCAACGCCGACAAGTTCCAAATCCCCGCCGTCAGCCTGCAAAATCGGGCGTATTGAGTTTATAACTTTTTCAACTTTTTCTTTCATGTTTTGTCCTCTTTTTTGTGGTATATTATATTATAGTATTTTGAGGAGAGTATGAGAAAAGGGGACGTCGGGCTGACGGATTTAATAAGCGAGACCAGCGTAAAAAAGAGCGATTTGCGCGTAAGAACGCTTGCGCATTTGGATGATTTAACGGCCGCGCTGGGCTATGCAAAATTAAAAAGCAAAGAAGCGGATTTGGAAAAACTGCAAAATTTTTTAACAGCGGTCTGCGGCATAGTGGCCGGCAGCCAGGCGGAATTGGCGCCTGAAACCATAAAATTTATTGAGAAAAAGACCGCCGCGCTTGAAAAGAAATACAAAACGCCCGGCCATTTTATCCTGAGCGGCAAAAACGAGGCCGAGACCGCGCTGCACATAGCCCGCGCAAAATGCCGTTTGGCGGAAACTTATATCGCGGAACTGCCTTTGCAGGACGCTGATATTTTGCGCTTTATAAACAGGCTCAGCAGATATTTGTTCCTGCTGGCCTTAAAACATTCGTGAAAATTTGATATCATTATTGTATATTGTAATTATTGGAATTTTGATTATACTTTAGTAAAAGGTGAGACAAATGAAGAGATTATTGTCAATTATCTTTTTTTTAGCCTTAGTTTCCGCTCCGGCATTGGCGGCAAAATATGCCAGCATCGGAATAGCTGAAGCAAACATCCGCTCCTGCGGCGGCACCAAATGCGCGGTGAAATGGAAAGCGTGGAAATACACGCCCGTCGCCATGACCGCCGTCAGCAAAGACAAAAAATGGGTGCAGATTAAAGACTTCGCGGGACATACGGGGTGGATTTATTACACTTCGCTGAGCAAAACAAAAGGCGTTGCCGCAAAGACTGATTTAAACGTGCGTAAAACCGCTTCCTCGACAGGGGAAGTGGCCTGTTCGGTGGAAAAAGGTTACGCGTTCAAGTTTTTGTCAAAAAGCAACGGATGGTTAAATGTGTCCGACTGGCCTGAGAAGACAGGCGATCCCGTTTGCCAGGGCTGGGTTTACGGCGCCAATGTATGGGCTCCGGCCGTAAAATAAAGTTGTATAAATATTAATTAGGCGGGTTATAAAAACATGAAAAACTTTTTCTCACTGTTAGTTTTAGGCGCTTTAGTTTTCTGCGCTTATACTTATTACAATAAAACCGTGGAGAATAAATTTTCTCTTTCCGGCACCGTGACCGTGCCCGAGAGACTGCTTACCGTGGCGCAGGCGCAGAACAATACGTGTTCTATAATAGTTAAAAACGAGGCCGACGTGCCTATAGCTATCCAACGCGTTATTAACCCCGTTTTCCCGCTGCAGTTCAAAATAGGTTCCAAAGATTTGCTGGTGGGCGAGGTTGACGGCAACGTCAAACTTGAAGTGCAGATTAACAACCACGGCAACCTTGGCGTGCTGAAAACCGGCGATATTTTCGGTTCCACGGCCGGTACTTACGCGCTTAATTCAAAAGACATTGTTTTAAACGCGGACAAAATGACCGGCAAACCGCAAATGGTTTCGACAAGAGGCAACTTCTTCAGAACCGCCGCGAGATAAGTATTTTTGAAATTTAAAAACCCCGTGTTCAAAACACGGGGTTTTTTTGTTAAACTTTTAATATGTTAAAAATAAAAAATTTATTTTTAATCTTGCTGTTCGCGGCGCCGGTTTACGCGCAGGAAGGACACTCACTCGGCTTTATGGATTTCGGCGCGCATATACAGGCCGGGCTTTACCCTAATGACCACGGCGCTCGCGGCGCGCAGGGCAACGGTGATTTGGGGTTTATGACAAACCCGGATTTCAACGTTAATCAGGCGTGGATTTGGTTAGGAAAAGACGCGCGGACCGAAACAAATGATTTTGATTTCGGTTTCCGTCTGGACGCTTTTTACGGCACCGACGCTTTTTTTGCCTCCGCAAATAACAGTGATTATCTGCGGCAGGACGGCAGCGTAAAAAAATACTGGGATTCAAATTTTTTCCGCGGCGGTTATCCTTCTCCGGGCATTTACGGGCTTGCCCTGCCGCAGACATATATTGAAATAGCTTACTATAAATGGAAACTCACGGCCGGCCGCTTTTTTTCGTTCGTTGGTTATGAAAGCGTGGACGCGACTCAGAATAATTTCTATTCCAAAACTTTTTATACGCTGTCGCTGCCGTCTTCCGCCACCGGAAGTATGCTTCAAAAAAGTTTCGGGCCTTTTGATTTTACGGCCGCGGCTTATTCCGGCCTGGACAGCGGGTTTGATAATCCTTATAAAGACTACTTTTTTTCAGGCGCCGCAAATATAAACACCGGCAAAAATACAACTATTTCTTATTCGTTTATCGGCGGGCGGTACGGAGGCAATACAGACGGCGGCGCGCGTATATTTGTGCCGGCTGGCGCGTTTGTCTATTTTCATAATCTGCTTTTCCAGTTTATGCCGGCAAAGAATTTGCGTCTGGTGACAGAGGCTTATTATAACCAAGACAACCATTCCCCCTCCGGCGGATTGCCGGTTAATAATATTTACGGCGCCACGGAGTACGCGGTATATAAAATAAACCAAGCTTTTTCAGGCGGGCTGCGCGCGGAATGGACCGCTTATTACCATGAAAATAAAAACAGTTACGCGGCGACCGCGAATATAACTTATAAACCGGCTGAATGGTTTTATGTCAGACCGGAAGCCAGATATTCATGGGGAACATTTCCTGCTTATAACGGCGGAAAAGATACAGCGCAGTTTAACTTTGGCATGGAAATTACGGCAATATTTTAGCAGTGCGCTGATAACCTGCGGCGGAAATTATTTTAGCTTTTACAATGTCGCCCGGTTTATATTTTTTGTTATTTATTATGCGCACGCGGCCGTCGATGTCCGGCGCGTCGTATTCCATGCGTCCGCTTTCCCGCGCGTCAAGCATTATGCTGACGGTTTTATTTTTCAGTTTTTTGTTAATCCCGTCAACGACGCGGCTTTGCGCGGCGGTTAGTTCCGCGGCGCGCGCGAGTTTTATTTTTTGCGGAATCTGGTTTTTTATCGACGCGGCGGCGGTGCCGTCTTCTTTGCTGTAAGCAAAAACTCCGACGTTATTAAATTTTATTTCCGCAATAAATTTTTTAAGTTTTTCAAAATCTTCATCAGTCTCGCCGGGAAAGCCGGCTATAAAATTTGTGCGAAGGCCCATGTCCGGAACGTAACGGCGGAGCATCGCGATTTTTTGTTTGATTTCCGCGCTGCCGCTTCTTCTGTTCATCGCTTTCAAAATATCATCTGAAATATGCTGCAACGGCATGTCGATATAACGCGCTATGCTTTTGTGTGTTGCTATAAATTTAAGCAAATCTTCCGTTACGGTTTCCGGGTAGGCGTACATTATGCGCCACCATTTTACCGGCTTTATTTTTACAAGCTCACGCAATAGTTTTACAAGCGACGGCTTGCCGTAAATATCCTGCCCGTAGGCGGTAGTATCCTGCGCGATAAGCGAAATTTCTTTTACGCCGGAAGAGGCAAGCGCGCGGGCTTCCGCCACAATATCTTTAACCGGTTTTGAGCGGAAAGGGCCGCGTATCGACGGGATTGTACAGTAAGCGCAGCAATTGCTGCAGCCGTCGGCAACTTTTAAATAGGCGCTGTGCGGCGCGGTAAGCCGCATTTTATACTTTGGCGCTTTCAGCATGCGCGGAACCGGGTTGAAACAGTGTACCGGTGTTCTTATAATCCGGTCAATTTTATCTATTTCGCTGAGGCCGATAAACGCGTCCACGGCCGGATATTTGCGCGGCAGGATTGCTCCTTCTTTCTGCGTCAGGCACCCGGAAACTATTATTTTTTTAATTTTTCCGGCGGCTTTAAGGCGGGCGGCGCGTCTTATTTCCCGGCCAGCCTCAACCCGCGCGGGTTTTATGAAAGCGCATGTGTTGATTAAAATAACGTCGGCTTCTTTTTCCGACGGAACAATTTTAAACTTTTTATGAGCCAACAGCCCGAGCATTTCTTCCGCGTCGGCAAGATTTTTGCTGCACCCGAGACTGACAATAAAAACTTTTTCCATAATATATTTTAGAAATTTTTTACCGTCCGTGCCCGCCGCCTCCGCCGGAACCTCCTCCTGAAAACCCGCCCCCGCCGGAGCCGCTGTGCCCGCCGCCGCCGGAACTTCTTTGTACAGGCGCGGCAGAGTTTATGGCGTGGATAAGCGCCGCGCTTCTTACAAAATCCCGTCCGCCGGCTTTTGCTACGGTTTGTTCTATAGCGGCGGCGGATACTATGCCTTCAAACTTTTTAAACCATTGGTTTTCCATATCAAGCGCGAAAGCATAGGGCAGATAATCCGCAAAAATACGCTCCGCGTCCGTAGGGTCGGAAACAGCCACGCGGCCTTCCTCCGCCGTTGACATATATAGTTTGAAGCCGTTTATCTGGTTTACAAGAACGCGGCCAGGTTCCGTGTAAATATTCATTATAACGGAGCCGTAAATTATAAAACAAATAATTGAAAGTACAGTTATTACCGGGGGAACAAAACCCAGCATAGTCGCCATATAAGCAATCCCGGATATTAACATTAACCACAGAGGCCCGAAAAATATAATTAATATACAGCCTAAAAGTTTATTTACAAACAAATATAAATAAGACCACAGCGCTAAACCGATAACTGTTGCGGCAAAAAATATCGGGTTAAGAAAAAATATAGGCAAAAGCATGCATAATATTATTGAAGCGTGAACGATAATGGGCTTTGCGTTTTTTGTGACATATGGTTTAAGACCTTCCTTAAGATATTTTTCCACGGCGCTCATTGCTTTTGATATTAAACCGTAATTCGCCTCCGATATTTTAAAAGGACTGCTGTTTATCATTTCCATTATGCCGCGTTCTTCCGGGAACATATTATCCGTATTATCATCCACTTTGTTGAGAAAAGTGTCTGTAGACTGGAGAAAATCCATCTTATTCTGCGTTATCGTTATTTTGCCTTTCATGGCAAGGCTTATCATTGCGGCGCAGAACGCCTTTTGGTCCGGATTTTTGCGTATTACCGTGCGCATAAAAGCGGGCGAAACATCTTTCGGCGGCGCGTATTCGGCGACAACAGTCTCATAGGGATTTTTACAGATTTTTTTCCATTTAATAAAGCTGTATATTACAAGCGCCAGGAATAAAAGTATGTACGCGGCTTTTGTATACACGGTATCATACTTAGGCTTTTCAACAGCCGCTTTCGCCGGTTTTACTACCACGCCTTTCTGCCACGGCACCGCGACGGTAAAACCCTCGCCTGGCATAAGAGGACGGGTGGTTTCAAATTCTAAAGGGCCGGTTGTCGCGGCCATTGTTGTTTTGCTTCCCTCGCGGCCCGTGTAGGTGGATATTTTACCCTGTATCGCGTTTGCCCCTTCGGGCAGAGTTATTTTTATTGACGCGTTATCTATGACAAAATCCCAGTCAGAACCGGTTACGTTCCAGTAAACCTCGTCGTAATCATCAAAAAAACCGACGACGTTTCCCATCGTATAAGAAAGTTTATATGTGTGGATGCCGTGGGTTAAAAAATTATCGTTGCCGAAATTAATTTCAATATTACCGCCGGAGTGTTCAATAAAATACGGGTGGGGCTTGCCGTCCATTTCAAGAGAAGTTACTATTACCAGTTTTTTGCTGTCAGAAGGCAAAACGCGCACAATGCCGCGGCGTATTTTTTGGCCTTGGGCGTTTACGGTTATCTGTTCAGACACATCTACGGAGGCGTTTTTGTTTACCTGAAGAGCGGAGTTAAAAGATATAACCCGTTCCTGCGTGTCAGCCGCATACGACAGCGAGGCGGCTAAAAAAACTAGAGAGAATATTAGGATTTTTTTCATAACGATATTATATCAGTTTAGGTAAAATAGTTTAGTATCTTTACCTAATTTACTATAAAAGTAAAATAAGCTGGCGGGCGCGAATGTCGGCCAAAGATTTGGGAGCCGTTAATCAGTTTTTAGAATAAAAAAACCCGCGCTGTTTAGCGCGGGTTTTTTTATTTCTAAAACTGAACTTAACAACCGCCTTGCGGGACGGGAGCTGCGCCGGGCGCCGCCGGCTGGCCGAAATACTCAAAACCCGGAACGTTCGCGGCTAAAGAACCAAAATCCATTACAGATTGGCCCTGCCAGACTATCGTCGGGGAAGCGTTTACGCCGAACTGAGAGCCGTAAACGGCGTCTTTCTGAAGAATGCTAATGCCGAGCTGCTTATTGCTTTTGACAACAGCCGTGTCAATGCCCGCTTTTTTGGCCGCGGTTTCCCAGCTGACGTTCAGGTCTTTGTTTCTCTCTTCAAGATATTTCCAGAATTTCGCCGGGAACTTATTCTGTATAACCGCCTGGATTATGTCTTCGTCCACTTCGGCCTGGCCGTGGAGGCTCTGGAATGTCCCGTTCCCCGTATCGCTGACGATAAAGTGCACGTTAACGGTAACGTCTTTAGGAAACTTATTCTTGTTTTTGGCCTCAATAATTTTGTTCTCCGCCATAACGCCGAACGGACAGTGGGACATTACAAAAAGGTCAAGCTGGTTTTTCTGCACAGGCTTGTCCATATATAAACCCTGGCGAGTCTGTTTTGCAAAAACTATATAATCCCCGACGGTCTGGATAAAGCCGGATTGAATATGCTGGCCGAATACTTTTATCATATCATCCGTCTTTTTGATGAGGTAAACCGGCATATAACTCATGTCAATGCCTGAAAATTCAGGTTTGCCTTTCGCGTCGGCAACGTCAATTTTCTTCACGTTCGCTTTCGCGTCCGGCAGCGTTTTCTGTATAAATTGCGTAAGCCCCTGCGTAAGCCCCGGATCTTCCACGCCGGTGCCCGGCGCGGCGGTCGTTTGAATGATTACCATGTCAAAGGTTACCGGTTTTTTTGCTTCGTCTTTTCCGCATTTGCAGCAACCGGCCGCAAACGCAATCATCGCCGCTACGGCGACAAATAAACTTAATTTTTTCATTTCAATACTCTCCTGTTTATTTTACGTCTTCCAAATCCAGTTTCAGGCCTTTCATGCCGACGGCGCAGAGAAAATTATATACAAAAGCTCCTATTACCGCGCATATCATAATTATTAAAGTTTTTACTATCGCTATAAAAACCGCCTGCATAAGAACGTTAAAAAACGGACTGTCAGACGGAGTGAAAATCATGGACAGGCTGCTTATCAGCATTATTATAAAAACAGCCGGCGCAAACGCGGAAGTGAGCAGCGACACTATACTTATCTTTTTAATTTCTATTCTCATAGTTTTCTCCTAAATTTTATAATACCTTTTTTATTTATCGGGCTCAAGAACTATCATTGTCCTCAGCTCTTCTTCCTGCGCGGGCAGCTGCACGGCTTTAATTATATATTTCGTGTTGCCGACGGAAGTCTCGCCTCTAAAAACTTTTCCCGGAGTGTCCATCGCTTTGCCTATTATCGTGATAACCTCTGACTGCTGGCCGTCAAAAATATCCAGCAAATGCAGCGGGCCGTCTTTTTTAACGTTTATCTCAAAATTGGCGAACATAATATTGTTGTCGTTATCCACGACGACGGCGCGCGAACCTTTTGATATCGCCGCAGCCAGCAGCGCTTTCCACCAGAGCTGTTCAGTTTCCTCTTTCTTTTTGGTCTGCGCTTCCTGGCCTTTAAATTCTTTTTTAATGCGCGCCAGAAACCCGGACACGGATTCGGCCACGCCGCCTATTTCGTCGTTACGCTCTTTATAATTAAGTTTTAAATCTTTAAGCGAAATCGAATCCACGGCCCCCGCCAGGTTGTTGAGCGGGCTTACCACTTTTACATAAATAAATATATACAGGATTAGGCCCATTATGATAAATATTACCACGCAGCTGGAGGCGTAGCGGACCATAGCGCTGCTTATCAGTTCTTTGGCCGACTGGCGCGATACCTGCAGGTTGACTATGCCGACCACCTCGTCCTGCGCGGCGCGCAGCGGGAAAGCCATGTCATAATACATGCTGCTGCCGTACATTACAACCCTGGGCATCTGTTTCATATAAGCCTGGGCGACGGCGTTAGTCGCGAAAACGTCCTGTGAGCGCGCGTCGTCATAACTCAGTCCCATATAGTCCCCGACTTTATGCCAGCGCACGGACGCGTCCCTGTTCAAATATATAATGCTCTGTATTCTGTCGTCGGAACTTAGCCAGTTATTCATCATCTGGACTTCGTTAAAAGTTACGCTGGGTTTGTTGGCCGCCAGCGCCGCAATCATAACCGGCGCGCGGGCGCGCACTTCTTCGGAGATTTCCTGCTGAAGTTTTTCGTCAAACACAAATTTGAACATATTGAAAAAGAATATACCGCCGACGATGGCTACATAAAGCGCCGTCGCCGCGTAAGCTACAAACCATTTTAAGCTGAGCCTCATTTAATTACCTCCGCACCAGGGTGTGTAGATATACATAACACGCCCGCGTTTGGCTTCGCCAAACCCTTCGGGCTGCAACAGATTTTTGGTAAATTTTTATTTTTTTGTTCCTTACATAGCCAACGCTATGCTCGTCACAAAAAAATAAAAATTTCCTCAAAAATCTGAGCAGCGCGGGCGTGTTATGTATATCTACACACCCTAAAACGCTAAAGTCTCCTCTATTTTTCTAAGACCGGTCGCCGCCTCGGTATTGCCCGGGTCCAGCTGTTTGGCGGTAGTCCACTCTTTGCGGGCGGTTTCATAATCTTCGTCGTTATAAGCTTTTATGCCTCTCTGGTAAGCTTCCTGGGAAAGGCGTTTGTTTTCCTCCGACACGCGGCCGGAATCAACCGTCGGCAGCGTGGTCTGGAAAGTAGCCTGCTCGGTAGGCGGCGTGAAACCCGCGCCGTATCCTTCCGTACCCGCAGTACCGGCTGCGCCGGTTCCCGCACCGGTTGTTGTCTTTGCCGGCGGAGGAGCGTTTTTGGCCGCGTTCGCTTTCTTTATAGCGGCGTCAAGCGTGCCGCTGTCATAACCCCAGTTTTTGGCTTCCTGCCAGTTGGCTATGGCGTTGTCATATTTGCCGGCGGTATAGGCTTTATTGCCGGAGCTGACGTAACCTTTGCCTATCGCGTCCCTGAGCTGGGCGGAATATTGGGCCGCTTTAGGTTCGCCCGGCTGTATTTTTAAAGCTTTCTGGAAAGAATCATAAGACGCCAGCAGATTGCCGTTTGTATAATTTTCAACCCCTTCTTTCATGGCAGCCTGCAGGTCCGCGTCTTTAACCTGTTTTTCCGCCTTTGTTATTTTTGAGACGAGCGCGCCGTCGTCTTTTCTTATAAGCAGCGCGTTATACCACTGGTCCAAAGCCGTCTGGTAATCCTGCTGGGAATAAGACGCGTCCCCGCGGCGGTCATATTCCGTCGCTATTTCTTTGTCGATTTTGGCAACCCAGTTTCTGGCGTCCTGGTCAGTCGGGCGTATGGCCAGAACTTCTTTATATTTGTCCTGCGCTTCTATAAGACGGCCGGACGAATATAAACTCTGCGCGTCGGTCTTTTTGGCGGACAAAATTTCAGCTTCGCTTACGGTGCCGTACGTGCCCATGCGGTGCGCCTGGTCCGCGAGGGTGCGTGCGTTTTTAAATTCCGGATCTATTTCCAAAATAGACTGAGCAAGCTCCTGCGCGCGCTGGAAGTCCCCGCGTTTATAAAACAGGTAAGCGTTTTCATAAACTATACCGAGCGTGTAATTTTGTATTCTCTGCTTTTCAAGCTGTATCGTCGAAAGATATTGTTTTTTATCTTCGACTTTGTTCATTGTGCCCATGGAGAATTTGCTCAAATCAAGCATCATGCCGGGCTCTTTGCCGCGGTTTCTGATGCGGTCCTGACCGAAAGCGGCGGCGGTTAAAAGGGTTATTAAAGCTGTTATTATTATTTTTTTATTCATTATAGTACTCCGTCCTCAAATCTTTTTCCTCTCCCTGAAAGGGAGAGGAGACAGGTGAGGGTTTTATACACAACATGTGCCGTAAATCTATTCAAGGCCCCGCCTTTCCTGGGCCGATAAGGTAAAAATCCTAAGTTGATGAACAACAATATGTTGTGTACATATTGTGTTCAGAACCCTCACCCTGCCCTCTCCCTTTCAGGGCGAGGGAAAAAGCTAAAATCCCAATCCTCCGCTGGACATAATATCCTTCACCATAGGCGCCATAATCAAAATAAATACCGTCGGAAAAATACAGAAAAACAGAGGGATTAACATTTTTGTGCTTGCCTGCGCGGCAAGCTTTTCGGCTTTGTTCATGCGGCGCACGCGCAGGTCAATTGAAAAATTACGGAGTAAATCAACCAGGCTTGTGCCCAGTTCGTCCGACTGCACTATCAGGCTGACGAAAGAGCGTATTTCCTGCACACCCGTGCGCGACGCCATTCTTTCAAGCGCTTCGCGGCGGGAATAGCCTAGTTTGACGTCATTTAACATTTTGCCTATTTCCTCTTCCAAAATTGTTTTCTCTTTCGCTATTTTTATAATTCTGTCAAACGCCGTCATATAGTCAAGGCCGGATTCTATGATTAACGCCGTCAAATCCACCGTCGTGGAAAAGTTACCCAGCATGTCCCGCTGTCTTTTTTCTATCCTTGATTGTATCAGCCACGACGGCACATAAAAAGCAATCAGCATCAGAATTATTAAAAATATTATAGATATTACGGGCGTCCACGTCCACATCCTGAAAAGAAGAAAAAATATTACAGGCATCACAAAAGCCCAGATAATCCTTTCAACAAGCAAGTCCACCGGCAGCGGCTTTTCCGGGCTGCCCAGCAAAAGATGCTGTCCTTCAAGAGTTTTTTCAAGTTTAAAAGCTTCCAGAATATAGAGGCAGAACCTGCCCCACAAAGTTTTCTGGTCCAGCCTGGCAAAACTGGAAGACGCTTTTACGCGCCGCGCTTCTATGTCCGACACGGCCATGCCCTGTTCCTCGGGCGTAAGCAAAGCAAGCACCGCGGCAAACACGCAGAGGCTGCCTAAAATTAAAACTATCTGCAAAAATACCGTCACGCCGTTTGACATATCAGACCTTTATCTCCCCTAATTTGCCAACCCATCTTATTCCCAGGAAAATCCAGAATATGCAGAACACCAATACGAAAAAACCCAGGCCGGTGGTATAAAAATTTATCATCGTCGCCGGCCGGAATATAAACACTACAAATACCATAAGCCACGGCATTATGGCGACGACGACGGACTGTATCCTCTGCTGCGCCGTCATAGTCTGCAGTTTATCTTCAAGCTTACTTTCTTCGCGGATGGTTTCGACTATGCGCTCAAAAATTTTAGTCAGATTGCCGCCGACCTGGCGCTGCAAGACTATAGCTTTTATCATATAAGACAAAAGACGGTTGTCAAGCCTGTCTTCCATGCCCGAGAGCGCGCTCTCAAAACTGGCGCCCAGGCGGTAATTTTTAATGACAAGCGAAAATTCGTCCGCTATCGGCGGGCGCATGTCTTTGGCGACCATTTCAAAAGCCTGCACAATGTCCATGCCCGCTTTAAGAGAGTTGGAAAGCAGAATAAGCGCGTCCATAAGCTGCGAATTAATTCGCTCCCCGCGCCAGCGCTTTAAAGTCCTCAGGAAAACACCGGGCACGCTCCTGGCGGCCATTACGCCGAAAAACGATATAATCGCAAAAGCCAGAAGACCAGAAAAACCGCCCATCGCGAACCCGAACAGCGCGCCTATAAGCATGAAGAACGCCACCGTACCAACAACTATATATTTAACGTTCCAGGTTATAAACTGCCGGTTAAAATCTTCCGCCCAGTCATTGCTCCGTTTTACATATTTGGCGAAAGAACCGGAAATATCGTCCTCCATGTTTACTATAGTAAAAAACACGCCGAAGAAAACCGCGAAAGTTCCGACAAAAATCAAAATCCACGCGGCCATATTCGGCTGCGTCGCGGCGTTAAGAGTTTTGGAATCCGCCGCGAAAGGCACCGGCTCGCCGAAAAACTGTTCAAAAAAACCGTTTGACAAAAGCGCGACGCCGTCAGCCGCTTTTCTGAATTTATCCTCGCGCTCGACGGCCTGGCCGTTAAATGACGCCACGGCGCTTTCCATCTGGGAATTAATAAGGTCAAACGTCGGCAGCAGACTTCTGGCGCGGCCGCCGAAAGAGTCCCTCGCGCTGTAAAGTTTGTCGCCGACTCTGATTGGCGTGTTAAGACGGTCTATCGAAATTAAAAAATTTACTTTGATGGTAATATAATTTGTAGACAGCGCGCTTGAGGCCGTCCCCGAAAGGTCACCGTCATACATTTTTTGCGTGTAATTTAAAAATTCGTAGATATTCGCAAGAGCGGTGTGCCAGACCGTCGCTTCCGTCAAAGTCTGTTTGCTGACTGGGTCATATACGACGGAGCGCTGGTTCATTTTAGGAAGTTCGTCAAGCAGCCACTGCGGCGGGGTTATAGTCTGCGCCGCGCCGGTAGGCGAACACGCTGCGGATAATGTCTGCGGAGTGTTAACGGTGTTAGAGTCTGTAAAATTCCACAGTATTCTTACTCTTTCCATGGCGCAGCTTATCATCTGTTTTTCCGAGGCGCTGAAAGGCTCCGCAAAAACAGGCGCGGCTAAAAACGCTATGGACAGAATAAGAAAAAACTTCTTCATTACTTACCTTCCTGCTGCGGCGGGTTAGGGGGTAAAGGCGCACCCTCGGGTACGGCCGGCGCAAAAAGAGTTTCCGGCAGTTTAATGCCCTTTGATTTAAATTCGTCAAAAAATATCGGCAGCCTGCCGGTGGCCGCGAAATAGCCGTTTACTTTGCCGGTATTTTCGTCAATGCCGGTCTGCGTGTAACGGAAAAGGTCATTAGTCACTATATGCCCGTCGGTCTGCCCGGCTATTTCAGTTATATAGGTAACTTTTCTGGTACCGTCTGAAAACCTTGACAGCTGGACTATGAGGTTAACGGCGGAAGACACCATTTCGCGTATGGCCCATATAGGCAGGTCCGCGCTGGCCATCATGCACATGGCTTCAAGACGCGTAAGACTGTCTTTAGGATTATTGGCGTGGATAGTGGCCAGAGAACCGTCATGGCCGGTGTTCATCGCCTGCAACATGTCCAGCGCTTCGGAGCCGCGGCACTCGCCTACCACAATGCGGTCCGGCCTCATACGCAGGCAGTTTCTTACCAAATCTCTGATTGTAATTTCGCCTTTGCCTTCAATGTTCGCAGGTCTGCTTTCTAGAGAAACCCAGTGCACCTGCTGCAGCCGCAGTTCCGCCGTGTCTTCGACGGTGACAATGCGCTCCGTCGCCGGAATATAACTTGACAAAGCGTTTAAAAATGTAGTTTTACCGGTGCCGGTGCCGCCGGAGATTATCACGTTTTTTCTTATCCTGACGCACTGCTCCAGAAATTCCATGCACTCCCTGCTTATGGTGCCGAATCTGAAATAATCTTCCGGCCCGAAAGGTTTTTGCGAAAATCTTCTGATAGTCAGCGTAGGGCCGGAGACGGCAAGCGGCGCTATAATAGCGTTAACGCGGGAACCGTCTTTAAGACGGGCGTCCACCAAAGGAACAGACTCGTCAATGCGTCTTCCCAGCGGGGCGACTATGCGTTTGATTACCTGCAAGACCTGGTCGTTATTTCTAAATCTGTATTTTGTCAGCGTCAGTTTGCCTTTTTGTTCTATAAAAATTTTGTCAAACGCGTTAACCATGATTTCCGTTACGCCCGGGTCCCTCATCAAACCTTCCAGCGGACCTAAGCCTAAAATTTCGTCCAGCAGTTCCGTCGAAAATCTTAACCTCTGGTCTCTTGAAAACTGCAGGTTCGGCTGGCGCTGTAAAATTTCTTCAATAATCTCAGACACTCTTTTTCTGGTCTGTTCGCTGTTTGATTCATCGCTTATTACAATGCGTTCGGTTTCAAGAGTTCTGATAACGTCTTTATGCACTCTTTGCTTAAGTTCGTCCCAGAAAGAAATTTTGGCGTTGTCTTCTTCCGTCGCTTCATGTTTGAACGTAGGCGCCGCGCCGCCGGTCACCCCGCCGACAACCGCGTTCCAGACTTCTTTGGAAGCCTGGGTAAATTCCTCGTCGGACACACTCGTCATCCAGTCCCGCATCGACGGCGTAACTGCCGAAATTCTGTCCATAAGCACTTTAAGGCCTTCCGAAACCCACTGCGACTGCGGGTTGCTCAAAGCCTCTATTTCGCGGCGGTTGGAGGCCGCCATAACGCTGTCGTCCCACGGCAGGAAAACGGAAATTTCTTTGCCTAAACTTATAAAAAATTTGTCAACTTCTTCGTACGGTATGGAGCCGGGCATGTCGTACATATTGCAAATGACTTCCACGCGCTCCAGCGGGTAACTCATATCTTTATAATCGTTAAACATTTTAACCGTCGTGTTTAAATGGTTGCGCGTGGCCTGCGTTACCCAGAAAATTTTGTCCGCTATGTCAAAAGCAAAGGACTGCATGGGGAAAGAAGAATCAATATCCAAAAATATGTCAAAAGTCTGCGACAGGCGGGATAAAATAGGCATTAAAAGTTTAGGGCTTATGGCCGCGACCTGCGCCCTGTTGTTGCCCAGCGGCATTACGCCTACGCCGTACTGCGACATTGAAATCTTGCCGCGCAAAAGGCCGCCCGCGACGGCAATGGTGGTGGAGCCCAAACTTTTAACAATGTCCGCAACGGTTACCGGCGTTCTGATGTCCAGATAAAAAGTATGTTCCTGCCGCGCCAAAGGATCCAGCGGCACTATGAGAACGGGCCTCTTCTGCTGCCCGGCCCACAAAACCGCAAGATTAAGAAGCAAAGTAGTGCGCCCCGCGCCCTCTTTAGGGCCGGAGAACGCTATTATTTTGCCCTCAGGTTTTGCTGCGGTGGATGTTAAATCGTCCATTAATTTACTCCACTATCTCGACTGTGACAAACAGGAACAGCGAACTCTGCTGCTCAACCACGTCCTTCGTGCTGAAAAGCCCGCCTATAAGCGGCAGTTTGCCGATGAACGGAATTCTGCCGACGGCGACGTTGCGCGTCGAACTTTTTAAACCGCCTATTACCAGCGTCTCGCCGCTGTTAAGCTCAACCTGCGTCTCGATTTTTCTTTTGGTAAACGACGGGACAGTCGAAGTACCCACGACGACAACCCTCGAATAATCCGGCGCGGAAACTTCAAGGTTTACCTGCAGATTTATTATATTGCCGCGCTCTCTTATAATGGTAGGCATCACGCTTAAAATAATACCGTAATCGTTCATCTGCGTGCCTATGGCGCCTGTAGGTCCCACTTCCGGCAGAGGCACCTGGCCGCCGACGGTGATATTCGCGCTGGTGCCGCTTTTGGTTACTATTTTCGGGTTGGAAAGTATTTGCGCTTTGCCTTCGGTTTCCATAAGGCTCAGGCGCGTGGTGAGAGCCGTTTTCCTCTCAAACTGACCGAGTTCCAATATGCCCGGAATATCTTTTTCGGCAAAGTCTATAATGTTGAACCAGGAAAAACCTACCGTGCTTTGCAGCGTGCCGCTGATTTCAACTATATCGGCGCTGACGGAAACCATATCCGTGTTACGCGCGTGCAAAGCTGGAGTCAGCGCCGCCGTAAGCAGGATTGCCGACAAAATTCTCGTGGTAAATTTTAATTTTTTCATCATAATTTCCTGTTATCTGAATAATTCCGCAATACTTGCCACCTGAACCGGGCCGGCGTTAAGGTCGTCGCGTCTTCTTACAACCAAAGTTATGGTTCCCTCTTCTTTCGCAAGCGCCAGATACTGCGCGTCTTTCGGCGCCAAAGCAAGGCTGACCGCCGTATTATCGTTAAAACTGTTCGCGCTTACCTGATTGTTCGCCTTAGCCTGGTCCGCGCTTATGCCCTGGCCAAGGTCGTTGCCTACGCCTAAAACTCTTACTTTCTGTAAAATAGTCGCCGTGATTCTTTCTTTATTGCCGGTGCTTTTCATAACGGCTTCAAACGTAAGAAGAACGTCGATTAAATCATCCGGCTTCAACAAATTGGCCACGGCGGACGGAACGTCCGTCAGAACAAAACCCCTCCAACCGGGAGTAACGCGGGAACTTAAGCCCGCGTCCGGGCTTAACGTCGTCAAAGCGGCTTTGGTAATCTGGTTGCCGCGCGGGATGGCTATTTTCGTCACAAAATTATTCTGGAGTTTGGTAATATCGGAGTCTTTGGACGCGGGCAAATAATCTTTCTGCAAAAATTGGGCGGGAATCTGCACCCTGTACAGGTCATTGCTGTCAAGCACTTTTCTTTCGGGCAGGTCGCGCTTAGCGACGACGGCCCACTCAAGCCTGCTGCTTTCCTGGAATTTGCTCTGGTTAGAAGATAAAATTAACATATATATTACCGCCGCAATTATGGCGACGACAAGGGGAATAAGTACGCTCTTCTTCATTTTGACTCCTGTAAAACCGAAAATAATAAATCAAAAATTTTATTACGTCTTTTTCATTCTCCCTCTCCCTCAGAGGGAGAGGAAAACCTTTTTTAGGCTCCGGCTCAGTTTATCAACGGTCTTTCCACCGGCATTCTTACGGCGGCTTTCAAATATTTCATGCCTAAATATTTAGGCTGGTCCGCCAGCAGCCAGCTGGTGCCCGGGAAAATCAGCCGCACCGGGTAAGTCACTTCCACAATAACGTCTTCGTTAACATGCGTCGGGTTCTGCGCGTCATAGCTCGTCGTCTCAAGCCTTGTCGTAAACGTCAGCCTGTCGTTGCGGCCGGCAAACATCAGGTCCGCCTGGTCGCGGAGTTTGCTGTCTATCAGACTCTTGTCCGTCGGGCCGCCCATCTTTGTTACGCCCACCATGCCGGCAACCCTGGCCATCTCATACGCGGCGTGGTGGGCGAGTATTGTATGATAAGCTATGTTACCCAATTCCAATACGGAAAAAAGCATCAGCATGAAAAAGGGTAATATCATCAATAATTCTACTGTAGTCTGCCCCCCGCGCCCGCGTATCATACGCTAAAACTACATGCTCTGCACGCCGCCGAAGATTTTGGTTTTGATTTTGTCAAACAAATCAGGCATGAAACTTTTAAATAAAGCGCCCGCGGCTACCGCGACGACAATAATAACGCCCAGCATCAGCAGGTACTCGACAGTTCCCTGGCCTTTTTTGTCTTGAAGCCGCGCTTTAATGTCGTTCAAAGCCATCTGCATTTTTATGTAATATTTCATTTTTTACGTCCTCCGTTTTTAAAACCGTCTTTTGAATTTTATTTAGCGTCGTACACCGTTAAAATTAATTTCGCGCCCTGCTCAAACTGCAAAGGCACTATCCTTGAGTATGAAATATAAAATCCCAAGAGCAGAAAAAACAACATTGCCGTCGTAATAATATATTCAACGGTGGTCTGCCCTTTTTTATTTTTCAAATTCATACGTTACTTCCTTGCAAACTAAAACTGCACGCCCACCGCTATATTATAGACGGTGCCGAACGCGCCGTAAGGCGTCATGGCAAAATCTATAGTCGTACCGTAGCCGAAAACTTCGTCGCTGTATAATCCGAAACCGAAAGAGACGTTTGAAGTTTTATCAAGACCGACTTTAGACGTCCAGCTGCTCTCGTTCGTGCCTGCCTGGTCGCGCGAATAATAGCCGGCGCGCAAATCAAAGCGGGCAACCTGTAATAAATCTTCCGGTATATGTATTTCAATGCCAGCGCCGTATTGCAGACGGTAATCGGTATATTTAATAGCTTCGCCTATAAGCGTGTAATATTTGGTTTTAATATGCGCGCCGCCGCGTAAGCCCGTCGGGACTTCATTGGTGTCTCCTATATTTATCATGGCCGCGCCCAAACCAAATACGCCGAAATCAAGTTTGCCGCCGACGTCAAACGCTATGTTGTTATAGGTATTGGTGTCCAAATTTTCATTAATATATTTGAACGTGCCGCCTATTTGCAGAAAATTGTCAAAAAACCCGCGGGCAAGTGACACGGTGCCGACAAAGTTCCTGACGTTAATATCATTGCCCTGCGACTGCGGAACGCCGAACTCGTCCCTTCTGTCAAGGCCGCTGATATCCATATAATTGCCGCTTACCGCCAATATCGTTTTGCCCATAGGCTGGACGTAGGCAAGAGTTCTGGCCGTATAATCGCCTATCCACTGCAAATAAGAAACGTGTATTTCTTTATTGGTGGCCGTGGAGAGGCCGGCCGGGTTCCAGTAAATCGCGTCCGCGCCGTCGGCCAGAGAAACATAAGCGTTGCCCAAAGCCTGCGCGCGCGGGGAGCCCGCCGGTATTTTTAAAAACGCGCTCGCGCTGGTGCCCGCGCTGGGGTCACCGTCGGCGAAAGCGTAAGGGGTTAATGCCGTAAGCGTCAGAACTGTTAATATTTTGAATTTATTCATGTTTTATACCTATGGTATTACAATTTTGACAACTTTCTGGCAATGTTCTCTGCCTCCGCCCGTTGCCTTAAAGTCAACCAAGCCTAAATAAACGCCCCTTGCCACGGTTTTGCCGTGGTCGTTTTGTTTATTCCATTCGCAGCGGACCGCCGCGTTGCGCAGGTTAGGTTCCGTCGTCTGTATCGTCGGCTGATTTACGCCCGGCTGCAGCGTGCTGCCTATGTTATTGTCAGGCTGTATGGCAAGACTGCTGCCCATAGTGGTCTGGTTCCCGTTCTGGTCAATGCACGTGTAGCCCTGTTCCCTTACAAGGTCACCGGCTATGTTGTAAATCTTAATTGACATCTGTCCGGGCACCGGCGTTTTGGTTACTTCAAATTTGCCGCTGGCGGCTTTTAGAGGATTGGGGTAGAAGATAACCGTCTTCTGCCAGTCGGGGCAGACAAACTGCCCGTCGCCCCTTGCCACCACAAACTCGCCGACGAAGTTACCGTAGCTCGTCCAGTCCGCGACGTAGCCTATGTCGTCGATATCACCGTAGAAAGAGTCTATGTGGCTGGAATTATTTTGCAGAGCAGTCACTATCCTGAACGGATAAATACCGTCCGGCACGTCCTGCATGGCAAAATCTTTGCCGTCCCATGTTTCCTCAATGTCCGTATTAGGCGTCCTCATGCCGGTGATAGCTTTAACCAGCAGTTGGCGCTCGTTGGAGCCGGAAGCGTTGGGGTTCGTGCACGTTATAGTCCTGTTCGGCGACGCGCCGGCTATATTGCCGGTTTCTCCCGACGGACACCCGTAATTCGCGGCAGTCAGCTGGGTAGTACACGCTTTTACGCTCTGCGACGCCGTTTCCTGGCAGAGTATGTAATTTAGCGAGCCGTTGCTGACTACGCCGGTCTGGTAATTTGTTATATAGGTTCCAGGCTTAAATATTTGTATGGCCACTTTCATCGGGACTGAAATCTGATAGGCTATCGTCCCATTCTGATTTCTTTGCTGTATATCCTGTATAAACGTGTCAAACACCTGGAACAGATTACCTTCCAAAAGTCTTGTTTCCGTGGCTTCATACACGGACGGACAGGTTATATTGCCGGCAGTTGCGTTAGGTATACCGGTTGAGCCGTCCTGGCATACCCATTTCACCGCGCCGCTAAGCTGTCCGGGCGAGCACGTGTTGGCGCTGCCTACGCCCGTTGCTGTACAGACAATCTGCGTTCCCTGATAAGACCACTGGCTGTTAACATTAAGAGGATACCCGTTAGCCTGCAGCAATACCGTATAAGCGCCGTTAGCGCAGTAGCGGCCATTGTCGTCCTTACCGTCCCAGAATACTCTGGAAGCAATATTGCCGGTATAAATATTCTGATAACCGAACGGGCCGAAACTTGTGTTCTTTAACACGCGGCAGACAGGCTGCGGAGCCAGCAGATTGCCTAACGCGTCTGTCGGCAGAGTATTGCCATAGCAGTCTTTTCCGTCGCGCGATATTATGGATATATCAATCTGCGCGGTTCTGGACGGCGTGAACTGAATAGTGTACGCCGGGACTTTTACGGTTTCCGTCGAGTGGAACATTTTCGGGTTAGTAGGTGAAATTATAATGCTGTTCGCAAGGAAATACACCGGCCCGCGGGTTACGTTAATAAGGCCCGTAACGTGGTCAGACGCGTAAAGTGTTTTATAACCGCACTTTGAATCGCCCGTACCTACGGATGAGCCGGCCGTGCCGGTCGTACAATCCGGGCTGGTGCACACCGTGCCGGTACCGACAGTGGTCGACGGCACAAAAGCCGCGCTGCAGTCAGGCGTATTCATAAGCGACGGCGTAGCGTCGGTATCATAATAAAATGTAGCCGGGTCAACGGCTTTACCTATTATTATATAAGGATACTGGCCGTCAGAGACATAACTGTTGTCCGACTGTCTCGTGCCGTCCCATGATTCCTGGTTTGCCAAACCTTCGCCGGGTTTAATGCCGCGGAAAGTTTTAATAGGCACTGCCGGCTGGCCGGTATTGGGGTCAATAATATTCGTCAGTATGCCGTTAAGCAGGCCGCTGGCGTCAGTGCCCATAACCGGCGGCCAGGGCTGCGTTTTGTCATTTGGTATGACTACGCCCTTATCATATATAAATATACTGGTGTCCATTGTCTTGGTAAGCGCGTACGTCAGCTGCGCTTCCGAATTGGTCTGGTCCAGCAGCGGCGTGTCGGACACGTCGACTATTCTGAAAATATCTATAGGGAATAACGCCGTCTGGCTGTACTGTATCGTAGGATCAATAGGGTCCTTCGTAATAACTTCAAAAGTATAAGTGCCGGGGCCGACAAAACGGCCGTAGTCATCCTTACCGTCCCATGTATACTGGTTCATCTGCTGTGCAACCTGCACTTCATTATTAACCAAAGTTTTTACGACGACATTTCCCGTGTTTTTAATACGCGCGATAACCGGCGCTTCGCGCGAAATCGAATAACGGAACACAAACGGGTCCAGCCCGTAAGCGATAGGGCTTGAGCCCATTGTGGAATACCCGACGGGCTGTATGGTAATATCCACCTGCCCGCGGTTAACGGGAATAATGCCGTTGTTATACATTCTTGTTTTTACGGCGTCAAATTTTTCGCAGCCGTTAATACCGTCAGTACCGACAGGCGTGGTAACAAAACTGCCGCTGTTGTTAATATAACAGGCTTTATTTACATATTGGTCAGGGCTTCCGTCAGCATTCTGATAAGGTATTTCCGCCCAAATTACATAAACATAATCCCCGTCGGGCACATATTCGCCGTTGGCGTAGGTAGCTCCGCTGAAATTACAGCCGTTAACCTGATTACACCTGCCGTCCCATTTGCTAAATACTTCCGGATTAACTGTTCTTCCGGGTTTTTGTTCTTTTGAATCATAAATAAGGGTGCCTTTAAAACCAGCGCCCGGAACTAATTCCGGCGGAAGGCCCAGACCGCCGTTAGGCGTATACATAGCCAACGAACCAGCCGGCGCGGTAAAAGTCGTACCCGGGGAATAAACGCGGAAGTACACAGTTGCCGCTTCGGTCAACATATAAGAGATAGACGCATAAGCGGTAGACTGTTTGTTAAGACCGGTAACCACGAGGTCAGTAAGTTTTAAAGGGTCTAAAGACATTTGGTATTGCTTAGGTCTGGATGTATCATTACCCCATTGGTCGGTAGCGTTGGCGGTTATGTTTACTACATAGTTGCCGCGCGGCAAAAGGCGGCCCTGGTCGTCGCGTCCGTCCCACGGTTCAACTTCCGTAAGAGCTGTAGCGTTAGGGTTAGTCACAAGCTGTCCGCCGTCGGGCGAACCTTCGCCTAAACGCGGCTCACTGTTTATCAGTTTTCTTACAATGTAATTTTTGTAAGTGTCGGAACTTAAAGCGGCGCCCGTATAAAAATCCGTTGCCAAATTATCCATAGGAAGATTTGGAATCGGGCTCGCGTCAAAAATATCTATATTAACGTTAGCGTCTTTGCTCAGACGGTATTTTACGTTATACGGCTGTGCGGCAACTACGTCCAAAAGGCCGACGACAGTAGGGCTCGTGCGGACAGAGTGCACGTCCACAAGGTCAACGGTAATCGGCATCTGGTTTTGGCCGGGATAAGCGGTCGTTAAGTTAACGTTGACAGCAGACAAATTGGGGTCAGGCTGGTAACCTTCAGTTTGTATAGTCGCTCTGTAACCAAAAGTACCGTTAGTCTTGGCAAACTCGCTGTCAAAATTATAACTGCCGTCCCAAGCCCCGCAGAAAGTGAGGGTGTTCTCGGAGTCATGAACAAAATTAACAGGGGGGTTAGGACTAAGGCCGCCAGAGCTGATGGTCGCGGCTGTGTTACCATCGATACAACCGCATGAGTCGGAAGCACCACCGGTAAGAGAAGGGTCACAGGGCGTGCCTTTTGTATCACATAAAATAGTAGCGATAGTACTATTAGTACCCAAAGTAGTATCAGTAGTTACGGAAGCGTTATATTTGTAACCGGCGCATTTATAAATGCCGTCCGTCGGATAAAGCTGTATTGTCCTTATTGGCGGTGTGGCTTTCGGGTCCAGCGGGTTAGACTGCTCTAAAAATTTAAAAATCTCAAACTGTACGAACTGTATCGGAAACGCCGGAGACGGTGAAGAACCAAGGTACGATGTGCACTGCACTTTAATACAAATCTGTAAGCAGTGGTTTGGATAGCGGGTTAGGCCCGTTGCACCTGTAGCAGTACCATCCTCATTCGTATACCAAAGATACGGCTGGTCAAATTGTATCTGCGCGGAGTTTACCACCGGGTCATATGTGCTAACCGGAGCAATTGTATTTGACCCGTAGAAACTCCTCGGCGTCGTTTGCGTAGAAGTGTTGCACCAATAATTTGAGCCGGGCTGGATGATAGCGTCAGAAGCAGTCGGATAAGCGACTTGCATGTCTGAAATCGTCGCGGTTTGCGCGCGGGAGATTGTGAACAACGCTAAAAATATCAGGGAAAAAAGCACTTTCACAAGTAAGTTTTTCCGGAAAATTGAGAGAGTTTGGTTTTTTATTATGCTCATTTTATCTACCGTTAACAATTATTTAAATTACCGCGCGCCGTGACGGCGCGCCGCGCAAACGTTAAAACATTACAAATAAAAATTACAGTTACATTAATATGACAAAAAACGCCGGCGCATAAAGCGCCGTACACTAATACTAAATTTTGACAACTTTTTACGCTGTTGTCAACAGAATTGTAAATTATAATTATATTAATGATATTTATAGGAATGTGCCGGGCATAAAACATGGCACAGCCGAAGATTTTTCATATATTCCCCCGTCCATTGAGGGAGAGGGAATAGAACCCGCCCAAATAAAACTAGTCTTCAAGCGTTTTTATGCGTTTTTCGGGCGGGATTTCGTTGTAGAGGGCATAGGTGCCGCGCTCGGTCTGCTTAGCGTAATACAGCGCGGCGTCGGCTTTATTAAATAAATCCACCGCGTCGCGCGAATCCTGCGGGAAAACCGCCAGGCCCTGCGTAATGCTGAGCTGCAAATCTTTTCCGCCGGTATGCTCCGTAGGCAGTTTAATATTTCTGATTTTATCGGACAAACGTTTTGCGATATATTTTGCCTCGTTGCCGTTGGTGCGCGGCAGCATTATCATAATTTCGTCCCCGCCGTAACGGCACGGGAAATCCGTCTGGCGGAGGCTTTTTAAAATAACGTCGCTGACCTGTTTTAAAACCAAATCGCCGGTATAATGCCCGAAAGTGTCGTTGATATTTTTGAAAAAATCAATGTCGATAATAATTATGGACATCGTCAAATCAAAACGCTTGGACCTGTAAATTTCTTCCGCCAGTTTTTCGTTAAAATAACGTCGGACGGGAAGTTTTGTCAAATCGTCATAGTTATACAAATCCTGCACGCGCTCAAACAACACCGCGTTGTCAATGGCCAGCGCAATTTGCGAAGAAAATTGTTTGACGTGAAGAAAATCCAGATAAGTAATATTGCGGCGCGAAAGCAAATTGTCAAAAATTAAAATCCCGACGCGCTTTCCGCCGACGTTCAGCGGCAGGTTCAAAACGCGTGAGTTGAAAGAACTCTCAGCGTCGGAAACCGCTTTAATTTCGGTGGCCGGGATTTCCCCTTCGCGCCGCAGCACGCGGCCGGAAATATCCGTGCTGAGCGCCGCGCGCACGCGCGCGCCTTTGTAATCAAACAAATACATTCGCACGCGGTCAAATTTAAAAGTTTTCTGCACGCCTTTTAAAATAACTTCGATGGCGTCGTTAAACCGCAGCGAACTTGCAAAAACTTCCGTCAAACCGTTAAGCGTGTTGGCCAGACGCAGACGCTCGACGTTGTCCTGGTCGATTTCCGTGTTAACCATGTTGTGCGAAAGTTCGTTCGCCAGTTCCAAAATAAGCTCAATATCTTTCTGCGTGAATTTTTTAGCTTTTGAAAAACGCTCAAGCCTCAGCACGCCGACGCGGTCTTCCATCGCCGAATTTCCGCCGTCTTTCGCGTAAGGCGCGGGCGCTTTCCAGCGCAGCATCACGTAAACCGCCGGATAACTTAAATCGTGCGAAATGCTGTAACCTTTTGACAAAAGCGCTTTTATCAAACTGAGTTTGCCGACGGTGGAAATATTTTCCTGCATGTCCATGCAGTACCCATCTTTGCAAACCATCGTAAGCGCGATAATTTCCTGCGTTTTGGACCAGTTGAAAAAATAAATCCTGTCAAGTTTTAAAATTTTTTGCAAATTCGGCAGCGCGGCGTTGAGAAGGGACACCGTGTCGTTAAAAGAACGGTTTAATTCTTTGTGAAAATAATAAAGCTGCGCTTTCATTATATTTTCAGGCATTAATAATCCCCGTACAAATTCAAAAGATAATCCGCTTCTTTTGACGCGCGGTCAAGTTCGCCCAGCAGAATTTCACGCCGGTAAGAGCCTTTTATAATTTCCAAAGACACGCGGTCAAGCACTTCATTCAACATCTCCCCCGCCGTGGACGCAACCATATTTGTTGACAGCGTCCTCGCGCCGGCCACGATTTTCGCGTAAGTTTTCATGCGCGCGGTGGAAGAAAAAATGAACTCTTCAAAACTGCTCTCTTCCGCCGGAAAAACTTCCATCAGCGCCGCGTATTTAAGCTGGTTTTCCCTTTTAGTCAGCCATTTGATAAGTTCAAAACTCTGTTCCTTTTTTTCGCTTCTTTTATTTATAACCAAATTTACGCCGGACAAAAACGAAACCTGTTTTTCGCCGGACGCGGGCACCGCCACCGTCTTAGCCTCAAACGCGCTTTTGTGCGCCTCAAACATACTTAACCCCTGCCTTCTCGTCATAAAAATGCTGGCGCGGCCGGAAAGCATTGTGCCCAGAGAGCCGCGTTCGCGCAGTATCGGCAGAAATTCCCGCTGCGCCAAAGTTATATAATCCTCAAGGCCGGCGACAAAAGCGTCGTCGTTAAAACAGCTTTTTTTGCCGGCTTCGTCAAAAAGGTCGCTCCCGCGGCTCCATATGCACGGGAAAATATAGCGTATGGAAATGCTGCCGCGCCAGTCGCTGTTTTGTATCGGAAAATAACTATGGTCCGTCTTAAATTCTTTTTTTAATTTATCGCAGATTTCCAGAAAACCGCGCCAGGTTTTTAAATCTTCCTCCGGGTTTTGGCTGACTTTTTTAAGGTGGTCTTCGCGGTAGTGCAGCGCCATAACGTCCATCCACCACGGCAGGCCGTAAATATCTTTTGTGCCGTTGCGGTAGCAGTGCGGAACCAGCGGCGACAAAAAAGAATTCAAATTTAAAGACGGGTCCATGGCGGACAGATTTTCAATGCTGTTCGTCGCCGTTAAAAACGGCGTCCACGAATGAGGAACCTGGATTAAATCCGGCAGGCCGGAGATATCGTCTTCAAACCGCATGAGAAAAAGTTTGCGCCACAGATTATCGCGCGTGAAATATTCGACGCGTATGTCCTCTTTCGGGCGGTCTTTGCGGTAAGCCGCCAGAAAATTTTCCAAATCCTGTTTTGTGTTAGGCCCGGAGTCGGGCATCATCCAAAATAACATTAGTCTATTTCAATCCTATTGTTCCTATAAAAAAATATGCATATCATTTTCTCCCCTTATAAGGGGAGTGGCCCACAGGGCCGAAGGGTTTTTAAACACGCATAAAACCCTTCCCCGGCTTCGCCGGTACTTCCCTTAAAAAGGGAAGAAAATTTACCAACTCTTTACTTTCATGTTCGGGTTAATTTTTTTATTCGCGTCCGCTTTGCCGGCGTACATAATTTTTCTGAGCGCCGCGAGCGCTATCATCGCGCCGTTGTCCGCCGAAAGAGCACGGGGAACAAAATTTACTTTAACGTTTTCTTCAACGCCGCGCGCCGTCATCATTTGCCGCAGCATATCGTTGGCCGCAACTCCGCCGCCGACGGCGATATTTTTGGCTTTATATTTCTTAACGGCTTCAAAAGTTTTGGCTACCAGCGTCTCAACTACCGCCGCCTGAAAACCGGCGCAAACATCCGCCTTATTAATATCTTTGTGGTCCCGCAGATAATAACTGACGGCCGTCTTTATCCCGCTGAAAGAAAATTCAAAAGTCCCCGGCATCATAGGACGCGGGAATTTTATTGCCGCCGGATTTCCGTTAAGCGCTTCTCTGGACACCGGCGGGCCTCCCGGGTAACCCAAGCCCAAAAGTTTGGACACTTTATCAAACGCTTCGCCGGCCGCGTCGTCCCGCGTACGGCCCAAAATTTTATACTGCCCGTAATTTTTTACGTGCCAAAGTTCCGTGTGTCCGCCGCTTACTATCAATGTAATTAACGGAAATTCAAGCGTTTTTACTGCTTTAAATTTATCTTCAACCTTATCAAACTCGCACGCGAACATATGGCCTTCAAGGTGGTTTACGCCGTAGACCGGCACGTTACGCAGCGCGGCCGCGGCCTCCGCCGCTATCCTGCCGACCATGAGGCCGCCGGGCAAACCGGGCCCGCTGGCAAAAGCTACGGCGTCAATTTTGTTGTCGCCTAAAGCCTCTTTAACCACTTCCGCAACTTTGACGGCGTGCGCGCGGCTGGCCAGTTCCGGCACTACGCCGCAATATTTTTTGTGAATATCAATCTGAGTGTGCACGACGTTAGACACAAGCGTCCCGTCCGCGCGAAGCAGCGCGGCGGAAGTTTCATCGCACGTCGTCTCAATACCCAGTATGGTAAAATCTTTTTCCATTATTTTTTAGTTTCCGTTGGTTTTTTATCGTCCTTTTTTTCTTCTGTTTTCGGCGCCTCGTATTTGCCTTGCAAAGCAAGCGCGTACTTGTCCGGGTTGTTCAGCAAATCTTTGGCGATGTCAAGCGCTTCGTCGTGGATTTGCGGATATTCCGTTTTTTTGCCGGGCGTGTAAATGGCCATATTATATAAGGTATAAATTTGCACCATGTCTTCCTTTTTCGGATTTACGACGACGTCCGGCATAATGCCGCCGGTTCCCGCCGTCTTAGGATCTTTATGATTTCTGTGTATCAGGCGGCCCAGCGGCGTGTAATAATACGCTATCGTAAGACGTATGGCGGAACCGTCGCCGAGCGGCTGCAGCTGCTGCACGCTGGCTTTGCCGAACGTCCTCGCGCCGACGAGCGCCGCGCGCTTATGGTCCTGCAGCGCGCCGGCGACAATTTCACTGCCGGACGCGGACGCTTCGTTTACCAAAAGCACCATAGGGATATCTTTATAATCCGCTTTCATCGGCGCTTTATATTCCTGGTAATATTCCGGCTTGCGGCCTTTGGTGTAGACTATCATCTTTTCGTCGCCCAAAAACGCGCTGGCCAAATCCACGGCGGAGCCGAGCAGCCCGCCCGGGTCAAAACGCAAATCAAGCACCAGTTTTTGCATGCCCTGCTTTTTCAAATCTTTAAGCGCTGCGTTAACTTTTTCCATGGTATGGCCGGAAAAATCCACGACGTAAAGGTAACCGATATCGTCCGTTATCATGCGGGAGAAAACCACTTCCGGCACAATGTTGGCGCGTTTTAAAGTGAGCTCCGGCAGCGTTTCAAAATCCGCGGAATTCTCTTTTTTGCGCTGCAGCGTAAGACGCACTTTGGTGCCGGGTTTGCCGCGCATTTTTTCAACGGCGTCGTCTAAAAGCATGTCTTTAACGTCAGCGCCGTCAATCGCGATAATGCGGTCCTTAGGCATAATTTTAGCCTCAAAAGCCGGCGTGCCGGGCATGGGCGAAGTTACTTCCAAAAATCCGTCCCCCTGCGTCAGACGCAGGCCTATGCCGCCGAATTCGCCTTTAGTTTCCGTCTTTAAAGCTTTATAATCTTTAGGCGGCAGATATTCGGAGAACATATCAAGGCTGTCCATTAAACCCGTTATCGCGCCGGTAACCAAATCTTCGGTTTTGGTTTCTTCGACGTAATTTTCTTTGACGTACTGCATAACGTCGATAAGCGTTTTCAGTTTGTTAAGCCCGCTGTCCACCGCCGAATAAGCGTAAGGGAACAATGTCCCCAAAAAGAAAACTACCGTCAGCAAAATTGCATTTTTATTTATTTTTTTCATTATTAAGACTCCGTCCTCAAATCTTTTTCCTCTCCCTGAAAGGGAGAGGACACAGGTGAGGGTTTTAAAACACAAATATACTGCCGTAAATCTATTCAAGACATCGCCTTTCCGGGGCCGATAAGGTAAAAAACCTAAGTTAATGAACAACAATATGTTGTGTACATATTGTGTTCAGAACCCTCACCCTGCCCTCTCCCTTTCAGGGAGAGGGAAAAACACAAAGCGCGGCGTTTTTGTCAATTATTCCAGCCACAGTTCTGGGTCCACCGCAGTTGTCCCTTTTCTTATTTCAAAGTACAGCGCCGTGCGGCCGCTGCCTATGCTGCCCTGTAAATTATCCACGCCGACAATTCCTATCGGCGTCCTTCTGCCGACGCTGTCTCCTTTTTGCACGTCAATCCTGCTCAGATAGCCGTAAATCGTAAAAAATCCTTTGCCGTGGTCGATAATCACGACGTTTCCGTAACTTCTGAAATTGCCGCTGTAAATAACGGTGCCTTCGTCGACGCTGTAAACCGCTTCGCCCGGCCTGGCCGCCATTTTAATGCCGTCGCGGAAAATTGAAATATTTAAGTCCGGGTTATATTCTTTGCCGAACCTGCTGATAATTTCCCCGCTGACGGGATGCGGAAGCGAACGGGCGCGGACGTTGATTTCAGCCATCGACTGGGTGCCGCCGGTTCCTTTTGCCTCTTTCTCGGCGGCTTTTTTGCGCTTTGTTTCGGCCGCGGAGAGAATGTTTTTCATTTCCTCGGCGGATTTGTTAATCTCGTCCAGTTCCTGCTGCGCGGCCTCATGTTTTTTCTTCGCCGCGTTAAGGTCCACTTTTACGCGCTGGAAATCTTTGGTTATAATGGCCCTCTGCTCTTCGGCCTTGCTGGTGGCCTCCTGCAAATCGCGGTTTTTTTGCTCAAACCCTTCTATCTTTTCCGCGGCGGCCTGGTTTTCCTTTTGCAGCCCGGCGGCGAATAACGATTTATGTTCCAGCGCGCGGTTTAACAAAATATTCATAAGCAGCGAACCGCTGTCATAATACTGAGTGTCGGACATTTTATTTACCAGAAACGCGGACGCTTCTTTTTCAAGCGAATCTTCCCAGACGGGCAGAGAGCGTTCCAGCGCCTCTTTTTTATTTGCCGCGGTTATTTTATTCTGTTCGACAAGGCTCATGTCAAACTCGATTTTATTAATCGTCTGCTCAGCCGCAACCTGTTTCTGCTCTATCGCGGAAAGCTGTTTTGAAATTTTATTTTCCTCATCTTTATATTTTTTAACTTCCTCTTCTTTTGCTTTGGCCTTGTCCTGCAAAGCGTCAAGCTCGCTCTTGCTGGGCTCCGCCATACAGAGTGACGCAAAAAACAGAACCGTAAAAAGAGTTAAAATCTTTTCCATTTCGCAAACACCCAGCCTGAGACGGCCGTTATAAAAATTATTATGCACTGCACTTCAAGCGCGGTAACGACAAAAAAACTTCCGCCGGTTTTCTGAAGCGGCTCAAGCAAAAAATAAAAAATGCCGTATGAAACGCCGTACGCAACCAGCGCGATAAGAACCGCCGGCGCGCGCGGCTCAGCGGGTTTTACGCTGCTGCCTTCCACAAAAAATACAAAAGAAAAAAGAACTACAAGCAAAATGCCGGCGATAAGATTTAAAAATTTAATCAGGTCCGCGCCGTAAGCCGCCGCCGCCGCGGCGTCTTTTTTATAAAAAACCTGCGCGTCGGAAATAGGAGTAATATTTGTCTTAACCCACGCGTCAATATCCGCAAGCGCGGCGTCGCTTACCGTAAGTTCAAAATAATCCGCCATCGGCCTGCGGCCCAGAAACACAAAATTTTCCGCAAGACCGGGGTTCTGCTGTTTAAGCATTTCAAAGCCGTCTTCAGCGGAGATAAATTTAAGACTAAGCACGTCGGCGTTGGCGGAAAGCGTTTTGCCTATTTCATTAACGCGGTCCGGCGCGGCGGCGTTAAGCGTAAGAATAATTTTAAAATCCCTGTGCAGCGCGCCGCTGATTTCCCGCGCCTGAAAATAAAAAAAACAAAAACTCTGCAGCAGCAAGGCGATAAACAGCGTGATAAAAAATAATCTTCCGTACCCCGGAACAACTTTTTGCCGCGGCTTGACGGCGGCTGGAGTTTCTTCCGCGGGTTTTACAATCTCATCCGTCATTTTGATACCTCAAACCCGAAACTTTTCATCATTTTTTTATTTAAATCCGTCATGTGGTAAAGCCCGCCGTAATTTTGCTGCGTGACTCCCCAGGCGGCCAGCGGCACCGGCGTGGATAAGTGGGACTCCGTGGACCACACTATGCCCAGCGCGGCGTCATAATTCTTTTTAATATCTTCAATCGTTTTGGCGTTTTTATATAAAGAGGAGTCAACCGGCCCGCCTACGGTCTTTGAAAAAATATCGGCAAGCGCTTGGTTTGTCTGCTGTTTAGCCGGAAGCGCGTCAAACTCTTTCTGCGCGTCATAGAACATGCCTTTCTGCGCCGTAAGTTTGTCAAAAATTATCGGATTTACGTAATCTATCTGTCCTTCGTAAATAACCTCGTTATTCGCCTTTGCTCTCTCCACCGCCGGACCGTCAAGGTGGTGATAATTGAAACCGAAACCGCCCGTATCATGGTCCGCCGTCAGAATTACAAGAGTATCTTTGCGGTTCGCAGCCCATTTCAAAAGGTAACCCAGAGTGTTATCCAATTCCAGCATTTCCTGCAAAGTCGCGGCGGCGTCATTCGCGTGAAGAGCCCAGTCCACGCGGCCGGCTTCAACCATAATAAAAAAACCTTTTTTATTCTGGCTCAGAATATCCAAAGCTTTCGCCGTCATGTCCGCCAGCGATGGCATATCGGTTCTTTTATAAATATCAAAAGGCATTTCAAGGTCCGCGAAAGTGCCTAAAAGTTTTACGTTTTTGCCGGCTTGCACGCCCGCAAGTTCGTCCTTTGTATGCGCTACAATATAACCTTTAGCTTTAAATTTATCTTCAAACGGCGCGAAATATTTTGCGCCGCCGCCTAGCAGTACGTCGACGTTTGAGTTAAACATGTCCGCCGCTATGTCTTCTTTTTCGCCGCGGCTGGCTTCGTGCGCGGCAAAAACGGCGGGCGTCGCGTCCTGCAGATAAACCGTAGTTATAAGGCCGGTGCTTTTGCCGGCGTCCCGCGCGTATTCCAAAATTGTTTTTACAGGTTTACCGCTATAATCAACGCCGATTTGGCCGGGAAGGCTGAAAGCGCCCGTAGCGAACTGCGTGCCTGAAGCGGCGGAGTCCGTCACCAAAGTCGAATAAGTGTTAGTAAGAACGGACGCGACAGTTGATTTATTAAAAAATTTTTCTATATTCGACGTTCTGTCCGGATACGGGCTGTTCGGCGCGTAACGCGCGTACTGCGCCATCAGGCCGACAGTCTCCGGCCCGCCGCCGTCTGAAATTACCAAAATTATATTTTTGGCCTTCTCGCATTGCGCGGAGGCCGCGAACAATAAAACAAAGCAGACGATTAATATCTTTTTCATAAGTTATTTTGAAATAATCTCCTTGTATAAATCTTGGTACCGCTGCGCGCTTATGGACCATGAAAAGTCTTTTTCCATGCCGTTCTTAACAAGTATTCCCCAGGCGCGCTTATCCTGAAAATATTTAAGCGCGTAGGTAACGGCGTCGGAAATGCCCTGCTCGCTGAATTTCAGAATAAAAAACCCGTCGGCGTTTGAGTTCCGCCCGTCAAAACCCGTCACCGTGTCAATAAGCCCGCCGACGCGCGACACCACCGGCACGGTGCCGTAGCGCATGGCTATCATCTGGCTTAAACCGCAAGGCTCAAAACGGGACGGCATTAAAAACATATCCGCGCCGGCGTAAATTTTGTGCGCCGTTTCTTCGTCCACTTTATCAATGTAAGCGGCTTTACCTACATTGTTTTTGGCCACCGCCGCGAACGCGCGCTCCATGCCCGCGTCCCCGGTGCCCACGACGACAAACTGCACTTTGTCTTTAAGTTTTTCTATAACGCCCGGCAGTAAGTCCAGACCTTTCTGGTAATCCATGCGGGATACCACGCCGACGAGCGGTTTCAGCGGGTTCTCTTCAAGCCCGGTCATATTTTGCAAAAATTGTTTGCATGACGCCTTGCCTTTTACAGGCGAAGAACTTTCATACGCGAACGGAATCAGCGGGTCCGTCTCCGGGTCCCATACTCCGATATCCAGCCCGTTTACTATGCCTTTAAAAGTATATCCGCGCTGGCGCAGCAGCCCTTCCATGCCGAAACCCATTTTTTCGTCAACGGTAACTTCTTTGGCGTAATTCGGGCTTACCGTGTTAACGAAATCAGCGTACACTATGCCGCTTTTAAGAAAACTTATGCCGCCGTAATACTCAAATCTTTCCGGCACATAATCAACCGTATGGAAACCGGCCTTTACAAAACTGGAATACGGGTACTGCCCCTGGTAAGCCATATTGTGAATTGTAAACAAACTGCGCGTGCGCGTAAAAAACGCGTCCGTCTTATAAACGGTTTTAATATACGCCGGTATAAGCCCGGCCTGCCAGTCGTGCGCGTGGATAATGTCCGGCCTGAAACCTATAAATTTGCAGCTTTCCAAAACCGCGCGCGAATAGAAAATAAACCGCTCGTCGTTATCAAAAAAATCGCCCGTCGCCGTACGGTAAAAACCGGCGCGGTCAAAATATTTCGTGCTGCTGATAAAAAATACCAGAACGGAACCCCAGTGAATGTACGAAAGCGACGCGCTTTCTAACCTGTCCCCGACGGGAATTAAAAAAGTGCCCGGCACCACTTTAAGGGTAGAGACGCGGTTGACTTCCCTGTAATGCGGCAGGAATAAAATGACTTTATTGCCTTTGTATTTAGCAAGTTCTTTGGCAAGCGAACCGACGACGTCGGCCAGCCCGCCCGTCTTACAAAAAGGAAAAGCCTCGCTGGCAGCCATTACGATATTCATTATTAAAACTCCGTCCTCAGATTTCTTCCTTAGCGGTTTCTAATTCTTCTTCAACAAAATCTTTATCCGCGGGAGCAACCGTTAACGCGTCCAGCTCGCCGTCTTCCAGCGGGATTATCGCGGCGTTTGAAGTGTCTTCAAACGGTAAATTCCCCTGCTCGTCGCGCGGCGCGGTTTTGGCCGCGAAAATATCCAAATCCGGCAGCTCCGAAACTTTGTTTAAACCGAACAGCCGTAAAAATTCTTCCGTCGTGCCGTAGACCATCGGCCTGCCGATGGTATCCCGTTTACCGGCGATTTTTACAAGCCCGCGCTCCAAAAGTTTCTCAAGCGGCGCGCCTATGTCAACGCCGCGTATGGCCTCTACTTCCGCGCGCGTCACCGGCTGTTTGTAGGCGATAATCGCCAGCGTTTCCAGCGCGGCGTTTGACAGCTTAGCCGTCATTTTTTCGTTGTAAAGTTTTCTTACCCAGCGGCCGTATTCCGGCTTTGTGGCCATTTGGAAACCGCCGCCTATTTCAATAATCCGCACCGCGCGACGTGTGTCGAAATATTCTTTTTGCAGTTCGGTAATTATATCCATAGCGGCCGCGGCGCTGACGCCGTCAACCACTTCGGCAAGCCGTTTGGGAGTAAGCGGCCTGTCTGTGATAAAAAGCAAATTTTCTATAATTTTTTTGGCGTCTTCGCTTCTTAAAAGTTCGGTTTCGTTATTTTCCATTTGCGGATGCCTCTTGCTGTTTAAAAAGTTCTTTATAGTCTAAATCTTTTGTTTCCGGGTTTAAATAAACTCTTATTTCGCCGGCTTTTTTATCTTGCCGCGCCATCACCTTTCTTATTTTCATAAGTTCCAAAAGCGCCAGAAAACAGGTGATTACGCCGCGCTTTTTAGTCTCGCCGGTAAAAATATCGTCTAAGAGCACCCACGGTTTGGCGGACAGCATTTCAATAATCTTTTCAAGCTTTGTTTCTATCGGAAATTCTTCCGTTTCAAGCATCTGGACGCGCGCGCGTTCGTCAAGTTTGTCAAAAGCGCGTTTCACGGCGGAAAGCAGGTCAAACATCTGCAAATTAAGCACGCGCTCGCCGTTGTCAAAAATCGGCGCCGACTTATAAAAATTGTCTTTAAACTCTTCAAACTTGCCGTCTAAAAATTTGCCCGCTTCTTTAAATTTCTGGTACTCCATTATTTTGTTAAGCAGGTCCTGCGCCGGGTTGGGGCCGTCCTCCTCCGTCGTCGGCGCCTGGGACGGCAGAAGCTGCTTGGCCTTAATCTGCATAAGCGTGCTGGCCATTACCAGAAACTCGCCCGCCACCTCAAGGTTAAGGCTTTTCATTATTTCAAGATATTCAAGATACTGCTTTGTTATGTCCGAAATATTCACGTCATAAATATTCAAATTGTCCTTTTTGATAAGGTGCAGCAAAAGGTCCATAGGCCCTTCAAAAACGTCTATATGAATATTTATGCCGGCGGTTTCTATCATATGAGCCTCATGGCCTTTTTTACTTCGGCAAGAGTTATCTTAGCGCTGGCGCGGGCTTTTTCCGCGCCCGGGTTTAAAATTTTTTCAACGGCGCCTTTGTCCGCGGCAAAAATTTTGCGGCGTTCGTTAAATTTTTTAAGTTCCGGCTCCATAAGTTCGAATAAATGCTTTTTGCACGCCACGCAGCCCAGGGCGCCGGCGCGGCATTCTTTGTTCCTCGTCTCATAATCGGGATTATAAATCTTGTGAAACGCGTAAACCACGCAGCCTTCCGGGTTGCCCGCGTCAGTGGCTTTTTTCTTATTCGGGTCCGTAAACATGGTCATAATTTTTTTACGCACCGCCTCAACGTCTTCGCCCAGTTCAATCGTGTTGTTATAAGATTTGGACATTTTGCGCCCGTCCAGCCCCGGCACTCTGGGTACGTTGGTAAGCAGCGGTTTAGGTTCCACAAAAATATCGGCGTTATAAATATCTTTAAACTTGCGGGCGATATCCCGCGCTATTTCAAGATGCGCCACCTGGTCCTGCCCGACGGGGACGTATAAAGCTTTATGTATCAGAATATCAGTAGCCATCAAAACCGGATATCCCAGAAAACCGAAAGAAGAAAGTTCCGACAGTTCCGCCTCCGATAGTTCCGCCATTTTTTCGGTAAGGGAGCCGTCCAAGTCTTTGCTGCCGGCGTACTTTTTCTTAAAAATTTCAACAAGCTGCTCTTTATAAGACGGATTTCTGAGCAGCCAGCCCAGCGGCGTGAACATGCCCAGCAGCAAGGTTAATTCGCTTACTTCCGACACGCGGGACTGTATAAACATTGTGCATTTTTCAGGTTCAAGCCCGGCGGTAAGCCAGTCAATAACCATCTCAAGGCCGTTGTCCGCGATATTTTCCGTCCTGTCATAAGCGGTCGTCAGCGCGTGCAAATCCGCCACAAAGAAAAAGCATTTGTATTTATCCTGCAGCGCAACCCAGTTTTTAAGCGCGCCGTGGTAATTGCCGAGATGCAGTCTCCCCGTCGGCCTCATGCCTGAAACTATAATTTCTTTATTCATAACTATATCCAAAAAAACGCCGTAATAAGCAATTTGTAAATAACTGTTACAATCGGAAACAAAACGTACCGCGCGCCGCCCAGAAAAATGAAAGCTATGACAATCCACATACCGTAACGCCCAAAGACGCGCGCGTATTTATCCGCCGCGTTATAAGGCAGCAGCGAATAAACTACCTTGCTGCCGTCAAGCGGCGGTATAGGAATAAGATTAAAAATACACAGCAGCAAATTAATCTGCGCGCCGTAATTTAAAGAATCAGCCAGCGCGCCGGGCGCGGCCGACGGAGAAAGCGCGTATATCCTCATGGCGGCGACGCAGATTATTGCCAGCGTAAAATTTGTAACCGGCCCGGCAAGCGCCACTTTGCCCATATCCGCGCGCGGTTTATCCAGCCTTGTAGGATTTATAGGAACGGGTTTGGCCCAGCCGAATATCGGCATGCCGGAGACATAGCAAAACGCGGGGACAAGTATTGAGCCCACCGGGTCAATATGGTGAATAGGATTAAGCGTAAGACGGCCCATGAGATAGGCTGTATCGTCCCCCCGGCGGTAGGCGATATACCCGTGCGAAACCTCATGCGCCACTATAGAAAAAATTAAAATGGCCAGTTGTAATAAAATCATATATATTAATTCTACTAATTATTGCCGGTTTGTGGATAGATAGACGGCTGCTGATGAATTTACGGAAGCGGATAATATCTGCCGTTGGACAACGTGATGGACGCGGCGGACGTACCCATAATCTTGTTACAAAAATTCTGCTGGTACGCGGGCGAAGAGATTGTTTCCGCGCAATACGTCTGGCCTCTTTGAATCGTGCCTATGCTGCCAGTGCCGTTTTTCAAAAAATATACAATGGCGCCGCCCTCATATGTCCCGTTTAAAAATAATGAAAAAACTCTGCCGTATGCGGCATTCGCGTCAATCATTAGACCAAACTTATCGTTGCCTATCTTTGAACTAATAGTCCATGTATAGGCCGAAAATGAAGTGTTAGTCATATCCGGAAATTGAATATCTAAACTGTCAAAACTTGCCGCGTAGCCGCCGGTTTCCAAAAAATATCTTTCCTGCGCCAGCGCCAAATCTCTTACGGAAAGCCTAAGCTGCGCCGCGCGGCTTTTCCATACGCTCCTCTGGTACTGCGGCAAAGCTATCGCGGCAAGTATGCCGATGATGAGGACGACAACCAGCAGTTCAATAAGCGTAAAACCATAATTTTTTATATTTTTAAACATATAAAAAGTATAAAAAATTTGCGCGGACGGAAAAAGATAATAGGCAAATTACTTTTTTCTTATCTAAATTAGTTATATTTACGGAATTTTATTTTAATAATTTCAGAAATTCTTCTTCGGTGAGAACCGGAACGTTAAGAGACTGCGCTTTTTTCAATTTGCTTCCGGCGTCCGCGCCCGCGACTACATAGCTTGTTTTGGCGGAGACTGAGCCGGATACTTTCGCGCCGTAGGATTTGGCCATGCTTTCAGCCTGCGTTCTGGGCATGCTTAGTTCGCCGGTGAACACCAGCGTTTTGCCGGCCAGCGAGCTGCCTTCAACCCGCGTTTTGGGCTGGGTAAAATTTACGCCGTGTTTTTTTAATTTTTCAATTTCGCTTCTCGCGCGGGCGGACTGCATGAAGTCAAATAAACTCTGGCCGACTATCGGGCCGATTTCGTTTACGCGCTCAAAATCTTCAAGTTTCGCGTTTAACAAAGCGTCAATATTTTCAAAAGTATTCGCGATAATTTCCGCCGTCTTTTGGCCTATATGCCGTATGCCGAAACCGTATAAAACGCGGCTTAACGGACGCGTTTTGCTGGCGGCTATCGCGTTAATTAAATTAGCCGCTTTTTTGTCTTTGAAAAGTTCCAGCGTCATTAACTGTTCGGTCTTTAATTCATAAATATCGGCAAAATCTCTGACGTAATTTTTGGCGGTAACCTGCTCAACCACCGCGTCTCCGAACCCGTCGATGTCCATTGCCGCGCGGGATACAAAGTGCAGCAGCCGCCCCTTTAACTGCGCCGGGCACGAAGGGTTTATGCAGCGGTAAGCCACTTCTTCCGCGTCTTTATAAATTTCCGCGCCGCACGACGGGCAGTTATGCGGCGGCTCTACTTTCACGCCGTGCCCTTTTTTTATAACGCGGACGACTTTCGGGATAACCTCGCCGGCGCGCTCAATCAAAACAGTGTCCCCGGAACTCACGCCCAGCCTTTCAATTTCGTCAAAATTATGCAGAGTCGCGTTTGAAATTATTACGCCGGCCACGGGCACAGGTTTTAAATTTGCCACAGGCGTTATTACGCCGGTTCTGCCGACGGAAAATTCTATGTTTTCAACGACAGTTTCCGCCTTCGGCGCCGGATATTTGAAAGCTATCGCCCAGCGCGGGCTTTTGGCCGTGACGCCCAAAACGCGCTGCAGTTCAAAGCTGTCGGTTTTTATGACAATGCCGTCCACGTCAAAATGCAGATTGTGGCGCACCGTCTCAAAATCTCTGTAAAATTTTAATACTTCGTTAATGTCATCGGTCTTCATTCTGTGGGGGCAGACTTTAAAGCCCCACTTTTCGCACTCGGCGATAAACCCGGAAAATGTTTTTTCATGCACGTCGCCGTAACCGAATGAGTGCGCGAAAAATCTCAGCGGCCTGTTCGCGCTTATCGCGCTGTCTTTCTGGCGAAGAGAACCGGCGGCGGCATTTCTTGTGTTCGCGAAAATATTTTCTCCTTCGCTTTCCTGGCGCGCGTTTAAAATTTCCAAATCTTTTTTGCTTATATAAACTTCGCCGCGTATTTCTATTTTATTTTTAAGCGTGATTTTATGCGGAATATCTTTAATTGTTTTTACGTTTGCGGCAACGTCTTCGCCAGTTTTGCCGTCACCGCGCGTGGACGCTATGACAAGCGCGCCGTCCTCATACGTCAGAGAACAGGATACGCCGTCGATTTTAGGCTCGACGGTCATGTCAAATTTTTCTGCGTTTAAACTTTTAAGGCATCTCGTATGCCAGTCCAAGACTTCTTCTTCGGAATACGTGTTGTCAAGGGACATCATTTGCGTAAGATGGGTGACCGGCGCGAAAGCGCGGGAAGCGGCGCCGCCTACTTTTACCGTCGGGGAGTCGGCGGTTTTATACCGCGGGTTTAACTCTTCCAGATTTTTAAGGCGGGCGTAAAGAGCGTCATACTCTGCGTCGGAAATTTCGGGCTTGTCCAAATTGTAGTAGAGATTGTTGTGGCGCTCGAGCAGCCGTTTTAAATCTTCAATTTCCTGTTTGATTTTGTCCATTTTCGCGCTCTTTTTTGATTTGGTCTAAAAGACCGTTGATAAAGCGGCTGGAATTTTCGGTTGAAAACTTTTTGGCAAGTTCAATGGCTTCGTCGATAACCGCCGGCACCGGCGTGTCTTCTTTGGAAAAAAGCATTTCATACGCGGCCATGCGTAATATAGCGCGGTCCACGACGCTCATGCGCGTGACGCTCCAGTTTTTGGCGTATTTCGCGATAATTCCGTCGAGCGTTTTAATATTTTCAAGCGCGCCGGAAACCAGAGCGCCGCAAAAAGCGAAACTGTCCGCGTCAAGTTTGTCCTCAAAATCTTTTTCATACTGCTCAATGTCCGCGGCCGTTACTTTGCCGGAGTCCGCAAAATACAAAGTCTGCAAAGCGTATTCGCGCGCCAATCTTCTTTTACCCATAACTATTTTATAAGCCCTTTGCTTTTTGCTGTTTTTTTAAATGACTCAAAATCCGCCGGTATAATGTCCGGCTTCTGCAATATTTGTTTGGCCGTAAAAGTATCTTTAAGCCCGTTGCCGCCGACTATTATGGCCACCGTTTCGTCCTGCTCTATCAGCCCGGCCGCCGCAAGTTTTTTAAGACCGGCGTAAACGGCCGCGCCGGCGGGCTCCGCGAAAATATTTGCCTTACGCGCGAGTTCCGGAATAGCGGCTATAATTTCCGCGTCGGTGACCGTAAGAGCCGTACCTTTTGATTCCTGCAGCGCCTGCAATGCAAACTGCGCGTCGCGCGGGTAATTCACCAAAAGGCTGTCCGCCACGGTTTTTGCTTTAACCGGCGTCACAACGCCGTTATTTTCAAAAGCGTTTTTTATGGCCGCGCTGCCTTCCGCCTGTATTGCTATCATCTGCGGCATTTTTTCCAAAATGCCGAGTTTCTGGAAATCCACAAAACCTTTCCACAAACCGCTTATAACGGTCCCGTCGCCGACGGCGCAGACCACTTTATCCGGCGCTTCCCAGCCCAAATATTCGCAAAGCTCAAAAGCGCAGGTTTTTTTGCCTTCGCGCGGGAAAGGGTTAAAACCGGCCGCGCGGGAATACCAGCCGTACTCTTCAACCGCTTTTTTGCAAAGTTCAAAAGCGTCGTCATAAGAACCGTCCACGGTAAACACTTCCGCGCCGTAGATTAAAAGCTGCGTGATTTTCGGGAACGGCGCGTCTTTCGTCGTAAAAACCACCGTCCGTATCGGCAGGCTGGCGGTGAGGCACGCCACGGAGTCGCTGGCGTTGCCGGTGGACGCGTCCGCGATTACTTTTACGCCCAGTTCCAGCGCGCGCGCGACGGCAACCGCGCTGCCGCGGTCTTTAATGGAGCCGGTCGGATTCCTGCCTTCGTCTTTAATTAAAAGTTTGGAAATGCCCAGTTCTTTGGCTATTATTTTATTGTCGTAAACCGGCGTCCAGCCTACGTGGACGTTAGGCACTTTTTCATGGTCGTTAATCGGCAGCAGGTCCATATAACGCCACATGTCGTAGTTACGGTTATCGCAAAATTCGTCAACCCTGAAACGTTTGGCTATCAATTTGTAATCGTAATTTACTTCAAGGTTACCGCCGCAGGACGAACACAGGAAGTGAACTTCGTTTGTTTTATATTCTCTTCCGCAGTTTATGCATTGTAAGTTCAAAATCTTTTTCATATACTATGATTGTACTAAAATTATCGGCCCGCTTTTGCGGCCCGGAGGTTTATAATGAAGAAAGGTTTTACTTTAATAGAACTTTTAATAGTGGTGCTGGTCATAGCCATTTTGGTGGCCATAGCCGTTCCTTTATATATGATAACCATAGAAAAAGGCAAGGCAACGGAGGTCGTTAAACTCAGCAGGGATATTTATAACGCGGTGGAAAGATATTCCTTCCGCAACAACGGCGCAAGCCCCGCCAGCTTTACCGATTTGGATATCGAACTGCGCGGCGTAGTGCCTGACAACGCTCCTCTGCAATTTACAAACGACTATGCCCAGTTCACGATTAACGCGGACAGCGTAGAAGGCCAGCGCTTTCCGCCGTCAGACTCTTTCGGCGATTATTTTTTCACGGTTTCCCGCGCGGCGGCGGACGAAGGCGTCATGTATTGTTCCGCGGCGCAGGATACGGACGCGGTTAAAGTATGCGCCGGTTTAAGCACCAATGACAACTATACAGAATCAGGCGGCTACAGAGTTTACCGTATGTAACAATTTAAATTACCAAGGGCCGCGCGTGCGCGGCCCTTATTTTTTGTAGACTTATAATATATGAAAAAATTTGTATTTTTAACCCTTATTTTTATCGCCGGCTGTGGCGGCACAACATTGCCTGTAAAAAATATAACCCTGCCAAACGGAAAAATAATAAAAGCCGAAGTCGCCGTAACCGACGCGGAGCGCGAAAGAGGCCTTATGTACCGCGACAATCTGGACGAAAATAAAGGCATGCTTTTTATTTTTGACGGCGAGCAGCCTCTGATGTTCTGGATGAAAAATACTTTTATTGATTTGGATATGGTTTTTATGGGCGCCGATAAAACAATTAAGTGCATAGGCCAAAATATCCCGCGCTCCACCGCGTTTACCCAAGATAATGAGGTGGCCACTTTCGGCTGCGAGAACAGCATGTACGTTTTGGAAATAGGAGCCGGCATAGCAAAGAAAAATAATTTAGCCGTCGGCGATAAATTGGAATTTTAATGACTAAAAAATACGCCGTTTTTTTAATTTTTATGCTGACGACCGTTTTTGCCGCCGCGCAAAAAACAGCGTGGGCGGATATTGAAAAAACGGCAGAAACGCATTTGGAAAATCTTCTCGCCATAAACACCTCGCAGCCGGACGGCAACGAGCTTGGCTCCGTGCGTTATATATATAAGGTATTAAACGACTACAATATTGACTGGGAAATTTACCAGCCGGAAAAAAACCGCGCGTCAATTTCCGCCGTCATAAAAGGCAGCGACCATAAGAAAGAGCCTCTTATGCTGCTCAGCCATCTTGACACGGTTTCCCCCGGCACGGACTGGACAAAAATGCCTTTTAAGGCGACAGTTGAAGACGGCAAAATATACGGCCTGGGCTCCAGCGACGATAAAAATAACACGGCAATTTATCTTACCTTAATAACCTGGCTCAAAAAAAATAACATCACGCCCGAGCGCGATATTATTTTCCTGGCCACCGCCGACGAAGAAGCCGGCAGCGTCAAGGGTTTAAAGTGGCTTATCAACAGCGAATACTGGAAAAACCTGAAACCTGGTTTTGCGTTAAACGAAGGCGGCAGCGTTATTCTTGAAGACGGCAAACCGCCGGTTGTTTTTGTAGAGGCCGCCACAAAAATGTATATGGACATAAAAATCACGGCCTACGGCGCGGCGGGGCACTCGTCGGACGTCGGCGGCGGCAACAACAACGCCGTGTACAATTTGACGCAGGCTTTGTCCAAAATAGAAAAATTAAAAATGCCTTATGAGCTGACGCCGTTTGTAAAAAACTTTTTCCGTTCCGTTTTGCCGGCGCAGGATGAAGACGCAAAAACCACGATAAACATTATGCTTAGCGGCACGCCGGCGGAAAGCGTGATGGCGGCGGATATAGCGGCGGAAGACCCGTTTTTTAAAACCCAGCTGCAGGACACGCTTACGCCCACCGTGCTGACCTCCGGCGCGGAAGCAAACGTAACTGCGGGCGAGGCCAGCGCAATCTTAAACTGCCGCCTGCTGCCGTCTACTAACCCGGACGTTTTTGTGCAGAGAATCACAAAACTTTTTGAAGGCGACGACACCATTTTAATCGAAGTTTTGGATAAACCGGATTTTCCGTTTCCGCAGCCTTCCTCCGGCGCCGACGAGCTTTTTACGTCTATAACCAAAGCCGCCAACACGGTTTTTGAAAACCCGTCCGTGCTGCTGGGCATGACGCCGGCGTCCAGCGACAGCGAATTTTTGCGGCGCGCGGGCGTAACAACCTACGGCATAGGCGCGCCGGCAAACGGCGTTGACGAAGGCCGCCCGCACAGCCCGGACGAGTATATAGAAGAAGACTCATTTTCCAAACAGCTCCAATTCTTTTTCAACTCAGTTTATAACTTTACGGTGCCGAACGAACCCATTTCAAATTATATTGAGTAGTTTGAGAGCCGCCTATGACGCAGCTGCTTGAAATTAAAAACCTGTCCGTCTCATTTTACAAGACTAAAGTATTAAAAAGTTTAAGCTATAACCTGCGCGCCGGCGAAACTTTGTCGATAGCGGGGGAGTCCGGCTGCGGCAAAACCGTGCACGCGCTGGCGTTAATGCGTCTGCTGGGCAAAACCGCGCGGACAGAAGGAGAGGTCCTTTTTAAAGGCGAAAACATTTTAAAATTTAACGAAGAAAAAATGCGCGGCATGCGCGGCCGCAGAATTTCCATGATTTTCCAGGACTCTATGAGCAGTCTTAACCCGGTATTCACCGTCGGAGAACAAATCGGCGAAACGCTGCTCGCGCATAATAAGGCGGACAAAAAGACCTGGCGCGCTAAAACGCTGGAACTTTTGAAAACCGTTGAAATAGAAGACGGAGCAAATAAAATAAACCGCTATCCGCATGAGTTTTCCGGAGGACAGCGCCAGAGAATAATGATAGCGCAGGCGCTTGCCTGCGAGCCGGAAATTTTAATAGCCGACGAACCGACGACCGCGCTTGACGTGACTATCCAAAAACAGATAATTTCCCTTCTCAAAAACCTGCAAAAAAAACGCGGTATGGCTTTAATTTTTATAACGCATAACCTTGCCGTTGCCGGCGAACTTGGCGGCCGGGTGCTAGTGCTTTACGCCGGGCAAAACGCCGAAGAAGCCGAAGCGAAAGATATTTTTAACACGCCTAAACACCCTTACACGCAGGGGCTTATCGCCGGCGCGGACGTTAAACCGGGCCTTAAAAGACTGCCGGTAATAGAAGGCGCGCCGCCGGCTGCCGGCGAAATATTTCCCGGCTGTCCTTTTGAACCGCGCTGCCCAAAACGCATGAAAATATGCTCCCAAAAAAACCCGCCGGTTTTTAAAGCCGGCGCAAGTTCCGTCCGGTGTTTTTTATATGAATAATATTCTGGAAATTAAAAATTTATCCAAAAATTATTACAAGCGCGGGTTTTTCCGGCGCGAAGTTTCCGCGCGCGCGCTGGACGGCGTAAACTTGACGCTCACGCGGCGCGGCGTACTGGGGCTAGTCGGAGAATCCGGCTGCGGCAAAACTACTTTGGCAAAAATTATTTTGGGGCTTGAGCCGGCGGACAACGGCGAAGTTTTTATTAACGGGAAAAATATTTTTAACGCGGACGCCGCGGATAAAAAAGATATAAAAAAAACGCTGAGCGCGGTTTTTCAGGACACTTATTCCAGTTTGGACCCGCGCATGACGGCGCGGAGAATTATCGCGGAGCCGTTTCTCGTCCACGGCGTGTTAAAAACTAAAGATGAAATTGAAAAAGAAAGCATAAAACTTTTAACTTCCGTAGGTTTAAGCAAAGAATATCTTGACAGATATCCGCACCAGTTTTCCGGCGGACAGCGGCAGAGGGTGGCCGTCGCGCGCGCGCTTGCGCTGAAACCGAAAATTCTGATTGCCGACGAACCGACGAGCGCGCTTGACGTCTCCGTCCAGGCCCAGGTCCTAAATTTACTCAAAGATATACAGGAAAAATTTGAGTTAAGCATTTTATTTATTTCGCACGATATAAACGCCGCGCGCTTTTTGTGCGGCGATATCGCGGTCATGCAGCATGGCCAAATTGTGGAGCACGGGCCTGCAAACTCCGTGCTGGAAAACCCTCAGACGCAGTATACCAAAACGCTGTTGGCCGCCGTGCCGCGCATATTTTCTCCTCTCCCTGAAAGGGAGAGGGCAGGGTGAGGGTTTAGAACACAATATGCATACAAACATAACGTTGTTCATCAACTTAGGTTCTTTACCTTATCGGCCCCGGAAAGGAGGGGCCTTGGACAGATTTATGGCAACGGCGTATTTTGTGTTCATACACCCTCACCCGTCCCCTCTCCCTTGGAAGGGAGAGGGACAAAATCGGAGGACGGAGTCTGCATATGCTTAAATTCATACTCCGCCGTCTTATGCTGCTGCCGCTTGTCATGCTGGGCGCGACATTTTTGCTTTTCGCGCTGACGCAGACGTTAAGCCCCGTGCGCCGCGCGGCTTTATATATTGAGGACCCGCGCCAAATGGGTTCGCTTGACGAAGTTATTCAAAAATACGGTTTAAACGATTCCGTTTTTAAACAATATTCGCGCTGGCTGGGAAACGCTTTCAAAGGCGAACTGGGTTACAGTCCGACGGCGAACATGCCCGTCGCGGACGCGGTAAAACAATATCTTCCGGCGACGATTGAACTCGCCGTCGTCACAATGGCGCTGGTAATTTTTTTCGGTATATGGTTGGGAGTGCTCGCCGCTGTCAACAAAAGCAGGTGGCAGGATTACCTGATAAGACTGTTCAGTGTGTCAACATTTTCAATACCTATTTTTGTGCTGGGGCTAGTATTGCTTATGTTTTTTTACGGCAAGCTGGGCTGGTTCGCGCCCGGGCGTTACTCTTTTACGTCCGACATTATAATACACGGGCCGGGATTTACAAATTATACCGGGCTGCTGGTTATAGATTCACTCCTCAACTTAAATTTTTACGTTTTTTTTGACGCGCTCAGGCATTTGGTTCTGCCGGCGATAACTTTATGCGCCGGTTCTTTCGCGTTAATGATACGCGTCATGCGCTCAAGCATGCTTGAAGAATTAGGCAAAGATTATGTGCGCGCCGCCCGCGCTAAAGGTCTTAAAGAAAGCGCCGTCACGTTTAAACACGCCGGGAAAAACGCGATAATTCCCGTCATAACTTTATCGGGCATACAATTTGTGAGACTGCTGGGCGGGACGGTTATCGTCGAAACTATTTTTAATTTTCCGGGCATAGGCAGTTTCGGCGTAAACTGCGCGCAGCAGCTTGATATAGCGGGTATTCTGGGTTTTGCCTGCGTCGTAGCGTTTTTGTTCGTGCTGGGTAACCTGGCGGCGGATATCCTTTACACTTTTTTTGACCCTAGGATACGTTATGAATAAAACTATCTTCGCCAAAATTTTAAGAAGCAGAAGCGCGCTTGCCGGCCTTACGCTGGTAATATTTTTTGCCGCCGTGGCCGCGCTTACTCCCGTCATATGCCCGCCGCAAAATTATAATCCTTACCAGGTTCCTCAGGCAGGTTATAACGTCGCCCCGGTGCCGCCGAACGCGCAAAATATTTTCGGCACCACGGAGTCTCAGTATGATATTTTTTACGCCGTGGTCTGGGGCGCAAGGATGGCGTTTAAAGTCGGAATAAGCGTCGTATTTTTCGCGCTGGTTTTAGGCATAATTATAGGCGGCACGGCGGCTTACGCCGGCGGATGGGTTGACGAAATTTTAATGCGTATTACCGATATTATTTTTGCTATCCCCGGCATGGTGCTGGCTATGGTTATAGCCGCGCTTCTCGGTCCGGAAATTAAAAATATGATTATCGCGCTGACAGCCGTCTCGTGGCCAAGTTACGCAAGGCTTATACGCGGCGATATTTTGTCGGTAAAGCAGCGGGATTTTGTCGCCGCCGCGCGCGTTTACGGCGCAAGCGGGCCAAGAATATTTTTAAAACATATTTTGCCAAACTCAATTTATCCGTCGATAATCGTCGCAAGTCTGGATATCGGCTATATCGTGCTGACGGCAAGTTCGCTCAGTTTTCTCGGCCTGGGTTCGCCGCCGGGAACGGCGGACTGGGGGCAGCTGGTGGCAATGTCGCGCAACTGGATTTTGGGGACCGCGCAGAACCCCCTCGCCTACGCTCACGCGATACTGATACCCGGCGGCGCGTTATTTTTATTCGTGCTCGGCTGGAATTTGCTGGGGGACGCTCTGCGCGACATTTTGGACCCGCGCCAATCTTGATATAATAATATAATACTGTTATGATTAGAAAAAAAGACCTGTACACCGCGCTTGCAGACAGCGCTTACCGTTACCCCGAAAACACCGCCGCCGTCTTTGAAGGCGTAAGATACTCTTATCACGAATTGCAGATTCTCGTCGACAAATGCGCGGACCTGTTTTGGGCCTGCGGCTTAAGAAAAGGCGACAAAGCCGCCATAGCCCATAAAAATTCCATATGGTTTGTCGTCGCGAATTTCGCCCTTTATAAAATAGGCGCCGCCGCGGTGCCAGTCAACTTTATGATTTCTAAAGTTGACGAAATCAAATTTATTCTCGAAGACAGCGGCGCAAAAATAGTAGTAACGCAGAACGAATTTCTAAAAACATATTTAAAAGTCAAAGCCGAAGTGCCGTCGCTCAAACATATTTTCTGCTCAGACCTGCCGGCGCAGACGGACCCGGACGCCTCCGTCAAAGATTTCATAAACGAAATAAGAAAAAGCAAAGTGCAGCCGGAGATTATAGAGCCGCTTGCAAAACTTGACGACGACGCTTTTATCCTGTACACGTCCGGCACAACGGGTCAGCCGAAGGGCGCGGTGATTACCCACGGCAATCTGGCCTCAAACATTATAGCCGGCGCGCAGGTTTTTAACATAACGCCGGAAGACACTCTAATCTGCCTGCTGCCTATGTTCCACACTTTCGGATGGACGGTGTGCGCCGTGCTGCCGATTTATCTCGGCATGAAAACGGTTATCACCGCGAATATCACGCCGCCCGCCGGCTGGCTGCATTTGATGGGGCTAGAAAAAGTGACCATTTTTATCGCCATCCCGCAGCTTTTCTCTGTGCTGGCAAAAGAAGCGCGGGGGCTGAAAAGGCTTTACCTGCAGTACTGGGCTTTCAGAAAAATACGTTTTTGCATTTCCGGCGCCGCGCCTTTAAGCAAAGACGCACAGCAGCATTTTGAGAAAAATTTAGGCATCCCGCTTTTGGAAGGTTACGGGCTTACCGAATGCAGCCCGATAGTCAGCGTAAATCTTGAACATATGGATAAAAAAGGCACGGTAGGCCCGGCGCTGCCCGGCGTGAAAATCGCAATCAAAGACGACGACGAGCGCGATTTGCCGCGCGGCGTTGAGGGCGAAATCTGCGTAAAAGGCCCTAATGTTTTCAATTCCTATTTCAATAATCCGGAAGAGACTAAAGAAGCTTTTACGCGCGACGGCTGGTTTAAAACCGGTGACATAGGTTTGGTGGATGAAGAAGGTTTTCTCTCCATCAAAGACCGCAAAAAAGACATGATTATAATAAAAGGTTTAAAAGTTTTTTCCGCGCAGGTCGAAGCGAAAATTATGGAATATCCCGGCCTCGAAGAATGCGCGCTAGTGGGCGTGCCCGACGGCAGGGGCGGAGAGTTCATTAAACTTTACGCCGTCAAAGCCGCAAACGCGGATTTTGACGAGGCCGCGTTCAGAAAATTTTTAAAACAGAATTTAGACAGCTACAAACGCCCGCGCGATATTGAGTTTATGGCGGAACTTCCCAAAAATTCGCTGCGCAAAATTTTAAAGCGCGAACTGCGCAAAGACGCGCTGGCCAAACTTACCGCACGCGGCAGCCGCGCGGCGGAGGATGAAATTTGACGGCCGGTATCGCGGCCGCGCTGGCCGGTATAAAAGACGCTTTTTACGTCGGCGGCTGCGTGCGGGACGGTATTTTGAAACGGCCGAGCGCGGATATTGATATCGCGCTGCCGGGTGAAAATATTAAGGCGGAAGCGCTTTCTCTTGCCAGAAAACTGGACGCAAACGTTTTTGAAATGGACGCGCGGTTCGGCGTTTGGCGAATAATCACCAAAAAAGAAAAACTGCAAATTGATTTAACCGCGTTACAGGGTAAAAGTCTGGAAGAAGATTTAACGCGCAGAGATTTTACAATAAATTCCCTGGCCGTCCCCGTAACCGCAAAACCTAAAATAAAAATCAAAAATACCGGCGGTAAAAATTATTTTCTGTTGTCTGCAAAACCGAAAGAAATCATTGATTTGTGCGGCGGTTTAAAAGATTTAAGAGCAAAAACCGTGCGTTCCAACGGCGCAAAAGTTTTTGAGGACGACGCTCTGCGCGCTTTGCGCGCGCTGCGCACGTCCGCCGAATTAAATTTTAAAATAGACAAAAAAACTTTGGCGCAGGTAAAAAAATATTCCGGCCTTATAACCCAAAGCGCTCCCGAGCGCATACGGGAAGAACTGGTCCGCGTTTTCAACTGTCCGAACATCAAAAAAAATTTGGAAATTATGGACGCCGTCGGTCTGCTTAACGCGTTATTTCCCGTCTTAAAAGACCAGAAAAAATGCGCGCGCGTTTATTACGGCAAAGGCGGAGTTTTTGAGCATACGCTGATGACAGCCGCGCGCATGGAATATCTGCTGGAAAATTTAAAAACCGTTTATCCCTCTTATTATAAAAAAATCATACCTTACGCCAAAGACGCCGCGCTTTATAAAATGACCGCGCTGTTGCACGATATCGCTAAACCGATAACCGCGAAAAAAACCGGCGGACGTCTGCGTTTCTTCTTCCATGAAGAAAAAGGCGCGCGTATGGCCGAGGAAATTTTAAAAAATCTGCGTTACAGCACTTTCGAAATACGCCTGATTTGCGCGATGATACGCCACCACCTGCGCCCGAGCAATCTTGCAAGCAACGACGTGATTACTGACCGCGGGCTTTTCAAATTTTTCCGCGACATGGGCGACGCAGCGGTGCCGCTTCTGCTGCTTTGCTGGGCGGACTACGCGAGTTACGTGACCGACGCGCAGCTTAAAAAAATTATGCCGCTTTCTTTCAAACCCGTAATGACTATCGACGAAGCAAAGGCCCAAAGCAATGTCAGCAAAACGCTGCGCCATATGCAGGTGTTAAACTTCATGTTCAAAAAATATTTCGCGGCCTCCCCAAAAATCAACCCGCCGAAATTAATTAACGGGAGCGACGTTATGGCAACTCTGCAAATCCCTCCCGGCCCGCGCGTTGGCGAACTGCTTGAAAAAGTCACGCTGGCGCAGGTCGACGGCAAAATCAAAACCAAAGAAGACGCGCTGAACTACCTCAAGCAAATAAAAATTTAAAAATATGGAGGGTTTATGGAGAAACCTAAAGACGTATTAATAAGTTTATGTATGGTAAGTCTTGTTTCAGGCGTGACAGGTTTCATGTTGTTTTCGTATGCTCCTCCGCTGGCTACGGTACTTTATACCATATCTTCCATTTACGCCGTACGCGCTTTTATCTGGAGCGTGGGCGGCATGTGGCTCAAAAAAACCGGCAAATATAAAATTAAAATAGATACCGGCTGGCCTGCGCTTAGGATAACGTGCGCCCTCTCCGGCGTGCTGGCGGTATGGGGGCTTGTGTTCCTGTTTTTGATAGTTTCGGGCATACGCTGACAAAACTGTTCCGGTTTTTTATATAAAACCCTTTGGCGCGGACGCCGGAGGGTTTTTATTTACCCTGCGCCGTTACCATAATGATAAAATGTATACATATGAACGATACTATTTGCGCGGTTATTACAGGTTCCTGTTCCGGCGCGGTTTCGGTGCTGCGGCTGAGCGGGCCGGACGCTTGGTCCGCGGTTATTGAACTTTCCAAACGCCAGGATTTCAGCCCGGAACCGCGTCAGGTTTATTATTTGGACATTTTTGACGGCGGTGATTTGCTGGATAAATCGCTTGTCACGTTTTTTAAAGCTCCGCACAGTTTTACCGGCGAGGACGTAGTTGAAATCTCCTGCCACGGTTCGCCGTACATAAAAGGCAGGCTGCTGGAAATTCTGGCGGGCAAAAACGTACGCCCCGCGAAAAACGGCGAGTTTTCCATGCGCGCTTTTTTAAACGGCAAAATGGATTTAACGCAGGCGCAGGGACTTTGCGATTTAATAGCCGCCGATAACGCCGCCGCCCACGGCGCCGCCATGAACAGCATGGAAGGTCATCTGTCTGAAAAATTCCAGCTTATCAAAGATATTTTGTCAGAACTTCTGGCGCAAATTGAGGCCCGCCTTGACGACGTGGACGACGAAATGGACGCGATGGATACCGATTATTCTTTGGAAGCGCTTGGCCGCGCGGCAACGGAAATCAAAAATTTGACGGATACTTTCCGCACGGGAAAATATATAAAAGACGGCGTAAAAGTAAGCATAGTCGGCGCGCCGAACGCCGGGAAAAGCAGCCTTTTAAACGCGCTGCTGGGTTTTGGCCGCGCGATAGTGTCCGAAGACGCCGGCACTACGCGGGACACCATTGAAGACGCTTTTGATTACAAAGGCCGCAAAATAATTTTGACTGACACCGCCGGCATACGCTCGCACGCGCTTAACGCGGCGGAGCGGGAAGGCGTTGAGCGCAGTCAGGCGGCGGCGCGCGCGGCGGATATTATTATTTTTACGCAGGATATTTCCGTTCCGGCGCAGGACGCGGAACTTTGGAATGAAATAAAAAAACTCGGCAAAAAAGTTATATTGGCGGAAAATAAATCGGACATAAATTATTCCCCCTCCGGCTTTGAGAGTCAAGCGGACGCCGTCGTAAAAATATCAGCTAAAACTGGCGAGGGCGTGCCGGAACTTAAAGAGCAAATTATAAACCTGGCGAATCTGGATACCGTCGACGCGCGGTCAAATATCATAACTTCCGCCGTGCATTATGACATGCTGACAAAAGCTTTTGACGAAATTGAAAAAGCGAAAGAATCCGTCGCCCTCGACGCGGGCCTCGAACTGACGGCCGAACACATACGCCGCGCGCTGCGGAATTTAAGGGAAATCATAGGCGAGGTTTACGCCGACGACATTTTAGGAATAATTTTCTCAAAATTTTGCGTAGGAAAATAGTACTCCGTCCTCAAATTTTTTTCCTCTCCCTAAAAAGGGAGAGGACACAGGTGAGGGTTTTATACACAACATGTGTTGTAAATTTATTCAAGGCCCCGCCTTTCCAGGGCCGATAGGATAAAAAACAAAACTTTATTTTATAACGCTATACCAATTTATGTTTACATACAAAACCGAATATGACGTCATTGTCGTCGGAGGCGGGCACGCTGGCTGCGAGGCCGCGCTCGCCGCCGCGCGGCTCGGCGTAAAAACTTTGCTCATAACGCAGAATCTGGATACAATAGCGCAAATGTCCTGCAACCCGTCGATAGGCGGCCTTGCGAAAGGGCAGATTGTAAGAGAAATTGACGCGCTCGGCGGCGCTATGGGAAAGGTGGCGGACGCGGCGGCTTTGCACTATCATATGCTGAACACCGGCAAAGGCCCGGCCGTGCACTCGCCGCGCGTGCAGTGCGACAAAAAAATTTACCAGTTTACATATAAACACACTCTTGAAAAACAGGAAAATCTGGATATTATTCAGGACGAAGTTACTGAACTTTCTTTTGACGGTTCAAAACTTAACGGCGTGCTCACTCTACGCGGCACAAAATATATTTCCAAGACGGTAATTTTGACCACCGGCACGTTTCTTGGCGGCGTTATACATATAGGCAATGTCACTATGCCCGGCGGCAGATACGGCGACGCGGCCAGCAATTTTCTTACAAAAAATTTAGCCGCGCTCGGCTTAAACGTGTTGCGTTTTAAGACGGGCACTCCCATGCGTATTAACGCGAAACACGTTGATTTTTCGCTTTTCATCCCGCAGCCGTCCGACGACCCTTTTGAGCCTATGTCAATTTTCACGGCTCCGTTCAAACGTGATTTCCTGACGTGTTACATCACGCGGACAACCGCTAAAACACATGAAATTTTAAAGCAGAATATGCGGCGTTCCGCGCTTTATTCCGGACAGATAAAAGCGCTGGGGCCGCGGTACTGCCCATCGGTGGAAGATAAAATCGTAAAATTCAGCGGCGCGGAGTCCCACCCGATATTTTTGGAGCCGGAAGGTTTTAAAACCCAGGAATATTATATACAAGGTTTTTCCACAAGCATGCCGGAGGACGTGCAGCGGGAACTTTTGCTTTCGGTCCCGGGGCTTGAAAAAGCGTCGCTTACGCGGCCGGGTTACGCCATAGAATACGATTTTGTGGACCCGTTGGAACTTTACACGACGCTTGAGACCAAAAAAATTCCCAATCTCTTTCACGCCGGACAGCTCAACGGAACCACGGGTTATGAAGAAGCCGGCGCGCAGGGGCTTATCGCCGGCCTTAACGCCGCGCTTAAAATAAAAAATAAAGAGCCGTTTATTTTAAGACGCGACCAAGCTTACGCCGGAGTTATGATAGACGACCTTGTCACCAAAGGCGTTAACGAGCCTTACAGAATGTTCACATCCCGCGCGGAATACCGCATAATGCTGCGGACGGATAACGCGGATTTACGTCTGACGGACATCGGCATCGCGCTGGGCAGCGTGCCGGAGCGTTATAAAGAAAATTTTGAAAAATATAAAGCCGTCGTTAAAAACCCTGACGGGGATTACGGCGATATGTCGCCATGGCGCGTAGAAAACGCGCGCAAAACCGCCGCGATTGACAAACTTTACGCCGCCTATTATGACCGTTTTAAAAAGGACGCGGAAAAACTTGCGCTGGCGGACAATATCGTCATACCGGAAGGTTTTGAGCCGTCGGAAGTAAAAGGCATTTTAATAGAAAGCGCGCAAAAACTTAAAAAAATTAAACCGAAAACGCTTGGCGCGGCAAGCCGCATTCCGGGCGTAACGCCGGCGGATATTAATCTTTTAATGATACACATTGAACGGTTCAGAAATGAAAGAAATAAATGAATTTTTTAAAGATTTGAATCTGTCGTCCGCACAGATGCAGACGCTGGGCGCGTATGTTGATTTAATCTGGCAGAAAAAAGACGAAATGAATTTAACAAGCGTATCCGACAAACGGGAAATCTGGAACAGGCATATCGCCGACGGCTTGTCCGCCGCGCGGTTTATAAAAAAATCCGGCACAGACGGAAAAACCGCGGCGGATATCGGCGCCGGGGCGGGATATATCGGGCTCACAATCGCCGCCGCGCTGCCGGAGATGAAAATTACTTTAATTGAAAGCCTTGAAAAACGGTGCGCTTTTTTGCGCTGGGTTACGGTTAAACTGGGGCTTAAAAATGTTAGTATTTTAAATGAACGCGCGCGCGCGGGCGTTAATGAAAAATATGACTACGCGCTTGAGCGCGCCATGGGAAAATTTGAAGACGTTTTGCCCGTGGTTTTAAGCTACGTCAAACCGGACGGAAAATTTATAGCGTTTCAGAGCGGAGATATTACAGGTTTTACGGCGGAGAAATATTTTTTGCCCGGCGAGAATAAGCCGAGGTTTTTAATAATAACCAATGGACATAATTAAGAAGTTACAGTTGGTTTTATGGGTGCTTACGGCGGTACTTATTTCCATGCCGCTGCTGGACCATTTTGGCATTTCGTACGACGCCGCGTTGCGTAAAATTTTATTTCTGCCGCCGCCTGAGCCGCAGCAGGGTACTGAATTAAAACCGGAGTATGTGGAGCAGGTTTTCGGTATAACGCCGGCGGTTCCGCCGCCGCAAACGCCGCCGTCCGGCAGGCCCGCGCCTACGCCGCAGGAAGCCGCGCAGATTACGGATATTTCCCAGCGGATTACCGGCCTTGAAAATTACGCGGCATTTGAGAAGAATCCGGACGAAATAACGCCCGGCGTTCCTTCTCTTTCCGTAAGGCAGCCCGTGTCAAACCGAGTAAGGTGGATAGGGCCGCCGTTCGGCTTTTTTACCGGGACGGCTTACCGTTTTATGATTTACCGCGAACAAGCGCGGGTAACGCCGAAAATAACAAAAGTGCTTGATACTATACAAGGCAATCTGGTGCTGGACCTTTTGCCTTTTACAATGGTAACTCCGCCGGATAAAATTTTAATAATGCTCTTTAACAACCCGCAAAGCTATTCAAGTTTTACTCAAAGGCCGCCGTGGTCCGGCGCGTCGTCCAATTTGGCGAGCGGCACGCTTTTCGTCATAGAAAATTCCGGCTTTTACCCGCTTACCGTCCATGAGTTGACGCATTTATATTTTGACGGGTTTTTCCTGCCGCAGATTAACCCTCTGTGGCTGTCCGAAGGCATGGCGGTTTATATGCAGTCTAAAGCCGAAAAATCTCCGTTAGTCTGGCTCACGCGCTCGACGGAAAAATTCAGACAGGGCAACACTTTGCCGCTGGAACCGTTTTTGGACGCGCAGACGCTGCAAAGTTATTCGTCCGGCCAGGCGGAACTCTGGTACGCGCAGGCTTACGGCATTGTCAATTATATGCTGAACATGAGAACGCGCAATGAGTTTTACCAGTTTTGCGTAAATTTAAAAAACGGCATGCCGCGCCACCAGGCGCTGTACCGCGCGTACGGTCTGCCTTTTACGGATTTTGACGTGCTTGAAAAAGTATGGCTGCATGATTTGCAAAAAGGGAACAATGCAAGACAATAACTGGGTGCACCTGCCCGTCATGGGAATGAAAACAGCTGAACTGCTGCTGGTTAAAAAGGATGGAGTATACGTCGACGGCACGCTGGGCCTCGGCGGGCATACGAAATATTTTCTCAGCCTGCTGGACAGCGGCGCGCGTATTCTCGGGTTTGACAAAGATATTAACGCCGTTGAAATGGCGACTAAAAACGTCAATGACCAGCGTCTGACGGCGTTTAATAAAAGTTATGAATTTATACCGCAGGTGCTGGCTGAGCTCGGGCTGGCGGGCGTTGACGGCGTGCTGCTTGATTTGGGCGTAAGTTCTTACCAGCTGGACGACGCGCGGCGCGGCTTCAGTTTCCAGTCCGGCGGGCCGCTTGACATGCGTTTTGACACCGGCGCGAAACTTACCGCGCGGGATATCGTCAATAACTATGCTGTCAGGGATTTGGAAAAAATTTTTATTGATTACGGTGAAGAACCGTCCGCCGCGAAAATAGCGATGGCGATTTTTAACGCCCGCCGTATCAAACCTTTGGAGACAACGGCGGAACTTGCGTCCGTAATAAATGAGGCGGTGCCGCGCCGCGGCAAAACGCACCCGGCCACGCGCGTTTTTCAGGCGCTGAGAATAGCGGTTAACGACGAACTGGGTACTGTTGAACGAAGCCTTAAATTTCTGCCGGACATTCTTAATCCCGGCGGCCGCGCGGCGGTTTTAACGTTTCATTCTCTTGAAGACAGAATTGTAAAAAACGTTTTTAAACAAATGGCGGCGGACGGAAAAATAAAACTTGTGAACAAACACGTCTACGAACCGTGTTTTGAAGAAGTTAAAAATAACCGCCGCAGCAGAAGCGCGAAACTGAGAGTTATAGAAAAAATATGAGAATATTTATTTGGTTATTCATAACGGCTTTATTTTGTCTGATACTCGCCGTGCAGCGCGTCGAAGAGAGGCGGCTCGGCATAGAAGTCGCGCGGCTGGAACAGGAAGTTTCCCTCAAAGAAGCGCAAAACCAGTACCTGAGATACAGAATAAACGTTTTAACTTCGCCCGCGGCCATAGATACCGCCGCGCGGGAAAAACTTAATATGCAGCTGACGCCGGTTAAAAACATAGCGGTAATTAAAGATGATGACTGAGTTTTCTTATAACACAAAAATGCGTCTTAAAATATGCGGCGCGCTGTGCCTGCTGCCGGCGCTCTTCGTGGCGTCGCGGCTTTTTTATCTGCAGACTTTTAAGCATGAGGAACTGACGGAAAAAACGGAAAAATCCATTTACGCTTATCTGGCGGAGGACAGAATCCGCGGCAATATTTTAGACGTAAACGGGAATATTCTGGCCGAAAGCCTGCGCACCCACTCTTGCGCGGTGCTTAAAAAATACGTCAACGACAAAGACGCGGCCGTCAGCGTTTTGTCCTCCGTCTTAAAAATTCCAAAAAACGATATTTTAAAAGACTGGAAAACCAAAGACAACTTTTTTTACGTCGACAAAAAAATTAAACCCGCCGTTTACACGGAACTTACGGAAGCGATACAGAAAAATAATCTGACCGGCATAGAACTCAGCCCGGAGTATGACAGAATACGTCCTTACGGCGACATGGCTTTAGATTTAATAGGCGCGGCGAATTCAAAAAATATGGGTTTATCCGGCATAGAGCAGCTTTTTAACAAAGAACTCAGCCAGGACATCGGCCGTAAGCGCGCTATGCGCGCGCGCAGAGGCCAGATAATTTACGAGCGCGGAATGAAAGAAGAAGAACATATTTCAGACGTGTATCTGACGATAAATTCCGCCATTCAGTATTATATGGAAGACATTTTGAAGAGATACGTCGTCACCAACGGCGCGCAGCGCGGCATGGCCATTGTGCAGGACCCGAATACGGGTTTTATAATAGCCGCCGCGTCTTACCCGGTGCAGGACGGCCAGTCGCTGCCTTTCCAGTTTACGTATGAGCCGGGCTCGACGTTCAAAGCAATCACCACGTCATCTGCGCTGGACAGCGGCTCCGCAAAACCGGACGACTATTTGACTTTTGATGATGATAATACGTGGGCCGTCGCCCCTGGTTTTACAGTTAAGGACCCGCATTTGAAAACCAAATCTATGACGATAAGCCAGATGCTTGAAGTGTCTTCCAACCGCGGCGCAGCGCGGTTAGCGGTAAATCTTGGCGCTAAAGATTTTTTCTATTATATACGCGCGTACGGTTTCGGGACAAAGACGGACGTGGGCTTTCAGGGCGAGGCGAGGGGCACCGTGCGCCCGTATGATAAATGGACAAAGGTTGACACGGCGACCGCCGGCTACGGCTACGGCATTTCTCTGACGGGAATACAGCTTGTCAACGCCTACAGCGCTATCGCCAACGGCGGTTTTTTGATGCAGCCGCATATAATAAGCAAAATCACGGAGCCTGACGGCGAGCCGACTTACACGGCCAAACCCAATAAAATAAGAACCGTCATCAAACCGCAGACGGTTAAATTAATGAACGGGCTTTTGCAGAACGTCGTGACAAAAGGCACGGGCAAAAAAGCCGCCGTGCCGGGGTATACCGTCGCCGGTAAAACTGGCACGGCGGAAAAACTGGGAAGCGACGGTTACGCCAAGGCCAGCCACATAGTTTCTTTCTGCGGGTTTTTGCCGGCGTCGCGCCCGGCGTTTACTATTTTGATAGTATTGGACCAGCCGGAAAAACCTATTTTCGGCGCGTCGAGCGCGGCGCCGGCGTTTGCGGAAATCGCGTCTAACTAGTTTCTTTTTACGGCGTGGAACCTGATGACCCCGCGTCTTTAAAATAACGGAGATTGTATGAATTTAAATTTGACTTTGGAACATTTGGCTAAAATTACCGGCGGTAAAATTGTTAACGGAAACCCGAAGACGCCTTTTAAAACTTTCGCGACTGACAGCCGCGTCTTAACCGCCGGGCAGAATTTCTGGGCGTTAAAAGGCGGAAAATTTGACGCCAATGATTTTTTGCAGGATGTCATTAACAAAGGCGCCGCCGCCGTCGTGGCCGAGCGCGCGGAAAATCTGGATTTTAAAAATACGGCTTTTGTCAAAGTGTCAAACGCTCTTGCCGCTCTGCAAACTGTCGCCGGCTGGCACCGCCGGGAAATGAATTTAAAGCTTGCCGCGATAACCGGCTCAAACGGCAAAAGCACGACGAAACAAATGCTGCTGTCCATATGCAAAACCGCCGGGCAAACCCGCGCGAATATGGGCAATTTAAACAATCAGTTCGGTCTGCCTTTTTCGCTTTTGGAAATTACGCCGGACGATAAATACGGCGTGTTCGAACTGGGCGCGTCCAAAAAAGGCGATATCGCGGAAATAGCGGCGCCGGCGGCGCCCGACGTCGGCATAATTACAAATATTTCCGCCGCGCACCTTGAATTTTTTAAAAATTTACAAACAGTTTATGACACAAAAACCGAGCTTGCCGCCGCGCTAAACCCAGGCGGTACATTGGTTTACAATCTTGACGACGACATGCTTAAAAATTTAAAAAACACTTACAAAGGCCGCGCGATAACTTTTGGATTTTCCGACGGCGCGGATTTGAAAATATCGGACAAAGAAAATTTTGAATTTATTTATAAAGACGAAGTTTTTTCTTTCGGCCTGAACTTTGAACGCCACAATAAATTAAACGCGGCCGCGGCCTGCGCGGGTGCGATAGCGCTGGGTTTGTTCAAAGACAATCTTGAACGCGGGCTTAAAAATTACGAACCTATGCCCATGCGTATGCAGCGCGTAAAACACGGCGGAGCGACTTTTATTTTAGACTGTTATAACGCTAATCCCGCGTCTATGGAAAACGCCATAACGCTGCTTGCTAAAGAAAAAACCAAGCCGCTTATCGCCGTGCTGGGCGACATGAAAGAACTGGGCGCGCACTCCGCCAAATACCACGCGGCGGCGGCGGAGCAGCTGGCGGAAAATAAAATTGAAACTGTTTTCCTGTCCGGCCCGGAAATGGCGGCGGCGGCGGAAATTCTGCGCGCAAAACACCCGAATATAAATGTAAAATATTCTTTATATTACAAAGACTGGCTGGCGGATTTAAAAAACGCGCTTAAAAACGGCGGGACATGCCTTGTAAAAGCGTCGCGCTCGATGAATTTTGAAAATATTTTTAAGGAGTTCTAGATGCTATATTATTTGTCTCTTCTCAAACACGATATAAGTTTTTTAAATCTTTTCAGCTATATCACTTTCCGCGCGGGCGGAGCTATTTTTACGGCGCTTATCTTAGTTTTATTTATAGGCCCGGCGGTAATCAGAAAACTTTCATCCTACAAAATTCAGCAGTACCAGCGCGCCGACGGGCCGGCGTCCCACCTCAGCAAACAAGGCACGCCGACTATGGGCGGCGTTATGATACTTGTTTCGCTGCTGGTAACGGTGCTGCTGTGGGCGCGGCTGGACAGCCGTTATATATGGCTGCTTTCTTTTACGACAGTCATGCTTTCCGCCGCCGGAATCGCGGACGATTATACGAAACTTGTTAAAAAAAATCCGCAGGGCGCGCCGTCGTGGGTTAAATTTACTTTACAGATTTTGACGTCATTTGTCGTCGTGTTTTTTCTGACTATGTATCCGCCGAACGCGGCCTATATTTCTAAATTAAGCGTGCCGTTTTTTAACCAGCTTTTTATAAACCTGTCATTTTTTTATCTGATTTTCGCAATGCTTTTGATAGTCGGCTCCTCAAACGCGACCAATCTTACCGACGGACTGGACGGGCTGGCGGCGGGTTCCATGATTTTATGCGCCGGCACTTACGCTATTTTCGCTTATCTTGCCGGCAACATAAATTTTGCCGAATATCTTAAAATAATTTACGTACCGGGCGCCGGCGAAATAACCGTATTTCTGTGCGCGCTTTTGGGCGCGTGTTTAGGGTTTTTGTGGTACAACACTTATCCGGCGCAGGTTTTTATGGGGGATACCAGCTCGCTTTTTTTAGGCGGCGTTTTGGGCGTTTCCGCTTTATGCGTCAAGCAGGAACTTTTGCTGCCTCTGGCCGGCGGAATTTTCGTCGCGGAAACTTTGTCGGTGATGCTGCAAATGTTATATTTCCGCGCGACCGGCGGCAAAAGGCTTTTTAAAATGGCTCCTCTGCACCACCATTTTGAACTTAAAGGCTGGGCGGAGCCGAAAGTCACCGTCCGTTTTTGGATTATAGGAATAATGCTTACGCTGTTGTCTCTGGCGTCCCTTAAAATCAGATGACAAAAGATAAAGTTTACCTTCTCAAACCCGTCAAAGCGCCCAAAAAAAATACTGAGGCGCCGCCCAAGACGCGCTTTCTTATGCCGGATAGAAATCTGCTGATTATAATGTTCACGCTGATGCTTTTCGGCCTTGTGTTTACTTATTCTTCCAGCGCGTTTGAGTCCGGCGCGTTATTTAAAAGGCAGCTTATTTTCGGCGGCCTGGGGCTTATAGCCGCGGCGTTTTTAAGCCAGTATTATCTGCGGCTGCAAAAAAAAATTAATCCCATGTTTATTTTATACGGCGCGTGGTTTTTGCTGGTGTTTGTGCTTTTTACACCTAAAGTCGCCAACGTCCACCGGTGGATAAATCTGGGGTTTTTCAATCTGCAGCCGTCGGAAGTCGCGAAACCCGCGCTCATTATTTATATAGCGTATTATCTGGACAATATTTCCGCAAGCATAAGCAAATCTTTTAACGTAATCGTCCCCCCGCTTGTCTTGACCGCCGTGACGCTGGGCCTTATGATGCTGGCGCCGGAACTCGGCACGCCGGCGCTTTTGTTCGCCGTCGTGTTTTTAATGCTTTACACGGCGGGCGCGCGTTTAAAACATCTGCTTTTAATTCTGGCCTGCGCCATACCGGTGGCGCTGCACCAGATGATATTTTATTCCTACAGAATGAAACGTCTGTTTTCTTTTCTGTCGCCGGAAACCGCGTCGGATTCCAGCGGGTACCAGCTTTTCCAGTCTTTTTTAGCGATAGGTTCCGGCGGGTGGTTCGGCAAAGGTTTGGGTAATTCTGAACTTAAACTGCAGTATCTGCCGGCCGCGCATACTGATTTTATTTTCGCGATTATCGCCGAAGAAGCCGGCATGTTCGGCGCGTTGATAATAGTGGCGCTTTTCGCGTGGATGCTGATACGCGGGATAAAAGTCGCGCGGCGCGCGAAAAATACTTTTAACTCAATGCTCGCGCTCGGCATAACGCTGACTATAACGCTGCAGGCCTTTTTAAATATGGGCGTGGCCGTCGGCCTGCTGCCGACAAAAGGTCTGCCGCTGCCGTTTTTTTCTTACGGCGGTTCCTCGGTGCTGGTGACTATGGCAATGATGGGAATTCTGTTTAACATTTCCGCTGTTGAGAAGGCAAACTTGAAAGAGAGGGTTTAATGAAATGAAGAGATTTATAATAGCTTCCGGCGGAACGGGCGGCCACTTTTATCCGGGGTTCTCACTCGGTAAAGAACTGCGGAAAAGAGGGCATGAAGTTTTATTTATCGTCAGAAAAGGCGACCTCGCGATAAAAACGCTTGAAAGAAACGGTTTTAGTTACAAACAAATAAATTTCACCGGGCTGCCGCGCTCTTTAAATCCTTTCAAATATTTTATTTTCGGCTGCAAGCTGTGCATCTCGATGGTACAGACCGCCGTCATAATCAAAAATTTTAAGCCGGACGTCTGCGTCGGCATGGGCGGATACATTTCTTTCCCGCTTATTCTTTGGGCGCGGCTCAAAGGAATTAAAAGCGCCGTCCATGATTCAAATACCAAAATCGGCCTTGCGAACAAAGTTTGTTCTAAATTCACAAATCTGTTTTTGCTCGGGTTACCGACGTCGGACAATATCAGAAACACAAAACTCGTCGGCACTCCTATACGTCCTGAGTTCGGCCTGCCTTATAATAAAGCCGAAATTCTGGCCGGCCGCGGGCTGGACGCTAAACTGGCGACAATTCTTGTTTTCGGCGGTTCGCAGGGCAGCAAGCAGTTAAATATCGCGGTGAGCAAAGCCGCAAAAAAAATCGTCAGAAAAAATAATACCGTGCAGTTTGTCCACATAAGCGGCGACAAGGGTTATGAAAGGTTAAAACAGGAATACCGCGGTTTCAGGAATATACGTCTGTTTGCCTACTGCCACGACATTTATTTTTTAATGCACGCGGCGGATTTTGTGGTTTGCAGGAGCGGCGCGAGCACTATCGCGGAACTTTACGCGTGCCGCAAACCGGCGGTTCTGGTGCCCTATCCTTACGCTGCGGATAATCACCAGTATTATAACGGCACCGTGCTGAAAAAAGCCGGCTGCGCGGAACTTTTTATTGAAAACGAAAATCTTTCTTCGCAGTTATACGACTACATTTCCGGCGTGGCGAAGAATAAAAATATTCTGGAATTTATGGAACGCGGGTTTGAGGTTTTGGAACTGCCGGACCCGCTTAAATCCGCGCAGATTATAGCCGACGAAGTGGAAAAACTTTAGCGTTTTCTGTTAAGCTCCCAAAGTTTGGCGTACTTTACAAAAGGGTAAAAACTGGAAAACGACGCCCACAAAAAACCCTGGTATCCGTCTAAAAAACCCAGGCGTATTATATATAATCTGAAAAATTCCCAAAACGGGCGCAGCATTTGAAGAGGATTAAATTTTTTGCCTTTTTCATGCATGCTTTCCGCGCCTAGAGAAGTGTAAGAATTAAACTTTTCAAAATAATGGCGTATGTCGCGGTAAGGAGTATGGCTGAGCGGGTTTTTGAGTTTCGGCGTAACGCCGGGGACGCTCAGCACCTCATGCACTTTGCCTCCCTCATAAGAAGCGGCAGCGCGCCGCGCAAGACGCAGTTTATAATCCCCCCTAAGCGAACCCCATTTCATGCGCCGGCCTAAAAAAATATTTGAAGACGGCAGATAAAAACCGTTGTATTTTGTATCTTTTATTGTTTCCAAAATTTCCGCTTTAAGCGCGTCTCCCAATGTTTCGTCGGCGTCTAAATTTAGCACCCAGTCTTTAGTCGCGGCGGCAAGAGCGGCTCCTTTTTGGTCTTTAAAAGAGACAAAAGTTTTCTCCGTTATTTTCGCGCCGTAACCGCGGGCGATTTCAACCGTTTTATCCGTCGAATAGCCGTCAACTATGACAATCTCGTCGGCAAAACCTTTGACGCTGTCCAGCGCCGCGGCGATATTGCGCTCTTCGTTTTTGGTTATCATTATTACTGATATCGTCATAAATTAATCTCTAACGCTATCGGACAATGGTCCGAACCCTGCACGTCCGGCATGATATAAGATTTTTTTACTTTTTTCTCGGACGCGGTATCCACGAAAAAATAATCTATTCTCCAGCCGACGTTCCTTTCCCGCGCTTTTGTTTTGTAATCCCACCAGGTATAATTGCCGCCGTCCGCGTTAAACAGGCGGAAAGTGTCCGTCAGCCCGTTGGTAAAAAATTTGTCCAGCCACGCGCGCTCTTCCGGCAGAAAGCCGGTGTTTTTCTCGTTTTCTTTCGGCCTCGCCAAATCAATTTCCTTATGCGCGGTGTTGACGTCGCCGCAGATTACCACGGTTTTTTTCTTCATCAGTTCTTTGGCCAGTTTTAAAAACTGCGCGTAAAAACGCAGTTTATAATCTATCCTGTGCGGCCCCTGTCCGCCGTTGGGATAATAAATATTTAAGAAATAAAAAGTTTCAAATTCTAAGACCAGGGTTCTGCCCTCACCGTCTAAATTTTTGTCGCCGATAGATTCGCTGACGCTTAACGGTTTTTCTTTTGTGTATACCGCCGTGCCGCTGTAACCTTTTTTCCCAGCGACGCTGAAATAAGCAAAATATCCCGGCGGCTCGCGCAGGGCGGCGCTCAGCTGCTCCGGCGCGGATTTTGTTTCCTGCAAAGCCAGAATGTCCGGGCTTTCTTTTTTAAACCACGCGGAAAACCCTTTTTTTTCTATCGCGCGCAGGCCGTTTACGTTCCAAGATATAAAGCGTTTTGTCATAAATGTTATAATAACTATATGATACAAAAAGGCAAGTGCTTATTCACGTCCGAATCCGTGGGCGAAGGCCACCCGGACAAAATGTGCGACGCGGTTTCCGACGCCGTTTTAGACGCCATTTTAGCCAAAGATAAAGCGGCGCGCGTGGCGTGCGAGACATATGTGACGCGCGGCCTCGTCGTCATAGGCGGCGAAATTACCACGAATACGTGGGTGGATATTGATGCTATCGCGCGCGAAGAAATTAAGCGCATAGGTTATACGGACCCGAAATACGGTTTTAACGCGGACACCTGCGCTATTTTAAACGTTATAGGCCGCCAGTCGCCGGATATCAGCCAAGGCGTTGATATCGGCGGCGCCGGAGACCAGGGTTTAATGGTCGGCTACGCCGTGGACGAAACACCTGAATTTCTGCCGATTACTTTAGTGCTTGCCAATAAAATAGTCGCCGCGCTGGCGGACGCGCGGAGAACCAAAAAAATTCCGTTCATCGGGCCGGACTGCAAAAGCCAGATTACTTTTGAATACGTAGACGGCAAACCAAAACGGATAGATACCGTCGTAGTTTCCGTCCAGCATACTGAAGACGTGCTTGATAAAACCGGCAAATTTATGACGGACGCGGCGAAGAAAAAAATTATTGACGTTATTGTCACGCCGCTGACAAAAAAATGGACGGACAAAAATACAAAAATTTTAGTTAACCCGACGGGAAAATTCGTAACCGGGGGCCCGCAGTCGGATACCGGCATGACGGGCCGCAAAATTATAGTGGACACTTACGGCGGCAGGGCCGAGCACGGCGGCGGCGCGTTTTCCGGAAAGGACCCGACTAAAGTTGACCGCAGCGCCTCGTATATGGCCCGCTATATCGCTAAAAATATCGTGGCTTCAAAAATAGCAAAAGAGTGCACGGTGCAAATAGCTTACGCCATCGGGAAGGCGGACCCGGTAGGTTTTTACGTCGATACTCACTGCACGGGAGCCGTCAGCGACGAGAAAATTACGGCGGCCGCGCTTAAAATTTTCCCGCTTACGCCGCGCGGGATTATTGAGTATTTCCGTCTCAGACGCCCCATATATAAACAGACCGCCGCGTACGGGCACTTCGGCCGCAAAGAGTTCCCGTGGGAACAAACCGATAAAAAGGACGAGCTCAAAAAAGTTTTGTTTAAATAAAAAACAACCCCGCCGGCGGCGGGGTTGTTTTTTTGCAAATATTTATTTTAGCTGCTTGATTTGCGCGCGGTATTTGTTTACTACGGTTTTAAGTTTCTGGTAATAATCGTCTTTGGACGTTTTGACGGTAGACATCGCGGTCAAATCCCCGTCCATATTGTTAAAGACGTTTACATAATTATCATAATTCTGGGAGCCGTTGTCAAAAACCAGCTGGTCAAGCAGTTTCTGGTTGCTGTCTCTGTAATAGGCGGCGACGTCATTCGTGGTCATTCCGCCGACGGTGCTTTTGCTTAACATCTCAATATTCGTGCCGCTTGCCGCGCAAGCAGCAACAACAAAAGCGGCCGCTGCTAAAACTAATATTTTTTTCATTTCATTATCTCCTACTTGCGGTATTTCAAAGTGATTGCATTTACATTCGCGTTATGTTTACTGATTATTTGCTGCTGTTTCGTATAAAAATCTTTATCGTTTTTAGCGCTTACCGCGGCCGCTTTAAATTCGGCGTTCTCTGCGGCATATTCGGCCGCGGCCTCGCCTGCGGCGGCGTCGCCGTAGATATTTCTTATTATATCAACCCGCGTTTTCTGTGAGTCATCCAGCTGGCCAAGCGCGTTCTGGCTGGAAGAGGGCTGCGTCACGACAGAGTTAGCGGAGTTCAGCACCTCGGTACTATACCGCGTCTGCCGGGCTTCCTGTATGTCTTCCGCGACCTGCTGCCAGCCGCCGGCCTTCTTTATCTGTATATATATCTGGCCGATATCCAAGCCGCAGCCGCCAAGCATAACGGCACAGGCAAACAACAAAATATATCCGCGCAGGATTTTCATATATCTATTATATAAAAATATACAAAAAAAGCCCGCCGTATAAACGCGGCGGGCTTTTGCACAAAAACTTTTACTGCATGCCCAGCAGATTTTTTGAGTCCGACGTAAGCGGTTTCAGTTCCCTTGTAGAGGGCATATAATTAAAGCGGTAAATCGTCATAAGGCTTGTATCATTTACCGGCGGGACTTTCGCGCTTACTATATAATTTGCCGCGTCGTACTGTTTAATAGACCAGTCCACCCCGCTTGCCTGCATAGGATTCTTGGCGGCTACGGCGCCTATAAGCGTCATCCCATTTGGCAGAACATAATTTTGCGCGTCAATAAGAATCTGGCTGTCATTGCCTGACAACGGGGCCGGGGCCGCGGGCTGCGGCATAGAAGGCGCCGCCGGCGCGGAAGGGTTAGACGGCTGCGGCCGGGGAGGCAGCGGACCGGCGTCTGCGGTTTCCGCCGGCTGCTTAGGCGTAAATAAACCGAACACGTCAAAACTTTTTACGGTAAACATAAGGCCTAAAGCTATTATCACCAGCAGGATAACCGCCATTACGGCAATCATAACTTTTTTCATCATGCCGGTTTTAGGCGCAATGGTGGTTTCTTCCTCTGTGCCAAGCTGGTCCATAAAATTTATTTTTTCCGTGGTATCCGGCGCGGCGGCCGCGGCTTTTGACGCGGAAATAAGCGGGTTTGTTTTAATATCCGCCGGTTTAACGCGTTTTATGACAGGCGCCTGGTGCAGCGTCGGGTCCCCGGCGCTGATGCTTGTGTCCGCGAAATTAGCAACTATTTCCTGCACGCCGGAGTCTTCTTTTTTCTTATTCTGCTCTTCCATGCCGGACGGAGGTATAAAGTCAGAAATCAAAGAAGTCTTTTCATTGCCCAGCTGTATCTCGGACATAGTGTTGCCCAGCTGCGTAACCACGGGGGCTTCTTTGGCAGGTTCCGGCTTAGGTTTTGTATCTTCTTTAATAGACAGAGACGGCGCCGGTGCCGGAGCCGGAGCGGCGGCCACGTTAGGAGCAGAGGCGGGTTTCGGGGCCGGAGCAGGTTCAGGCTCGCTCTTTTTAATAAGGTCCTCAAAATCAATTTTATCTTCTTTGACGGGTTCCGGCGCAGCCTGCGGCGTTCTGTAAAGAGAATCCAGCGCGGAAGACACTATCGCGGACTCTTCTTCCGTCGAGGCGTTCATCGGCCCGGTAAGCGTCTGCGTTAAAGATGGATTGTCTTTGCCGTTGTTAATCTCTTCAAGAACTAAAGGCTGCAGTTTAACCGGTTCAAACAGACTGTCCAGCGCGTTGTCTATGCTCTGGGACGGCGTGACGTCTAATTTTTCTTCTGGTTTGGCGTTTAAAGTCTCGTTTAATTCGGGCAGAACTGAAGACGCGGGAAAAGAATCAACGATTTTTTCCTCTCTAAAAATTTCTTCTATTTCAGGTTTCTTCAGCGGCGGCGCCTGCTCCGGCTCCGGCTGCGGGACGGGCTGCGGAACGGCGGCCTGCTGCGGCGCGGGCTGGCCGTCGACGGGAATAACGTCCATCTGCGGCGGAGTATTATCTTCGGCTATGCTTTTGACTTCGGTTTTTATGGCTTCTTGCTCTTCAATTTCTTCATGCGTAAGGATTTTGCCGGCAGACGCGACGCCCGCTTCAGTCAATATTTTATCAAGAGGGTCCTCAATAGGCGCGGGCTGCGCGGCGGATTTTTCCGCCAGTTTTTTGACTTCCGCGCGCAGGTTTTCTATTTCTTTGGACAACTGCAAAATTTTATCATACAGCACATCTTCGCGGCTGGCGGGTGCCGCTGACTCCGCCTTAACTTCGGCGGCGTGCTTTGGTTTTTCTATCTCTTTAATATCCACTTCTTTGGCCGCGACGTAGGTATTAGTCGAAATGCCGGTGTCCAAATGTCTTTCGGAAACATTGTCCGTCAAAATGTCCGGTATATGCATCACCGAACTGGCGGGCACCCATTCCTGCGCGGCGCCTTCTTCAATAATTTCTGAACATATAAGAGTATCCGGCGTAAAACCCTCAAGCGCGGAAATTTTATTTTCTTCAAACGGTCCCGTCACTTTGTCGTCTATGTAAACCCAATATCTCATAAACATTATCCCTTTATAATGAATTTAAATGTATATATACAACTAGCATAGCAAATTTTAGAAATATTTTGGGGTGAGTTTTTCCAGCTGGATTTTTCTCCTCTCCCTGAAAGGGAGAGGGCAGGGTGAGGGTTCTGAACACGATATGTACACAACATATTGTTGTTAATCAACTTAGGATTTTCACCTTATCGGCCCCGGAAAGGCGATGTCTTGAATAAATTAAAAGCGCATTTTGTGTTTCAAAACCCTCACCCGTCCCCTCTCCCTTTCAGGGCGAGGGACAAATTCGGAGGACGGAGTACTATTCACGCGTCAAAAATCGAGGACAGATTTTCCCTGTCTTCCTGCGTTCTTTGCAGGTAGGGAAGACTTTTTTTAAGGTCGTTTTCCGTTATTTTAAGTTTTTCTTTGGGCGTAATCGTCTCAAGCAGACCGGAGACGGCGGAAAGTTCATACCCTTCCTCAAGCGCGTTAAAAACAAAGCGGGAAATTTCCCTGCTGGACGTGCCGTTAAGCTCCGCCACCAGCGCTTCAAGCGCGTAAACATGTTTGGCGCTGTCGGTTTTCCAGAAAGAATATTTCAAAATGTGTTTTTCAAAAAACAGCACAATCTCGTCCGGGGACATTGTGCCAAGATATTTTTTTAAAACCTCCGGCGCCAGGCCTTTTGTCAGGCTTTTGGCTTTTAAATCCCGGCGGTAGGCGGCCTGTGTCAGCGCTTCTTCCTCGGTAATTTTGCCGAGCAGTACTTTACACGCCAAATCGTTATTTTCACTTTTGCTGCTGCAGTAAATAAATTTTTTCAAAATATTTTCAAATTTTTCTACAACTTCGCGCGCCGTCATATCGCCGGAAAATTTCTTGGCTATATCATAAGAAAAATTTTCAAAAAAATCATATTTGGCAAGCGCTTTGCGGAACTGCGCCAAATCTTTATTTTTCTGCGCGGCGGCCGTCGTGCTTTCCAAATATTCGGAAGACGCTTCCGTCAGCACTTTTACCGCCATGCCGAGATTTTCCTCTTTTATTTCCATAAAAGGCAGCCTTGCCAAAACCGCGTCAAGCGTGGCCGCGACTTCCGCCGGCGTTTTGGCCGGCATATAACGGCAGCCCAGCGTAAAAATGTCCGCCTCGTGCAGCGGGTACGGGATTGCTTTGGCGAGAGACGCAAACGCGGCCGCGTCGTTCTCCGTCAGAAAACCGGTTAAAGTTTTTAACGTCAGAAAAATATTAAGTTTTTCGTTGTCCGCGATAGTTTGAAGTTTGCCGAAAACGCCGTCAAAATATTCTTTAAAATTTCTCGCGCCCAGGGTATTGAAATATCCGGCAAGCGTCAAGGTCGCCGACATGGGAAAACCGTATTTTAAAGTATATTCTTTAATATCTTCCAAATTATTCTGCGCTTTGTTTTGGGTTTTCAAATTTTCGGCTTTTTCCTCAAGGTTTTTTATCGCGTTGTAAGAATTTTCCTGGTCCGCGGGAGAACCTAAAACAGCCGCGATTTCGGCGTCAAAAAACATTTCCGCGGAGGGAGACGCGTAGAAAGAAACTAGCGTTTCTTTTGTCCGCGCGCTGAAGCGGAGCGCGGCCCAAAATTTTTCTACGGCCTCTTTGTTTTTTGCGATTCTGAGGCGTGTTATTGCTGCGGCCCGCGTGGTTTTATCAAGCAGTATATCTGCGGCGCAGGCGTCGGTCTCAGACGTGTTGAATATAAGATTTTCTTTGATTTGTTTTATGCGTTCCGCCAGTTTTTCAGGCGCGGTTTTACCTTCATAAACCGCTGCGATTTGCTGAACGGACGGAACCGAAGCGCCCGGCAGGGCGGCCGCCACGGCGTCCAAAAAGTTTGTTTCCCGCGCCGTTTCCGGCGTGATTTCCACGGGCGGCATCAGAGAACCTCCGCGGCTTTGACGGCCTGCTCAATAGTCTGTTTAAGCATTTCTTCGACGGCCGCTTCTTTGACGTAAGGCAGATTTATTTTCATATTCTCGACGCAGCATTTTAAAGCGGCGCGCAGCATGTGGTCCGCGCAGTTCATGTCAGAAATAATTACCGGCGAAATGCCGCTTTTAACTTTCTCCGTTTCTTTCATAACGGCCATGCACTCCAAAGCGCAGTTGATGGGCACTACGGCAATTTCTTTAAGCGCCGGATTAATTGAAACCGAAGGGTCCGCCTTCGCCGCTTTTTTTGTTTCAAGATATTTTTGGTAGACGGCGCTGTCTTCAGTCACGAAATTTTTTAATTTTTCCAAAGAAGTTTTCAGCGCGTTTTCAACATTTTGCAGCGGCGCTATAAACGCCGGATTTGTGGATTTTAACTTAAGCGTCGTCGCAATGGCCATAAGCGCCAGCCCGCAGCCGAACGCCGCGACAGCCGCAGCCGCGCTGCCGCCGCCGGGCACAGAACTGCCGGACGAAAGCGCGTTAATATAATTTTCTATCCCTTCGGACCATACAAACTTTTCCATACTTTTTTCCCCTCCAGAGTGCGTCGATACATATTACGTACTTGCGTTTGGCTGCGCCAAACCCCTACGGGGCTGCGCCAGCTTTTTTGTAAATTTTTATTTTTTTATTCCTTACATAGCCAACGCTATGCTCGTCATAAAAAAATGAAAATTTACTAAAAAATCCTAGCAGCGCAAGTGCGTAATATGTATCGACGCACTCTAAGGTATTGTTACGACGGAGCGCCCGTCGGATTCTTCAGTATTAGGGTCCAGCGTTTTAACGCCGTTGACTATAAATAAATATTTATATTCGCCGGGGTAAATTACAAACGAGCCCTGCCAAACGCCGTCGATTTTTTTAAGAGCCTGCGGTTTTGTCATGGTAAAACCGCTGACTATGCTGACGCTCTTCGCCGCGCCAAAATATTTAAAAGTGACTTTTCTGCCTTTGCCTTTAGTAGGTTCGACAAACACGCTCTGCTGCTTTTGCTGGACCTGAGGCTGCGGCTGGGGCGCCGGCTGCGGAGCAGGCTGAGTCTGAACGACCGGCGGCGGAGCCGGCGGTAAATTTTGCTGGACGGGAACCGGCGCGGCCGGCGAAGTTATTTCAGGCGCGGAAGTAATTTCCTGCGGCTGCATTTCAGGCTGCCGGGCCGTTCTAGCGGCGCTTTCTCTGACGGGAGCGTTGTTTCTGCCGGGCGCGGGCGCCGTAAATTTTGCCGATAAAGACTGATATATCAGAAAACCGAAAAAGACCAAAGCTATGATATCGATAAAAATCAAAAACAGCCAAAAATCTTTTGACTTTTTGGTCCCGCCGTCTAATTCTTTTTCAAAATCTTCAGCAGCCATTTTGCCCTCCCTGCGAGAGTATCAATTAGAAAGTACAAGCGGGCGGTGGGAATCCCCTCCGGTAAAATTCCTGACGGAATTTTCCTCCGGGCCGGGCCTCGCGGTTTTTGCCTTGTATTTTGCTACGCAAAATACAAACAAAAACATCGCTCCGGCCTTTCGCTTCCCAACGCAACGCAAAGCAGTTGGCATTGCTTCGCCGCTTTTTTCAAAAGCGGGCGATGGGAATCGAACCCACGTCTAAAGCTTGGGAAGCTTTCATTCTGCCATTGAACTACGCCCGCAATGATTTCATTCTACAAAATTTAATGCCGTCCCGCCGTCATGCCGTTAAAAATTTTATGCGCGCCATTTTTGCAAAATTTTTTTGGGGCCCCGAAGATTTGAGCCGAATTTCAATTTTTAATGATGACGGGCACACTGGTGCGGGTAGCGCGGAGCTATTACCGCGCGGACACGGTGTGTGCTCTCATCATTAAAAATTGAAATTCGGCCAAAGATTTGGGGATAAGTTGTTTTAAAAATAGCGGCGGCCCCAAAAGGGCCGCCGCTATTTTTAAAACAACTTTGCCGAGGGTCAGGATCGAACTGACGACACCTGGTTTTTCAGACCAGTGCTCTACCACTGAGCTACCTCGGCTGGTATTTGTATATGATATCAAAATTTGAAATACGCTTCAATTTAAACCGGTTTTCCGTCAATAAAAACCGCTTTTATATTAAAAGAGGAGTCAAAAATGACAATGTCAGCCGGCGCGCCGTTTTTAACCGCGTGATTTTTTAAACCTATAAGCGACGCAGGATTTATTGACGCGGCGGCGACGGCGTTTTGCAGTTTAAAACCGTAAGAAACCAAATTTTTTACGCCGTCAATCATAGTAAGCGCGGAACCCGCGATAACGCCGTCCGTAACGCGGCGGAAAGCGCCGTCTTTAAAATCAACGCGCTCATTATTTGCAAGTTTTTCGCCGGCGGATTGCGCGGTGGGGCGCAGGGCGTCGGTTACCAAAACTATTTTTTCAGGCGCTTTAACGCGGCCCAAAAAAGATATTACCGCCGGGTGCACGTGAACGCCGTCCGCGACAATTTCTGCGGAAAAATCTTCCATCAGCGCGGCACCGGCGGCGCCGGGCGCGCGGTGGTTAAAAGGGGACATCGCGTTAAAAATATGCGTGACGTGGGTTACGCCTTTTTTGAGAACTGAGAGCATTTCCTCATAAGTCGCGTTTGTGTGGCCGGCCTGAAGCAAGATATTATTTTTTCGCGCGAATTTTATAAACTCGTCCGCGCCGGAAAGTTCCGGCGCGAACGTCATTATTTTCAAACGGCCTTCGGACGCGTCATAAAGTTTTTGCGCGAATTTTACGTCAATAGGCAAAATATCCTGCGGTCTCATTACGCCGGGTTTTTGGGGCGATATGAACGGGCCCTCAAGATGCAAACCCAAAATTTTCGCGCCTTTTTCTTTGCCGAACGCCGCGGCCAGAGAGCTTAAATTTTTAAGCATCTGTTCTTTACCGCCCGGATAAAGCGCCGGGCAAAAACCCGTTACTCCGCGTTTGGCGAGAAGAGTTGACATTTCCAAAACCGCGTCCGCGCTGCACTCTTCCGTCCCGCGCCCGCCGTAGCCGTGAATATGTAAATCTATAAACCCGGGCGCGATATACGCGCCGCCGGCGTCAAAAATCTCCGCGCCGGCGGGAAAATGGACAACGCCGGTTTTAATTTTACCGTTTTCGATAAGCAGATTGCCTTCTGAAATACCGTCGGGCGAAATAATTTTGGCGTTTTTTATAAACATAACTTTTCTATTTCCGAATATTCGTCTTTTAAATTTTTGAAATATTCAAAAGTGGCCGGCTCAAGGTTGCTGCACGCGGCGGCGTCCGCCACTATAACCGCCTTGGGGTGAATCTGCAAAGCGGAAATTACCCACTTGGCGCAGACCGGGCCTTCGACGGCGGCGCGCAGAGCCTCCGCTTTTTTAAAACCTGAGGCCAAAATCACAATTTCGTTAGCGTCCAATATTGTGCCGACGCCCATTGTAATCGCCGTATCGGGCGGCGTCTGCGGAGGCGTGAAAAAACGGGAGTTGGCGGCAATGGTATTTTTAGTCAGAAAAACTTTATGTGTCCTGCTGCGGAGCGCGGAATAAGGCTCGTTAAAACCCAAATGCCCGTTCTGGCCCACGCCGCCAAAAAGCAAATCTATGCCTCCGGCGTTTTTAATTTTCCGTTCATAATCAAGACACTCTTTTTCAATGTCTTCCGCAGTGCCGTCCGGCATAAAAATATTTTCTTTTTTTATGTCGACGTGGTTGTAAAGATTATTCTGCATGAATGAACAGTAAGACTGCGGATGGCAGGCCTCCACGCCGACGTATTCGTCCAGATTAAAAGATTTGATGTTTTTAAAACTGACGTCCCCGTTTTTATGCATTTTTACAAAACCCGCGTACATTTCAACCGCGGTCTCCCCCGTCGGCAGCGCGAGGACAAGGTTTTTCTTTTTGTTAAATCTTTCTTTAAACAGCGCGGCCGCGTATTTTCCTACGCTGATTTGCGGGACAATTAAACGCATTTACATTTCCCTCCTGACTTCGGTGGCGATAACGTCGGCCTCCGGCCCGATTATTACCTGCACTAACCCTTCGCCGGGCCGCATAATGCCGCGCGCGCCAAGACTTTTTAAAACGCTGTCTTTGACTTTGGAATTATCCACGACTTCAAGGCGGAGGCGCGTCGCGCAGGCATCCACCACTTTTATATTTTCTTTGCCGCCCAAAGCCGCCAGATATTTTGCGCCGCGCGTATGTTTGACGACGGCGGCGGCTTCTTTTTTCAAATCCGCGGCGATTTCCGAAGATTCTTTTTTTGTCAAATCAACTTCGATAACGTCTTCCTCGCGGCCCGGCGTTTTTAAATCCCATAATTTTATCGCGTAGTAAAAAATTACGAAATATATGACGGCGTATATTGGTCCGGCTATTAAAAGCCTTGCCGGATGAGTCGCTTTGCCCCAGTTTAAAATATAGTCAAACGCTCCGGCGGAAAAAGTGAAGCCTAGTTTGACGTGAATCAGGTCCATAGCCACCATTGAAATGCCGGTCAAAATAGCGTGTATAACGTAAAGCGGGAAAGCCAGGAACATAAAACTGAACTCCACCGGCTCCGTAATCCCCGTCAGAAAACTTGTAAAAGCCATTGAAAATAAAATGCCGGCCGCCGCTTTCCTTTTATAACTTTTGGCGGTAGCCCACATGGCGGCGCACGCCGCCGGAAGGCCGAACATCATTACCGGGAAAAACCCGCTCATAAACATGCCCGCCGTCGGGTCCCCGGCGAAAAATCTTGCGATATCGCCCTGGTAAGTAGTACCGCCGGACTGGAAATTGCCGAAAATAAACCAAACAAGATTGTTAAGAACGTGGTGCAGGCCGAGCGGGATTAACAGCCTGTTCGCGACGCCGTAAATAAAAAGGCCGACTATCTCCGAACTTAAAATCCATTTGCCGAGGGCGTCTATCGCGCCCTGCACCGGCGGCCACACAACCGACGCGGCCAGAGCTATAATAACCGCGGTTATGCCCGTCACTATGGGCACAAATCTTTTACCGCCGAAAAACGCGAGGTACGACGGCAGATTTATATCATGGTATTTATTGTAAAACAGGCCGGCCGTGATACCCATTATTATGCCGGCGAAAACGCCCATGTCGACGTTCGGGTTCAAAACTTTAAGGCCGCCGGTAAGCACGACATAGCCGACGTAAGCCGAAAGCGGCGCCGCGCCGTGATTGTCTTTTGCAAAACCTATGGCTACGCCGAGCGCGAATATCGCCGGCAGGTTAGAAAAAACGGCTTCGCCCGATTTGGCGAGAAACGTTATATTTAACAAGTCCGGCTGGCCGAAACGCAGTAAAATGCCGGCTATCGGCAGAACGGCGATGGGCAGCATCAGCGCTTTGCCCAAAGTAACAAAAGATTTTGTAACGACAGTTAAAAATTGTTTCATGATTATTTAGACTCCGTCCTCCAATTTTTTTCCTCTCCCTGACAGGGAGAGGACACAGGTGAGGGTTTTGAACATAACATGTACACAAAATGTGCAGTTCCAGCCGGAAAACTCGGCGCAATTCTGGAACTTTTTTTCCACTGTCAACGCTTACCCCTCACCCCTGCCCCTCTCCCGCAAGGGGCGAGGGGAAAGGCGTTATAATCCGAATTCTTTTTTAATTAATTCGCGCACCTGGTCCGCGGTGCTCAGTTTCAGCGCGCGGGCGGCGGCGTCTTCACACTTCTTCATATCAAGTGTTCTGATAACGGCTTTGATATCCGCTATCGCCGAAGACGAAACGGCAAGCTCTCTTACGCCTAAACCTATTAAAAGCGGCGCGTTATAAAGTTCGCTGGCCATGCCGCCGCACACCGCAGAACCTTTGCCGGCTTTAAGCGCGGTTTTCGACGTAAGCTCAATAAGTTTTAATACCGCCGGATTAAGAGAACTCGCGGCCGCGCTGAGCTGGCTGTGCCCGCGGTCTATGGCCAAAGTATACTGCGTCAAATCATTTGTGCCTAAAGAGAAAAAGTCCGCCGTTTCTATAAACTTATCCGCCATCAGGGCCACCGACGGTATCTCCACGGTAATCCCGACGGGCACGTGCTCTTTTATTCCGTACTCTTTGCGCGCCGCGCCGAACATGTCTTTAACTTTTTCAAACTCGTCCAAAAACCCGACCATCGGAACCATTACAAGTATTTTAGTTTCCGCCGACAGGCGGGCGAACGCGCGCGTCTGGTCCCATATAAGCTGTCTGTTCAAACCGTAATTTCTCACGCCGCGCAGGCCTAGTATGGGATTTTCCTCCTGCGGTATAAGCATGAACGGAAGCGGCTTGTCGCCCCCGACGTCAAAGGTCCTGAAAGTCACCGGCCCGCCGGCGGCTCTCGCCAGTTCTTTGTAACTTTGATACTGTTCCTCCGCGTCCGGCGTTTCGGCGCGGTTCCTGAACATAAACTCCGTTCTGACAAGACCAATGCCTTCCGCTCCCGCGGCCTTCGCTCCGGCGGCTTCTTCCGCGCTGCCCACGTTGCCCTCAACTTTTATTCTGACGCCGTCGCGCGTTACGGCCGGCTCAAAAGCGTGTTTTTTGTTTTCCTCATGCGTTTTTTTGGTTTTTTCATACTGCTCTTTCGCGGCGGATAAGGTTTTCCCGTCGGGGTTGAAAACGGCCGCGCCTTTTGCCGCGTCCAAAATAATATCCGTCCCCTGCGGGCATTTTAAAACGCGCGCGCCCGCGCTTACTATCGACGGCATGCCGATATTTTTAAGCATTATCGACGCGTGCGACGTGGCGGAACCTTCCGCGCAAATTACGCCCGCCACGTTCGGGTGCAGCGTAAGCACGTCGTTGGGCAGCAGTTCGCCGGTAATTAAAACGGAGCCGGGTTTAATGTCCGGCGGAGTTGGTTTTACGCCGGTTAAAATATTAAAAACTTTTCTGTTTATATCTTTATAATCCGCTATGCGCTCTTTAATAAGCGCGTTTGCGCCGCCGGCCAGAATGGTTATGCTTTTTTCCACCGCGCCGGAGAATGCGCTGGCCGCGTTTTCGCCCTGCGTTATAAAAGTTTTGGCGGTTTCGATAAGATAAGGGTCTTCCAAAATGGTAATGTGCGCCGTCAGAATTTCTTTATAAACTTTTTTGTCTTTGTGAAACAAAATAGTGTCTTCAATATTTTCTTTGGCGACGGCGAGCGCGCTGACCAAAGCTTTTGTTTCTTCTTCTACGCCCCTGCTCCCCGCCGGGATTACAAGTTTTTCTTCGGTTATTACAAACGCTTTTCCTATGACCGTGCCCGGCGCGGCGCTGACGGATTTCAGCGTCGCGGTTTTGGTGAAATCAATATTTTCCTCGGGCGCGGCTGCCGTGCTGGTATAGACGCGCCGGTCCGTTTCCTCTCCCAAACCGCGGCTGATTTCAGACGTTAAATAAGCCAAAGCCGCGGACGCGTCTTCCCCGGACGCGTATAAAGTTATTACGCTGCCTTTATCAAGGCCGAGGCCCATTATCGCCACTATGCTTTTGGCGTTGGCGCGCGCGCCGTTAAATTCAATTTCCACGCGGGATTTATATTTTGCCGCCGCGTTCGCCAAAACGCCGGCGGGCCGCGCGTGCAGACCGTGCGCGTTTAAAATTTTTATGGGCGAAGAAACGATAGTTTCGCCGCACTCCGCTATTTCGGCTTCAACGCCGGCCGCGCCTAAACCAAGCAAAAAACTTTCTCCGGCTTTAACCGTTGAATCTTTTGTTTTAATCAAATTGCTTTGCAGCGGGTTTGTGACTATTACGACGACCAAATCGCTGTCCGCGTGCGCCGCCACGTAAGCGACGTCAAACTTTATTAATTTATCCCCGCGTTTTACTTTGGCGCCGGGTTTTACAAAAGCCTCAAACCCTTTGCCGCCCAGCGCGACGGTTTCAACGCCTATATGTATTAAAATTTCGGAATTACCGTCGGACAAAGTTACCGCATGCAGATTTTTATGCAGCGTCGTGACAGTACCGTCAAAGGGGGCGACTACAAGACCGGTATCGGGCTTTACCGCGATACCGTCGCCCAGCATAGCCTGCGAAAAAGCCGGGTCCGGTACCTCCGTAAGAGAAGTTACTTTGCCTGATACGGGAGCGTATATTTTCAAACTTTCCATTTTACTCTACCACCTTAGATTAGGTTCGCGCGCGGCCGAAACTTCGTCAATGCGTTTGACCGGAGTGCAGCGCGGCGCGTCCGCCGGCAAAGCCGGCGTCTGTAATGCTTCCATAAAAATTTGTTTCATGGCTTCTATAAATTTGTCGAGAGTGTCTTTTGACTCGGTTTCCGTGGGCTCTATCATCATTGCTTCCGGCACTATCAGCGGGAAATAAATAGTCGGCGCGTAAAAGCCGTAGTCGAGCAGACGTTTGGCGACATCCAAAGTTTTTACGCCTCTCAATTTTTCTTTATCGATTGTCAACACACATTCGTGCATACAGGTTTTGTCAAAATACGCCGGGAAAATTTCTTTTAATTTTTCTCTTATATAATTGGCGTTCAGGACGGCGTTTTCGGAAATTTCTTTAAACGTATTTTCGTCATGCTGCCTGACGTAGCAGTATGCTTTGACTAAAACCGCCGCGTTGCCGTAAAAGGCTTTAACGCGCCCTATGGAATTTTTGTCATAAGCGAATTTAAATCCTGCGCCGTCTTTAACAACTTTCGGACAAGGCAGAAATTTAGCTAAATTTTTTGTTACGCCGACAGCTCCCGCGCCCGGGCCGCCGCCGCCGTGCGGCGTTGAAAACGTTTTGTGCATATTAAGATGCAGAATATCCACGCCCCAATCGCCCGGTTTTGCCAAACCTATAAGCGCGTTGAAATTTGCGCCGTCCATATAAAGCAGCGCGCCGGCGGCGTGAACAACTTCCGCGATTTTTTTTATATCTTTTTCAAAAAGGCCGGCTGTGTTCGGTACGGTTAACATGACAAGCGCGGTTTTGGGACTTAGATGTTTTTTTAACTCATCCAAATCAACGCAGCCGTCAGGACCTGATTTTATATTGATTACGCTTAAACCGCCCATGTTGGCCGTGGCGGGATTAGTGCCGTGAGCGGTATCCGGCACAATTACTTCCGTTCGCGCCGCGTCTTTGTTCGCGGCGTGAAAAGCTTTCGCGACAAGAACTCCCGTCCATTCGCCGTGCGCCCCGGCGGCCGGTTGAAGCGTAAATTCTTCAAAACCGCAAAGTTCGCTCAGCGTCCTTTCCAGGTTATACATGATTTCCAGCGTGCCCTGCGCGCAGCTTACGTCGGCAAACGGGTGCAGAGACGTGAAATTTTCAAGACCGGCCAAAACTTCATACGCGCGCGGATTATATTTCATCGTGCATGAACCCAGCGGGTAAAAATGCGTGTCCAGAGAATAATTCAGACGTGACAAATTTGTGAAATGGCGTATAACGTCGAACTCGCTCAGCTGCGGCAGGTTAGGCGTTTTTTGGCGCATGGAAGACGCTTTTAAATATTTTGACGGCTTTTGCGCCGACGGGAATTTTATTCCTCTTTTGCCGGGGACCGATTTTTCTATTGAAAGAGTATTGAATGTCATAATCAAATCCCCCCCAGCGCGGCGGTAAAAGCGTCTATTTCCGCCTTAGATTTTGTTTCTGTCGCGCAGACAAGCAAATCGTGCTCGCCCAAATCAAAACCCGCAGCGATATTTTTCGCGGCCAGTTTTTTTATAATTTCCGCCGACGGCTTCGGACATTCAATTACGAACTCATTAAAAAATTCCCTGTCATATTTGACGCGGAAATTTTTAAGTTTAGAAATTTTTTCTTTAAGATAATTCGCGTTTTCAAGGTTAATCGCGCAAACTTCTTCCAGTCCCGCAGGCCCCAGCAGCGTCAAATATATTGCCGCGTTTAAAGCGCACAGAGCCTCGTTAGAACAAATGTTAGACGCGGAACGTTCGCGCCGTATATGCTGTTCCCGCGCCTGCAAAGTTAAGACGAAAGAACGGTTGCCGTCTTTGTCTTTCGCAATACCTACGACGCGGCCCGGCAGACTTCTGACAAATTCCTTTTTGCAGGTAAAAATTCCGAGCTCCGGCCCGCCGAAATTAAGCGCGTTGCCGAGCGGCTGGCCTTCCCCGACGGCAAAATCCGCGCCGTATGAACCCGGCGTTCTGAGTACTCCCAGAGACAGCGGATTGACGGACGCTATAAGCAGCGCGCCGGCTTCTTTAACCGCCGCACTGATTGCGTCAACGTCTTCTATAACTCCGTAAAAATTCGGGTTGGCAAGGACTACGGCGGCTACGCCGTCTTTCAATTTATTTTTTAAATCCGCGATATCCATGCCGCCGGACGCGCAGGAAATTTCTTCAAATTTTATTCCGGCGTATTTGTAATAAGTGTTTAAAGTTTCTTTGTAATGCGGGTGCAGCGCGGCGGGAATTAAAACGGTGTTTTTATTTTTTATTTTTACGGCGGCGATAACGGCTTCCGCCAGCGCGGTCGCGCCGTCGTAGTGGGACGCGTTTGAAATGTCCATGTCAAACAAAGCGCAGACGCAGCTTTGGTATTCGTAAATAGCCTGCAATGTGCCCTGGCTGGCCTCCGCCTGATAAGGAGTGTAAGCAGTCAAAAATTCTCCGCGCGAACTGAGCGCGTTAACGGCCGCGGGTATAAAATGTTCATACGCCCCGGCGCCTGTAAAATTTAAAACTTTTTTATTTTTGGCGGCCAGAGTTTTTATGTGGGCGAAAAGCTCTACTTCGGTCATCGCCGGCGGCAGATTAAATTTTACCGGCGGCAAGCCGGGCGCGGCGGAATTAATTAAATCTGAAATATTTTTGCAGTTTAAAGCTTCCAGCATTTCCTTTTTCTGGTCGCCGCTGTTTGAGATGAACATTATTAATACTCCGATTATTAAGACTTCGTCCTCAAATTTTTTCCCTCTCCCCCCGGGGGAGAGGACACAGGTGAGGGGGTGGTTACACAACATACGCCGTAAGTTTGTAAATTTATTCAAGACATCGCCCTTCCGGGGCCGATAAGGTGAAAAACCTAAGTTGATGAACAAAAATATGTTGTGTTCATACCCCCACCCCGGCCCTCTCCCCCGGCGGGGCGAGGGAAATAAAATGCGCTCCGTAAATATTTCCGGAGCGCGTTTAACTATTTTAAAGTGTCTTTATATTGCTCGAAAGTGAGAAGAGCGTCAATTTCTTTCTTATCGGCAATTTTAATTTTATAAAGCCAGCCGGCGCCGTGCGGGTCTTTGTTTATGGCGCCCGGGTCCGCCGAGACCGCGGTATTTACCGCCGTAACTTCGCCGCTTACCGGCGCGTAAATGTCAGACGCGCTTTTTACGGATTCTATAACGCCGGCGCGTTTGCCGGCCTCAAGCTTTGTGCCGACTTTGGGCAATTCGACAAAAACAATGTCGCCTATTTCATGCTGCGCGTGGTCGCTGATACCCGTAACGGCCTCGCTGCCGTCGACAAAAGCCCATTCGTGCGATTTTAAAAATTTACATTTTTCCTGGTTATACATACTCTCTCCTAAACTCTGTTTTTGTAGAAACTTTTTACGACTTCGGCGCGCATACTGCGGCCGCCTGAGATTATTTCAACCTCGTCCCCCTCTTTTAAAACATTTACCACGTACCCCTTTCCTATTCCTTTAAACAACGGCGAATAAGTGCCGCTGGTTAAAAAGCCTATTTCCCGGCCTTCGTATTTTACTTCGTTTCCTTCGCGCGGAACGCCTTGTCCTTTCAATTTAAACGACGTAAGTTTTATTTTTACGCCTTCTGCTTTTTGCTTGACCAGCGCGGCCTTGCCTATAAAATCTTTTTTATCAAGTTTGACAACCCAGCCGCAGTCAGCTTCATAAGACGTGTATTTTTCAGTCACGTCCGAACCGTAAAGCAGATATCCCGCCTCCACGCGCAGCACGTCGCGCACGCCGAGGCCGCACGGCTTTACGCCCTTATCCAGAAAAAATTGCCACATCTGCGCGGCATATGGCGGCGATACCATAATTTCCACGCCGTCCTCGCCGGTGTATCCCGTTCTGCAAATATAACAAAGCTGGCCGAAATATACTATTTCTTTTATGCAGAAACGCGGCAGGTCCGCCAAATGTTTGTCAATGCCCTGCGCGATTTGTATTGCGTCGGGGCCCTGGACGGCCAGCATTGCGAAATGGCTGCTGATGTCTTCTATTTTTACGTCAAAATTTTTGTTGTGCGCGGCGAACCAGTCTAAATCTTTGTCCGTCGTCGCGCTGTTTACCACCACAAGATATTTATCTTTGCCGGCGCAGAAAGCTATAATGTCGTCAACAACTCCGCCGTTTTCATTGAGAATGTGGCTGTAAGTCCCGCGGCCGGGCGCGTCGGAAATTTTATTAGAGGTTGTATATTCCAAAAAAGCATGGACTTTTGAGCCCGTCATAATAAGGCGGCCCATATGGGAAACGTCAAACATTCCGGCGGATTCTCTTACCGCTTTATGTTCGGCCAAAATTCCTTCAAACTGTACCGGCAGTTCCCATCCGTGGAAGTCAACCATTTTTCCGCCGGCGGCGACGCAGGATTCATATAACGGCGTTCTTAGGAGTTTTGATACGGAGTTAGTCACGTTTGTTCCTCTTATTATTAACAGATTAACATTTAAATATATTTATTTCAACCTTTGCCTTTTTCCCGAATAAAAAAGCGGGCCCGTAATGACACGGGCCCGCCGAAGGTATTAACTTTATTTCTGGTTTTTGGCCAAATCAATGGTATTGACGGGGCTGTCAACCTCGCCCACGTCGACCATTTTGACGCGGCGCTGCGGTTTGGCCTGCTCTTTTTTAAGCGCCGTCATATAAGCCGCTTCCGCCGTTTCAAGTTTCTTCTGATTAGAGATTTGCCACATAAAAGATACAACGGCGAGAGCCGCAAAAATCACGGCAAGAGAAATTAACAAAATCTTTTTTTTCATCAGTTCCCTCCCTTATACTGGTTGTACTTGGCCTCTATGTCCGCAGCGGTTTCCTGCGGGGCGGAGGTTGTGGAGGTAGAAGGTTTTGAAACCAAAGATTTAGCCAATTTATTACCGCCAAAAATAAAACCAAAACCGACGGCAAGGTAAGCAATAGTCGAACCTATTCCGCCGAAAGGCACAAACAGCGACGCAAGCGCTGCGGCCATCATAATAGAGCAGACTGTTTTAACGCCTCCGGACGGATTCATGCCGTCAGGATAAGTTTTTAATATTTTTACAAAACCAATGGTAACCATGGTAAGCACGGCTAATGTAACGGCAAGAGCAAAATAACCGCTTATCGGGGTAGCTTTGAGAACTGACCATAAAGCCACCAGAGCCACAGTTATGGTAAGCACAGTCGTGCAATAGCCGATTAAGCTTCTTTCCCTGGAGTTTCTTAAATCTTGTTCAGCCTGCAGCATTTCGCGGCCGTCGTCCATCTGTGTCGCATTAAGGGCGGCGACGTCATTTATGCTTACGTTGCTGGTGCCGCTCGGATTATTAATGGACGAATTGGGTAACGAGGCTGGCTGGTTTGCCGTTGTGCTTCTCACTCCGCTGGCATTGGAGCCGTTTAAATACTGCTGCTGAATATAGTCGGCAGAACCGTCCGGGTTACTCATATTGTTGCGGACATTGTTGGCTTCGTCAAGCGAATTTGCAGCGCAGACAAACGCAGGGGCAAGCAACAAAAGAAAAATAACAGGTAGCAATTTTTTCATAGAGGCTCCTTTACTAAATATGCATATATTATATATATATTTTAAACCAAAAATACTAATCTAATATAATTAAATAGGCTATATTCATCTCAGACGTAAAAATTTTTGCGAAAATTGGAAGGCCTCAAAAATTGAAATGCAGAGTTTTGCAAAAATTGAGGATAATTTGGCCGTAAAAAAAGCGGGCCCGCATCATTGCGGACCCGCTTGAAAGTATTAATTTTATTTCTGTTTTTTCGCCAAATCAATAGTATTGACGGGACTGTCCACCTCGCCCACATCAACCATTTTGACGCGGTGCTTTGGTTTGGCCTGCTCTTTTTGAAGCGCCGCCATATAAGCTTTTTCCGCGGCCTTAAGTTTCTTTTGATTAGAGAGATGCCAATTAAAAGACACGATGGCAAGAGCCGCAAAAACTACGGCTAGGGAAATTAACAAAATTTTTTTCTTCATCAGTTTTCTCCTCTATATTGTTTGGCGCGGGCCTCTATATCCGCGGCGGTTTCCTGCTTGCCTGATACCAGTTCTCCTGCCAGCTTTTTATTCCCGCCGCCTTTTATCATGCTAAAACCTACGGCAAGAAAAGCTATAAGAGGGATTATGCCTACATTGAAGAACCACATGTTCATAAGAACTGTACCCAAAATTAAAGCGCAAACTGTTTTTATGCCGTTTGACGGATTAATTCCATCAGGATAATTGTGAAATACCTTGGTTAAGCCGACAATAGCTGCAGCCGTAAGCGCTAAAGCTGACGCAAGAAGAAAAATTACTGCCGCTTGGGGGCTAACCAAACGAAGGGTATGATAAACAAATATCATGGCAACCCATGAAATAACCAGTGTCATGCAATAAGACATCAAACTCTTTTCTCTTGACGCCTGTAAATCTTGTTCTGACTGTAAAAGGTCGCGGCCGTCATCAATCTGGTTCGGATTGGAGGCGGCGACCGCGTCTATACTTACGCCGCTGGTGTTGTTCGGGTTATTCATCGACGCATTGGGCATCGAGGCTGGCTGGTTTGCCGTGGTGCTCCTAACTCCGCCGGTATTGGAGCCGCTTAAATACTGCTGCTGAATATAGTCGGCGGAACCGTCCGGGTTATTCATACTGCCGCGGATATCATTGGCTTCGTCAAGCGAATTTGCCGCGCGGACAAGCGCGGGGGCAAGCAGCAAAAGAAAAACAAACGGCAATATTTTTCTCATAGAAACTCCTTTATTTTTGGTTCAGGCATTACATATATTTTAAACCAAAAAAACGCTAATCCAATATAACTAAAAAGACTATGCCGGCCTCAGACGAGAAAAATTTTGCGAAAATCGGGAAGCCCTAAAAATAAAAACGCGGTTTTTTGACAAAATTTCGGATAATTTGTCCGCAAAAAAGCCGTATAATTTTCTTCCCTTTTTAAGGGAAGTACCCGCGGAGCGGGGGAAGGGTTTTGAGCCTGTACCGGTTAATATAGTTCTTACCCCGATTCAAAACCCCTCCCCGCCTGCGGCGGTACTCCCCTTATAAGGGGAGAAAATAAAAAATCCCCCGGCGAAGCCGGGGGATTTTTATTGAGCGCCGGGTTTATTTTTTCTTGTTTACTAAATCTATGCTGTCGGAAGGCATATCCATACCGTCAATTTCAACAACCTTGACGCGGTGTTTTGATTTGGACTGCTCAGCTTTAAGCGCCGCGGAATAAGTTTCTTCCGCAGCGGCGGTTTCTTTTTTATTTGACTGGTATGAAACAAATAAAAGCGCGCTTAACGCCGCGAATATAATAACTATAAAAATGCGGATAAATTTGTTTTTCATTATTCGCCCCCCGCCGCGCTGCCGCCGTCAGCCGGAGCGTCGCCTGTTCCCGCGCCATCGGACGGAGTATCGCCGCCGGAGGAATCGCCCGTACCGTCCCCGTCGGACGGAGTAGTATCCGGGGTATCCGGTGTAGGGCCATTTGCCCCCGAGCCGCCGGCGCCTTGCGCCACGCCGCCTGTCCCGTTCGGATTTTTATTGGAAGAGCCTGAGGATTTATGAGATGTCGCAAAATCCGCCAGTTGTTTATTTTGAGTCAAACTGAATAAACCCAGCGCAAGCGCGGGTATCCCGGCCAGCGTATTTATCAACAACAGCGGAACCGAGGCCAGCATAAGAGTGCATATTATTTTTGTGTCGGCCGACGGGTTAACCCCGTCGGAATAGCCTTTGAATACCATAGCCAGCCCGGCTATTACCAAACCCGCGAAAACGGCTAAGGCGGCGGCCTTTGCCAAAGGCGGCATAAATTGCACCAACAGCGACGCGGCTATAGCGGCGGCCAGCACGGACAGACAATATAAAGTTAAAGCCTTCTGCCTTTTTGCCCTTAAATTTGCCTCGGCCTGTAAAGAGGCAAGCGGATTCTGCGTTTCCGTGCCGACGGCGGCTGTATCTCCGGCTACTATGCCGCTGCCTTTTCCGGTCGTGGTACTGCCGATTGCGGCTCCTCCCCCGGGCAGACTGCCGCCGCTCCCATTATCCGAAGCGGCGTTATTTCCGTTGTTATTGTTACCGTTTAAATATTGGTCTTGTATATATCCGGCGGAACCGTCACCGCCGGAATTTAGCGCGTTGTTCAGATTTTTGGCCTGGTCAAGCGAATTTTGCGCGTGAATTAACAGAGGGACAAATAACAAAAGCAAGACTGCGGGCAACAATTTTTTCATAGCGACTCCTTTGGGTTTAATATAACTGCGTTACATATATTTTAAACCAAAAAAATGCTAATCCAATATAACTAAAAAGACTATGCTGGCCTCAGACGAGAAAATTTTAGCGAAAATCGGGGAAGGCTGATAATAGGATTACATGATTTTTTCAATTTTCTCCCCTTTATAAGGGGAGTACCGCCGCAGGCGGGGAGGGGTTTTTAACCGGGGGACTGACTGCTTTATATTTAGAGTGGATTAAAACCCTTCCCCCGCTTCGCGGGTACTTCCCTTATAAAGGGAAGAAAATTATTTTGACTTTTATCTCCCTCTCCCCGCCGGGGGAGAGTGTCGGGGTGAGGGGGACTGCACACAAAATGGGGTTGTTATAAAATTAGTTATTCCGTTTTGGCTCTGCGGCGATATATTTGTGTACATGATGTGTGCACACCCCCTCACCCTATCCCTCTCCCCCGGTGGGGCGAGGGTAATTTAAAGGCGGTTTTTGACAAAAAAAGCAGGCGGCGCTGAATTTAGCGCCGCCTGCTTTTTATCTAAACAAACTTTATTTGGTTTCTACAACTACCGGTTCAATTTTTACTTTTATGACCGCCGAAACCGTGGGCTTAAAATAAATGCTGACCTCTGTTTCGCCTATTTTTTTGATGGGCATTTCGAGTTCAATATTTTCTTTGGCCACTTCAAGACCTTTTTCTTTAAGCGCTTTATAAACATCCGCCTTGTTGACGGAGCCGAACACTACCCCTTCGGCGTTTACGCTTTTGTTAAAAGACAGCACGACGTCTTTAAGTTTGGCGGCGGCGGCTTTGGCCTCTTTCAAATCAGCCTCAATTTTTTTGGCTCTTTTTTCGGCGCCCAAGGCCCAGTTTTTAATGGCGCCTTCGGTGGCGATTTCGGCCAGGCCCTGCGGGACCAGGAAATTTCTGCCGTAGCCGGGTTTAACTTCGACGATATCCCCGACTATGCCTAAATTTTTTACGTCTTTTCTGAGTATAACTTTCATTAATCTGTCTCCTGTTGGATTAGACGCTGTTTTGCAAGCGTCAAATTATTTCTTTGGCAAGGAATAAGGCAAGATAGCCAAATTTCTGTCTCTCTTGATTGCAGCGGCTATCTGGCGCTGGTGTTTGGCGCAGGTGCCGGTTATGCGGCGGGACAAAATTTTGCCGCTTTCCATTGTGAACGTCTTGATAAACTGGAAATTTTTATAATCGACATGGTCCATTTTATCGGCGCAGAGTTTGCAGACTTTTCTTCTGCTCTCAAAACGCTTTTTGGCAAAAGGCACTCTTGCGGTTTTTTCCGTTTTTGCTCCGTCCGCCGCGGGAGCGGGGGCGGCTGCTTCTGTTTTTTCAATTTCTGACATTTTTATCTCTCTTTACTAAATTAAAAGGGTACGTCGTCATCTACGGCGGGCTCGCTGTCGTTATTATTTATTTGCGAACCGTTGTCCGACGGGGCTGACTGCGCGCCGTCAAACTGAGACTGCAAAATCTGCACGCGGCGCGTGTTTACAACAAGCTCTTTGCGCTGCTGGCCGTCTTTGGTGCTGAATTCGTTAAGCACAAGCCGGCCTTCAACCATAACCGGCACGCCTTTTTTGAGCCTGTCTTTAGAGCGCTCCGCCGCCGGACCCCATAAGGAAACGGGGACGTAGGCCACTTCGTCCTGCCAAGTGCCGGCCGCGTCCATATATCTGCGGTTGACGGCTATGTCAAACTTGCTGTAAGCCTGTCCTTTCTGCGTGACGGCGTTAAACGCGTCCCGCGTTAATCTGCCGCTTAAAACGACCATGTTTACTTCAGGTAATCTTATTTGGGCTGCCATAAAAATTTCCTATTTTGCCGCCGGGGCGGGTTTAGCTTTTATCTCAACGGAAAGCATGACGATGGAGCGCAGGATATTTTCATTGAGTTTGGCCATTTCGTCCCAGGTTTTGATAAACGCCGGTTCGGCGCGGAATTTAACGTAAACGTAAAATCCGTCGCGGACATGGTCTATTTCATGCGAAAATTTGCGTCTGCCTAATTTTTCCTCGGACACAATTTCGCCGCCCGCCTTATTTATGAACTCTTTGACGGAGTTTATAAGCTCAACCACTTCGCCGTCGGAGAGCTGGGGTTTGACTATTGTTACTGTTTCGTAAGTTCTCATATACCTTTTCTTCTTTATTTATAATCAACTGCAGATAAAAAAACCCCGGAGAGGCAACCTTCCTTCGGTTACCGCTCGGAGCGTACTAAGCAATTTTGGGCCGTATCGCACCTGAAGCCCGGGCCTGCTTTTTCCTGTATTTTTATGATAACAAAATTTGCGGCATAATGCAAGCGCGGCTACAGTTTGATTACGTCTTCCAGTTCCGCGCCGTAGGAGACCAGGTCCACTTTCGGGAACGGGTAGACGTCTTTCATCATATCGTTCAGGTTTTCTATAAACTTTTTGGCTTCGGGCGTGAAATCTTTGTAACTTTTTATATTGTCGTTACCTTTAAACATATCTATATGAGTAATGGCAAGCTTGGTAGCGTTGTTCACGGCGACGGCGCGCTTTGCGAAATACGGCTCAAAATCACCTATGCGGCGCAGGCGTTTGCTGACGCTGCCGATTTCCCCGCCTTTGGTGTGATAAACTTCCAAATCTTCCTGCTCGGTTATTTCGCCTTTTAACGGACCGGGGCCGACGCGGCTGACATACGGTTTGAAAATTACGTAAACGTCCCGCACGGCTTTGGGGCCTAGGCCGGCCTCCGCCAAAAACGTGCACGCCGTAGTGTCGCGCGACGTGACGTACGGATATTCGCCGTGCAACAGCGACAGTTTGATGCCCTGAGTGCCTTCAAGCAGAATGTCCTCATTTTTAACTAGCGCTTTGTTCAGAAGTTCCGGCGTTTCTTGGATGAAATCTTTAAGTTTGGGCTCATCTTTTGCAAAAGTAATTTGGCGTCTTTCAATGCGGTCGCGTATGGCCTGCCCTAAGCCGGTGCCGACGCTGCCGATGGCCTGCATAAAGTGGGCGTTTTCTTTTTCGGCCTTCGTCTGCTCGTCGTTAATAAGCACCGCGTAAGGGTCCACTATAATTCTGTCTTTAACGCCGGTGACTTCTACTTCCGTCAAAAACCACTCAAGTTTTGTATACGCGCCGGGGCCCAGAACCAATTTTGTTTTCGGGTTTAAAAAGCCGGACGGAATATTTTTTAAAGTATATTTTTTGCCGTTAAAAATGACTGTGTGCCCGGCGTTGGGGCCGCCGACGCGCACGCAGTAAGAATATTTGCCTTTGTAAGAAAGCCAGGCGGAAATTTTGCCTTTGCCTTCGTCGCCGGCCTGGCCGCCGCTCACTATGTCTATCATTTTTTCCCCCTGGCCAGAAATTCAGCAATTCCTAAATAATTTTTGACCGTAAGTTTTTTAAGTTTATTTTTTACTTCCGTGGACACATCTAAATTTTCTATAAAATTTTTTATGGCGGTCGTGTCAATTTTTTTGCCGCGCGTCAAAGATTTTAATTTTTCATAAGGATTTTTAACATTTTCGGCGCGTAAAATTGTTTGTATGCCTTCGGCCAGAACTTCCGGGTGCGCGTTAAGCATTTCTTCGCATTTTTCTTTGTTGACTTCTATTTTTGACAACCCTTTTTGCAACGCGGCGTAAGCAGTCATGCAGTAGCCGAACGCGGTCGCGAAATTGCGGCACACCGTCGAATCGGACAAATCCCTCTGCAGCCGCGACACCGGCAGTTTCGACGAGAAAAACCCGAACAGCGCGTTCGCGAGGCCGATATTCCCCTCAGCGTTTTCAAAATCAATGGGATTGACTTTCTGCGGCATTGTCGACGAGCCTACCTCTCCGTCCACCGTCCGCTGTTTAAGCATATCGTCGCTGATATAACGCCAGACGTCCTGGCTGAAATCAAGCAAAATTGTGTTTGCGCGGCGCAGATTGTCAAAAAGTTCGGCGTAAGTGTCGTGCGAATCAATCTGCGTGGAAACTTCATTTAAAAATATTTTTATTTTGCGGTTTTTGTTGAACGAATTTATAAATTTTTGCGCGAATTTCTGCCAGTTAACTTTTTCAAAAGCCGCCGCGTGCGCGTTAAAATTGCCGACCGCGCCGCCTAGTTTACATGAAATTTCCGTTTTGTTTAATTGCTCAATCTGCCGACTGAGACGGTACTCAAAAACGCGGAACTCTTTGCCGAACGTCGTCGGCACCGCCGGCTGGCCGTGCGTGCGCGCGAGAATCGCGGTTCCCGCGTATTTTTTGCTCGTTGCGTCTAAAATTTTTCTTATATTTTTGAGTTCCGGCAACAGAGAATTTTCAAGGCCGCCCTGCAGCATAAGCGCGTAGGCAATACTGTTGATATCCTCCGACGTAAGACCAAAATGTATCCACTCAAGCCGATTGTCCAGCGGCGTGCCCGCGAGTTTGTCCTTCAAAAAATATTCTATGGCTTTTACGTCGTGGTTAGTCGGTTTTATATTTTTATAACCTTTAAATTCAATATCTTTTATGATTTGGAAATCTTTGTCCGACAGCGGTAAAACGCCGTCTAAAATTTGTATTTCTTTCACCGTAAGATTTGGGAAATTTTTTAAACCGAGACCGGCCAGCGCTTTAAAATATTCCAACTCTGCTTTAACGCGGTTTTGAGTGAGCGCGTTCTCCCCAATCATATGCGGAAGGTTTTTGAGTTTGTTGTAATATCGGCCGTCAAGAGGGCTTATAAATATATGGGACATACCTTTGGTATTATACTAATTTTGCCAAATAAGATTAAAGAACACTTCCAGCCTGCCGTGCGCAAAGTAATTTTCAGAAAATTTTAATTTTCTTTGCGACGCGCGCAGTTGACAAGCGGAGCCTGCGTAAGGAGCAAAAAAATTAAAATTTTCTGAAAATTACAAAGCCCGCAGGGTTTGCCGATTTTGGCAAACGCACGGCAGGCTGGAAGTGTTCTTTAATCTTGGAAAAGGCGCCCCCGGCGGAGCGCCTTTTTTATTAAATATTTTTATTTTTTCACGCCGAAGGAACCGTAAACTTCCGGCCTGTAGCCTTTGCCGGTGCCGCCGTAATTATTGACGGAGCCGGGGTTGCAGATAATGCTGAACTGGCCAACGGCCTCAGCCGGTATTTTGGTGGCGGGGCCCAGAAACTGGCCGCTTAAAGTAGTTACATATCCAGCGCCCGCGCCGCTTGTCAGCGCGAATTTGCCGCTGTAGCTGTTATCTAATGTTATAGTGCCGGTAAAAGAACCGTCCGCCTGCGCGCCGCCGGTGCTGGTTATAGTGCCGTTATACCACGGCGTGTTGCCAACCATAAAATTCATCGTGCCGCTCAAGGAGTTGTTGAAGAAGTTCGCGTTAAGCGTGATATTACCGGTAACCTCGTCCACTTCGACAAGATTGTTGTCTACGTCATAAAGATTAAGCCCGCCAAGCATTTTGCCTGAGTAAGCGTAATTCGTGGAGTCGTTCGTCGGAATACTCTGGGACGCGTTCGCCGGATCAAAAAGAGTGAACGACGCCCAGTTGTAGACGGGGCTTACGCTTGTGTCGGCTGCGGTGATGGTTTCCATCCAGTAACCGTAATCGCCGTACTTTAAATTGTTCCTCGCGCCGCCGACGACAAGTTTTTCGCTCGTCGTAAAACCGGGGACGCTTGTGTCAGCCGGTTTTGCAAGAATGTAAGCGTCGTTTCTTACATTAGTCAAATCAGAAGCCCCGAAGGTTAAGTCGCCGCTGTTTGTGCCGGTAACCGTTATACCGCCAAGACCGTCCGAAGACGACGCCGCGTCAACGGAAGAAATTGTGACGGCCGGCGTGGTCGGCGTCGCCGCCGTAACCTGCGCGCTCTGCGCGGTTAAAATGTTAAACACCTGCGCGGATACAGGCGGTTCGCTTATACTGTTGCAGCCCGCCGCAAATAAACCCGATACAAATATTAACGATATTACTTTTATGTTTTTCATAATATCTCCGTAACGCAATATATAAAACATTATACATAAAGTTTAATATTTTGCGCGGCAATCCGCAATAATAATATGTTCCGGCGCGTTATATTTCCAGCAGGTTACAGCAACATAAACAACGGAGGATTATATGAAAAAAATTGCGATGATAATGTCTATGGTTTTCTGCTTTGCGATGTTCGCGAACGCGCAAAGGCCGTGGTCTTCGACTTCGGAACCCGGCAGAGTAAAAGCTTCGTCCAAAATGTACAAACCCGGCAAATCATGTAAAAGAGGACAGTTCAAACACTTCAAAAGATTTGACAGAGGCGGACAAAAAGGCGGCGTTTATAAAAACAATAACTTCAACAGAAACTTCAGCAGATAAAACCAAAAAGAGCCTTGAAAAAGGCTCTTTTTTTATTATTTCCGGCATACTGTATTCATATTAAAAGTTATATATAATATGGTGTGCAATAAAAATATATGGGTGTACGTTATATTGCCAGCGGGCTAGACTTTAGCCCTGCAGAAGATGTAAAAGAAGTTAAGGGAGAAATAGTATGAAGAAACTTGCAATAATGATGTCCGTAATTTTCTGTTTCGCCGCTCTTTCCATGGCGCAGACCGCCCCCCAGGCGCCTGCTCCGGCCCCGGCGCCTGTAGCTGCCCCGGCTCCGGCCCCGACAGCTGATAAACCGGCCAAACCGACTAAAGAAAGAAAACAGCATAAGAAACACGGCAAAAAAGCTAAACAAGCTCCGGCCGCACAGCCTGTACAACCTCAATAAAATCAGATAAATAAAAAAGGGACCTTGAAAAAGGCCCCTTTCTTTTTGTCCAGCAAATCCTCTACATTATCCCGGCGTAAAAAGCCACTTTGTCGCTGCCGTCGCTCAGGTTGTGCGTGTAGTTTAAACCGAGCGGAAACGGAAAACGCCAAAATTTATAAAACAAACTTGCGCCTATGCCGCTGTGGTCTTTATATCCGTCCTGGTCAACATAAGCCAGCTGGTAAAAAGGTTCCACCGCCAGAAGCCCTGTGTCGCCGCGCGATAAATAATAGGTGTAAGACGCGCTTAAACCGATTCCCCTGTCGCCGAGAATCTGGCGGTCGTAGCGTCCGTTTCTGTCAAGCAAATCCACGGAGCGCACTTGTTCGCTGAATACCGCGTTCACGCTCTGCTGCGCGCGCAGCGATACCAGAAAGACATTGTGCTGTTTAAACTCCGTCAGGAAAGACGCGCCGGCGGAAAATTTATTTATGTCATAATCCGCGCCGGTCCAGCCGCCGCCCCCGGTGTACGAAGCGCCGAAATTATAACCAAGCTTGTCAACAGTCAACGGCCGCAGCGCGCGTTTCTTATCAGTTAATCCGTAGCCGAAAACTGCGCCCATATTCACGCCCTGCGGCATATTTTTTGCATAGTTGGCGCCGACGGTGATTTTATTGTGGTTGCCGGGGTCCAGTTCCGGCGCGGCGGTTTTGAAAGAAATATCCTGCAGTTCAGGTTCGACGGACAAAGTAAGACGGTCGATTTTATAAGAATAGGCAAAAGTGAAATCAGTTTTTTTGGTGTCTATCTGCTCAAGCGGCGTACCGAATCTATTTTCATCCGCGGCCGTGGAAAAAATGCCGTAATTGCTGCTCCAGCCGCCGGGGTAAAAGCGCTGTTCTATATCAAGCCTGGAAAACCGCAGATTATATGAGCTGTTGCCCACAGCCACTCCCAAGCCGCCCATACCGCCGTCGCGGGAGAACGCGGTTGTCGCGTAAGCCGTTTCCCCCTGTTTAAAAAAGTTTCCCTCAGCCACGGACACTGACACGGCGTTGCTGCCGCCGCCTGAGACAAAAAATAAAGGAAAGAAAAAGTAGCCGTCTTTGGAATCTATATTTATATCAACTTTATTATCCGGTCTCGGAGTGACGGTAAAATTAAGTTCCTTGCACAGACGCATGTCGTGCAAAGCCTGCTGGGCGTCTTCATACGCTGCGGCGGTAAACGTGTCGCCGGGTTTAAGTTTGAATTTATTACGCAAAACATCCGCCCGCATGCGCGTGGTGGTGATATGAATTTCATTTATCGTATACCCGTCAAAATCCTGCGCGGCGCAAAACGCGGCGCAGCATAACAGGCAGAACATAAATATTATTTTTGACATGGAATAAACCATTCAGAGGGCTTGCGGATATGAAAAAATGCCCAGTAGAGGGATTGAACCTCTGACCTTTCCCATGTCAAGGGAACGCGCTACCGCTGCGCCAACTGGGCTTTAAATCTGCGTTGCTTATAATCTCTAGAAATCTCTTGCGCTTTAACCGTCACCCGCCGGCGGCAGCGCTTACTAATTGATACGCCTGACAGGCTTGTCAGGCTTTCCGCCGCGCCAACTGAGCTTTATTACAAAATCTATTTTTAAATTATACTAAAAAAATGAAAAGGCTTGCAGACCGCCGGCGGCTGACAAATATGTTATACTTTTTCTGTCGTCAGAATTAAATGTTACGGCGGAGATATTTTTATGCGGAATAAAACGCGCTGCGGGTGGAGTACGTCGGACCCCGTTTACCTTAAATACCATGACGAGGAGTGGGGCCGCGAAGTGAAAACCGACAAAAAAATGTTTGAGTTTATCACGCTTGAGGCCGCGCAGGCCGGCCTGTCCTGGCTGACAATTTTAAAACGCCGCGCCGCTTACAAAAAAGCTTTTGCAAATTATGACGTAAAAAAAGTCGCCGCGTTTACCAAAAAGGATACCGAGAGGCTTATGAAAGACGCCGGCATAATAAGGAACCGCCTTAAAATAGAGGCCGCGGTAAGCAACGCGAAAAGATTTATAGAAGTGCAAAAGGAGTTCGGCAGTTTTAGAAATTACCTTAAAACTTTTCTGCCAAACGGCAGGCCCGTCATAAATAAATGGACGAGCCTCAGCCAAATCCCGCCGCGCACCGCCCTGTCCGACGCAATTAGCAAAGACATGAAAAAGCGCGGCTTTAAATTTTTCGGCACCGTTATTTGTTACGCGCATTTACAGGCCGTGGGCTATGTCAATGACCATTTGACTAACTGCTGGGTAAGGAAGAAAAACATTATTTGAGTTGATAACAGGTGTAATTGGGTTCCGGGCACGGCTGTTCGGGACTTCCCGTAAAATACGAGCAGAAAGCTTTACCGGCGGTATCAGTGGTTGACACCGTGCAGCTCAGAAACCCGTTAAAATAATTTACAAGCCACCTGACAGGATTGGTTCCGTTTCTGGACGCCTGTATATGCGCTAACGGAGAACCGTGAAAACTGTAGGTAAAATTTTTGGGAGCGGGTATGCCTATATCAAGCAAAGTAAGGTCCGTGGCGTATTCTCCGTTTTCCAGCATATATCTGTCTTCTGAATCTTTTAACGCCTTTTGAAAAACCACTCCTTCCATCCATTTTGATTTCTCAACGGACCTGTTATACATAGGCAGCGCGATTGCGGCCAATATACCTATTATAAGGACAACAACTAATAATTCAATAAGCGTAAAACCAGTTTTTCTTTCAATCATGTAAGCAGTATACAAAATTAACGCTCAGAGAGACAGTATATACTCCGGCTACATTTTTATTATCTAAAATAATTAGAACAATATTATTCAACAAAAAAGATACAGACGTAAATTTTGGCGGAAGAAAAACGTCATTTGATTTTATAGCAGGTATAACCGGATTCCGGGCACGGCTCATCGGGGCTGCCCGTGAAATACGAACAGAAAGCTTTCCCCGCGGTATCGGAAGTCGCGACGCCGCAGTATAAATTACCGTTAAAAAAATTTGTCAGCCATCTGTTGTATCCGATTCTCTGAGCCTCTATATGCGGAAGAGGAGTGGTGTGAAACACATAGGTAAAATTTTTCATGGAAGACAAGTCTATATCAAGAAGAGAAAAGTCAGTCGCGTACGCCCCGGTTTCCAGCAAGTATCTGTCCTCTGAATCTTTTAACGCTTTTTGAAAAACCACCGCTTCCATCCATTTTGATTTCTCAACGGACCTGTTATACATAGGCAGCGCGATTGCGGCGAGTATGCCGATAATAAGCACCACAACCAATAATTCAATAAGCGTAAAACCTTCTTTTTTTTCAATCATGTAAGCAGTATACAAAATTAACGCACAGATGGGCGGTATATAGTCCGGCTATATTTTTATTATCTAAAACGATTAGAACAATATTATTCATAACAGGTTTTGATTTTATATTCAGTTAAAAAGATATAATAATCAAAATAATGATGAAACGCCGTGAACCGGCCTTAAATTTTATATAATAAAAACAAGTTTTGGGGATATAAGGGGACTTTATGAAAATTCATTCTTTTAACGTACAGCCTAATCTGCCGGAAAATATAAAATTTCTGGAAGAACTGGCCGGAAATATGTGGTTCAGCTGGAACTGGCAGGCCATTTTGCTTTTCTTTAAAATAGACCCGCTGCAGTGGAACAAAAGCAGACGCAACCCGAAATGGTTTTTGGGCTCCGTCCCGCAGTCAAGGTTTGAAGAAATAAGCAAAGACACGGATTTCGTCGCCCACTTAAATCACGTCAAAGAACTTTATTACGCCTACAAAAATAACCAAAATTCCTGGTACGCGCAAAACAAATTTCCCGGAGAGGACAAATTTTTAGTCGCGTATTTTTCAATGGAATACGGCATTGGCGAAGGGCTGCCGATATATTCCGGCGGTCTCGGCATGCTGGCCGGCGACCATATTAAAAGCGCAAGCGATTTGGGACTGCCGCTTATCGGCATGGGCCTTTTTTACCAGCGCGGTTACGTCCAGCAGATTTTAAACCGCGACGGCTGGCAGAACGAAGCTTACCCGGAAAACGACTGGGCGCATATGCCGGTGGAGCGCGTCTATACCGCCGACGGGCATACTTTAAAAATTTCCATAGAATTGGGGAAAGAGGTTATTTACGCCTCTCTCTGGCTTGTAAACGTCGGCAAAACGAAACTGTATCTGTTGGACACAAACCTGCAGGAAAACACGCCTGAGCAGCGCGTCATTTCCGAGCAGCTTTACGGCGGTGACAGAGAGAACAGAATAAGGCAGGAGGTCGTGCTGGGCATAGGCGGCATAAAGGCTTTGAAAGCTATGGGGATTAACCCTTCCGTCTATCATATTAACGAGGGCCACTCCGCGTTCCTGCTTTTCCAGCGTATTATTGACGCCATGCAGGATAGGAAATTAACTTTCCAACAGGCATGCGAATATATTTGGGCCACGACGATATTTACGACGCATACTCCGGTAATAGCCGGCAATGAACATTTTGACCCGGCCCTCGTCCGCAAATATATGGAAGTTTACGCGCAGAAGATGGGCCTTAGCTGGGACGAATTTGTAGCCATAGGAAAAGAAGATTTTACTTCGCCGACATACTGCATGACGGTGGTAGCTTTAAAACTGGCGGCTTTCCTTAACGGCGTATCAAAACTGCACGGCCACGTTTCGCGCGAAATGTGGCAGAAAGTCTGGCCGTCTCTTCCCATTAATGAAATACCTATAACCAGCATAACCAACGGCATACATTCGGCCAGCTGGCTAAGCCATGAGCACGGCGAAATTTATTCAAAATACAGTTTTAACGGCGCGGACATTAATAACGTCGACATAACCAAACCCGAAAACTGGGCAGGCATTGACAATATTCCCAACGAAGAATTTTGGGAAGTACATAATATAAGGAAAGACAAACTTATAAACATGGTCCGCCTGCGCCTGAAAGTCCAGCTGAAAAGGCAGGGCGCGGACGCCACTTACTTAAATAAAGCCAGCAAAGTGCTGAAACCCGACGTGCTGACCATAGGTTTCGCCCGCCGGTTCGCGACTTACAAGCGCGCGAATTTACTTTTTAAAGATTTGGACAGACTGGACCAAATCGTCAACAATCCCGCACGGCCGGTGCAATTTGTTTTCGCCGGAAAAGCGCACCCGGCGGACACCGCGGGTAAAGAATTTATCAAATATATCTGCAATATTCAGACGGACACGCGGTTTACAGGCAAAATTATTTTCGTCGAAGACTACAACATGAATGTCGCGCGCTATCTTGTGCAGGGCGTGGACATCTGGCTCAACACTCCCATCAGACCGCTTGAAGCGAGCGGCACCAGCGGCATGAAAGCGTGTCTGAACGGCGCTTTGACTTTATCCGTCTTAGACGGCTGGTGGGACGAAGTCGGCCCGTGCGATTTCAGCTGGTCCATCGGCGGCATTGATTATAAAACCGAGTCTGAAAGAGATTTGGTGGAATCTAACGCCATTTACAATATTATCGAACAGGAAATCGCGCAGCTTTATTACACGAGGAACGAGAAAAACGTTCCGGACAAATGGATAGCGCTGATGAAGCAGTCCGTCAAAACCATAGCGCCGGTTTTTAACACGCACCGCATGGTACGTGAATATTATTCGCGTTTTTATACGAAAGCGAATCATTACAATAATATTTACTCCCAAAAAGACCGCATAGAAGATTTGGCCGCGAAACGCGCGACTTTGGCAACCAATTGGTACCGCGTGGCGGTAACCGATATTTCGCCGAGGATTGACCAGGCGGTAAAAATCGGCGACACGCTGAATTTTAAAGCCCGCGTATTTTTAGGCAACCTGCCGCCGGAACTGGTAAGAGTGGAAGTTTTGGCCGGCACGCGCGGAATAGCGGGCGATATTATAAGCGAAGAATTTATAACGATGAAGAATACCGGCAAAGAAGGGGACGCGTATATTTATGAAGTGTCGTACAAACCGGTTAACAGCGGCCGCAAAGATTATGCCGTCAGAATTATACCGGAGCTGAAAGATATCCCCCACCCGTTCACCCCGCTGTTCATCCGCTGGGAAAGTTAATAAAAAAGTTATTGTAAGCGGACACTGGTCTGATTTATTTTTTCCTCTCCGCCTTTGGGGGAGAGGAGGCCAACGCCGAAGGCGGGCTTGGTGAGGTAGGAATTTTTATGAGCAAAAAGCTTATAACATTTGCCAGAGCAAACAGAAAAAACCCCACAAAACAAGAACATAAAATCTGGAACCTTTTAAAAAACCGCGTTGTGGGTTATAAATTCCGCCGGCAGCACAAAGTCGGTAATTATATAGTTGATTTCATTTGTATTGAAAAAAATTTAATCATAGAATGCGACGGCGGGCAGCACAACTCGGAAGTTGATAAAGAAAGGGACGAATTTTTAAAATCCAAAGGCTATAAAATATTAAGACTCTGGAATATTGATATAGACAGAAATATGGAAGGCGTATACGTAATGATAACAAAGGCCATTCACACCTCACCCTGACGGAGCTTCCGCTCCGTCGCCCTCCCCCCTAAAAGCGGAGAGGGAAAAACTAAATTATGAACATCGTTCTTATTAACCCTGAAATTCCTTTTAATACCGGTAATATCGGGCGGACCTGCGTGGCAACCGGCACTATGCTGCACCTTGTCGGCAAACTCGGGTTCAAAATTTCGGATAAGGAAATACGGCGCAGCGGGCTGGATTACTGGGTTAACCTGAATTACAAACTCTACAAAGATTTTGACGAATTTTTGGGGACGGTAGAACGGCCGGAAAATATTTTTTTCTTCTCGACCAAAGGCCAAAAAAGTTTTTGGGACATAAAATATCCGGCGGACAGTTATCTCGTTTTCGGCAGCGAGTCCGCCGGATTCCCCAAAGAAATTTACGAAACTTACAAAGACCGCCTGTACAAAATCCCGATGACAGGCCCCGTGCGCTCCCTAAATCTCTCCTCCAGCGCCGCGATAGTACTGTTCGAAGCGCTGCGCCAAAACCAAATTAAATAGTAAAGTTCATACATCTTATACCCCCCCCCCCCCCAAAAAAAAATATTCTTATCATTTTAATAATACTTGACTGGATCACGAAATTATGTTACACTAAATTAGTGTAATGTATGTTTATGGAGTGTTTTTTATGATAATAAAAGGGAACTTCGGACGTCTGATACAGCGTTTAAGAAGAGAGAATAACTGGACAGTACAAGAACTTATAAACAAAATCGGACCTGTTGATGGCAGACCATTATCTTTAAGTTATATATCAAAGGTCGAGATATATAACGAAATACCCAAACCAAATATTGTTTTTAAATTGGCCGAAGCTTTTGGTAAAAATGAAAAAGAATTACTTGATTTGGCTAAGCAAGAAAAGATTGAAGACTTGAAAATCAAACTTGAAGCGAAATATGATGACGCTTTAGTCTTCTACAGAAAAACAAAAAAGGGAACGCGATGAATATATTGCGACCTAACGAAATTATTGTACTTGCAGAAAAAATCTCCTATGGTTATCTTAAATTGGGAAGTGATGACGCAAAACCGTGTATTGATGTCAATGGTATTTATGAAGAGGTTATATATCCCCAATACGGAGAATTCAGACTGATTTATGGCGATATATATGAAATGGATAAAGATGGAAAAGAAACATGGGCTTTTACAGATCCAATTGGTAGGGTAATCGTTCTTGATGAACAACTTAAAGATAATTCCAGATTTTCTTTCACGCTTGCGCATGAATTTAAACATGTTATTGATTACTGTCAAAATCTAAATTTTTATGATGTAGACGAGGCTGAAAGAGAAATTTTAGAAAAAGATGCTGACCTGTTTGCAGTACATTTGTTAATGCCGAAAAAATTTGTAAAACTTAAATTTAAAGAGTTCTTCAAAGAAGAGGTAATGACATTTAGGGGTACTGGGGACCAATATATCAATAAACGTCCTCGTTATATACGTAGTTTTAAGGAATATTGTTGGGAAGTAGCCGCGCAAATAACCAACTTCTTTTCTCATGTTTCTGCGCAGAGTTTATCCAAAAGGCTTAGTGACCTGGGCTTAATTGAAAATATTGCTACGGAAGAGAAAAACGATTTATCCTTTGGGTTTGCCGAACACAGAAAGCAACAAGACTTTAGTGATTTCCAAACAGATTTTGCAAAAAATATAAAAGAGGTGCAGTAAGTTTGAGCCTTACCGCACCTTTAATTTATCTGAGAGTTTAACCCAGATAAACTAATCCGACAAGAACAGTTTATCAAATTTTATATAGGTTATGCTCTCAGAAAGGAGGTAACCTATGTACAAGTATACTAAGACCATTCGGCTGAAGTGCGGCAGGGTTTTATATGCTTCAGATTATGGTTTGAAAGCATTTAGAATATTAGTCGATAAGTAACACATACAAAGGGCAGATAAAATCTATATCTCTGCCCTTTATTTTTTAATAAAATATTTTTTATGTGATATTTAAACAAACTCCGACTATTTGTAAACTGCTTCCTGAATAATTTTCTCAAACGCCAGTTTGCGGTGGCTGATTTTATTTTTTTCTTCTTCCGTCATTTCCGCCAAAGTTTTGCCGGTGCCTTTTACTATGAAAAGAGGGTCGTAGCCGAAACCGTTTTCGCCGCGGTATCCAAAACCTATAAAACCTTCAATCACTCCTTCCGTCGTAACGGTTTCACCCGACGGAACGGCGTAACACGCCACCGTCTTAAATTTTGCCGTTCTCTGGCCAAGAAAAAGGCCGTCGAGCGCGGCTAAAAGTTTGCGGTTATTTTCATCCGTGTCGCAGTCCGGGCCGGCGTAACGCGCGCTTTTTACGCCCGGCGCGCCGCGCAGAGCGTCCACTTCAAGGCCGGTATCATCGGCCAGCGCCGGCATGTCCGCGAATCTGGCGGCGGCAAGCGCTTTTAAGACGGCGTTTGCTTTTAACGTGCGGCCCGTTTCTTCGGGCTGAGTAAAACCCGGGAAATCTTTAAGCGTCAGATATTCTATTTTTTCCCCTTTTAGGGCAGTCGGCAGTATCGCCTTTAATTCTTTTACTTTATTTAAGTTTGTGGTAGCTATTAATATCTTCATGCTTAAATATTATTACAAAGCCGCGCAAACACGCAAGGGCCAAAAGACCTATAACAAATATAGGCCCGTTAAAAAGTATAATGGAATATATGAAAGTGATAATTACGATACCCGACCTCAGAATGGGCGGCGCGGAAAAAATGAGCGTGACGCAGGCCGAAGGCCTCGCGCGGAAAGGTTTTGACGTCACTCTGCTCACCGTCTATAAAGCGCAGGATTTTTATACCGTGCCCAAAGGCGTTAAAAGACTGGCGCTGAACCTGCACCACGCGAGAAAAAATATTTTAGGCAAAATTAAAAGTCTGAGAACGCTTTATAAAACTTTTAAAGAAATGAAGCCCGACGTGGTTATTTCAAATATGATGGTAAACGTCGCCGCGCTGTCAATCCTGCTGAAAATAAAAACAATTTTCGCGGAACACATGCAGCTTGATAAAACGGATATCGGTCTGCAGAAAAAATTTGTTTTAAATAAAGCCGCTTACAGCGTTTTCCTGTCCGGAAATGACGAGCGGTATTTTAAAAAGCACCGTTTCAAAAGCGCGCCGCGGGTGATACAAAACCCGGCGGTAAAACTGGCGCCGCTCACCGATAAAAAACCGGAATTTTTAAAACCCGGAAAAAACGCCGTCGCCGTCGGCAGACTGGTGCCGGAGAAAGGTTTTGATATTTTAATACGCGCGTGGAAAAAAGTCGCTAAAAAACACGAGGACTGGCATTTGTCGATAGTGGGGGACGGCCCGCTGAAAAGCAACCTGGAAGATTTAATAAAAGAAAATAAATTAGACGGCAGCGTGACTTTGGCCGGCCAGTACAAAGACATTGCGAACGTTTATAAGAACGCGGATATTTTTATTTTATCGTCAAGGCAGGAAGGTTTCCCGCTGGCGTTGTGCGAGGCTATGGCCTGGGGCGCGCCGCCGGTGGCTTTTGACTGCGAGACCGGCCCGTCGGACATTATCAAAAACAATCACAGCGGCGTGCTGTTAAACGAGCAGACGGCGTCCGAACTTGCCGGCGGCATAAATTTTTTAATAGAGCATGAAGACAAGCGCGCGCAGTTTGCCAAAAACGCGGCGGAAATTACCAAACGCTTAGGGCTTGAAGAATATATAAATAAATATGCGGATTTATGCCGCGGTTAAAATATAGTACTATAGAGCGTGCCGGCATATATAACACGCTTGCGCTGCTCAGATTTTTTAGTAAATTTTCATTTTTTTATGACGCGCATAGCGTTGGCTATGTAAGGAATAAAAAAATGAAAATTTACAAAAAAGCTGCCGCAGCCCCGGAGGGGTTTGGGCAAAACAATGCCCAGTCCTAGGCGCGGCGACGCCGCAATGGCGGAACCTATTGTTAGGAGCCGCAACGACGGAATTGGCATTGTTTTGCCCAAACGCAAGCGTGTTATATATGCCGGCACGCTCTAAATCCTCAAAAAGGAGATTTATATGAATACATGGTCCTCTTTTATTGACCAGATTACGCCGGTAGTCAAAAGCGCGGGCACGGATTTGGTTACGGTTTTCGCTCACATCTGTCTTGCTATTTTCGCTCTGGTGCTGGGGCTTTATATTTCGCGTCTGGTAAATACTTTTGTCAAAAAAGTTTTGACTAAAATTGATTTTGACAACACCACCTCAAAAGTCGGCATTAACGAAATGTGCGTGCGCTTCGGTTTCGGCAAAAGCCCGACGCATATTATAGCGTTCATTTTGTCATGGGTTGTAATGATAATCGCCATTATTTACGCCGCGAAAGCGTTGAATCTTACCGAAATAGAAGATTTATTGGCGCGCTTTCTCGCGTTCCTGCCGAAAATATTTATCGCCATACTTATACTGTTCGCTGGTCTTGTGTTCGGCAAATTTATAGGCAATATTATTGAAAATTCTTCAAAGGCGAACAATCTGCCCGGCGGAGTTATAATGGCGCGCGCGGTGGATATGTTTGTGGTGCTTTTTGCCGCCCTCGTCGCGCTGGAAAATCTGGGCATGGCGACAAGGCTTGTCAACAACGTAATAATGATTCTGCTGTCTTCAATGGGACTGGCTTTCGCAATCGCCGTCGGCCTGGGCGCGAAAGATTTGGTGGAGGAATTTTTGAGAACGACGTTTAAGAGAAATAAATAAAAAATAAATATAAAAAACCCCCGGCGCAATTTTTGCGCCGGGGGTTTTTTATTTTCCCCTCGCCCCTTGCGGGAGAGGGGTTGGGGTGAGGGGTAAGTTTGGTGCGGGGAAGAAAGTTCCATAATTTGGCCGAGTGTTTCCAGGTTTGTTACGGCGGTATATTTGTGTACATTATGTGTTCATAACCCCTCACCTGTGTCCTCTCCCGCAAGGGGAGAGGAAAGTCATTCGGAGGACGGAGTACAATAATGTATACTTTAATTATGAATAAACCTATAGGGATATTTGATTCCGGCCTCGGCGGGCTTACTATTTTGCGCGGGCTTGAAAAAGCCATGCCGTCGGAAAATTTTATTTATTTCGGCGACACGGCGCACGTGCCTTACGGCTCCAAAAGCCCGCAGACCGTCACGAATTATTCTTTGCAGATAGCGAAATTTCTGGAAAAGCAGAACATAAAATTTCTGGTGGTGGCGTGCAACACGGCGTCCGCTTTGGCGCTGGACACGCTTGTCAAAAATATCAAAGTGCCGGTGTTCGGCGTTATAGAGGCCGGCTGCTGCGCGGCCGTTCATAAGACGAAAAATAAAAAAATCGCCGTCATAGGAACGCACGGCACGGTAAAAAGTTCGGCTTACAAAAAACTTTTAAACGTTATTGATAAAAATATCAAAGTGGCGCAAATCGCGTGCCCGCTTTTTGTGCCGGTTATCGAAGAGGGCTGGCATAAAACAAAAGCGGCGGAAATCATAGCGCGCGCGTATCTTGATACCGTCAAAAAAAGCGGCGCGGATACGCTTATTCTGGGCTGCACGCATTATCCCATCATGAAACCGCTGATTAAAAAAATTATGGGCAGCGTCCATTTAATTGATTCCGCAGAAGAAATAGCGAAACAGGTAAAAAAAGTTTTGCAGTCAAAAAATATTCTCAAAAAAACCGGCGCGTCAAACACCGTCTTTTACGTAAGCGACGACGCGGAATCATTCGAACAAAAAGCCGCGCAAATCCTGGGCCGTAAAACCGGCAAAGTAAACCTCAAAAAATTATGAACATTTTCGGCGACGAAAGGCTGCTCTCCCTCGGCGTAATCAACGGAACGACGACGCGGGATTTCGGCAATATGCGCGAATATAAAAACCAGGACGCGTTTTTTGAGCGTCTGGACCTGCCGCCGGAAAATTTCCTCAAATTCAAACAAACGCACAGCGCGGAAATTATTGAAATAAACAACGCGCAAGATATTGAATATTATAAAAAAAATCTGGCTGAGGCCGACGGCTGGCTTCTGAATACTTCCGGCGTCGGCGCGGTGATTTTGACGGCAGACTGCGTGCCGCTTTATATATGGGATGAGAAAGCCGAACACGTCGCTTTGATACACGCCGGCTGGCGCGGAATCGTCGCCGGAATTCCCGCGAAAGCGGCGCGGATGCTCAAAAAACGCGGCGGAAAAAAATTATACGCTTTCGCCGGGCCGCATATACAGGAATGTTGTTTTGAAATTAAAGACGACATCGTCGGGAAATTTGACAAATCTTCAATCGAACATCGCGACGGGAAAATATTTGTCAGCCTGCGGAATGAAATAAGACTGCAGTTAACTGCGGAAGGTTTGCAACAGGAAAATATTCACACGCCGTGCTCCTGCACGTACCATAACAAAGAAAAATTTTTTTCCTACCGCCGCGACCACACGAAAGACTGCATTATGTCCTTCATCTACAAAATTTGATTTTCCTACGGAGGCATTATTCAGAACGCGGACACGCAATATAATATTATAAATTTTCTCCCTTTTGTAAAGGGCGTACCCGCGAAGCGGGGGAGGGATTTAATATCAGCGACGTTAGGAGCGGATTAATAAGGATTGTTGTAAAATGCCGTGCGTAACAAAAGTTTTACATCCAATAAATCCCTCCCCTGCGGCACGCCGGATAACCGGCGTGAAAGGGCAAAGGCTGCCGCAGGTACTCCCTTTACGAAAGGGAGAAAACGGCGCTCTTATCCATTAATAGAAGGTTCCTCCGCCGGAAGAGTTTCCGGCTTCGGGACATAAGGAACGTGGCGTTTGAAAAATCTGTCGGCGGTTTTGGTAAACCAGCCTTTCTCTATTATGAACGACAGCACCGACGACATAATCACCGTGAAAAATATAACCGAGTAAACCACGTCGGCAATGCCGCCTGTATTTCCGTACTGCCGCACGACTACCGCGCAAAGCACGGCGCTGACAAGGCCGTTTGGCACCATTGAAAACGCGACGGCGCAATCTCTCCTGTCAATATTTTTGGAAAGCGCGAAATTGACGACCGGCACGCGCACGAGAAATTTTACCGCCGCCAGAATCACGCCCAGCGTTATATAATAAATGTCTTTTAAATACAAAGTCGTCCCCATAAAAACAAAAAATAAAGTTTTAAAAGCAAATTCAATTTCTATAAAAAAATCTTTCTCATTCCCTTTCATCGAGGCGGTGCTGATTTCCACCTTTTTCCCCCACAAATGCTGCAGCACCCTGATATTCCCCATCACTATGCCCAGCATCAAAACGCCTACCGCGCCTTTTGAACCCACTGCCGCGCTTATGCTGTAAACCATCAGAATAAAAGCGAATGTAAGCGTCATGCCGTTGTCAAACAGGCGCACGCGGCTTAAAATAGCCGTCCAGAATATGCCGCTTATAAGACCTACCACCGCGGCCATTAAAAACGTATAAAGTATTTGACCGAAGACAATAGTCGTCTCCGCGCCGCTTTGCTGCCGCGCCATATCCAAAAGCGCAAAAACTACTATGACGTTTATTATTTTGCCCATAGTGGTTTCCACGGTTAAAATAGTCCGCAGATTTTGCGTGATATTCAGTTTAGTGAGCAGCGGAACAATAATTACAATAGAATTATCCGCCAGCACAAAACCGAACGCCAGCGCGTAAATAAACGGCAGCTTTAAAAACTGCGCGCCCACAAGCGTAGAGGCGGCAACTATAACTATTATATAAACCACGCTGAAAATAAGGCCGGGCAGAAAAGAGTCTCTCAGATAAGAAAGCCGGAACTCAAAACCGGTTTTAAACATTACCAGAATAAGCACTATTTCTGTAAAAATATTACCCATCTGGCCAAAAGTATCCGGCGTGACAAGTTTCAGCACCGGACCGAGAATAAAACCCAGTATCATCAGCGGCAGAATATCCGGCACGCGCGTTTTTTGGAAAGTTACGGAAAACAATTCGCCCAACACCAGAATAAACCCTATTACAAATACGGCCAAAGTGATATTTATATCCATAGAACTATTTTAACAGTTATAAAGTGTAAATGATATAATTTCTTGGACTGAGAATATATTACAACCGCAGTTGATTTTGATATAAATAATTATGAGTAAAAAAACAATAAAAAAAATTATTATATTTTTAATTTTTGCTATAACTGCGGCAATTGTTTTTTTGGCGGTTAAAATATTTATACCCGGACTTTCTGAAACAATTCAGACAAAATACGGACTGGGCGGCGTGGAACAGTTGAAATAAAAAATGAAAAAAGCTTATAAAATTATAATATTCTTAATTTTCGCCGCCATAGCTTTGATGGCGTCGGCTTTTTTGGCGCTTAGAATTTTCAGACCTGAATTTTTTGAACCGGCCAAGGAATATCATTCGCCGGACTATACCGTGGTGCCTTTGTACGGCATATCCGTTCCGGACCAAAAAGAACAAATACCCAATACAAAGTATCAGAACAGCGGCGTCAGATACGGCGTAGGCGTACCTAGACAGCGCGACAAATAAACATGTTCAATAAAGAGATTGAAAGCGTCGTATGGGAACTTACGCTTCAGTGTAACGCTAATTGTATACATTGCGGTTCTTCCGCCGGGAAACTGCGCGAAAATGAACTTACACTTGAAGAATCTCTCAATATATGTGAACAAATTGCCGAAACCGGCTGCCGTTACGTTAACCTCATCGGCGGGGAAGTTTTTTTGTACCCGCACTGGAAAGAAATTATCAAAAAATTTAATTTCCTCGGCGTGCGGACTTCAGTAATCACAAACGCGATACTTCTCACAAAAGAAAATTTAGATTTTTTAAAAGAACAAAATATCGCCGCGCTGGGCATAAGTATTGACGGCGGCACACCCCAAACGCACGACGGCATACGCCGCGTGCCCGGCCTGTTTGACAAAATTTTTAAAACCATAAAATATGCCGGCGAACTTAAACTGCCGGCGGTGGCGATTACCACTTTAAGCAAAAAAAATATTCTTGAGCTGGATATTCTCAAAGAAAAAATCCCCGCCGCAAATTTCCGCGGCTGGCAGTTGCAAATGGCCGTGCCTTACGGCAGAATGGCCGAAGAAATTATGCTCGATGCTTATGAATATTATATCGCGGGCATTTTCGCGGCGCAGACTGAAAGAAGAAAATTAAAAGAAAATTTTGAAGTTTTCAGAATGCATGATTTCGGTTATTATTCAAAACTGATTCCGTCTCAAAAAAGTTTTTTCGCCTGGCGCGGCTGCCCGGCGGGCGGAAAAGTGCTGGGCCTACGCAGCGACGGAAAAGTCACGGGCTGCCTGTCAATGTACGAGGACAAATTCGCGCAAGGCGATTTGCGTAAAGAGCCGCTCTCGGATATTATCAATAACAAAAACTTCTGTGCGTGGAATCACAGGCTCAAAAAATTTAAAACGCTGAAAGGCTTTTGCGCGGACTGCGAATATGGCTTGGTCTGCCTTGCGGGCTGTTCAAACGTTTCGCACGGCGTTACAGGCGGCACCGGCGAAAATCCGTTTTGTTACCACGCCATAGAAGTTCAGGCGGCAAAAACCGAACCCAAAAACGATTTTGAAAAAATCTTCCGCCAGATTACCCTAGGCAAAATCGGCAAAGACGGTACTTTATTCCTTGATAACGGACAACCGCTTACCGCCGGCCTTATAGATTCCCTGCAAATTGAAGGTCTCCGCAGACAACTGCTTAAACTGCTTTTATAAATAAAGTAAATGATATAATTTGTTATATATAATAAACGTCTGATGATGGCGGTGACCGCATGGATGAAATGATTGTTGTTCAAAGGCTTTTGCTGTCTCTTCTTCTCGGCGGCTTAATAGGACTGGAAAGGCAGTATCACGACAAACCGGCGGGATTTGCGACGCTGACGCTGATTTGCGTCGGCTCCACGGCGTTTACGCTGGTGTCCTTATACTCCGCCGCTTTGGGGGCGGACCCGGCCAGGATTTCCGCGCAGATTATAGCGGGCGTGGGTTTTTTGGGCGCGGGCTCCATACTGCGGGACGGCAATAAAATTTCCGGCTTAACCACCGCCGCCTGCGTATGGCTGGTAGCGGCCGTCGGCATGGCTTTGGGATACGGCTATTACGGCATAGCTTTCGCCGCGTCCGCCATAGTTTTAATAGTGCAGTTAATCCTGCGCAAATCAATGAAACTGCTTGATAAAGTGCGCCGTTATGAAACGCTGCACATTATCTGCGAGCCCAGCTGGAAAATAGTGCAAAAAATTTCCGCGGCTATGGAAAAATACGGTGTGGAAATTATTAAAAGAAAAGTGTTAAAAGAAAACGGCTATTTTACGGTTAATATAGTCGCCACTTTCACGGGCCACGAATTTGAAAGAATCACAAAAGAGCTTTTTGAAATGCCGGAAATAAAAGATTTGACGAGGTAAATATGACAGAACAATCAGTGCCGTTATTTAATTTGGCCGAGCAGCATGACAGCCTTAAACAGGAAATTAATGACGCCGCGGTTAAAGCGTTAAACTCCATGAAATGGCTTTTGGGGCCTGAGACTGAAGCTTTTGAAAAAGAATTCGCGCAGATGATAGGCACAAAATATGCCGTCTCCTGCTCAAGCGGCGCGAGCGCGATACAAATAGCGCTGGCGGCGGCAGGCATAGGCAAAGGCGACGAGGTTATCACGACTCCTTTTACTTTTGTGGCGACGACGACTTCCGTAAGCCTGACCGGCGCGAATTTTATTTTTGCGGATATTAACCCGGCGACTTACAACATTGACGCTAAAGACATCAAACGCAAAATCGCCAAAAAAACAAAAGCAATTCTTCCCGTGCACCTTTACGGTTATCCTGCGGACATGCCTGAAATAATGAAAATCGCGAAAGAGCACAATTTAAAAGTCATAGAAGACTGCGCGCAGAGCCACCTTGCGATGTGCGGCGGCGTTATGACCGGCGCGATAAGCAACGCCGGCGCTTTCAGTTTTTACCCGAGCAAAAATTTAGGCGCGTGCGGAGACGCCGGCGCTGTTACGACTAACGACGAACATATCGCTGACCTTTGCCGCAGCCTGCGCCACAGCGGCCGCGCGAAAGATAAAGCTTATGAATATGACCATGAAGGCTCCACCCTACGCATGGACGAAGTGCAGGCGGCAATCCTGCGCGTCAAAATGCGGCACTTGAAACAGTGGACGGAAAACCGCAACCGCGTTGCCGCGTTATACGCCAAAAATTTAAGAGGTATCCCCATAACTCCGCCGCCGCAGACGCCGGCCGGCTGGAGCCAGTCCTTTTACGTCTACACCATCCGCGCCGAAAAACGCGACGCGTTGATGGAGCACTTGAAGAAAAATAATATCGGCTGCGCGGTTTATTACCCTGTGCCTTTATATAAACAGCCTGTTTATAAAGAGCTGAATTTTAAAGCGGAAGATTACCCTCACGCGGAGCGCGCGGCCAGAGAAGTGGTGTCCATACCGATGTTCCCGGAAATGACGGAGGAGCAGGTTCAAAGAGTCTGTAAAGTCATCAGGAGCTTCTATGAATAAAATATTAAAAAAAGGTTTTACGCTTATTGAAATTTTGATGGTTATCGTAATTATTTCAATACTGGTAGCCATCGCGCTGCCGAAATATATTGACACGGTAGACATCGCGCTGGGCAAACGCGCGTATGACAGCATGCAGACAATTTATACCGCCCAAATGCGTTTTTATTTGGAGAACAATCATACGTTCACAAATAATTTCAACACGCTAGACGTGCGGTTCCCGTCGGCGACGTTATCCGGCACGGATACTATGGATTTCGGTAAATTTACAATAAAGCTTTCCGGCCCCTCCAACAACCTGATACAAACCAGCGGTTTGGAAAATTACTATTTAACTTTTGACGTTCAAAACGAGACGAAACAGTGCATTGTCGACAGTAACGCCAACGCCACAAAAGGCGCGCGCGTCTGCGCCGCGATGGGCGGGAAAATTAACACTAACGACAACACTATATTTGACCTGAGATAATTTTTTACAACAATATAACTTTCTTCCCTTTATAAGGGAAGTACCCGCGAAGCGGGGGAAGGGTTTTGAACCAGCACCGATTAATATAGTTTGTCCACCGGTTCAAAACCCCTCCCCGCCTTCGGCGGTACTCCCCTTAAAAGGGGAGAAAACAACACCTTTGTTGTGAGGGCCATACTTTTATAAGGAATTGCCGTATCTTTCCCCTCGCCCCTTGCGGGAGAGGGGTTGGGGTGAGGGGTAAACCTCTGTTAAAATAAGGACAAAACTTTTTTAAGGAAAAATTTAATGCCGGAAAAAGAAGACTATTACAAAACTTTAGAAGTGGCCAAAAACGCAAGCGGCGCGGAAATTAAATCCAGCTACCGCCGCCTTGCCATGAAATACCACCCGGACAGAAACCCGGGAAATAAAGAATCCGAAGAAAAATTTAAAAGCGTAAATGAGGCGTTCTCGGTTTTATCCGACGAAGAAAAACGCCGAATGTACGACGCGTACGGTCATGAAGGCGTAAGCGGCGCGGGCAATTTCCACGGCGGCGGCTTTGCCGATATCAACGATATTTTCAATTCCGTGTTCGGGGACGTTTTCGGCGGCAGTTTCAGCGGCGCGTTCGGCGGCAGGGCAAGAAGCGGCGCCCAGCGCGGCTCCGATTTAAAATTGGATATCGAAATCACTTTGGAAGAAGCTTTTACGGGTTTGGACACTCCGGTACAATATGACGCTATGGACTCTTGTCAGGAATGCGGCGGCACAGGCGCTCAGCCGGGAACTCATTCAAAAACCTGCCCGACGTGCCGGGGCTCCGGCGTAGTGCAGTTCAGCCAGGGTTTCTTCAGCATGCGTCAAATGTGCCCGGACTGCGCCGGGCAGGGCACGGTTTTGGAACACCCGTGCAAAAAATGCCGCGGCAACGGCCGCCAAAAAACTAAAAAAAATATCACGGTAAAAGTACCCGCCGGCATACGCGAAGGCATGACGCTGCGCGTGCCCAACGCCGGTGATTTGGGTTTAAAAGGCGGAGGGTACGGCGATTTATATATTGAAGTGCACGTCAAAAAACATAAAATTTTTACGCGCGAAGAGGAAGATTTGGTTTTGGAAGTCCCTGTCTCTTTCCCGACGGCCGCTCTAGGCGGCAAAATAAAAGTGCCGAATATTTTGAAAGAAACTTTGGAAGTGACCGTCGCCAAAGGCACGCAGCACGGCACCGCGGTAAAAATCTCCGGCGCGGGCATGCCGAAACTGGGTAAGCGCGGATTCGGCGATTTAAAAGTTATAATCTTGATAGACGTACCGAAAAACCTGACTTCAAAACAGCGCGAATTGCTTGAAGCTTTTGAAAAAGAAAATTCCGAAGACAAAAGTTTTTTTGAAAAATTATTTAAATGAAAAAAGTTGACGAACTATATAACAAAAATATTATAACCTACGGCGCATTGGCAAAAATATGCCGCCAAAACGCCGCGCAAACTTTTGCGCCGTGGGCGGACAAGGTTTTGCTTTTCCTGGGCGCCGCGCTTTTTGTCGCCGGCGTAATATTTTTCTTCGCGTTCAACTGGTTTTTAATACCAAAATTTGTAAAACTGGCAGTCTGCATGGCCTTGATTTTAGCAAGCGCGGCCGCCGCGTTTGTCAAAGGTTTTGACTCTTACTCTGGTCAGGCGGCGGGCACTGCTGCGGCAGTTTTCGTCGGCGCGTTTCTGGCTGTGTTCGGCCAAATTTATCAGACCGGCGCAAACGCTTATGATTTGTTTTTAATGTGGACCGTAATGACGCTGCCGCTCGCGCTCTGTATGAACAAAACATCCGGCTGGGTTTTGTTTGTAATTTTGGTTAACGTGACTTTGGCGCTGTCCCCGTTAAATCCGGCAATATGGATTTTCTGTCTTGTTAATTTCGCGTTTTTACTTGTCACGCTGCTGCCTTTTAAAATTGTTAAACAACAACCGTATTTTGAATACCTAATTAATACTTATATTACCGTATTGGCGGTCATAGACTCGGTTGACCATTGGGAAAATATGCGCGCTTGGCTGCCGCTGGTTTGGGCGGCGGTTTTATTTTCTATTTATTTTTTCAGACGTAAAAATATTTATTTTCTCGGTCTCTCTCTGGGTTTGGCCGGATATTGGGCGGTTGTCAAACTTTCAAATGTTGACGCCGTTAACGGCCTCTGGGGAATGGGGATGATTATTTTAATTATTTCCGGCCTGATAGGTTTTACCCTTGTCAAAATTAACGCGAAATTCAAGGGGGCGAAAAATGACTGACGAAGAAATTTTAAAATACGTCCCCGAAGCTCAAAAATCCTCCGCGATGGAAATTATGCGCGGCGGCGGCACCGATGATATTCCGGTAATAATAAAAATAATTCTGGGTATCGGCGCGTTTGTGTCGTCCTGCCTGTTTTTCGGCGCGGTCGGCGGCGTCGCTTTTACAATGCGCGAAGGCGCGGCTTATTTGGTACTCGGCATAATCAGCATGGGCGCGGCGGTAACGCTTAAAAAATTAGTGCTGCCGTACCTCGGTCCGATGTTAAAATTCTTCTTCGAACAATGCGTGTTAGTCGCCATGCTTTTCGGCCGCGCGTGCATTATCACCGCGGCGGCGGACTGGAGTTTCCGCGAGAATGGTTTTCTTATTTTAACTTTTCTCATGGCAATAATCCCGTATAAATTTTTTGACAGTTTCATAGACCGCTTTATCGCGGTTTTCCTCTTTGCGTTGTGCGTTTACGCCAAATATTACATGATGTTCGATAACCGCGGATACCAATATATAAGTTTTGATTTTATAATTTTGATTTTCTTTATCATTTCCGGAATAATTTTCGCGGCGCGTAAAAAATTTTTAAATCCCGCCGCGTGGGCGCTTATAACTTCCGCGTTGGTTCCCGCGTCTTTTGCTCTTTTCTCCGCCGGAGCCGGCTGGCTGGGCGGCGGAGTGAGCGTGCAAATGCAAACGCCTTATACAGACGTAATTTTCAACTGGCAGAAAATATTGCTGGCCGCGTATTTCGGCCTGATGTTTCTGGCCTATAAAAAATTTACGTCCGGCGTTAAAAATAACGATTATCTTGTTTTTGCCGTCTTAATTTTCGCGCTTATGCCTTTTAATCTGCCTATTCTTTACGGCCTATTTTTCCTGCTGCTCGGCAAATTTTTTGATGATTTAAAAGTTGAAATTCTGGGTTATACGACTCTCGGCGGCGGAATTATTTATTTGTATTACAGCCTGCAGGTTTCGCTTATGACAAAATCTCTTCTGCTGATGGCAAGCGGCTTGTTCCTGTTCGGCGCGCAACAGCTGGCGCGGAGGATTTATGCGCGTTAAACTTTTTCTACTTTTTATATTTTTAATCTGCGCCGCGCTGGTGTACTCCGTCTGGCAAAAAGAATCTGTTTTAAAAAGCGGCAAAACTTTTTATATGCAGCTGCGCCCCGTCGATCCGCGTTCCTTAATGCAGGGCGATTATATGGCGCTGCGTTACGCCGAAGATTCACTCTGTTTGACGCTTGATGAAAAAAATATTGGGCATTCCGGCAATAAGGCTGACCTGGACAGCGTGCCGCCGGAGGCTTTGCTTTCCGACAGGCAGGCGGAGGTTGACCAAACAATCAAAGACGCTATTTTAAAATCTAAAGCCGGGAAGTGCGACATAAAACTCAAAAATAATTTACCGTCGTCATTCTTCTTTCAGGAAGGTTACGCCGGCATTTATTCCCGGGCAAAATACGCGATTTTGAAATACGACGGCAAAGACACCGCCGTGCTTTACGGTTTAACAGATGAAAATTTACAGGAGTTAAAACCATAATGCCGCAGTATTTGGCTGAGGTTACCGACGGAAAATTCATTATCAAAGGCGACGAGGCGCGCCATTTGAGCGGCGTAATGCGCGCGAAGAACGGCGACGGCATTAAAATTTTTGACGGCGTTAAAAAATATTCCGCCGTCATAGAAAGCGCCGGTAAAACGCTTGTGCAAGGCCGCGTTACGGCGGAAATTCCGCTGAGACTGCCGCCCAGAAATTTGACTTTATGTTTCGCGCCCGTCGGCAGAACGGAGACCGAAGAAATTTTGGATAAGGGAACGCAGCTCGGCGTTTACGCTTTTCTGCCCGTTATAACCGAGCGCACGGAGCAAGATATTTTAAAAAAATGGGATACCAAAAATGACCGCTGGCAGGCTGTCGTGCTCGCCGCCGTCAAACAGTGCGAAACTTCTTTAATCCCGCAAATTCTGCCGCCCGCAAAATTTGAAAATGCAATCGCCGATGGCGATATTATCGCTTATGAAAAAGAAGAAAATACCCCTCTTCCCAAAATTATTTCCGGCAAAAAAAATCTGAGAATTTTCACCGGCCCCGTCGGGGGATTTACCGAACAGGAGATAGAACTCGCGCTTGGGCGCGGCGCGAAAACCGCAACTCTCGGCGTAAACATAATGCGTGCGGAAACAGCGGCCCTCGCCGCCGCCGCAATCGCGCTCTCTTTATGAAAGTATTTATAAAAACTTTCGGCTGCCGCGTTAACCAGGTAGAATCACAGGCGATAAAAGAAATGTTCGCGGCGCAGAGTTCTGAGTTTGTTAAAAATTTTGAAGACGCGCAAATTGCCGTCTTAAATACCTGCACTGTAACTTCCAAAGCGGACGCGGACATTGAAAAAATGACGCGCCAAATCCTTTCCAGAAACCCGCGCGCGAAACTGGTGCTTACCGGCTGCTACGCCGCCGCGCACGTTGAAAAAATTAAAAAAAATTTCCCCAAAGCGCAGATTATTGACAAATATGAACTGGCGCGCGAACTGTTCGGCAAAGATACCTGTTGGACGGTTTCAGGCTCTGAGGGCAGAAGCCGCGCTTTCGTCAAAATCCAGGACGGGTGCGATTGTTTTTGTTCTTACTGCATTGTGCCGTTCGCGCGTAATAAAAAAATCTCAAAACCTATGGCGGACGTGACGGCGGAAATACAAAATTTAATTTCAAAAAATTTTCATGAAATCGTGCTGACGGGAATTAATATCGGCAATTACAAATGCCCGGTTACAGGCGCGGACATTGCAAAACTGACGGAAGAAATTTTTAAACTGCCCGGTAAATTCCGCCTGAGATTTTCTTCCATCGAAGTTAACACGCTGACAGACAATCTGGTTGCGGCGGCCAAACGCGGCGGCGGAAAATTTTGTAATTATTTCCATATCCCGCTGCAAAGCGGTTGTGATAAAATTTTAAAAGATATGAACCGCCGCTACACCGCCGCGCAGTACGCCGCGCGGATTGCGGAACTGCGGAAGATTTTCCCGGATATCGGAATTTACGCGGACGTTATCGCCGGATATCCGACGGAAACGGATGAAAATTTTGACGAAACTTATAATTTTATTTCATATTTAAAATTAAGCGGTCTGCACGTTTTCAGTTTCTCCCCCCGCCCCATGACGGCCGCCGCAAAACTGACGCAACTGCCGCCCGCCGTCATCAAAAACCGCGCGGACAAACTGCGCGCGCTTGACAAAATCCTGCGCAATAATTTTGCCGCTTCGCAAGTTGGCAGAACGGTTGAAGTTTTAGCTGAAAAAACAAAAAACGGCGTCACTTCCGGCGTAAGCGGCAATTTTCTAAGAATAAATTTTACTCCGCCCGTACAGGCAGGCTCGCTGTTAACCGTAAAAACAACTTCCGCAAAAAATGATATTCTGCTGGGTGCGCCTGACGCAAATAGAAAGGTATAATATTCTTATGAAGAGTATTCGCGAACTTTACAAGGTGGGCATGGGGCCCTCCAGCAGTCACACTATGGGGCCGCGCAAAGCGGCGGAAAATTTTTTGGCCGAAAATAAAAACGCGGACAGATTTAAAGTTTATCTTTACGGCTCACTTGCCATGACCGGAAAGGGCCATTTAACAGATATCGCTGTTACGGAAGGGCTGGCTCCGAAACCCGTGGAAATAATTTGGGAGTATAAAATATTTTTGCCGTTCCACCCTAACGGCATGAAATTTGAAGCTTATGACGAGGCCGGGAACCTGCTTAACTCACAAACCGTTTACAGCATAGGCGGCGGCGATATTTCCGACGGGACGGATAAAAAGGACAATTCCATTTACCCGCACAAAAATATGGAAGCTATTTTGGCTTACTGCGCGGAACACAAAATCTCTCTTTGGGAATATGTGGAAGACGTGGAAGGAAAAGATATTTGGGCGTTTCTGGCTTACATTTGGGAACAAATGCAGAAAGCCATTGAGCGCGGGCTGGAAAGACGCGGCGTGCTGCCCGGCGATTTGCACCTTGAACGCAAAGCCAAAAGATTTTTCAGAAAAGCCGAAACCGCGCCGCCTTACGTGCAGCGCATGAGCACTTTATTTTCCTACGCGCTGGCATGTTCCGAAGAAAACGCCGCCGGAGGAACAGTCGTAACGGCGCCGACATGCGGTTCTTGCGGCGTGGTGCCGTCCGTCCTGCGGCTGACAAAAGAAATTTTTGAGTACCATGACTCCGCCATTATCCGCGCGCTTGCCACCGCCGGGCTTGTAGGGAATCTGGCAAAAGCTAACGCGTCTATTTCCGGCGCGGAAGTCGGATGCCAGGGCGAAATAGGCATAGCGTGCGCCATGGCCGCCGCGGCCGCCTGCCAATTAGAAGGGGGAGACAACAGACGCATGGCGTACGCCGCTGAAATGGGGCTTGAACACCACCTCGGTCTGACGTGTGACCCCGTAGGCGGGCTCGTGCAAATTCCGTGTATTGAGCGCAACGCGCTTGCCGCCGCGCGCGCTTTGGACTGCGCGACTTACGCTATAGCCTCCGACGGCGAACACCGCGTCACTTATGACGAAGTTTTGGCAACCATGATGCAGACGGGCAGGGACATGAAAAGCGATTACCGCGAAACTTCCGTCGGCGGGCTGGCCAAATTTTTCAAGAATAAATTTAAAGATAAATTCAAATTTAAAAACAAATTTAAAAATAAATTCTGGAAAAGGGGAAAAGACAATGCAAACAGCTGAGGTAATTTATAAAAGACGCAGTATAAGGAAATATAAACCCGGCGTGCCGGTTACCGACGAACAGGTTAAAAAACTGCTCTCCGCGGCAATGGCCGCGCCGACGGCAAGAAACATGCAGGAGTGGGAATTTTTAGTTTTGCGGGACAGGAAAAATTTGGACAAACTACTGGCCGCGCACCCGTACGCCGGCATGGTTAAAGAGGCGCCGTGCGTCATCATAGTCTGCGGTAATACCAACAAGGACACGGTGGGTTATTGGCCGGGCGACTGTTCGGCGGCCATGCAGAATATTTTGCTTATGGCTACGGACATGGGACTTGGAAGCGTGTGGCTGGGCGTATACCCGCGCGAAGAAAGAGTGGAAGCCATTAAAAAAGCTTTTGGCTTGCCGGCGCATATAACGCCGCTCGGCGTAGCGGTAATCGGCACTGCCGGCGAAGAAAAAGCGCCGGAAGACCGATATGACGCCGCGAAAGTACACTCCGAAAAATGGTAATTTTTAGATAAGAAAGCCGCCGTTTAAAACGGCGGCTTTTTTATTTGCCTTACAAAATTTAACGATAATCAAACTCACCGAATATCATGATTTGCTTTTCATTGTTGTCATTTACCGTATAAAGGACCAGCTGGTTTTTTATAATATCCCAGCCGTAGACTTTTGACAGAAGCTGGAAGAAACCGTGCTCGTTCAGACCTTCGGGTTCTCTGATGCCCAGCATAAGAGTGGCGGCCGCGGGCTGGAAAGTCATATTGTTGCCGCCCCCCAAAGTATAGGGCGCGTTATACCTGTTAGGCGAACCTTTGCCGGACGCGCGGCCGTTGTCAAACTGGATAGTATAAATATCATTAAAAAATTCTTTGTTCAGTTTGGATGAGTCAAAAGTAATCTGGCCGGCGGCGTTCTGTACCTGCGAAAGCTGCCAGACTTTGCCTTGTACGAAATTAAAATCCTGCGTTTTTCTCTTAAGAGTATAATTAAAATCACTGTCTATGGGTTTACCTTGCATATCCAGCTTTTTAAGTTCGTCTTTGCCGTTGAAAGCGTAATAATTTTTTGTTTTGGTTTTAGAATCTTTTAATGTAACGGATTGGTCATCACTCTGCATCCATTTGCCTTTAGAGCTGAATGTCTGCGGAGCGTCTTTCAGATAAGTCTCTCTGAGCTGGTAAGTGCTGTCCGGATTTAACGTAAGTTCGGTGTTTATTCCGGCACAGTCCGCGCACGGCACCACGCCGGCAAAGGTGCCGGTATATTCGTTATTTATCGGCTGCGTTGTTTTGGTAGCGGTAGAGCACGCCGCCAGCAAAACCGCGCCGGCAAATACCGCAAATAAAACTTTTTTCATGTTTGTTCTCCTTGATTAAAATCACCCCTGGAGGTCCTTTTATTATACCCAAATAAAGTTTTTGCTGTCCAGCAGATTTACAGTTGTTTTGTAGTCAAATAAAATGGCAAAGCGGAGTAATTTTATCTGTCTGTCTTTCTTTTTGCTTCCAAAAAATCCTTTGCGTCTCGGGAGTGGGTTATTACGGGAGTTTCGTCCGCGCACGGATACTCGGCGCAGCAGGAGCAGTCCGCAATACTTTTGCCGATATTGCACGCTCTTATTTTGCACATTGAGCAATAGGAAAATTTAATCCCGCCGGATTTGCAGCCCGTGCAATTGATGTTTTCGGGTTTTATATCGGCGTTGTAGGCGGCGCTCCAATTTTTGGCGGTGACAGCCCTCAATTTATCGTCATTATTTTTTGTCGCTTTAAAAGCGTCGCATTCCGCGCAGTTCAGTCCGCAATAAGCTCTGTTTTCCATTTGTGCCTCCATTTGTATATAGCAAATCCTTTCAATCAACCGGTTATATAACGCTTTCAGAGTGCTTCAACTCAACCTCGTTTCCCGGCTCAATAATCAGAGGATTGGGAGCTTGCCATTTCGCGGCGCGTTTCGCGCTGAACAGTCTGCCCGGCGCAAGGTGGACCGGGATGTTGTGCTTCGCGCCAATCAGCGCGGCGCATTCCGCTGATTCTTTAAGCCCCATGTTGGCCAGGCCGTCGCAGCAAAGTATGGCGTAATCAAGTTTAAGCGCCGCAAAATTCTTCATTTGCTCCGTTTTTGACGTATCGCCCGCGGCGTATATCTTCACTCCGTCTATAAAAATCAGGTAACCGACGCATTTCTTGGGATTATGCATAAAGTTTTTGGCCATAACCGCTTCTATTTCTATACCGCCGACAGAAAATTTATTGTAGCGGCCGCCCTCCAGGGCCTCTTTATTAGTGATAACCGCGCACCCGGGTTTTTGCGTGATGAGGTTTATCTTGTTATGGTCTCTGTGCTGATGCGTTATAAGCACAATATCGGCCGGCGGCTCGTACCCGCCGCCCGCGTACGGGTCAATATACATTACCCGTCCGTCCGCCGCCGTTATGCGGTAACTCCCGTGGCCTTGATAATATAATTTTGTCATTTGATGTTCTCCTCAAATCTCTGGTTTATTTTCTAACTGTTTTTTTTGACGAAGCATGGCGGGGATAATGAGAACCGCGGCAAGTGCCGCCGAAAACCAGAAAACATTATCAAACGCGCTTGTGATTTCCCCCGCTTTGGCGCCGGCAAGCCAGTGCTGCAGAAGTATCGCGAGCGCCGCCGTGCCGAAAGCGCCGCCTATCTGCTGGAAAATCCTTGTCGCGGTTGTCCCCTGCGCCACGGCCTTGTCGTCCATGCCTTCGTAAACGGACACCATGGCGGGCACCATCAAAACACCCAGCCCGGCCCCGCGAATAAACAATGAGACTATCAGCGGAACCAAGCTTGCCGTGTGCAACAAGGCAAGCGGCACAGTGCCGATTACCGTACAGATTGTTCCGGCGTACAAAACCGGCCGCACGCCGTATTGTTCCGTGCATTTCGCCGATACCGACCTTGTGCATAACATCCCTATCCCCTGCGGGGCGAGCAATAAGCCGGCGGCGAACGCCGTGGTCTGATAAACCTTCTGAAAATAAAGAGGCAGGATAAACAATGTCCCCGTCGCAATTATTCCGTAAAGAAAAACCATGGCGATTGACAAGGAAAAGTTGCGGTTTTTGAACAGACGGACATTGAGCGGCGGTTCTTTTTTTTCTTTGAGCGCGTGAAAACAATAGAAAATCAAAAGCGCAATACCCGCCGCCAATAACATGATTGCCGTATTTAATACCGCGTCGCTTCGCAGCTTTGTGATTCCGAAAATCAACGCGCAGAACGCCGACGACAGCAACAGCAGCCCGGCAATATCAAGAGGCTGTTCCTTGTTAACGGCGTCCGTCGGCGGCAGCTTGGCGACGGCCAGAATAAACGCAAGGATGCAGACCGGTATGTTGACAATAAAAATCCATTGCCACGGAAAATAGCTTACGATTAATCCTCCGATTGTAGGGCCTAAAACCGGGACAATCGCGGCGGGTATGCCGATTATCGACATCAGACTTGGCAGTTTTTTTTCTCCCGCGTAACGGACCAAAACCGTCTGCATGACGGGGAGCATTATTCCGGCGCCCGCGCCTTGAATAATCCTGAACGCGATAAGACTCCCGATATTCCAAGACAGCGCCGCCCCTGCTGAGGCAACTCCGAAAACCGCAAGTGCAATCAAGTAAAGTTTTTTTCCGGAAAACCGGTTGACAAGCCACCCGGAAAAGGGCACGGCCATGCCCATGACAAATATATACGCCGTCGTTATCCATTGGGCGGTGGAAATATTGCTGCCGAGCTTGGTAATAATAGTTTTAATGGCAACATTCACGACAGTGGCGTCCAAAGCCGGAGCAATCATCCCCAGCAGCATAATAAGCGAAATTTTGACCAGCTCCGCGTCAAGTTTTGTACTGTCAGACATTATTATTGGTATCCTTAATAAAATATTATCAAATAAAAAAGCAGGTATTTGGCACAGGGGAGACCGCTAAAAAGGCAAACGGAGAATTTCTAGCTGTTTGCCTCGTGTTTTACGCCAAAAACGTCACAGAGAATACTCTCAGATTTGATATGCTAAAAATCTCCTATAAGACTTAAAACAAAATCTCCGAACAGAGGTGACTTCCTCTGTTCGGAGATACTAAAATACGGAGTGCACAGGTCTGACAGCTGTATTCTCAGGTTAAATTTTACAAAATATTTGTATTTTCAGTCGGTTTTTGACGGATTTTTCTGTCCAATTTGTCCAAAAAATTATCCTTAAAAAATAACTTTTGTATAGTAAAAATATTTTGTCCCGCTCGTCGTGCCGGACATAAAACTTTCAAGGTTTTTCTAATTACGCCAAAACCGTTTCAAGCACAATTTTCTCTATTACGAAATTGCAATAATCTATCTTAGAATCCAAAGGCAAATCACTTCAAGTTTTTAATTAATGCTTGCTTTTTTTCACGGGTCATTCTTTTTATAGCAAATTCACGGCTTTGCGCTTCCTGCTTTGTTTCAAAATATTCAAAATAAACTAATTCCACCGGACACCTCGACCTAGTGTATTTACACCCTTTGCCGCCGTTATGCATTTGCAGGCGTTTCTCAAGGTTATTTGTCCAGCCCGTATACAAAGTGCCGTCAGCGCATTGTAGAATATAAGTGTAATTCATGATTAGATACTGTTGAATTATTTTCAATAAAATTTATTTGCCATTTGGATTATCGTCGCGCCGTCCGGTACGGGGAATTTATACTGGGCTTTATTCAGAGCGGAAAGTATCTCGTCCGCGCGGGAGTCTCCTTTATATTTTTTTAATTTTCCCTTTAAATCTTTTATGTTGTCCGGCGAGTCTTTATATATTTTTTCCACTGCCATATATTTGCGCAGGCATTCTACTGCCTTATCCAAATCCCCCTCTTCTATATAAAGTTCCGTTTTTACCTGGTAAATAAGTGCCGCGCTTGTACCGGTTTTATCCGCCAGATTTGCCTCCATAGTATCAAGCATATTAAAAGCTGTATCTTTGGCGCCGAGTTTGTACCTGAGATAAGCATTGTCTATCGCCACCGCGTCAATACCAAGAGGATAAAGTCTTTGGGAATCCATAAATGCGTCTGGATAATCTTTCATTTGCTCATAAATAGCGGACCTGAGCATATACAGGCTGGGCTGGCCGGGATATTTTTCCAGCATAGTATTAGTTGCTTTAAGCGCTTTTTTATAATCTCCTATAACAAGATATAAAGTGGGGACACCGCAGGAAGATAACACCGAAGGATATTCTTTATAAAAATTTTTTGCTTCTTTCAAAGCTTTTTTATATTCCTGTTTGGAAGTATAATAACTTATAACAGCTTGATAATAAACTTCTTTGTTAATTTTTTCTATTTCTTTTATATCTGCCCAGGATTCTTTGTAATGCCCCCGCTCGCTATACAACTCGGAACGTAATACAAGCGCGCTTACTTTATCTTTGGGGAAATGTTTTACTCCATAATCAAGTTCTTTTAAAGCCTCATCCTTTTTATCAAGAAACATTAAAAGCATGGCTTTTATATTGTAATACCTGAAATCTCCGTCTGGGTTTAATTCAATAGCTTTATCAACTGCGTTTAGCGCGTTTACATAGTCTTGTCCGGTCAAGTATATTTGGGCTTTATTAAAATACTCATCCGCGGATTTTTTATTGTCCGGTTGCGCGTTTAAAAATGTGAGACAGAATAAAGACATAATAATTGCGACAGTAATCTTCTTCATAAAAATTCCGTTGATATATTTACTAGTAATATCAACAGTATACAAAAAAGCATTATTAAATATAAATTTTGCCTGATTATATGAGTATATTAAAGTTTAAATATTGATAGAATAGCTTATGACCATCAAAAGAAAAATTTATTCCGTTGTTAAATTTATTCTTTTTATACCGCTTAATCCGTTTCTTCTGGTTTTAAGAGGACCCGATTTTTGGGGTTATAGAGCGTTTCCCGTGTGGCTTGCCTATCTCATATTTTGCGTTTATGTGTTACTCGCGTATGTGCTTTTCAAGAGGAAACCCTCCGGCTCATTTTTCAATTTTATTGATAAAATCGTCAGCACAAGAACTTTTGTTTTATTTTTAATCTGCTTAGCGGCGGTATTGTTAGGGGGTGAACTATATGATATAGCCCGCGGCAAATACGTTATTCTGTGTGATTACAGAATACTTGAAGGAGTACCTTTTGTCCCATCATGCCCGGAAGACCATATGCTGACGGCGGCCAGAATTTTTAATTCTTTCACGTTTATGTTGTTAATGTTTGTTCCCAGCATATCTTTTGCAAGAGACGGTTATGTTTTATTAAAACGGTAAATTTATGAAAAAATTACTGATACTGTGTCTGTTTTCCGTCTTTATTTGCGGCTGCACTTCTACGGCAAAGCATGAAAATAAAAATAATTTGACAAAAACAGATGTTATAAAAAATGCGACATTCAACGGAAATGCTGAAGCGCAATATAATTTGGGCATTTTATATTATAAAGGGGAAGAAGTTCCTAAAGATTACGGCATGAGTTTTGATTGGTTTTTAAAAGCCGCACAACAAAATCTTGCAAAGGCACAATATAGCGTAGGCCAAATGTATATGCAGGGACTTGGCACGGATAAAGATTATAAAAAAGCTTTTGATTGGTTTTTAAAATCTGCCACAAACGGATATGCTTCCGCACAATATAATATTGGAGTATTTTATGAAAAAGGAAAGGGTGTAGAACAAGATTATAAACAAGCATTATATTGGTATACAAAAGCGGCCCAACAGGATATCACTTACGCGCAGAATAACTTGGCAGGACTTTATTTTTTAGGTAAAGGAACTGCTAGAGATTATGACAAAGCATATGAATTAACAAAGGAATCAGCGGGACATGGCAACATAGACGCACAGAGCAATATGGGGAGATTATATTATTTGGGCAAAGGCGTGGCAAAAGACGATAAAAAAGCCTTTTATTGGGCCTCAAAAGCGGCAGAGCAAGGAGTAGCCGATGCTCAATATATGTTGGCTCTTTTTTACAATCAGGGGATAGGGGTAGAAAAAAATATTAATAAAGCCAAAGAGTGGCTTGATAAGTCAAAGAAAAATACACGTAAAAATCCGCAAATTCCACAAACTGTATTTTATTAAAAAGGCAGCGAATATGACGAAAGATATTACATTAGAAAAATTTAATCATCCATTTACACAACCGGCATACTGGCAAGATTTTGAAAAGATGTGTAAAGATTTTGTTGATATTGTTTGGCCGGATGAGATTCAAAGAGCGGTTATAAATGAAAAACGGAAACAAGACGGGGTAGACATATATAAAACTCTTTCCAGCGGAAAAATCATTGGCCTACAATGCAAAAAAATAGAAATAGACAGAGATGAACCACTTACGCCAGCAGCGATAGATAAAGAAATTGAATTGGCTAAAAATTTTAAACCTGCCTTAAGCCACTATGTTATAGTAACAAGTGTACACGTATCTGATACAACAATAGAATATCTAAAACTCAAAGGAGAGGAACTTAAAAAACAGAACATTTTTTCTCTAGAATTATGGGGTCCGCGGAAACTAAAAGATTTAATTAATTCAAACGATTCTATACTTCGTAAATACTTCAAAGAATTGTTAATAGAACGAGGTGTTAACATTTCCTTTGCAGTAGATTTATTCAAAGATATAAAAAGCCCTACAGTTGCCCTTAAAAAAATCGAGGAGATGGCTAAAAATAGCTGGGACAAAACTGATAATCAAGGAAAGGCTAAAATACTTAATCAGTGGGCGATGTCTCTTTTTGCAATAGGTGACCATATTGGCTCAGCAAACAAAATATTAGAAAGTTATAAATATGAATCTAATAATGAAGCCGCTCTCAGCAATATGACAACTGCTTATTATTTATTAAAAGATTCCGATAAAATGATAGAGTTTGCCAATAAAACATTAGAGAAAAATCCGCTGAATATTAATGCAAATAACCTTGTTTTAAATTATAACTTATCAAAAACAAAAGACATTGCTAAAGTAGTTTCCAAACTGACTCCATCTCTTTTAGAAGACATATCAATTGCGACAACAATATCACAGGCATATATAGAACAACGAAAATATAAACAGACTCAAGAACATTTAGATAAAGCTAAAAATAATTTAGATAAAGAAACATATTTACAATTAAAGGTACAGTTCCTTGTAACGGAGCTAGAGGCCGCAAAAATTAATCCGGCCTTTATTGTACGAGTAAAACAAGAGAAAGATTTTTCAAAGTTAAGTGAAATTAGAGAGAAGTTATTAAGAATATGGAATGCCTTACAAGATGACCAGGAAAAGAAATTTCTAATAAATTGTGCTTTTGCTATCATAGAAATTTCTATGATGATGGAGGATAATACTCTTACAGATAAATACATTAAAGAAATCCAGGACCTTGACCCTGATAATCCATATATAATAAATGCTGTATCAATGCAATATTATATCAAGAAACGTCATGCTGAAAATCTTATATATTTAGAAAGCAAGAAAGAATTTTTAGATGACCGCTCTAAGGCTACTCTTGCCCTAGTTTATGTAAAAAATAATTTGCCCGAAAAATCTATTGAGATTTTTAAAGATATCATTGAGTCAAATAAATATGGCGCATTAAATCTGGTATTAATTATAAACATTATTAGCGATTTGGCGAAAATATCTACTGAAGAAACTATAAATAAAATGCTAGATATTTTAAAAGAAAAATCTAATTTTTTATTTCTTATTGCTAACCATGAAGCCAAAAAATCTAAAACTACCAATAACAAAACAACTGATATCAGTGATTTATTAGAGGCTGAAAAGTTAGTTTCCGAAAATAGTCCTTATTTCTATTCAACCTATCTAGCCGATGCTTTTTTGAATTGCGGAGATTATAAAAAAGCACGAGAATGGTTTGAAAAATTTATTGATAGAACTTCGTTTTCTGCTGATGCTTGCGATTATGCAACCTCATTGCTAAAGACTGCCCCTATGGGAGAGACTTTAGAGTTCCTCGAAGGCATACCTTTATCAGAACAGGATACAAATACAATAGCCATATTGTATAAATGTTATTTTAGAATCGGACTGTTTAAAAAGATATCAGAGATGTTTGAACAAAACTATTCAAAATTAAATCCTGAGATGAAAGTAGAAAAAATCAGAATAAGAATACTTAATAATGATGTTAAGAATATCATTGACGAAATTAATCTCCTAATAAAATCCTCTCTCACAAATGACGATATTAAGAACTTGGCTAACATTTATTCGTATTTGAATATGAAAAATGAAGCCTTAGAATTACTTTTGGATAGAATTAAAGAAGGCAAAGCTAATGATGTAATAGAAGCAGGCTATGCTATCAGGATTCTGTTAGAACAAGGTATTACGAAAATAAACAAAGTAGATATTAATACAGGTGTTATCATAAAAACACAGCATGAAACAAAAGAGTTTATTATAGAAGAAAAATCATATACCATTCCATTTGTTGAAGTATATGACAAAAACTATCCTTTAAGCAAACTGTCTTTGGGATTACAAGTAGGGGATAAATTTACCTATGCAATAAATGATTTATCTAATCCTGAAGAATATACCATCACAGAAATTGTTCCAAAGCGTATATTAATAACTAAAGGAATTTTAAAAGACTTTGATTTGAGACATCCCCACACTAAGGCCATACATGGAATAAAAGTAGACTTAAGTAACCCTATAGAAGGATTAAATGCGGTGCGGAAGCAAATGCTTGAATTTAACAAAGTGACGGATGTTATATTGTCTGGATATGATACCGGAATGTTGACAATAGAAACATTCTCTGATTTGATGGGAAAAGATATATTCGTAACTTATGATATAGCACAATCAAAAGCTATTTACTGCAATATAAACTTAAATCCGCCAAAAGTCTATTCTCAGGATGTTTTCAACAAAGACAATGAGGTCATAATTGATATTATCTCTCTTTTTAATCTCTTTAATCTTGGATTAGAAAAAGAACTTCTAACTACTTTTAAAAATATTTTAATATTAACCCAATCCTGGTTAACATTACAAAACAGTATAACTGAGGCCTCTCAATTAGGGAAAGGGCAAATGTGGTTTCATAAAGATGTGCCCTATCCAATACTTGAAGACAGGAATAAAGAAATTGATGCAAAAAAACTTCAAAAATTAATAGATTTTAAAAATTGGATTGAGCAAAATTGCAAGATAATACCATGCGAGGGTTTGAAAAAATATGAAGAAGACAAAGTAGATGAGTTAACAAAAAAATTTGGTCACTGTACTTCTTACAGCTTTATAGAAGCTTCTACTAGAGAAAATATAGTTTTATATGCGGATGATAGTGCCGCTAGACTATTCTGCCTGTCAGACAAAAATTTAAAACTAACTTATTTGATACCCTTTATTGAATATTTGACAAAAAATAACATAATTTCTCAGGATAAGCATTTCGAGATAACGATAGATTTAATTTCGAGAAAATACAAAGGCCTTCCAATATCATTTAGAGATTTAACTTACGCATATGCTAAAAATATAGAAACATTTGATTTATTAACTAAAGAAATATCTAAAAATCTCCCCATGCGCACCTCAATAGCTATGATATATCAAATTTTATATGGGTTACAGAAAAGTTTTACTCTTCCGAATGATGTTCAGTTATTTCTAGATACTTTATTACAAGTCTTTACGCAAGAGCAGCGTAATATAATTATCAATCAATTTAAAAGAGAATTGGTATACAAAGAAATTATTACAAAAGAAGACGCCCTCATCCTTAATTTAGTTTCAAAATATAAAATAAATTAAGGATATCTAGTATCCAATATAAAACTTTTATCATTTATGAAAAAATACAAGAAGAACTTTAAAAAACCACAAGTCATAGGATATAAAATAAATTACCATAAAAAACTAGGCGCAGGTGGTAATGCCAGGGTGTATCTTGCTGTAAATAAAGATGGAAAAGAAGTTGCCGTTAAAATCCTAAAAGATAAAATATCTTATTTTGAAAAAAAACTGAAAAGATTTAAAACTGAAGTTGTTAAGGTGCGCGAAATCCAGGATAAAATCAAAGGAGTTTTGCCTATTCTGGATTATTCCCTTGAGAAGCCGCCTTACTGGTATGCAATGCCTATTGCGTTGCCGATAAAAGAACATTTTGAAAATTCCAAAAATATAGATGATGACAATATAGGAAATAAAGTCAAGTGTGTTATAGAATTGGCGGAAAGCCTTTCAGAACTTCACGCTAAAGGTATCTGCCACCGGGATATAAAACCAAGTAATTTGTATTTTTATAACGGGGGTTTCGTCTTGGCTGATTTTGGTTTGGTAAGCTATGAAGGTAAAGAAGATATTACAAGTATTAAGGAAAGAGTCGGAAACAGGCAAACGATGGACCCTGTAATGGAAGCAAATCCTAAAACGGCTGACAAGAAGATGGCGGATGTATATTCTTTGGCTAAAACGCTTTGGCTGCTTTTAACAGATGAAACAGGTAAAAAAATGGGCTTTAAAGGGACATACCTCTCTGAAAATTCAGAAATGGGGCTTTCAAATTATTTTAAAAAACAACATTTAGTGGAATTGGAAGAAGTTTTATATCTGTCCACGCTGGACTCGCAAAAAGAGCGCCCCAATGCTTCCGAATTTGCGCTTAAGTTAAAAGATTATATAAAAATAAAAAATGATGATATTGCTATGTGTCAGAGCCAGTGGCGTTTTATATATAAATCATTATTTAAAGGCAGCGTACCGCAGCGGGCAGTGTTTGAAGACATGAAAGATATTGTAAACGTTTTAAATATGACGGCAAGGCTTCCCAATATTAATCATTCGTATTTTCCAGATGGTGGAGGAGATGATTTTGAGAAGGCTGAATTTGCCAAGGAAAAGGATTGCATAGTTTTGGATTTCGGGGCTTCTACCTCGACGATTTTGAAACCTAGGCGTCTTATTGCGGAGTATTTTGGCAAAGACTATATGTTCAATTATCTGCGTTTGGAAGCGGACGAATTAAAGCCTATTTTCCCACCGGAAAACTCTGAAGAAGAATTTGAATATATGATAGAAGATAAACCGGGAAATTATGTAAGGTCCAAATATGAGAATTATAACCGATATGATGATAAAACGCTTTTTCCTCAAGGAACCAGGAGGATAAGGAGATATCTTTCAGGCTCTTTTATTATTACCGGCAAGTTTTCGGTATATAATTTGGAAGGCCCGGGATATAGCGGTACTCACAATGTAATGGATTCGGATACTTTTAGAGACTATATCAAGCTAATGAGAGATGCTTATTTTTATTGTTCTAACGTTAAAGATTTTAAACTTTTTCGTAACTTATGTAATATAGATTTTTGCGGAAAAAATAAAGCCCCAGCTATGAACACGGTTATATCGCCAGAGGACTCAGACAAGCTAAAAAAGTTTATGCGAGATAATTGCGAAAGCTGGGATTTTACGGATATTATCTGTCAATATGAGGCAGTAAAAGAACCGTATATAAAATTTTCAATAGAACTGGGCTCCATATCGGGAAGTATTTTTGATATAGATAAAGACAAATATTATCTTTCTGAATCTGGAAAATTTAAAAAAATAGACGGAGATATTGGAAATCTTAAAAAAGAGAAAGACCGGCTTTTTCTAAAAATTTCATCTGATGATATTTTAAAAATAGAAAAACAAATTGAACAAACAATAGAAGGGATATTATCTGAAAATAAGTTTGTCTTGGATTGGCCTCCTTATGCATTGCGTATAGAGCTTTTTAAAGAAAAAAATCCCACGCGTATATTTACAAAGGAAGAAATAAAAAAAGTTTTGCAAAATGGAGATGATTTTAAAGATAATTACCTTATAATAGACGGGGCTGGCTGCCCGCGCTTGGTTGATTCATATGATATGGCGCGCATATCTCCGGTTGTTAATGAAAAGTTTTGCGCCGGGAATAATTATGTGGGCGAATTCGCCCCTTTGGAAGACAAGGAGTACTTAGATGACACATATTTGGTTATGCTGTCCGGTTTATTTAAATATTTAAAGACCGGAAAGCGACATTATGTTGGAGACGCCCCTGACCTATATCCTGAAAAGAAGCTGCTTGAGGAAATAACCACTTTAATAAAAAATCAAGATAATAAACCCAGGAATAATGATGAAAAGAAAACAACTGCCTAAAGAGTTTAGATTTTATGAGGATGAAGTAGAAAAAAATCTTCGTATAAAGACTGCTCTTGATAAAAAATATCCTAATTTAAATTATAAGAATATACTTGATATCCTTATGCTTATTAATGCAGACCTCGATATGGATTGCTATAAAGATATTTATGCCTTTAAGCAGTTTTATAAAAATAGAAAAAATGTCCTCAAAACTTACCAGGATTTCATAAAAAATACGATTGAATATATCATTCCGCTATACCATACAAATTTCTTTTCTGAGGAAGAATTGGAACAATATAATATTGACATGACTTATTACCGTTTGCCGGATATACTCCCGGAGATTGGTAACATCGTTAAATTTATAAAGAAGTTTATGGTTACAGAAAAGGCCAAAGCGTTGGCGGCCGAATCACAAGAGATTTACTATAAAAATTTTAAATATTCAGATACTTTAAGAGTGGTTAATGTTTTACGCAGCTTAATTCCCTACTTAAAAAAATACGGCATAACTTCCGCTTGGGAAATGGCGGGTGTATCATGCGAATTAATAAATAGGGTTCTGCCACGAGAATCTGGATTTGACCAAATCCGCATACACAGAATTATGGAATCCGACAAACTTATCAAAAAAGAACTCGCAAGACCTAAGAAAAAAGCCTCTAAACACAAATAATATTTCCCTGAAGTATTTTTACTGCCGACAGATGAAAAAATTCAAATCTGTCGGCAGTCGTTTTTTATGTTCAAAATTGCAAAATATATACGCAGTACACAAGGAGGCAGTATGAACATAGAAAAAATAAAAGTAGACGAAATAAATGTTGCGACGTATAACCCTAGGATGGACCTGAAACCCGGCGACGCGGAGTATGAAAAAATAAAACAGAGTATTCAAACTTTCGGATACATCCAGCCGTTGATATGGAATAAACGCACGAAGACGCTTGTCAGCGGACACCAAAGGCTTAAGATTTTGATAGCGGAAGGATATAAAGAGGTAGAGGTTGTCGTGGTCAACCTGTCACTTGCAAAAGAAAAGGCTCTCAACGTAGCCATGAATAAAATTTCAGGCAGCTGGGACGAACAAAAATTACAGAGCCTTATGTCTGAACTCAACCAAACACCAGATATAAATATAGGTCTGACCGGATTTGATTTTACGGAGGTTTCTGAAATTTTGGACGGGCTGGTGTCCAATGATGAGGAGAATTTTGATTTGGAACGGGAACTAGAAAAAATAAAAGAGCCCATTACAAAACCTGGCGACGTCATAAGTCTTGGAAAGAACATCCTCATGTGCGGGGACAGCCACAGTAAATCTGATTTGGAATTTCTTTTGAAAGGACAAAAGGTAAATCTTTTATTTACAGACCCTCCTTATGCAGTTTCTTACGCGGGGCAACGTCCCGGAAACACAAAGGGTAAGTTTGATGTTATCAAAAATGATAACCTCCCGCAAAAGAAATATGAAGCTTGGCTGAAACAAATATTACAAAACACTACAGGGCATCTCGCACCCGGCGCTTCTTTCTATCTCTGGAATGGATTTAAACAATTTGGCCCAATGATAGATATGCTTATAGAACTCAACCTAAATGTGGCTTGTGTTATAACTTGGGTTAAGGAAAAGTTCGCGTTGTCTTATTCTGATTATAATCCGCAAACAGAATTTTGCCTCTATGGTTGGAAAAATAAAAACAAAAGCCATAAGTGGTATGGCCCCACAAATGAAAGCACTCTTTGGGAGGTTGAGCGAGATAAAACAGCTGCGTATACCCATCCAAACCAAAAACCTACGGCCCTAGCTGAACGCGCACTCAAAAACAGCACCGTCAGAAATGACCTCGTCTTAGATTTGTTTACTGGCTCCGGTTCGACGCTTTTAGCTTGTGAAAAGCTGGGCCGCCGCTGCGCCGGCATGGAAATAGACCCGAAATATTGCGACGTTATTGTCCGCCGCTACGCCAAACATTATCAAGCGTCAAAAGAAGTTTTAGAAAAATATAAGGAGATTTTATGAGTACGCCGAAAGAAGAAACCCACGTCTATAAAGTAATTCAAGGATTAAAAGACAAAACCCTTGATGCCTCCTTCGTTAAAAAAGAGGCACGCATAGACTGTGTGGAAGTGCTTTCTCTTGAGGGCGGGACACTTGTAAGTATGGCTGAGTTGTTTAAGGTCAGCGAGAAAACTATAAAACGCGACTTGGAAGCTATTGCCGATAGAAACGCTTTAAATCCTGACCCTGATATTATTCAAAAGGCCGTTGGGGATTTTATGCTCAAGACAAATATGAGTTACGGCAACCTCGTCAGAATGGCACGGAGTAAAGACGGTTCTATTTCAGAACGCGCGCAAGCGGAATATTATGCCGTGCAGATACTAAAAGACCGTATAAAAATCTTACAGTCCCTCGGTTATCTGCCGGAGGCGGCGCGGAATATAAATATTACCACCGGCAAAACGCTGGAACAACAGATAGAGGAAATTAACAAAGAGTTGGAAGAGTCTAAAAACATACTCCCGGCGGAAGTAATAGAGGCGCATAAGGCGGAGATTAAACTACTGGAGAATGAACATGAACCCGGAAATAAAAATAAACAGGATTGAAGAGAAAATAGCAAAAGAACGCCGAAAAGCAGGGCTGGATTTTAACAAGTTTAGAGAATATTATTTTAAGGATTATAATACTATTCCCGGCTCCGCTTTCCACGTTGAATTAGGCAATATCTTGCAAACTGCTTCAAGCAAGCGCGGACAGCGGCTGGCTATTGCCGCGCCGAGAGGCTCCGCAAAAAGCACTATTATCACGCTTCAATATATTATTTATTCTCTTTGCTATGCAAAGGAACGGTTTGTAGTAATAATTTCAAACACGAAAGAACAGGCAACAACTTTCCTGGCACAAGTAAAGACACAGCTTGAAAGTAACCCTCGCCTTATAGCAGATTTTCCAAACGTATGCGAGTATAAAAAACCAAATCCGCTAAAACAGACCCAGCGGGAAATAAATACGCGCAACAGGATTAAAATCGTAGCTTTGGGCAGCGGGCAGCAATTGCGCGGGTTGCGTAACAACCAATATCGCCCGACACTTGTGGTTTTGGACGACGTTGAAGGAGACGAGGCCAAAGAAACAGAAACCCAAGACAGAATACAGCAATGGTTTGAAAAAAGTATTCTGAAAGCCGGTGATGCTAATACCAATTTTATTCTAACTGGTACGATACACCACTACAACTCGCTCCTTGCAAAATATACAGACACCAAGGAATACTCCGGCTGGGAAAAACATATTTATAAATCAATCATTCAAGGAGCTATGCATCAGGAACTTTGGGACAAGTGGCGCGGTATTTATTGTAACCGCAGTGAGTATAAAGGACAGCATGGCCCCCAAGCTGCAAAAGGATTTTATGAAGAGCGCAAAGAGATAATGCTTAAAGGCGTGAAAATCCTTTGGCCTGAAAAATTTACATATTATGACCTCATGTGTATGCGTGAGGACCAAGGCCACTTTTCTTTTGACTGCGAAATGCAAAATGACCCTAACACCAAAGGCAGCGGGCTTTTTACGATGGAAGATATTAGATTTTGGGACGAAGAGAAAAAAGAAAACTATGCGCCTGAACATTCCTACTCATATACTTTTGCCGCTTGTGACCCCAGCCTCGGACGCTCCACTTCCAAGGGCGATTATACAGCTATTATCGTCGGCAGCCACAATACCGGTCTGGGCGTACTCAGAATATTAAAATCTTATATAGTCAGGTGCAAACCAGCCGAAATAGTGAATATAGTGAAAGAAATACATAGAGAATATCATCTTAGCGCACTATTAATAGAAACAAATAATTTCCAAGAAATATTAGCCCAAGATATTGACCGAGAATTATATTTTGACGGCTGTCCCCTCCAGATAGAAAAAATTCAGCACACTGCTAATAAAATAGACAGGATAGCCTCCCTGCAAGTTCCTATATCTCACGGCAAAATACTGTTTAATTCAAAAGATAAAATTTTGCTTGACCAATTAAGGCAATTCCCAAACGGCAAACACGATGACGGGCCTGACGCATTGGAAACTCTTTACACCCATTGTTTTAAGATTCCGCAAGATGATTCGTGGGTAAGAAAATTCTTTAACTAAAAGTAGTGAGTTGCTATTCTTCCAAAAATTATGCTCAATGTGTATGACGTAAAAAATACACGCGAAAAAATACAGCAAAAGTTATATGCTAAAATTAGACTATAAGGATTTTTTGATAAAAGATGAACTGGTTTTTATTATGTTAATGACGTTATTCTAATATATTTTAAAAGGAGATTTATATAAAATAAGACGTAAAAAAACTTGATGCTTTTTTGGTGGAAGGTTAAAACCTTCGCTTATTTGTAGAAATACAAGTAGAGTTAGGAACATCAAAAAGAGTGTCGCCATCTTAAGGGCGTCCTATGCTTTCACGAGCATAGGCGTCCTGGCGACCTTTTTTATGAGTTTCCTAACTCCATAATTAAAGGTCGCTTTTTTATTGCCCCGCCAAAAAACCGCAAGCATCCATATCATAGAAAAAAAAGTATATGCATTGTTATGTTTCAAACAGAATATATCGCAATTCTGAAATATAACAAAAGACTTTTCATATTTGATAACAACCAACAGAGGATTTATGACAAAGAAAATAAAACTTTTATCGCTTTTTGCCGGCTGCGGCGGATTAGACTGGGGCTTTCATGAGGCCGGTTATGAGGTTGTATGGGCAAATGATTTTGAAAAAAATGCCTGCGAGACCTTTAAGAAAAACCTTGGCGATGTCATAAAATGCGGTGACATAACCGCCATAGACCCTTATACCGATAAAACCATACCTGAATGCGATATTATTACCGGCGGTTTCCCCTGCCAGGACTTTTCGGTTATTTGGAAAAGGCCGGGGCTTGAAGGAAAACGCGGTAATCTGTATAAAAGTTTCTTGAGATTTATTGACGCGAAAAAGCCAAAAGCTTTCGTAGCAGAAAACGTGAAGGGGCTGCTTTCAGCAAATAACGGGAAAGCTATTGAACAGATTGTAAGAGATTTTGAGAGCATTGCGCCAGGGTACGTTGTTAAGCCGAAACTTTATAATTTTGCCGATTTTGGAGTTCCTCAGTTCCGTGAAAGAATATTAATTATCGGCATCCGCGTTGATACAGGATTTGATTTTAAACATCCGGCGGAGACACACGGTCCAGGAAGGGCAAATCCGTATGTTACAACCGGCGCAGCCCTTGAAGGTGCAGAAAAAGCCAAGCATAATAACGAGAAAATCAACATAGCCCCAAAAACGGTAGATTTATTGAAACTTATTCTCGAAGGCGGGAATTTTACTGATATCCCTAAAAATAACCCTCTTTACGTCAAAGGAATGATAAGCCACGTTTACAGGCGTATTGATAGAAAACAGCCCGCAAAAACAATTATTGCAGCCGGAGGCGGAGGTACATGGGGATACCATTATCCTGAACCGCGGCCGCTGACGAACCGCGAAAGGGCAAGGATACAATCTTTCCCCGATAAATTTGTTTTTTCAGGCAGCATCGCAGAAGTTAGAAGACAAATAGGCAACGCTGTTCCTCCGCAGGGGGTTGTAGAGGTTGCGAAAGCTTTAAAGCCCTTATTTTCAGGGAAATTTAAGAAGGTGAATCTTACGGAGCAGCTTGCAGAATTAAAAAATAAACCTGTCAAAGAGAGGCTTTCCGATATTGTTAAAGAGGCAGGCAAATAATATGCTCTTAACATCAAAAATACCGCCGCTTAATTCCAGTTTGTATGACCACGGATTTACGGATACTTTTTTTGGATTGATGCACAGGGCCAGAAGAGTTGTCATAGCTACAGGATACATATCGGCGGATTCAATATCAGAACTGCATGAAACATTTGAAATAAATAAAGAGGCTTTAAAAGCGCTTCATTTGGAACTTTTTGTGGGGATGCACTATTTTGAAGGCATAACCAAAATCCAGTTGGAGGCTCTAAAATCTCTAAATATGTTTTTAGGGCAAAATTCCGCGGGGAACATTAGAATAGTAAACCAATTTAAGTTTCACGGCAAAGTATATTGTTTTTTTGACGAGAAAAAACCTTCCGCCTGCCTGATAGGTTCTTCAAATCTAAACAATATTTCCAAAAAACATCCTAACTTTGAAGTGGACGTTCTAGTGGAAGACACCGGTATTTTGAACAATGTCAGAACTATGCTGGGAGACTTAAGAGAAAGAGCCTCCATAGATTTGGCAGAATGGACTGACCCAAAAGACATTCCGTTGCCATCTCCTTTAGAAAATTACGGCTCTTCCGATAAAATTTCAGACAGCGATTTAAGAGCATTAATCGCTAATAAAACAGACATTTCCTTTGACATTCCTTTAAAGCCGGAACAGAAAAGCAATCTGAATGCTTTTTTCGGAAAGGGACGCGAAGCTAAGAACGGTCTGATAATACCAAGGCCGTGGTACGAAGTGGAATTAATAGTTCCCAAAGAAATAACAACAAATAACAATTATCCTAAAGGCGATTTTACACTTATTACGCAAGACCGATGGAAATTTGATTGCAAAACGAGCGGAGATTATTATAAAAACCTCCGCTCCTCCAATGACCTTCAGATTCTCGGCCGCTGGATAAAAGGGGAAATGGAAAATAAAGGTGTGTTGAAACCCCGCGAATTGATAACGGCAGACACCATACAGAAATTCGGACATTCCTCTTTAAAAATAACGAAAATAAATAACGGCTCCAGTACTTGGCTGGCGGGGTGGTAAATATGCCTCATTTAAACGACTATTTTGGAACGTTAAGCACAAAAAGAGAATACCCGTCTCTTAGGGTCGCCATTGAAAATACTGTCAATAACGTTTTGCCGAAAATAAATAACCGTGCACAAACAGCCGAGCCTGTGGGCCTACTGCTGGGTAATGTTCAAAGCGGAAAAACAGGGCATATTTTTGGAGTGATAGCCGCTGCTGCCGATGCCGGATATAAAATATTTATACTTACCACTACGGATAACGTACGCCTTCAAGAACAGACTTTCAGAAGGGCCATAAGTTCTTTGCCGACGTTTACGGTGTGCAGCGAGAACGACGAATTACGTTTGCAGGCGGCCGGATTGTCAAAGCCGGTACTTATTGTCCTTAAGAAAAATAAAAGCGTACTCGGCAAATGGAAAAAATATTTGGCGGTATCGAAAATATGCGAAGGACAGCCGCTTATTATTGTTGACGACGAGGCCGACGCTTCAAGTTTAAATACGGAAGTTAATAAACAGGATTTAAGCCAAATACATAAGCATTTAAAGGATATAAGGGCGCTTTCGGCAGATTCTATATTTATACAAGTAACGGCAACTCCGCAGGCTCTAATACTTCAAACGAACAACGGCTTTAGGCCTTTATTTATACATTATTTCAACCCCGGCGACGGGTATATTGGAGGAAATTTTGTTTATTCCGACCCAGTTTCGTCGTGCATTCGTATTATTGACGAAAACGAACTTGATAATATCAGGCAGGAAGACCAGTATATACCGGAAGGACTTAAACAAGCTGTTATGGTTTTTCTTGTAACAGGGGCGGATATAATATTATCCGGCGGCCAAAAGGCCAATTTTTTAATACATCCGAGCGTAAAAATTGCGGACCACGGCATCGTGGCAAGGAAAATAGAAGAATTCCTAAACTCTCTGTTTGCCGCCTCGATGGACGAGTTAGAAGACGGCATAAAAAATGCCTGGATTGATTTGCAAAGAACTAAACCTGATATAAAACCGCTGGACGAAGTGAAAAAGTTTTTAGGCAAGGTTCTTGAGGACCAGGAAATAAATATAGAAACAATGAATTCCTTATCCGGGTCAAGAAGTGATTTTGAAAATGGATTGAATATTATTATCGGCGGTAACACGCTCGGCAGAGGCGTAACATTTCCCGCGCTTCAAACTGTGTATTATTGCAGACAGGCAAAAGCCCCTCAAGCTGATACATATTGGCAGCATTGCAGAATGTTCGGCTATGACAGGGAACGCGCCCTTATGAGAGTTTATACGCCGAGTTCACTTCTGAAATTGTTTACTGATTTAAACCAAGCAAATACCGCCCTTATTAAACAAGTTACCAGCGGTAATCTAGAAAGCATACATTTGATTTACCCTCCAAAAATCAAACCTACGAGAACAAACGTACTTGATAAAACAGCTTTGGTCCTTATCCCGGGCGGAGTGAACTTTTTCCCTTTTAACATAGCAGAAGAGGCAGAAACCACTTCGCAAATAGATGAGTTATTGAAAGATTTTGCAGACGGCCTGCATGAGGTTGACGTGGACACGACAGTCAATATTCTTAAAAAAATCAAGATGGAAAATGATACTGATTGGAATCCTAAATCCTTTATTAACGCTTTAAAAGCATGGAAAATTACCAAAGAGCCCGGCGCGACAAAATGCAAACTTTTAATAAGGCGGGACAGGGACATCGCGAAAGGTACAGGAACCATGCTTTCACCTAATGACCGCAGCTTGGGCGAAGGTATAACAGATATGCCTATTTTGACTATGTACCGCTTAATCGGACAGACGGAAAAGAGGTGGAAAGGGTCCCCGCTGTGGCTTCCGAACATTAAATTCCCGGAAGGCAAAATATTCTATAAAACGGACAAGTAATTATTTGTTTATTGTTTTTTCTATTTTTTTGATGCATTTGTCCGTTTCTTTTATTATTTGAGTTCCCCAAAACCTCAAAACTTTCCAGCCGTCTTTTTTAAGAAGGCGGTTTACTTTCTTATCGCGCTTAATATTATTCTCAATTTTTTGATGCCAGTATTTTTTATGTGTTCCGATACGGGCAACGGTCTTTTTCCAGTCTTTGCCGTGCCAAAACTCGCTGTCGCAGAATATTATTAAATTATATTTTCTTAAAACGAAATCCGGCTTGCCGGTGATGTTTTTACAATTCTTGCGGTAACGGTAACCTTTTTCCCGCAGGGCTTTTCCCAGCGCAAGTTCTATTCCTGTCCCGTCTGACTTTACCGCCTGCATATTTTTTCTGCGCTGTTCTTTTGTGAGGTTATCCATAAAGCAATCCTTTATTATGACATTCTACCAATAAAATTATTTGTTATGAATTTTTAAATCCAAAAAAGTACAATGAAAAAGAACTATGTGAGTTTTTAATATAGGAGATAAGGTCATGAAAAACAATGGAAAACATTTTAATTGTATTGCCACTTTCTTTAAAGAGCGTATTAGAAAGGTTATGAAAAGCCCTCTAAAAATATTTGTAATTGCCGGATTGCTTGTAACAATAATTATTCTTGCATTGAAAAATGATTCAGGAACGCTAATTGCATTGGCGGGTATTTTGGTGGGTGTCATTACACCTGTATTTGCAGCGGATACGGAAATAGAAAAAGAGAAGGCAACCTTATCGTTAGAGAAAAAACATGAAGCATATCAAAAAATGATGACGGGATTATACAATGTAAAAATAAGTTTAAGCCGTATAAAGGAAAAGATTCTAGATAAACCGCTACCTAACATTTCAAAGGAATTGTCGGATGCTTTTAAAAAGAGTAAACAAGAATTAAGTGATATTGTTCCTATTTACCATATATATTTTTCCACAGACATTGTTTCATGTTATGACGATGTTTCATTAATTTTGACAACGCTTGATATCTCTCTTGCTACAGGCAACTATCATAAAATTGAAGAGGATTTACAATCGGTGGAAAATATCATAGAGAAATTAGATAAAATAATGCGTACAGAATTGAACATAGAATAATAAGATTTTTTATTACACAAATACTTGACTTCCTCCTAATAGTAAGCGGCAATGTGTATGCTGCAAAACAAGGAGGAAGTTATGAAGAAAAAACAGACAAAAATAAAAGTAATAAAAACGGAGCAAAAAGGCTTTCCGAAAGACCTGACAAAAGCTGCTGCGGAGAAAAAACAGCCTGTCCCAGTGAGCAGTAAAATAAATAGGGAACGCGACCCGCGTATACCGGCCATAGGGACTGTTATAACAAGGAAATACAAAGGCGAGGAACTTAAAGTCAAAGTGCTTGAAAATGGCTTTGAATACAACGGCCAAACCTTTAAAAGCATATCTGCCTTGGCGGTGCATATAGTAGGTATGTCGGTAAGCGGTTACGTGTTTTTCAAACTCAAATAAATATAAAGCAAACTAAAGCGGCCTATCTTAAAAAGATAGGCCGCTTTTGTTTATTTCCCAGACGGAGAAATACATCAAAAAAAGACTTGACTTCTCCCCCCATAGTAAGCGGTAATGTGTATGGGAGAGAATTACCGTCAGAAACAAGGTTTAAAAAGGGAACGTTATGATTGATATATCGAATATGAATTTAGCCGAAATCCACGCCCTCTGGCAAAAATATATTAAAAAGCCGGCGCCGCAACTTAATAAAAATACCCTTATTAAATATATTTGCTGGTACCAACAAGCAAAAGAGAATAAGTTTCCGCTGAGGCCGTTTTTCAAATTAATAGAAAAAACGGAAAGGGAATATGCAGAAAATAAACTTGTAGAAGTTGCCTACGAAAACGGCACAAAGTTTATACGCTCCTACAAAGGCACCAAGTATGAAGTAGAGGTTTTAAAAGAGGGTTTTTTGTTTAAAGGCGAAATTTATAAAAGCCTTTCTGCAATCGCCCGCAAAATAACAGGCGTACAATGGAACGGGAAAATATTCTTTAGAGGCAACAATGGATGAAAATAAAAAGATTATAAAATGCGCAATTTATACCCGCAAATCCTCGGAGGAAGGCCTAGAACTTGAATTCAATAGCTTACAGGCTCAGCGGGAAGCGTGTGAGTCGTATATAAAAAGCCAAAAACACGAGGGTTGGCATTTAATAGATAAACAGTATGATGACGGCGGCTACTCCGGCGGAACGCTTGAACGCCCTGCTTTGAAAGAATTACTTAAAGATATCGGTAGCGGACAAGTAGACATCATTGTTGTTTATAAAATTGACCGTCTTACCCGAAGTTTACACGATTTTAGCCGCATTGTAGATGTCTTGGATAAGCAAAACACTTCATTCGTCTCCATAACACAACATTTTAACACAAGCACCAGCATGGGCCGTCTTACGCTTAATATGCTTTTATCCTTCGCGCAATTTGAACGAGAAGTTACAAGCGAGCGTATCCGCGACAAATTCGCCGCCAGCAAGAAAAAGGGTATGTGGATGGGCGGAAAGCCGCCGATGGGCTATTACCGTAAAGATAAAAAGATTTATCCCTCTGAATACGCTGCCAGAGTCCGCACGATATTTAATAAATATATAGAACTAAAAAGTGTCGCCAAAGTAAAAGATTGGCTGGATAATAACGGAATAACAAGCCAAAATAATAAATCTTTAAGCGCCGGGAATATAAACTCTATACTTCTTAACCGCGCTTTTCTAGGCGAAGTCGGCCACAAAGGTGTTTGGTATAAGGGCGAACATGAGGGAATTATTGAGCCGGAAGTCTTTAATAATGTCCAAGAAATTATGGCTGAAAACCGTGTGGAGCGTAAAAAATATTCTCCAGAAAAAAGCCTCCTTTCCGGCAAAATTTTTGATGATAAATGTAACATTATGAGTCCTGTTCGGAGTTCAGGGACAAAAGGCAAAAAGTATAGATATTACGTGAGCCAAGCTGTTATCCGCCACGAAAAAGATAAGACAGGCCAAATCACCAAAATATCTTTGCCTCCGATAGAAAATTTTGTGGATAATTGGTTTGCGGGAAACTTCACGTCAAAAGAACACATACTATCCCTGATACCGGAATATAAAGTGTCCGACCAAAAAAGTGTTTTAGAAAAATTACATGATATGTGTATTTCACGAGAGATGGAAAGAATTCTACTCCACAGAATAGACCTAAAAGAGAGTGAAATAATATTAACCTTATACAAGGAACAAATTTTAGAATTTATAAAAGCCATACATGAGGAGCGGGAAACGAAAGAACTCCAAACAGACGATTTGAAAACAAAACTAACTTATGCAATTAAATACAAAATAGGTGTTATAGATAACGGCAGCAAAGTTATAGTAGGCTCTGTCTACAACAAGAATAAAAACAAAAGTCTGATAAACATCGTCTTAAAGAGCCAAAGGTGGAATAAAGAATTACTAAGAGGTGCCGCCACCGTGGAAGATATCGTTAAGAAGGAAAATGTCTCGGCCCGCTACGTGTACCGGCTCTTAAAAATATCTTTCCTGTCCCCAAAAATCACAACTGCCATACTAGAGGGCAACCAACCAGCAGACCTAACCATAGAAAAATTAGAAGCCATCAAAATCTACGATTGGAAAGAACAGGAAAAATTCCTAAATATCTAAGCAATAAAAGTGCAGATGTTTTTTTAGCAATTCATTTACTCTTGTATTATTTTTTGATTTCTTAATTTCAAAAATCTAGCCATAATATAATATTTATTAATTTTTGATATTTTTTCTACACTAAATCGTTTTTTTATACATATTCTTAATGCAAGCCAAGAAGATTCCTTTATATTTTTCAACGCGATGTCCAATGCCCCTACAAGTGTAAGAAATGTATCCCGTAATGTTAAAAAGTATATAAGAGGCAGATACCACAATAAAAGCACAATCGGTAATAAAAACGACTTAATACTTTCTATATTAAATATTGAGTGATAATTTGAGAAAACTTTCCAAACAGCATAAAAAAGAAGCGGCGCGTTCACAATGATTAATACTGCGCTAAAAAATATTTTTACTGTTTTTGTGCCCTCATCTTTCATAGTTGTAGCACTATCTATAAAATATAGGAATATTATACTTGTGGAAGTGAAAAAACCTAATATTAGTTCAACTGGGAATGAAAAAGAGTAAAAATTCATTATGAATTGCAGTATAACTATCAACTTGACATTGTCCGCGATTTGCTCTTTAAAACTTTTATATCCATCTATAGTATTGGGCATTCTTATTACAGATATCCCAATACAAAATGATGCGTATATAACTGTATCTTTTAGTAAAGAAAAGTCCCAAAAATTAATTTTCTGTAATATTAGAACACCAATGAAAAAATATAAACATGACAACAGAAGGACAGGTGTATTTCTTTTAGTAAATATAAAGCTTCTCAAAAGATTCAGAAGAGATACTAAAGTTCTAAAACTTATATCCCGTCTAGTTTTATCGTAAATGAATAAAAATATAGCAACGACACACCAAAACAAGAATGCTTTTTCTCTATTATTAAATTGGTTCAAAATATCTAATATCATCTTTTTTTCAACATATCCACTTTTGTAAATACTTATTAGAAAAATCTGTTGAGTGTTTAAATCAAGATATAAATTTTGTTTTTAGTTTTATGACTTTAGTATCAAAGCCCAAATCAAGCAAATAAACATTTTTAAACGCCGAATAAAATTTATAGCTCTTTATTTGATCTGTAAAATCTGCGAAATTCCCCGTGCTGCTATCATCGGAAACTACCAACAGGTCGCACTTCTCACATTTTTCTTTATACTTTTTATGTTTTTCATCTTTATCTCTTATAGTTTTTTGTAGTTCGGCAAAAGAGTCTTCTATGCACATTCCCTCACTACCTATACTCACCGAAATATATGGCTCATTCCATCTAGTTGCAGTAATTTTGAATGTTTGAGACCCCACCTCTATGCTTCTTTTTACAAGGTCCCTGGGCTTAATGTCTCCTTGCAAAACATCTATTATCGCTTGTTTTATATCCTTGTTTTTCATCTCCAAACGCTTGAATCCCGGGTCATGGGCTGCCGCGATTAATTCTTTAAATGTACATGCACACCACATTCTTTTGTCCCAAAAATTTATAGTTAAAGATAGAGCGATGCCTTTCGTTTTTTTAAAGTGTTGGCAAACCTGATTGGCAATTCCTCGCAATGCAACCGCAGGCTCATATTTATCTGTTTTGACAATGAAATTTGTGATTTCCAGTCCGATTACTTTTCCCATGGAGGTCTCAAATAGAAAATCCGGTTCTTCTGCATCTACTTTTTTCGTAATATTGTTTTTCTTCCACCATTCTCTTCCGATATCAGTTTCCATAAAGATAGAAAAATGAATATTTTCTACACCTTTTTGAGTGTTATCTTGTATGCGAAACTTACCGGCTTTATGCACGAGAGAGGCATTTTTTGTATTGTTTTCTGTCATTTGTATAACCCTATAAAATACTACTAAATAAAGTGAACTAAAAAAGTTTGAAAGAGAGCATCAAGCATATAAATTTCGGTAAAAAACGCTCTGATTAGGACAAAACTCATGCTATCGGTTCGGAAATATAAAAATCCCCGTCGGGCTTAACGCCTGACGGGGATTTTTGGTGTTTTTTCACAACTAAATGGCGGAGTTGACGGGATTTGAACCCGCGGTCTCCCGCGTGACAGGCGGGCGTGTTGACCAGGCTACACCACAACTCCTAAATTCTTACAACTTTAATATTATATCAAAACGGGTTATCGTTGTAAAACACTGCGGTCGTTTTCTCCCCTTATAAGGGGAGTACCGCCGAAGGCGGGGAGGGGTTTTAATCCGGGGGACTAGCTTTTGTTAATCGGTACTGGCTAAAAACCCTTCCCCCGCTTCGCGGGTACTTCCCTTATAAAGGGAAGAAAATTATTATTTGTTAAATTTATTCATCGCTTTTTCTATGCCGTCGGTGACGCAAAACTCCGCGGCGTCTACGGCGGCGAGTACGGTTTGGCTTAGAAGAGCATTGTCGGACTTCGGGAATTTGGACAGCACAAAATCCGCAGTGTCAAACTTTTCCGGCTTCGGGCCTATGCCGAAACGCAGCCTCGGGATTGCCTGCGTTCCCAGTAAATCAATAATATTCTGCATGCCTTTTTGACCGCCGGAAGAACCTTCCGGGCGGATACGCAGCGCGCCTAAATCCAGCGAAACGTCGTCAAAACAAACCAAAATCTCCGACGGTTTTATTTTAAAAAATCCGGACAGGTGTTGTACCACCTGTCCGGACAAGTTCATAAACTTCTGAGGTTTTGCCAAATAAATGTCATTACCGCCGATTGCCGTTTTGGCGTACTCCGCAAGCCCTTTGTAATTTTGCAAACTTACGCCGAGCTTTTGCGCCAAATTGTCAATAATCATGAATCCCGCGTTATGCCTTGTTACCGCATATTCCGGACCAGGATTACCTAACCCGACAACCAGTTTAATAGACAATTATTTTTTATCCTTTGCGGCTGGGGCAGCGGCCGGGGCTGCGGCGGTACCTTTGGTAAGGTTGCCTTCCTCATCCTTCTTGCCTTTGGTGCTGCTGCTTTCAGGCTGAGCCGGGGCTGCGGCCGCGTCAGTCGCTGCGGCGGCTGCGGGCGCTTCCTCTTCTTCTTTAAACAGCATCAGCTGGACAATGCTTCTGGCCGCGTCGCCGACGATTTCAATTTTGTCAGACAGCTTCAAATCGGCCACCGTCACCGGTTTATTGATTGTCAAAGGCTTTATATCGACGACAATTTCATGCGGTATATCGCCCGGCAGACAGCGCACGCGCAACTCTCTGATAACCTGGTTGACCATTGCGCCGTATATTTTGACGTCGGCGGATTCGCCGGCGAGCTTGACGGGCACGGTGACTTCGATTTTCCTGTCCATAGAAATTCTTTGAAAATCTACGTGATTGGGCGTATCTTTGACGACGTGATACTGGACTTCTTTTATAATCACCGTTTCCGCGCCTGCAGGCAGCGTTAACGAGACTATAGCGTTAGCCCCGCTTTTAAGGATGGTCTGCAAATCTTTTTCCGTCAAAGATATGCTTACCGGCCCCTTATTGCCGCCATAGATGACAGCCGGGACTTTTTTGGCTTCTCTTATAGAACTGAGAACGCCCTTAATACCGGCTTTTTCTCTTACTTCAGCATTTACTTTTATTTCCATTTTACTTCCTCCGATGAATTACTTCAAAAAATTAATTGAACATATCGCTTATTGACATACCGTCGTGGTTTCTCTGTATCGCTTCCGCAAGAATGTATGAAATGGGCAAAACAACCACTTTCGGGCCTAAATTTCTGTTGGCGGGTAACGTATCCGTGATAATCAGTTTCTCTATCGGCGAATTGTTGATTTTATCAACGCCGTTGCGGGATAAAATACCGTGCGTGCACACCGCGTAAATGCACTTGGCGCCGCCTTCTTTTAATTTGTTGGACACGACGGCAAGCGTGCCCGCCGTGTCCGCGATATCGTCAAAAATAATGCACGTTTTGCCCTGCACGTCGCCGATAATATTGTAGACGACGGCTTCATTCGGTTTAGGCCGGCGTTTATCGATGATGACAAGCCCTGCGTCCATGCGCGCGGCAAATTTTCTGGCCCTTTCCACTCCGCCCACGTCCGGCGACACGACTACAACGTCGTCGCGTTTGCGTAAATCCTGGAAATAATCTAGAAATACCGGCCGCGCCTGCAGGTGGTCGACGGGGATATCAAAGAACCCTTGTATCTGCCCGGCGTGAAGGTCAACCATCATCAGCCTGTCCGCGCCGGCTTTTGTTATAAGATTGCTGACAAGCTTTGCCGTTATCGGCACGCGCGCGGAGGCTTTTCTGTCCGCCCTGGCGTAACCGAAGTACGGAAGCACAGCGGTTATTTTGCCGGCGCTGGCGCGTTTAAAAGCGTCTATCATTACCAAAAGTTCCATCAGGTTTTCATTAACCGGAGTGCAGGTGCTTTGCACTATATAACAGTCGTGTCCGCGCACGCTTTCCAAAATTTGGACGTCAATTTCCCCGTCGGCAAACCGTTCGGCGTGGAGGCGGCCCATTTCAATATTTAAATGACGGCATATTTCCACCGCCAGAGGTTTGTTTGAATTGCCGGAAAAAACTTTTAAGTCTCCGCTGACTGTTTTCATTTGACACCTTTATTTTTTATATTTATCTGCCGGGCGCGGCCCAGGGCGAGCGCACCGTCCTCAACGTCTTCCGTTATCGTCGAGCCCGCGCCGGTTTTGCTGTTGCTGCCGAGTTTTACCGGCGCGACTAAATTCGTGTTCGAACCTATAAAAACATTGTCGCCTATTTCCGTTTTAAATTTGTTAACGCCGTCGTAATTGCAGGTAATGGTGCCCGCGCCGACGTTTACTTTTTCCCCCATCACGGTGTCGCCGATATAACTGAGGTGGTTGACTTTTGAGCCGCGGCCTATGATTGATTTTTTGGTTTCGCAGTAATTGCCGACTTTGGCTTTTTCTTTAAGCACGGAACCCGAGCGCAAATGCGCGTAAGGCCCGACTTGCGCCTGCGGGCCGATGACCGCGCTTTCTATATAAGAACCGGCTTTTATTTTCGCGCCTTCTTCGATAATACTGTCGACTATAAAACAATTCGGTTCTATAATAACGCCTGACGCTATCTTGGTTTTGCCGTAAATAAAATTGTTCGGATAAATAACCGCGTCCGGCTGCGCGGTGACTTCGGCGTCAATGTCCACTGTCTCCGGCCTTATTATCGTCACCCCCTGTTCAAGGAGTTCGGTTGTTTTGCGGTCCCTCAAAACCGCTTCGGCCTCCGCCAGCTGCGTTTTGCTGTTTACGCCGAGGGCTTCCGTTTCGTCTTCCGTATTAAAAGCCGTGACTTTCAGGTTCTGGGCTCTGAAAATTTCGATACAGTCCGTCAAATAATACTCGCGCTTGGGGCCTTTCGGCGTAAGTTTGGCAAGCGCTCTGGCCAGCGGCGCGGCGCTGAAAATATACATGCCGGAATTAATTTCATTAATTTTTTTCTGCTCCGCCGTCGCGCCGGTTTCTTCAACAATCTCTTTAAAATTGCCTTTTGCGTCGCGTATTATGCGGCCGTAACCGCGCGGATTATAAACGTTTACGCTGAGCACCAAAGCGGCGGCTTTGGTCTTGCAAAAATTTTTGTACATATTTTCCAGCGTAGACGGTCGGACAAGCGGCGCGTCGCCGGACAGAATCAATACATTTTTATATTTTTTGATGAAGGAAAGGGAATCTTTAACCGCCGTGCCGGAGCCGTTTAAAATATGCTGCAACGTAAACACGACTTTTGTATAAATACCCCAATTCGGCAGGTTTTCTTTAATCAAAGCCTGCGCTTTTTCGGCCTCAAACCCGGTCAAAATGCCGATAGCCGCCGGTCGCAGCGTCTGGGCTGTCCGCATAATATGTGCCAGCATGGGTTTGCCGCAGATTTTATGCAGCGGTTTTGGCAAAGCGGAACGCATGCGCGTGCCTTTGCCGCCGGCAAGTATCAAGACGCACAAATCAGAATTAATTTTTTTAGAAGTTTTTACTGCGATTTCGGCTACCATTGTGTTACCTACTCTTGCCTTTTTTAGATACTTTAATTATAGCATATTAAAGAAAAATGATGGCAGTTTAAGTTGCCGTGTCGGGCCGTGGCCGCAACCCGTAGTCCGTCGGAAAAATTTCACAGGGATTTACGGGAAATTTCGATTTTCTTTCGGGCGCGGTGTACTGAGAAGTTGAGGAGTGAACGCGACGAAACGGTACATTAGCCCGAAAAAAATTGAAATTTCCCGTAAATACCGAAGAACATTTTTCTATCCGCAAGCCAAGCGAACGAAGTGAGCGAAACGGCAGAAGAACGCGGAGCGCCTCAGCCGCAGGCGTTGTGATATAAGTGTGATTTTCCAGGAAAATCACTCAATTACAAAAATGTTAGAATACTGCTTATGGGTTATATAACTACTCTGCTGGTGGCGCTCAGCCTGACGATGGATAACTTCGCCGTGTCTCTGGCCTGCGGCTGCGGGCCGGAGATTAAAAACCGGGATATAATTAAATGCGGCGGCTTCTTCGCGCTTGCCCATATAATAATGTTCTTCATAGGCTGGTTCGGCGGCGAACTGGCGGACAAATATATCAGCGGCTATGACCACTGGGCAGCGTTTTTCCTGCTGTTATTCATTGGCGGAAAAATGCTCAAAGAGGCGTTGTCCGCCAAAAAAGAACAATGCCTTAACATATTCCAAAACACGCGGGAGATAATTTTAATATCACTGGCCACGTCGATGGACGCGCTCGCCGTCGGCCTCAGCCTCAGCTTCGCGGCTGTCAACTTTACATTCGCGGTTGTCAGCATAGCCTTGTTCGTTTTTATAACGACGTTTATCGGTTTCAAACTCGGCTGCAGACTAAGCGCCAAGTTCGGCAAACGGGCGGAAATCGCGGGCGGCGTTGTTCTTATATGCATCGGTCTAAAAATTCTGCTTGACGGTATAAAGTAAAAATGATGGAATGAATTTAATATTCACACTAGAGAGGTGTATACTATGGAAATCTGGGCCGCAATAATAATGTTTATCTGCTTATGCGTCGATAATATGGTCATGGCCAATATGTCCGGCATGAAGCCGCAGAATAATGACGTGAGAAGCAGAATGTCGCTCCGCATTGCTCTTTCATTTTCAATTTTTCACGTGGTATTTTTAATTTTAGGTTATTTGATTGCAATGCTTGTATGGCCCGCTTCCAGAAACTGGATGGCAAGCGTCTGGGTGACATTTGCTTTTATAACCTTAATAGGCATAAGGCTGCTGCTTGAGACGGTGGAAAAAAGCCCCAGCTTCTCCGTCGCGGACGCGGACGTAAATTCCAAACTTATTAAAACTTCCGCCTTGCTGGCCATCAATACGCTGATGCTCGGTTTTGCCATGCGTATTATGAAAGTTGATTACAGCCTGTTCTGGCCCATTTTTATACTGTTCGCCGTGTCAATGATAATGTCGCTGGTCGGTTTCCTGATAGGCAAGCCGGAAAGCAAAAAAATATCTACAAAAATAGTTGAGTCCGCCGACGACATACTGATGATTGTAATGGCAATAAGACTGCTGATTATGTATCATTAGACATGAGAGTTTTTAATGAAAAAGCAAAAGAGTATTTAGTCAAAATACTCTTTTGCTTTTTTTTGGCGTTTTGCGCGGCAGAAGGTTTTGCTTATACTCAGCAGCAGGTCAGAGATATGTCCGCCCAAAGCGAAACTCTTATATCAGAAGGCAATTATGAAACCGCGCTGAAAACTCTCTTAGACATTTTCCCGTCCGCCCAAACGGAAGACGACAAAACACAAATCCAATTTTTAATCGGCATGGCCAGCGCGCTCAAAGGCGACAACGCAACGGCGGAGTGGGTTTTTAGAAGAATTTTAAAAAACCGTCCGTCTCTGACGCGCGTACGCCTTGAGCTGGCGCTTTTATATTTCAAAACCGGCAGGGACACAAAAGCGGACTACCACTTCCGTCTCGCGCTGGGCGGCAGGGATTTGCCGCCGGAAGTCAAACAGAAAATCGCTTATTTTCTCTACCAAATCCGTTACAGGAAAAAATGGAACGGGTATCTTGACCTGGGCATCACGCCGAACAGCAACATAAACAACGCGTCCGCCGCGGAGCTGGACTGCGTAGATTTTCTCGGCGTGCCGCTGTGCAGGCAACTGCAGTCAAAACAATCTTCAATAGGCATCAGCGGCTTCGGCGGCGTGGAAAATTATTTAAGAATGTCCCACAGTCTGCGGTTGAAAACGACGGTTACCGGCGGCGCGTCCGCTTATCCGGGCGGCGAGTACAATATTTATTCCGTCGGCGCGTCCTCCGGCCCGCTGTACAATTTTTCGCGCGGATTTGCCGGGCTGTACGGCAGCACGACGCGCGTCTGGTACGGCGGCCAAGGTCTTTTGTACGACGCCGGTCCTTTGGCGGAGTTCAGTTATGACCTGTCCCCGCGCGTCAACGTCGGCCTGAACGGCAGTTTTAAGTTTTCAACTTATGACAATGACATGTACAGATATTTAACCGGCAGCACTCTTTTTGTAATGCCGACTTTATCTTACGCGACGTCGTCAAAAAGTTATATTTTGCTGAAACCGTCCGCGCAGTTTATGAACACGCGGTACGAATGGTCGGACATGGATTCCTATAAAATGGCCGTGGGTTTCGGCATAGAGCTGCCGCTTGGCATTTCACTTTATTTAGAGCCGTCATACATGGACTCCCGCGCGCGCGGCAAAAGAATATACACGCTTTTTGAGCCCGCGCAGCGCCGCGCGGACGCGACCTACAACATAGACGTCCGCCTGCTTTACAGGCAAATCAATATCTACGGCTTCACGCCGACGCTGAACTATTCCTACACCGACGTAAGGTCCAACATAAAGAACATGAGCTACAACAGAAACACGGTAGAACTGGGTATAACAAATAGGTTCTAACGCCATGTCCGGCAGTGGCTGTATCCCGCCGTCCATAGGAAAAATTTCACAGGGATTTGCGGTAATTTTGCATTTTTTTCGGGCGCGGCGTACTGAGAAGTTGAGGAGCGGAGCGACGAAACGGTACGTTAGCCCGAAAAAAATGCAAAATTACCGTAAAGACCGAAGAACATTTTTCATCTCCCGGCCAAGCGACCGAAGGGAGCGAAGCAGCAAAAGAACGCAGAGCGCCTCAGCCGAAGGCGTTGTGATATAAGTGTGATTTTCCAGGAAAATCACTCAATCCCTTATTTGCCGCCGCCGTTGCCGTCAATCTCTAAAAAAGGTATCCTATAATATTATGAATAGACTAGAAGCCGCCGTTGACCGCGTGCTCATTTCCGAAGCCAAAATCGCGGCCCGCGTCAAAAAACTAGGCGCCCAAATCACCAAAGATTACGCGGACAAAAACCCTATAATAGTCGGCATGCTGCGCGGCGCCGTTTTATTCTACGGAGACCTTTTAAAACACGTCAAAATCCCGTGCACGCTGGACTTTATGTGCCTTAGTTCTTACTGCGGCACATGCTCCACCGGCGAGGTCCGTTTTCTGCTTGACCTGCGCGGCAGTATAGCGGGAAGGCACGTAATTATAGTGGAAGATATCGTGGACACCGGGCTCACGCTGGACTACGTTTTAAAAAACCTGGCGCACCGTGGCGCGGCAAGCGTGGAAATATGTACATTGCTGGACAAACCGTCCAACAGAAAGGTTGAAGTGCCGGTAAAATACACGGGGTTTAAAATAAAAAATGAGTTTGTAATAGGCTACGGCCTTGACTGCGACGAACTTTACAGAAATTTACCATATATAGGAGTATACAGGGCCGGTTGACGCTATTTACGTACCTGCGCCGCTATCATTTTTTCGTAAATTTCCACTTTTTTACGACGATGATAGCCGGAAGCCTATCTGAGAAGTAAAAAAGTGGAAATTTACAAAAAAGGAGTGCGGCCCGGAGGGTTGGGCCAATTTTTTGAAAATTTTAATTTTTTTGTTCCTTACATAGGTGCCGCTATGCGCGTCACAAACAAAATTAAAATTTTCAAAAAATTGGCCCAACGCAGGCACGTAAATAACGTCAACCGGCCCTAAACAGAAATGAAGAAAAGACCAAATATTACAATAATTTCCGCCAGGCAGATAATTTTGTGGGTGCTGGCTTTCGCGGTGCTGGCGTTCATTTTCCAGACGCGCGGGGCCCAGAAAACGGTAAAGCTGGACTATTCGGATTTCAAAGCAAAAGTAGCCGCCGGAGCGGTAAGCAACGTCGTTATAGGAAAAGACCTTATAGAAGGCTCCCTGAAAGACGGCGATAAAATCTCAAAATTCGAAACCGTCAGAATTACCGACGATAAAGATTTAGTGGCTGACATGACCAGGGCCGGCATAAAATATAAAGCGATGCCGGACAATTCCTGGGTGCTAAGCCTACTGCTCAACGTCGGCCTAATAGTGTTATTTTTCGCTTTCTGGTGGTTTTTGTTAATACGCCCGCAGCAGGGCGGTGGCAAAGGGAACCCGCTCAGTTTCGGCAACACAAAAGCCAAACTGCAAATGGGCAATAACGAGGGAATCACGTTTAAGGACGTAGCCGGCTGCGACGAATCCAAAGAAGAGCTTGAAGACACTATTAAATTTTTGAAAAACCCGAAACGTTTCCAAAAACTGGGCGGCAAACTGCCCAAAGGCATTCTGCTTTACGGCGCGCCCGGCACTGGCAAAACTCTGCTGGCAAAGGCCGTGGCGGGCGAAGCGGGCGTGGCGTTTTTCTCGGCCTCCGCGTCCGAGTTTGTAGAAATGTTCGTCGGCGTAGGCGCGGCGCGCGTGCGCGATTTATTTGAAAAAGCCAAAAAAATGGCGCCTTCTATTATTTATATTGACGAGCTTGACGCCGTGGGCCGCAGACGCGGCGCCGGCATAGGCGGCGGGCACGATGAAAGGGAACAGACTTTAAACCAGCTGCTCATAGAGCTTGACGGTTTTGAATCCAAAGAAGGAATTATTTTAATGGCGTCTACAAACCGCGTCGACGTGCTGGACCCGGCTCTTATACGCCCGGGCCGCTTTGACCGCCATATCAACGTCCCCGCGCCGGACATGAAAGGCAGAAAAGAAATTTTAGAAGTTCACGCCAGAAAAGTTAAACTGGACCCGTCGGTGGACTTGGGCGACATAGCCAAAGGCACAACGGGTTTTGTAGGCGCTGATTTGGCGAACGTGGTTAATGAAGCCGCCATTCTTGCCGCCCGCACGGAAAAACCGGCGGTCACAAAAAGTGATTTGGAGGAAGCCGTCGAACGCGTTTTCGCCGGCCCGCAGCGCCGCAGCAGGCTTATAAGCCCGAAAGAAAAAAGAATAATCGCCTACCACGAAGCCGGCCACACAGTCATAGCCAAAAAAACCGACTACAGCGACCCCGTGCACAAAGTTTCCGTCATCCCGCGCGGTCCCGCGCTGGGATACACAATGCAGCTGCCGCTTGAGGATAAATTTTTAACGTCGCGTTCGGAGCTTATCGACCGCCTGTGCGTGCTGCTCGGCGGCCGCGCGGCGGAGTCCGTTGTTTTTAAAGAAATCACGACGGGCGCGCACGACGACCTTTCCCGCACGACGGCCTACGCGCGGCAGATGGTGGCGGAGCTCGGCATGAGCGACAAGCTGGGCCCCATATCCGTTCAGACCAACGAAGACGAAGTGTTTTTAGGCCGCGAACTCGCCAGGCATAAATATTCCGAAGAACTTTTGAGAAGCATTGACACCGAAGTAACCGGCCTTGTAAAAGGGGCTTATGAAAGAGCCAAAGAAATCATAACCGCGAACAGAGATGCGCTGGACACGTTGGTTGAAAGGCTTCTGGAAATAGAAGTTGTCGAGGGCAAAGAGATTGACGAAATCATGGCCAATCCCGCCGCGTACAAAGAGAAACTGAAAACTTTAAAAGAAAAAGAAGCTGCGGAAAAATCCAAACCCGCGGACGAAACTGTCCAGGAGGGCTGATTTATGAAATACTTTGGCACCGACGGCATAAGAGCCGTCGCCGGCGAATTTCCGCTGACTAAAGATTTTGTCCAAAAATTAGGTTACGCCGCCGTAAAATACGCCGAAAAAAATCTGCCGGAAAAGCTGAAAAAAACCGTGCTTGTGGCGGAAGATTCCCGCGCGTCCGGCGCTTTGCTTATGTCATATTTAAGCGCGGGCATAAACGCTGCGGGTTTTAACGTCGTAAGCGCCGGCGTGGCGCCCACACCGGCGGTTTCTTTTTTAGTTAAAAAACTGGGTTTTGCGTTCGGCGCGGTAATTTCCGCAAGCCATAACCCGGCGGAATTTAACGGCATCAAATTTTTTGACCGTACCGGTAGAAAAATGGGCGAAGAAGCCGAAGAAAAAATTGAAACAATTTTAGACGGCGTAAAAAAACTGCCTGCGCCGAACGGGGAGTTTGAGTATGACGAAACTCTTATGCTGGCCTATCAGAATTTCCTTGTAAACACCGTCCCGGAAAATCTGCTGAAAAACAAAAAAATAGTTTTAGACTGCGCCAACGGCGCGACGTCCAAAATAGCGCCGCTGGTTTTTGAGGCGCTGGGCGCGAAACTTACGCTCATGGCAAACACGCCTGACGGCCAAAATATAAACGCCGGCGTCGGCGCACTGCATACGGAAGGAATGAGGGCGCTTGTCTTAAAAGAAAAAGCGGATTTCGGTTTCAGTTTTGACGGCGACGGGGACCGCGTGATAGCGTCCGACGAAAAAGGCCGCGAACTTGACGGCGACCATCTGATTTGCGCCAACGCGCTTTGTTTTAAAAAACATAAAAAACTTAAAGAAAATAAAGTCGTTATGACGGTGATGGCAAACCTTGGCGCGATTAATTTCCTGAAAGAAAGCGGCATAGGCGTTGATTTGACCGGAGTAGGCGACAAATACGTGGCGGACGCGCTGGACCGCCAGGGTTTGGCCATAGGCGGAGAAACGTCCGGCCATATAATTTTCCATGATTTAAGCCCGACGGGGGACGGTATTTTGGCCGCTTTGCAGACGGCAAAAACGGCGGTTACGCAGAACCGCCCGCTAAGTTATTTTTATGATTTGTGGCACAAATACCCGTCGGTGCTGACGGCGGTGAAAGTGACCAAAAAAACGCCGCTTGAAAAAGTGGAAGGGTTTTCCGCGCTTACCGAAAAACTTGAGGCGGATTTTAAAGGCAAAGGCCGCATTTTCGTAAGATATTCGGGCACGGAGCCGAAACTGAGAATTTTAGTCGAAGGCGAAGACACAAAAAAAGTCAACGCCGCCGCAAAGAAACTGGAAGAACATTTCAAAGCGAGAGTAAAATAATATGGTAAAACTGGGTTTAAATATTGACCACGTGGCCACGCTGCGCAACGCGCGCGGCGGAGTTGAGCCGAAACTGGAAGACGCGGCCCGCGTAGCGCTGGGCATGGGAGTTGAAAGCATTGTCACTCACTTGCGCCACGACAGACGGCATATAAAAGACGCCGACGTCGAAAGACTTTGTAAATTATTCCCCGGCCGAATACATTTGGAATGCGCGGCCACGCCGGAGATGGAGCGGGTTGCCATTAAATATAAACCCGCGTCGGTCTGCCTGGTGCCGGAATTTGAAGGCGAGAGAACAACGCGCGGCGGCCTTAATTTAAACGCCGCCAACACGTCAAGAATTAAAAAGATTATAGCCAATTTACACAAACAAAATATCGCGGTAAGCCTGTTTATTAATCCTGTTGCGGCCGACGTGCGGACCGCGAAAAATACCGGCGCGGATATTGTGGAACTCTGCACGGCGCAGTACAGCGAAGCCAAAAATAAAAAAGAGCAGGCCGCGTTATTGGAAGATTTGGCCGTCTGCTCAATTTTAGCGCGCGAACTGGGGCTGAAAGTGCACGCCGGGCACGGACTTGGTTATTCCAATGCGGCGGCAGTCGCCGGTTTGGACGGCATGGAATGTCTTAACATCGGGTTCGCGGTTATAGCAAAATCAGTTTTCATAGGACTGGCCGGCGCGGTTTTGGAAATGCTTGAACTTATAAGGAAATAACATGTGCGGCATAATAGGCTGCGTCGGGAAAAAATCCGCCGCGCCGTATATTATCCAAGGTCTGAAAAATCTGGAATACCGCGGTTATGATTCCGCCGGTATCGCCGTTATACAGGACGGTAAACTACTCCGCCTGCGCGCCGCCGGAAAAGTAAACGCGCTTGAAAAACTGGCGGCCAAAAAAAATTTTACCGGAGTCTCCGCGCTGGGCCACACGCGTTGGGCCACGCACGGCAAACCGTGCGAAGCCAATTCCCACCCGCACACCGACTGCGGCGGAACGCTGGCCGTCGTGCACAACGGAATTATCGAAAATTATCTGCCGCTTAAAGAAGAATTGAAAAAGAAAGGCCACGTTTTCCGCTCCGAGACTGACACCGAAGTCATAGCCCATCTTATAGAAGAAAATCTGAAAACAGAAAATAAAAATGCGCCGGCTGAAAAACGGTTGCTCTCCGCCGTGCAAAAAACCGTAAAACGGATTACGGGCGCTTTCGCCGTAGGCGTTATCTGGAGCGGCGCGCCGAATATTATCGCGGGCGTACGAAGGCAAAGCCCGCTGGCAGTAGGGCTAGGCGACAATGAAAATTTTATAGCTTCCGACGTCTCCGCTTTTTTAAAACACACCAAAAAAGCTGTTTTCCCCGAAGACGACGAAATTGTGCTGATATCCCCCTCCGGCGCAAAATTTTATGACGCGGACGGATGCCAAAAAAAACCGCAAATTACAAAAATAAAGTGGAGTTCCGCTCAGGCCGAAAAGGGCGGTTTTGAACACTTTATGTTAAAAGAAATTTACGAACAGCCGGACGCGGTGGCTGACACGCTGCGCTTTGGCACCGACGATATGCCGTCCATTTTCGGCGTTGATAAAAACGAAGTCAAGCAAATAAAAAATATACAGATTTTAGCCTGCGGCACCGCGTACCACGCCGCGATGACGGCAAAATATTTTATCGAACAGTACGCCGGCGTGCCGGTTAACGCCGACTACGCGTCGGAATACAAATACCGCAGCGTTCCGCCGGCCGCCGGCACGCTGGTAATAGCTGTCAGCCAGTCGGGCGAAACTGCGGACACGAACGCGGCGTTTAAAAAAGCAAAAAGCCTGGGCTTTAAAACTATGGCCATATGCAACGTTCTGGGCTCGACGCTGACGCGCATGGCGGACCATACTTTTTACACCAGATGCGGACCGGAAATAAGCGTCGCGTCGACGAAAGCGTACACGAGCCAGCTGGCCGCGCTTTACGGGCTTGCGCTGTTTCTGGGACGGGAAAACGGCGGGTTGTCCGAGGAAAGATTTAAAAGCCTCAGCGAAGAGTTTTTCAGTCTGCCGCGCCTTTTGGACGAAACATTAAAAATGCTCGCTCCGGCGGTGGAAAAACTGGCAAAAAAAGTTTACCGGCGGGAAACATACGTATTTTTGGCAAGAGGCGTAAATTATCCGGCGGCGCTTGAGGGCGCGCTTAAACTTAAAGAAATTTCTTACCTGCACGCGGAAGGTTTCCCCGGCGGAGAAATTAAACACGGGCCTATCGCGCTGATTGACAAAAATCTGCCTGTAATCGCGTTAATGCCTAAGGATGCTCTGTTTGAAAAAATGCTTTCCGCCTGCGAGGAAACTAAAGCCAGAGGCGCGCGCGTTATAGCGGTGACGGACAGTAAGGGCGCGGAAATTTTAAAAAACAAAGTATCAGATATTTTGGTTATACCGCCGGCCACGCCGTTTTTGACGCCGGTGTTAAACGCCGTCGCCGTGCAGCTGTTTGCATATTATATCGCGAAACTGCGCAAGCGCGAAATTGACCAGCCGCGCAATCTTGCAAAAAGCGTGACGGTGGAATGATGCTCAAAATTACAAAGAATTTTGTCAAAAATAATTTACCGAAACGGCCGACAAATTCCAACAAAGGCAGTTTTGGCAAAATTTTTGCGTTGTGCGGAAGTACGGATATGATGGGCGCCGCGGTGCTGGCCGTAAAAGCGGCTCTTGCCGGCGGAGCCGGTTATGTTACCGCCGCCGTACCGTCGGATGAAAAAGACGTTTTATTCAATTTGGTGCCGGAAGCCGTTGTTCTGCCGCTTGAGCGCGGCAAAGAAATTTCTCAAATCAAAAAACATATTTCTAAAGCCAAATATACTTTAATTTTGGCCGGGCCGGGACTCGGCGTTGAAAGAGCGAAAGAATTTCTGCCGGTTTTGCAAAAATTAAATTTACCGCTTGTTTTAGACGGCGACGCGCTTAACGCGCTGACCTTCAAAAATTTTAAATTTAAAACGCCGGCTATTTTAACCCCTCACCCGCTGGAGGCCGCGCGGCTGCTTGGCTTGAACGCAATACCGGCGGACCGCGAAAAAGCCGCGGCGGAAATTGCGTTAAAATATAACTGCGTCTGCGTTTTAAAAGGGAAAGGCACCATTATTACCGACGGAAAAACTTTTTTACAAAACACAACCGGCGGCAGCGCGCTTGCAAAAGCCGGAACCGGCGACGTGCTGGCCGGCCTCATTAGCGCGGTGTGGGCCCAATCCGGAGCAACAAAACAAACCGCGCTTAACGCCGCCTCCTGCGGTGTTTATATACACGGGCTTTGCGGCGATATTGCCGGGCAGAAATTCAGCAACTACAGCGTGCTGGCGTCTGACTTGCACAAATTTATCGGCGTGGCTATAAAACAAATTTTATAGAATCTAATTATGAATATATTTTTCATCATACTCGGAATTGTAGTCGCGTTTTGCTGCGCGGCCGTTTATTGGATTTATAAACAGAGCGCGCATGTTCTGAGCCCCGCCTATAAAAAGCATCCGCTTATAGTTTTCCCGGACCAGTTTAAAGTTCCGTTCGAAAATATAAATTTCACGACGGCCGATAAAATTAAAATCAAAGGCTGGTTTATCCCGTACCCGGGCAGCGCGAAAACTATTTTTTTAATGCACGGCTGGGGCCAGAACAGGGGAGATATTTTTAAATCCACATATTATCTGCGCGACTGGGGATTTAATCTGGTCTATTTCGATTTCCGCGCGATGGGCGAAAGCGGCGGCAATGTCAGCAGCATAGGATATTTGGAAACAAGAGATATCGAAGCCGCCGTGGAATACATCAAAAACACGCGGCCGCAGGCTTGCGAAAGTATAGGTCTGTACGGGATAAGCATGGGCGCGGCGGCGGCCGTTTATTACGCCGCGAAAGATAAAAATATAAAGTGCGTCGTCAGCGAGGCCGCGTATTTTTCATACAACCGCGTCGTCGCGCGCTGGGCGTGGATTAATAAACGCGTGCCTTACTTCCCGGTTATCCCGATGGTGCTCTTTTTTATAAAACGCCGTCTGGGTTTTGATCCGGAACAGTACAGCCCCGCTTATAATGTTGCCGCGCTGGCCGGCAGGCCGCTGTTTATAATACACGGCAGGCAGGACAACCTTGTGCCTGCCGTTAACGCGACAAAACTTTTCAAAAAGGCAGGGGAACCGAAAGAGCTTTGGATAATTCCCGGCGCCAAACACAACCAATGCGCCGAGATAGGCGGCGAAGAATATAAGTACAGACTGACGCAGTTTTTTACCAAGAATTTATAGGATTTATCATTGCTATAACGGACATGGCCGCGCTAAAAAAGCGCGGCCATGTTGTTTATGAAAATGCTTTATTTGCTAAACCAGCGACGAGCCGGCCTCCTTCATAGCGGCGGCCAAATCTTTTCTTTCATGGGCCGGCGTATTCCGCATACCGGCTATTACATGTACATCTTTAACGTCAAATTCCAGTAGTTCAAACATTTTTTTCGTGTAATCAAAATATTCACGGAACATTTCGGCGTTAGGGTTGCCCTGCGTAAACACAAGAATCATTTTTTTGTTCACGATATTTTTTTCGTTGAAATGCGGGGAGAAGCGCGGAGAGATTCGCGCGAACCATCTGTCCACAAATGTTTTCGCCTGCGCGCTCATCTGGCCCATATAAACCGGCGTGCCGAGGATAAGAGCGGCGGCGCGTTCAATCTCGCCGTAAAGTTTCTGCATGTCGTCGTTAATAACACAACCCTTGTTACCTTTTTTGCAGCCCAGACAACCCTGGCAAGGTTTTATGTTAAGCTCGTTTAAATGAAAGATTTCCGTTCCCGCGCCTTTGGCTTGCGCGCCTTCAAGTATTTTATTTATTGTCCACGCGGTGTTGCCGTCTTTGCGCGGGCTGGCGTTAAATCCGATTATTTTCATATTTCCCTCTGTATTAATTATTATAAATCTTTGTTTCCGCCTCAACAATAAAAACCGCCGGCTCAAATTGCGCCGGCGGTTTTTATTTTAAATTTAACTTATTTGCGTTTATGTAGCAGCGTAGAACCTTTGGATGTCAGTTCTTCTAAAAATTTACCGGTGCCCAAAACTACGCAGCTCAGCGGGTCCGCCGCGCGGTGTACCGGGATATCAATTTCTTTATATATTAAATCCGTTATTCCACGCAGTAAACTTCCGCCGCCGGCTACTACTAAACCGCGGTCAACGAGGTCCGCCGCCAACTCCGGCGGCGTTTCTTCAAGAGTGCTTTTTATGACGTCAATTATTAAACGCACCGGCTCCATTAAAGCCTGGCGGATTTCTTCAGACGTAACCGTCAGCGTGCGCGGCAAACCCTGCGTCTGGTCCCGGCCTTTGACTTCCATTGTTTTTTCTTCTTTAAGAGGATAGACGGAGCCTATGTTTATTTTTACGTCTTCAGCCGTGGTTTCGCCTACGACGAGGTTATAGCGTTTTCTGAAATACTGGACAATGCAGTCTGTAAGTTCATCGCCGGCGACGTCGATGGATTTTGTAACCACCATGCCGCCCAGCGCTATGACGGCCACTTCCGTCGTGCCGCCGCCGATATCTACAATCATGCTGGCGTGCGGTTCGGTGATGGGCAAATCGGCGCCCATTGCCGAGGCCATAGGTTCTTCAATCAAATATACGTCGCGCGCGCCGGCTTGTCTGGCCGCGTCTTCCACCGCGCGTTTTTCAACGCCGGTAATGTCAGACGGTATGCCTATGACGAGACGCGGACGCAATAAACTTTTGCGGCTGTGCACGCGGCGGATAAAATATTTAATCATTTCCTGCGTGACTTCAAAATCCGCGATAACGCCGTTGCGCAAAGGGCGCACGGCGATGATATTCGCGGGCGTTCTGCCAAGCATTTGTTTGGCTGTCGAGCCGACGGCGCGTATTTCGCCGGTTTCGCGGTCAACGGCCACTACCGACGGCTCCCGGAGCACTACGCCTTTGTCTTTGACGTAAATCAGACAGTTGGCCGTGCCGAGGTCCATACCCATGTCCGACGAGAAGAGACCGCCTAAGAAATCTACTAACATAAATAGTACTCCGTCCTCAAATTTTTTTCCTCTCCCTGAAAGGGAGAGGACACAGGTGAGGGTTTTGAAACACAAATATGCGCCGTAAATCTATTCAAGGCCCCGCCCTTCCGGGGCCGATAAGGTGAAAATCCTAAGTTAATGAACGACACATCAATATGCCGTGTACATTTTGTGTTTTAAAACCCTCACCCTACCCTCTCCCTCACAGGGAGAGGTAAAAACAAACAGAGTGAGAAAAACTTTTACTCCACCAATTTGATAATTGCGACTTCGGCGTTGTCGCCTTGTCTGCGGCCGGCGCGGTAGATTCTTGTAAAACCGCCCGGTCTGGACGAATAGCGGCCCGCGAGCACTTCAAATAATTTTTTGAACGCCGCTTTGTCTTTCAAAGTGTCTTTGACGCGCAGATGCTGCCCGTCTTTGGCAAGAGTTATAAGACCGTCGACGACGCGCCTGACTTCTTTAGCCTTCTGCACCGTCGTTTCAACCTGTTCGTGCAAAATTATGCTCGTCGCCATGTTATTTAACATCGCGCGTTTGTGCGAACCGGTTTTGCCGAGTTTTCTGTGTCCTGTGTTCTTAATCATAATGCTGAAACTGCTCCTGTAAATTTATCCTTCGATGAGAGACAACAACATTATTCCCCCTCACCCTATCCCTCTCCCCCGGTGGGGCGAGGGGAAAGGACTAAAACTTCATGCCGAGGGAAAGCTTCATTTCCGCCAGCCTTTCTTTAACTTCATCGAGCGAGCGCGTGCCGAAGTTTTTTATCATCTTCAAATCTTCTTCGGTTTTGCTTACCAAATCCCTGACGGTGGCAATGCCTTCGGATTTCAGGCAGTTAATCGAGCGCGAAGAAAGTTCTATAAACTCAACGGACTGGCTCAAAAGTTCTTCCATTTTGCTGTTGACAGCCGAAGCGCCGGAAACGCTGCCCGTCGAAGACAGCGGCTCAGCCGCGGGAGCGGCGGGAGCGGGAATTTCTTCCCCTTCAATCGTAAAAATGTGCAGAGACTGAGACAGCAAAACCGCGGATTTGTGCAATGCTTTGGCCGGCTCAAGCGTGCCGTCCGTCGTGATTTCAAGAACAAGCCTGTCATAGTCCGTCTTCTGGCCGACGCGGGCCGGCTCTACGTCATAATGCACTTTTAATATCGGCGAAAAAACCGCGTCAACCGGGATAAAACCCGCCGGGCGCTGGATTTTGCTCAAATCCTCCGCCGGAACATAGCCTTTGCCCTGGGAAACTTCAATTTCAAGTTCCAGCCTGCCGCCGGTTTCAAGATTGGCGATTTCCAAATCTTTATTTACTATTTCAAGACCGGTCACTTCTTCAATTTCTTTAGCCGTAACTTTGCCGGGTTTTGAGACGTTTAAATAAATATATTCTTTATTTTTACCGTCTAATTTTATTCTTAATTTTTTAAGATTTAAAAGAATATTGATGACGTCTTCCCGCACGTTGGGAATAGTGCTGTATTCATGCACGGCGCCTTTGACGCGCACCGCCGTGACGGCAGCGCCGTCCAGCCCGGAAAGCAAAATTCTGCGCAGAGCGTTGCCGACCGTGTGGCCGTAACCGCTTTCATAAGGTTCCGCCGTAAACTTGCCGTAATACGGAGTTGCCGTTTTTTCATCCAACTGGATTTTTGTCGGTAATACTAACTGATTAAAAGCCATTTTTCCCTCCGCGACTATTTGGAATAGTGTTCAACTATCAACTGTTCGTTGACGGGGTAAGACATTTCCGCCCGGTCCGGCATGCGTAAAAGTTTGCCGGTCAGTTTTGAAGCGTCGTACTCCAGAAAGCTCGGGCGCTGGCTGCGTTTTTCAATATCGTTAAGCCCTTGTTTTACCACCGGACTTTCCGTCAGAGCGGCGTCAAGCGTAATTTTGTCCCCGACTTTAACCTGGTAAGACGCCACTTTCACGGCTTTGCCGTTGACGGACACGTGCCCGTGCAAAACCAGCTGCCGCGCCGTTTTCAAACTCGTCGCAAAACCTATGCGGCGGACAAGATTGTCAAGACGCGTCTCAATCAGCCTTAAAAACTGTTCGCCTGTCTGGCCTTCCATTTTGGCGGCCTTGGCGAATAAATTTTTAAAAGGAATTTCGGACATTCCGGACTGGAAGCGCGCTTTCTGTTTCTCATAAAGCCTGACGCCGTATTCGGACAGTTTTGTCCTCTTAAATTTGCCGCCGCCTTTTCCGCCGCGGCCCGTGTTTTCTTTATCCAGCACGCAGTTGGAATAGCACTTGCTGCCTTTTAAAAAAAGTTTAGTTTCTAATTTTCTGCATTTCTTGCAGCTTGGTCCCGTATATCTTGACATAAAAATTACACTCTCCTGGCTTTGGGCGGCCTGCACCCGTTATGCGGAATAGGCGTCACGTCTTTGATGGACGCGACGTTAAGCCCCGCGGCCTGAAGCGCGCGCACCGCGGTTTCCCTTCCCTGGCCGGGACCGCAGACTTTAACGTTGACTTCCCTCATGCCGAGGGAAACCGCTTTTTCTGCCGTTTTGCTGCAGCAAATCTGCGCGGCGAAAGGCGTGCTTTTCTTGCTGCCTTTAAAACCGTGCGAACCGGCTGACGACCAGATAAGAGTGTTGCCCTTATCGTCGGTAATGGTAATTATCGTGTTATTAAAAGAGCAAAAAATATGAGCGGTGCCGAAAGCCGGAAGCCTGGCGCTTTTTTTCTTTGCCGTTTTTGCCGCCGGAGCGGCCGCCGCTGGAGCGGGAGCCGGAGCAGCTGTTTTATCTTTTTTTTCTTCTGCCATTTTTTGATTCCTTAATCTTTAAAATTATTTCGCGGCGGGAGCTGCGGCGGCTGCTTTGGCGCCGACCGTTTTTCTCTTGCCTTTTCTGGTTCTGCTGTTTGTTTTTGTTCTTTGTCCGCGCACCGGCAGTCTCTTGCGGTGCCTGCTGCCGCGGTAGGAACCCGTCTCAATATAACGGTGTATGTTCTGCGCCGTTTCGCGCCTTAACTCACCCTCCACTTTATACTCTTTCTGGAGTATTGTGTTAAGCAGGTTCGCCTGCGCTTCGGTGATATCTTTAACTCTTGTGGCGGGGTCAATCTGCCCGTTGGTTTTGGCAAGCACGTCTTTGGCGTTATGTTTGCCTATGCCGTAAATGTATTCAAGAGCGACGTCAATTCTTTTATTTTTAGGTAAATCTATACCTGCGACTCTAGCCATATTCGATTTCTACTCCCTTATTAACCTTGGCGCTGTTTGTGCTTTTTAACGTCGCACACTACGCGCAATACGCCGTTACGTTTAATAACTTTGCATTTTTGACATATTTTTTTAACACTGGCTCTGACTTTCATTTATTTCTCCCGGTAGGTAATTCTGCCTTTTGTCAAATCATACGGTGATAATTCAAGTTTAACTTTATCGCCCGGCAAAATCCTGATATGGTGCACGCGCATCTTGCCCGAAATATGCCCCAGCACAATATTGCCGCCTTCAATTTCAACTTTAAACATTGCGTTTGGCAAAGCTTCCAAAACTTTGCCTTCCACTTCTATTTTATCGCTCATATATTCGCAAACGACCGAATGTACCTCCTGTCTGTATTACCGCGGCCGGGGCTAAACCGGCCGCTGCTATAAAATTGTTAAAATCTCACACCCGTTTTCCGTCACGGCGACGGTATGCTCAAAATGGGCGGACAAACTGCCGTCCCTTGTGACAACCGTCCAGCCGTCGGACAATGTTTTTACGTCGTCCTTGCCGGCATTGAGCATCGGCTCGATTGCCAGCGCGTAACCCGGTTTTAACAGCGGCCCGGAACCCCTTACGCCGTAATTCGGTATGCACGGCTCTTCGTGTAAATGACGCCCTATTCCGTGCCCGCAGTATTCACGCACTATGCCTAAATTGTTTAACATCGCGTAAGTTTCAACCGCGTTTGAAACGTCCCCCAAATGCGCCCCCGGCCTTACGTGCGCCAGACCAAGTTCCAAAGATTTTTTGGTTAAGTCCATAAGTCTTTGGGCGGATGGAGAAACTTTGCCTACTCCGACGGTAACGGCCGCGTCCGCGCAAAAACCGTCAAGCGTGGCGCCGGTATCTATGCTGATAATGTCGCCGCTTTTCAATATCTTACCTTTTTGCGGTATGCCGTGCACGACGGCGTCGTTGATAGACGCGCATATCGTCCCGCGGAAACCGTTGTAACCCAGAAAGCACGGTATTGCTTTCCTGGCGCGGATAATTCTTTCCGCTTCTTTGTCAAGTTCTAAAGTTGAAACACCGGGTTTTGCCATGCTCCCGACGGCGGCCAAAACTTCTGCGACTATTTTTCCCGCCGCGCGCATTTTCGCGATTTCTTCTTTAGTTTTTATTTCTATCATTTTGCCCGCCTCTGCGGCGGTTGAAAAAATTATTTACCTATAATTTTTTCAATCTCTTCAAACACTTTTTCTACCGGCTTGCTGCCGTCTACTTCTTTGTAAAAATCTTTGTCTTTAAAAAACTCGACTACCGGCGCGGTCTGCGCGTGATAAACTTCCAGACGGTGTTTCGCGGCGGCCTCGTTATCGTCCGGCCTCTGGTAAACGTCCGCGCTGCCGCATTTCGGGCACTTGCCGTCAAAATTTTTGATGAAACGCAGATTAAAAATATTGCCGCATTTTTTGCACTGCCTTCTCATGACGATACGGTCTACAATTTCTTTCTCGGTCAGTTTTATATTTATGACGGCGTTAATTTTTTCGCCCATGTTTTGAATGAGTTTAATTAATTCTTCCGTCTGCGCTTTTGTGCGCGGATAGCCGTCTAAAATTATTCCTTTGCCGGCGGTTTTTAAAGCGTTTTTTAAAAGACCTAAAATCATGTCGTCGGGCACAAGAGCGCCGGATTTCATAATCGCGTCCGCAGATTTGCCGACGGGCGTTCCCGCGGCCACTTCCGCGCGCAGTAAATCACCGGTTGAAACGTGCCTTAACCCGTACTTTTTATTTATCAACGCCGCCTGAGTGCCTTTGCCCGCGCCCGGCGCGCCTAAAAGAAGAACTATCATTTTTATTCTCCGACGATTAATTAAGACTCCGTCCTCAACTTTTTTTCCTCTCCCTCACAGGGAGAGGACACAGGTGAGGGTTTTAAAACACAAACATACTGCCGTAAATCTATTCAAGACATCGCCCTTCCGGGGCCGATAAGGTGAAAAACCAATCACAATCATAACAGCAACGACTATAAAAACCCTCACCCTCCCCTCTCCCTGTGAGGGAGAGGAAAAAGCATTATTCTCCTACGTTAAACCATCTGCGGCCGGCCAGCTTGTTAGCCCCTTTCATCATGGGGATATCATAATTTCTGGCCATTAAATGCGCCTGTATCTGGCCCGCGGTATCAAGAGCAACGCCGACAGCGATTAGCAGCGCGGTGCCGCCGAACTGGAACGGCACGTTAAATTTAATTCTGAGCAAATCAGGAAGCACCGCGATTACGCAGATGAACAGCGCGCCCGATAAAGTTATCCTGTTAAGCACCCAGTCAATATAAATCTTCGTCGGTTCGCCCGGTCTGATGCCCGGGATAAAGCCGCCGTTTTTCTTCATATTATCCGCCAGTTCTTCCGGATTTATAGTCATGGAATTATAAAAATAACAGAAGAAAACAATTAAGAAAATATAAACCGCGAAATACAGCGGATGGCCGCGGCCTATCCAGTCATTAAGAGCGACGGCCCATTTGGACGTGTGGTTAAAATTGGCAATAGTCAGCGGCATGTAAATAATTGAGCTGGCGAAGATGACGGCGATAACGCCGCTCTGGTCAATTTTCAGCGGCAGGTAGCTGGTCTGGCCGCCGTAAATTTTGTTGCCGATTTGGCGTTTTGCGTACTGCACCGGAATTTGCCGCTGCGCGGTTTCCACCCAGACGACGAACGCCATAACCAGCGCGACGATTGCAAAAATCAGCAGCGCGGTTAAGATAGACATTTCCTGCACCTGCACGGATTTAATAACTTTCCAAATAGCGTTCGGCAGACGGTCAACGATACCCGCGAAGATGATTAATGAAATACCGTTGCCAATGCCTTTTTCCGTAATCTGTTCGCCGAGCCACATGACGAACATTGTACCGGTGGTAAGAGTCAGCGTCGTTACCAGATAAAAAGTGAAAGACGGGTCAATGATAGCGGAAATACCGCCGGGGGCGGACATTTTGCCGAGCGCGAAAGTCAAACCGAAACCCTGGAAAGCCGCGAGGACCAGCGCGAAAACTCTGGTAATCTGGTTTTCTTTTCTTCTGCCGGCTTCGCCCTCTTTATGCATTCTGTCAAGCGCCGGGATTAAGTGCGCGCCGCGCACGAGGCCGATAATGATGGACGCGTTGATGTAAGGCATTATGCCGAGAGCGAGTATTGAAAACCTGCTCATCGCGCCGCCGGAGAAAATGTCCAGGAACCCGAGCACGCCGTTTTGCTGCATATTAAAAATCTGGCGGATAACGTCGGTATTTATACCGGGTATCGGAATTGACGCCGCAACCCTGAAAACGAACAGCGCCACCAGAACAAAGAGCAGTCTCTTTTTAAGTTCCGGCGCGTTGAAAATATTGGATATTGTGTTATCGCTCATGTTTATTCTCTTAAATGTTTCTAAATATAACTTCTGTAACGGCGTTAAAATGTTTGCGTATTTCTAAATTCGAAAACCTGAGTATTTTTAAACCCAGTGATTTTAAATATTCGTCCCTTGCTCTGTCCCGCGTTACTTTCTCATCGGTAAAATGTCCGCCGCCGTCTAACTCTATTACTAAATTTGACTTCATACAGTAAAAATCCACAATGTAATTACCGATTCTTTTCTGTCTTATAAATTTGGCGGAGCTTACCTTTCTTCCTCTTAAAACCGACCACAAAATAACTTCTTCTTCCATCATTGTACTTCTTAACTTCCGGGCCAGATGTTTATTATTTTTATTGTACTTTAACACTTGAAGCCCTTTTCAAAACCCCTCCCCGCCTTCGGCGGTACTCCCCTTACACGGGGAGAAAATATTTTTTTCTTCCCTTTTTAAGGGAAGTACCCGCGAAGCGGGGGAAGGGTTTTGAACTGCGAATAAAACTTATTTCTTAACGGCTTTTGCTTTTTTGGCCGGGACTTTGGGTTCTTCTTTTTTGACAAGAACCGTTACGCTGCCGCCGGCTTTTTCGATGGCTGCTTTCGCGGACGCCGAGAAACCGTGCGCGCTGACCTTCAAGCCTTTTTTAAGTTCGCCGTCGCCCAGCACTTTTACGCGCTCAACGCATTTAACTAAGCCTTCTTTTTTCAAAATTTCGGGCGTGACTTCAGCGCCGGCATTGAAAACTTTTTCAAGGGAACCTATGTTGACGTAAGCGTATCTTTTTGCAAATTCCACGTTGGAGAAACCGCTTTTCGGCACCCTTCTGTATAACGGCATCTGGCCGCCTTCTTTGCTCTCTTTTCTCGTGTTGCCGGAGCGCGAAGTCTGGCCTTTCATGCCTTTGGTTGAGCTGCGGCCCATGCCGCTGCCTATGCCTAAACCGATTCTTCTTCTGACTTTTTTGGACCCGTATTTCGGGGCTAATTTATTTAGAGTTACCATTGTTTATGCCCCCTTGACTTCCGCCGGAGCGGTTTCCGCCGCCGCAGGAACGGGCGTGTTTTTACCTTTTAAAGCTTCTACCGCGGCGCGGCTTTTTAAAGTTTTTAAAGCCTCTAACGTCGCGTAAACCAAATTGCAGGCGTTTGTGCTGCCCAGCGATTTGGATAAAATATTTTTAATGCCGCCCGCCTCAAACACGGCCCTCGCGCCCGCGCCGGCTATAACGCCGGAACCGGGGGCCGCCGGCTGCATCCAGACGGAACTGGCGCCGAATTTACCGATGGTTTCATGCGGAATGGTTTCGTTGACGACCGGGAAAGTTATCATATGTTTTCTGGCGTGAGACTCAGCTTTGTTTATGGCAAGCTGCACCTGATTGGCTTTGCCGATTGCCGCGCCGACTTTGCCGCTGCCGTTGCCGACGACGACTAACGCGCGGAACCCGAATCTCTTTCCGCCTTTTACCACTTTCGCGGTTCTGGCGACGTTGACTACCGTCATCGCGCCTTCCTGCTCTCTTTTGGGGAAATCCCCTCTTTTGCCTCTCGGCTCTCTTTTTTCTTTTTTATTGGTTTCAGTGTTAATCATTTTAAATCCTTAAAACTTTAAACCGGCTTCTCTCGCCGCGTCTGCCAGCGCTTTTATTCTGCCGTGGTAAATTCTGCCGCCGCGGTCAAACATAACTTCTTTTACGCCTTTGTCCAAAGCTTTTTTGGCTATAACGGAGCCCAGCGCTTTGGCCGCTTCTATGCTTTTGCCGGATTTTTCATATTTGCCGTCAAGTTCTTTTGACAAAGTCGTCGCGGAAACAAGCGTTTTACCTTCGATATCGTCGACAACCTGCGCGTAAATATATTTCAAGCTTCTGTAAACCGACAGGCGCGGCTTGCTTATGCCGCCCGCGATAAGATGTTTGCGGGTTCTGTCTTTACGGTACTGGTATCTTTCGTTCTTGGTTGCCATAATTATTTGCTCCCCGTCGCGGCCGTCTTGCCGGCTTTTCTGGCGATATATTCGCCGACGTATTTAATGCCGCTGCCTTTGTACGGCTCCGGAGGCCTGATGTTCCTGATTTTGGCGGCGAAGTCGCCCACCATAAATTTGTCGCTTCCTTTAATTTCAAGCGTGTTGGTTTTAATTTCAAACGCCGCGGTCAAACCTTTGGGAATGTCCAAAATTACCGGGTGGGATAAACCAACCTCTATCGTAAGTTTCTGCCCGGCGACGATGGCTTTGTAGCCGAGGCCGATGATTTCCAAAGATTTTGAAAAGCCTTTTTCGACGCCGTTTATAATGTTGTTGACGTTGGCGCGCGTCGTGCCGTGCACGGCGTTTAAAAGTTTTTCTTTTGAAGCGTCTTCGATTTTAATATTCAAAACGCCGTTTTCCACGGCGGCCGTAATGCCGGCGGGCAATTTGTAGCTTAGCGCGCCGAGCGGGCCGTTGGCGTTAATAACGCCGCCTTTAATTTCAACTTTGACTTTGGCGGGGATTGTTATTGGTTTTTTTCCTATTCTGCTCATATATCCCCCGCTTACCAGACCTGGCACAGCAGTTCGCCGCCGAGCTTTGTTTCCTTAGCCTGCGCGTCTGTCATTATGCCTTTGGACGTTGATAAAATGGTTATGCCGAAAGCGCCGCGCACCTTGGGTATGTCAGAGTAAGAACTGTAAACCCTCTGGCCGGGGCGCGAAAGCCTTTTAAGGCCGCTGATTACGGCGTCATTCTCAGGCGTATATTTTAAGAAAACTCTTACAACCCCGCCTTTTGTTTCGTTATGCACGGCTTTGAAGTTTGAAATATAACCTTCCTCTTTCAAAACACGCGCTATTTCAGTTTTAATTTTGGAGAACGGTATGTCAACCTTCTCTTTTCTTTTTGCGTTTGCGTTTCTTATTCTTGTTAAGAAATCCGATATTGGGTCCATGTGCTTTTTTGCCGTCTCAAAACTACTTTCCGCATTTAAATTTTTGCCGCGGAGTTAGTTTCTAAACCGGCAATCTCCTTTAATTTACCAGCTGGATTTGCGCAAGCCCGGGATTAAACCCTGGTGCGCCATTTTTCTGAGGCATATTCTGCAAAGGCCGAAATCCCTGTAATAACCTCTGGGACGGCCGCAGACCTGGCACCTGTTATGGTACCGGACCGCGAACTTTTGCGGTTTTGCCATTTTTGCAACCCATGCTTTTGTAGCCATTGTAAAAACTCCTTATTTCTTTCTGAACGGCAGGCCTAAGTAACTCATAAGCAGTAATCCGCCGCCGTCGTTTTTGGCTGTGGTGACGAACGTAATGTTCATACCATGCGGCTTAGGTGATTTTTCAACGTTGACTTCCGGAAAAATATAATGCTCTTTTATACCTAAGTTCAAATTGCCTTTGCCGTCAAAGCACTTCTCGGAAAATCCCTGGAAGTCGCGTATGCGCGGCGCGGCTATGGAAATAAAACGGTCCATAAAATCATACATTCTGTCCCCGCGCAGAGTTACGCGCAGCCCTATGGGCATGCCTTCGCGGAGTTTGAAGTTTGAAATGGATTTTTTGGCCCTTCTGACCTGCGGGGCCTGGCCGGAAATGGCCGTAAGGTCCTCTTTGCAGATGTCAAGGACTTTAATGTCTTCCCTTGCTTCGGGCACGCCTATGTTGATGACTATTTTCTCAAGTTTCGGCGCGGCCATAGGGCTTTTTACGCCCATGTCTTTCATAAGCGCGGGCAGAACTTTGCCGTTATACAAAGTTTTTATTCGCGGCTCGTAAGCCTTTGTGGTTTTCTTTTCTGTTGTCATTTTTACTTAACCTTATTTAACGGTTTCCCCGCATGCGCGGCATATTCTGGTTTTTACGCCTTTGTCCGAAATATGGATTTTCGGCGTCATGGCTTCTTTGCATTTCTTGCAAACTACCGCCACGTTTGAAATATGCAGAGGCGCTTCCTTTTTTATAATGCCGCCTTTTTTATTGCCCGCCGGTTTCTCGTGCTTGCTGACAATGTTTATGCCGGTGACGATAACCTGGTTCTTGGCGGCGATAATTTCTTTAATCTCGCCCGTTTTGCCTTTGTCTTTGCCGGTTAGTATTTTTACCGTATCATTTTTTTTCAACATTATATAACCTCCGGCGCGAGAGAAATAATTTTTAAGAAATTCTTGTCCCTCAATTCCCTTGCGATGGGGCCGAACACGCGGGTGCCTTTCGGTTCCCCGTTTTCGTTGACGATGCAGACGGCGTTTTCGTCAAATCTGATATAAGAGCCGTCTTTTCTTCTCTTTTCGCGCGCGACGCGCACGACTACCGCGCGCAGCACGTCCCCTTTTTTAATGGACGACGTAGGGATTGCGTCTCTGACGGAGCACATAATAACGTCTCCCAAAGTCGCAATATCCCGGTGGTGGCCGCCGCGCACTTTAAAGCACTGCACTTTTCTAGCGCCCGAATTGTCCGCCACGTTTATAATACTTCTCAATTGAATCATACGTTATACTCCGTATTAATTAACGGCCTTTTCAACTATGCGGCAAACTCTCCATCTTTTGAGTTTGCTTATAGGCCTGGTGCTCATTATTTCAACTTTGTCACCGGTTTTTGCTTCGTTCCCTTCGTCGTGCGCATGGTATCTGGCCGTTTTTCTCAGCGTTTTGCTGTAAAGCCCGTGCCTTACAAGCCTTTCCACTTCCACGACGCAGGTCTTGTCGCCTTTGTCCGATACGACGACGCCGGCTAAAATTTTTCTCTTTCCGCGGGTTTCTGTATTTTCCATATTATTTCGCTTCCTCTTTTTGCGCTATTAAAGTTTTCAGAAGAGCAATTTCTTTTCTGATAAATTTAATTTCCTGCGGGTTTGACAGCGGTGTCGTGCTGTGTTTGAAAAGAAGGTCAAATTTCTTTTCCTGCGCTTTGACGAGCAAATCTTTAAGCTCCGCCGCGCCTTTCTTTTTTAAATTTTCTTTTTCTTTCGTTTTCATAATTATCTTCTGGCTACCAATTTGGTTTTGATGGGCAGTTTGTCAGACGCCATTTTAAGCGCCTCTTTCGCCGTGGCAAGGTCAAGCCCTTCCACTTCAAATAAAATGTGCCCGGGTTTTACGACGGCAACCCAATGGTCCGGCGCGCCTTTGCCTTTACCCATGCGGGTTTCAGCCGGGTGTTTGGTAATGGCTTTGTCCGGGAAAATCCTCGTCCACATTTTCCCTTTCTTTTTAGCGTAGCGGGAAATTGTGATACGCGCGGATTCGATTTGCCGCGCGGTTACCCATTTCGGCTCAAGCGCCTTAAGGCCGTATTCGCCGAAGGCGACAGTCGCGCCTCTTTTGGCTACGCCTTTTATGCGCGGGGCGGAAAACGGTTTTCTGTATTTAACTCTTTTGGGCATTAACATGGTTATCTAGCCTCCGCCGGAGTAATGGTTTCCGTCACGCCCGCTGCAGTCGCGACGTCCATTTCTCTGTGCTTTCTGAGTTCGTGCAAAATTTCTTTCGGCGATTTCGCGAAATGCGTTTTCTTAAAAATCCAAACTTTGCAGCCTATTTTGCCGGAGACCGTCATGGCCTCCGCAAACCCGTAATCAATTTCCGCGCAGAGCGTGTGCAGAGGAACTCTGCCTTCGCGTTTCCATTCGGTGCGCGCTATTTCCGCGCCGCCCAAGCGGCCGGAAACCATTATTTTTATGCCCAGCGCTTTGCCGGAAAGAGCCTTTTCAATGGCCTTTTTCATGGCCGCGCCGTAGTGCGCGCGTTTTTCTATCTGCATGCATATGGACTGCGCGACAAGGCTCGCGTCCGTTTCCGGATTTTTGATTTCCACGACGTTGACAAAAGTTTTGCTGCCCGTCATTTTTTCCAAATCTTTTCTGAGCTGCTCGATGTCCGCGCCTTTTTTGCCGATTACCACGCCCGGTCTGGCCGTGTGGATATTCACTCTTAAAAAAGCGCCCGCTCTTTCAATGCCGGTAAAACTGATTGCCGCCATTTTAAAGCGTTCTTCGATAAGATTTCTGATATTTCTGTCTTCGATAATTAAGGCCGGCATATTTTTCGGCGCGAACCAGCGGCTCTGCCAGTCCTGCGTGTAGCCCAATCTCAGCCCTCTGGGGTTAATCTTATGTCCCATAAGTTAACGTCCTCCCTTTTCGTCTGAAACAACCACGGTCAGGTGGCACATGCTCTTTTTATAAGGCATTGCCCTTCCCTGCGGGCCGGGCTGAATCCTTCTCAAATTTCCCATAGGGCCGATGTTGGCGTAGGCTTCTTTAATATAAACTTTAGCCATGTCAACTTTTTTGCCCAGTTTTACTTCCAGGTTGGCGGCCGCGCTGTGCACGGTTTTGTAAACAAGTTCCGCCGTGGTCTTCTCGATAAACGGCAAAACGCCTTCCGCCGCTTTAACGTTTTTACCTCTGATTTGGTCTAAAACCAAACCCACCTTACGGCTGCCGTACCTCTGAAATTTCGCTATTGATTTAGCTTCCATGCCGCACCTCTTACTTCAGCGCGGTTGACTCTTTAGTCATACCGCCGTGTGATTTAAATATTCTGGTAAAAGAAAATTCGCCCAGTTTGTGGCCGACCATTCTTTCGCTGATATATACGGGAAGAAATTTTTTGCCGTTATGCACCATGAAAGTGTGCCCTATAAATTCCGGCACTATGGTGCAGGCTCTCGCCCATGTTTTGATGGGTTTTTTATCTTTGGAAGTATTCATCGCCTGAACCTTTTCCAGTAAATTAACGTCTATAAAAGGACCTTTCTTTGTTGACCTTCCCATAATTAATTACCCGCCTTAGATTTTCTTCTGTCGCTGACAATCATCCAGTCCCAGACTTTTCTCGGTCTGGTTTTTAAGCCGCGTGACGGCTGGTTCCACGGAGAGCGCGGTATATTGCCGCCTTTGCTGTGGCCGCGGCCGCCACCCATCGGGTGGTCCACGGCGTTCATCGCGCCGCCGCGCACCGTCGGTTTAACGCCGCGGTGTCTCTTTCTGCCGGCGTTGCCGATAACGATGTTGTTGTGTTCAATGTTGCCGACCTGGCCGATAGTCGCGCAGCAGGCTGCCGGGATTAATCTTATTTCGCCCGACGGCATTTTGACGTGCGCGTAATCGTTTTCTTTAGCCATAAGCTGCGCCTGAGAACCGGCGCTTCTGACAAGTTGCGCGCCTTTGCCGGCTTTAAGTTCCAACGCGTGTATAAAAGTACCGTCGGGAATATTTTTAAGAGGAAGACAGTTGCCGGTTTTAACTTCCGCCGTCGGGCCGGACATAACTTCGTCGCCGGCTTTTAAACCGACCGGCTGAATGATATAGCGTTTCTCGCCGTCCGCGTAATTTAAGAGACAGATTCTGGCGTTCCTGTTCGGATCATACTCGACGGAGACGACTTTCGCGGGAATGCCGTATTTCTCTCTTTTGAAATCAATTTGTCTGTAAGCGCGTTTGTGGCCTCCGCCGATGTGGCGGACCATGACCATACCGGTATTATTGCGCCCGCCGGATTTTCTGATGCCCTTTACAAGCTTCTTCTCAGGAGCGGTTTTCGTGATTTCGGAGAAATCGGCAACCGTTATTGTTCTTCTGGAAGGAGTGTAAGGGCGGAATGTCTTAATAGGCATATTTAAAAAATCTCCTTATTTAGCCGTCGCTTCAACGACGTCTATTTTATCGCCTTTTTTTAATGTTACTATCGCTTTTTTATAGTCCGCTCTCTTTCCGGCAAAGCGGCCCATTTTGTGAATTTTGCCTCTCAAAGCGCAAGTGTTCACGCCTTCAACCGTAACGTTGAAAAATTTTTCTACCGCGGTTTTGACTTCGCCTTTGCTGGCCGTCTTGGCCACGACGAAACTGTAGCGGTTTTGCTCGTCCCTCAAAAGCAGACTCTTTTCCGTCAGCAAGGGCTTTTTGATGGTTTCATATACGGTTTTCATTATTTGGCCTCCTGCGCGAAAGTGTTAGTCAGCGTTTCAATGGCATTTTTTATGATAATCACTTTGCTGCTGTTAAGCACGGCGTAAGCGTGAATATCGGACGCGGGGATTAATTCCAGCCCGCTTATGTTCCTGGCGGACATAAAAACTTTTTCGTCCGTCTTAGGCGCGGTTAAAATGAGCGGCTTTCTGCCCGCTTCGATTTTCTTTAAAGCGCCCGCGAAAGTTTTGGTCTTCGCTTCTTTAACGCCTTCGTCGTTCAACACGACGACGTTTCCCTCCGCGTATTTTGCCGACAACGCCTGCAAGAGAGCCGCGCGGCGTTTCTGCGCCGGCAAATCCTGCCTGCGGGAGTGAGGAGTCGGGCCCCAGGCCACGCCGCCTTTTCTCCAAATCGGGGAACGCATGGAACCGTGTCTCGCGCGGCCGGTATGTTTCTGCTTCCACGGCTTTTTGCCGGTGCCGGAAACTTCCGCCCGCGTCTTAACGTCCGCCGTTCCGCTGCGCTGGTTGGCTAAATAAGCGGTGACGACTTCATGTAAAAAAGTCGCGTTCGGTTTGGCCGAGAATAATGATTCCGGCAAATTTACTTTGCCTTCTTCATTCCCTTGTATGTTAAAAACTTTTGTTTCCATAATTGTCTACCTACTTCTTAGCCGCGGCTTTGGAGGATTTGACGTTAGCCGCTTTTGACGCGGAAACGGCACTCACTATAGGAGCCGTAACATGTTTTTTAAATTTGGAAGTTTCTAAGACGGACACTAAAGAGCCCTTCGCGCCCGGCACCGAGCCTTTTAAAAAGAGCAGCTGGTTTTCCTGGTCTACTTTGATAACTTCAATCTTGGACACGGTCTGCGTAGCGTCGCCGTAATGCCCCGCCATTCTCTGGCCGGAAAGCACTTTGCCGAGCGACCTGCGGGAAGCTAAACCGCCGGGAGCTCTTTCTCTGTCGGACGCGCCGTGGGAAGCGGCCTGGCCTTTAAAGCCGTGCCTTTTCATGGCGCCGGCGAAACCGCGGCCTTTTGTTTTACCCTGCACGTCGACGTAATCGCCGGGTTTAAAAATCTTTTCAAGTAAAACCGTCTGGCCGATTTCAAAACCTTTAACGTCCGCCAAGCGGTGCTCTTTCATATATTTAACGGGAGCCTGAGAGGACTTTTTGAAATAACCGGCCTGCGGTTTATTTACAGCTTTTTCTTCAACTTCGCCAAAACCGATGCAGACGGCCGAATAACCGTCTTTTTCCTGGGTTCTGACGCGGACAACTTTACACGGCCCCGCTTTTACGACGGAGACCGCGTGAAGGTTGCCTTTTTCATCAAAGAGCTGCGTCATGCCCACTTTTTCGCCGATTACAAACCGGAAAGCGGCCGGAGCTTCTTTGACAGTTTCTGCCTTAGCTTGCTCGTTTTGAGCAGCGGCGTCAGCAGCTGGTGTCATATTTTCTGTCATTTATTTTCTTCCTTATATATAAGCGCGTTGCCGCGCGTAAATTGTTAATTGGATTTTATGGCCACGTCAACGCCGGCTGGAAGGTCAAGTTTCATCAACTCGTCAACCGTTTTGGAGGTGGGGCTCTTTAAATCAATTAATCTTTTGTGAACGCGCATTTCAAACTGCTCTCTTGACTTCTTGTCCGTATGCGGGGAGCGCAGCAGCGTGTATTTTTTAATTCTGACGGGCAAAAGCACCGGACCGGCGACGATGGCGCCGGTTTTTTTAGCCGTGTCAACGATTCTGGCTACGCTTGCGTCAAGCATTCTGTGGTCATAGGAGCGGAGTTTTATGCGTATTCTTTCCTGGCTCATAAGCTGTTTTGCGGCTTTCTTTTCAACGTTTTTCTCAGACATTTTTTTCCTTATGTTTTGCGTAACCTGCAATGTTTAAATGCGGTTGGAAAACCCGCCAAACTTCCCAGGATTTACGACGTGATTTTTAAATAAAATTTACGGTAGAAAAGCCCTCCAAGGGCAAAATATTTACTTTGCCCTTGTCAGAATTTTTTACCGAGTATAAACAAATTACTCTCAAATTATAGCAAAATATTTTGGCTTTGTATAGCGGGTAAACGGCTTAATGAAGCGCCGGCATACAGTTTCAAAACACTTGCTAGTTCTGATTATGTTTACTATTGTAGCATATTTTTTTAAAAATAAGTCCATTATTTTTTGCTATACTAAAACCATGAAAACACGGCTGCTTATTTTGCTCCTTTGTCTTATTCCGCTTTACGCTTGCGACAAAACTCCGCGGCCGCAGAACGCCGCGCAGCGCGATATGTTTGTGCAGGCCGACAAAAATTTCAACACCATGATGCTGCCGCTGGATAAATATTTTGACAGAAACGGCATGCCGGACGAAATACAAAATTTTAAAAATCTGAAAGACAATTATAATTCCGATATAAAAAAAGCGCTGCTGCTTGACAACCCCGCCGCGCGGGATGCCGCCTTAAAAACCGCGGACGACAAATATGTCCCGCAAATCAACGCGCTGCAAAACCAGGTTAAGCAAAGAGCGGCAAATTCTTATATCTCTGATTTGGAAGATAAAAACGCCCAGGCGCGCGCGCAGGCGGGTAAAATTTTCGGCCCGCAGGCCGAGGCCGAAGTAAAAACCGCTCAGGACCAAATGATGAATGAAATAAAAAGCGCGCTTACTTCACCTGATCCGCGTTCCGCCTACAAAAGAGTTGAAAACGCCGGAAATAATTTCCAGAATAATCTTGGAAATATAATAAACAAATACGCCGCGCGGCAAAACACGCCGCCGGATATCGCCGCGAAAGTTGTTGAACCTTATAATAGCGGCGGACCAACTCCTGTCAAAAGACCGGTATTAAAAAATAATGTCCCCGCCGGGCCAACCGCGCCAGCGCGCCAAAACAATCCGCTGCGCCCTCTGCCGAACCCCGCCGCGCTCAGCGGAGGAAACGGAATTTCAGGCGGCACGGCCAGCGCTTCAACGCCTAGAGCGGCCGGAAGTCTGCCGGAGTTTTTGAATAATTACAAATCTTTGCCGTCAGAAACTTCCGACGCGGGCGGACTTGCCGGGCAGGATTTTTTAAGCAAAATACAAAATGATATTAAAACAGTGAGAGCGGCAAACCAAAGGCCGGAATCGTCTAATCCGTCCCAATCCGGCGCCGCCTCCGGCGGCAGCGGCCGGCCCGGCAGCAGCGGAGGAGGCGAAACTATGGCCTATATTCCGGAAGATAAACTCACAGAGATTGCCGCGCAGCTTGATAACACGCTTAAAGAAAATTATCCTAAGCTGGAAAGTATGTACGGCAAAGACGCCGCCGAAAGATACAAACAAATAAACGAGAAGTATAAAGACCTGATAACGGCATACGGCGCCAAGCCGCAGCAGGTAAACACGTTTACACAGGGTTACACGCAATTAATAAAAAATTATTTCGCCGAAGATTCGAAAAATTATATAAATACGGATTACGATTACAGGACAAAAAAACTCGGCGAATGGTTTGACGGGCTTAAAGGCGCCATGCCCGGCTCGGCCGACGTTTTAACGGCGATGCAAAATGACGCCGTCCAAAAATTAAGCGCAATAAAAGAAAAAGGACTGCAATATGAACCGGTCATAGATACCGACGGTAAAATCACCGGCAAGCCCGGCTCCATAATCACGCCTTCGGAACAGTATGACAAGGAGACCGGCGCGGTGCTTTCAGACGTAGTCGGGAAAGTCACGCCTATTATAGACCGGCAAAAAGAACAGGAACAAAAAGATTATTCATACAAAGTGGGAAAAGGTCTTGACGATACTTCCAAGCCCGTCGTTAATGATTTGGGTAAATTCGGTTTGGACATAAAAAATAAATACGCGGCGCTAGTCAACGCCGCGAATGACGACACGAAACAAAAGCTGCTTAATGCGAAAACCCCCGAAGACCGGAATAAAATACAGCAGGATTATATCGCGTCGTTAAAGGATTTACAAGACATGGGCTACGCCGAAGGCAGCTCTTCTAACCGTATATCGATGGTAAACAAGAGTCTTGACAGTAATATAAAATACCTGAGCGATAAAGGTTATACAAAAGAAGCGGGGCAGGTCGCCGCTTTGCAAACGGCATATAACCAAGATGCAAAAAATATCCAAAACGCCGCCCTGAATCTTCCGTCCGGCAGCAGACGGCTGGATTCTTTTAACAAAGGGGAAGAGCAGTTGGAACAAACGTATCAAGAAAAACTGAATGATATTTTGCAGTCTGTTTCAGGCGCGCAGTAACCTATTATATAAAAACCCCTCCCGCGCTTTTTTAAGCGGGAGGGGCGTTCAATTTACTTCAATCTTATCCATAATAATTTTCTTCCCTTTGTAAGGGAAGTACCCGCGAAGCGGGGGAAGGGTTTTTATCCAGTACCGATTAACAAAAGCTTATCCCCCGGCTCAAAACCCCTCCCCGGCTTCGCCGGTACTCCCCTTATAAGGGGAGAAAAATTACATAAGTTTCTGGAATGATTTTCCGGCGGTATCCGCGTATTCTTTTACTTTATCGCTTTTTGAGTTCGCGCCCATAGACGCGATTTGCGGGATAAGCGTTTTTAAATTTTGTTTGTCAAATTTTACGTCGGACGAATAGGACGCCGTGTCCTTGCCGCTTAAAACTTCCGCCGCCGCCGCGGCGGCGCGCAAAGCGTTGATTTGCACGTTTTCATTCGCGTCGGACAAACTTCCTTTTAGAATTTCAAAGCCGGCTCCCGGCATAAAACCCAGCGCGAGCGAACATGTAAAAGCCGGCCGCGTAGAATATTTTATATTCAGGCATTTTTTAATATCCGCAGACGCGAACTGCGGCATTCTGCTTATTGAAAAAGCTATCGCCGAAGAAACTTCCGCGTCTTTTTCCTTGTCAAGCATTTTAAATAAAATCTTCGCGCTCTTCTCATTTATGAAAGTGCCCAGCATTTGCGCGGCGCCTTTTCTGACGTTAACGTCTTTGCTGCCGGCGGCGTTTTTCAGCGCGGAAATTATTTTATCATCGCCGGAATACAAATAATTTATAGCTTTCAAAGCAAAAATTTTGTCATAGGAATAAAGACTGATAACGTCGTCCGATTTTGTTTTGTCCGCCGGGTTTATTATTGAAACCGCGGCGGCGGCATAGGCTTTCAGCACAGTGTCTTTGGCGGTCTGGTAAGCGTCCTGCAGGCTCGGCAGAAGTTCTTTATTGTCCGCGCTCATCGACGTTAAAATTATCGCCGCGAAGAACTGCCGCGGGCCGTGCTCGTCAGAAGAAATTACAATGTCATATAAATTATTTTCATAACTTTTGGGCGGCGGGCAGTCCGCGAGCGCGGCGGCGGCGGCAAAAATATTTTCATTGTCCTGGGATTTTGAAAATAAATTCATCGCGGCGGAGAAATCAGCGTCGGCGGTCAAATTGCGGTTCTGCACGGCCTCCGGGATTTGCTGCGCGCTTAAAGCCGCGGCGCACAGCAATAAAAATAAAATTGTAAACGTTCTAATCATAAGGGCATTCCTTTAATTTACGGATAACACCGGTTCCAATTTAATTGTACAAAAGTTTTTTCTCAGGCGGTTAAAGCGGTTTACCCGTAGGTCTAAAGGCCCAGGCGCGGATAGGTCCAAAGGCCCTGGTTTACTTTTCATAACTTATGTATGCTTTAAGTAGAAATAAAATAAACCGGAGCAGTTATGAAACAGAACCTTAAATTTCTATTAGCCCTGGGCGACATGAAAATGGTAGTGCTTGACAGCCCCGCCCGTCAAGAAGTGTACACAAGGCAGAGAAACCCTAAAGCGGAACAGGAAAATTCTTTAAGGCGCATAGCCGACGCTTTGACGGCAAAATAAATTTTCCCCTATCCCCTCCTCAAGGGGAAAAACCCCCGGAGCATCCTCCGGGGGACTTTTTACAAAAATTATATTTTACGTAAAAAACCCAAAAAGGTTATTTGAAATAAAAAGATAACACTATATTATATATGCATAAGAAACTGATACTAACAGCAGTCATTTTGGCTTTACTTCCGTTACTGCACGCGCAGTCGTCTTTCTTGGGCGGCCTGCAGCGGTATAAGAATAAACTTAACGCGGATATCGTGCAACACGCCGCGCAGGTCTACAACGACGCCTGCGCCGGCAATCCCGACGGCGAAGACTGTATAAACGCGCTCAACAACGATGACTCCGCTTTTAAAGCCGCCGGCATCGAAGAATTTAAATTATCTTTATTTTTGCTGAACAACAATTTCAGTTTTAAAGCCCGCGGAAAAGATAACGAAAGGTTTTTCAATCTTATCGCGGAAACGGCCTATTTCCTGCCGAAGGAAGCCCAGTCATTTACCGCGCTGCTTGATAAAACCAAAGATTCTATGCCCGATGATTTGGACGACCTTATAGCCGGGCAGGATAACTCAAAACACAACGCCGTCCACACGGCCGTTATTTACACGCCGGAAAACAAAAAAGTAAAAAACATGAGGACCGCGTCCCAGAACATAAAGCCCTCTTTCCAAAGAGCAATGTTAAAAAACTTTGCTTACGACAAACGCACGAAACAATCCTTATGCAAAGCGCTGATTGAGACTGATATATACGGCAAGACGCCGTTTCACATCGCTTTAGCCAATAAAAATAAAGAAGCCTTTTTTAATCTTATGGACGCAAGCGACAAAGCCGGCTGCGACAGTGAAGAAATTTTAAACGCGTTAAACCAAAAAGCTAAAGACGGCGTATCCGTCACGGATTCCGCTTTTGAAAAAGCCGCCGGCCAAAGATATACGGACAATTCTTTTTACGCCGACCTCATAATAGACGTCCTAAAAGGCGGGCCTCTTGCCGGGGAAGAGCAGCAGCAATATGCCCGGAATAAACTTCAAAACGCAAAATCCGTAAACATCTCTAAGGCAAAACAAGCCGTCGCGTCAGCCGCGGAAGGCGCGGGAATAAACCGCGTTATTCCGCCCGATATGTTGGTCGCCATTCCGGCAAAAATAGTTATCCCGGCGGACACCATTAACACGGCGCAGATTTCGCAAATGATGAACAGGAGCAAAGTAAGTCTTGCAGTAAAGCCTGTTCAACAGACTTCTCCAGAAGAAGTAACAAGCAAAAATATAACGTCGGAAAATAAACAGCTCGTAAAAAGTCAGCCGGACGCGGAAGACAAATATGTTGTGACAACAAGCGTAAACGACTCTATAAAAAATTTCATTCCTATGACTGTCGTAAACGATACCACGGCGATAACAACAACCGCGGCAGCCGACACAATAACTTTAGTAAATAAAAATCTTACCGCGTATAATACCCCCGCGAATAAAACCGGGACGGAGATAAAATCAAAACGGCCCGTCGTTGCCAATACGCCTAAAATTTCTTATACTTCCGCCGGCGCGGCAAAGAGGCCCGTTGTAAAAACATCCGCGCAAAATACTCCGGCGCCAAAATATAAAACCGTGCCAGCCGCAGCAAAGGCGGCCGCGGATAAATATGCATATTGGAGATTGCTTGATTCCATGGGCGGTAAATCTTCATTAGCAAAAGCCCAGGCCGCCCTGGCGTTCCGGGATTATCAGCAGGCGGATAAAGATTTAACGGAAACGGCCAAAGCTAAAGAAGTTTCCCCCGAAAAAGCAAAAGAATATTTTTACCGGAACGCACAACAAGACTATATGCTTGCGCAAAATAAAAACACTATAATCGGCCGGCCGGAAATACAGATGAACCCGGAACCTGTTTACTTGGCGGTAAAAACAACCGCTCCCGCGCGCAGTTCCAACACGGCCAAAGCGGCTGAAAACAAACCTGCGGATATACAGCCAGCAACGGCGCAGGCAAATAAAGACAGCATTGATTCTAATCCGTTTTTTAAGATACAGCAGCCTGGCTGGCCTACGGCGTACAATCCCGTTCAGCGGCAAAACTCAAACAGTACAAAAGTGTCTGACAAAAAGCAACCGTCTGAAAACACAGTAACCGCGGAAGTTAAAAACAATATAAATTATAATTCGTTATTTACGCAGCAGCCGGCGGGCTGGCCTCCGGCTATTCCGGCGGAAAATACCGCTCTGCAGCAAAACTCAAAAACGGCTAAATCGTCTGACGACAAACAGAATCAGCAGAAGAACTCAAACATAACCGCGGAGACACATTCCGCGTCAAATATAACTGACGCCGCCGTTTTCACAATGCCGGCGGATGATTTTAATTTTTCTAAAAATATACCGTCGTCTAACGGCACTAAAGTACAAACGGCTAAGACCGCCGCCGCCCCGTCCGCCGATAAATCCGAGGACGGCGCGGTAATGTCCGCTTTGAAATGGGTGGGAAAAAAGCTCGGGGTATATTCGGAGCCGAAACCTTTTGTCGGTCTTGACAAGATTTACGGGGAAGAAAATTTTAAAATTCTCAGAGAAAAAGCGGAAGAAATAGGAAAAGTACATGATTACGCCACCGCGCCCTTGTTACCCGGCCTGGCTAATGATGATTCTGCGCTGCGCAAGAAATGGAAAGACAAAGAACAGAGACTGATAGATAAATATATGGCTCTGGCGAAACAAAATCCCGAAGGCTACGACAGGGCAATAGACCTTCTCCGCCCGATGGTATCATCCACCTGTTCTAATCTGAAGCCGTATGAAGTGCCCGCTTACACCAACGAAACGGATTCCACGGCGGTAAACGGCAACAACAAAAATTAATTTTAAATCCGCAAATTCCCCGCCGTTCCGAACGGCGGGGAATTTTTTTGGTTTGTAAATTAAATCTGCCGACGGGCCGCGCCGCCTTATCTAATTATTTAATATTACAAAATATTGCTCAGGCTATATACTGTCCCCGCTCCTCTCAATTCTGTATACTGTTTTTTATGAAAACAGGATATTTCGGTTTTACTCTTATTGAGCTTTTAGTCGTCGTGTTAATCATCGGCGTGCTGGCCGCCATTGCGCTGCCGCAGTATCAGACCTCCGTCGAAAAATCGCGTTTCGCGGAAAGCTTTCTGCTGGCAAGCGCGCTCGGCCGCGCGCAAGATATTTATAAACTGAGCAATGACGGACCGGCCCTAACTTTTGACGCGCTGGATATTACGCCGCCCACGGGCACGATATCGGCTACCGCCGCGGGCGGGCTGGCGCATCAGAGCGGCGGCGGGCTGCGCGGTCCTTTTTTTGATTATGTTATTGATTCGACAAATAACTCTTTTTGGAACGGCGCGGTAATAGTAGTCCGCAACGCCGGGAAATTTAACGCGTGCGGTTTTGTTTATTCGAACGGAGTAATATACTGCGCGCAGCTTACCGGCTCTACGCTGCCTTTTTGCGTTAATCAGTACGGCGGAATAAAAATACAGACAAATAACGCCGGCTGGGATATATATTCAATAAAACACTAGACCGTTCTTCTAATTATTTCAAAATAAAAAAATCCCCGGACAAAGCCGGGGATTTTATTAAGGTCAGACTGTCATTATTCTAATATGTATTGCCGTCGCACTCATACCCGCCCGAAATAGGCGCGCAGCACTGGTATGCCGAACCCGGCCCTTGTATCTGTAAAGGAGTAAAGCGGCCGTCGCCGCAAACGCAACATCCGGTGGCTCCCACTTTAAGACCTCTGCCCGCGGGGCATTTACCGCTGGCATCGGGCTTAAGACCGGTTATGCAGTAACAGCACCCGAAACCTTGTTTGCTGGAGTCAAAATAATTATCAGGATTATAGTTGTACGCGTCGTATCCGCTTGAGCTGCAGAAATATGAAAGTCCGTCCCCGTATACCATAAGACAAGTCGGCCTCTCGCAGCAGGAATCCGATTTGCTCTTACCGCTTATTACTTGCTGATACCGGTCGTCATTAGCTTCTACGGCGTTATAGAATCCGGCGGGACAAGAATAGTTGCTTGTATTAAAACAATCCCATGAACAGATGCCGCCGTAATTAAACTCACAACATTCACTTTGGGAATGACCTGGAGGGATAACTCCGTATCCGCAGCATTGCGTCATTGTCGCAGGAGCGTAATTTGCCTGCCCGCACCGGCATTTTAAATATGCATCCGAGTACTGTGAAAAACCAGAAGAAGCAACAAACAGCAGACACAACAGGGTAAAGAGTTTAACTCTTAAAGACATAGAAAAGCCTCCTTAATAATTTTGGAATCACTCTTATATTATAAACCGGGAAAACCTTAATCCAAAATAACTAAAAAGGCTATGTTCTTTTACGTCTGAGACAATTCCGCTTGCCTGTGACGCTGAAATATTATTTTTTGACTTTTTTGGAGTTTTTGGGAATAAAATAAGGG